>Ga0074199_1000024_pt1 | contig 399801 bp, 374 predicted proteins | sample EPASupsiteSAE347_FD_64528 | JGI IMG/M metagenome (GOLD analysis project Ga0074199, IMG submission 64528) | Bioremediated contaminated groundwater from EPA Superfund site, New Mexico - Sample SAE3-47 | ecosystem: Environmental > Aquatic > Deep subsurface > Groundwater > Contaminated ... | reverse complement strand
TATGCCTCCAGAGAGGAGCCTTAAGGCGACGAACGGGCGTGAGACAGTCTTTTGCTGTTCCTTCTATTTCGCATCCCGAAAGTTCCGCTGGTGACAGGTGGACCGGTTTGGGCAACAGGCCGTTTAGAAACACCTGAACCGGCCTCCGGTACTTTGCCCTTGCAAAAAATCTTCAGCCGAAGGAGAATTGGTGAAAAAAACAGTTAGAGAGAGGCACAGGAATGGACCCATACGTTAACGATGATCTGAAGGATATTCAAAAAGCGGTAAGCGAATTCTGCGAGCACGAGTTCGATCAGGAGGGTCTCCACAAGCTGGAGGATGAGCACAGGTACCCCAGGGAGCTGTACGGGAAAATCGGGGAGCTTGGTATCATCGGGGTAGGTTTTTCCGAGGATATCGGCGGATCGGGATTCGGGGCACTCGGTCACGTTATCGCCGTGACGGAGCTCTGCCGAAGCCTGCCGGGTATGGGGATGGCCTTGAGTCTCGGGTATATCCCCGGTTTTGTCGTCGATATCTACGGGAGCCCCGAGCAGAGAGAAAAGTATGTCCGCCCCATGATCGAGGGGAGATATATCTCCGCGATAAGCGTTACCGAACCTGACAGCGGCAGCGATCTGTCAGGCCTGAAAACAAGGATGGAGGACAGGGCGGACCATTTTGTGGTGAACGGCTCGAAGGTATTCACCACAAACGCGGGCTATGCCGATTTCTATACACTGCTGGCACGGGACCAGGACCGTCAGACGGTGACCATCTTCGACAAGGAACTGATCGACGGGAACCCTCCGGGGTGCTTCGAGATAAACGACCTGGGCAGGAAGATGGGCATCAACACAACCACATCGGGAGAGCTTGTCTTCAGCGACTTCCGGATACCGAAAGACAATGTACTCGGGCAGCGCGGCAAGGGCCTGAGAATGGTTCTTGACGGGTTCGAGCTTGGCAGGATAGTCATAGCCGCGCAGGCCTTCGGAAGCATGCTTTACGGCTACGAAAAAGTCGTCGCCTACGCAAAGAAAAGGACCCAGTTCGGCCGGCCGATAATACAATTTCAGTCTGTCGAGCACGACCTGGTGGACATGTATGTGGAGATCGAAAAATGCCGAAACATTCTCTACAAGGCCGCCTGGCTCTACGACCGGAAAGACCCCGAATCCAAGAAGTACTCTTCGATGGTGAAACTGGCCGTACCCGAGAGTGCCATAAGGCTGCTCAACAAAACCATAGACATCCTCGGCGGCTACGGCTACATGCGCGATCAGGGATTGGAGGGTGCCTTGAGGGACGTGAGGATAACATCAATATATGAGGGTACGGGCAATATACAGAAGAACTCCATTGCGAAGATGATCTTCTGACCAAAAGAGTTTCGCATTCCTTATTCTTTATAGATCACACTACCAGCGTTTTCGCCGTTCAGAGCGCGGGTGATGTTTCCTTCTTCGAGGCCGTTGATGATGGTGATTCGCTCGAGAACCTCGCTGTTCTGGAGGATTTCCAGACACGGGCGCTCGATAATAAGGTCATCCTGGTCTCTTTCCATGAGTGTCCTGGCACCGATTTCGGGAATGAATTCCTCATTGGGGTCCTTTTTCGGATCCCCTGTGTAAAGCCCCCTCTCATCCTTGACAAAAATGCACGTTCTTGCTCCGATAAGATCGGCCATGATGATTGTGCCTACGTCCGTGCGATGAAGCGGGATCCGTCCCTTCGCCGGGGGGATGGCGAAATAATCGTAGGGCGGCATGCCATGCATCACGGGAATGCAGCCCTGAACGAAATAACTCGTCAGCTTCACGATCTCATCGTGTCCTATCTTTATTCCACCGTGGGAAGCCAGAAGCATGGTCACAAGAAGTGCGTTCTGCTCCGATATGGAATTCCCGAACTTGGCGAGGATGCCCGTCGGCATGCCCAGTTCGAGACCTATGGCATAGATATGCCGGCTCCTCGTTCCACCGCCTGTGGTGATCAACATTTTGTGGTCTTTCTTGTTTGCCGCGATTTCATCAACGATTGCGGGAAGAGCCTTTGCGCCGCGGTCGCATATCGACTGGCCCCCTACCTTCAAAATGTTCACATCGGGGAAAAGTTTTTTCTGGGGCGCTACTGTCAATTCGTCTATGAATGATTTACTGACAAGGCTCTCGCCCATAAGTTTGCTCTTGATGTGCAGACGTCGGCCGTCCCGTTCTCGTATCAGTGTCATATTCCTGCTCCTGCCTTTTCCGGGTTAGTCTTTACTGCGTCTTCCTCTCAACAAACTGCTGAACGGGATCAGTCTTTTACCTCCAACGTTTCATCCTTGTATTTCTTGTCTCCATGGGTAAGGAGTATGAGTTCGGCGCCTACCGCGCCGGCGATCTGATCGAGTTCGCTTCTCCTTAAATGCTTCCCGTAGACCTTCAGGTTGACGTCAGCCACGGCCACGAGTTTGAAACGCGGCTGCTTCTTGTTCTCCGTAACCTTTTCCCGTTCCCGATAAAAGATTTTTCCCGCCATTTTACGTTTCCTCCCTTTTGTCTTTCCTGTGTTTCTTGCCGATTGATTCCCACGAACCCCGGTCCTTCGGCTTCACGATCAGGACCGCTTTCCCTGAGAGAAGCCGCGGTCTCAACCAACCGAAGGTCTCTACCATATCGCTGCCGGCAGGTATCTGCGCGTCCCGGTCGATGGAAACCACAGTAATCCCTGCCGCACGTAAAGTTTCGACAGAGACGGGAGAAGGGAAATCGCGCAACCCGCCACACTCTACAAAACGTCCGCTCCAGCCATGAAAAGTGAGACCCACCGCCGCCGCAGCCCCTATGATGCCGTCATGGGTCCCTCCATGACCGGATAGATGGGCACCGTTAACAACCTTCATGGCATCCGCCTGGCCCACGACCTTCCTGGTACAGGTCAGGCCGAAGTCTGCGAGGTTTCCAAGATTCGGGTCCTGGCTTGACACGACGCATAGCCCGGGGTCGCTTCCCGGCAGGGAATACCATTCTATATGCCTGACGGCACTGGCGATCACCGGTTTCAGGAAAGACGGATCGGGACACTCAAGCACGGCGCAGGCCGAACTGTTGTGTGACGTGTACGGGATTGCCGGATCAACCAGAAGCTGCTGCCTCACGACCCCCCGGAGCCGACAACCATCGGGAAGGGCCTTCTCAAACCACCGTGCCAGCTTTCCCGTTCCGCGATCGGCGTCAATAGTATCGGTGTCGTCAAAACCAACATAAATGATGTACATATGCTTTTCTTCCTCACTCCCGCTTTGAAACATCGGGCAACAGAATATTATACTATATCATTTTAGAAAAAGAGGGAAGGTTCCCACGTCCGGCCTCCGGCCGGAAGGCTCTTCAGATCTCCCTCAACCGTTCCTCGAACTGTTCGGCCAGGGCATCGTGTTCCACGGTAAGGACCTCAAGCTCGTCGAAGAGGCCATCGATCTCCTGCCTGGCCTCGTGGACGTTGAGGGAAAGGTTCATGATAGCCTTGCCGTCACCTTTTTGTGAGGCGACTATAAGCGCCTCGTTGTCGCGGGCAATCTGTCCTTCCGCACGGGTAATAGCCGCTTCGATCTCGTTAATGCGGTTCCTGACGGGCGTCATGACCCGGGACCGCTCGTTGATGATATCAGCCCGGAGCCTCTTCGATTCTTTCTTCTGTGCGCCTTTTGCGGGCGCGGCGCTTGCCGGTGCGCCATCCCCGTCTTCATGGACTTCGTCTTCCCAGCCGACACGGGAGAGGAAGTCCTCATAGCTGCCGTCGAACATGCTGACCCTCGAGCCGTCGAAAACGACAAGCCGCTCTGCCACGGCATCGAGGATCATCTCGCTGTGGGTCACGATCATCACCGCACCCTCAAAGTTGTTGATGGCCTCGATGAGAGAATCGATGGACTCCATGTCCAGGTGGTTCGTGGGTTCATCGAGGAGGAGAAGGTTCGCCGGTTCGGCAAGGAGCTTCCCCAGGAGCACCCGGCTTCTCTCTCCGCCCGACAGGACCCCTATCTTCTTGAGGGCCTTGTCGCCGTCGAAGAGCATGGCGCCGCAGATCCCCCTGACCGCACTTTTTCCGCGGCCGGGTTCGACGCTCCAGATCTCGTCCTCTATGGTCAGTTCGGGATCGAGGCGGTCGATGTTCATCTGCCCGAAATAGCCCAGCTTCAGATTCTTGCTGTACGTGATTGTGCCTGAACGGGGTTTCAGCTCTCCTGAAAGGAGATTGAGAAGGGTCGTCTTGCCTTTGCCATTCTTTCCGATGATACCTATACGGTCGCGTTTCTTCACTGCGATGGTAAAACCCCTGATGAGCTCCGGCCCGGAAGAATCGTAGGAGAAACCGACCCCGTCAGCCTCGATGAGCCACCTGCCGGGAAAAGGAGCCGCATTGAAGGAAAACTCGAGATTCTCCAGCGTGGAGAGCTTCTCCATCTTTTCCTTCTTCTGAAGCTGGCGGATGCGAGATTGCACGGACCTCGCCCTCGTCGCCTGTGCCCTGAAGCGATTGATGAAAGATTCTATCTCCTTGCGCTTTTTTTCCTCGTTAACACGGGTTTGCTCGTAGACCTCCTCTTCCTCGATGATCTGTTCATAGAGCTTGTGGGTGGTCCCGGCGATCTTGCGCATCCGCATCCGATGAATCGCCATGGTGTGGGTGGTAACGGAATCCATGAAATCCCTCTCGTGGGTGATAAGGATCATCTCTCCCTTCCACCCCCTGAGGAACTGCGTGAGCCAGCGGATGGAGACGATATCCAGATAGTTTGTCGGCTCATCGAGAAGGAGCATCATAGGCTCAGCAATGAGGATCTTTGCAAGGTTGAGGCGCACCTGGAAGCCCCCGCTCAACATGCGGGGGTCGCGGCCGAGATCACCCTCGGCGAAACCGAGCCCGGCGAGGATCGTCTTTGCCTTGTACGTCTCGTCGCGCCCATCCTCGTGGAGGGGAAGATTGAGACAGGCTTCGGCAAGAACCGATCGCTCACGGAAGGATATATGCTGGGAAAGATGGCGGATCGTATACCCCCGGGGGATATGGATCTCGCCTGAATCCGGCGTTTCCTCTCCGAGGATCATCCTGAAAAGCGTCGTCTTCCCCGTTCCATTGCGCCCGACAAGCCCCAACCGCTCACCGGGCCCCACGGTAAAGCTCGCCTCATCAAATAGTGTCTGTGTCCCGTAGGCCTTTGAAAGGTTGTTAACGATAAGCATGAAAGTCAGCGCCGCGTGAAAGAATTTCTCAAAAAGCGCTTTATCATAACGCAAGGAGAGAAAAAGTGCAATGGTTCAGGGGCCGGGATTCAAGGAACCCGCGGTAGGGAATGAGGCACCGGAACGTGAAATACGAACCGCACTGCCATCTATATCTTATGGTCTTCCCTTATGAGCGCCCTCGGGCCGCCGGACAGGCTGGAATTCCAGTTCTTGGGCGGTTCTATTGCCGTCAGTCTTTCGAGCTGCTTGATATCTTTGAGTCTCTTATAGATGAGCTGCCATGCGCAGGGTCTGTCCGGCCGTACCTCACACCTGTCTTCGCGGGAACCCCCGCAGGGTCCATTCATCATACGCTTGGCGCAGCGGGTAATGGGACAAATGCCGCCGTATTTGTGCAGGACGCAGGTGCCGCAGGCGGCGCACTTTTCCGTCCACACGCCGCGCTCCTCCAGGATGCCCAGGAAAGTCGTGTTGAGTCCGGCGTAAACCGGTTTCTCGGGAAAACGCTCGGCAATCGCCTGGACCCCGGCGCCGCATGCCGTCGACAACACGGCGTCGGCGTTCTGAATGGCTTCCGCGGCCTGCTCGATGAAGATGTTGTCGCACTGGCGCTCGATGGTGAGTTCATCGATTTTAAAGTTGAGCCCCTTGACACGGGACGCAATACGCAGCGCCGACGATATGATACTGACCTCCCGCTCGCCTCCGGACAGGCACACCGTCACGCAGGTACCGCAGCCCAGCACCAGTATATTCTTGTGCGGTCTTAAGATCTCGACAAGTTCAGGAATGGTTTTTCTTTCGGCAACTATCATTGTATTGCTCCTGTCTGTTCTTTGTTTGCATCTTTTCTGATTGTTTTCTTCGCGGGGGAAGGACCCAGTTTGGTGACAGTTTCCACCATTTCGCGAACATACTCGGCAAATTTCTGGGAACTGGCGGCACTCACGTTGACCATGCGCAACCGTTCGGGCTCCAGGCCCGCTTCCTCAAGCAACTGTCTGGCGGTATTCACCCTGCCCTTTGCCAGGTAATTGCCTTCCTTGAAGTGGCAGCTGCCTTCCTCGCAGCCGGCGACCAGCACGCCGTCGGCACCGGCCTCAAAGGCCTTCATGAAGAAATTGATCTCCAGCCTGCCGGTACAGGGCGACCGGACGATGCGGATGTTGGGCGGATACTGCAGACGCCCTGAGCCGGCAAGATCCGCCGCGGCATAGGCACAATAATGGCAGCAAAAAGCTACGATTACCGGTTCGGAATTATTTGCGTTCATAACCATTTTCCTTATTTCGATGCGGATTCGGCATTACCGCCCTCGCTCGATTCCGTTAATAGAGCCTGCAGCATGCCCTCGAACTGATCGGATTCGAAATTCCTGAGCTGGATGGCCTGAGCCGGGCATTCCGAGGCGCATATACCGCAGCCCATACAGGCGGCAGCGGCAATCTCCGCCTTGCTGTTAACATTGACGAAGGGAGCGTGGTAAGGACAGGCCCTCACGCAGGTCATACAGGAAATGCATTTCTCCTGATCGACACTCGATACCTGCCCGCCGACCTCCAGCTGGGTCTTTGAAAGGATCGTCGCCGCCCGGGAGGCAACCGCCCGCGCCTGCGAGATATTCTCGTCGGCCATCTTCGGTGAATGTGCGAGTCCGCAGAGGAAGATGCCTTCGGTGGCGAAGTCTACGGGCCGCAGTTTGACGTGCGCTTCCACATAAAAGCCGTCGGCGTTCAAGGGCACCTTGAGCATATCCGCCAGCTTGCGGTTGTCCTTCGGCGCGTCGATACCTGTGCTGAGAACGATTGTATCGGTCTCGATCTCCACCGGCTCAGGAAAATCCGGGCTTCTCAACGTAACCAGATCATGATTGCCGGAAATGACCGGGGGCTGCTCTTTTTCGTATCTCATGAAGATAACGCCGGCTTCACGGGCCTGTTTATAGTATTTTTCCCGGAACCCATAGGTGCGGATATCGCGGTACAAAACAATGATATTGGCGTCGGGGTCCTGCTTTTTCAGTTTCAGGGCATTCTTTACCGCCATCGAGCAGCAGATGCGGCTGCAATAGGGTCTCTCGTCGTTGCGTGAACCGGCGCATTGTATCATTACGATGTTGCGGTTGGCGGAAGGGAACGTACCTGCCGCAAGCGCCGTCTCCAAATCCGATTGAGTGATGATATTAGCGGATTGGCCGTACTGGAAATCCGGGGTGACCGCCGCGTTGGCGCCCGTGGCGACGACGATCGCACCGCATGGCACGGTGGTCTCCTCGCCCGACTCGTTGAGGGTCACCTGGAAATCACCGACGAAACCGGCCACGTTCTTTACCTCGCTGTTCATGTGCAGGATTATATTGCCATTGCTCCGAACACGGTCGGCCAGAGAGGTAAGGAATCCTCCGACGTCCTCGTGCTCCAGCGTGTAGTTCAGGCCGAGGAAATTGCCGCCCAGTTTGTCCGACTTTTCGACCAGGTGGGTCTCGAATCCCTGTTCGGCAAGGGCCAGGGCCGCCGTCATGCCGCTCAAGCCGCCCCCGATGACGAGGCCATTCTGGACGACATCGGAGTAGGAGCCCTGCAATGGAGCCAGTCTCTGAGCCCTTGCGACAGACATCCTGACGAGATCGATAGCTTTCTCAGTGGCTTTTTCCGGCATCGTCGAGTGTACCCAGGAGCATTGATCGCGAATGTTTGCCATCTCAAACAGGTACTGGTTCAGGCCTGCCTCACGCAGGGTATCACGGAAGATAGGTTCGTGGGTACGCGGTGTGCAGGAAGCCACGACGATACGGTTAAGCCGGTTTTCGCGGATGGTGTCGCGGATATTGTCGAGGCTCGTATCGGAGCAGGTAAACAGCGTGTGGGTGGCAAATATGACGTTCGGTTCCCGCGCTGCGGCCTGGACTACCTTCTCCACGTCTACCACGGAAGCAATGTTGCGGCCGCAGTGGCAAATGAAAACGCCGATCCGGGGCTCTTCGTCGGTGACATCATGCTCATCGGGGTAGACCGCTTTGGTGATAAGCGTGTTACGCGCCGAGGACAAGAGTTCCATGGCCATCGAAGCCGCGGCACTGGCCTGCGTCACCGTCTCCGGTATGTCCTTCGGTTCCTGGAAAGCACCGCCGACGAAAACCCCTGGCCGGGAGGTATTCAAAGGCGCGAATCTGTCGGTAGCACAGAAACCGTATTCATTGAGCTCAATACCCAAACGCCTGGCGGCATCCACGGCGGCCAGGCCCGGTTCCATTCCGACAGATAATATTACCAGGTCAAAATCCCTTTCCTGCAATTGACCGGCCTCGTTGTAGAACGTCGCCCTTAAGTCTTTCGTGCCGGGCATCTGAATGATGCGGGACGGTATGCCCTTGATGTAATCGACGCCCTGCTGCTTTGCCCGCTCGTAATACTGGTCGAAGTCCTTGCCGTGGGCCCGGATATCCATGTAAAAAATGGTCGCTTCCAGCCCGGGCAGGTGGTCGGCGGCGATCATCGATTGCTTTGTAGAAACCATGCAGCAAACCGAAGAGCAGTACTCATTTCCGCAGCGGGTATCCCGCGAGCCGACGCACTGGATCCAGGCCACGCGTTTGGCCGGACTACCATCGGACCGCCGGATAACATGGCCGTCGAAGGGCCCCGAAGCGGAGAGCATGCGCTCGAACTGGACGCTGGTGATAACATTGGGGTACCGGCCATAGCCGTATTCGCCCTTCTTCGCGGCATCGAATTCCTCAAAGCCGGGCGTCAGGATAACGGAACCGACATCAAGTTCGATTACCTTTTCCGTCATCGAATGGTCGACTGCATGGTGCTCGCAGGCGGCAACACACAGCTGGCACTCGGAACACATGGCACAATTGAGACAGCGCTCTGCTTCAGCCAGGGCCTCTTCTTCGGTCAGGCCCTCTTCAACCTCGGCAAAATTCCCGGCACGCCGGGGAACCGGCAGTATGGCCTGCTCGGCCCGGGGCTTCTTTTCCCTGCCCCTGGTTTCAGGAAGCATCTCCTGAGCGATCGGTCTTACGGTAGACTCGAAGCGACCGGATAACATCTCCTCGCCCTTGAGATACCGATCGATCGATTCCGCCGCCCGCTTGCCCGCGCCGACGGCGCCGATAACGGTGGCACTGCCCGGAATATTGTCACCACCGGCAAATACACCCTTTGCGGATGTTTCCAGCGTGATCTTATCGACTTTGTAAAAGCTGCCCTCCGTTGCCGCACCCATTTTTCCGAGGGAGTCTTTGTCGATGGCCTGACCGATGGCGACGATGATCCGGTCGGCCTTTAACGTCGTTGTCTCGTTCTCGTTGTAGACGGGGCTGAATCGCCCGTTTTCATCGAACACCCTGGTGCAGCGTTTCAGTTCGACGGCATCGACTGTGCCGTTTCCGAGGATGCGCTGCGGGCCCCAGCCGTTCAAGATCCTGATATTCTCTTCTTCTGCGGCGGCGACCTCTTCGGGCAAGGCCGGCATCTCGTAATGCGCCTCCAGGCTCACCATCTCGACGGCATCCGCACCGAGGCGCATGGCGCTGCGGGCCACGTCGACGGCAACGTTGCCGCCGCCGATTACGACCACTTTACCGCTCAACCTGGGAGGATTGTCCTTGTCCCCCGCCTGGCGCAGAAAATCCAGACCATAGGAGATACCGCTCTTGTCTTCGCCCTCGACGCCCAGCGACCGGCTGCTCTGGGTACCGACACTGAGAAAAACGGCCTCATTTTCCCGGCGCAGTTCGTCCATGGAAATGTCGATGCCGATCCGGGTGTTGTAAATGAATGTAACGCCCTTGCGGCGGATGAGCTCAACTTCATAATCCAGTACGTCTTTCGGTAAACGATAGGCGGGAATACCCCATCGCAGCATGCCGCCGGCCGCTGAAGAAGCTTCATAAATGGTCACCGCATAGCCCCGGTCCGCCAGGTCGGCGGCGGCGGTTAGACCGGCAGGTCCTGCGCCGACGACGGCAACCTTTTTGGCGCCCTCCGGTGGAACCTTCTCTTCCGGAAGGGCCAGTTCACCGGACCTGACCATGTTCATTTCCTGATCGGAGGCAAAGCGCTTCAACAACCTGATCGAAACGGCCGAATCGATATCATTGCGCGTACATTCGGCCTCGCAGGGATGCGTACAGACCCGTCCGCAGATCGCTGAGAGCGGGTTGCGTTCCCGAATGAGATTGACGGCTTTAAGGTATTCCTTCTTCTTGACCAGCTGAATATAGCCCTGAACGTTGATGTTCGCCGGGCATGCCACCTTGCAGGGGGCGTGCCCGCTCTTCAGAATACCGAATTTGTTAGGCGTCGCCTGGGCATAGAGCTTGGCGATCGCCTTTCTGGTACCCAGTTCACGGTCGAATTCGTTGGGCACGTTTACCGGGCAGACATCCGTACACTCACCGCAGGCAGTGCATTTGGCTTCATCGACATATCGGGGGGAGACCTTAACTTTCGCCTTGAAATTACCGGGCTCTCCCTCCAGACCGACGAGTTCGGAAAGGGTGAGTATCTCAATATTTATATTGCGGGCACATTCTACCAGTTTGGGCGATACGATACAGGTAGCGCAATCGCCGGTGGGGAATGTCTTGTCAAGGTGAGCCATCATGCCGCCGATGGCCGCATCGCGTTCCACAAGGTAAACTTTGAATCCCGAATCGGCAAGGTCGAGGGCTGCCTGAATGCCGGCGATACCGCCGCCCTGAACCAGAACGGCACCTGTTAATTTCTTTTGGCTTTTATCCATATCGTAACCTTAAATAGTCTCCAATTATCCCTTAACGTTTTAACGAAACCGCTTTCTTTGCTGCCTTTAATACGGCTGCCGGGCTTACCATGAGCTTGTCAAATCCCAGTTTTTCAGGCGGAATACCAAGGGCAAGACCGAGTAACTGCGTAAGATAAATAACCGGCATATTGTATTTCTTTCCGAGGAGCTTCTCCATATCGGCCTGTCTCACATCAAGGCTGATCTGGCACATGGGACAGGCGACGACAATGCACTCGGCACCCGCTGCCTGTGCCATCTCGATGACAGCGGCCGAGCGCCGGACGGTAATCTCCGTCCGGGTAAGGTTTTGCATGCCGCCGCAGCAATCCACCTTTCCCGACCACTCGACATTCTCTGCGCCTGTCACATCGATCAGACGCTCCAGGATAGTGGGGTTCTCGGGATCGTCAAAGCCGGTTGCTTCCGGTGGACGGACCAGGTAACAGCCGTAATAGGCGGCAGCCTTGAGACCCGTCAGGGGATTGACGATCTTCTTGCGCAAGGCGGCCGCTCCAAGGTCTTTCAGGAGTATCTCGACAAAGTGCCGCACCGGGACAGACCCGTCGTAAGCCTCTCCCAGGCTGTCGGCAACCGACTGCCTCATCTCCCCGGAATTGACGATCTCGTAGTTGGCCACCTTCGAACGGTTATAGCAGGCAGCGCAATTGACCACCATGTCCATACCCATTTGCCTGGCCTTGAGGAGGTTGACACAGGCGAGCGACACCGCCAGTTCCCTGTCAGTCTGGTGGGCAGAGCTGGCACCGCAGCATGTCCAGCCTTCGATCTCGTTAAGTTCAATACCAAGTGCCTTTGACACCGCCAGACATGATTCATGCATGTCGCGAGCGGTGGAATGAGCGGAGCACCCGGGATAATATGCGTATTTCATCTTCCCGTTCCTCTGTTTTTTGCCGCCTTTTTGAAGATCTCCTTCACCGTGCCTTTGTCGGCACCTGATGGCGGCAGGATTGCTATCTTGCCTTTTTTCAGCATGGCGGGGAATTTATCCATGTCCTGCCCCAGGTTCCCGGCCCCGAGCTTATACATCGCAATGGCCTTGAGGTCATAAGCACGACCGTAAGACTTGACGGTGTTCAGGAATGAACGGTTGAATAAAGGCGCATCACCTTCGGGTTTGGCGACGCCTTTTTCCACGGCGATGGACTTCAGGGCATCAATGACAGCAGCAAAGTTTATCTGGTTCGGACACCTGGCGTAGCATGTTTCACAGGACAGGCATGTCCAGATAAGGCCGGTCTGCAATAATTCATCCCCGGCCCCCAGCTGCAGCCTCCGTATTATCTCCGACGGCGGTGACTCGATCTCGCCGGCCACAGGACAGCCGATGGAACATTTCCTGCACTGGTAGCAGGCGCCGAGGTTGACATCCGCCTTTTCCTGAACGGCTCTCAGAAGGCTTCCGGGGGTTTTCTGTTTTGCAATCCTTGTCGTCATTTTCGACACTCTCTCATATAAATTACCATTCGTCGGACTCCATTTCAGCGGTAGCCGACAGCTTGGCCGGCGCAACTTTCCGGTAGACTTCCGCCGGCCGCTTGCGCTTGCCGTCGACGGTCAGCAGGTCATCCACTGTGATCCCGAACAAACGCTCATTCTCCTGAAGATAGGGCAGGATGGTCTCCCAGTCCTGATCGGTCATCCTGAAGAAATTACCGCCGTTCAATTGCTGGCGCACAAGATACTTGCGAGGATCGCGCACGTATATGGCGCCGCCGGAAGCGAGCGAGAACAGGTTGCCGCCGGGATAAGGCTCCTTCAGATCCACTACGCCGCCTTTATCATCAAACGTAATGCCATTGAGGATAACAAAACCGCCTCCCGCAAAGGGGTCGCCCGCCATGAACGATTCCGCGAGGAAGTCGAGGCAGGTGCCGTTGATCACCACCTTCGGCCTGCCGACGGAATTGATGAGCGGCCTGCCCGCCGCATTTCCCAGGACAAAAACAGAGCCGCCTTTCGCGCCGTAGAGAAACGTCTGTCCCGTATCACCATGGATAACAAGTTTGCCTTCCTTGATGATCTGACCGAGCTGGTCCTGGGCATTACCGTGGACGGTGATCGTCAACCCGTCTATACCGGAGGCAAGGTAGTCACCATCGCTGTCGTAGACGTCGATAGTGACATCCCAGGTTTGCGGTCCAAGCCCGCAACCGGTAAAACGCTGGCCGGCACAGTTATAGACAATGAAATTCTTCCAGCCCTTCATGTAAGCATTCACCAGAAGCGAGGAATTGCATTCCTTTCCTTCCGCCGGGAAACCAAGCGTATCGATCACGAGGGTCGTCTCGCCCGCATGAGGCTCTCTGAGCAGGTCCCTGGAGTTGTAATCGATAAGCCGGAATTCGCTTGCCGGTATATCTTCTGCAATTGAAGGGAGCCCGGAAAACAGCCGGCGCAAGGCGGTGCGGATTATCTGGAGAATGTGTTTGCGCTTTTTCGTGCCCGTGTCATATCGCCGGTCGTTAAGAAGCGTCAACAGTTGTATGGCCCCGGCGCATTGCCTTGAATCTTCGGCCAGCGCGACAACCGCCTCACAGGCACGACTGACATCCGCCAGGGACCACCGGGCAATGTTTTCAGTGAAATAACGGAAGGCCGTCAGGCTGCCCGTGTCGAAGTGCTCCCGGATAGCGCTCGCGATCGTGTCGCCGTTCGTTCCGGACAGCGATATTTCCTCCGATAAATTGACAACTTCCGTTCCGGACGGTAATTTTACGGAAGCCCCGAATTTGTCGGTACAATTCAGCCGGTACGTGCCGGCCTCACCCTTTTCAAGGGTGAAAATAAAGGATCCGCCATCCGTCGAACTGCCGCCCCGGGCATTCCAGTATTTGTCGGCAATGGGACAGATACGGCTGTCATCCTTCGACATACTGAGCAGCGTCGCGTCGATCGCCTGCTTTTCGGAACATATCAAGCCGACCTGTACCTCGCCGTCGGCAAAGGCAAAGACCTGCGGGCGGAGCATGGAGGTGTCGGTGATCCCCATGAGCTGGAACTTGTCGGCTGCCTCAAGAGTACGGGCGATGATAAAGAACCAGGGGCCGTCCGGCGAGGCATGGATGTGCGTCGCCTGAATTGCGCGATAGACGGCCTGTTTTTCTGCAGGCAGCCTGTCGAAATCCAGCTCGGTGGTGGGCGCCAGGGCCTCGATGATATATTCCAGCGGATAGTTATATATCCTGCTGAGCAGATCGAATATCTGTATCGAGACTTCAGTATCGGTCAAGAACTGGGGATAGATATGACGCTGCGCAAGATACTCGCATACGGAGCTGTAGTTTGCAAAATCACCGTTGTGGACCAGTGCGGTATCGATAGCTCCGAAAGGATGGGCGCCACCCGGATGCCAGACCCGTCCCTTGGTGGGGAACCGCTGATGGGCAATCCAGACGTGCGCCTTTAGATCGTCGATCTTGTAATAATCGGTGATCGACTCGGCATATCCGACCACCTTGAGGATCATGATATTCTTGCCATAGGACATTACAAAGGCTTTCTTGTCACCCAGTGAAGCGTAATACTCCTGGTTCAGTTTGACGCTTTGCTGGCTTAAGAATTCGGCCTCAGCCTCTTCACGCGTCATCTGACCCATCTCGTTTTTTGAAATGAAGGACTTCAGGACTTCCGGTTTAACGCGAACGAAATACCGCATAACATCCGGGGGTTTGGCTTCCAGTGAAGGGATCGTCGTCCAATCTGCAACAGTATCGAGCTTGCACGAGGTCTCGACCTCGAAACAGGGGGTAATATATTTCTCCTCGAGTTCCTGCCGGATGCCGTTATCGAGGAATGCGATGTGCACCATATAGCAGGTGTTGAGGACCTCGCGGGTTACCCCGAGCTGCTCCGGTATAAAGCCTACCGCGGCAATTCCGCCGCCCTTGCCGTTGCCCCGGTTATGCATCTGCCGGGACGGTTCGTGAATATGGCGGGCGGCGACAGGCTCCGTGGCACAGAAACCGACCACGCCGCAGCCGCCTTCTTCCTCGCCTTTGTAGGTCGGGTAAGGTATGCGCAGCTCTTCGATAAGCCGCTGTCGGGAACGCAAGATTTTTTCTATCATCCCGTTTTTCATGTATGGGTCTCCACATCGTTGGTATAATCGAGATGCATCAACAGGTCGGTACGTCCGCGCAGTTCGCTGACGCTGCGCATGCCGAATCGTTTCAATATGCTCACCAGTTCTTTTCGCCAGGCACTGTACATATTGATAATCCGCTGCGTACCCCACTCGAGATCCACATCCGCCGCAAGTTCAGCATCGGTGGTTGCAATACCGCGCGGACAGCCGCGTCCGCTTTCGCAGCGTGAACATCGTATACAGCCCAGCGCAACCAGTTCGGACGTGCCGACGACAACGCCATCGGCCCCCAGCGCGATCGCTTTCGCGATGTCATGAGGTGTCCGCAGTCCGCCGCTGGCGATGAGCGTGACCTTGTCCCGAATACCTTCGTCCGTGAGGAAGCGGTGGACTTTTACGATACCGTATTCGATGGGCATCGCGATGTTCTTTTTGGCTATGTCGGGTGCGGCTCCCGTGCCGCCGTACCCGCCATCGAGGTGCACGATATGTGTGCCGGCAGAGTAACTGCCCACGGCGACCATGTCCACATCATTGGGGGTAGACACCTTGGTGGATATCAGGGTCCGCCGGTTGACGTGCTTGATCCAGTCCATGTGCTTCTGATGATCTTCGATGGAGTAAACGCTGTGAAACGGAAAGGGTGAAAAAAGCGAAATACCCAGAACTGTCTCGCGCATTCTGGCTACTGCCGGTGTAACTTTGTCGGCCAGCAGGTGGCCGCCGAGACCCGGCTTGGCCCCCTGGGCGTACTTGAACTCGACAATGCGGACGCGCTGGATCGTTTCTTCGCGCACACCGAAAAGACCTGTGGCTATCTGGGTGATGACGTGATCGTCATATGGCTTCATGCGTTCCATGTAACCGCCTTCACCGGTGCAGGTAAAGGTATTGAAAGCGACGGCGGCCCGGGCCTTTGAAAGCTGGACGACGTTGCTGACGGAACCGAAGGACATGCCCCCGCCATACCACGGGACGTCGATCTTTATCTGTGGACGGCCGTCATCCCGTCTGTTGAGCACGATACTGGTGTCTATCTCCTCATCGCGTAAATCGACAGGTGGTTTTTCGGGGAATTTGAATCGCAGCCGGTCCAAACCGCCTCCGGAAGCTCCGGTCTCATAGTCGTAACCGTATTCAGGTGACGGGGGTTCCCCGGTTTCCGCCATTTTCCAGGTGGCCATCAGCATGTCCGGTGTCCAGCGAAAGTCGCCCATCGCCTTTAACATCGGATTCTCAACCATTTTCAGCGCCTTGTTCGGGCACAGGTCGATGCAGTAATGGTCTGTCTTCTGGCAGGAAGGGCCTATGCAAACATTCAAATGCGGGGCGGAAAACAATTTATAGCCCGGCTTCAATACGTGTACGCCATGGGGGCACACCTCGGCGCATTTGCCGCAGAGTTTGCAGTTGCTGTCCCGGCGAATGATATATTTCGCTATCTCATTACGATAGCGTGAGGGCGCCGGCTTCACCTCACGAGCTATCTCAACCTGCGGCACCAGCGTTTTCGCGGTGTTTTCAGGCAGAATTTCCCTAAGAACTGATTCTTTTGCCAAAGAGCCTTCCAAAGGTCTCCTCCTCGATATCTTCAAAGAACAATGCACGTCCGGTCTCGCCGCGCAGACGGCGGGCTTCCCGCATCCCCATTGCCCCCATAACCTCGATCAACTGGTCATGCCAGACCGCAATCAGATTGGTCATACGTCCGACCCCGTATTGGGCGGTGATGGTCTCGATCTTCGCCGGACAGTCGAAACCATCGCGGCAGCTTCCACAAAAGCGGCACTCAAGGGCAATCAATAACGGCATATTGATGGTCACCGCATCGGCACCGCAAATGATCTCTTTCGCCATATGTTCTGCCAGGGCGATGCCTCCACCGGCAATAATGGTTACCTCATCCCTGATGCCGTCTTTTACAAGAGACGTATGGATATGCCGTGTCATATCTTTTATAAACCCGGGTGTTTCCACCCCTGTTTGATTTCCGTTGATATCGGACACGATGTGTATCACTTCGACAACGGGATTATGAGCAAGCTCTACGGACCTTCCTTCGCCGCGGGAGTCGAGTTCAACTCTCACTGCGACGACCAGGTCCGGGTTAACAGTCTTGATCTCTTCTATCCGTTGCTCGACTCCGTCATTGTCGGCAATTTCGATAAGGCGCGACTTCCTGAGGATTTCCGGCGCAGGCAGAGAACCGTCCTTGCCGACATAGAAGACTACGTTCGATAAATACTTTTCTTTATACGTCCCCAGAAGACCTTGCTGTTCCCAATCAACGATCATCATCGTGCCGGTCTTGGCCGCGACAGCCAGCAGCATCGGCATGAGATTGGGGAACTGATATTCCTTCGGGAACATGTCGATCATTATCGGGACCGGCAGATCTACGAGCGGTGGCAATGGGGTAGTCAGCCGGTTGCTTTCAAATGAAAGCAGTTTTGGCTTTCTGCCGATATCCACGGAAGTGCTGATATATTCCCGCCCGTGAATTCCGTCGCGGGTCGGCCGGACGATCTCCGACATATCGGTCCACATGGAATCGAAACCGGCGCCCGTGAATTTACCCCGGTAGCCGGCGCCGGAAACAGGAATGCCGGCGGTTTCCGCCTGATTCCAGGTCGTCAGAATAATGTCTGGCGTATAGTACCCGTTGCCCATGCGTTCGTATTCGGGGTTCACGGTTAAGGCCAGGATGCCTTTCGTGCACTTCTGAACGCAGGAAAAGCAACCCATACATTCAAAGAACATGGCATTGAATTCATCCAGGTCTTTGATAAATTGCATCTCCTGCCGGTAGCGGTCGTAGACGCACGCCTTTTTCACACAATTATGGCACCGGGCGCAGTCCTCGCGCCAGTCGACAATGCCGAACTTACCTATCTTCGGTAATCTCGGTGGGATCTTTTTTGTCTCTATATGATATTTCTTCGGCATTTCATTCCGCCTCGATCATTACGTTACAGCCGCCAGAAGTTCGCCCACCCTTGACTCGTTGCCGCCGGAAAGAATATGGACACCTTTCAGCCCCGGAAGTCCTTTGAGTTTGTTTATGGTTTCACCAGCGATCTTAAGACCCTCTTTTTCCTGGGCTCCGGCATCGCCGGCAGCCGTCAGCCGGTCGATGATGGTTTCGGGGATAACGAAATCGGTATGAGTAGTGTTCAACTCCGAAGCCTGAGCAGCACTCTTCAGAGGCAGTACACCGGCGAGGATCGCAGTCTTGCCGGCAAACCCCGCGTCGCCGGCGGCTTTCAGCCAGGCCTTGAAATTATCGACATCAAATACGGCCTGCGTTTGAATGAAATCAGCACCCGCGGCTATTTTCTTGCCCAGCCTTATGATATTCAGTTCAATCGGTTTCAGGTCCGGGTTGGCGGCGGCGCCTATCAGCATGGCGAAGTCTCCCTGGATCTTCGTGCCGTCCAGCAGGTGACCGCCGTTCATCTTCCTGACGATATCGATCAGTTGAATTGAATCAATGTCGAAGACGTTGGCCGATTCACCGCAGCCTATAAGAGTCTGGTGAAAACCCGACAGGCACAGCACATTCCTGATGCCAAGATAAGCGGCTCCCAGCAGGTCGGATTGAAGAGCGATACGATTGCGGTCTCTCGTCACTATTTGAAATACCGGCTCGATGCCGGCCTGACGTAAGGCGGCAGATGCGGCCAGGCTGGACATCGATACACCGTAGTGGTTATCGGCCGCATTGACCGCCGTCAGCGCGGCGCTGCCGAAAATCTTCGGATCAATCGTCAACCCGGTGCCGGCGACCGGCAAATACTCGGCGGTAAAGATGAAGTCCTTGCCGCTGATCTTGGCTGCTAACTTGCTATCAGGTTTCATACCCTGTACTCCTTGGCGTTAGACTGACGAAGAACTGGCGACCCCATTGACAGTGGTGTTCTGAACCATTGTCTTAATCTGAAGTCGGAAATCTTCTAATTTATGGATAACTCCCGCAATGCCCTCATCATCCATCTGAATCACCCTGGTACGGCCCTTTCCGAGTCCGGCTTCCTGCAGCAATTCGTCGACGGCATGCGCCCGTTTTCTGGCCCGCATATTACCTTCCATGTAACGGCATTCGCCTTCTTTGCATATCATGATGACGACACCGTCCGCGCCGGTATCGAATGCCTTGGTCAGGTACAGAATGTCCAGTTTTCCGGAACAGGGCAGAGAGACCATTTTGATTTCATCATCCTGCCGGGAACAGCTGCGCATCAGTTCTTTCTGATCGTAGCTCGTCGCACAATGAAAGAGATATATTCTGGGAATGTGGTTATTCAAAGCCGGCCACCTTTACCTGTCGTTAATGGAGTCATTTCGGCAACTATACCGAAACATGCGGACTCCTTCAGTTCTCTATGTACCGGTATACTACTATTCACCTTATGTTCCGCAGGTTGACAGCCGCCTTTGCTCAAGGTCAGCAGGCCGTCTGCAGGAGAATAGAAGATTACCCTGTCTCTGACTAAGTGAACGACATTGTTCGATGTTTTACAGAACCCCTCGGAGGTCGTTGAGGGAATAGCACGTCGATGTGCGCGTACAGCATAATCTACTCGACTTGATTTTACAAGCGTAAATTTGGACGCGTTCCGGATCATACGCACCTTCTCCCCGATCAACTCTCGCACGGTCTCCACCAGTCTTCCTGTCGCTGCTGTGGCCATGAACCTTCATCCATGAACCTGGCTACGACTTTCCGGGATTGAAGGGAAGATTCAACGATTCTCTTAAAGTTCGTGATCACTCTTTTCCCCTGATCGGCGAAGCTTTCCATGATCTTTTTGCCGTCGCGGATGATTTTGGCCACATCGATTTCTCTTTCATTTTGCATCCAGGCCTCGACCATCTCCGGGGTTACCTCGATGTGGAACTGAAGGCCGTAGGCACAGTGCCCCACCTTGAACGCCTGGTTGGGACAGACCCGGCCCTTTGCAAGAAGAACACCATCGTCGGGTACGTCGAAGGTATCCTCGTGCCATTGGAAAACGGTCATATGCTGGGGATTACCCCTGAAAAGGTTGTCGTCCATTCCTTCGCGGGTTTTCATCACGGTGGACCATCCGATCTCTTTTTTCGGGGACCTCGTTATGCGGGCACCGCACGTTTTTGCAACAAGCTGGGCACCAAGGCATATCCCGAGGAGAGGCACTTCATCGATAAGGGCGCGCCTGATGAAAGACTCTTCGTTCTTCAAAAAGGGGTACACATCCTCCTGGTAGACGTTCATGGGACCGCCCAGGATGACGATCCCGCCGACATCGTCGAGGTCGTGGGGAAGGTTTGTCCCGGATCCGGAGAGTTCCAGGACTTCTACGTTCCATCCGTCATCCAGGAAGAGATCAGCAATGTATCCGGGGCCTTCCTCTTCAACCTGTTTTATGACAAGCAGTCTCTTTTCCATATTGCTTCCCCTGTTGTCCCTCGTGCTTCCGGGCGGAAGTTCCGAGGGGTTGGGTAGTAGTCCATCTCAATTCCGTATCAGTCACCGTTAAAGTACTTTCTGAGATATTCGAGCTGATAGTATAGCTTTTGAAAGCCGTCCTTCAGGTCGCCGTCACTGGGATCAATCTCCCACAACGATCGAATGTCTTTGAGTGATTCCATGGCACTGCAAACGATACCGCCGAGTGCCGTATCGGCTACGCCCTCCATCTCGCGGTCGAGAGAGCTAAGAGGAACAACCTTTACTATGGGGAAGTGTCTTAAACTGTCTGAATGGGCCATAATGCACCTCACAAATACCTTTTCAGGCTTTTTAGTCCAAGACGTTGACTGGTTTTTGAACGGCTTTGTTCGCTTTTTGAAAACCCCTCGGAGGTCGTTGAGGGATCTGCACGTCAATGTACGATTATAGTATAATGCAACACCTGGTTATTTACAATAAAATTTTAGAGGTTAACAGGGAGAACCGTTCCAGGGGAAAAACCCTTTGTCGTCCGGTAATTGAGTGTGTCTCTTGCCTTTCCTGAAGCCGGGCTTTGAGACCGGGAAGCCTTTTCCCCTATTCCAGGATCGTATAGGCGTTCTCGTGATGCTGGGTGAGGTCGAGGCCCACGATCTCGTCCTTCTCCTTCACCCGCACCTTCATGACGATGTCGATGACCTTGTAAATGATGAAGCTGGCGGCGAAACTGTAAGCGATGGTCACCGCGGCGGCGATGGCCTGAATGAGAAGCTGTTTCGGGTTTCCGAAAAAGAGACCGTCAGGGCCTGCGGGATTGATCGCCTTCGAGGCGAACAGCCCGGCCGCGAGTGTGCCCCAGATACCCCCCACGCAATGGACGCCGAAGACGTCGAGGGCATCGTCGTAACCGAATCGGGGCTTTATGACCGACACGGCAACATAGCAGAACACGCTGACAAGAATACCTATGATAATCGCCGAGAAGGCGCTCACATATCCGGCTGCCGGCGTGATAGCCGCAAGCCCGCCCACAGCGCCGGTGACCGTTCCGAGGACCGTAGGTTTCCTGTTGAATATCCAGTCGAGAAGGGCCCAGCTCAACCCCGCGGCAGCGCCCGCGGTATTGGTCACCACAAAGGCATTGACGGCCACTGCGTTCGCCCCCAGGGAACTGCCGGCGTTGAAGCCGAACCATCCGAACCACAGAAGACCGGTGCCAAGGATGGTAAAGGGCAGATTGTGAGGAAGGATTGCCTTACTCCCTCCATTCCTTTTGCCGATGAAGATCGCCGTCATGAGGGCGGCTATACCGGCATTGATATGGACAACGATCCCGCCGGCGAAGTCTATGGCCCCCAGTTCCTTAAGCCACCCTCCGGCGCCCCACACCCAGTGGCAGACAGGATCGTAGACGAAGGTCGCCCACAGGGTCGTAAAGACAAGGAAGGCGGAAAACTTCATGCGCTCGGCGAATGCCCCGATGATGAGCGCGGGGGTAATTATCGCGAACATCATCTGGAACGCCATGAAAAGCTGGTGAGGGATTGTCGCGGCATAGTCGGCGTAGGGGGTAAATCCGACGCCCTTTAAACCGATCCATTCAAAACCTCCCCAGAACCCCCTGGCCGGGCCGAAGGAAAGGCTGTAGCCATAGAGAACCCACTGGATACTTATGACACACAGTACCACGATACACTGCATGAGAATACCCAGAACGTTCTTCCTCCCCACCATACCGCCGTAAAAGAACGCCAGCCCCGGGGTCATGAACATGACAAGGGCGGTTGATATAAGCACCCACGAGGTGTCACCGGTATCGATCCCGTGCAGGCTTTGCGTCTGCCCGGCGGGCTGCGGCTGGCCTATCGCCTCACGGCCGTCCTGGCCGAAAACCAGAAAAGCGCAACCGACAAAAATCACCACCATGATCAAAACCGCGATCTTCTTCATAGAACCCTCCATGAACCTTACCCGTACGAGCATCCAGAAAACGTAAGGATATCGAATGTATTATCCGCAAAACCTCTGCCGGACCATAAAAAAAGGCATTCCCTGTAATGGGAACGCCTTTGTGCGCAACACATCAATGTGCCTGTCCTTAAAAAGTCAGAAAGGCACGAAACTGGTAACCAATGAAAAGGGGTTATGGGTAATGGGTTATGGGTAATGGGTGGAAAAGACTAATCTTTCCTATAACCTATGACCCATTACCCGTCTCTCTATCCTATCGCCACTCCTCCCCTCTCTTCCGTCCTAATGCGGACGCATTCCACAAGGTCGAGGACAAAGATCTTGCCGTCGCCTGTTTCGCCGGTCTGGGCGCCTTTGATGATCGCCCGGATCGTCTTTTCCACATAGTCTTCGTTGACGGCTATCTCGAGACGTATCTTCCTCAGGAGGTTGCCCATCTCCTTGATGCCGCGGTAGACCTCGGCGACACCCATCTGCCGTCCGTGACCAAGGACTTCATTGACGGTGATGAGGTTGACATCCTCTTTGTAAAGCTCCTGTTTTACTGACTCCAGCCTGTCCGGTTGTATGATGGCTATGATGAGTTTCATAATTATCCCTCCTTACTCAAGGATCGTGTATGCTTTTTCGTGGTGCTGGGTCAGGTCGAGTCCCACGATCTCATCCTTCTCCTTTACGCGCACCTTTATGAATATGTCGATGACTTTGTAGATGATGAAGCTGGCCGCAAAACTATAGGCAACGGTCACAGCGGTGGCAATCACCTGGATGAGAAACTGTTTCGGGTTTCCGAAGAAGAGTCCGTCGGCGCCTGCGGGGTTTACCGCTTTCGAGGCAAAGAGTCCCGTTGCGAGTGCCCCCCAGATGCCCCCCACACAGTGGACGCCGAAGACGTCCAGGGCGTCATCATAACCGAATTTCGGCTTGATGTAGGCAACGGCGAAATAACAGAAGATGCTGACGAATATGCCGATCAGGATCGCAGATATGGCGCTGACGAATCCCGCCGCCGGGGTTATGGCCACAAGGCCGGCGACGGCCCCGGTAGCCATGCCGAGCATGGTAGGCTTCCTGTTGAATGTCCAGTCGAGAAGCGCCCAGGTCATCCCCGCCGTGGCGGCGGCGGTATTGGTCACGACAAACGCATTGACCGCAATGCCGTTCGCCCCCAGGGAGCTGCCCGCGTTGAACCCGAACCATCCGAACCACAGGAGCGCCGTACCGAGGATCGTGAAGGGCAGGTTGTGAGGAAGGATAGAATGGCCGTTGGTACCTTTGCGCTTTCCGATGAAGATGGCCGTCATGAAAGCGGCTATCCCGGCATTGATATGTACGACCGTTCCCCCGGCAAAATCAAGGGCGCCGAGCTCCCTGAGCCATCCCCCTATTCCCCAGACCCAGTGACAGACAGGGTCGTACACGAAGGTCGCCCACAGGATCGTAAAAAGGACGAACGCGGAGAACTTCATCCGCTCGGCGAATGCCCCGATGATGAGCGCGGGCGTGATAATTGCGAACATCATCTGGAAGGCCATGAAAAGTTGATGAGGGATCGTGGCCGCATAATCGGCGTAAGGGGCAAGCCCTACCCCTTTAAGACCCAGCCACTCGAAACCTCCCCAGAAACCCTTGCCCGGCCCAAAGGACAGGCTGTAGCCGAAGAGAACCCATTGAACACTGACAAGGCAGAGGATCGTAAAACACTGCATAAGGATACCCAGGACGTTCTTCTTTCCCACCATCCCGCCGTAGAAAAATGCGAGGCCCGGCGTCATGAGCATGACAAGAGCCGTCGCAACGATAAGCCATGCCGTATCACCCGTGTCGACCGCGGGGACCGCCTGTGCCGCGGCCGCCTGCCCGGTCCCCTGCCCGCTTTCAACCTGCGCGTAGACGACTCCCGCCGGCAACGCGAACAGAAAGAACAGTACAAACACGACAAGAAATCTTTTCACCCCACACCTCCTGGATTAAATACAAAAGGCGTCCTGGGCCCGTTCTGGGTCCACGACGCCTTCGTCTGGTAACCATAAGAATGGAAATGGCGCTCCGGTTATTTCAGAACGCCATTGTTATTTTCACATCACTGTGACTGCTCAAGTCGATGAGCAGCGATACTCTATCAAGTATAAAAACCCGGCAAATGGTAACCGGGGGGGGCTGCCTATGGCATCATCATCGGTCCCGAGGGAAGCACAAGGCGGGCAAGGACGTTGATGATCAAGGAAACGATAATACTGACGATTATAACGACAACGAAGTATCCCAGGGTCTTCTCCCTGGGGGTTTCCATAAGGATCGGCAGGCCCGTATACAGGAGGTACAAGCCGTAAAGCGAGGCCAGAAATGTAAGAATGGACAACATGGGCAGTATCATGAAGATTCCGCCGATCCAGGCCGGCGTAAAGGAAAAGACAGCGACCTTCACGGCCGAAAGGAGGTCCTTGCGGGAATTGAAGGAAGGCGCCAGTGCATCGATGACGAATGCGACGACATACACTCCGACAAGCGTCAGAACATAGGAGATGATGGCATGAATGATGCCGTACAGAAAGGGGATACGAAAGTGAATTCCGAGCATGGAAGTACCCATGAGAGACATCCCTATGAAGCCGGCGGCGGCGGGAATAATGGCAAGAATGGCGGCATAGGAAGTGAAGAGATCTTTGATCGTCGCCTGCTCCGCCTTGATTGTCTCCCACGTTTGCGTGGGTTTTAGTATGATGCCTTTTGCCCGTTCAACCAGATTCATACATCCTCCTCATCGTGTAGGTTTTTGCTTCCCTTCTGTTTTTTGCCGGTATACGGTTAGTCTTACCATATACCGGAAGTGTTCTACAAGTCTTTACGCGCGGGTATTGCTTCGCCTGGCCGCGACGAAACCGGCCCCCATCACGAGGGCAACATAGACCGTAACGGGCCACAGCGGGTGGATTATCCTGTGCATTCCCAGGAGAAACGAAAGACCCATGATGATAACGGTACCAAGGAGGGCGGCAAAGGCATAGGAGCTTTTCATACCCTGCGCAAACCACCCGGCAAAGACAATATAGACGATGGCACTCAGGAAGACGGCAAGCCAGGTGACCTCCCGCAGGATCTCCCTGACGAAGAACCCGAGGACAAGGGACAGCCCCCCGATGGCCAGGGTCGTGAAGCGCGACACAAGAAGTATCTTCCGGTCATTCTCCATCCTGAAAAACGGGGTTATATACCCTTTTACCGCAAGCGTCGTGGCTCCCATCAGAAAGGGTGAACCCGAACTCATAAGCGGGGCCCACATGCTGATTAGAAAGAAAACAGCGACAAAGGGGGGCACGATGGAGATGAGTGACGGAAGGGCGGCCAGGGAACTGATCCCGGGAAAACGGTACTTCGCGATTATCCCGCAGAGCGCTGCCATAATGACAACGGGAATGGCTATGATGTTTCCTATGACGATCCCCTTCTTCCCATCCCGAAGGGTCTTCGCGGAGGACGCCGTATTGATCACGGGCTGAGCAAGGACGCCGAGTGTAAAATTGATAAAGGCCCAGCTCAGCGCCTGGGAGACCCCCAGGTCCCCGAAGGCGGTGTAGTAGTGCCCTCCCCCTGCCATTGCCTGCAAACCGCCAGTCGAGAAGATAACGTAAAAACCGCCGAGAAAGATGCCGAACACGATGGCACAGATATGTATGAGGTTTGTGTATGCCGTCGCGACAAAACCCCCCATGACGTTGTAAAGGGTAAAAACAGCCGTTGTCAGTACCATGCCGCCATTGTAGGAAATGGCCCCCTTCGTGAGGACTGACAGGATGGCGCCTCCGCCAACGATCTGCATGGTCACTATCCAGATGGAGAATGCAAGCTGAAGGATACCTGCCAGCCGCGTTGTCTTCCTGTCATAGAGCCCGCCGACGACGTCGAGGATCGAGTAGGTCTTTTTACCGCCAAGGACCCTGGGAAGGAGAAAAGCCGTCACGAACATGGCAATCCAGATGCCGGCCTGAAACCACAGGGCAGACAGGCCATGGATAAAAGAACCCTGTGCCATGCCGACGATGGAGACGCCTCCGATCCAGGTGCCGGCTATGAGGACCGCAATGAAGGGTACGGACAGTCCCCGCGACGCGATGAGGTATGCATCGGCCGACCGGGACTTCCGCGTCACGTACATCCCGGTGAGCCACAGGATACAGATGTAAACCGCTATCGCAAAGAGGTACAGCCCCTTCACGCCCTATTTCCTCCGAAAGAACTCATCCAGCCTTTGTTTGAAAAGCGGTTTCGAGGCAAATTCCGCCACGTACCGGCGCTCGCGGTCGAGATGCGTCTCGAGGCCGGCAAAGAGGCAGCGGTTCACGAGGTCCTTGTGATTGGCGATCGTCTCCATGGGAAGCGACCTCAACGTCCCGACAAGTTCGCCGAGTTTCGCATCCACCTCACTATCATCGCATACGATATTGACAAGCCCCAGGTCTTTTGCCTCCTCCATGGTGACGTTCCGGGACAGGAGGTACATCTCGTTGAAAAGCTTTGCCCCCACAATGCGCGGCAGGAGAATGCTTCCACCCCCGTCCGGCGTCAGGCCGATGCGGCGATACCCCATGTTCATGATCGTCTTTCTCGTGGCGATGGAAAGGTCGCAGGCCAGGGCAAGACCCACCCCCGCGCCGACAGCCACCCCTTCCATGACGGCTATGACAATCGCGGGGATGTTGCGGATCGCCTTTATACTTTCATTAAGGACACCGGCCTCGGCGTCGATGAGCGCCTCGGCGTCCTTCGCCTCCTTGAAAGCGATTATGTCGCCGCCCGAGCAAAAAGCCCCACCCGAACCCCGTATGACGACAAAGGGCGCTTTTTCGCGGGCTGCATTCTTTATCGCATCATAGAGCCCTTTAAGAAGATCGTAATCCATGGCATTCTTTTTGTCGGGCCTGTTCAACGTGATCGTAAAGACGTCTTCCTTCAATGATTCCAGTACAACCGACATAATGTCTCCTCCTGATTCAGCTGTTTTCCAATGATTAAACATATCGTCTCTTTTTTCAAGCCAAAAACACCGTAATCCGAACCTTTTCGGGAAACAAAAAACCACTCAAATTATACGGTTGACAGCGTGGCGCCGGAAAGGGCTGGAAACGCCCATGTATGCGACAGAACACCCTTAATATCAAGACTTTTTATCTTGACACAGGCCCATCCTGAAAGATAATATTAAGTTTATAAAATTTTTCACAAATGGAATACCTTTAGGCAGCTAGAAAACGACGAAAAGGAGAGGGCCGTTATGAAGTTAGAGGGTAAGAACGCAATTGTAACGGGCGGCGGCAGAGGTGTTGGACGTGCCATCAGCGTGGCTTTTGCCAGGGAAGGCGCAAATGTGGTTATCAATTACGCGGGAAATCAGAAGGCAGCCGACGAAGTAGTCGAGATCATCAAGGGGATGGGGAGAAAAGCCGTAGCAGTGAAAGGTGATGTCGGTCAGGAGGCAGATGCCCAGAAGATCGTCGAGACATGCGCCGAGAACTTCGGGTCAGTCCACATTGTCATCAACAATGCCGGTATTTCCAAGCCGTCCATGATGCACAAGATGAGCGTGGAAACGTGGGATGAGGTCGTGAACGTCCAGATGAGAGGCCCCTGGCTCATGGCAAAGGCCGCCTCGAAGTACTTCATGCAGCAGAGCTATGGCAGGATTGTCAATGTTACCTCCGTTGCCGGTGTTGTCGGCACAATCGGTCAGATCAACTACAGCGCCGCCAAGGGCGGGGTGATTTCCATGACCAAATCAATGGCCAGGGAACTCGCAAAGTTTAATGTCACAGCCAATGTTATTTCTCTCGGCATAGTCACTACGGAAATGACGCATACCATATCAACAGACGAAAAACTCAAAGAAATATACACAAAACGTATCCTTCTTGGACGATACGCGGATCCGGAAGATGTAGCACCGGCCTTCGTATTTTTTGCTTCCGATGACGCCCGTTACATCACGGGCCAGCTGCTGTGCGTGGATGGCGGTTACGGAATGACGTAAGAATTGAGGGAGGTGATCAACGTTCACTCAAATATATAAGGAGGTGTTGTAATGGCTGATGTACCGAAAACAATAAAACAATGGCAGATGGTGCAACCGACCGTATTCAACAGAGAGACCAAAGAGACGACACCGGGTAAACTGGAAGTAGCAGAAATCCCTGTTCCGGAACTGAAAGCAGGCGAAGTCCTGGTTGAGATCGCCGGGTGCGGCGTATGCCACACTGACCTCGGATATTTCTTTGACGGCGTTCCTACCGTCAGCAAACCGCCTCTGGCACTGGGCCATGAGATAGCCGGCACCGTTATCGCCGGCGACCCGGCCTGGATCGGCAAAGAGGTCATCATCCCCGCCGTTATGCCCTGCAGACAGTGCATACTCTGCAAGACCGGCAGGGGCAACAGGTGCCTGGCTCAGAAAATGCCCGGCAACTCCATCGGCGTGTACGGCGGTTTCGCAAGCCATATCGTCGTTCCGACCATCGACCTGTGCCTCGTACAGGACAAGAAAGGTTATGCCCTGGAACAGCTTGCCGTCGTAGCAGACGCGGTTACCACCCCGTACCAGGCGTCTAAAAGAGCAGATCTTCAGCCTGGCGACAACGTCATCATCATCGGCGCAACCGGCGGCGTGGGCGTGTACATGGCCCAGACCGCGAAGGCACTCGGAGCGAAGACCGTCATCGGTATCGCCCGGAACCCCGAGAAACTCAAAAGGGCCCTTGACTATGGCTGCGACTATGTTATCAGCACCCTCGACAAAACGAACAAAGATGTCGTCGGCGAATGGAGAACCATCTGCAAATCCAATGGCCTTGCCAATACAGGCTGGAAGATCTTCGAGGTTACCGGCTCCAAGGCAGGTCAGGAACTCTCGCTCGACCTCCTCTCCTTCGTAGGCAAACTTATTCTCGTCGGCTTCGGCATGGCGAAGAGCGAGTACATGTTCTCCAAACTGATGGCCTTCGACGCCGAAGTTATCGGCACCTGGGGCTGTCTGCCCGAGTACTACCCGATCGTCCTTGACATGGTCCTCAGCAAAAAGATCCAGATCGATCCCTTTGTTGAAGTAAGGCCCATGAGCACGATCGCGGCAACTTTTGATGAGATCCACAAAGCAGGTTCGCCTGCAAAACGTGTTGTCTTGAAACCTGATTTTTAAGGTTCTACACAAAAACTTTTAGGAGGAAAGTATGGGATTAGAATGGATGCCAAGAGAAGGCGGATTAAAAAACCATGACAGGCACGGTACGCAGTGGTGGGGCACCGAAGCTCCTTGCACAGTCTACGAAAAAAGACCTTTGAAAGACCCGAAGGGAAACGTTATCCCCGGTCTGTTCACAGCGTGGATCAGACTTAACAACCCGGCTCAGTACAACTCCTACACCACAGAGATGGTGAAGGGCGTCATCGCCGGCTTCGAGAATTCCTCTACCGACCGTTCCGTCGTCGCGACGATATTCACCGGCACGGGACCCAACGCCTTCTGCACCGGCGGCAACACGAAAGAATATTCCGAGTATTACAGCATGAGACCCGAAGAATACGGCTCATACATGGAACTTTTCAACAACATGGTTGACTCCATCCTCATGTGCAAGAAACCGGTCATCTGCCGCGTAAACGGTATGAGAGTGGCCGGCGGCCAGGAAATCGGCCTTGCCTGTGACCTCGCAATCTCCTCCGACCTCGCCATTTACGGCCAGGCCGGTCCCCGTCACGGTTCAGCCCCTGTGGGCGGTTCCTCAGACTTCCTCCCCTGGTTCCTCTCCGCCGAGGATGCAATGTGGAACTGCGTAAGCTGCGAGATGTGGTCAGCATACAAGATGAAAGCCAAGAACCTCATCTCCAGAGTCCTCCCCGTCCTGAAGGACGACAAGGGCGCCTGGGTAAGGAACCCGCAGGTCATCACCGATGCCTACGTGAAAAACGGCGAGATCGTTTACGGCGAGCCTAAGTCGGGCCAGGAAGCAAAAGACGCCCGCGCGTGGGTCAACGAGAAGCTGAAAAACAACGACTACGACTTCTCACTCATCGACGCAGAAGTTGAGAAAGTTGTCTGGACATTCGCCAACCTCTTCCCCGGCTGCCTGATGAAATCCATCGACGGTATCCGCCAGAAGAAAAAATCCTACTGGGATGTCATGAAGAACGACCACAGGTACTGGCTGGGAACGAATATGATGGGCGAGGCCTTCGCGGGCTTCGGCGCCTTCAACACCAAGAAGATCACTGGCGTGGACACCATCGACTTCATCAAGAACCGCCAGCTCATCGCCGAAGGCGTACTGAACAACGAGGCATACTTCGGAGAAATCCTCGGGAAACCGCAGGCGAAGTAGAAAGCCAAAATATCTTAGGGGGGATTTTTTCCCCCCTATTTTTTTTGAAAGAAGGAGATGCATCATGGCCTTTACACATATAACATTTGAAAAAAAGAACAAGGTCGCAACGATTACGCTCAACGAACCGGTGTCAAATTGGTTGACCATCCTTATGATGAGGGAGATCAACGAAGCTATCATGGACGTCAAAAAAGATCCGACGATCCAGCTTCTCGTCTTCGATCACGCCGGCGAAAAAGCGTTTTGTGACGGTGTAGACGTGGCAGATCATACCGCGGACAAGGTCAACGACATGATCGAGGTCTTCCACAGGATGTTCCGGCTCATGGAAGAACTGGACTGCACCACGGTAGCACTGGTGAATGGCAGGTCCCTGGGCGGCGGATGCGAACTCATGAGCTTCTGCGACATCGTCATCGCATCTGAAAAAGCGAAAATAGGTCAGCCCGAGATTGCTGTCGGGGTATTCCCTCCCATCGCCGCAGCATGGTTCCCGAAGATCATCGGACTCAAGAACACCTATGAACTTCTCCTGACGGGCAAGATCATAGGAGCGAAAGAAGCACAGGCAATGGGCCTGGTAAACGTCGTTCTGCCCGTAGAGAACTTCAAGGCAGAGGCTGAAAAGTTCATGGCCGACTTCCTGAAACAGAGCAGACCTGTCGCGATGTGGACCAAACGCGCCATCAAGGCAGGGCTGAACGTCAATTTCCTCGAGGCGCTGAGAATGTCCGAAATCATCTATCTTGACGGCTGTATGAAAACGAAGGACGCCGCCGAAGGTATCAGCGCTTTCATGGAGAAGAGAAAGGCCGTCTGGAAGGACGAGTAAACGGCAGTATGAAATACGCACCAAAAGAAGAACTTGATGCACGAATCGGCAAACTGAAAACATTAATGGAAAAGGCCTCTCTCGATGGGGCCTTTTTCCATTACAAGATCGATTACTATTACCTGTCCGGTACGATGCAGGATTCGCTCCTCTATGTCCCTGTGGACTCGGACCCCATTCTTTTTGTCAAGCGAGAGATATCGAGGGCACGCAGGGAATCCGCCCTTGGGAACATAGTACCTTACCGTTCGACCAAGGACATCCCCCAGCATCTGAAACCGGTGAAACGCCTGGGAATGCAGCTTGACGTCATACCATACAACGACGTCGTTAAATTCAAGGAACTCTTCGGTGATGTAGAGTTCATTGACTGCTCCCCCCTGACGAAAGAAATCCGCAAGTACAAGTCTCCATTTGAGATAGGCCTTATGGAGAAGGCTGCCGAGATAGGCAAGAAGGTTTACGCTAAGGTGCCGGAATTGCTTCATGAGGGTGCGACGGAAATCGAGGTGGGCGGCCAGATGGAGGCCTACGCCAAATCTCTGGGACACGAAGGGCTGCTCAGGGTGCGCTCCCTCAATTACGAGGCCTATACCTGGCATATTCTGAGCGGTCGCACCGGCAGCATCGTCAGTCAATCCGATTCCCCCATGGGTGGCCTCGGCTTGTCCCCCGCCTTCCCCGTCGGCGCCAGCTTTAAAAAGATCAGGAAAAACGAGCCCGTACTGATCGATTTTGGCATCTGCTACCACGGCTATCAGGTGGATCAAACAAGGATGTATGCAATCGGCTCAATGCCGGACATCTTTGTAAAGGCATACGATGTGTGCAAGGAGATTCATAATCGTGTACTGGACAAGGTCGTCGAAGGGTATACGAGCAGGGAGCTCTTCGAATATTCAAAAGAACTGGGGAACAAATTCGGATACGGGGACTATTACCTCGGGTACAAACCCCACAAGGTGAGGTTCCTGGGTCACGGCATTGGCATCGAGCTGGCGGAGTTTCCGTACATAGCCGCCACCCACACCTATCCCATTGAAGACGGAGCCGTCTTTGCCATCGAACCAAAAATGGTCTTTCCAAAAAAGGGTTGCTGCGGATACGAAAACACTGTCCACTACACGAACGGGAAATGCCGGATAATCACTGATATTGATGAAAACATCATTATCGTATGAAATATATCTTTTCCACAGGATGTCTGTACCATCTTCCCATTGAAGAGATATTTTTGCTCGCCCGCGAGGGGGGGTTCGACGGGTGCGAGGTTGTCATAGACCAGCGCTTTATGAATGACGGCTACCTGGACAGGGTGCAAGCGTGCAGGGAGATACTGCCCGTTCATACCATACACGCCCCTTTCCTGAAAATGAAGAAATGGGGAACAAAGGTGAATGAGCTGAAGAGGACCATCGACATCGCGAGGGTCCTGGAAGCAAGTGTGGTCAATTTTCATCCTCCCGCCTGGCTGACCATGGAAATAAGCTTTACCCGGTGGCTCAACAGTATCCGTGACTTCCAGAAAGAACTCGATTGCGGCGATATAGCACTTACCATCGAAAACATGCCGCGCTCAGGCAGGCGCCTCATGCTTGCTTCATACATACTTAACGATATCAATGATCTGATTGTCTTCGGCGAAGAGCACAACCTCTATTTCACCTTCGATACAACTCACCTTGCCAGCTTCGGGATAGACATCATCGCCCCCTTCATAAAGGTCTTCAAGACCGGTCGGCTGCGCAATATCCATCTCAGCGATTCCTCCGACCATGAAAGCCATCTTTTTCTTGGCCGTGGAGAGCTCCCCGTTGCCAGGTTTCTCAACACAGTCCGGAGACTCGGCTACGACGGAATGATAACCTTCGAGGTGTCGCCCGGGGAGTTGCCGAAAACAAGGGGATGGCTGGTGAAGCTCATCGAATATCAGCTCCGGTTGATCAGGCTCCATACCGGGGCGGCCCTGGTGTAAAAATGGCAAAAAAAACCCTCTTTGTCTGCGCTGCCTGCGGACACGAAACATTGAAATGGCTCGGAAAATGCCCCATGTGCCAGGGATGGGATACGTTCAAGGAGGTCGCGCCCGTCTCAAGGGCTGATGGCAAAGAACCCCGGCGCCCGGTCATCCTTTCCGATGAGGAGCTTGCCGATGAAGAGCGGGTAGCGTCAGGGATAGGAGAAATGGACCGCGTCCTTGGCGGGGGCATGACGATAGGGTCGGCCATTCTGCTGGGCGGTGACCCCGGTATAGGCAAGACGACGCTATGCTTCGAGATTGCGTCCAGGCTGACGGAACTCGGGCTCAAAGTCCTCTACGTCTCGGGCGAGGAATCCCTCAGACAACTGGCTTCCCGAAAGAAAAGGTTGGGGATCAAGGCCGCTTTCGCTTTTCTTACCACGAATCACCTCGATGATGTCATATCGGCAATCACGGAGGAACACTACGCCCTGGTCATCGTCGACTCGGTCCAGTCCGTCTATAACCCCAAGCTGCCCATGTTGCCCGGCAGCATGGGCCAGGTCAAGGACGTCTCCACGCGCCTCACGATGGAAGCGAAAGCCCTCGACACCAGCCTCATCTTCATAGGCCATGTCACAAAGGAAGGTGTCATAGCAGGACCAAAGGTCTTGGAACACATGGTCGATACCGTCCTGTACTTCGAAGGCGACAAAATGCTCCCCTACCGGATCCTGAGGACGATCAAAAACCGCTATGGGGCCGTCGAGGAAGTAGGAATATTCCAAATGACAGGTGAGGGTCTTATAAGTGTCGAGAATCCCTCACAGTTCTTCATCTCCCAGAGAGGTGACATCGGCGAAGGGAGCAGCCTCTTCCCCTATATTACCGGATCACGCCCCATCGTCCTCGAGGTCCAGGCCATCACCCAGAAAACAAACTTTTCCATCCCCAGGCGGCTTTCCCTTGGCTACGACGTCAACCGGCTCTTCATCCTCATCTCCGTTATTGAGAAGACTATAGGGAAGCCTTTCTTCGACAGGGACATCTACGTCAATGTAACGGGGGGGATGAAGGTCAACGAACCGGCCATCGACCTCTCCGTGGCTGCATCCATACTGTCCAGCTACAAGGAGGTGACTCTTGGCCAGAACTCTGCGTTCTTCGGCGAAGTGGGCCTCACAGGCGAGATCAGAAAAACAGTGAACATGGACCTCAGGATAAAGGAATGTCAGCGAATAGGCATCAACCGTATCTTCTGCCCAGGTGAAGTCCGGCATTCCGACGGCATAGAGATAGTAACCGTAAGAAATGTAAGGGAATTGGGGAAGAAGATAGGTAATAGGTGATGGGTAATGGGGACAAATTGGCTTTATGGTGTTACACCCATCACCTATAACCTATTACCCATCACCTATCTTCTAAGGCATCTTGAATTCTTTTCCCTTCGGACGGATGGTCAGTACCGGGCAGGGTGATTTTCTTACCACCTTTTCAGCCACGTTGCCAATGAGGATGTGTTCGATGCCGCTGCGGCCGTGAGTACCCATAACGATGAGGTCTATCCCTTCAGATTTCGCATAATCGATGATCTCTACAAAGGCTACACCAGTCTTGACGACCTTCTTGATCTCCATATCGACGTGCTTCAATATCTTCCCAAAGTCCCTTTCGACCTCGTTCTGGATGTTTTTCTCCACCGCCACCAGGTTTTCCGGGGTGAGGAAGGATTCATAGGGCGTGAAATAGGTCAGGTTGGGTATCACATGGAGCACATGAAGTTCGGCGCCATACTGCTTCGCGATGTCAACGGCATAGGTAATGACTTCTTCTGTGAATTTTGAAAAATCCACGGGACAAAGTATCTTCTTGAACATTGAGGACCCCCTCCTTCACGTAGTAAATCTCTTATATAATCACTTTGCCCTTTAGTCAATCCAATTCTCTCCGATAATTCTCTTCGTGGCGGAATTCACAAAGACGGAAAATCAGCCTTGACAAAAATACCCCCCGATTGCTATATTTATTCTATAGATACGGAGAAGAACCAAGAAAATGCCCTAGAACCAACCAGTTAGGGCATTTTTTACTGTCCGGAGAATAGATGACGATAAAAAATCATAGTGAGATCCAGCATCTCGTAGACATTGGAACTGAAAAAGGATACCTGACTCCAGACGAAATTAACGACTATTTGCCCCAGAACATCTTTTCCCCCGAGGATATTGAAGATATCTTTGACTTCCTTACCGAATCCAATATCGATATCGTCGATACGATCAAAGAAAAGATAGAAGCCGCCCCCGAAGAAGAGTCTCAGGAATGGGGCGAAATGGAGCGGTTTCCTTCGGAGCGGACCGATAACATTATCTGGGCCTATCTCAAAGACATCGGCCGGGTATCCCTTCTCAATTCGGAAGAAGAGTACATGATCGCCAAGAGGATCGAGGATGGAGAGCGAATGATCAGAAACCTCCTCTTCGACCTGCCTCATGCCATCCAGGAACTCATGGATATAGCTTCGCTTTTGAAGAAAGAGGCCATCAATATCGTCGATGTGGTCAAGAACATCGACGAACTGAACTATACAAAAAAAGATGAGGACAAGTACAGGAAGAAGACAGTTTCCCTCATCAACAGCATCAAGAACCAGCACGTGAAGAAGGAAGAGCTGCGAAGAAACTCCGTTAAAGTCAACGAGGCGACCAAGAAACTCAATGAGAAAAAGCTCGGCGCCCTTGAAAAGAAGGTCGAGGAAAATCTCATAAACCTTAATCTTAACAAAAAGGTCCTTGAGGAGATTATCCGCAAAGTCCAGAGGCAACTCAAGTTCATGGACGACAAAGAGGCGCGGAAGGTCAAAAAACGGCTCATGCAGATCGGAGAGATCGAAAATGGTCTCAAAACAGTGAAAAACCGCCTCATACAGGCCAACCTCAGGCTGGTCATCAATATCGCAAAAAAGTACCTCAACCGGGGGCTTTCCTTTCTGGACCTTATCCAGGAAGGAAACATGGGGCTCATGAAGGCGGCTGAAAAATACGACTATCAGAAAGGATACAAGTTCTCGACGTATTCTACATGGTGGATTCGCCAGGCCATTACCAGGGCCATAGCCGACTATGCGCGTACGATACGGGTCCCTGTTCATGTTCTGGAGACAATGAACAAGATAACCAAGGTCACCATCTCGCTCTTTCAGGAGCTTGGACGGGAGCCGAATCTCGACGAGATATCTCTGAAGGCCGGTCTTCCCCTTGAAAAAGTGAGAAAGATCATGAAGGTCTCCAACGAACCTATCTCGATTGAAACGCCCATAGGCGACGATGAATCCAAACTAGGGGACTTCATTGCGGATCCCAAGTCACCCTCACCCTTCAACGAACTCGTCAGCATATCTCTCAAGGAGGAAATCGACAAAGTCCTCTCCACTCTGACACCGCGCGAAGAGAAGGTCATACGAATGAGGCTCGGTATCGGCGAAAAGACTGATTACACCCTCGAAGAAGTCGGCGAGGTCTTCGGACTGACCCGCGAGCGCATCCGCCAGATCGAGGCAAAAGCCCTGCGCAAACTGAAACACCCTTCCAGACGCAAAAGACTGGAAAGTTTTCTGGAATAAGGGACTAGGGACTAGGGACTAGAGATCAGGGACTAGGGACTAGGGACTAGGGACTACAGATATAAAGACCCATATCATTGAAGAAATAAAGGCAAAAGATCCATTCTTTTGCCTTTTTTGTTCTCATCTATCGCCGGTTCTGATATAAAGGCCTGGTGCCCACCTGATCTCTAGTCCCTGATCTCTAGTCCCTGATCTCTAGTCCCTGATCTCTAGTCCCTAGTCCCTCTCCCTATTGATACAGATTCTCCTGATCGTGCTCCGAGCCGACTGTGCCCAGTCTTGGCGAACGCTCCTGCTCCCCTGTTTTCCCCTTGGACAGGATGTCGGAGACATTGGCCCTGATCTCTGTCATCTTGTCAGCGGAAAAAGGCTTGATGCGGGAAAAGGCAGCATTCAAAGTAACGTCGGGTCTGAATGTCTGGATGATGAGGTCTTTCGCTCCCTGAAGCTCGGCAGCAACGGTGTAGACGTCTTCTTCCCTGTGAAGAAAGGGGACCACCGTCATCCTGAAGTGATAGTCGATTCCGCACTCCATGATGAATTCGATGCTTTCCCGCACTTTGCGGTCATTCACGTTAAGGCCGCACCATCTCGAATAGCGGTCCAGCGGGCCCTTTACATCCATGGCAATGCAATCTATAAGGCCGTCATTGAAGAGACCTTTCACCACCGAAGGGTTCGATCCGTTCGTGTCGAGTTTGATTGACATGCCTTCGCTCTTCAGAAGGCCGATGAGCCCGAAGAGATTCATGTGTATCGTCGGTTCGCCGCCCGTTACCACAATATTGTCTATCCATTGAGCCCTGTATTTTCTGACTGTCGCCACAACGTATTCAATGGGAACGTCCTCAAGCCCTCCCGGGTTGAGAACGAGATCACGATTGTGACAAAAGGGACATCTGAAGTTACATCCGCCAAGAAACAGAACGGACGCGAGATGCCCCTTCCAATCCACAAAACTCGTTTCAATGAACCCTTTTACGGCGGGGCAATCAGGCGCTGTGAACGGCACTCAATACCTCGTCGATATGGGGCACGCTGCCTCTCCATTCGCCAAGAGAATTTTCCGCCTCATCTTCAACAAGGATGGTCGGCAATGCCATAACGCGGTAAAACGTCGCCTCAGCAAGACCCTCCGTTGTGCCCACGTTGAAGTCATCGACGGCAACGTTCTTCTCCCGAAGATGGTCTTTCAGTTGTTTTGCCATCGGGCACATCGGACAATCATCCTTGTAAAAGATCTTCACTATCCCCATCAGCCCCTCCTAAGAAATTTTGAATAATTGAGGTCTCTTTTCAATCGTTTGCCGCTTTGCGCTTTTCGGAGAAGAATTCCGTATTGCGATAGCGGTCTTTGAGTTCGCCTAATTTGCCCTTGTTCCAGCTTGATACCTTTGTAAAGTAACCGGTTATCCTCGTAATGCCGTCCACATCAGAGGAACCGCAGTATGAGCAGGTATCCGTAAGGCCGCGGCCTGTTCTATGGCATTTGTTGCACGTCGTGAACTCGGGCGAGAACGCTATCTGGTCGTTTGTTGTATGCTTGAATGTCTTGATAACGAAATCCGCGATGGCCTCTTTCGATGGCTGTGCCTCACCTAGCCAGACGTGCGATATCGAACCGGCCTCAATGAGGGGATGAAAAAGCCCCTCCGTAGTGACCCGTTCGATGGGATTCATTGCGTGTTTGACATTCAGGTGCGTTGAATTGGTGTAGTACACCTCGCCGGAGGCAATATCACCCTTCATAATCCTTCCCGCATGCGGCGAGAAATACCGAAGGTCCAACCGGGCGAAACGGTAGCTTGTGCTTTCCGCCGGTGTCTGCTCCAGAACAATCTTCATGTTTTCCTGGCGGCGCATCTTTTCCGTCAGGAGGTTCATATGGGCGATCGCCTTGATACCGAACTTGAGGGCGCGTTTCGAATCATGCATTTCCTCGCCGGTGTGTATCTGTACCATCTCGTTGAGCCCGACCATGCCGATAAGATGAGAGGCATGATTAAACCTGAGATAGGGCATTCCGTCCCGATTCATTGTAAGAAGCGCCAGAGGTCCGTTTTCACCCAGGGAGAGGAGCTTCTCCATGAAGGCTCTTTTTTCTTTATGGGCCCTGACGGCCAGGATGAACCTTTCGGTGATAAGGTTGAAGAGCCTCGTGTCGTCGTTCTTTGCCATGTACGCCAGCCGCGGCAGGTTGAGGGAGACGTTCTGAAGGGCGCAGTAGCGCATTCTCCAGGGCTCCCTGGCATCGAGAAGGTCGCTCTCTTCAAGTTTGAAGCTTAAGCGGCAGCATTCGGATATCTTTGCGGTCTCGCCCCGGTCAAAAACATAATAGGTATTGCCCTTGTCGGAGGCCACGTCCGAAATGAGGTTGAGAAAATCCATATGTCCGTCGGTATGAAAAAACTTTTCCGTAATGTGGACGATCGGCTTCGGGAAGAAGAATGGCCGCCCTGCTCCGTCACCTTCCTTGAAAACCTCAAAAAGTTTCCAGGCAAAGCGCTGGGCCTCTTTTTCGTACTCTCCGTAAGTCTTACCCGTGAATTTACCACCAGGACCGATAGCGGGGACAGTGACAAAATGCTTCGGTATCTCCCAATAGATGTTGATATCGGTGAAGATCGCCTGGCCTCCCCTGGCCACCGCCTGCTGGGAGAACTCGAAGATGAGCATCTGGGCGAGCTGCTTCACGTCGCCATCGCTCATCCCTTCTATGTAAGGCGCGAAGAAAATGTTTATGGCGTCCCAGCCGATGGCACCCGCGAAATGACTTTGAAGTGCCGCGGCAAACTTGACAAGGTGGGCAAGAAGAACCTCAGCGTGCTTCGCAGGCTTGGCCATGGAAAGGGAATGAGGCAGGTCAAGACCGAATTTCTTAATATATTCAAGTGATTGACCGCTGCAATACGGTCTGTCGACAAAGCCAAGGTCGTGGAGGTGTATATCGCCGTTCATGTGGGCGTCGGCGACTTCCTGAGAGAAAACGGACAGGAGGGCGTATTCCTTCTTAATCCCTTCGGCAAGGGTAAGGTTCGTTGCCTCAGGGCCATGGGGTACGTTTGCATTCTCCTTGTTGGGGTGCAGTATGAGGCTATCCACATCATAAAGGGGCATACCGAGCCTTGTATGCATTTTGCGGGAGGTTTCGAGCCCTTTTTCAATCAATCTTGCATTTACAAGCTCCCTGATAAGGGGTGCGGTGATCACTTCGATCCCGGATTTCCTGATCATCTGCTCTACTTCTTTGCTTATCTCTTCGGCCGAATCGCGATCGATCAGGGTTTCCCTGATGAGCGCATCAACGATCTTCGACCGGTTCCAACCGGAAATGCTTTCTTCTGAAGTCCTGACAAAAAGATTCAGATCCGTTGTTTCCATGCAACCCCCTATCAGAATTGATTACTCTTTCGTATTTCGTTGTTAAAGCAGATGATACTTCCCGGTATGAAACTTCGCCGCAATCCCCTCCGAAACACTACATGTAGTATGCTGGCTAAATATCCATACTACATGTAGTACTTTTTACCCGAGCAGCCTATCCGTTGTCAAGACATTTTTTGAGTTTTTTCAGCGTCTGTTACTATGGAATATTTTTTGAAAATTTTATACATAGCCCGATTTCTTCAAGAATTTTCTCACTCTTGCTTCAATGAGAGATAATCTGTTGTATGCACCAAATTGCGATCGCTAATGAGGCCTTTTTCGCGTTGCGACCACCCGGCCGACTATATCCGCTGGGTTTTCATCGCTTCGGCGGCCTCTTCGGGTGTTATTGACGATACGGAGAATTCATCTTCCCGTTTATACTTAGATGACCGGAAGTCTCTCGGAAGGATCTCGATATGCCAGTGATAGTATTCATGGAAAGGAAGCTCCTCGCCACGTGTCTGCGAGAATGTGGCATTCGGCGAGGTATGTATCTCCATAGTGTACGCATTGGCGAACTGCTCTATACGCTTCATTACGTCAAGGAGCATATCGGTAAGGTCGTCCTTGACCCCCTGGCTCGTCAGATTTTCGTAACTGGCTTCATGAAATCTCGGCAATATCCACGTTTCATAGGAAAACCGCGACGCGAAGGGACAAATGGCCACGAAACTCCTGTTCATACTCACAAGTCTCTTACCCTGGCGTATCTCCTGACTGATAATATCACAGAGGAGACACCTGGCTTTTTGGCCAAAATGATTGCGGGTAATGATGACCTCGCGGGAAACGCGCGCCGGTACGATGGGTGTAGCCAGCACGTGAGAGTGAGGATGCATGAGATAGGACCCCGCAAGCTCGCCGTGGTTCTTGAATACCTGTACGTACTTGAAGCGTTTATCACCCTTGAGGTCGAGGATGCGGCTCCTGTACATATCCAGCACCAGCTGCAGCTCAGGCCTGCTGTACATCGACATGGTCTTGGAGTGGGACCTGTTTTCCACGATTATCTCGTGAGCCCCGACATTTCCCATTTTATCGTACAGACCTTCGGCCCGCCTGTCCTCCGCGACCTCTATTACGAAAATAGGGTTGGAGGCCGGAAAACAACGGACAACCCAGTCACCGCAGTCATCGGCATATTCGCGGATAGTGGGAGGAGTCAACGACTCGTGACCGGGGCAAAAGGGGCAAATTCCGGTTCCACCCGACTTCGAACCGCCATACCCCACAACCACCCAGTTACCCGACAGAGGATCTCTTCTAAGCTCCGCCATTGGGGAAATAATAGACTAGAACCGTAGCGTTGTCAATTCACTGTTTCCTTGCAAATGAAAGAAATTATCGATTAGAATAACCTTATGAATGACCCTCTGCAGTCAGCCGTTGAAATCGCTCTTGAGTCCGGAAAGATACAACGGGAATCGCTCAAGAAAAACTTCGCGATCCATCACAAAGGGGAAATAAACCTTGTCACCGATGTCGACATCGCCTGTCAGGAAAAAATCATATCGATGATAAAAGAACGCTTCCCCGACGATGACATTATCAGTGAGGAAAAGTCGAACCGTTTCGAAGGGGACAACAACAGATGGATCATCGATCCCATTGACGGTACGACGAACTATGCCCACGGATATCCTTTTTTCTGTACATCCATTGCCTATGAGAAGAAAGGCAAGGTCGTAGCCGGAGTTGTCTACAACCCGATCATGGATGAGCTCTTCTTCGCCGGCCGGGGGAAAGGGGCATACCTTAACGGCAGCAGGATAAAGGTTTCATCAGTGGCGAAAATGAAAAAATCGCTTCTCAGCACGGGCTTTCCCTACGATATCGCGACAAACCCCGACAATAACATCAATCATTTCGTTCACTTCCTTTACGAGGCCCAGGCAGTCCGCAGGGATGGTTCCGCCGCTTTAAACTTAAGCTACGTCGCGTGCGGCCGATTTGACGGTTTTTGGGAGCTGCACCTCAACCCCTGGGACCTGGCCGCCGGCGCCCTCATTGCTGAGGAGGCGGGGGGGGTGATCACGGACCTTCGAGGGGGAAAATTTAACATTTATGACGGGGCGGTCCTCGCTTCCAATGGTCTCATCCACAAAGCCATGGTAAGGGTGATCGAAAAGGGCGGCGCTCCCTCCGGCAAAGTCGGTTAAAACCTGGAGTAACGCACCACGGCTTAGAGGTTCTCGGAAAAATCAGGAGAGAATCGGGGAGAAAATCACATGAAAGAGTACCGGATCGACGATATTAAGAATATAGTACGCCCCAGGCTGGGCGATGACGTGCCGCTCGTTCTTTTTCGTATTCTCCGAATCATCGGTATGCGCGGCATCCTCGGTGAGACTTCAGGGGCCACCCTCTACATGATGGGCAAGCGCGTCGGCAATATGCTCCCGGCGGCAACGATGGACGAATTCACCGCGATGATACGCGATCTCAGGATCGGGATCCCGGAGGCAACCATTACCGACGAGGACCACATCAACGTAAAACTCTACGAGTGCATAACCTGCGCCGGTTTCACATATACCGGCGAGATGTTCTGTGATATGGAAAGCGGGATCATAGCGGGACTCCTCGAGAATGTTCACGGTAAAAAAGCGAAGTCGACCCAGACCAAGAGCTGGTCCGTGGGTTACAATTATTGCGAGTTCGAGGTTTTTCTGTACTGATGACACCTCGGAAAAAAAAAGATGAGACCCCTTCCGCCGACCGTACAAGAGACCTCGAAATAGCCCTTGAAGAGGAAAAAAGCCTTTCCCGGGCACGAAACACCCTCCTCGAATCGAATATAAAGGAACTCAATGATGTCTACGTTGCCTTAAACGACAAGCTGAAGGTCCTGCGCAACCGTGAAGAACGCATCAAGAGTTTCGAGGCACAGCTCGTTCGGGCAAACAAACTGTCCTCGCTCGGCGAACTAGCCGGGTCTATCGCCCACGAAATCAAGAATCCCCTTATTGCCATTCAGGGTTTCGCAAAAAGGATAGCTAAAACAAAAGACCTGGAGAAGGTCAGGCGTTACGCCGAGCTTATAGACAAGGAAGCCGGCAGACTTGCAAATGTACTCATGAAGCTCCTCGATTTCTCCAGGATGGATGAACCCCGGAGAGAGGAATTCGATCTTAACGATATCATTGAGGATACCGTCCTCTTCATGGAACACCACCTCACCCGATTCAAAGGCGTGAAGGTCGAGGTTCTGAGAAGCAGTGAACCCGTCGTGGTCGCGATCGACAGGATACATATCCAGCAGGCGCTGGTAAACCTCATAAACAATGCTGCTCAGGCGATGCCGGATGGGGGCACGATCAGGATTTCAGCAGGCACCGAGGATGGTTTCGGCTTCATAAGCGTGACCGATGAGGGCAGCGGAATTGACGAGGAGATCGTGGAAAGGATCTTCGAACCCTTCTTCACGACCAAACCGAAGGGCGAGGGAACCGGTCTCGGCCTTTCCCTCAGTAGGAGACTTCTCGAAACAAACCAGGGCTCCCTCACCGTGGAGACAAAACCCGGCAAAGGCAGCACCTTTCGGATGCTCCTGCCCCTCATAGGGCAGGTCATGGATGATGGGCAATAGGTATGGGTTATAGATGATGGGAAGAAAAAACTGACGCAGATTCTCGCCCCCTATCACCCACTACCTATCACCCATTACCCCTCTAAAACATCCACTTCATCCCATCCCTGCCCGCTATAACCTTGACTCCCGTGTCTTTCGATAGCCTCTTTGCCAGGAGCCAGGGCTTCTCCCTGATGATGTGCATGCCGAAGTGAGTCAATATGGCGGTTTCGGGCCGGACGCCTTCGATGATGCATCTGGCGTCGTCGAGGGCAAGGTGCTCGATGATTTCGTGGTTCTCTATGGGTTTCAACCTGAGAACATTTATTATGAGGTGGTCGGCACGGTAATGGTTAACGAGATCGGGAAAGAATCTCGTGTCGGAAATGAGCCCGATCGTCTTGTTGAGGTCGAAAAGGAGTCCGTAGGTCTCGACGGGATGTTTGTGCCTGACAGGGGTCCGGAAGGTAATATCGCCCAGGGTATATTCCCCGCCCTCCCTGAAGAAGACGATATTATCGAGATACCTTCGGGCAAACTTAAAGACCACCGGGTCACCGGCCAGGGCATCTTCGGGACAAAAGAGGGTCCCCCTCTTTCTGAACCCCCCTTCGGCCATTGACTCGATGAGGATATTGATATCGTTGGTATGATCCATATGTCTGTGGGTTATGATGATCCCGTCAAGCGAGGCCGGTTCGAATTGCTCCCGAGAAGACCGGATCCGGACAATGGCGCCGGGACCGGGATCGATATAGAGGTTCGTCTTCCTGTAATTCAACCAGAGACCCCCCGTCGCCCTGAGCTGTTTCAGCGCCACGAACCGTGCGCCGCCCGTCCCGAAAAACTTTATATACCCTTCCATGGTCCGTACCTTTCTTCGATTTTGACATCTCTATTCTAGAGAAGCTCGACCTCCTTGTCAATTTGCCCCTATTCGAGCCATCCAAACATCGACAAAGAGCCGCGGCAACTGACCGACGGACTGGATTAAAGAGGGTCCCTCTATTTTTCCTGTGCATTATCGTGAATTATTCTGGTTTATGGCAAGACTTTGTGGTTTAATAATTACCAATAATAACCAAATATGTACTATTCGTACCATTTAGTCGCAATTCGTCAAAACAACGGAGGGGTTATAAGGAGGAACTCTGATGAAAATCACTATTAACGGAAAGTCTTGCGAAGGAGTTGAGGGGCAGACAGTCCTTGAAGTGGCGCGGGCCAGCGGATTCAACATCCCTACCCTGTGCCATCTGGCGGATCTGACGCCAACGGGGGCCTGCCGTATCTGTGTCGTCGAGGTTGACGGCATGCGCAACCTGGTGGCTGCCTGTTCCACTCCGGCAGCCGAGGGCATGGCGATCAAAACCGACAGTGAACGGGTCCTGAGCGCCCGTCGCTTTATCGTCGAGCTCCTGGTATCGTGCCATCCCCTCGACTGCATGACCTGTGAGAAGACGGGGGACTGCACGCTGCAGAATCTGGCCTATGAGTTGGGAGTGACCGGCTCCCGGATGGAAGGAGACAGGTACGATTACCCTGTCGATTCGTCCAATCCCTTTATCGTCCGGGACTACAACAAATGCATCCTCTGCCTGAAATGCGTCCGTGTATGCAACGAGATCCAGGGGATAGAGGCGATAAAGACAACTCAGCGCGGCTTTGATACCAAAGTCGCCACCGCATACGACAACACCCTGCAGGACAGCACGTGCGTTTTCTGCGGACAGTGCGTTCAGGCCTGTCCCGTCGGAGCCCTTACGGAAAAGAAGGCGAAAGGCCTCGGCCGGGCATGGGAAACCAGAAAAGTACGCACCACCTGTCCTTATTGCGGAGTCGGCTGTCAGCAGGAATTGCACCTCAAGGGAGAGCAGATAGTCAAAGTGACGGCCGTGGAAGGAGCATCCCCCAACAAGGGACGGCTCTGTGTAAAGGGACGGTTCGGATACGATTTCATCTATTCCAACGAGAGGCTGACCACACCCCTGATAAAAGAGAACGGCTCATTTCGTGAGGCGTCATGGGATGAGGCGCTTGACCTCGTCGCAAACAAATTCAAACAGATCATAGCGGAAAGCGGCCCCGACGCCATCGCAGGTGTCAGCTGCGCCCGAAGCATAAACGAAGATTCCTACCAGATGCAAAAACTCTTTCGCGCGGTGATCGGCACCAATAATATCGATCACTGCGCGCGAACCTGACACGCGCCAACCGTCGCCGGTCTGGCGCAATCATTCGGTTCCGGAGCAATGACAAATTCTTTTGGTGAATTCGCTGACGCGAAGATGTTCCTTTGCATCGGCACCAATATGACAGAGGCGCATCCCGTCGCAGCCACATTTCTGAAAAATGCCCTGCGCAAAGGGGCAAAACTGGTCGTCGTCGACCCGAGACGCCAGCCTCTTGCAAAACTTGCCGATATCCACTGCCAGATCAACGTGGGCAGCGACATTGCATTTCTTAACGGCCTCATGAACGTCATCATCACTGAGAACCTGTACGACAAAGACTTCGTCGCAAACAGGTGCGATAATTTCGAGGCTTTTAAAGCCAAAATAATGGAGTACCCCGTGGAAAGGGCAGCCGAAATCTCCGGCGTGGAGCCCGAAACCATCCGCGAAGTGGCCCGGCTTCTCTCAACCGTCAAGCCGGCCATGCTCTGCTATACCCTGGGAATCACGGAGCACACGACGGGTAAGGACAACGTGATGAGCACCGCCAACCTTCAGTTGCTCCTCGGGAACATGGGAATGCCCTCAGCCGGTGTCAACCCGCTCAGGGGACAGAATAACGTCCAGGGTGCCTGCGACATGGGGGCCCTGCCCAATGTGTTCCCCGGTTATCAAAAGGTCATCGATCCGGCAATGAGGGAAAAGTTCGCTAAGGCCTGGAATGTCGATAAACTCCCTGAAAATAATGGCATGATGATGCCCCATATGATGGAGGCATTGCCGGACAGGAAAATCAGGGCATTCTACATCTTCGGCGAGAACCTGGCAAACACCGAGCCCGACATCCATAAAGTGGAACACGAACTGGCCTCCGCCGAATTCCTGGTCTGCCAGGACATCTTCCCGACAGAAACAACGCGTTTCGCTCATGTTGTCTTCCCCGCCGCATCCTGGAGCGAAGACGACGGAACCTTCTCGAGCAGCGAAAGAAGGGTGAATCGTGTCCGCAAGGTTAAGACTCCCCCCGGCGAGGCAAAACCTAACTGGTGGATATTCAGAGAAATCGCAAAACGAATGGGTCACACATGGGAATCGAACAGCAGCCAGGAGATATGGGACAACGAGGTTTCCGTGCTGGCCCCGGCACTGGGCGGCATCAAGTACAGCCGCATCGAAGAAGACGGACTCCAGTGGCCCTGCCCTACCCTGGAACACCCGGGCACGGCGTTCCTCCACCGCGATGGTATGTTTACACATGGAAAAGGTGTATTCAACCCCGTCGATTGGAAGGCGCCCGCGGAAATCCCCGACCGGGAATATCCCTTCGTCCTGAGCACGGGCCGGAGACTTTACCAGTATCACACAAGGACTCAAACGGGAAGGTCGGGCATGAACTTTCTCATGTCCGAGGAGACGGCCGATATTTCCCCTGCTGACGCGCAAAAGCTCGGTATCCAGCAGGATGAGCGAATAAAAGTCCGGTCGCGGCGCGGCGAGGTCGAGGTTCGCGCCAGGGTCACCGAGCAGGTGCCCCCGGGGATGGTATGGATGTCATTCCATTTCCGTGAAGGTTCAGCGAACTGGCTCACAAATGCGGTCTACGATCCGGCCACAATGACCGCAGAATACAAGGCATGCGCGGTGAACCTCGAAAGATTGTGAAACACCGTCCGCGGCATTGCTTGTCTCAGATGCTGCCGGCTGTTTAAAGATTGTTGATGAAGCCCCCGGTGTTACACATCGGGGGCTTCCTGTATTTCCGGGCATCACCCATATGGCGGACCGCCCGCAAAGAATCACCGGTTCCACCCCTTGCATGGCCAGGGTGAATATGCCATGCTATAATTAGAGCGCGAGAAGCAAAAAGGAGGGACCTATGGGAACACGTGAGTTTGCAGCCATTATCGATCTGGCGATAGCAAAAGAAGAAGAAGCCTACGATTCTTACATGGAACTCGCAAAAATGGTCACGGGCAAAGAAGCCCGGGATGCACTCGAGTACATTGCCGGTGAGGAAAAGAAGCACAAGGATTTCCTCGTCGATTACCGGGACCGGGGCTACGGGAGTGAGGGCCTTACAATGAGCACCGCCGTCGACTACAAGATCGCGGAACATCTTCAGGCCCCCGAACCAAAAGCGGGCATGGAAGGGAAAGATGTTTACCTTCTCGCAGCTCATCGCGAAAAGTCCGCTCATGAGTTTTACCTGTCCCTTGCCTCCATCCATTCGGCGGGGGAAGCAAAAGAAATGCTGTTGAAGATGGCTCAGGAGGAATTAAAGCATAAGGAAAAGATGGAATATTTCTATACCAACGCCGCCTTCCCGCAGACAGACGGAGGCTAAAGAGAGGCCGGCTGTAACGTAGTGCCGCCGAAACACGATGGAAACAGCACGAGGTCGCCTCTTTGGATCCCATTCGATTTGCCATTTTTGAATCCTGGTTCGGCACGATCTCGGTGGCGGAAAGAGACGGGCGGATCATAAGTCTCGATCTTTCCGACAACGACATGTACCAGGAGCACCGGGCACTGTTGAAGCGCTATCCCGACGGCATGGAGTCGGAGCAATCCTTTAAAAGAGTGCGCACCCTCCTCCACCGTTATCTGAAGGGACAGCCCGTGGACTTCGATATAGAGGTGGACATATCGGACCTGCCGCACTTCACCCAGAGGGTATTAAACGAACTTCGCAAGATCCCCTACGGCGAAACGAGAAGCTACAGCGATATCGCGATCAGGGCAGGATGCCCGAAGGGCTGCCGCGCCATCGGTCAGGCGGTAAAGAGAAATCCCATTCCCATCATCATCCCCTGCCACCGGGTCATCCGCCAGGATGGGTCCCTCGGAGGATTCGGACTAGGGGAAAAGATAAAGAAAAGGCTTCTTTTTCTTGAGGGTATCAAAAAAACCTGGTCGGTTTAGGCACAGGTACCCCGAGATGACGTCAGCCGATGTCTCCGGTGTGGGCAGGTAATACTGGGTCTCGTCAAAGTCCTGTTCCCACAGGGTATTGTCTTCGGAATCAAAAAAGGCTATTCGGGAAAAGACAAGCAGTTCCTTACGGCAATCCACCGAGACGAATGCGGTAAAGTAGCTGAAACCTCCCGGGACAATCCCGTTCCGGTCAAGAGATTCCCTGATCTGCTCGTTGAGTTCGCTGCCCTGCCCGGGCACAAATTTGAGGACACCCCGCGACGAGGTAACTATATCATGCGTGGAGTATGCAAGGGTCTGGTCAACATACCAGATGTCGTCCTGACTGGTTTTCGCGACAGCGGACCACATCCCCTTTCCATGGGCCCGCTCCGGAAGGCCTGAAAACACCACCGGCAGAAGGCAAAGCAGAATAAGGATAGTTCGGCAACATACCCGTTCCGGTAGGATCATATTAGTCTTATCGCATCTTTTGCATGGATATAAAGAGGTTATCGGACTTTAGAGACTGCCTTCACACCCGCCAGATTCTCAGCCCTGAGCCCCGCACTGTCTTCGAGATATCGTTTCAAAAAGAGACCGGTGTAACTCGTCTCCACGGACATGACGTCTTCCGGAGTACCCTCGGCGATGATCGTCCCCCCGCGTGCCCCGCCCTCGGGGCCAAGATCGATTATATAATCGGCGCTCTTTATCACATCGAGATTGTGCTCGATGACAACCACGGTATTACCCCTCTTTACCAGCTCGTTGAGGACATGGAGAAGTTTTTCGATATCCACGAAATGCAGGCCCGTTGTAGGTTCGTCGAGGATGTAGAAGGTCTTCCCCGTATCCCTCTTGGATAGCTCCCGGGAAAGCTTGATCCTCTGGGCCTCTCCCCCGGAAAGGGTGGTGGCCGCCTGCCCCAGCCTGATATATCCGAGGCCGACCTGGTTGAGTACTTTGAGCTTGCTCTTGATATGGGGGTGCGCCTCGAAAAATTCCATCGCCTGTGTAACGGTCATTTCGAGAATATCGGCGATGCTCTTCCCGCGATAAAGGATCTCCAGGGTATCCCTGTTGTAACGCTTCCCTTTGCATGCCTCGCAGACGATATAGACGTCGGGCAGGAACTGCATCTCTATCTTGACGAAGCCTTCGCCCGTGCAGGTTTCACACCTGCCGCCCTTGACGTTGAAACTGAACCTTCCCTCCTTATATCCACGCATCCGTGACTCGGGCAGCCTGGCAAAGAGCTCGCGGATATGGGTGAAAAGGCCCGTATACGTGGCAGGGTTAGACCTCGGCGTCCGTCCGATGGGTGACTGGTCGATATCGATGACACGGTCAACCTCCTCAAAACCGTGGATGCCGTCGGACTCGCCCACCCGTTCCTTTGACCGGTAGAGTTTTTGTTTCAAGGCAGGATAGAGGGTATCCACAACAAGAGTGCTCTTGCCGGAGCCGGATACGCCCGTGACGGCCGTAAAGACCCCCAGGGGAATTCTGACATCGATACTCTTCAGATTGTTCGCCCTTGCGCCCCTGACAGTCAGGAACCCCCTCGGTTCTCTTATGCCGGCCGGCCTTTCGATGGAACAGCGTCCCGACACATACAGCCCCGTCACGGAATCGGGATGGGTCTTCAGTTCCGCCGGTGTCCCCTGGAAGACCAGGTGACCGCCGTTTTCACCGGCCCCGGGACCCAGGTCGACAACGTAGTCCGAGGATACTATGGCATCGTAATCGTGCTCGACAACGATGACGGTATTGTCAAGATCGCGGAGCCTCCTCAATGTTTGAAGAAGTCGATCGTTGTCCCTCTGATGAAGCCCTATACTGGGTTCATCCAGGACATAGAGCACCCCGGTCAGACCCGAGCCTATCTGCGTAGCAAGACGGATCCGCTGGGATTCGCCGGAAGAAAGGGTGGCGGAATTGCGGCTGAGGCTGATATAATCGAGGCCGACATCGAGGAGAAACTTCAGACGCGAGGTGATCTCCTTGAGTATCGTCCGGGCGATCTCCTTCTCTTTATCGGAAAGCTCGATGCGGTCGAAAAAACCCACGCATTCCTCCATGGTCATCCGGGAGATCTCGAAGATGTTGAGGCCTCCCACCCTGACCCAGAGCATTTCTTTCCTGAGACGGGCCCCGTTGCATTCCGGACAGGGAATGAGATTGATGAATCTTTCCAGCTTTTCCCGTTCGTAAAAGTCGGCCCCGTCCCAGTCCCTCTGAAGCTCGCCGATGACACCTTCGAAGGGCCTCTGGTTGAAAGTCCGGCGACCGCCATGGTCGTGGAAAAACTCTATCTGTTCACCCTTGGAACCATAGAGGATGGCATCCTGTACTCTTTTCGGGAGCTCCCTGAAGGGCTTTCTGATATCGATCTTGTAATGGTTGACGAGGGCCTCCAGAAAGGGCAGAAAATGTACGGGATTCTTTTCGGCCCAGGGCACAACCGCTCCGTCGCGCAAGGAAAGGTCATGATTGGGAACGATGAGCGCCGGGTCGAAGTATTCCTTGACGCCAAGTCCCGTGCAGGCAGGACAGGCCCCGTAGGGGTTATTGAAAGAAAACATCCTGGGGGCGATCTCCGGGTAACTGATGCCGCAATCGGGACAGGCGAATTTTTCGCTGAAAACACGCGTCTCTTTTGCCGTTTCGACCTTGACGAGCCCGCCGGCCCTGGCGAGTGCCAGCTCCACCGCCTCGAATAGCCTCCGTTCAACACCGTCCCTGATGGTAATCCTGTCTACAACAACCTCGATTTCATGTTTCTTGTTCTTGTCGAGTTCGATCTCGTCGGCCAGATCCATGATCGTGCCATCGATCCTGACCTTTGTGAAGCCATGCTGTCTGAGTTCATCCAGTTCTTTGCGGTACTCGCCCTTTCTTCCCCGGACAATGGGTGCGAGAATCGTGATATTCTGACCCTTTTCGAGGGCGATTATCGCATCGACTATCTGGGGCGCATGCTGGCTCTTGATCTCCTTGCCGCAGCCGTAGCAGAAAACATGGCCTACGCGGGCGAAAAGCAGGCGAAGGTAATCATAGATCTCCGTGACGGTCCCCACTGTGCTTCGCGGGTTCTTGCTGATGCTCTTTTGCTCGATGCTGATCGCGGGCGACAGCCCTTCGATATAATCGACATCGGGTTTTTCCATCAGTTCCAGAAACTGCCTGGCATAAGAAGAGAGCGATTCCACGTACCTGCGTTGACCTTCGGCATAGATGGTATCGAAGGCAAGCGTCGACTTGCCGGAACCGCTGGGCCCTGTGATAATGACCATCTTGTTGCGGGGAATGGTTACATCGATGCCCTTGAGGTTGTGCTCTCTCGCACCTTTTACAAATATACTATCCATATCGCGTTTACAGCTTCACGTCCTTTTCAACCCCCTCATTGTAGCAGAAAACCGGGTGTATTTCAAAAAGGTAAGCAGGATGGGCCTCTATGGCAACCCGGCGTGGACCGTAATCCGAAAAAGAAATGCGGCCTCGCCTGTTGCACCTAGCCGCCCGGCACTTTATAATGTAGTTATGTCGCAGTTTGAGCGGCTGCCGGGGTATTCACGGACACTAACCAAGGAGGCTAAAATATGGAGAGCAGAAAGGAACCAAAAGGCTGGAACCCCTACGTGGCCGGGGCACTGACAGGACTGCTTCTTGTCCTTTCTGTCTGGGTCGCCGGCAAGTATTTCGGCGCCTCCACGACCTTCGTCAAGAGCGCCGGCATGCTGGAGATGACCGTATCCCAGCAGAGAGTCACGCAGATGGAATATTTTATCAAGGAAATCCCCAAAATCGATTGGCAATGGATGTTCGTCGTGGGCATTTTCTTTGGATCCCTTATCGCCGCGGGGACTTCCAGGTCCTTCCGCTGGCAGGGAGTCCCCACCATGTGGGAAAGCAGGTTCGGGCCCAACAGGGCTAAACGGGCCATCGTTGCCTTTCTCGGAGGCGCGATAGCCATGTTCGGGGCGCGCCTCGCCGATGGGTGACCGAGCGGACATGGGCTGAGCGGTTCGCTCCAGCTAGCTGTCAGCGGTTACATATCTTTGATCTGTTTCTTCGTCGGCGGTCTCATCGTTGCCGGCTTCGTTTACCGGGGAGGTGAGAAGAGATGAATACTCTCATATATGGATTGATAACAGGCATCATCTTCGGTTTTCTTCTGCAGAAGGCACGAGTCATCCGCTACGACAAGCAATTGGCGGCACTGAGGCTCATGGACATGACGATCGTCAAATACATGTTCACGACGGTTCTCGTGGCCATGGTGGGAGTCTATCTTCTCAAGGACCTGGGACTGGTGAAACTGTCCGTCAAAACAACCATCCTGGGAGGCAACATCATCGGCGGACTCATTTTCGGCGCCGGTTGGGCGCTCCTCGGCTACTGCCCGGGGACATCCCTCGGTGCCCTCGGTGAAGGGCGCTATGATTCGATCTGGGGGATCGTCGGCATGCTTGCGGGCGCCGCCCTTTTTGCGGAGTTTTTTCCGCTCATGAAAAGGACCGTCCTGACCTGGGGCAATTACGGCAAGATCACCATCCCCGGGATACTGGGCGTGAACCACTGGATCGTCATAGTAATAATGATAATCCTCGGAATTCTCATGTTCCGGTTCTTTGAGAAGAAAGGATTGTAAAAAACAGGTAATGGGTAATAGGTAATAGGTAGCCAGTCCCGTCATTCCGGCGAAGGCCCGGCTCCGAGACGACAGGTTGATTATTCGCCGGCTGTGTCTTTCCCATAACCCATTACCCATTACCCATAACCCATTACCCGATTTATATAAGGAGTCCATCATGCCTCATGAACGTCTTGTTGTTATCGGCGGGGTCGCTGCAGGGATGAGTGCCGCGAGCAGTTTCAAGCGGCTCAAGCCCGAAGCGGAAGCGGTGGTCCTCGAGAGGGACCATTTTATCTCCTATGGCGCCTGCAGCCTGCCGTACTACATATCGGATGACGTGAAAGACGTGAATATGCTTTTGTCCCTTACTCCGAAGGTGGCGACGGAAGAGCGGGGCATAACGGTACTGACCCGCCACGAGGCAATGGCCATCGATCCGTCCAAAAAAACCGTTACCGCCAGAAACCTCGATTATGGAGAAGAAATGATCTTCCCTTACGACCGGCTCGTCATGGCCACGGGCGGGTTGCCGGTCCGACCCCCTCTTCCCGGCATAGACCTTGGTCATGTCTTTACTTTACGGACACTCGACGACGGCATTCAGATAAAAAAACTCATCGACCAGTGGACGTCATTCGAACCCTGTGTCGGACCCCGGTGCGTCTACGTGAACCCCTTCGGGATACAAAAAAGACCGATGAGGGCCGCCGTAGTCGGCGGCGGGTACATCGGCATGGAGATGTGCGAATCTCTGAGAAAGAGAGGGCTCGAAGTGACGGTTTTTGAAAAGATGGACCGCGTTCTCGGCAATATGGATATAAGCATCACCGCCATCGTCGAAGAGAAGATCGCAGCTGAAGGTGTGGTGCTCATGAAAGGTGTGTCCGTCGAGGGTTTCGAGTCAAACGGAGACACACTCTCCAGGGTCATCACCAATAGAGGACCTTTTGACGCCGACATGGTCCTCCTGGTAATCGGCGCACGACCGAATACCAGCCTTGCCGTCGCCGCAGGGATGGAACTCGGCGCAGCAGGAGCCATCAAGGTCGACGAGTACCTGAGAACAAGTATTCCTGACGTCTATGCCGCCGGAGACTGTGCTGAAGCTACACAGCTCGTAACAGGCAAAAAAGTCTACATTCCACTGGGAACAACGGCCAACAAGCAGGGAAGAATCGCCGGTGAGAACGCCGCCGGTTTGAATAACGCTTTCGAGGGGATCGTTGGAACGGCGGTAACGAAGATCTTCGATCTCGAAGTGGCCCGCACGGGCCTCGCACCTCTCGAGGCAGAAAGGGAAGGTATCGATCACTTCGTGTCGACGATCACGGGCAGATCGCGCAGCAGCGCATACCCAGAGGGCAAACCGATCACGGTGACCTACGTAGTCGAGAGGGGATCGGGAAGGCTCCTTGGCGCCCAGATGGCAGGGGCCGAAGGTGTCGCCCACAGGATCGATACCCTCGCAGCGGGACTGTACAACAGGATGACAATCGCGGATATTGCCCGCCTCGACCTCGCCTACGCGCCTCCTTTCGCCACCGTATGGGACCCCATTCTTCTTGCGGCCAATGTTGCCTTGAAAACATTGCAAAGAGGAACGTAACTATAGTATATAATTGATAGTCACTCATTATACGGACAGCAGTCAACGGAATCCAGGAATCCATAACCCGGGAGAGGTCAGAATGCTGCACCACATGTTGTCATCGGTTCAGGAACGTATAGCCATGATAGAGAAATCTCAGTGGGGTGAGGGTTTGAGCCGCGATGACATGGAGCGGTTCGCGCAGTACCTCTATCTCGCCAAAGCCCAGCCGAATGAATCAATCTTCAATGAAGGTGCCATCGAGCCTTACATGTGTTTCGTGGCAGACGGGCTGGTAAAGGTCACGAAAGGCGATTCGAAAAAAAACGTAAAGACAATCTGCGAAATCGGTCCCGGCAGAACCGTCGGGGAAATGAGCATAATCGACGGTTTGCCCCGGTCTGCGTCGGCAGTGGCGGTTGAGGAAACCGTCGTCCTTGTCCTCACCAAGGAAAATTTCGAGCTCTTGATAAATGATAATCCCAAACTCGGTGTAGCCCTCTTCCAGAGGCTGGCCCAGATGATAAGCCACAGACTCCGCGTCTCGGACTGGATGCTGGTGGAATACATATACGAATCATAGGGAAAAAGTTTCAGTTTCGATTTTAAAAGTCTTCTGATAACCATCACAAGAAACAAAAGATTGTCTCACGTTTATCCCGTAACAAACGGCGTAAAAACGGGACCCGTTCCACCCCTTCGGGGTTCCACTGGAGGCCGCAGAGTACACGGAGGAGACCTTAAAAAGATTGCGTCCAGATTCCTAGAAAACCGGAATCAGGCCGCATTTGCATCGCCTGGCGACGATATAATATTAATTTGTACTCCTTACTGTTGTATGTCAGGTTGGGTGTGATTAACTAAGGTCTTTTTATTATCCTGTCTAGTCCAGAATTGAAAAGGCAGGATCGAGGATTCCCGGGAATTATTGAAGTCTCATGGATTCCCGGGAAGGCTTTTGTCTTTGTCTCCCTCCAGGCGCTCCGTAGACTCCAGAGAGGAGCGTTAGCGACGAACGGGCGTGAGACAAGCCTTTTGTCTTTAGCCATAGAAACCCTCTTCTCTAGAACCTTTCCATATGCCCTGATTGGCATTTCGGGCATCGTTTGTCGGTCATTTCCAGGAGCGTTCTGATGCGTTCCGATTTGCAGTGGGGGCATTCGAGGGTGTCTTTTCTGAGATCGAGGCCAAACTGCCCGAGACAATCCATGCAGACACACGCCGACAGGTAGCCTACGCGTTCTTCCATGATATCGATGATCGCCTCCTGCGATGCGGCCAGGATTTCACAGTTGCGAAGTGATTCCTCTTCCATGCGGAGCATCTGGGCGATTATCTCTCGTTCGCCGTGGTCTCTTAAGGGTATCCTGTCACCCCTGTCATTCCGTAGATAAAGAAAACCACCGTTCGATTCGTCCAGGATAAATCCGCAGAAATTGCACCGGTAACCATAAATCGTGGTTCTTTCGTGGAAATCCGCCTCAATTCTTTCCGGGTTCATGACTATCACGCTCCTTTGATATGTAGTACCATTCAAACATGCGGGCCAGTTTTGCAATCTGTGTGTCCTGCAATATATTGTCGACTTTTTCCCTGGCCGCGCCGATAAGCATGGCATTTGCCTCGTCGCAGGTTGCCTTCGATATGAGGATGACGGGAATATGAATAGCATGGGCATAACCGGCTTCAAAGGCCACTCCGGTATCGCCGTCGTCTACCAGGGCCACAACAAGATCGCATTCCTCCAGCATTCGAAGACAGGTTTCCATGACGATCCTGCTGAGCTTCACCTTTGTTTCCCTGTTCCCCTCTATATTCGGCGTATCATCGAAGGGATCGACGATGCCGACTGCCTTTCCATAATCAGTCTGCCCGAGGGCAGTCCTCAGCTTTTCCAGGAATTCCTTCTTGAATCGTTCCTGAGAGTCATTGAAACAGGGATGAGCAAAATAAACGTACACCGTCACTCCTCCCTGCCGAGCGATGCCGGCCTGCAGATATCGTGTGCGAGGTGAATACCCGGGGGGTATAAATAGGGGATATTTTCCCCCCGGGCACGTACGAAGCTGTAACTTACGGTGGGGAGGAAAACGCGATGGTTGATCTCAATACCGAAAAGAATGCCAGCGGCTGCCGTTACGGCCTTCGCGAATGCCGGGCCCCTGCAACCCAACACCCGATGCCGCTGGCATTCTTTTCGGTATTCTCCTGATTCGCCGTTCATTTGTGTGTTTTCCTCGTTCCTCGTCATCGTTACAACCTGAAAAACAGAGTAAATTTCCCGCCTGCAGCCCTGGTGTAATCTCCCGACCCTTGTATGCCGCCCGTGCTCCAGTTACCGTCGTCATAGCGCCTGTCCAGGTCGCGGCAAGCGTCTGACGGAATATCTTCGAAAGCTAACCAGTGACCTGTAGTAGTACCCACACTATTGTAGGTCAGGGCGACGTTGCCGCTGAATGCGTGTCTGGGATTGGCAAACCCCGTGCCGCTCATGTAATCGGTCTTTCTGAGTTCAAACCAAAGATCACATTGTTCGGTCCCTGTTTCCCTGCAGGCGAAATTCGGTGCAGTTGCCCCGGCCCCCACACCCACGCGGCCATTGCCGTTGCCGTTCGCAGCGCCCCTGAATTTTCCTGCGGCATTGGGGTCGTCACCCGGATAATAGGCAAAACGCTCGTGGTAACCGTTAAAGGCACCCGCGATTTCTTCCTTCTGATTAACAAGCTGTTTCACCTGACCGTTCACGATAAGAGCCTGACCTTTTACGACGAGGCCAATGATGATTCCGATGATCGCCATGACGACGGCGAGTTCGATGACCGTGAAACCATTTCGCCCGGTCTTCGGCTGCGCCTTTCCATCGCGATGAAGTCTTTCGTATTTGGCTTTTTTCTCCATGTCTACACTCAATATATTGGGAAAAAAAAAGGCCTGCAAGATGTAGAATTAATTTACAGATAGGCTGATTTTACAGGTAATTTTGGTTTACGGATAAGGTGAATTTACGGATAAATCGGGTTTACGGATAAAGGATCTTTACAGTGAAATGGGAAAAACCATGAATATTAATGAGTTTGCTCTGCGGTAAGACTGAGGGGCCCGGCGCCCTTCGTGAGAGTGACCGTAAATTCCACGCCCCGGTCGGTGTTTGCCACGGTCATATTGCCGCCAAATTTTTTTACAACGTGCCTCGCTTGGAAGAGGCCGATACCCAGTCCCGACTTCTTTGTCGTATAGAAAGGCTCAAACATCCGTTCGATATCCTTAATGGGACTACCCGTATCATAGATAATCACCGTTACCGTTTCGCCCTCTTCCCGAACGAAAGCAAAACACTCCAGTTGCGGTTCGTTTGTTGCCTTCTCGCTAATGTTTTTTATTATATTGTCGAAGACAGTCACCAGTTTGTGCTTCTGCGAAAAAACACTTCCGCGTCCCGTTGCCTCGCCCCTGACACCGTAGAGTTCGAAAAGCTCTCGCAGCAGGTCGCCAACATCAACCTCCTGCTCATCGCCTTCCTCATCTTCCTTTTCCGTGCCGATCTCCAGCGTAGCCAGGATCTTGTCGGTCCTGACGGAAAGCGCGGGGGCCGACTCCCGCAGGTATTCAATGAACCTGTGCTCGCGCTCCTGCCCGGTGACCCTCCCGACATTATAGAGGAGCCCCTTGATAAACTGGGTTACATTCTTCACATCGTGGAGCAGGAACGCCTGAAGCTTGGAAAAATTGTAGAGCGCCTCATTGGCCACTTTTATCTTCATAAGCAGATCCATTTCAATGAGGAGGAGGAGGGTCTCAAAGATGATCATATAAATGTATCTCTGGTAGCCCCGCGGGCTGACAGTCACTATACCGAGACCTATGGAGTAGTCAGGTCGCGTAATCTTCCGGGTGATCGTCCTCTTATGCGCCGGTCCCGGTTTCGAGAAGGAGCTTTCGCCGTAGGTAATATCGTAAAAGACATCCTCAATCTCGGCCTTCCTCATGAGATCCCGCGCCCTGGGCAGGAAAAGGGCAATATCGTAGTTGCACTCCCTGTTCGTCTCCACCATCATCAACTGGACCTTGAAGGCACGATTGGTAAGGTAGCGCAGGTAAAAAAGGATGACGAGCACGACCAGGCCGGACACGATAACAAACATGTACATCGATTGGATGAGCTTAAGCGTCAGCATCGATGTCCTCCCGCCTGAAACCGAATTTCTTTATGAAGTAATACAGACTCTCTCTCTTGACGCCAAGAAGCTTGGCCGATTTGTAGACGTTGAAGTTCGTATCCTTGAGAACTTTGAGAATAATATTCTTCTCCGCTTCCTCCCTGGCCGGCTGAAGTCCTTTCCCAACCTCGATGCCGAAGGTTATCTTCGCGAGACCCTGTTCCTCGAGCTTGCGTTCCGTATCGCGAAAAAGAATGGCGCGTTCGATGGAAAAAAGTACCTGCTCAATCGAAGCCGGCTTGACAAGATAATCGAAAGCCCCCGATTTAATAGCCTCAAGTGCGGCGCTTTCCGTCTTCTGTCCCGTAAGAATGATGACCTTCATGCCGAAATTCTCGAGAATATAATGGAGGAGCCTCAACCCTTCATCGGGAGTGTTCTCATGGGGAGGAAGCCCCAGGTCGAGAACCGCAAGGGTAATGTCGTGTTTGTTAAGAAGGTTGATGGCCTTCCTTACGTCCCCGGCTTCGAGGACCTCGAAACGCTCCTCAAGGGCAAAACGCATCTGAGCCCTGAGGGCTACATCATCTTCTGTCAGAAGAATGGTTTCCATGGCTATTCCGGATAATCATTATAATAGTACTATCGGAGAACACTTTTAAAGAGGTTTTTCATATAATTTGCCTGCGGGGCAGGTTTTTCCTGCAGGAATGGTCCCTGCGGTGCTGCTGCCGCATCATTGACTAGCTTTCCAGGGGTTCAAACTCTTCGAGTTCAAACAGGTTCGGTTCTTTCTTCGCCCTTACCCACATGTTCATAAAAAGTTCGGAATACCCCGAAGCCATGGAAGACGTGGGAAACCCTCCCTCTTTCAGCACGGCGAGAATCTCCTTCCTTGAATGTGTAGCCTTGTATCCCCGAATCTCAACAGGGCTTAGCACATTGAGCCTGACAAGCACATCCAGCAGTCCTTTGGTACACCTGGTCGGCGTAGTCATGATGAAAACACCTCCAGGCTTGAGAATTCTTTCGATCTCCTGAACGATACGAAGCCTCCACTTCGCTCCCAGTTGTTCCCATATAGCCAGCATGGTGACGACTTCGAAGAAACTGCTGTCAAAGGGTACGCGGGCGGAATATTCGAGGTCAATATCGACGAGGGCGACGTCGTGCCTTCTCTTCAGGTCGATCCTGAGTTCTCTGTCGATCCCCTTGTGGAGGCCGTACTTTTCGGAAAAGTCCATTTCAGCATGAAAATTGCGAAAAAATCCGCAACCGATATCGAGGATCCGGCCCCCTTTCGATGCTGAAGGCAAGAGTGCATTCATCTTAAGAGCGGACCTCTTTGCGGCAAAAAGCTGCCAGCGAGCGAAGCGTTGTTTTTCAGCCGTCATACATCGTTGCCTTTATCATCAACGGTACCATGATCCTGCCCCTCTGAGAACGGAGAAGAGATCCTCCTGTCTCTGAACAACAACCATACGCAAAGCGCTATACCGATTAGTGTGAGGCAAAGGCCAAGGTAAAAAGCTACGGGTACATACCTGAAGACTACGGTGTGCCGGCCGGCCGGTACTTCTATTGCCCGGAATGCCAGGTTGGCCCGGTATATTTTCGTCTCCTTGCCGTCGACATAAGCGCGCCATCCGGGATAATAGGTATCGCTCAGATAAAGAAAGCCGTCGCCATCCGTTTCAGAGGTGAGAACAATCCTGTTTGAATGATAGGATACAAGATGTCCGGTGCCCTTTATCGGCTTTTTGACCAGCAAACTTTCCCGGGCCCCCGGTAACGTAATGATAAGTTCTTTCCTAAAGTCGGACTTCTGGTCTATCATTTTGAGCATCACTTTCTGGTCGTCGTCCACGAAGTGAACCCTGTTGAAAAACAGGAATCTTCCCGGGTATCCCCGATAATAGTAGAGATAAGTATTCTTATCGTTAACTTTCTCATGTTTCTTCAATCCAAAATTCTCGTTATCTACCGGGTAGGAAAGGATCACGTACTTTACACCACCTATAGTCAACAGTTCTTGCGCCTCTATAATATTCCGGACGCAACGAAACAGACCAAGATACTTATCATGGTGGCCAATTCTCATGACCTCGGCGCCACCAACCGTATATAGCCCGTACATAGCGGCATAGGGCGCAACCCAGCTATTCTTGCCCATCAATATGCTGTTAAGATCATCCTCCGTCTTGTTGGATACCAGGAATCTTCCGGTTTCAACATTCGCGGACATTTCTTCTGCAAGACCCCCCGCATTCGCGAACCACTTCCAGGAGACACGTCCGTAAAAACCATAATTTGCCAGAAACAGGTCCCCGACCAACACCAGGAGAACGAAACATAATAGAAGCTTCTTTGCGCGCAATCTGACATACAACAAGAGGCCCGTGCACAACAGGAAGGAGAAAAGCAGGAACCGTTTTGCGTTATGAATATTAAACCATATATCATTATATAGCGGTGGCTTTATGCCTCTCTGATCAAGCAAATCTGCGACCTCCTGATGCCAGAAATGCAAGAAACCCCACCCCAATGCGAATATAAAACCGATGTAAAAAAAGACGATTACCATCTGTTTGACAAGCTTATCATTCCTCCTTATGCCCTCCTTAAGAATATCTAGTCCCATTGCCGTTGTAACAGATATTGAGAAGAAGAAGAGAAATAAGAATTTCACCGGATAGCGAACAGAATTAAACGGTGGTATCTTATGTAGTAACTTATAAAAAGGTGTGTTGCCTCCTAGTCCGAGAATAAGAGAAAAAAGTGTAAGACTGAGAAAAATAAATCTGGTTTTGCCACCTTTTACGAAGAACATAGCTGACAATAGGATCGGTCCCATACCGAGATAGACTGTTTTTAGCCACGATTGGTTGAGCCAATATTTCTCCAGAGTTTGTTGATATCCGAAGATATCCGGAAGGAAGAATTGGATGAAATCTTTCCAGGCAAACGACCAAGTGGTTGCGCTAACATAATCCAAACCAGAAGATCTTATGCTTTGTCTGTGCAACTCATAGAAACTCGTCCACTGCAGACCTGACAGAAGAAGGAAGATCGTTCCGATCCAAAGCATACCGTATAATCTTTCACGTATTGTGAAGTCTTTGTTTACGAATGTTTTCAGGAACAAAGCAGTAATAAACAACACGATTACAGTGAGGATCACAATTTCAGGGGCACCGGCGAAAAACTGGATAACCAAGAATATGGATGACAGGATGATGTGACGCGTACTTTTCGTTTCGAAATATTTGAGGAAATAAAGCAAAATAAGGGGAAACCAGGATACACCGAAAAGGTGGGGGAGCAGGTTGTGGACCGAGAGCAGATACCCTGACAGCATGAAGACCAAACCACCCGTCGCGGCCGACGGCCTCGTGACCTTGATGTGTCGCAAGAAGGCGTAAGTGGTCATCCCGGAAAATACAAAATGAAGAATGATCAACCAGTTCCAGACAATATTGAACGGTAGTAGGAGATAAAACACATGGGGAGGATAAAAGACTCCGGGCTGCAAAGTAGCTAGAAGTGGTATTCCGGAATAATTATTGGGATTCCAGAACGGAAATTCATAATGTTTTACCAATGATACCCAGAGAAATTTCGGCGGTATGAAGAAAGGAGCAAGATCTCTCTCGCTGAAGATGGTCCCGCATGAAACCATGGGATTGAAGTACAGTATACCGATGATCAGAAAAAGCAGCGCGACAAAAAAATCTCGAAGTCTGTTCAACTATTAGAATTACAAACCTGCTCTACAAACCATTCAAAGCAGCCTGCAATTACCAGGTCGTGCATCGATCGGTAGTCCCGCCTGATACGCTCACACAACCGATCGAAGCTGGTGTTGTGGGCAGGTTAGCGGCGGTCTTAACGGAAAGAAGATAATCGGCGGCACCCGGGACCTTTACCATCACGGTTGAGGCATTGTTAGTAGGATCGAGAGTGACTCCCTGAATACTCGCAGCTCCGATGATATCACTCATTCCATAAGCTGCGGTCGTGCCCTTGATATTATATTGTGCAAATAAAATGCCGCTTGCACCTCTAAGTGCACTTAAAACTCCCTTCGCAGTCGCATCACCAGCCTCTTCCTTGATCTCGAGGTATTTTGGAAGCGCTACGGCGGCGAGGATACCGATAATGATTATGACGATGATCAATTCTATGAGGGTAAAACCTTTATTGTTCCTGAGCGTCTTCAATGTGGTCCCTCCTGTCTGTCTTGCGTGGCGTTAGATGATTAAGATTGTGCAAAATGCGTGCCGTCCCAATACTTCCAGTGCGGCCAATGTTCTATGATTTGTTTCTATATACCGCAAGGTCTGACAAATTGCAACAAATATACGGCTACAAGAACCGACAAAAATCAGTCGTAAAGAGAATCTTCTTCGCGAAACCGATCGGCATATGGCATTCTTCCTTCAAAGAACAACAATTTTTGTTAAGTGGAACAACACTTTTTGTAGCCTTTTCAGGTCTCTATCTCGTACTTTTTCACCCGATACCACATACTTCGCTCGGAGATTCCGAGGATTTTGGCGGCCTTTGCCTGCGAACCCTGAACTTTCTTGAGGGCCTCGACGATCATGTTCTTTTCCATAACCGATATTGCATCATCCAGAGATTGATCTGAATACACAGAGCCTGACAGGGGATGCTCCGCCCGGAAATGGAGCGGCAGATCATCCAGACCGATAACATCCCCGTCGCACATGACAGAGGCCCTCCTTATGATACCGATCAGCTCCCGGGCATTGCCGGGCCAGGAGTAGTTCATGAGGAGCCCCATCGCATCGTCGGACATCATCACGACGCGTCCTGTCTCCTGCTCTATATTCCGCAGGACATATTCCACAAGGACCATAACGTCGTCTCGCCGCTCCCTCAAAGGAGGTATCTGGATGTGGATCTGCGAAAGTCTGAAGAAAAGGTCTTCGCGGAACTTGCCGTCCCTGATCTCGTTCTCAAGAACCCTATTGGTCGTCGAAATAACATGGATATCCACCTTTTTTGTCTTTGTTGAACCAAGGTGTTCGATCTCCTGCTTTTCCACCACCCTGAGCAGCTTCGCCTGAAGGTACGGACTCATTTCGCCTATCTCGTCGAGGACAATAGTTCCTCTGTGGGCAACTTCAAATTTTCCCGCCTTCTGTTGGACAGCGCCCGTAAACGCCCCCTTTTCGTACCCAAAAAGCTCGCTTTCCAGAAGGCTGTCCGGAATTGACGCACAGTTGACAACGATAAACTCGCCTTTGCGTCTGGACAAAAGATGGACGAGCTTCGCTATCTCCTCCTTGCCGACGCCGGTTTCGCCGGTAATGAGTACACTCAAGCCTTTGCCGGCTATTTTTTCGACCTCCTTGAATATATCCTTCATTTGAGGCGACTTGCCTACAACCCCGTGGAAAATGTGGTTTTCCAACTCCTTTTCCCGAAGCTCTTCAACCTCTTTCTTTAATCTTCTCGTGCCGAGGATCCTTTTTAACATGACCTTCAGTTCGTCAAGAAGGATGGGTTTGACAAAGAAGTCCGTAGCACCCCTTTTTATCGCCTCCAGCGCATTCTTCTTCGTTCCATATGCCGTTATGATCAGGATAGGCACGTCGAACCTGTTCTTGATCTCCGTGGTGGCCGAGAGACCATCCAGGCCCGGCAGGCTGATATCCATGATCAAAAGATCGGTACTGTTGCTGATGGACTTGCTGGCGTCCTCATAGCTTTCAAAAGAATCCACTCTATAGCCTTCGCCTTTCAAGGCCTCTTCCAGGAAGAATCTAACACCCTGGTCGTCTTCAACAATGATGATTCGTTCGCTCATATTCGTGGTCCTTTCAGCTTACACGGCTTCATACCGTCATACCGGCACAGGCGGGTATCCAGGAAAAATATCGGGATAAAAAATCCCTGACGGCAGAAAAGATTTTTGTCAACAGACCGGTGAAACCGCGGGCTGCCTGTACGCATATTATGCTGACACACTTTCACTGTATTTCTTGACCTCTTTCCGCCTGAGCTTACGCTCTTTTGTCTGAGCTGGCAACTCGATGACAAAAATTGTACCGTGCTCATCGCTCGCGACCTTGATATCCCCGCCATGAAGCTTCATGTTTCGCATGCCGATGAAAAGCCCGATACCTTTGCCGCCCTTTTTTGTTGTATAGAACGGTTTGAAGATCGATTCGTAGTCGCTTTCTTCAATATACGAATTCTTGTTAAAGACGGTTATCGATATCTTTTTTTCATCGTGCTTTGTATCGATCTTGACGGTTCCTCCTCCCTTTTCATACCCTGCAGCGTTTTTCAGGACGTTATGCACCACCTGGTAGAGTTTCGTCCTGTCCGCGAAACAGACAAGGCTGCCCTTTTTCGGATACTCTATGCGGACATCTCCGTAGATATCCGTTGTGGCGCTTGCGGCATCGTGGATCACTTCGTATACGTTGAAGTGTTCCATCGTCAGCTCGTTGTCTGTGAAATCTAGAAGCTCCCGCGTAAAAACGTCTATTTTCTTGGCGGCCTCGAGCGTCGCGGCTGTGTACCGCCTTAGCGATTCATCAGTTATACGCTGCTGCAAAAGCTCGCTCATGCCGGTTATAGTATTCAGGGGATTTCTCACCTCATGGGCCACCATTAAGGACATATAGCCCAGAGGAATTATATAGTCCAGCTTTTCCATGCTCTCGATGAGGGTTGTACGCTCGCCTTCGTCCGCTCTTGTCTGGACATGGTCCATCAGGCGTTCAATGAGCTTGTAAACTTCCATCATCTGACCTCGTTCTTTTCTGAACTCCTTGAGCCTGACAAACTGTTCCGCCTTCTTGACGAGGTCATTGATGGGCTGCGTCATGGCCCTGACGACTATCAGACCACAAAGCGCAGAAAAGAGACAGACACCGAATATCCAGAACCACACTACGTTGCTTCTCGCCGAAGCGATCACGTTGAGGCCGATAGTGATGGAAAAGAGGCTTGTCAGAAATGCGACGAGAGGTATGATAGTATTGAGACTGTATCGCAGATTCCCGGGGTCCTTGAAGAAACCTTTCATCAACCGCCCCGCATTGCCCGCATCATGTCCCACCAGGGCATAAAAATAGCGAGGGCCAGGAAAAGGACCATCGCGGCCAGGCCTGCCGTCAATACAGGCTCAATGTATGCCGAAAGCCTGTTGACCGTGTATGTTACCTCTCTGTCGTAGTGTGTGGAAATTTCCCGAAGCATATCTTCAAGGGACCCCGTCTCTTCACCGGTGGCAATAAGATGGATGACGAGGGGCGGGAAGATCTTCGCATCCTTCAGAGGTCGCGATATGCCCTTCCCTTTCTCAATATTGGCCGAAATGTCAAGCACCTTCCGGGCGATAAACTCATTGCCCACCGTACGGGAGACTATATCAAGGGTCCGTATTATGGGTATGCCCGAGCTTACAAGATTTTCCAGGGTAAAGGCGAACCTGCTCATGCAGGTCTTTAAGATGACGTCGCCTATGAAGGGAATTTTCAATTTTACCACATCTACCGTATATTTTCCGGCCTCGGTACGTTTATACAAGATGAAGGCGACAATCAGTGCGATGAGTGCGATTATGACAAAGAGCGTATACTTTGTCGTCAGGTCGTTGATAAGGAGCAATATCTGCGTCGGCAGCGGCAGATCGATCTTGGCATTTCTGAACATAGGTGCAAATTTAGGGACGACCAGATTGATCAGCACGATAAACGCCGTGACAAGGGTGACGACGACGAAAACCGGATATCTCATCGCCGACTTAATTGTTTCTTTTGTTCTCATCTGGAATTCGAGAAGGGCCGATAATCGTTCCAGCACCTCTTCCAAATTACCGCTGGTCTCTCCGGAACGAACCATGCTCACGTAGATCTCCGAAAATACACCTTTTGGCCTTGCGAGCGCGTCCGAGAAACTCGAGCCTTTGTCGATATCCTGAGAAACGCTCTTAATCGCCTGCTGGAGCCTCTGATTGGTGGTTTGCTCGGCGAGGGCACGCAGACCGGAGACTATGGGAATACCCGCACGGACAATTGTCTGCAGCTGGCGGGTAAAGAAAATCATATCGTCATGTTTGATACGCTGAAAACGAATGAGGAAATCATCGACGGAGGAGGTCGAAGCAGAACCTGTTTCTTTGGCTGAAACGGGAATATATCCCATGGCGTCGAGCTGTGTCATGGCCTCCCTCTGGCTCGCCGCCTCGATGTTCCCTTGAACCAGCAGGCCTCTTTCATCCCGGGCTTTATATACAAAGGTGGCCACGGCTACACCCTGTACTCCATAATGTCACCACGCTTATATTACTCCTCCTGCACGACATTGAGGGCCTCTTCGAGCGTGGTTGTGCCAAAAAGCACCTTCATGACGGCGTCGTCACGCATCAGCCTCATACCCTTTTCGTGGGCTCTCTTCTTTAACACTTCGCTCGGCGCCTTGCTGATGATAAGTTCCCTGAGTTCATCATCCATGACAAGGACTTCATAGACGCCTGTCCTCCCTCGATAACCCTTGTATTTGCACGCCGGGCAGCCTTTACCCCTGTAAAGGAGGACGTCTTCCCTGATCTGAAAGGTCTTGTGCACCGAAGGCGTGGGATAATAGGATTCCTTACATTCCGGACAGATCTTTCTGAGAAGTCTCTGGCCGATAACGCAGCTTACGGAGGATGTCACCAGAAAGGGCTCTATCCCCATTTCAACGAGTCTCGTCACGGCGCTTGCCGCATCGTTCGTATGGAGCGTTGAAAGCACAAGATGCCCTGTGAGGGCCGAATGGACGGCGATGTTAGCCGTTTCGCGATCCCGGATCTCACCGACCATGATGATGTCGGGGTCCTGTCTCAGGATGGATCGAAGCCCGCTTTCGAAAGTCATACCCGCACGGGGGTTGACCTGTGCCTGGGCAAGGCCTTCAAGGGTGTATTCGACGGGGTCTTCTATGGTGATGATGTTCTTTTCCGCCGAGTTGATGAAATTGAGGATGGCATAAAGCGTTGTAGATTTGCCGCTGCCCGTGGGACCCGTCGAGAGAATAAAGCCATAGGGCCTCTTGAGCACGCTCTTGATCTTTTCCTTGTCGTCCCTCAAGAACCCCAGGTTATCGATGCCATACAGCGCCGTGCTTTTATCGAGAAGACGGAGCACCACTTTTTCGCCATGTATCGTGGGGAATGTGGAGACCCTGACTCCTACCTCGCGGTTGGACTCGCGGATATTGAATCTCCCGTCCTGAGGCGTTCTCGTCCTCGCAATATCGATACCAGCGAGAATCTTGATCCTGGATACGATGGGCAGGAACATCTTTTTGTCCGGGCTGGGCACCTCCCGGAGTCTGCCATCCACCCTCATCCTCACTCGCATCACGTTTTTTGCAGGCTCCACGTGAATATCGCTGACGTTGTCCGCAAGAGCCTGAGCCAGAAGGCTGTTAACAAATCGAACTACGGGTTCCTCCTCTATAACGTCAACGGAGATCCGTTCGTCTTCTTCGTCATCCTTTTCATCTCTTTCCAGCGTCAGTTCCTGTTCACGAATCCTGTCCAGAGTCTCTTCAACGATGGTCTTGAGCCCGTAATACTTTTCCAGTGCCTGCTTAAGCTCATCCTCTGTAACAATGAGCGGCTCGATCTCCATTTTAACCATTCTCGCCACGTTGTCCATGGCATCGATGTCGAGGGGATCCACCATGGCCAGTTTGAGAACGTTATATCTTCGCATGACAGGAATAAGCATGGAATTCTTGGCAATGTCGGCGGTAATAAGGGAGACGACGTCCTCGGGAATCTCCAGGGCTTTCAGATCGATAATGGGAATGTTGAGCTGCTTGCTGACGGTATCGATTATCTCTTTTTCGGAAAGCATCCCGAGTTTGACGATCACCTTGCCCAGTTTGTCGCCGTACTTCTTCTGTTCCGTAAGAGCACGCAGCAGATCCTTTTCCGTCAGCTTCTTCGCGTCGAGAAGCAGTTCGCCAAGCCTTTTACGCATCCGAGCCATTATTTCTTTCCCCGGTCTTCAAGATACTTGAGTCTTTCGATTACCCCGTTTCTCACATCCGACGGCCTTGCGAGCGCAAGATACTGCCGGTAATATGTGATTGCCTGCGCCGTTTGGCCCATGTTGTCTTTGATGATGGCATACGAAAGATAAAGGAGTTGGTCCCTGGTGTTTCTCCTTATTGGTTCCTCAAGGACGTTTGCCGCGTCTTGAAACCTGCCCTGGGTTCTCAGGAGTGCCGATAAATTGATGTAAGGCTCCAAACCCTGCGGTTCGAGTGATATAGCCTTACGGAAGTACTCCTCCGCGAGTACTTTGTCGCCCTCGGACATCATTATAAGGCCGATATTGTTATAAGCCTTCGGATAATCCGCCCGGTATTCAAGGATTTTTTTGAAATAGGCCAGAGCCTCCTTTTTATTGCCCAGTGAAGCTGATATCACCCCAAGGTTGTTAAGCGATTCGACATGGTCCGGTTTCCGGGCGACAATGGCGAGAAACATCCGTTGCGCTTCATGGCTCCGGCCCGATTTAACGGCGTTAAGGGCTTCGTTGTATTGGGCGTCTATCCGTTCGTCGTCGGTCTTTCTTGCCGCGGTTCGCCGAATCGGTTCTTCCGCAGGCTCTTCAACAGAACGCCGATATTCGCCCCGGGCTTTTGAACCCTTTGCGGATACGGGCGCAGCCTCCCTCAGCACATCCCCCGTTTGCCAGGACCGTGAGGCCGTCTGGACGGCTCTGGGGACAGGCACACCGGCCTTTTCAGCCTTTCGTGCGGCCGTTTTCCCGGCCGGGGACTGGTTTTCCTTTGTATCGGTCTTCGTCGGGGCCGCCGGTCCCTCGTCAGTTTTCGATTCCTTCCTGTCGGGTTCCTGAACGGGCTTGACGTGAGCCACAACTGTCTGCGCGGGTGGGGAGGGTTTTACCTGGCTTACCGGTGAGGCCTTCTGGCGATGAAAGGCAGGGACGTAAAGATAAACAACCACGGCTGCCGCCAGCAATGCGACAACGGCTATCAGCACGAATCGCGGCTTTTTTTTAACCTCCGGCTGGTTGCTGTAGGGAATGCCGGCCGGGTCCTTTTTTCTTTGTTCCTGCGCCTTCTTAAGGGCATCGTGGATTATACTCATTCATATACCCTTATTTCGCATGAACTATCCGCGGAGTCATGAATACAACAAGTTCCGTGTTCCGGGTTTCCTCCGTGTCCACTCTGAAAAGCGGACCGAGCAATGGAACCGAGCTCAGGCCCAGTACACCCGTGCGATCCTTAAACTTTCTTTCCTGTATCAGGCCTGCGATGATAACCGTTTCACCATCTTTGACCCGAACGACCGTATCGGCTTCACGTGTCGTGACTATCGGCACTCTGCCTTGAGAATTAGGATTGGGAGACGTAACATATCCCGAAATTGTTGAGTAAACGGGATGTATGCTCAGAATTATATTGCTGTTTCCATCGATCTGCGGGGTTACATCGAGAACTACACCGACGTTCAGGAACCTGGGGGTATATGTAGCGACGGGAGTTGCAACACCAGCGGTATATGCCAGCGACTCATCGAAGTAGACCTCTTGCTGAGTCGCCTTGATGACGGCCCTTTGATTGTTGAGCGTCGATATCTTGGGGCTCGATAAAACCTGCGTCTTATATTCCTGCTGGAGTGCATCGAGATAGCCCGTGAATTCACCGGATGTGGGGGAGGTGACCCAGAAACGGAGAGTCGGGTTCGTGATGGAAAAGTCCGAAGGCACTGGAATTATCTGTTGGGCGCTGATATTGGCAAAACTTCCAATTCTTGAATTTATGAGTTCCCAATTGATACCCACCCTGGAACCCGCATTCAAAATGACCTCAACGATTTTAGCTTCAATCATTATCTGTCTGTGCATCGGCCCTTCAAGACTCTCGAGGAATATTGACGCCCGCTTGAGGTTCTTCGGATAATCCGTCACCATTATGGTAAATGCCTGGCGGTTGATCGAGAACTTTCCCTCCGCCGAAATAATGGGTTTGAGGTTGTCCTCCAGGCTCTTCCAGAGATCCGATTCCGTTTCGTTTTTTATTTCCAGTGTCTTGTCTTCCGTGCTGGTGGTACTTGCAGACGAGCCGCTTCCAGAGGAAGTGCTCGTAGAGCCTCCCTCTTTCCATGTAACCTTGCTTACCGCAGTCTTCTTTAATGCAAGGTAATTTATCGTAAAGAGCTTCGTTTCAAGTTTGGGCTTTGAGACATAGACCGTTCTGTCTTCTATCTTAAAAGTATAGTTGAGAGGTTCAAGAATATATTCGAGGGCCTTTGCAAGGGTGACCTGTTTAAGGTCCACGGTGGTAAAGCCTTTCACATCGGGCTCGACAACAACATTGTAATCGGTCTGCTTGGCGATGGCCCGAAGGATGTCCTTGACATCCGCCTCGCGGAGGGAGAAGGAATAAAGATCTTCCGCCTGTTTTGCAGTGACCTTTTGTGCCGTGTCAGCCTGGAATGAAATCGGGCTGGGTATGTCCGGAGCTTTCGACTGGGCCTTTCCATCCGGCACCTCTTGTGAATGCGCACAGGAAAGGAGGAAACCGAGCAAGACTAAAGGGATCCACCTTTTTCTCATTTGGGCCTCTCAGTACTTTTTGGCTTGGCGGTAAGCGCCTCATCCGCAGCAACGGTATCGGCATCTGCGAGAACGAGGGTCCTCTTTGTTCCGCCCCGGGTAAGAACCACCATGTCCCTGCCTATTTCGACAACTTTTTCATTTCCTATCATGTCGCCCTTTTTGACGACCTCGCGGTCGATGACGGCCACTCTCTGGCTGCCCCGTTCGAGAATCGCGACAAGCCTTACGGCCGAAGCGTCATCCCTGCCCTTCTTTCCTTTAATAACGGGAAGTATGAAAGGATCGGATGCCCAGCCCACTTGCAGTTTGTCGAACTGCGGTTTGGGCTTAGGCCCGGCCGGTTCGGATTTCCCCGGAACCTCCGGCAGCGCGGACTGCTGTCCACCCGATGGCGCCTGAACCGGTTGCGGCTGCCCCTGCTGCGGCTTTGCCGGCTGCGTCTGGGCCTGAGCCGGCGGGGACACGGGCGCGGGACCCTTCGGTTTCTTTTTACCCGTGAAAAAATGGATGTATCCCGCCAGAAGCAGCATGGCAATGCACAGGATGAGTATCGGCTTACTTACCTTCAAACGTTCTCTCCTTAAGTGCCTTGAATTCTATGACAAACCTGCCGGAGAGGACCGGATATTCCTTCTCGTCGTAAGCAATTCGGGCTTTTCTGATACCCGCGAACGCCGTCTTTCCCGAAAGTTCTTCCAAGAATTTCCCCATATCAAGGAATTTTCCCTTCACGCCCATTTCAAAGACGGGGTGAATTACGTTTTGCCGGGATGCCTCCATTGAACTATATTCCCCGTTCAGCCGTTCGAGGCTCATTCCTCTTGATTTAGCTGAATGAACGACGCCCGCCATGAATTGGCCCATCCTGTCGATGGTTGGGGCCTGGCTAAGAAACTCATCGTAGGATTTTTTTAATGAGGCCTGGGTTTGCACCTGTTGTGTCATGGTCAGCAAAGTGGCCTCTAATGCCTTCCGCTCCTGCAAGACTGCATTGAGCGAATTCTGTCCCTTCGTCGCCTGCACGCTCATGGGTATGTACACGGCAAGTATCCAGACAAGGATGATCGCGACCGGGAGACCCACAGACCATATAAGGTTCTTATAGCTCATACTTGAAGCACCTCGCGGTCAGGGCAAATTCCATCACCGGCCTTCCCCGTACTGTCTTGCTCTCTTTGCTCAACACCTCAACCTGGCGGATAAAGCCGGATCCATTGAGTGATAAAATAAAATTAAAAAGCTTGAGCTCAAGGGAATCCGCCTCACCGAAAACGTATCCCCTGAGTATCAGCGGATAGTCGTCATCGTTGGCCTTCTGGCCTGCTTCCCGCTTCGATTCGCCTGGTTTGACGGGCGGTGTACCGGCAGAAGAAGCCTGCTGGCCTTGCCCGGGAGGCGCAGCCGCCTCCGGTGCAAACTCGCCCCCGAATTCGATGGATTTTAGATAGATTCCGCCCGGCGTCTTTGACGAAAGGTACTTCATGAGTGTTACGAAAGTGACGTCTTTTTTCTGGATCTCATTGCGTATAAACCCGATATCCTTCGGATCGATCGCGGCCGTCACGGTCTTAACCCCGAGGCTCTCCATACCTTTTTTGATCTGTTCCAGGGTGCCTTGTTCAGACTTGAATCTCAAATCGGCATTTTTTGTCGTGCGCCACATACCCAGGGAAAGAAGGACCAGGATCATTGCTATCGCCACCGTACCCATCATGGCGAAGCGCTTGAAAATCTTGCTCGTTTCACGCTTTTTGGCCCCTTCCGGAAGGAGGTTGGGAAGAACATCCACGTTCATGCAGAGCGCCCGGGCAAGGATATATTTCTCCTCGATATTGTGCAGAGTTTCGAGACGGTCCACCTGTTCCACGAGGGTCTCTTCCAATTTCTCCATGAACCTCGGAATCTTCGCTCCCCGTCCGGTCACGTACACCTGGGTGACGGCCTTGTCGGGATAATGCTGGTTATAGACACTGAAGGTCCGCTGGACCTCACCGGCCAGCCGCTCGAAAGGTATTTTCAGGATCTCCGTCAGCTCCGCGTCGAAACCCCTTTCCCTCTTGAATTGCTCGGCCTCATCGAAGGAAAACCCGGGCCCGCTCATGAGGGCATCCGAGAAACTTTCCGATGCCGTCAGGATCTCCCTGGCGAACATGAGGCGGCGGCCGTTGGCAATGTACAGACCGGTCTGTCTGCCGCCCACATCAACCACCGCAATCGAGCGTTCCCCGACTTCGCCGAGGGTATAGACGTAGGCAAAGGCTATGTCTGTCACAAGGACAACGTCCCGGAAACCAGCCTGTTGAAATGTTGAATGAATCCGCTGGATAAAACCCTTCGAGGTCCCCACGAAAAGAACCTCGTCCTTCATGATCCCCTTCTCCTCAACCCTCCCGAGCATGACATGTTCGTACACCATATCATCGAGGGACATGGAAAGGACTTTCGCGGATGTCCAGTTGAGGGCTTCCCTCTGTTCCTTTTTCGGAAGAATGGGTATGGTAAAGGTTTTCTTGATGATGTCAGGTGACGAGATACCCGCGGCCACTTCCAGATCCAATCCCTCTTTCATGCGAATATCTTCAAGGATCAACTTCAGATCTTCGAAGTCTCCCTTGTAGGGATAGTCACCCTGGGACGCAATAATGCTATTGCCCGCCGTGCCCTTGCATCTCACGTATTTGACACTCACCGTCCCAATGTCTACGCCGAGGATATCCAAATTCACTCCGTAAGAAATGGAAATAAACCGGTACTGACTGTATAAACACTAATAATATTAAATAGTTGTTGATCTATTCCGAGGTGACTGATTAATCTTTGATCATATCTGCTGATAATCCCCATAATTATAAATACTTTTATATGGTTTTCACAGAAATATGTCAACAGGAAAATAGCTGACTGACTTCGGCGTAATCATTATCATTTATAGGCGTTTCCCGGCTTTGTCAGGCAATATACAATTTCAGGCGAGAGTTGTATTATCCGGAGGCGCTGCCATGTTAGCATGGGATGTGTTATGTGTCAGGGTCCACGCCGGTCCTTGACAAAGATACTATTGTAGTACAGAGGTGACAAAATGAGATCTGCCCTGTCGGTAAGTTTACCCGGCAACATGGCCGAGGAACTCGACGCCTATGCCAGGGAAACCGGTAGAAACAAAAGTGATATCGTCAAAGAATCTCTTGGGGTTTTTCTCTGGGAAGCCCGATTCAAAGCTATCAAAAAACGACTTGCCTGAAAAGCAAAATCCGCAAAGGTAATCACCGATGAAGATGTCTTCAAAGTGGTGTCTTGAAGGTAGTATTAGATACCAATATTCTCATCGCAGCTTTTCTCACTGAAGGAATCTGCTCCAAACTCCTCCTCAGAGCACGCAAGAGAGAGTGTGATCTGTTTCTGAGTTCGGATATTATGAGCGAGTTGGAGACGGTTCTGATAAAAAAATTCTCTCTTTCGGGTTCGGAAATTTCCGAAGTGCATTCCGTCATATCGGAAGCCTCGAAAGAACTGGTCCTGAAAATAGATCCCATTGCCCCTGTATGCAGTGATGCCGATGATGACAAAATCCTTGCCTGCGCACACAGGCTCGGCGCAGATTACCTCGTAACCGGCGACGAAGACCTCCTGGTTATCGGGCAATACAGCACAACAAAGATCATCACCCCGAGGGATTTCGAATCATTCTTCCCGGATTAAACCGAAACGTCCCCTACCCTGTTCTACTGGAGGGTTCCTGAGGAACCCTTTCTGTCGGACGATATCCTGCCCCTTCTCACCGCATAGCTTATCGCCGGTTCTGCCCCACTCGGTGCCGGCCGATACGCCGGCCTATCCCCCTCAGCAAAAAAAACTGGCGAGCTTCATACGGCTAATGACATATCGGTCTTTTTCTGTTAAATGATGGTAGGGCATGATGGGCTCCTTTCTGATTCGAGTGTGGGTGGTACTTCACTCTACCAGAAAATCCCGTGATGTCCTACTTGTTATCTCCGGTGGTGCACTTTGAAGTGAAATCCGGCTCTACTGCAACTCCTTAAAATTTCTGCGTGACTATAACGCTACTTTTAATACTTGTATCGTAAAAATCAAACTTCACTGTATATGAATGTGTTTCACTAATAGAATTTTGAAACTCTAATACACAGGTTGAAATTGTCCCTTGACTATCTGTTCTAGGAACTGTTTGATTACTAATATCAATTTGTCTTGATGGATTTCCTTGATTAAACACATCTGAACCACTATAGACCTGGCTACCCGCCAAATAGATTTTGCTCAAAGTCATGGGATTCCCTCCGACTGAAAAATCAATTGTAATAAATAATTTGTCTACTACTACCGCATTGCTCTGGTAATTGTTCATTATCGGTATTATCACTTGATTGTTGCTCACACCTCCTTTATAAGGTAAACGAGCAGAACAACTCGGATCAGAAACAAGTGTAAATGCGCTCAAGTAACGACGGAAATTTGTAAGTTTAATCTTTCTGCTGGAGACAGGTGAAGAACTTGGAAACACTCCAGTCACTTCAATGTAGTCGCTGGAGTCCGTATAACTGAAATAACGCGTGGCAGAGAACATTCCACCGGAAAAATTGGAATTACCAAAAGTGGTTGGAAGAGTTTGGAAATAATTACTTGAGCTTGAAGCGTTACCCAATTCGTCTGAAACATATCGGATTGCATACTCAACTCCTGCATTCGCAATATTCAACGCACGGTACGAATCAAGCTGATATAAAGAACTTTTGTGTTTGGAGCCAACGAGGGATACAAAGCTGGCTCCCAGAACTGCTATAAGAGTCATGGCGATCACCAAAATGACAAGCGAAATGCCTCTATTATTGGATAACGTCTTCATAATCATCGTTAAAGCAGCGACTCGTAAAGTTATTGGTGCCAAAGTTCTTGGGAGACACGCTAGTACTCAGGGTTACCGTTTGATCACCGTCTGCAAGCGTTAGCATAATATTGATCCTCTCATTGTCTGTTCCTGAGTAACTACGGGTAATCCGGAATGCTGCAATATTGACCCCAAGTCTTTGGTTGGTGATATGAGGCCAGGAAAAAGCAAGCCGGTTCATTGACCTGTCGGCATCACCAGTTTGATAGAAATATATGGTGTTGGAAGCGTCCATCAGCGTCTGGTGTGTTCTATGAAAATACAGAACGGTATCAGGTGAAGAACTGCTTATGCTATCCGCATCCCGCAGTTCTCTGGTCATTCTCTCCAGCATATACGACGCCTCCTGGTAGAGCATTCTTTGGGTATTGCCCATGATATACACCTTCGTTGCCTGATCAATAAAAGAAAAGGTAAAAACGCCAAGGATCGCCAGGACAACCACGACTGTAACGATCTCAATTAGCGTGAAACCTTCTCTCCTAAAAAGCACAGTATTCATCATAATGCTTTTGGCCTTAATGACACCAAGGTAGATACATCATACGTGGAATTGTCCGGCATCCGTACCGTCACCTCGATTCTTCTATAATAATTGTAATCGGACAAAGTCTCGTTATGAACTTCTGAACAGGGCAGGTTGATCTGGCTGGAACCGGTATTGCATATAATCCATTTCCATTGGTAATTATCGTAAACCGAGGTACCGAATCTATATGTCCCGCTCCCCATAAATGGATTCGTCGAATCATTTCGGACAGGTCTGAAATTGGGATTCTGGGTTGGTAAGCTATTAAAACTCTGGCTTGTGATATCTTCCATTTTTGCTTCGGCTATAAACCGTGCCTGCGTTTGGTAATCCGGTCTTGAAAAACTCTCCAGCACAGCGGTGAAAGCGATAAGCGAAGCGGGCAAAATAATTCCTCCAATAATGATAAATGCAACAAGTTCTATCAGACTAAAACCTTTATTGCCCAACCTGATCATTCAACTTTCCCTGTTATTGCATAAATCGTTATATTCTTTGTATTAGAAAGCCGGATCGTTCCCGAACCATAGACCGGTTCTCCCAGAGTATCAAAGATAATGGTAGTGCCGAAACTGGGGAGGCTGCTAACCACGACACCACCCGGCAAGGTTTTCTTCTCACCCGTCGAACCGCATGTTGCATAGGTACATGTGGGAACGTGACATATACAATAGTCGCTTGCATTATTTTGAAGAATAATGCTCTGGCGGCTCCCTATCCCCATCGCCCTCATCTGCACATACTGGATATCAGCGATGAGCTGATCTGCCGCTATCGAGCTGTAATCGCTTATTGAGAAAGGATTCTTGATGATGATAGAGGCAGTGAGGACGCCAAGAACCATGATGACAATAACAAGCTCTATGGAAGTAAATCCCCTGGTCTTGCTCGGGAACGTTCTTAAGAGACTGAGTAACTTTTTAGAAGAACCTCCAACCCGTTTCATGTCAGTCCTCTTCCTGTTTCCTGTCATTGCTTTTTTTGCCTCTAACACGCGGCACGCTGTTCCCCATAAAGTCTGTCAAACCCATCACGCCTCGGGTGTCGTCCCTTGTCAGGCCAGGTTGCGCAGAGTCGCTCCATCGAAACATTCATATGGATCTCTTCCTGCGCCATCGTTTGGTCACCATTTTCATTTCTATTTTAAACAATAGATGGTTAAATGCCAACAGGCAAATGAAACAAGGATTATGACAGGTTAAATGTTATGGGAGAAGGAAGAAAAGATAGTCCTTTGTATGGCCCATCGCCCACTGCCTATTACCCATCTTCTACCCATAATCTTCCCAACCCCTCTAAAACTAAAAACATTTCTTGACAGTAAAGCTGAATGTTAAGTAAGCTTAACCATTCCATAATACTGTCATCAGTCTCGGGGCGATGTTCTACGGTGGGGTAGGAAACATCACAAGGAGGAGACATGAAAGACGGAGATTCGGAACAGAAAGGCATGAGCAGGCGGTCGTTGCTTAAAGGTGCGGCAGCGGTCGGGGCCATGGCCGGTTTAGGCGGCCTGGCATTGAATCTTGCAGCTCCCGGTACAGCAGAGGCAATCACAAAAAAGCTGCCCCAGAAATGGGATGAAACATGGGATGTTGTGGTCATCGGTTCAGGGTTTGCAGGACTGGCGGCTGCGGCGGAAGCGGCAGGCGGGGGCGCAAAGACCGTTATCCTTGAGAAAATGCCCATTTACGGTGGAAATTCCATCATCAACGGAGGGGGATATGCCGCCTGGGATGAAGAGCTCCATCTTCGTCAGAAAAAGAATCTTGGCAACGACAGCGTCAAACAGCACATCGATGATACCCTGAAGGGCGGCGATTTTTTCAACATGCCGGCGCTCGTTGAAGTCATGGCGAAAGAGGCACCCGACGCCCTGAACTGGATGATAAACGAGGGAGGTGCTCAACTCAGCGACGTCCTCGTCATCGGTGGCGGACACACCGCCTATCGCGCGCACTTTTCAGCGCACAATTCCGGCAAGGACTATACCGAGGCACTCAAGAAGATTGCCGAGAAACGCGGGGCAAAGATCGCGCTGAACTCTCAGGTCACCTGGATCTGGCGCAAGGATGCCGACCCCAAGAGCCCGGTCCTCGGGGTTGAAATCAAGAGAGGCGCGAAGGTTTTGAACATTAGAGCCAAAAAGGCCCTCGTCCTCGCATCGGGAGGTTTCAGCCAGGATGTGCAGATGCGGCTGGAGCAGTGGCCCAAGCTTGTCAAGGAGTTTAACTGCACCAACCAGAAGGGAGCCACAGGCGAAATGATACGCTTCTCCAAGGCCGTCGGGGCAGACACGCTGCATATGAACTTCATACAGCTCTTCCCCTTTGCCGAACCGGAAGCCGGCATCCTTGACCGGCCTGCCGTGTACGGTTTCAGCGGCCCCGGAGTCGGAGTCATCTACGTAAGCAAAACCGGGAAACGTTTTGTCAACGAACTGGACCGCAGGGACGTCTGTGCCTTCGCCCAGATCGCTCTCGGGCCAAATATGAAGCCCGCCTATACCATTTTCACCGATGCCATACCGCCCAAGTTTGGCGGCAAGCCTGAAGAGATAGAAGCCGGTATGAAAAAGGGCCGTTTTATCAAGGGCGAAACCATCGCGGAGCTTGCCAAAAAGATCGGAGCTCCCGCCGATGTCCTTGAAAAAACTATAAAAGACCATAACCGGTACATAGCGGAAGGGAAGGACCCCGAGTTCAACAAACCCATGAAAAAGACGATGATCCCCATGGATAAGGGACCCTATTACGCCCTGCCGATGTGGCCTGCCGTACACCACACCATGGGCGGCCTGAGAATCAACACGGATGCCCAGGTCGTGGACGTGTTCGGGACGGTGATACCGCACCTGTACGCAGCTGGTGAAGTGGCCGGAGGTGTTCACGGTTCAAACCGGCTGGGCTGCAATGCAACCACGGAATGCGTCGTCTTCGGCCGGATCGCCGGCAAAAACGGAGCCAGGGAAAAAGCATAGTACGAACATGGTACACACAAGGGCCATCCCCGAAAAGGGATGGCCCTTTTTTCACCCCGCACAGAAATCACTTAGCCGGAATTATGACGGAAAGACAAACGTGGGCGTTATTGGATTGGGTCTGACGATACAGAGATCGTGGCCTCTGCATTCGTGCGCAAGTCTCCGGCTTATAGCCTTTTTTTATCTGAATAGATTGTACTTGACGATCGTGAAGAACGCCTTGATGCCGTCGCGCCAGGTGATCTTTTTGCCCTCTTCGTAGGTCCTGCCGTAATAGGAAATGGGGACTTCGAAGATGCGCCATCTTCCCCTGGCCACTTTCGCGGTGATCTCCGGCTCCACACCGAAGCGGTCGGATTCGATGGTAATGGTCTTGATGACCTCTTTCGTGAAGACCTTATAGCACGTTTCCATGTCGGTCAGGTTAAGGTTCGTGAACATGTTAGAGAGGAGCGTCACCATGGAATTGCCCACGTAATGCCAGAAGTAGAGAACTCTGTGAGGCCCGCCGAGAAACCGTGAACCATAGACCACGTCAGCCTTACCCTCCAGGATAGGCCCCAATAGCACCGGGTACTCCCTGGGGTCGTACTCAAGGTCGGCATCCTGGATGAGGACGATGTCGCCCGTTGCAGCAGCGATGCCGCGTCGCAGGGCAGCGCCCTTCCCCTGGTTCTTCTCCTGAAAGATCACCACGACGCCATCGGCAGCTTTCAGCTCGTTCAGGCGCTCGCGCGTACCGTCGGTGGAACAATCGTCGACCACGATAATCTCTTTATCATATGGCGTCTCTTTGACCTTACGCAAAATCTCATCGATGAATTCGATCTCGTTGTAGGCCGGTATTATTACTGATAAAAGCATGCATCCCTTTCAATCTGATCCGGGTAAAAGAACCCTTTCGATGATCGCACGTTTGTCCTTCCGCAGATCGACCCTGGCATGGTCCGCATCCCACAACAGGGGACCGATCAGCTTGAGTGTTTTCCCCGATAGCGGCATATAGGTAATGTTATATGTACGTCCGTCAGATTTCAAGGTATTTCCCCATAACCCATCACCCATCACCTATTACCTGTTTCTTTTTTTTCTACGTTATGTCATATTCAAATAAATATGGAAATCCCGTACCTTGAGCATTTCGGTTTCTCGGAAAAACCATTCGGCATGTCCCCGGATCCGTCTTTCTATTTCGAGTCAGCCGAGCACAAGCAGGCCATCGACTGTCTGACCTTCTTTATTGCACAGCAGGAAGGTTTCGCCCTCATCTATGGCGACGTAGGCTCGGGAAAGACGACAATCTCGCGGATCTTCCTCAACACGCTTGACCGCCAGACCTATAATACCGCGCTTATCCTGAACCCGGTCGCCGATGAAGCGGAGTTCATGAAGGAGGTGCTGGGCGAATACGGTGCCGGTGACATACCCGACACCAAGAAAGATCTTTACGACAGGCTGAGACACTATCTCCTGGAGGAGTTCCAGAAGGGCAAGGTCAATATTCTCCTTATCGACGAGGCCCAGCTCCTTTCCTATGACCTCCTGGAGTTTATCCGCCTGCTTTCCAACATAGAAACGGATAAACAAAAGATCCTTCATACCGTCTTTTTTGCCCAGCCGGAGTTTCTCGACAAATTGAAAGACCCGATGATGCGCCATCTTTCCCAACGCATCACCGTCACATATTGCATACGGCCGCTCACCTACGCCGAGGTGAAGGCCTATATCAACTACCGGCTTTTCAAAGCAGGGGCCAGGGGGACTCTCGAGTTCCACGACCGGGCGATGAAACTGATCCACACGGCGTCACGGGGTTATCCGCGCCTTATAAACTATATATGCGATCGCTGTCTCCTTGTCCTCTACGCACGGTCCAGCTTCACCGTTGACAGCCACGTCGTGTCGAAGGTCATCATCGAAGAGAGCATCCCCCTTTCCACGACAAAACATACGAAAGATTCCAGGAGACTGGCGTTGAGGCGTCCCATACTGATAGGAGGGATCGTTGCCGTGGTCATCATAGGTGCGGCCGGTTATTATTTCATGATTGTCGGCGCGCACAAATTCTTTTCGTCGAAAACAACCCCGACCATACAGGCATCCGGTGCACCGGCCGTTCGGGTGCCCTCCCCGGCCGTTCAGACCCCGGCACCACCGGGCGGCGCTACACCGGCTTCAGCACCCGTAAAGGTCCCTACCGGAGTTCCCGCCGTCAAGGCGCCGCCGAAAACGGACATCGTTCTCAAAAGGGTCTACGTCGACAAGGAAGCGGCAAACGTCAGACTGCTGCCCGACATCAATTCCGCCCGGATAGGCGTGATCGTCAGGGACGAGGCCCTGAAGGTGATAGCCGAAAAAACAGACCGTGATAAACAAAAATGGTACAAGATCAAACTCTACGAAGGCCGCGAGGGCTGGATCTCGGAAACGGTGGTAAGTGAGAAGATGGGTAATGGGAATAGGTAATGATAATGGGTTATGGGTTATGGGTCATAGGAAAGAAATTAGATCTTAACCTTTACAACATCCCCGGCGTTTTATTTCCCCGTGGCATAGACTTGCGGTTATTCGCGCATTATTTGTTCTGTCAAAAGTAATATTCACATAATGAAGAAATCAGGGTTCAGGGAACTCAACGTGTGGAAAAGTTCGAGAGATCTCGCGGTTCTCGTGTACAGAATTACTGGTGGCAACTCTTACAGGCAGGATACTGGTTTGCGAGACCAGATGCGTCGGGCTTCGGTGTCGATCGCAAGCAATATTGCCGAGGGAGATGAAAGGGGCACCAACAGGGAATCGATAAGATTCCTGTATATTGCCAAGGGATCTCTTGCAGAACCGGTCACACAGCTGGAAATATCAAAAGCTATCGACTACATCGAAAACGACGATTTCACCCGTCTTCAGAATGAGTGTGATCTGATTGGAAAGATGCTAGGCAAACTCATCAAAATGCGCAGTCCCCATACCCCATAACCCATCACCTATTACCCATTACCCGTCTTCTTCACACATACCACATTTCAGCTTCGAAGGTTTCCGAGGGGACGGTAATTGCCAGGTAGCCTCTTTGAGGTATCCTGTCGATGATCATTTCCTTCATCTTGAGGGAAAGCCAGACATCCACCTTGTCTTTTGGTGCGGCGCCGAGGGCATCGAAAGGTACTGAAAGCTCCAGGATGTCCTCGAAGGCCGCTTCGACGGGTATGTCGGCTTCCACGGAGCGGTCATGAACATGGTACTCGATCTTGTGGTCACCTTCGCCGATCATCGCGATCTCGAAGGTGATGTCGTCCATTTCACCCATAAAGCGTTTATCAAGATCGATGCGCAGGAAAAGGTTCGACTCGCTAAACCCGTAGTAGCAGTCTTTTATGATGGAGACCGCTTCATGCATGGCGCTGCCGTGTCCTTTCCCTTCGATGAAGCCGGAGCCGATCCACTCGAAGTAATTCGTCACCCTGCCGTCGATGATGGGACGGAGAAAATTGACGGGCTCCCTCTCAGGACGCGCCTCGCGGTCCTCGACTATGATCGGGATTGACAATCTCTCGGGGACTTCCTTACCGAGATACCGGTAAACGTTGGCCACGTTCTCCCGGAAAAGCAGATCGAAGATCTCGTCGTCATCTGATGAATGTTCGTCTCCGTACCACCAGAACCAGTCGCTCCCCTCCGCTATGTATATGGATTTCCAGGCCAGTTCGTTTGTATGTCCAGGGTCCTGTGCCTCGAGGAAGTTCCGGGTTTGTGCCAAGAGCGACCATGCCGCGTTGTCTTCTCTGTGGCCGATCCAGATGGAGAAATTGTGGCCGATCCATGATCCGGCGTGGCAATGGTAGAGATTTCCATAATCCCTTGCCGTCTCAAGGTATTCCGAGATGGTAACGGGCGTCATACCTGACTCGTGAAGGATGCCCTCGTAAAGATAGCTGAGAAAATCCCTTCCGTCGTTTTTGTAGCCTTCCCAGGCATTCTCACCATCCATTGCGATTGTCACAAGGGGCCTTGCGATCGTGTTCCCGATGGATTTGCCGATCGCCCTGAGCCTGTCCAGACAGTCCCGGGCCGAGTCCTTCGCGTCCACGCGGGAGTAATGAAATGATATGAGATCCGAAAGGGATTGATCCCGAAAGATGACCGTGATCTCCCGGCCGTTCTTTTCGTAGCGATAAGGCTTGTACAGCACCTCCGGATTGATGACATAACCATGTTCGTCTCGTCGGGCACCCCATTTCAAGCTTTCGAAGAGAATGTCCTCATCCGTCGCAAGCCACCTGATGCCCTGTTTCATGTAAAGCTCGAGGGCCTCATCGCTGACAGAGCCCTCAGGAGGCCACATACCTTCGGGACGCCTTCCCATTACTTTCTCGAAGAGCTCGAGTCCATCAGATATCTGGCGGGACGCGTCGCCGGGCCAGGCAAAGGGCACGTCCGGAAGCTTGACGCCCGGCATGGCCTCCCTGGCGGACGTGCCGTTGATAAGAAGCGGTATGATGGGATGATAGAAGGCTGAGGTGGATAATTCCACGATCCCCTGCGCGCTGAGGTCCCGGTAAAGGGGTATGATCCCTTTCAGAATATCCTTCTGAACACCCCGGAGAACCTCCTTGTCTTCCTCTGTGAAGCTTCGCCCCTTTTCTTTGAGATATTTCAGACTGTCACGGGTTTCGAAGAAACAGGGGTCCGTCCAGGCAAGGAAGAAGAGGATCTGAAGGTCCCGCAGTTCATCCTCGCTGAAGTACCCGGTGATCTTCCGCATGCCATCCCTGGGGGAATAGAACCCGCGTTTGGCCAGCAGTTCATAATATCGGGGAAAAGGCCGGATCATGTTTTCCCAGTTGGCGTTGAAAAAGTTGTTCAGGAGAAAGACTTTGTCATCCTGGGAAAGGTCCGAGGGATGTTTCTTGAACACCTCGAGGTACCTGTCGTTCACATCCAGGTCTTCGTAATCTACCAGCTGTTCGAGAAGAGAAGGTACAAAATTGAAATTCTGCTTCATGCCCGGAAAATCTTTAAGCATGGAACCCATGTCGTAGTAGTCTTTGGTCCCGTGCAGAAGAGTCCACGGGAGGAGATATTCTCCCGTGAAGGTGTTCTTGTAATAAGGCTGATGCATGTGCCAGAGAAATGAAATGTACATCCCGTCCATATGCATATTATCGCTTACGATCCCGGATGGTTAACGTTATTCAACTTCAATGTGGCGGAGGGTTATGTCCTGTCCGATCTCAATAACACCGACCGTTCCCCTTGCCGAATAACCGCCCCTGTAGCTTCCGGGATTGAAAAGGACAATTCCTCCTTTGATTACATTTAATGGCACATGCGTGTGGCCGAAAACGATTATGTCTACATCTGGAAATGCACGCAAAACGGCATCTTCAAGGCCTCGCGGTGATCCCCATCCGTGGATGATGCCGATTCGCCTGCCTGCAATCTCCTCGATACGCTTCTGAGGGAGGGCAGCCTGCAGGCCGGGATCGTCCATATTACCCCTCACGGCCCGGAGGTCCCAACGGGAAAGATAATCCAGCACATTCGAAGACGTCATGTCACCGGCGTGAATCATTACGTCGACATCTCCGAAAAGAGTCGTCATGTGACGTCTGAAACCCTGTGTGGCATATTCAAGATGGGTATCTGAAATAACCGCGATCTTCATCTGATGAATAACTCTATAAGAAAACAGGAAGAGTGTCAAAAACAAAGTGCCTTCAAGTCTAAACGGCCTGTCGCCCAAACCGGTCCACCTGTCACCAGCGGAACTTTCGGGATTCGAAATAGAAGGAACAGCAAAAGACTGTCTCACGCCCGTTCGTCGCCTTAAGGCTCCTCTCTGGAGGCATAGAAGAGAGGATTGGAGGAAGCCTTAAAAGAATTGCGTCCAGATCCCAGACAGCAGGGATCAGGCCGCACTTTGCACGCCTGCGGCGGGAATTCACTATCGATGTTTGCGGGTGGTGGTCATCGTTGCGGGACAAGTTTGAGCGAGGTATAATGGTTCTTTACCCTCCCGCGCAGCGGGATCGAAGATTTCCGGGAATTTCCGTCTTCTCAAATTCCCGGAAAGTCTTTTGGCTTCCTCCCCAGCCTCTCTTCTATGCCTCCAGCGAACCCCCGAAAGGGGGCAAAGCGGGCGTGAGACAGGTTTTTAAGGTCGTTTGTTACGGGATAAACGTGAGACAAATCTTTTGGAAGGAGGGTTTGGGCAACAGGCCGTTAAGACTGTCCAACCCGGCATGAGGATCGGACAGTCGGCATAGGGCCGCCGAACCACGGCCATCGGTACATGGCCATCTGCATTGACAGGACGCCTTGCGGGGTGTTAGACTAGGTGATGAAATTATTAAAGAAAATCCCCTTGAAGTTCAATATATATCTTCTAAAAGAACTCTCAAGTATCCTGTTTCTCTCTCTGGGCATTCTCACTTTCATTCTTGTTTTATCCCGTCTCGGCAAGATTGCCGATCTCATTATCAACAAGGGGGTGGGGTTCAAGGATATCTTTGCACTCATAGCCTTTTCAGTGCCGCCGTACCTCACGTTCACCCTTCCCATGGCTTTCCTTCTTTCAGTCATCGTTGTGCTCGGGAGACTTTCCACGGAAAACGAGATACTTGCCCTCAAGGCAAGCGGAGTAAATCTCAGATGGCTTTTCGTGCCCATAGCCTTCGTGGGTCTCATTATCACCATCGGTGGCCTCTTCAATACAAATGTCCTGCTTCCCCACTGCAGCGGCCTGTTCAGGGAGACTCTGATCAACGTGATAAAGAAGGGCATTTCCGTGGATGACAAGGAAGGTGTCTTCAACGACAGCGTACCCGGTGTCGTCATCTATATCAACAAAGTAGACACAGCAAAGCGGTCCCTGGCGGGTATAGTCGTGTCCGACGACCGCGACAAAGCCGTGAAACAGACCATTTCCGCAAGCAGCGGGTTTGTCCATATCGACCCGGACACCTTCGACCTCTATTTCATGCTGCACAACGGCAGCCTCCACCGATGGGAAAAGGCGACCGATACCTACCGCAACGTGAGCTTCCAGGACTACACGTTCACCATGAACCTGTCTCAGATGGTACCGACGGCGGGCGTCAGCAGAAAACTGGCATACGAGATGGACCGTAACGAACTGAAAAAGACACTTGCGAAAACAACAAACCTCAATGACAGGTACGATCTGCTCCTTGAGATCTACAAGAAAATATCGTTGCCCCTGTCATCCCTTGCCTTTATCATACTTACCGTTCCCCTCGGGGTGAGACGCAAGGTGGAGGGAAAGTTTTCGGGGACCCTGTACAGTTTGCTGTTGTTCATTTTTTATTATGTACTTATGGCCATGACGGATAGCCTGGGGAAAAACATCCACGCACCGCCCTATCTCATAACGTTCCTCCCCAACGCGGTGATAGTCGCGATGGGCCTTTATATGGTGAGGAGCCTCAATAAAGAAGAGCATGTGACCATATCACAAAGATTGAAATACCTGTGGGTTTATTGTCTTGAAAAAGCTAAATAGATACCTTTTGTACAGCGCTATCAAGTACCTTCTTATCGCCCAGCTGGCGGGCGTCAGCATGTTTCTGGTCATAGAGTTCTTTCAGCATACGGACCGTTTTACCGTCTCGTTGCATGCCTTCGTGATGGTCGTGCTCTATATACTGCTCCTGTTCCCTTATTACTTCAATCTCATTCTTCCCCTGGCTTTCCTTGTTTCCATGCTGATCGTGCTCATACTCATGATCCGGGGCAATGAAATGATCGTCGCGCGGACCTCGGGAATCAGTACATTATCTTTAATGAAACCCTTTGTAGGTTTTTCCCTGGTACTGGTATTGATATCCTTCGCCCTGGCGGAATGGATAGTTCCACTCTCGGCCAATGCCTCGAATTATATTTACCAGGTCAAGATCAGGGGCGAAGAGTCACACGTTTTCATAAAAAATGACAGAATCTGGTTCAAAAGGGATCAAATTATCTGCAACATAGACTTCTTCGATACCAAGAAGGATATCATCAAAGGGCTCACGGTCCTTGAACTGGACAATAATTTCGCGGTGATCAAGAGGACTGACGCCCAGCAGGGCGTATGGAAGAACAATGCATGGGATTTCACCAATGTGGCTGTAAGAACATTTGAAAAGAATGGCAATATCACGAAAAAGACATATCCCAGGATGACCAATATCATCAACGAACAACCATCGATCTTCAAGATCGTGGAGAGAAATCCCGAGGAAATGAGCTACCGGGAATTGTACCGCTATATTTCCAGGCTCAAGGAAGACGGTCACGATGTGAGGCGGTACCTCGTGGACCTCTATAACAAGATCGCTTTCCCCTTTATCAATCTCATCATGGTGTTTGCCGCATTCTCGGTGGGGCTGAGATATGCGAAGACGAAACATGTCTCCAAGGGCATATTCTCCGGCATCCTTGTAGGCGCTCTGTACTGGTTTGTTCATTCCGTTTCGTTGTCTTTGGGCTATTCGGAGATCTTCCCGCCTCTTTTCTCGGCCTGGTTCTCCAACCTTGTTTTTATTGCGTCCGGTGTCATCGGTATCGTGACACTGAGAACATAAATTATTAGCGTATGTTTTGTTACAAGAAAGGAGTTTTCATTTGCGAGCATATCTGGATATTGAAACAGACAGGAAGGGGAAAATATGTGTTATCGGGCTTCTCGTGGAAAACAACGGTTTTCTCCAATGGTATGGCGAAGATATATCATCGGAGACAATCGAACGGGAACTTTGTAACGTCAAGACCATCGTAACCTTCAATGGAGACCTCTTCGATCTCCCCCACATGAAGAAGTGTCTGAACATCGACCTCCAGACCAACTTCATCTCCCGGGACCTTTTCAAAGACAAGAAAAAGCTTGGTATTAAGGGCGGGCTCAAACAACTTGAAAAAATGTTCGGGATAGAACGCAAGACTGAGGGCGTCAACGGCTATCAGGCCATGTGGCTATGGGAAAAATACAAGAAACACGGGAATCAGGAAGCCTTGAAACTGCTTCTCGAATACAACAAGGAAGATGTCGTCAACCTCACCAGGCTTGAAGAGATCATCGATCAGCTTGGAGGTGGCACTCCATGACAGAACAGCCTTTCGAGATCGATTCACGTTATAACAGGATAAGCGGGATCATGATCATCCCGCCGTCAAACAAGCGGGTTCCCTGCGCCATTCTCTCTCACGGTCTCGTCAGTTCCAAGGAAAGCTCGAAGTACATGGCCCTTTCCGAACGGTTTGCCGAGGCCGGAATAGCTTCGTGCCGGTTTGATTATCATGGCTGTGGTGAAAGCGGCGGGAACATAGAGGAAACCACTTTGTCCATCAGGCTGGATAATCTGAATGCCATTACAGATTATGTCCTGTCCCATCCCGGTGTGGATCCTCAAAAGGCGGGCATCATAGGCAGCAGTTTCGGCGGTTCCACGGCCCTTCTCAAGGCCGCCCGCGACGAACGAATCCGGTGTCTGTCTCTCTGGGCTACCCCTTATATGCTGGAGGACAAGGAAGACGGCACCATTTCCGACATTGTCTTCAGAGAGACAATATTCACGGACTTCCAGTCATACGACATCCTGGCGGAGGCACGAAAAGTCTCCCATGCCCTGGTCATACATGGAGAGGCAGATGAAGTGGTCCCCTGCGCTGAAGGAAAAGCCATCTACAAACGCCTGAACAAGCCAAAGAGCCTCGAGATTATTAAGGGCGGCGATCACATCTTTTCCGCAGAGGCCCACAGGAACAAGGCCATAACCCTGGCTCTCAACTGGTTCAGACGATACCTGATATCGGACGGCAGTACTTAGAGACGCCTTAAACAGCTTGATCACCTGAAAGGGCAAAACATTCGTCGGCCTGACTCTGATCAATGGGCCAGACGTGGTTTCTCTCCTGTCCATTTTCCTGGTCTCCGACCTCAGCCGGAAACCAAACGGGCCATCGGATTCTAATCCCATGACCCATAGCCCATTGCCCATAACCCGATATATATGTCTTAACGTTCCAGCGGATCCGGCGGATCAAAGTGTTTTTTCGTCTTTGTGCTTGTCGTTTTTTAGTCTGACCCTGTCCCGGATGAGGTCTCCGAGAACATTGCTGAGCCCGATGCCCAGCGCCAGGGACATGGTCAGGACGATCCCGCCAAAGACTATGAGGAAACTCACCGTAACGATCGTATTCCCCAGTCCGATATATTCGAAGACAATCCCGAAGGTGATAACTATGAGGAGGATCCTCACGCCTTTCGCAATGAAATCGGCATATTTGATCCTGGCATTCTCGCAGGTCAGGTAGATGATCCTGGCGAGGAAATTACCGAATATTATCCCGATGATAAGAATGACCAGCGATACAATGATGTTCGGAAGGGCCGAGGAGATCCTTGAAGCATACTCGGAAAACTGAGTGATGCCCATGTAATTGAGTCCGAATGACAGAAAAAGAACTATAAAAATCCAGTAAACGATCTTGCTCAGGATGAGAGACGGAGGGCTCCTGATGCCGCCTTTTTCGAGGAAAGTAATGATTCCTGCGTCCTGGGCCCATCGGTCAAATCTGAAAAGAACCAGGACCTTGCCTAAGAGCTTCTTGATGAACCAGCTGATGATAAAGCCCAGGATCATCACAATGACCATGACGATGATACTGAGAAAAACCTCCTGAAAATTATCGAAAAGATCCAGGAACATATCCTGGAAAAACTTCATTATTTCTTGCATGGGAACATATTATGCAATGTACAAGGCCATGTCAATGGAAATTGGGCGCTTATTTTTTTGTTGACATTCCTCATTGATTCGTTTAGGAAATTGTAAAAATTGAAAGGAGGGAGAATTCATGCCTGCAAAAGTTGATCAAGATGCCTGTACAGGTTGTGGAGCCTGTTCAGAGATTTGCCCGGCCGATGCTATCACTGTCGATGACACGGCGAAGGTCGATCCCGAACTGTGCACCGAATGTGGTGCGTGTACAGAAGAATGTCCTGTAGAAGCTATTACTTTAGAAGAGTAATCCTGGCTGATTCGATCCGCAAATAATAAAAGGATGGGGTAACCACCCCATCCTTTTATCGTATTCCACTATTTATTCTCTTTACTAGATTCCCTTTACAACGATCTCTGAAAGATCAAGGGCCTTCATCGTTTCGATCTTCTCCTTATCCTTGATGGCGTCTTCCATCATGATAAGGCAATACGGGCAAGCCGTTACCACGGTGTTGGCCTGCACGGCGATGGCTTCATCGATCCTTGCATGGTTGATCCGTTTGTGATGCTCTTCCATCCATATCCGGCCGCCGCCGCCGCCGCAACAGAAACTCTGGTTGTGGTTTCTTCCCATCTCCTCGTAGGTACCTTTGGTGACCTTGTCCAGAACGCTGCGGGGCTGATCGAAGATACCATTCACCCTGCCGAGATAGCATGGGTCGTGGAAGGTGACTTTCCCTTCCAGAGCGGGATTCACTTTAAGCTTCCCTTCGTTGATCAGTTTGTAGATGAACTCTGACTGATGATAGACTTCAAAATTGCCGCCAAGCTGGGCATACTCCTTCTTGAGGGTCGTGTAGCAGTGCGGGCATGTGGTTATGATCTTCTTGATGCCGATCTCATTCAGGAGTTCCACGTTGCCCTGAGCCGTACCGAGGTATTGTTCTTCGTTGCCGCACCGCCGTGAGGGGTCACCGCAGCACATCTCGTCCGTACCCAGGATACCGAAATTGACGCCCGCCTGATTAAGTATCGTGGCGAAGGACCTCGCTACCTTCCTGTTCCTGTCATCAAGAGAAGCAACACATCCGACCCAGTAGAGGTAATCCACTTCCTGTTCGGCGGCGTTCCTGACGTCGAGGCCTTCGGTCCATCCCAGTCTTTCTTTCTTGCCCATTCCATAGGGGTTATTGTTCTTCTGCAGGTTCTTGAAGAGAAGTTTTGTCTCCGATGTGGTCTTGCTGAGCGTAAGGGTAAGATAGCGTCTCATTTCTATGTTCTTATCGAACGTAGGGATAGAGACGGGGCAATTGACCTGGCAGGCCATGCAGGCGGTACAAGACCACAGGGTCTCTTCCAGGATTGTCGTATCGATGATGCCGTCTTCATTTTTAACGCCGGCACAGTAGCGTTCCCACTCGCCCTTGAGATCCTGGATCAGTTGCTTGGGTGAGAGCGGTTTTTCCGTATTGTAGGCGGGGCAGAGATCCTGACAGCGTCCACAGCGCGTACAGGCATCAAGGTCGAAGATCTGCCTCCAGGTAAAGCCCTCTATGCTGTTGATACCGAATTCCTCGGCGTTCTCGAAATCTTCGATGGGTGCTATGGCGCCCCTTGCACCCTCGGGAACATCTTCGACACCCCTGAACATCATATTCAAAGAAGACGTGATGATGTGAAGCAGCCTGGAGTATACGATGTAAGCAAGCAGACCGAAGGAAATGACCATGTGGAAATACCACAATACCTTATGGGTCGCCGTGATCGCTTCCTTGGGCATCCCGGCAAAAATGTAGGCGGTGAGGTAACCCAAAAAGCTCCACTTCTCAAAATCAGGCATTGCATAGGCAATTCTCGCGCCCTCCGCCAGGAAACCGGTTACAAGGACAACGAGTATCCAGACCAGGACTATGGCGTCGTCGGGCTTGTTGTCAAGACGCGTCGGTTTCTGAACATAGCGCCTGATAATGGCCATCAATATGCCTATAACTGCAATCAGGCCTCCAAGATCGAGGAAGAACGAGTAGATCAGATAGAAGCCGCCTTTCAGGAACTGGACCTTGAAGAAGAGATCCGTGAAGTCCGCCTGTAGGGCAATGAGGGCCGTGCCTATCGTAAGCAGCAGGAAGCCCCAGAAAATGAAGAAGTGCATCCACCCGGGGAAGGCTTCGCGCAGAATGGATTTATGGAAGATCCCGTTCGCGATGAAGTAACCTATGCGCTCGCCAAGTCTCTTTTTAAATTCTATAGGGGAAGGCTTCCCTATTTTCCACATGGCATAACGCTTTTTTAGCCCCACGATCAAGATGATAAACGTGATGATCATGAACGCGTAACTGATCCATTGCGCACCAGTGTCTTTCACGTTCCAGAATATCTCCCTACCGATATCCACCATAAACTGGCCTCCTGAGGAATTTTTTGTATATTATCATTACAAAAGACCTTTAAAATCAACAAAAATGTGATCGATTTCACGAACCACAGTCCGCAATGCTCCAAGTTTCCATTCTCAGAGGGCTCTCACCGCAGATCATTGAATTTTCCGAGGCAAATAAGGGGAAATTTTTCTTGACATCTTTTCATCCCGTTTGGTATTTTAGACCCAATACCAACCAACAAAGGAGTTCTATGAGAAGTAGGTTGACTCTTTGTGCACTCTGCCTCGCCATCCTACTTACGGGATTTCCTTTCATCATCAATGCAGCACAGGTCACACACAGCGTAAAGCGCGGCGATAGCCTCCATACCCTGGCAAAAAAATATGGCGTCTCCGTCAGCCATCTCAAGAATATGAACGGCCTCCGTTCAAACAAGCTATCACTCGGGCAAACAATCGTCATCAAGGATGAGAAAGAGCGGACCGCAAAAAAGGAATCCCGCAACAGACTGTCCACCAAAGCGATAAAAGCACAGGTGAGAGAGCAGGAGACGCAGCCTGTCATATCCGAGAGCGACGATCAGTTCATCGAATACAAGATCAAACGCGGCGACACTCTCGACAAGATAGCCAGCCGGTTCAATGTTGAGGCCGACGAACTCATCGAAACCAACAACCTTATCTCAAGAAAAAACAAAAAGCTCTCTCCGGGGAAGACTCTTCTTATTCCCAAGATCACAGAGGAAGATGACGGCGGCGACAACATCGTCACCTTTAAAAGTATCGCCATGAAACCATGGAAAAACAGCGACGAGAAATATATGCTCGTCAAGGTCGCGAAGAGTTTCATGGGCGCGCCTTACAAGTACGGCGGCAATACATTGCGCGGGCTCGACTGTTCGGCGTATGTAAAGAAGATCTACGAGATTTTCGACGTTCAGCTTCCGAGAAGCGCCCGCGAGCAATACCAGGTGGGGTCCAGGATCTCCCGGGAGGAATTGGCTGTCGGCGACCTCGTTTTCTTCAAAACCAGAAGGTATGCAAAGTATCCTACCCACGTAGGCATTTTTATAGGCGATGGCAATTTCATCCATGCCTCATCCGGCAAAGGCCGTCTGGGCGTGAAAGTGGACTCTCTTGGTTCCGACTATTACTCCGGAGCTTTTATCGGCGCCACCCGAATAAAGAGCGAAAATACGAGCCACGGACCTGAAGCGACACAACCTACGGAAAAGCCCAGCAACAATTCCTGATATTCCATGTGACAAAGAAAACGTTACTCGTAGTCTTTTCCTTGCTGCTTTATTTGTTTGGCCACCTTGCCCTCTTCTGGAAGCTTGAGCCGATTATCGGGTTTTTCTACGTCACTTCGTGGTGGTCATACATCATCCTTCTGGATTCGATCGTGTCCTCAAGGTCGGGGAAACCGGTAGTTCTTAACAGAACACTTCCCGCGTGCATCATAATCTCCTGCGGTTTCTGGTGTTTCTTCGAACTCATCAACCTTCGTCTTGAAAATTGGTTCTACATCAATGTCCCTTACAGCACTTCATTGAGATACGCCGGCTACCTCCTTGCCTATGGCACGGTGATCCCTGCAATCATCCTGACGGCGGCAGCAGTACAGCCGCTTTTTGCCTCTTTGAAGGCACCCTCTTTAGCAATCCCCCGGTATTCATCCCGTGCGATCTCCCTGGGAATCATCTTATTTCTGTCTACCATTATCTTTCCAAAGTATCTTTTCGCCCTTGCCTGGGCATTTGCGATCCCTCTTATCGATGGGATCAACTACCGTGCAGGTTTCAGATCCTTTATGGCCGAACTTGAGCGGGGAGATATACGCCGTTTTTGTGCTGCACTTCTGTCAGGCCTCATATGCGGCATCTTGTGGGAAACATGGAATTCTTTGTCCCCCGTCAAATGGATCTATACGGTGCCCTTTTTTGAACAGATGAAGGTCTTTGAAATGCCCCTTCCGGGATATATCGGTTTTCTGGTTTTTGGGGTCGAGACGGTGGCTTTTGCCGATCTTCTGCAAGGACTTCGGCAAAAGAGAACGGCCTTTAAATACGCCGTCTGTGGCGCTCTCGTTGTTTCGGCCATTTCCTTTGTTTTCATCGATCGGTATACCGTGTTTTCTCAGACAACACCCATAAGCAATCTCTCCTTTCTCACAGTGAACAGCAAAGAGATGCTGATTGCCTCCGGCGTTAGGACAAATCTGTCCGTCGATCCCGGATTGCTCAAACCATTTGAAAAGGAAGCAATCGAGCTTGTCAACCTTAAGGGTCTTGGCTACGAAAACTATATGAAATTGGTGCGCTATGGCATCACCGGCGTTCGTGGTCTCGCGAACCTCGACGAAACTACGCTGTCGCACGCGCTCGGAGAGAAGGACCTCCTCAGGGTGCGCGTCTACCTCGCCGCGGCGCAGATATATTGATTGTTGACATAGCCGATGTATCTGTGGTGAAATAGCAACCAGAAATGGCAAGAAAAAAAGAGAAAGAGATTATCCATAAGCCGGATATCCTTGTCCAGGCCTTCGATTCCGTCTCAACGTACATCAGGGTCAACACAAGACAATGCCTTTACGGGCTCGCCGCGCTTATCGTCATTGTGGCCCTCGTCGTATCATATGCGGTATATGCACATTACCAGGATCAGAAGATACAGTACCAGTTGGCACAGGGCATAAAAACGGTGGAAATGTACGGGCAAACCAGGGCCCCGGCCGATATCGATAAGGCGGAAGTCATCTTCCAGGGGATCGCCTCGAGCGCAAGCGGCAAATCCCGCTATATCGCCAAATTATACCTTGCCAATATCAACCTGACCAAAGGAAAGCGCGAGGAAGCGATAAAACTATATCAGGAAGTCGCACACAATTCCTCAAACCAGGCCCTGACCTACCTGGCTGACAAGGCCATCACGAGCATCGAAAAGAAATAAGAAATAACAGTGAATCGTGAAGTGCAAAGAGTAAGGGGTGAGATGTAAAGGCATTCCTTACGAGTAGAGCGCCTTCACCGGTTCGTACTTGGTTCCTTCCATGGCCGGATAGATTCCTGCGAGGACGCCTATCACCATGCTTATGATGAGGGCCAGCGGGATGTTCATTGAAAACACGATGGGGAAACCCCCGATGATGTCGACAATTATAGTGATCAGAAAACCTGCGACGACGCCTCCAATACCTCCCACCAGAGCCACTATGACCGACTCCGAAAGAAACTGGATAATAATGTCACGTTTCTTCGAGCCGACCACCCGCCTGATTCCAATCTCCATCTTTCGCTCAGATATGGAGAGGAGCATAATGGCAAAGATACCGAGGCCGCCTATAAGGAATGATACCGTTGAGGCAATGACGGTGAGAACAGAGACAAGTCGTATACCTTCTTCCTGTGTCCTCAGGATGTCCTCCATGGTGAAAATGGAGAAATCGTCCTTCTGCTCCGGTTTTGAGTTGTGGATCTTTCGAATGAAGCCCCTGAGGGTCGTCTTCATGCCGCTCAGCGAGTAACCGTCCTCAACCTGGACGTACATCCCTTTTATGTAATCAACATTGCTGTAGCGTCTCATGAAGGCATTGAGCGGGACATACACCTGAAGGTCCTGGTCCTGACCGGCAAAGTCCGTCCCCTTTTCCTGCATGACCCCAATGATTTCAGTGGGGACCCGAAAAACGAGGATATTCTTGCCTATGGGATCCTCATTGGGGAAAAAATTCTCGAAAACCTTATACCCGATGACGGCCTTCTTCTCGGCCTTTGCGTCCTCTTCTTCCGTAAAGTATCTGCCCGTTACAAGGTCGATGTTACGGATATCGAAAACCTTGTTGGTGATCCCCGATATGCTCACTGTGAGACTGCTGTCCTTGTATCGCGCGGGATAACTCATATCAAAATAGGGGACTACCTGTACGACTCCGGGAAGGGATTCCTTTATAAGCTGGGCGTCCTTCAATTTAAGTGTCTTGGATTCGGAGAATTGCCGCGTGCTTCTCCCCGCCGCAAATACAAGACCCGCCCGTACGATCACCAGGTTTTTGCCGAATTTTCCGACCTCTGCTTCTATCTTTTGCTTCATGCCATTGCTTATATTCCCAAAGGCGACAAGGCTCATGACCGCAAAAAGAATACCCAGAAGCGCCAGCGTCATTCTGGCCTTGTGAACGAGCAGATTCTGAAAGGCTATTCTGAGATAAAATGCAATAGTATATCTCATCCCCGTATGGCCTCTATGGGTTCTATCCTGCTCGCTTTCAGCGCCGGTCTTAATCCGGACAACACGCCAGTGAGAAAACTGAAGAGAAGTGCAAAAAAGACCACCTTAAAGGAAAACATCATCGGGATGTCGAAAAGTTTTTCGAAGGTACTCCCGAGGATGACACTGAGAACTATCCCCGCAACGCCGCCGATAAAGGTGATCAGAATCGACTCAAAGAGAAAGGACAGGAGGATACCTTTCCGGGTTGCTCCGTATGCCCTCCTGATACCGATGTCTTTTTTGCGCTCCTGAATTGTGAGATAGAACAGATTGGCCAGTACGAAACCGCTCACGACGAGGGCAACGATTGACGCCGTCCCGAGAAAAAGGAGGAGAGATCCGGAGATAACCGTTACAAAAGCCAGGATATCCTTGGAACTCCTGATCGTAAAATCGTCGTCAAGGTTCCCCGTGAGACCGTGGCTCGCCCTGAGCACATGCCGTATGTCTTCGATCGTCCTGTCGAGGTCCCGGTGTGTTTTCACGCGCACAGCGCTCAAATACCGCTTTTCATTGACGATACGGGAGGTTACCGTCGTCAGCGGCATGACGACCCTGTCGTCTATGTTCGGTCCTCCGACGCTTCCGCCCCGTTCTTCAAGTACCCCGATGACCCTGGTCGGCAGCTTGCCCACCACGATGGTCTTTCCCAGGGCGTTCTCCCCCTTGAAAAGCTCTTCGTATACCTTTGCCCCGATGACGCACACGGCTTCCGCCCTGTCATACTCGTCCTGTGTAAAAACCCCTCCCGTCTGGAATCCCCAGGAAAAGGATTCAAAGTAGTTCGTCGTGGAGCCGATAGCCTGAGTCTGCCAGTTCCTGTCCTTGTATCGCATCATGACATTCCGTGCGGAGTATATCTTCATTATGTCGTAGATACCCTCCACCCGGGCGATAAGATCGGCATCACCCGTCTTGATGCTGCTCGTCCGTATCCTTGCGGCACGCTGCCTCTCTCCGCCACCGAAGACCATGATCGAATCGGGTCCCAGGGCCTCGAAGATCTCTTGCGCCTTCTTGTTCGCTCCATCGATGGTGGTGATGATTATGCATATGGAAAGAATGCCCAGGGCCACGCCCGAAAAAGAAAAGATCACCCTCCCCCGGTAGTAATAGAGGATCTTGACTACCTCTTCGATGAATTCCCTAAACTGTGATATCTTCCGAAATAGCGCCATCCTCTATCCTGACCAGACGTTTTCCAAAGGTCGCGAGCTTGGGATCATGGGTCACCACGATGATCGTCTTGCCTTCTTCATTGAGCATCCGGAAGAGGTCCATGATCTCGCCGCCCGTCTTCGAATCAAGGGCCCCTGTGGGCTCATCGGCAAGGATGATCTCCGGGTCGTTGACAAGCGCCCTCGCGATGGCGACACGCTGCTGCTCGCCTCCGGAGAGCTGCGACGGTTTGTTGTGTATCCTCTGTTCGAGGCCAAACTTCCCGAGCAGCATTTTTGCCTTCTCGCGGGGATGCTTTATGTCCTTTTTCGAGTAGACGATGGGTATGAGGACGTTTTCGATCGCGTCGAGGTAAGGAAGGAGAAAAAACTGCTGAAAGACAAAACCAATGTACGTGTTCCTCATATCGGCAAGCCTTTCATCATCCAGCCCGTCAACGCTGGTACCGGCGAAGGTGTAATCCCCCTCGGTCTGCTTGTCGAGGAGGCCGATAATGTTCATGAGCGTCGTCTTGCCCGAACCGGACACACCCATGAGAACCACGAACTCTCCCTTAGTGATCGAGAGATCGATGCCCTTGAGGATCGGCAGTTCCCTGTCCCCGACGAAATAACTCTTCCTGATATTTCTAAGATCGATCACTTTCTGGGGCCCGCGTTGTTCTGCGGCTTCTTTGCGGCCGGCGCTACGGAAGGCACTATGACCTGCTCACCCTCGGCAAGACCTGACGTTATCTCGGTATACTTCTGGTCTCTGACACCGGGTACAACCTCCCGGCGGACTGTCTTGCCCTCTGATTTCACGTACACAACGTTTTTCCTGTCTTCGAAACGCAATGCCCCGTTGGGAACAACGATCACGTTGGTTTTTTCCTCTATGATGATCCGGACATGGCTTGTCATTTCGGGTTTGAGCGTCAAGGCGTCTTTTGGATCGATCTTGACGATTGCGAGATAGTATACGATATTCTCCTTGATCTCGGGCTGGGGATAGATTCGGTCTACGACGCCTTTGTATATCCGGTCACGGTAGGCGTCGACCCAGTACTCCACCTTGAGGCCGGGCTTTACCCGTCCGATGTCGGTTTCGTCGACGTATATCCACATCTCCAGCTTCACGGGGTCGATGATGGTTATCAGATTCGGTGCGGAAAGGCCCGAAACCACCGTCTCACCTTCCTGGGTGGCGACGGCGGAGATGTATCCCGATATGGGGGCGTAAATCCTGGTATAGCTGTGACTCACCCTGAGCGCTTTAAGCTTCTCCTGGGCTTCGGCCACTTTTGCCTTACCGAGCTCCACCTGGGCGCGTGAGACGTCCAGCTCTCTTTTTGCCTTCTCCACACTGTCCTTCGTCGTATACTCTTTCTGAAGAAGACGCTGTTCTCTTGCGTAGTTTGTTTGATTATAGATGTCCTGGGCCCGTTTGGCCTCAAGATCCCTGCGCTGTTCTTCGACCGCAGCCTCTAAATTACGAATATTGGCAAGGATCTCACGGTCGTCGATCTCGACGATAAGCTCTCCCTTTTTGACGAAGTCACCGACCTGGAACTTGAGTCTCTTCAGTGTGCCCGTCGCGCGTGTGCCAACCTTGACGATCGCGCCAACCTGCGACTTGATTATACCCGTCTGCTCCGTTGAGTAGACAACGCTGGCGCGTTTTACCGTAAAGGGTTCCCCTGTCTTCTGTTTCTCGCCTTTTCGCGTGGCGAAAAAAACGATAAGAATTACGATACAGAGAGCCGCAACCGCATACAGGATTTTTCTTTTCATCACCAGCGATCCCCGATGTAAGCAGCCTTCTCGAGATAGGAAAGCGAAACCCGCGCCCTGGCCAGAGAGCCGACATAGTTTTCTTTTGCTGAAGCCAGATCTTTTTCACTCTGAAGCAGGTTCAGTATGTCGCCCTTCCCCTCCATATACTCGCCGTAAAGCTGGTCGAAATTCGATGTCGCTTCCCGGACGAGCTCCGTATACATCCTCACATCTTCTATGCTCAACTCATAATCCTTAAGTGCCCTGGCTATATCGAGGCTGGTGGTCCGTTTGGTCTCCGCAAGCCTCTGCCTTGCCGCATTGACATCGCTCATGGCCCCTTGCATGTTGTAGTACCTGCCGACACCGTCAAAGAGGGGGAAGGAGAAGCTTATGATAAAAGCGTCACTTCGTCCTCCGGGGAAGAACTGGGTGTCCTGCCTGGTTTGCTGAAGTGCGCTGTCGATTTTGGGAAACCAGGCGCTTCTCTTTTCGTCATAGACCCTCATCAACCTGTCAATCTCTTTCTCCTGGGTCTTGATTTCCGGTTTTGTGGCGAGGGCCCTGTCGTTGAGGCTTTTGTAATCGCTCCTGAAAGAAGGCTCCGAAAGCAGGCCATCCACATCGAAAGGGCCGGCCGTTTGGACGATGATGAGCGACTTCACCGACTCCAGCGACTTCTCGTATTCCTTCCTGGCCCTTTGCAGATCGATCTTCGCGTTAAGGAGGCGGACCTCCGCCTGGAGTAACTCGCTCTTCTTCGCAACTCCTTCCTCGTATCTTCCCCGGGTCAGGTTATAGATCTTCTGCGCGGCCTGCAAGGCCTCCTGCCTCTTCCCAACAATTGATTTTGCGCCAAGAGCAGTGTAGAAGGCGCTCTTAATATTGAAAAGGACGTCTTCCCGAACACTCTTGAAGCGCTCTTTCTCTCTTTCCCAGACCAAAAAGGCGCCCTTTCTCTTTGCCCACCGTTCACCACCGTCAAAGATCCGCCAGGTAATAGAACCGGTAAACGTATAGACATCTCGGGAATCCGTGGTATCCCTGAGATCGCTTGTATACGTACTTATCGGCGTCATGGGGGATATCGTCCGTATATAGTTGGAGTCCAGATCTACCCTGGGAAGGAAGGGGTCTATGGAAGAGATATACGAAAATCGCGATCTCTTGACGAATTCGGCCTGCTCCTTGATGACATATGATTCGCCTAAAGCGCTCTTGATTGCATCGTCAAGGGTAACAGGCCAGGCCGCCTCCGGTACAAAAGAAACGAAAAAACAAACAGCCAGCAGTGGAAGAATGAAGCCCATCGAACTCTTGTGCATCTTAATCATGGATCTATCTTGCACCAGTTTTTTCAAATATGCGCGAAATCCGTCCCGACAGTGCTATTGTAGCATAATCACTTCGCTGTAACAATTGAAAGACTTCGCCAATTCAGAGAAACTTCTTCGTTAATCGAACCGATGTTTTCAGACTGCATCATCATCGGAATCTGTCAATAGAATCTCGACATCTTACGCCGGAATCGGCATAGGGAGATATTGACTCTTTCAAAAGATAAGGCACGATTAAATTGGCGGGGATTTGGATAAAAAAGAAATGCCGAGGAACGGAATTGAACCGCTGACACGGGGATTTTCAGTCCGTAAATAGGTAAGAATGACACATCACGGGATTGCCTGCTGTAGGGGCAATCCCGTGATGGTCAATGAATCATGGAAATTCACGTCAATCTGTGGAAAGTTGTCGAATATCGTCATTTTATGTCGACACGGGCACAGTTTAGGCACAAAAAGAAGACATGGAGCAAAGGGACAACGACTTTCGTATTGGTGTCCCCTTGTTCCTATCCTAGCTGGTGTATAACTGCTTGCGGGTCGCTTGGCAATCTGATGCGCCGTTTGACTGTGCGAAACTATCTTTTTTCTTTTTGAGCTGCAGTGCCTTCGTCCAACCAACGTCTTATGGTCTGGGGACAACCATGCTACCGGGAAGCCTTTTTGTTTCTCGTAAGAGTAGGACGGTGCGGTCCGCGTATATTAGGAAACCTATTTTTGCTTCATACTCGACGGTGCTGTCTATCTCGCTTCGGTACCGGATGGAGTCCCATATCTCAACCGGATTCTTGCGCAGGCCATCGACGTTCTTTTCTGTATCGCCCGGCCTTTTCGGGGAAATGTGGTAGCCATGTTCTTTAAATACGTGTTGAGCCGGACCAATTTCAAGCGGGTTAGGCATGCGGCCTTCGAGTTTTGTGGGGATTGGGCCTTCCTTGCCATTTATTGGCAATACTTGCGCCCTTATGTCAGTAGCTGCAACATTACCGATGTTTTCAATCTTGAACAGGAAGCGTAATTTGGCTTTCCCATCTCTGGTTTTCTCGATTTCAAGATACTTGTTACTCTTGGAGAACTTGGCAGCGCTGATCTGCAAATATGGTCTCTTTTCAGCGATGAACTGTGCTTTGGCTGTCTTGAGGGCTTCGTTGGAGACAGAGCAACTACGGATCGAAGCGATGCATGCAAAGACCGCTACTATTATGGTCACTACATTCAGTACCGCACTCTTGTTTATTTGCATTTCTACTATCACCAAACTAAATCAAGGTATTTTGTTCTGATTACCAGTCCCAAGCCATCCGGGCAAGGATCAACTTCCAGATACTTTTCAACCTTGTCCTTCGCTCTTCTTTCCCATTGCTCGACATCCCTCCCAATCGCATCAATTTGAGGCTGATATCTTCTCCTGTATATCTCTTTGCCTGTTTCTGGGCTAATTTCAATATAAGGAGCGATTCGAGCCTTAAACATTTTTAGCGCATGATTTCTTATCATTTTGCGAGCAACTGAAACAGTTAATGGAAAATCTGGACTATCTACATCAATCAAGGTTTCAGGACTACAACTGCCTCCCCACAATGGAGGATCACCCTGCAAAGCAAGTGCATTCGTACATGCAACCAGCAAAACCAATATAACGACTATGCATCTCATCCTTACTCCCTCAACTTAGGCACGATTAAACAATGTCTTATTTTCCGATAATAGTGGAAGTACTACCGTCACTATGAAAAATGTTGTTTCCTATTCGAGTGGAGGTGGTACCGTCACTATGGAACGTGTTGTTTCCTATTCGAGTGGAGGTGGTACCGTCACTATGGAACGTGTTGTTTCCTATTCGAGTGGAGGTGGTACCGTCACTATTAAATACAGTCTGAGAAAATGCTAGCCCCGAAAGAACAAGGACGAAGACAAGAACAAACACAACCTTTTTCATGATTACCCCCTTTCACGTGTTTTGGCTATTATACTTAAATTATCATTTTGTCAGCAATAAATAATTTTGGAAAAAGTGTGAAACCGGAAACACTTTCTTGACCGCTGGTGGGCGATTCTGATATTATATTATTGTACTTTATCCGGCACATTACTGTTGACAAGATTCTCAGTTACATCAGAGTTTAGTCAAAACCTCTGGGGTACTACTACTAATTTCCACATAATAAAAGACCTTCAACAACAAACTAAGGCTGTGCAACGTCAATGCGAATGCTCCATACCGTTGACAAACTACTAGTAAGGAGGTACTCATGCCAAAGGAAAGCACTAAGAGTAAAATCCCGGTCTTCGATATCCACCAAGCAAGCTTTCTTGAACACAACGGCATCTTTCCAAAATTGGTCTTAGAGGGCACACGGGTAGTATTTGAGTTTGACCCCTCAGAGGCCGTCTACAAACTCCTGAGGGACTACCATAACAATCCGTCAATACCAATCCTTGATTACGTGAATGTCCTCAGACGTTTGCGCTCAAGGATGCTCTCCATGAGGGGTGTAGCATGACGGGAAACCCCATAACGATAACGGAAACGAGAATCTTAAACGCCAAGGAGAACGATATATGGACAAGGGCAACTGGACACCGATAGATAAGAGCGTAGTTTTTCTGTTGCCTAAAAAAAGGGCATACACTACGATTGAAGCTTTGATTTCGGTATCAACCGATCTTGATAATATCGTCTTTAAATCCCGCAAGAAACCCGCAACACCCGAAGAAGCGATTAAACTGTTGCGTTCGCAGATAAGCATATCCGCCTATTCATCGTTATGGGGATGGTCAAGAACCAAAACGAGAAAATTCATCAATGATCTCTCATCAGATAGCGGACACTTAGCAGACAGGAAAGGGACAGGTAGAGGACACCATATTCGGTTAGTTCTTAATAGGATACAGATGGAAACAAACAAGGACGGAACGGGTAGAGGACAGGAAGAAGACACTTTTAACAATCCTCTATCCTTTGACCCTGTGAACCAAAAAGAACACAAGGGAATTTTACCGCAAGCGGAAAAATCCCTACCCGTCTCTTTTCAGGAATACTGCAAAGCAAATGCAGTTCCGTTAGAGAATAAGCGTGCCATTGAATTCTATCTTGTGACCTACCGAAAGTATCGAAAAGAGGAACACCCAAGGCTCAGACCCGAACAGTGGCAGGAAGCCGTTGAATGTATCCTATACGCTCTGGAAGACGAAATCGATCTAGAAAGTGCCCGCATCATGATAGTGAAGCATTTTCAGACACAATACAAGGCCGGATGCGACTACCGTATCATGCACTACATATCCAAGGAAGGGGTGATCAAGGACAATAGGTTTTATGAGGAATGCTATTGAGATATTTCTTGGTTAGGCCAATGATCCCCTTTTTGTGCGTTCGTATGGTGATAGATATGACCGAAAACCTTTGGTACTCAAGGGTAAAGAACACTGATAGTGGTCATTTTGGTCAGTGTTCTGCAAGCCTCTTTTTTGGTGATATTGTTGTTGCCTTTGTGTCCCTACCCACCCTGATAAATCAACGCGTTGGAGGGATTCTTCTTTTGCGCTATTGCATGCAGTTTGAAAATCCCTTTTTCATCAGTTCCAAGTCAACCTTATTTCGGTCATTTAAGGATGCAAGCCACTGTCTATCAAGGGATTTACGGACCAAGGCTGTCAAGTATTCTGTTAACCTATTAAGTAATCATTTTTGCAGGACAATCCCTTTTCTTTTTGCCGATACCTTGAAGGGCATATTTCGCCATTGTTCTTTCCCGTTTGGAGACGGTACACCCCCAGGAACGGCGAAGAATCAGAAGGGTCTTTTTGTTTTTTCTACCACGGGAAGGGTAAGCATGCTTGCGCAGCAAGGGGAATCAATCCACCCCTCCCTACCACCCCCCATACCTTCGCGCAGACCCCTTTTATCGGGGGACTGTACAGGGCAAGTGTACACGATCAAACATACCCCGGCACCCCTAAGGGTCGGGCATTAACTGAAAAAGAGGTATCATGACCGAAGAAGAAAGAGTCAACTTTGAGAAGTGCGACAGGTGGCGTGGTTGCAGTGCATCCGTATGTCCTCTCTACAACGCTGTTGAATCAACATACTACATCTCAGGCGACAAGCGATGCACGAAGATTCTTGACTACCTTGAAGGTAATGAACTCCCAGAAGAATTGAAAACAGCTATCGCCCAGACGGAACCAAAATGGACAAAGGCTTTGGGTGACGCTTTGCTGAACAAATGGCTCAACAACAGAAAGGATGCACGGAGCTATTTCAAAAAGGCCATTTAAAGGGGATTGCGGGTAACGCTGAAACGCACATGGCGGGTCATGCGATGATTTACCCTCTTGGCATGGGAAGGGTGTCATGAAACCCATGAAAACGTCACTTGAACATGACAGACATTTAGGACATCAGAAAAGCAAAGCACGGGCACAATGCGGGCACATGATACTTACAAAGGATTGATTGACAGGGGTTTATGAGCGCAACGGGGATTCATAATCCTAAGTACAGGGATCAAAAAAGGCTCTACAGCATTAAGGAAGCTTCCCTGTACCTTGGTGTCAGTCCTTGGGCTGTCCGGGAATTGATCTGGAAAGGCAGTATCGGACAGATAAAGATTGGCAGACGTGTCTTGATTGACGTTCAGGATATTGACCGTTTCATTGAAACAAGCAAAGAGGTTTTTACCTATTGATAGAAAAGGGTACGAAAGGGGTACGAAAGGGTGTCAATAAGGAATGACATGAGAGAAGTCAACGGGCATGTCAAAGGGGGGTCAAATGGATACCAAAGAACTCCCAACAAAGAACTTGACATTCTATATCCATTGGCTATAATTATAGTCATGACACCGCAAGACCTGAAAGCATGGAGAAAGGCAAACAACCACACGCAACAGGGATTGGCAAACGCCCTTGGTGTTCTTCAAATCACCATTGCCCGATGGGAAACCGGGGTAAGGAAAATACCGTCATTCCTGCATCTTGCCCTGAGGTGCTTGGAATTAGAAGGAGGTGAACAATTGACAGGGGAACGAAAAAGACAACGGAAAGGAGGTTCAAAACATGGGAATGATCTATAAACGTGGAGATAAGTACTGGATCAAATATTACAGGGACGGCAAACCCTACCGGGAATCAACCCATTCAGACAAAAAGACCGATGCAGACAGACTCTTGAAGCTCCGGGAAGGACAGATCACGCAGGGGACCTTTGCGGGTCTTGCCATTGAACGGATAACCTTTGACGATTTATCCGCCGATATGATAACGGACTACAGGATGAACGGAAGGAAATCCCTTAGAAGAACCCTGTTAAGCATTTCCCATCTTGAGACATACTTCAAGGGATGGAGGGTCAAAAGCATCACGTCCGATCAAGTCAAGACTTATATCGTCAAACGACAGGAAGAACAGGCGACCAACGCAAGCATTAACCGGGAACTGTCGGCATTGAAGCGTATGTTGAGTCTGGGAGCCAAGCAGACACCTCCGAAGGTCACTCAGATGCCGTATATACCCATGCTACAGGAAAATAACGTCCGTACAGGCTATTACGAGCATGATCAGTACATAACCCTCAGGGATGCCCTTCCCGATTACGCAAGGCCTGTTTTCATTATGGGGTATCACACAGGAATGAGGGTATCCGAGATATTGACGCTCACATGGGACAAGGTAAATCTCATAGAGGGAAAAATAATTCTTCATGCCGGGACAACCAAGAACAACGAGCCAAGGGTGATCTTCCTGAGTGGCGAGCTTCTGGAAACTATTAAGGGGCTTAAGACTACGAGGGACAGGCTATTCCCTAAGACCCCTCATGTCTTCACCCGCAACGGAGAACCCATCAAAGGATTCAGACGGGCATGGAAGACCGCTTGCAAGAATGCAAACCTCGAAGGAAAACTATTCCACGATTTGAGAAGGACGGCAATCCGCAACATGGTAAGCGTCATGATCCCTGAAAAGATCGCCATGAAGATAAGCGGTCATAAGACCCGATCGGTTTTCGACAGGTACAACATAGTGAACGAGCAAGACCTTAAGAGGGCAAGCGAACTTGTGACCCAGTTGCATGAACAGGTGGAAGAAAAAATTTCACGGGCACAAAATGGGCACAGCGATCAAGGGAACGTTGTTTCTTTCTGGAGGTAGTGACCCCTTGAACCTTTGTTTTAAACAGTCTACACAACAGACCAACAAAAAAGCCTTGATAAACAAGGCTTCAAAAGATCAATCAACCGTGAATTGGCGTGGATTAAGACAAAAACAAATGCCGAGGAACGGAATTGAACCGCTGACACGGGGATTTTCAGTCCCCTGCTCTACCGACTGAGCTACCTCGGCAATGTGTAAATTTAAAACACAACCCGTCATGCCCTGTCAACAGTTTCCTTGAAAATAAACGGCCTAAAACCTTTTGACACAACCCGCTCCCGTATGTTACACAGAATCAGCATACCCTGAATCGCAGGCAAGTTAATGAAACCATTTAAAGGTATACTCTATAACACCGAAAAAACCGACGGCATCGCCGACCTGGTGTGCCCTCCCTATGATGTAATAGAAGATACCGACCCCTATTATGCCCGGAACCCCTTCAACGCCATCCGGCTGGAACTTCCCCGGGACCTGCCCGGCACCGATAGGTACCATAACGCGAAGAATACCATGGATGAATGGCTTTCAAAGGGTGTTCTTGCCCCTGATCCCCATGAATCCATTTATGTGTATGAACAGGAGTTCGCCATAGAGTCGGCCACGTTCCTCCGGAAGGGGTTTATCGCCCTTCACAAATTGGACAGGGAACGTATCCTGACCCACGAGCAGACCCGCAAAAAAGCGAAGGCAGACCGCGAGCAGCTGATCGGTACATTAAGGACCTACACCAGTTTCATCTTCGGTCTTTACGATGACAGGGACAAGACAATCCGGCGTGCTCTTGAGGCCGCACCCGCAGAGCTTCTCTTCGATTTTACGGACGAGCAGTCCATCAAGACCAGGTTCTACCGGATCACGGATGACGATTGCATCGGCAGTGTCGGCTCGATCCTCGATGGGAAATGTATCTATATTGCCGACGGCCATCACAGGCTTGATGTCTCCTATCGTCTCAACCTCCCTTATGCGCCTTTCTATCTGACCGATATGTACGACCGGGGGATTGTGATCCTTCCCTACCACAGGCTGGTCAGGTTCGCTCAGAGGCGCCCTCTGAACGAGCTTATCGGAGCGCTCGAACCTTTCATGACCATCGAAAAGAGAGGGTTCGACGGCGACGATTCGCTGAAGGGCGTCCTCGCATCCGTTGCCACCTCTTCCGGCCTTGCCTTTGCCTTCTTTTCAGGCGACGATCCGCGGCACCTTTATATGGCTGTTGAAAAATCCCCGTTGCCGCTGTACGCCGCCTCCGGTCTTCACGACACCTTGAAAAAGCTGAAAGTCAACGCCATCCACAGCGGCGTTATCCGGGACGTTATGAAGATCAAGGACGATGAGATATCCTTTACCGAGGACCATCAATGGTCCGTCGAGTCTGTCAGGAACGGCTCTCAAGACATGGCATTCTTTCTGCCCCCGACGACAGTTGACGAGGTAAGGAACATAGCTGAAAACAGCCTTGACATGCCCCCCAAATCGACCTTCTTCTATCCCAAGATCCTGACAGGTCTGGTATTCTACAAGTATGCGTGACATCGTCGGAAAAGACGAAACCCTTGACATCCTCTGCGGCGAACAACTGAAGATCATCCAAAAGAAAAAAGGCTATCGTTTCTCAATCGATTCGATCCTGCTGGCTGCTTTCGTGGCATTGAAAAAGCATGAAAGGCTGTTGGATATAGGCTCCGGTTGTGGTATCATACCTATCTATATAGCCAAAAAGGGATATAGAAACACTATGACCGGCGTGGAACTTCAGAAAGATCTTTATGAGGTTGCGCAAAAGAACAGGATGATCAATTCTTGTGAAGACCATGTTCAGTTCATCAATGCGGACATTCGCACCGCGGTTCAAGGGATGAAAAAAACGCCTTTTCATGTCATCGTATCTAACCCGCCGTACACCAAACGACGCAGTGGAAGGACGTGCCCTGAAAGGTCGCGTTTTCTGGCGCGAAACGAGGAAACGCTCGATCTTGAGACTCTCCTGTCTGCCGCATCGTCCCTTCTGATCGAGAAAGGACGCTTTAGTGTCATATATCCGGCTCATCGCGCCGGAGAACTCGTCCATGAGGCCCAGTCGCAAAAACTGGCGCTCAAGAGATTGCGGGGCGTATATCCACGAAGAGATGAGAAGGCGAATCTCGTCCTCGCGGAATTCGTCAAAAATGGAGGCGTGGGCGCTGTCATCGAAACACCGCTCTATGTATATGACGGTGAAACTCTCTCCACGGAAGTTAAAAACTATTACTCATTCGAGGACTAGCATGTCAGGATTTACAGAAATCATTCAGAAGGACCTGGACCAGCTCGAAGCATCCATCGACGAACTCATGAGCACGCGGGTCACGTACATCAAGGAGATCGTCACGTACATCATCAAATCCGGCGGGAAGAGGGTACGTCCGGTCCTCGTGATGCTTTGCTCCAAGCTTTGCGGCTACCGCGGTAAGAAACACATCCCCTACGCCGCCATCATCGAGTTCATCCATACGGCCACCCTGCTTCATGATGATGTGGTGGATAACGCCAAGACCCGCCGGGGCCTGTCAACTGTCAATACCGTCTGGGGCAACGAACCCAGTGTGCTCGTCGGTGACTTCCTCTATTCAAGATCCTTTGAACTTATGTCCCGGGACGGTAATAACGAGATCCTGAAAACGATCTCACAGGTGACAACGGCTCTGTCGGAAGGAGAGATCCTTGAGATCGTCAAGACCGCCGATATCGAAACCACGGAAAAGGATTACTATGAAATCATAGGCAACAAAACTGCCGTCCTTTTCGGAGCGGCCTGCGAGATCGGCGCCATCCTTGGCGACAGATCCAACAGCGAGAGAAAGGCCCTCAAGAACTTCGGCTACAACCTTGGCATTGCCTTTCAGCTCATGGACGATGTCCTCGACTATACATCATACAACGATGTTCTTGGCAAACGTGTGGGAACCGATCTGAAGGAGGGCAAGGTGACTCTTCCCCTCATTTACGTTCTAGAGAACACCGGGGACAAATATAAGGCTTACATCGAAAAGGTCGTCACCAAGCAGAGGATAACCAAACGCGACTTCGAGCGAGTGCGAAGCATCATCGAAAAAACTGGTGGAATCTCCTACACACTGGCGGCAACGGAAGATCACCTCGATAAGGCTAAGAAATACCTGGATATCTTTCCTTCCTCACGGTACAAGACCGCCCTTCTGGAGCTGGCGGATTACATGCTCAGAAGGGAAATGTAATGAAGACAGGTAATGAAGACAGGTAATGGGTTATAGGTAATGGGTTATAGGTAATGGGTTATAGGTAATGGGTTATAGGTAATGGGTGATGGGTAATGGGCGGCGCTGTCCGGGAAGATCTTAACCTTTACAACAGGATTGCGGCTCTACAGGATCTCGCCCTTCGGGATTACCACTATTCCTTCATCAGAGACGAAGAATCTCTTGCGATCTTTTTCGAGGTCGTAGCCTATTTTCATGCCGTCAGGGATACGGACGCCCTTGTCAATGATTGCCCTTTTTACTTTTGCCCTCATACCGACAACCACATTGTGGAAGAGAATCGATTCACTCACCTCGGCATAGCTGTTGACTCGTACACCGGGGGAAAGAACGGAACCCTGAACCTTGCCGCCGCTTATGATGACCCCGCTGCAGATTATCGAATCGAGTGCCTTTCCTGCCCTGCCTCCCTCTTCATCGGCAAAAACGGTTTTGGCCGGCGGATACTGTCCTTCGTAGGTCCTGATAGGCCAGTTCCGGTCGTAAAGGTTAAAGTCGGGGGTCACCGAGGCGAGGTTCATGTTCGCCCTCCAGTATGCCTCGATCGTTCCAATGTCCCTCCAGTATGATGCATCCCTACCCTTTCCCCCACCAAACCGATAGACAAAAACGCGATTTCTGGGATACATGTAGGGTATTATGTCCTTCGCGAAATCATGGAGCGACCCTTCGCGCTGTGCGTCCTTCGTCAGCATATCGATAAGCACATCCCGATTGAAAACATAAATTCCCATGGAAACAAACGCCCGATCGGGACTGCCGGGCACGGAACGCGGCTCTGCCGGCTTTTCCTCGAAACCCGTGACCCGCGAATCGGAGCCGGCGCGGATAACACCAAAACGCGACGCCTCCCGGATATCGACCTCGATGGAGGAGATGGTCATGTCGGATTTCTTCTTTTGATGGTACCTCACAAAGTGGCTGTAGTCCATCTTGTATATATGATCGGCCGAGAGGACAACCACGTGATCGACATCGACCTGTTTCAAATGGTAGAGGTTCTGATATACGGCATCGGCGGTTCCTCTGTACCAGTCGTCGCCCACCCGCATCTGCGGCGACAGGTTTGAAACGAACTCGCCGAGCTCGGGATTCAGAATACTCCAGGCATCTCGGGTATGTTCTATGAGGGAGTGCGATTTATACTGCGGAAGGACAAAGATCTTCCGGATCCCTGAGTTGACACAGTTGCTCAGGGTAAAATCGATGATCCGGTATTTGCCGCCGAAGATCACGGCCGGCTTGGCCCGGTCCCGCGTAAGTGGATGCAGCCTTTCACCTGCGCCTCCGGCCAGGACGAATGCGACTGCATTATGCATGAGCCTCGATCTCATTTGCGTGCGGTGAGATTATCGCGGCCTTTCAGCCGTCCTTCAAGAAAAAACACGGATTCCACGGCTTCACCTATCACGGCCGGCCACTATAAAGGCGTACTCGCCCCTTTTTTCCTCCGATGCGATTTGTTCAATGACATCGCTTACGGTTCCCCGGTAGGTCGTTTCGTACATTTTGGTCATCTCTCTGACGACAACTATCCTGCGATCACCCAGTATGGCGAGCACATATCCGAGTGTCTCATCGATCCTTCTTGGAGACTCATAAAAAACAATGGGGTATGGAAAAGAGGAAAGCTCTTCCAGCGCCCTTTTTCGTTTTCCCTTTTTGAGCGGAAGAAAACCGTAGAATATAAAACGGTCTGCAAAAAGTCCTGAAACCGATACAAGCCCTGCCACGGCGGAAGCGCCCGGTACGGCGCATACCTCAATGCCTTCCTCGACGCATTTGCTGACCAGGATGCTGCCCGGGTCGGAAATGCAGGGGGTGCCCGCGCTCGTTATGAGGGCGACGTTCCTGCCCCCCTTGAGAGCGCGGATTATTGAGGCCGATCTCTTTTCCTCGCTGTAACTGCTTATGCTTACGATCGTCTTTTTGATCCCATGCTGGTTAAAAAGTTTCAATGCCCGGGGGGTGCTCTCGGCGACTACGATATCAACTTCTTTCATGATATCAATAGCTCGTAAGGTGATGTCTCCCATGTTACCGATGGGCGTCGCCACAACATAGAGAATGCCTTGCAAATCCATGACTATCAAGCATATTACACTCCAAAAGTCTTGACAAGGATAAAAAAAGTTAAGAGAATAGAACTATGACTCTCAAGGGTGCGCTGATATTAGTGCTGTGCCTGTTGCCTCTCGGGGCACACCCCGCAATTTATACGTACGTGGACGATACCGGCACATCTCACTTCACGAATATTCTTCCTGTCGGCAAGAAATTTCGCGTCGTGATCTCCGAGCGTATAAAGTACGTTGTTGCACGGGTTTTCAATAACACCGCTTACGATGGAATTATCGAGCGCCATGCGCAAACTCATGGCATAGATCCGTCACTCATCAAGGCAGTCATGAAAGCTGAATCGAATTTCAATCCCAACGCCATGTCCCACAAAGGGGCTCAGGGTCTGATGCAGCTCATGCCGGATACGGCAAAATTGATGAAAGTGGAGAACCCCTTCGATCCCGAGGACAACATACGCGGCGGAACGAAATATCTGAAATATCTGGGCGAGACATTCGGGGGTAATCTTGACCTCATGCTGGCGGCATACAATGCAGGGCCGGCGCGAGTCAAAGAAAACAATATGAACATCCCGCCCTACGATGAAACGCGCACCTACGTGCAGCGGGTCAAATCCTACTATAATTCGTTCAAGAAGAATTAATGAAGGCCAAAGACGAACAGTTGCCTCTCTGGACACTTCCTAACCGGTTGTGTATTCTCAGGATACTTTTTATTCCCCTGATCATAATCTTCATTGAAAAAGGGTTCTTTTACGCGGCGTTCTTCCTGTTCATCATGGCCGGCATAACCGACGGACTTGACGGCTTTGTGGCACGAAGGTTCAAACTGACTTCAAAGCTCGGGTTGTACCTCGATCCCATTGCCGATAAGCTGCTCGTTTCCTCAGTACTGATAACACTCACCTATCATGGCCTCGTTCCTTTGTGGGTCACGATCTTGCTCGTGTGCCGGGAGTTCATTATCAACGGCCTGAGGTCTTTCTATGCCCTTGAGGGCATCACGATCTACCCTTCCTTCTCGGGCAAGCTCAAGACCACCCTGCAGATCGTTGGAATATCCTGCGTGCTCTTCAAACATCCCCTGGCGCAACAGATAGGGTTGTACGTGATTTATGCAGCGCTGCTGTTCAGCATGTATTCCGCAATAAACTACATCAAAGCGATATTTATGCCTAAGAAGACGGGTAATGGGTTATAGATTATAGGTTATAGGAAGGACAGGAAAAGACCGTCGCAGGCCGAAAACCATTACAAATCATGGATAAGGAATCACCATACGAAGGGACATCCAACTGTTCTCTTGAAACACTGTTTGGTACTCTGCATGTGTATGCTTCCTGTTGTGTTATAGGTCTTCCTGGCTTCCGGCCTGCGCCGGAATGACGTATATAGAGAAAGCTGGAATGACATGCTGCGAGAAAAGACAACCGGTTTTTGAAATGCTCGATTTACCTGTCCTGAATCATTGCTTTACAAAAAAGCAGTCCCGGTAATGGATTACTCCGGACAGTAGTCCCCATAGCCCACTACCCATTACCTATTACCCATCACCCATCACCCCTCTTCTTTACACACCCCGCATTTCATGCACGCACTCTCTTCGCCGTTGTCATCATAGTAACCGATCTGACCGGAAGGGCTGATGAGCCTTACCATGGTTGTGCCCTCAAGACGTTCCAGGTGATCTGCGTCAACGGGAATCTTGCCAAGTCCCCCGGGGATGTCAAGAGCGTACCGCGGGACGGCCAGGCCCGAGGCGTTTGACCTGAGAAAAGTCATAATCTCACGGCCTCGGTCCAATTTCACCTTAAAATGAGATGCGCCCTGCACATCGTCGAGCTGAAAAAGATAATAGGGTTTTATGCCGGCTTCCACGAGAGACTCGAACAACGCAAGCAGGACATGAGGACAATCGTTTATATTTCTCAGAAGAACCGTCTGGCTCACAGGGATACCCCCTGCCCGTCGTATATCACGGACAGCTTTGAGGAATTCGTCCGTAATCTCCCGTGGGTGATTGATATGTATGATAATCCAGACAGGAGCAGCTTTCCCGATTGCCTGTATGTGGCCTTCAGACAAGCCCTCGGGATAAACCACCGGAACGCGAGTACTGAGCCTGATGATCAGGCGTTTCTTCATTGATCGCAGCCTCATAAGGATTGACTGCAGTTTACCCGCGTCGAGCATGAAGGGGTCCCCGCCTGAGAGGATCACTTCACGAATATGCAGATCCTCTTCAATATACCTGAAGGATTCTTCAAGATATGGCGCAGGATCCACTGCCTTGCCTGCGAATCGCCTGCGATTGCAGAAGCGGCAATACATGGCGCATTCCGAACTTACGAGAAAAACGCAACGATCCCGGTGTCTCTTCAGCAAGACAGGGGTAATGGAAATATTTTTCTCGCCAAGGGGATCCTCCGTACCCGCCCCGTTTTCTTCCATAACGGACGGTACGGCCTGCCCCCTGATAGGACAAAGCGGGTTGGCAAAATCAATAAGATTCAGATAATGACGGGGTATCTTAAAGGTGTGACGAGAAACAGCTCTTTTGAGGGATTTCAAAACCCCGGGGGCAAGCGATAAATGTGCGTCTATTTCGCTAAGGGCGAAAAGAAAAGGGAGGGTATCAGACATAGTACCCCCCTCCTCGCTTTTCGTATCCTTGTTTACTGGAGTGCCAGAAAATGGGCTCTTCTGTTCTTTGCCCAGGCTGCTTCGTTGTGACCCGGATCAACCGGTTTCTCTTTGCCATAGCTTACTGTTTCAAGAAGTCTTCCATCTGCGCCAAGATTTACGAGGAAATTCTTTGCAGAGTCAGCTCTTTTCTGCCCGAGGACAAGGTTGTACTCGACCGTGCCTCTTTCGTCGCAATGGCCTTCGATTCTAACTTTCTTGCCGGCATTTGCCTTGGCCTGAAACCATTTCATGTTTTCTTTCAGGATCGCTGCATCGGCATCCCTGATGGCGTACTTGTCAAAATCGAAATTGATGTCCTTAAGCGCAGCAACCGCTACGGGGACTTCAACTTTCTGTTCCGGCGGCGCAACCTTTGCGGGCTCTGCTGCCGGAGGCGGGGTCTCACCTTTCATATGCTGCCAGAAACATCCACAACCACCTAGTGAAATGCCGATAAGGGCAACTAGTAAAATAAGAGACAATGATTTTATCTTCATGTTCCACCCCTTCCTTCAAAAATTAGAGGGTATACCCTTGACACCGGATATACCCTCGCATGCAACATTACTTTTTCTCCGGTGCTGGCTTTTCTGCTGCCGGTTTCGCTTCCGCGGGCTTCTCCGGTGCGGGTGCCGGTTTCTCCTCTGCAGGAGGCGGCGTCGGTTTTGCCTCTTCCTTCGGTGGTGCCGGTTTTGGAGGCTCCGCAGACGGACCACATCCGATCAATGAAAAACCTGCAAAAAAAGCGATAGCTATCATTAATGCGACGAGCTTCTTCATCTATTTTCACCTCCTTTCTTATTAATCTTTGCCTATATTGAATACATATATACTAACAATGGTAATATGTAAATTAAAATTTTTCAATGATTACTTCTTTTTTGATTGAATCCACATCCGTTTTTTTGCACAAACTCCCGGAAATTCCAAGCGTTGCCGCAGTGCCGCAGGCCACCCCTACTCTCAGGGCCTCTTCAAAGGAACCCGATCTACTCATGACGGAGACGACTCCTCCGAGGAGTGAATCGCCTGCACCGAGTGAGTTGCGCACCTTTACTTTTGGCGGTCTCGCGTGGTAATCGCCCTCCTTCGAAAACCCCAGAGCGCCACGTCCTCCCATCGACACTATAATATATTCGACACTATCCCGGTAATGCTTAACAACTTCCGCGATTTCTTTCACCTCGCTGACGCCGCTTCCCGCCAATCTGTTGAGTTCGAAAATGTTCGGTTTGATCAGGAATGGCGCCGCATCGACGCCTAATTTGAAAGCTTCCTGGTCCGAATCAAGAAAGACCTTTACATTTCTCTTCTTAAGTGCCGTGATGAGTCGCGCAAAAATACCCTCGTCTAACCCGGCAGGAACATTCCCGCTTATCACGACATCGCTGCCCGGCAGGATTTCATTGACTTTCTCGAAGAAAGAATCCACCTCGGCCTGGCTTATTGCCGGGCTTGTGGTGCATAACAAGGTTCGAATCTTCTTTTTTCGTTGATAGATGGTAATGCTGGAACGCGTCTCGCTGTTGATGCGGGCAAAATCACTTACAATACCCTCGCTGATCAACATGTCGGTCAGTTCGAGACCGCTGTAGCCACCTGCGAAACCCAGAGCAGTACTCTCACCACCCAGTTCTTTTATGACCCGGGACACATCGATTCCTTTACCACCGGGCTTCTTATGCTCCTCGATAATGCAGTTGACGTCGTCGTAGACGAGTTCTTCCACCCCAACGGCCCTTTCGAGCAGGGGATCTAAGGTGACAGTGTATAACATCGATTATTGAGGTTATTGTATTAGATAAAGAAACAAATGGCTAGAAAAATTTTTCTTTTATCGTCCTAAAAGCTCAAATGACTTAGATTTTGACAGTGTCGTACCAGAAATCTGTTGATTCTTTGATAGGCTGCTGGTATGTCGTATAAACGGAGACAGGGTGCACTCAGCGATCAAGCCGTTGAAAATGGGCATGGTGAAAGGTCTTTCCATTGTCTATGACATGGTAAAGGTCATCGTCCCCTGCTATATCGGCATTGAGTTCATGAAGCATTTTGGCCTCATCGAAATCATAAGCCGTCTTTTTCGGCCCTTCATGAAACTCTTCGGTCTGCCGGGAGAGGCCGCACTGGGGCTCATCGCGGGATATTTCATCAATCTCTATGCCGCCATCGCTGTTCTGACGCCGCTTAACTTATCCGGCAGGCAGATCACCGTCATGGCGCTTATCCTCGGCATATCCCACTCACTTCCCATCGAAACGTCGGTCACGCAAAAAACAGGCGTCAGCTGGGCGGTCCTCCTTGGAGCCCGCATCGGCCTCAGCCTTATATCGGGGGTATTCGTCAATATCGTATGGACATTCTTTTCGTAGCCCTAAAGGATTCCCTGGTTCTGACCCTCAAGCTTTTCGTCATAATACTACCTTTGACCATATCCTACGAATACCTGAAGCATCGACAAAAAGATATCGAAAAAAGGCGATTTTCCTTTATCGGCATCTCCCATAACGGCCTCGTCCCCCTCGTGACGGGCATCATAATCGGCCTCACATACGGAGCCGGCATCATCATCCATTCCATCAGGACCTCAAACATATCAAAAAAAGAGGCTTTCCTCATACTCCTCTTCCTTTCTGTCTGCCACGCCATCATCGAAGATACGCTGATCTTCGTCATAATCGGCGCCAACATTTTTGTCCTGATAGGCTTCCGTTTTGCGCTGGCGATAATCCTTACATGGCTGGTATGGAAGGTGAAGAAGACAGGTAATGAGTCATAGGTGATGGGTTATGGGAAAGACGTTTCTCCTATTACCTATAACCCATTACCCATTACCTGTCTTCTTATCTCCCTTATGATTTTTTGAGGGTCGAGGGGTAGTTCCTGCTGGGTTTTGGCTGACATGTTCCGGAGTGTGATGACGCCTTTTTCGATCTCGTCGTCACCGAGGATAAGGACAAAGTCGCACTTCAGGTTATCGGCATAGCGCATCTGGGCTTTGAGAGATTTTGCCTCGTATGCGTATCTCAGGGTGATCCCTTCGGCGGTGCAAGCTTTGAGGAACGAGATCAGGTGGTTCCTTGCCCGATCGCCGACACAGGCAAAAAAACATCCTCTGTCTTCCTTTTCTTTCGAGGCCGGCACGAGCATGGCCAGGCGTTCCACGCCGATGGCGAAACCGATTCCGGCGGTGGCCGGTCCTCCCATCTCTTCGACAAGGTTGTCATATCTGCCGCCGGCTATGAAGGCCTTCTGGGCCCCAAGGTCCTCCGAGGTGACCTCGAATACGGTCTTGGTATAATAATCAAGTCCCCTTACGAGACGTTTGTTGATGTCGACCTCGATGCCGAATTCTTTCACATACCCCTGGAAGAGACTGAAATGATCCTTGCATTCATCGCACAGTGAATCAAACAAAAGGGGCGAATCACCCGTAACCCTGATGCACTGCTCGTTCTTGCAATCAAAGATCCTCAGGGGGTTTCTTTCGAGTCTTCTTAAGCAGTCCTCGCAAAGCTCGCCCTTCCTCGTTTCAAAAAAATCGATGAGGACCTTGCGGAAGGATTCCCGGCAGGTCTTGCATCCAACGCTGTTGACCTCTATCCGGTAGTGCTTGATGCCGAGCTCGTCAAGAAGCATGCGGATCATAAAGATCAATTCGGCATCGACGATGGCCTCTTTTACCCCGAATACCTCCACGTCGATCTGGTGAAATTCCCGGTACCGCCCTTTCTGGGGCCGCTCATGGCGAAACATGGGTCCGACGGTACAGACTTTGGTCATCCTTTCCGTCGCATAAAGACCTTCCTGCAGGTAGGAACGAACCATACCCGCCGTGGCTTCCGGCCTCATTGTCAGCGAATCGCCCCCCACGTCGGTAAAGGTGAACATCTCCTTTTCCACTATGTCCGTGGTGTCTCCGATACTGCGAACGAAAAGCTCCGTTTTTTCCAGAACCGGCAATTCAAGTTCACGAAAACCAAGAAGGTCGCTATATTTTCGGAAAACCCTTTCGATGCGCTTGAACTTTTCCAGTTCTTCGCCGAAAATGTCTCGAAAGCCCCGAAGAGTCCTTATTTTTTCCATCTGTGCTCCAGAAATACTGTGTTCTCTGCCAATCATTTAGGTATCACAAAACAAACCGCAATTGGAAGTGATTTCTGCCGCTTTATGGTATAGTAAGAATCCATTTCAGGCCAGGGAGGCTATATCTCATCGTGAATGAACGTACCATGACGGCTGTCGAGCATTTCGAAAACCCCCGAAACCGGGGACACATGACCAACCCTGACGGCATCGGGGGCATCGGGAACCTGTCACAGGGAGATTTTCTCAGGGTCTTCATCAGGGTGGAAAATAACATAATTACAGATGTTAAATACGAGATAAGAGACTGTCCCACATCCATCGCGTGCGCGAGCATCATGACGGAGCTTGTCATCGGCAAGGACCTGGATGAGGCCATGATGATCGAGAACGAAGATATCGTCGACGCCCTGGGGGGTTTGCCCGAGGATATGCTATACTGCTCGAACCGAGCCGCGACCGGCCTCCACGAAGCTATCATCAACCACGTTTATGGCCGGGTAAGACGGTAAAAGGCGCATTCGCGGGATTATCCATATTTCATTCACCCCGAGAGACAAAAAGGTTGGCTATCTTCTGTCCGCAAGCGGCGATCAGCCGCTCTATCAGGCCGTCGTGCCGCGACTTTAAGAGGCTGTAGTGTTCGATCGCCGCATCGCGTGAGGCGTCGTTCTTCGCACGGTCTTCCTCGATGGCACAGGCCAGCTCCTGTGCAGCCTCTCTTGCACACACCTCAACTTCCTCACTTCCGTACACGTCGCGGGCCAGAATGATAAGGGCGTCAACGGCAATGGCATTGAGCTCTGCCATCGTCTTTGCCGTGGCGGCCTCTTCATTGAGAAGTCCCAGGTATTTCAGGACGACAAAGACGAAGCCGGTCATGCAGAGAAATGAAGCGCAGGAATCCAGGCTCGGGTCGCCTCCCACATCGTAAATAGAACACTTTGCGTTAGTAAGAAAGATACAGGGTTTCGCATTTTCCGATATCCACATCAGCGTCCGGTAATCCTGCCCTTTCGGTATGTCGCGGGCGAGCTCCCCGCCGAGCATTGAGTCTTTCTGGCGGGGGAATGTTACACACGCTGCACCCTGCCGCATCATGATGTCCGCAGGAGGGAAGAGACTGTCGCTATGTTCGGTCTGCACCAGAGGAAACGTTTCGAGAGGATCCTCTCCCGACAGTCCTTTTTCGCTCAAATAATCGCGCAGGTTCAGCAGCTTCCAGGGACCCACAGTAACGCCGTGCAGCAGCAGCTTCCCGGTGAAATGGCAGCAGTACGCCGGACATGCGGCAACCGGGCAGGATGGTTTATGAAAGACATCTTCCATGTACCGCGTCCCGCGTTTGATTCTGTCCAGGATGTCCCGGAGTTCCCGGGAGCGAACCTCGCCACCCGCCTGGGTTGAGCCGCCGGGAAACACCTGGCCGACTACACGCGCCGCCCACCTTATCATATCGATGCGCTCATAGTTCCTGTCAAGGCCGATCGCCTTCTTCATGTCCTCGTCGGCAAGGTCGGGCCTCCCCAGGGCTTTAAGGAGAATTCCCCTTTCATGATAGTATTCCGGGACCCCGGGGGCAAGTTTGATCGCCCGTGTCATCGCTCCCACCGCTCCGGCGGTATCCCCCGCATCGCTGAGCGCCCGAGCAAGCCCACACCACGCGTAAGGCGTATCGTGTATATCGATGGCCTTTTGGAAAAACACAACAGCCTCTTCCAGGTTGCCTTCCTCCGTGAGAGCGGCTCCCATGCTGTGATAGTATTTTTCTCTCAGCTCATCGGCCTGGCTGGCATGCGCCATGGTCTTTTTACCCTTCATTGGAAACATATTACCACGCTTCACAATGCTTCACAATATGACGCCAGACGTACCGGCCGCCTCGAATAAATGTATTGATAAAATGACGCCGTTTCATTTAGAATGGCTTCGTATGTCTTCCCAACCAGATCAAACTGCCGCGTTCCGCTGGATCGTTGTAACGGTGGCCTTCGGGGCCTTTATGTCCAAGCTGGACAGCTACATCGTCAACATTTCACTGCCCACGATCGCCAACCGTTTCAATGTCACAACGGCGGATGTCTCCTGGGTTGTCCTTGTCTACCTTCTGGTTTCGACAAGCACGCTGCTTCTCTTCGGCAAACTCGGGGACCGTTTCGGTCTGAGAAAGGTCTTTTTCCTCGGCTATCTCCTCTTCACGATCGGGTCGCTTTTGTGCGGGCTCGCCCTTTCAATGGAAATGCTCATCGCTTCCCGGTTTGTACAGGGAGCGGGCTGTGCCATGCTTGTTGCCATCGCGTTTGCCATCATACCCAAATTCCTTCCCCATGAGATCACCGGGTGGGCGTTCGGCATCGCCGCCACCGGAGCCGCCCTGGGCATTGCCATCGGTGCGCCGGTAGGCGGGGTCATCACCGGTTTCCTTTCCTGGCGCTGGGTCTTTCTCGTCAACGTGCCCTTCGGTATATTTGCGATGTATGCCGTGAACAAATACATTCCCGATGGAAAGGAAATGAATTCAGAGAATCTCAAGAAGGCCGGTTTCGACATACTTGGAGCCGCTTTGAGCTTTATCGGTCTGGCCCTCCTCATATACGGCCTCAACGCAGGCCGCGAATTCGGCTGGACCTCACCCAGGATAGCGGGTTGTTTCGCCCTTTCCGTCATCTTCCTTGGGGCCTTCTTCCTGCGAGAGATAAAATGCAAAGAGCCCCTGCTCGACCTCAGACTGTTCAAAAGCTTTCATTTCAGTGCAGCCGTGGCGTCCACACTTTTCGCATATATGCTTCTGGCGGGTAATTCCTTTCTCCTTCCTTTCTATCTGGAGAAGGGTAAGGGTCTTCCAACGGTGACAGTTGGTCTTGTCATCACGATCTACTCTGTCATTTATATGGCCGCCGGGCCATTCGCGGGCCGAATATCCGACAAAGTACGGCCCAACCTCCTGTGTGCATTCGCCATGCTCTCGGCGGCTCTGTGTTCCTTTGTCTTTGCCTTCAGTCTTGCCGCCCCGGGGCTGATTGCCGTCGTAGTATTCCTCATATGGATAGCCCTTTCCTTCGGTTTTTTCATATCACCGAACAACAACCAGGTGATGACGCTGGCGCCTGCCGACACGCAGGGAAGCGCTTCCGGTGTCTTCAACACCATTAACAGTCTCGGGTTGACGCTTGGCGTATGCCTCTTCGAAATGATCATGTCGCGATCGATGTCTGCGGCAACGGGGCATTCCGTGCCGGCATCCTTCGCGGGATACAGGGATGCCTATATCTTTGGAGGGATCGTCTGCATCGTGTCCCTCTTCTTCTCTTTCCTAATAGGATGGAACAAAGACAGAACCTGAGCTGTCACATCGATACGCCCCAGGGGTCCTCTATTCCCACCCAGTCCCGGTACTTTTCCTCGCCGCCCCGCGCACCCCAATCGGAATCTATGGTCAGTTTCGAACTGATGCCCCCCCGGGGATGGCATATCATAACGAGACGGACCCGGTCGGGCTCGTAGACTTCCATGATATGATCGTACATGATGTTGATGAGCCGTTCGTAGGAGACGATGACGTCCCTGAGCTGATAGACGTACTGCTTCAGGGATTTCAATTCGACGATCCTCTTCTTCGGATAGAATGTCAGGTATATGACGGCGAAATCCGGCTGCTCGCTGACCCCGAGGAAGGTAAACTCCGGTATCTTGATCTTGATCTCGTAGGCCTCCTTCGTCGGATTGGGGATCGCCTTGAGTATCGATTTATCGATGTCTTTGTACGTCCTGACGTTTGGTCCCATATATTACCTCCTTAAATCAGGTCAATTCTAAAGATTGCGGAATTGATCCCGCACCTCTTGCGCCGCTCCGCAGGAGTAAGCCCCCTCCGGGCATGAGCCCCCGAGGCATGCCGGTCCCGCATCCGCGAAGATTGCCGGTGCCGCCCGTTTTGCCAGCTTAAGCATCTCTATCGCCATGGCGCGTATCTCCCATTGAGCCCGCCTGCAGCATCGCTGCATAAAAAAGTGCAGGAGTTCCCTCCCGTTCATGGTCACGATAATTTTGGTTTCAGCGGCATTGGGAAGGACGAATCGGGCATCCTCGTAGGCGGATTCTCCTTCGATGCCCCGGGCCTTCATCGCCTGGACCAGTTCGTTGTAGAATTCCTGAATACCTTCCATGAAGAAACCGAAGCGCTCCCTGAGCACGGGATCGGCTTCGATCGAAGGCGGAACGATATATCCGAATCCATCCTCCATACCGACGTATCGCTGCGACTGCTGGCTGTATGAGGCAAGCCGGTGCCTGACAAGCTGATGAGAACAGGCGCGGGAAATGCCCTCCACGGCAAATGTAAAGGAAGCGTGTTCAATGGGGCTTAAGTGACCCATATCGACAAGCTTCTCAATGAAAGGCTGCTGGTCCCTGGCATGTACCGTTTCCGTGATGGCATCCACATCGGATGCGCTGTAGCACAACTTCGCCGCCGCGGCCACCGTCTCTTCCGGATGGGGCGTGTGGGCAAGCAGAACAACCTTTAACTTTGATTCCAATTGATGTCTCCCCTGTCGGATCTAAATTTCTATTCCCTGCTTGCGCAGTTCCTCGGTCTTCTTTTTGGAGCACTCCTCGCAGCGGAATTCCGGCTTCGAATCGCGGCTCTTGTCATATCCTGCCGCCCTGACAATGCGATACCCCCTGGCCTGCCTTCCGCAATCGACACAAACTACCGCGTCCTTTACCTCCCACTGGACCGCAAGCAGTTCAGATGTGAAGATAAATTTATCCACCCAAAAAAATATGAGACCGCCTATGAGATTGGCGATCGTCGTCGCCATGATCTTGCCCGTGCCCGAAAGTGTATAAAGAACGACGGCCAGAATCGGCGTCGAAAGCTGCCAACGGATGAGATAAAGCCCGTAGCGCTTCAGGTTCACCTTCGCCATAACCCCTCCTTTCATCAATGAGTGTTACGAATTTGCATTTAATAACACTCTACTTCTTTTGCCCTCACTGTGTCAACCACATTTAATATAGCGTTAACAGCGTCACAAAACAAGAAAGATGCGCAGACATCACTGTGCCCTGAACCCGGCATACTCCGCTATTATCGCATATCGCCAGCCATAGTGGGATATCCAGCATTCAAAACCATTCTCCGTGAGTATTTCCGCAAGATATCGGGGACGATAGAAGTGTGCCGGTTCTCTGAAAATCCTTTCGCCCCATGTGATCAAAGCCCCCGCCACGGTTCCCGGATCGATCTCAAAGACGACAAGAAGACCTTTTGGCTTCAGCACCCTCCCGATTTCCCCGATCGCTTCATGAGGATTGCCGAAATGATGGAAGGCATCGCCTATAAACAAGGCCTCAAAGGACCCCCTTCGAAAGGGAAGCGACTCCGCCATGCCGATTATCTTCCTGCCGAATCCCGGCGCGAACCTGAGCATGCCCGGTGCCGGATCGATCATCGTAAACAGCAGGTCTTCTCGCACATCATGCGCAAACCGGGATAGTATTCCCGTCCCCGAACCGACATCGAGAACAGCGCCGGACTTCGGTACTTTTTGAAGAGCCGAGAGGAACGCTGCCCTGAACGAGCGGGGATATACATATGATGCGAAGATTTTGAAGATCAGGCCGAGCCGGTTAAAGGGTATCATCGTTCATACTATATAGCATAGTCTCCTCAACTCGTGCTCGACCCTTCGCGGGAAAAGAAGGTCAGTATCCTCCCCACGGCCGCCTGTTTGTCTTAAGAATAGTGCTTTTCTTCCGCTAAAATGATACATATTCCTATGTTCGCTTTTTTGATGCCGGACTCATTCCGTAAAGCCATTCGTGAATTTCTCTACGGCATGACCGTACACGAACTGGACGTCGAAACAAGAAGGGACAAGGGCCATCTCAATAACCTCTTTATGCTCCTTGTCTTTGGCGATCTTGTCGGTCTTCCCATACTTCCCCCTTTCTACACCATGCGGCTCCTGCCCCATATCATCCCCCATCTGGACACGTGGAAAAAGGGCATATGCCGGGAAAGGGACGTCACGGAGATTTTCACGACCGATCTGTAGAAAAACATGGACAGGATTTCGGTGCACATAATATCGATCCACAAGGAGCAGTGAACATGACAGAGTGTGGACACACAACGCAGGACACGGAAACAGATGACAGTTTACTCCAGGAACGCTTGAGCAAGATCGGCCGGACCTTGATGGTCCTTTCCGGCAAGGGCGGCGTGGGCAAAAGCACGGTAGCGGTGAACCTGGCCCTCAGCCTCGCCGCACGCGGCCAGAGGGTGGGCCTTCTGGACGTCGACATTCACGGGCCGAGCATTCCGAAAATGCTGGGGCTCAACGGCCGGAAGATCGGCGTCAGGGAAAACGAGATCATCCCCATGGAATGCTTCGAAAAACTCCACGTCGTATCCATGGGACTTCTCATCGAACACGACGACCAGCCCGTCGTCTGGAGAGGAGCCCTCAAGTACAACGTCATCAAGGAATTTCTCCAGCACGTCATGTGGGGAAATCTTGACTATCTTGTCATTGATGCTCCTCCCGGAACAGGCGACGAACCGCTTTCGGTGGGGCAGCTTATCAAGGAACGTGCCAGCGCCGTCATTGTCACCACACCACAGCAGGTGGCGACGATCGACGTCGCAAAGTGCATCACATTCTGCAACCAGCTTCACCTTCCCGTGGCGGGCATCATCGAGAATATGAGCGGATTCATCTGCCCTCACTGCGGCAAAGAGGTGGACATATTCTCGAAGGGCGGCGGAAAAGAACTGGCCTCACGGATGAACGTTCCCTTCCTTGGTGCGGTGCCTCTCGATCCGGATATCGTCAGGAGCGGGGACAACGGAGAACCCTATGTGCTTTCCTACACCAACACGGAAACAGCGAAGCGCTTCGATGAGATCGTGGAAAGGATCGCTGCCGGGCCAGCCAGTCAAGCCCGGCCAGACGCAGGGTGAGAGAGGCCGCTGAGATTCCTGTCCACCTCCACGGTCTCTGCCCCAAACCCCGCATCCTCTTCCCGCTGCAACGTTTGCATATCCGGGAGCGCCAAGGCCGGTACAGAAACCTGCCGCGCGTCCTCTCATAGGGGCCAAATCCGCGAGGTCCTGTTCCATCTCCACCTGGCATGATCGTTACCTCCTTTTTTTATTCCGGTCAATAGCTTACCGCCCCTTGAGGCCTCTTCCCCGACGGTGCTCAAACCGGCGGCCCTGACGTCGCCCAAAACAACCGGGCATAAGGAAACTATTTTCTAATTCCCCTTGACAGGAAATCATTCTGAATATATATTCATTACGTAGTAAATATATTTCCGGGGAAGCTAGCACAGAATGCCACGGCCAACATGCAGAAAACGGATAGGATTTCAACCAAAGGCGGTGTTTTTTAAACCGACAGGAATTCCCCTGGGGGTCGTTCAGGAAGTCGTGATCGGCCAGGATGAGGTGGAGGCGATGCGCCTGAAGAACCTACTCGGGTTCGCCCAGGAAGAGGCCGCGAACCAGATGGGTGTTTCCCAACCAACCTTCCATCGACTCATCAACGCAGCACATCAAAAGATCACTGATGTCATAATCAACGGTAAAGCCCTCAGGATAGAAGGGGGCAACGTAACCATACATGAAGAGATGACCGGACCCTGCTGCTGGAAAAAACACTGGGGGCAAGGGAAAGGGTGTGCTTCCGCGGAAACCGCTGCAATCTCTCAAATGGAAAAGAAAAAACCCGTACAAGGAGGAATTCCCATGAAAATAGCCATAACGAGTACCGATGGCACACTTGACGGAATGGTGGACGAACGTTTTGGCAGGGCAAAAAAGATTGTTGTCGTCGATGCGCAGACAAACAGCCTGGAAACTGTCGATAACCTGCCGAACATGAACGCCGCCCAGGGCGCAGGAATACAGACCGCTCAGAATGTTGTTCAGTCCGGGGCACGGGCTATTATAAGCGGTCATCTGGGACCGAACGCGTTTCGTGTCCTCTCGGCGGCCGGCGTCGAAGTGTTCACCACATCCGCCATGACCGTTCGTGAAGCCCTGGAAGCACACAGCAACGGCAAGCTTGCCAAACTGGCAGGGGCCGACGTCGAAGGTCACTGGTAAAAGTAAAAGGAGGCATATCATGCCGGGCAAAAACAGAACAGGTCAATCGGGAACAGGGTCAGCCGCCGGCAAGGGCGGCGGTCAGGGCGGCCGTATGGGTCGCGGCGGCGGGAACCAATCCGGTGCCGGAAGAGGCAGGATGGGAGGCCAGGGTCTTGGCGCCGGCGGCGAATGCCAGTGTCCGAACTGCGGGACAAGATCGCCGCATAGCCGCGGAGTACCCTGCTTTGAACAGGTCTGCCCGCAATGCGGGGCAAAAATGGTGAGGGCATCGTGATAGATCTGACAGGGATGAACATCGCAATGGCAAGCGGAAAGGGCGGGACCGGCAAAACAACCGTCGCGGTCAATTTTGCCTGGTTCCTTGCCTACGCCGGGCAGCAGGTGCAGTACCTGGATTGCGACGTGGAAGAACCCAATGGCCATATCTTCATCAAGCCTTCTATCCGGACGTCGTCCGCTTCAAAGGTGATGGTCCCCGTGGTCGACCAGGAAAAATGCACCTCCTGCGGGGAATGCGGGGCAAAATGCCAGTTTCACGCCATCGTCAACCTTCCCGGGGACACCCTCATTTTTCCAGGCCTGTGCCACAGTTGCGGTCTGTGCAGTGCTGTTTGCCCCGCGGGGGCCATCACCGAAGGAACACGGGATGTGGGTATTATCGAGCAAGGAAGAGGGGTAAGAGAGATAAAGTTCACCCACGGCATTTTGAATGTTGGCGAGACAATGGCGGTACCCCTCATCAAAAAGGTGAAAATGGAACGGAAGGACCAGTTCATACATATCGTAGATGCGCCGCCGGGGACCTCCTGCCCCGTCGTAGCAACCCTCAACGGTTCCGATGCGGTCATTATGGTGACAGAGCCAACGCCTTTTGGCCTGCACGATCTCAAGATCGTCATCGATGTGGCGAGACTGCTCAATATTCCCACGGGCGTCGTTATCAACAGAGACCAGGGAGGATATCCGCCTTTGAGCGACTACCTCGAGACAAACCACATACCGGTCCTTGCCGTAATCCCTGAAGACGCGGAAATCGCCCGTCACTATTCCCGGAGCGAAATCATTCTCGAATCGCTACCCAACTACATCGACACCTACCTTACCCTTGCGACGAACCTGGAAAAATTCCTGGGTACTGCCGGGAATCCTCACGTCAGGAGGGCTTGAGTCATGAAAGAGATCGTCGTTGTGAGCGGCAAAGGCGGAACGGGCAAAACGTCAGTCGTCGCATCGCTGGCCTGCCTCATTGAAGGTAAAGCAATGGTAGACTGCGATGTCGATGCCGCCAATCTTTCTCTCGTCCTCTCCCCTCGTATCATCGAGGAAAAAGAGTTTACGGCGGGTAAAAAGGCGCGAATCATCCAGGAAAAATGCACCGAATGCGGCATATGCCGGGACATGTGCCGTTTTGACGCAATTTCTCAAGATTTTATCATTGATCCTTTTTCCTGCGAAGGCTGCGGGGCATGTTTCTTTTTCTGTCCCGTCTCGGCCGTAGAATTTGAGACAGGGCTGGCCGGGCGGTGCTACATATGTGATACGCCGTCGGGTGATCCTTTTGTATACGCCGAGCTCTTTCCCGGCGAGGAGAATTCCGGCAAACTCGTCGCCATGGTGAGGACCGAAGGAAAGGAGCGGGCCGAGCGGGCCGGCCTCTCGCGCATCCTCATAGACGGCCCGCCCGGCATAGGGTGTCCCGTGATATCATCCATCACCGGGACATCGCTTGCGCTGATCGTCACCGAACCTACAGCCTCCGGCATTCACGACCTTGAACGGATCGTCCAGCTGGCACGTCACTTTGAGATTCCCTCCGCGGTGATAGTTAACAAAAGCGATATCAATCAGACCTGTACGGATTCCATAGAGAAGTACTGTCTTCAAAACAACATCCCTCTTCTGGGCCGCCTCCCTTACGAGAAAATGATCTCAGAGGCACAACGCCAGGGAAAGGCCGTGGTGGAATACGCGCCTGACCTCCGGGTGAGCAAGGCAATACGCGATATATCAGAACGTATCATATCAATATACAAGGAGTAACGATCATGACAGAGTGTGGACAAACAACACAGAACAAGGAAATGGATGACCTCCAGCTTGAGGAACGCTTAAGCAGGATAGGACGCACTTTGATGGTCCTTTCCGGCAAGGGCGGCGTTGGCAAAAGCACGGTCGCGGTAAACATCGCCCTGAGCCTCGCCGCACGGGGCCTGAGGGTGGGTCTTCTGGACGTCGATATCCATGGCCCCAGCATACCGAAAATGCTCGGGTTGAACGGGATGAAGCTCGGTGTCTCGGGCAATGAGATCATTCCCATGGAGTATTATGGAAAACTCCACGTCGTTTCCATGGGGCTTCTCATCGAACACGACGACCAGCCCGTCGTCTGGAGAGGGCCTCTGAAGTACAACGTCATCAAGGAATTCCTCCAGAACGTCATGTGGGGAAACCTCGACTATCTCGTCATCGACGCCCCTCCCGGGACGGGAGACGAACCGCTCTCTGTCGGGCAGCTTATCAAGGAGCGCGCCAGCGCGGTTATTGTCACGACACCACAGCAGGTCGCGACGATCGACGTGGCGAAGTGCGTCACCTTCTGCAACCAGCTTGGGTTGCCCGTGGCCGGCATCATCGAGAACATGAGCGGCTTCATCTGCCCTCACTGTGGTAAAGAGGTGGACATTTTCTCCAAAGGCGGCGGTAAGGAACTTGCCTCCCGGATGGGGGTACCATTCTTAGGCGCAGTTCCTCTCGATCCCGACATTGTCAAAAGCGGGGACAGCGGAGAACCCTACGTACTCACGTATACCAATACGGAAAGCGCCAAACGTTTCGACGAAATCGTGGAAAAGATCACCGCCGAACATTTATCAGGCAACACGGATATCCCCCGGCCCCCGGCAACACAGGACAATGCAAGCACCTCTGTCATACCACCCTCCAGTGGCGCGGGCCAGGGGGATATCGCTTCTCAAGGAGGAATCATGAAATTCGCCGTACCAACAAACGAAGGTAAGCTTTGTATGCACTTCGGCCACTGCGAGGCCTTCGCGCTTATCGATACCGATTCGCACGGCAAGGTCGTAAACGAAGCGTATGTAACACCGCCGCCCCATGAACCGGGTCTTCTGCCCCCATGGCTTGCACAGCAGGGTGTCAACTGCATCATAGCCGGAGGCATGGGGAGCCGGGCACAGCAGCTTTTCGCCGAGCAAGGCGTCAAGGTTGTCACCGGCGCACAAGAGGGAGAACCCCGCGCGGCAGTGGAGAATTTTTTGAAAGGAACGCTCGTCACCGGCGCGAATACCTGCGACCATTAGAAACATAACGGCCGAACAAATGGCATGGAGCGGATGACCGAAACGGTCCTTTGCTCCATGCAAGATCAGGTAACTGCCATGAGGATACTGCAGGCCATCATATCCGGTTCCATCGTCACCGATCATGATACCACTCTGACCCACATACGCCAGGGGGCAAACTTCAGGGAACTGAAATGGACGGGCTCCATCAGGCTCGTCACCCTTATAAAAAACCAGGGAGGCCACAACTTTCAATGAACGAATACACTCCAACCGTCATGGACCACTTCAACAACCCCCGCAATGTCGGCATCATAAATAATCACGATGGGGCAGGCGAGATCGGGGACCCCAATTGCGGCGATTTCCTGCGCGTCTTTATCAAAGTGGAAGACAACATCATCATTGCGATACGATACCAGATCAGGGGATGCCCCGCGTCCATTGCATGCGCGAGCGTCATGACGGAACTTGCCCTCGGCAAGGACCTAGATGAGGCAATGATGATCGACGACACGGATATCGTCAAAGCCCTTGGAGGTCTCCCGGAATACAAACTTCATTGCTCAAATCTCGGTGCTACGGGTCTGAAAAAGGCGATCATGAACCATCTTACTCAATACATGTCGGGTATGAAGGGGTAAAAACGGTATAAATCATAACAACAGTCGCGGAGGGAAGAGGTGGGCGCCGGGGCCTGCTCAAATGCCATATGCGGTTGCCGGGCCTCTTCGCCTTCTCTTTACTCTGTCTGATCTTCCAGCCAGGAGTAATACCCTTCCGACAAATAAACGGCCGCGAGGGGATTGTGCCCCGTTACCCGGTCCTTGACGGCAAGGACCGTCGTCGGCGCCTTGGCGTACTTGAAAAAGAGAGAATCGTGGCCAACACACAAGCCTACCAGTACGTTGAACTCGGTTTTGGCGTCATTCACCACCAGTGCCTGCAGGATGGGATTGCACATGGACTCAAACTGACCCCGGTACATCTTGTCCTTGTCTTTGAGGCCGATCTCCTCCTTCGGCACCCTGCCCGCCTTACACATAACCGACACCACATTGAAGCCTTTTCGGGTAAGGATCCCCGAGACCGCCGCAGCCTCCTTCGCCAGTCCGCCGCAGAAGACGAGGCCCAGTTTTGTGTACTTCATCTTCTTCGCAAACTCGCAGATCTCCAGGATCCGGGGCTTGACCGGGTGCAGGAGGTAGGGCCTTTTATCCCTGTCGGCATAACATTCACCTTCCTGAATCGATGCCTTGCGGGCAAACTCGTGGACACCCTCCTTTTTGTACTCCCCTCGAGCCTTTTCCATCAAACCTTTTTTCAGAAGCGTAGGGCATCCCTTTGAACCTTTTCCATCGGGATTCGTGCAGATCCGTTCCCGAAGAGGAATATCACAGACCGCACAGGTGCTTTCCAGTTCCTTCTTCAAGCCAGGACCTCCTCTTCGCGCACAACTTCCCCCTTGATCTTCGACAGGAGCCCCTGGAGAACCGGCAATACATCGGTTCTGAAACGCCCTGCCACGAGGACATACATGATGTCGTCGCCTATGCCAAGGTCGCCTTCATTGATCCAGGCCTTCACGTCGGCTATTCCTTCATGCCTTTTCGCCTCATCGACAACCGTGGCTAACAAGTGGTGGTCATAGGTGAGGCGCATTCCTTTCACCGCCGTTCCCTGTTTGGAACTGGCCCTCACCACACCGTTATGGACAAGCATCATTCCCAGCATGTCCGGACTGACCGATTTCCTGATCTCTGCCATCCATTCTTCAACCATGATTCTCCTCCTATCCGGTTTTCTACCATCTATCCGGTTTCTACCATCGATCATCAGGAAAAGCAACAGGGACGTGCCTCCCATTGAGCTTGCGTCCGCAGCCCGTCATCGGACGAGATGTCTTGGTTTTCGACTCGAATATGCGTATTATATTAAAACCCGTCCCGAAAAGGCCTCAAGGACCTTTCATGAGCGGGGCCTTAAGGGAAATTACACATGATAGTTGAGTATCTGCAGGCGCTGGTCATCGTTCTCGGAATTAGCGCCCTCATCGTTTTTATTCTTGGCAAACTCAGGATATCCTCCGTTGTGGGATTTCTCGTAGCGGGCATCCTCATCGGACCTTCCGGATTCGACCTTATCGGGAATGCCCATGAGATTGAACTTCTTGCCGAGATCGGCGTTGTTCTCCTTATGTTTACCATCGGCCTTGAATTCTCCCTCAAGAACCTGTTTCAGTTGAAATCGATCGTCCTGGGGGGAGGCGCTCTGCAGGTAACCCTCACGATCGTACTGGTCGCTCTCATCAGTTATTTCCTGTACGGACAGCCGCTCAGAGGGGCCCTGTTCCATGGTTTTCTCGTGGCACTGAGCAGTACGGCCATTGTCTTCAAACTCCTTCTTGACCGCGCCGAGATGAACAGTCCTTACGGACGCTTTTCGGTAGGTATCCTCATCTTCCAGGACCTCTGCGTCGTACCCTTCATGCTTCTTATCCCTGTCCTCGCGGGTAATGGCGGCGGTGGAAACATAGTCTTCACCATCATCAAGGCCTTTCTGGTCATCGCGCTCATCCTTTTTGCCTCGCGATGGCTGGTACCTTTCATATTCAAACATGTGGTAAGCATGAAAAGCCGCGAGCTCTTTGTGATCTCCATTATAACCCTCTGCCTCGGTACGGCACTGCTCACTTCGGCGTTGGGGCTTTCCCTGGCGCTTGGTGCTTTCCTTGCCGGTATGATCATTTCCGAATCGGAGTATGCCGCACAGGCCGTCTCCGACGTCCTGCCCTTCAAGGAAAGCTTTACCGGACTTTTCTTCATCTCCGTCGGCATGCTTCTCGACCTCGGCGTACTCACAGGCAATGCGGGCGGCGTATCGGCCATGGTGCTGATAATCGTGCTGCTTAAGGTGGCTGTAATCACTTTCGCAAGCATGGCCCTCGGGAATTCGTTGAAAAACTCTCTCACGGCGGGCCTCTACCTGTTTCAGATCGGCGAATTTTCCTTCATCCTCGCTCTTGAAGGAAAACAACAGGGGCTTTTGACGGAAAGCCTCTACCAGGCGTTCCTGTCGGCCTCGATCATCACCATGATCATGACGCCCTTTCTCATCAGGGGCTCCTCCTCAATAGCGGAGTGGATGGCGAGAAAAACGCCTCTTCGTTTTATCGAAAGAAAAAAACGACGGGCAGACCGCGAGCGGTATCCCACAAGCATCAGGGACCACGTCATCATCGTCGGATTCGGCCTCAACGGGGGGAATCTGGCACGGGTGCTGCGGTCGATGAATATCCCCTACGTCGCGCTGGAGCTGAACAGCAGAACCGTCCGGGCGGCCAGACGAAAAGGCGAACCCATCTATTATGGAGACGGCACGAGTGTGGAGATCATGCACAAGGTGGGAATCAAGAACGCCAGCGTCCTCGTCGTGGCGATCAGCGACGCCGCGTCAACGAGAAGGATTGTCCAGCTTGCGCGTTCCACAAATCCCGACCTTTATATTATCGCGCGCACCAAATACGTGGCAGAGGTTGAAGGACTGAAGAATCTCGGCGCCAACGACGTCATTCCCGAAGAATTCGAAACGTCGGTGGAAATATTTTCAAAAGTACTGCACCGGATGCAGGTCCCCGTGAACGACATCAGGGAACATATTGACAGGATACGGCAGGACAATTACCTCGCACTCCGGGCGGTGAAGCTGCCGAGAAGGTATCTGGTGGAGCGCGAGGACATTTTGAAAAATATAGCCATCGAAACCTACCGGATCAGGGCCGGTTCCATCGCTGATGAAAAAACTCTGAGTGATCTGGACCTCCGTTCGAAGACAGGGGTAACGGTGATAGGCATCGAACGCGGCGGAGAGGTCCACAGAATGCCTTCAGCGACGCTGCGCCTCATGGCGGACGACGTTCTGCTCTTCATCGGCAAGCGCTCGGATATAGACTGTGCAGTCGATTATCTTGGTTCAAGTGAAGATGAACCCTCCTCAATCAACAAGAAAGGACACGTGAACACATGAACCCCTTCTTAGCCGCCGTTATGGGAACGCTTCTGCATTTGAAACGGAAGTGCCCTAAATGCAAACGCGAGCAGGTAGTAAAGACAAGTGAGAAACAGAAGACGGTTATATGCAAATTCTGCGGAGCAAAGATACCACCCAGGAGAATGGATCAAGAATAGTTTCGCGTTTTCTTCCCCCTTGACTTGTTATGAGCATATGCTTATAATAAAACCATGTCGCGCCCGAAGAAATGCAGATGTATCTGCTGCAAACTGGAGTCTGATTATTTTAAGCCCCGAGGCATCCCTCTTGCCGGCCTCGATGAGGTCAACCTCAAGATAGACGAGTTGGAGGCGCTCCGCCTTGCGGACTACGAAGGGCTTTACCAGCAGGAAGCAGCTGAACGGATGAATGTTTCGCGGGCGACTTTCGGCAGGATAGTTGAGGCCGCGCATCGCAAGGTCGCTGACGCGATCCTTCATGGCAAGGCCCTGAAGATAGAATCACAAGAAACACCAGGAGGAGATTTATGAAGATATGCTTTGCAGTTTCGAAGGACGAGGGTATTGAAAGCACGGTATTCGGTCATTTTGGGTCGGCGCCCGCCTTTGTCGTAGTAAACACGGACGGAGACGATGTTTCAGCCATAGTGAATCGCGATGTCAATCATGTTCATGGGGCATGTAACCCGATACAGGCGATCGGCGGTACGAAGGTGGATGCCGTGGTGGTAGGGGGCATCGGAGCCGGAGCCCTGACGAGGCTCAACGCCGAAGGTATCAAAGTGTTCAAGGCGGTTCAGGACACTATCAAGGATAACCTTGCCCTTTTTCATGAGAACAAACTGCCCGAGCTTACCATGATCCATACATGCGCCGGGCACGCCGGCGGATGCGGCCATTCACATTAAGGAGATAAATATGCCGATCTTTGAATATAAATGTGAAGATTGCGGAACCATTAGTGAATTTATCGTTTTTTCCGCAGATGAGGAAGTGGCCTGCAGGTCATGCAGCAGTACAAGGCTGACAAAACTGATGTCCGCCCATAATACTTCCGGGTCCTCCGGCCCGACATCGATGCCGGGTTTTGGCGGGTGTTGCGGATCGCCCGGCTCGTGCGGCAGCCCGGGCGGCTGCTGTTCGGGATAACGTCTCCGGTGCCGCCCGATCAGAAGGTTATAATCCCGTATCCGTTATCGATATGAATTTCAGGACTTTTTCCTTTATTGCATCGCGGAGGCGGCGTGCTTTTTCCAGCTTTTCTTCAGGCGTACCCGTGAAAGACGCCGGGTCTTCGAAACTCCAGTGGATCGTCTCAGTCCGTATCCCGGGAAAAACGGGGCACGTCTCGGCGCTCGCCTCGTCGCATACAGTGATAACGTACGAGAATAATTCGCCGTTCTTGTACTTTTCGAAGACGCTTTTTGTTTTGTTGTGTGATATGTCAATGCCAGCTTCTTTCATCACCTTCACCGCGAGGGGATTGAGGGCGCCCGGCTCCATCCCCGCGCTCTCGGCCTGATACCGGTCCCCGGCCAGGGTGTTGAGAAAGGCCTCCGCCATCTGACTTCTGGCGCTGTTGTGTACGCAGACAAAAAGAACCTTTAACCTCGGCATGTTCACACCTCCTTTTTTCCTTTAATGCATTTCCGTCGATTTCACAACCATCCCCGCCAAAGATCTCCACAACCTTGCACACGATCCGGGGTTATTTATCGACATGTGGTTGAAGTCTCTTCTGGAAAAATTGTAATCTTAGAGGTAATCTATTCATACTATGGAGAGGGCCACATGAGAAGACTGATTTTCTTTACCATTGCATTGCTAACAGCTTTTGCCGTGTCTGCATGCTCCACATGCCCCGTTCCGCCGTCCGCGTCCAGAACGTACTCATTCAATATGAGCGGGGGCGAGGCTCCCCGGAGCAGATAGGATCGGCAACAAATGGAAAACGCTACGGAATTGAATGGTTCGCGCAAAGGAGGCAGCCTCCGGATCACCATCGAAGAGATACGGAATCGAAGGTGCATCATCACCATCGTCCTTGCCTTCTGCGCCATCGGCCTTGAGATATACTACAGTATCTGCTCGGGGGCGTGCTCCTACCTGCAAGGGAGCGTCTTCGCGATCGATCTCCAGTATATCGGCATGATATACATGGCATGTGTTGTTCTCTTGAGTGTCCTGAAAAAAGGCACGTTTCTCTTTCTCTTCATCTGCGCCGGTCTGGGGATCGAACTATACCTCGTCGGCTTCCAGATATGGTACAATACGTACTGCCCGTACTGCCTCGGCTTCGGGGCTATCGTTTTTTTTCTCTTCCTTCTCAATTTTGAAAAGGACAAAAAGGTGCTTGGGTTCATCGTGATGGGGCTGGCCCTCGTAGTATTCCCGATCTTTTTTAAAGGTTCGGTTGTCCCGACATACTCGTATTCTCTGCATATTGATCCTGTTATATCCTTATTCCGGTCCGAGGGGTAATCGGCAATGAGCGCAGTGGTAAAAAAATATGTCATTGCAACGGTCAGTACTCTCTTTCTCGTGTTGACTCTCCTGCAGGTCGTGTCGGTAAAAGGCCATAGTGCCGAAACCGTCATGACCTCTTTCGGCGACGGCAAAACCAACGTCCGGCTGTACACGGACTATTTCTGTCCTCCCTGCAGGCAAATGGAGCCGGATATCGAACCTCTCCTCACGGAACTTGTCAGAGACAAGATCATCACTCTCACATTTGTCGACACGCCTTTCTACAGGTATTCCTCTCTTTACGTACGATATTTCCTGTACGCTATCAATGAGAAGAAAGACCTCGAACACGCCCTTTACGTTAGACGGTCTCTCATCGAGGCGGCAAAGAAAGGACTCGATAGCGCACAAAAGCTCGAGGCTTTTCTGAAGGAAAAGAAGATTGCCCTCAAGCCTTTCGATCCAAAGCCTGTATTCGACTCTCTGTCCCGCCATCTCAAAGAAGACGGGATCGATGCGACGCCGTCGTGTGTGATAGAGTCGAAGGGGAAAACAAGCAAGTACGGCGGGGCGGGCAACATAACCGATGCGCTCACAGCGTTACGGCCAAAACCATCCATCAAATAGGATACGGCTCGGACGGCAAGAATGGTCTATAGTATATCATGAACCTCACCGGGGAAAAGCGACTGGTATTCACCCTTCTCGTTACCCTCGCCATCATGGCTGGCGAGGTCGTAGGCGGGTTTCTGAGCAACAGCCTTGCGCTGCTCAGCGACGCCGGTCACATGATAACCGATGCCCTGGCAATTGCTCTGGGGCTGGTGGCAACCCGTATAAGCAAAAGGCCATCGGACAGGAAGGCAACCTTCGGTTATCATCGGGTTGGGCTTCTCGCCGCGCTCATCAACGGCCTGAGCCTCCTGATCATTGCCGTTCTTATCTTCTACGAATCCTACGAAAGGTTCGTCAAACCCCCTGACGTCGACATCCCCGTCATGCTCGCCATTGCCGCCCTCGGTCTGGCCGGAAACCTTGCCATGGTGTTTATCCTGGGACACGGTCACAAGGATCTCACGCTTAAAAGCGTGTGGCTCCATGTCCTCGGTGATACTCTTTCTTCCGCAGGAGTAATCGTGTCGGGCGTGGTGATCTATTTCACCGGATGGACATACGCCGATCCCGTCGCGAGCATCCTCATAGGAGGCGTCATCATCTGGGGCGGAGTGAGGCTGGTACGGGACACAATGTCCATTTTTCTCAACCTGACGCCGAGGGGATTCAATGTAGAGGCCCTGGCGAAGAAGATCACCGAGATGCACGACGTCATAGATGTCCATGACGTACATCTCTGGCCCGTGGCCCATGACCGTGTTGCATTTTCAGCCCATGTTCTCGTTGATGACAAGAGTTTGAAAGAGGTTGAAACAACAAAGAAAAACATTGAAAACATGCTGAAAGATGCCGGGGTGGATCACAGCACCCTTCAGATCGAATGCAGCTGTGTGGAATGTGACAACAACCTTTTCTGCCAGATCAAAGGCGACGAACACGAAGACACGCACAGCCACTGATCGACAGCCCTGTCATGAATGATGAACGGATGTCAGATCGAGTGTCTTTACTTTCGGTTCAGGACCGCGGTTCCGACGACGGGCCGTCCCCGCGATTTTTTGCAAAGGGGCAGTTGCAGGTCCTGTCCCTGCAGCCGGTCAGCCCATGGTCCTTCATCATATCATGGAAAAGGCATCCTGCAGCACTGTGGTGCCCGCCCGGCGAAACACCCGGCTGCGCCCGATGACCCGTGCCGTAACCCCTGTTGTCGTAGTGTTTGGCATTCTTCAGATTCATTGGCCGATCCGTGTCCTTTTGGTGGCGACAAACTTCGGTTCTTGCTTACGTCACATAAGGGTTATCGCAACAAACGGCAGCTTCTTAATACCTCTTTCCTCTGTTTTAAGAAAAAGTGCAAATGACCGATAATGTAGGAAGTATTATTTTTGAGAAAATCAAAATGTATGATATAGTGAAACATCCTACGAAACGGGGGCTTCAATGGGCGACAAAAACTCACTGATCCTTTATGTCATTGCGTTTATAGTCATGATCGGCGGTTTTGCAATGATCTTTTTGACACGCAGCACAACCATACTGGCCGCCGGCGCCGTACTCATCTTTATCGGGCTTTTCGTCTTTCTCTTCGGCAGGGAAAAGGCAAAGAAGGTCAGAACCTGAGGGCATAAGGCAAACCGGCACAGTATTCCCAATCGGAATAATCGACAGGTCAAACGGCTCGATAAGCCTTGTTTGGCCTCTTTTTTTTGACGCGGGAAACATTTGCATTGCAGGGCCCCCGATGATAGTGTTAAGGACACGTTAATGGATGACTCTTTAAGGGAACTCGAAAACGTCGAACGACTGCGGCTTACGGGCAGGGTAGACAGCATCACCTGCCGTGAGATAGAGTCGCTTTTCAGGAATGCCGTCATGGCCGGCAAAAGGCTGATCATCGCCGACATGGCGGGCGTCAGCTATGTGAGCAGCGCGGGCCTGCGCGTATTCCTTTCTTTCCAGAAGGAATTGAAAAAGGCCGGTGGAGAGATCTGTCTTTTCGCTACAGCCCCGTCCGTTTACTCGCTATTTGAAATAAGCGGATTCACCAGCATCTTTCGTTTCCTGTCATCGGAAGATGAGATAAAGGGACTCCTGGAAACGCCAGCCGAAAAAACGGCGATACGGGAGATCTCGTCCGACAGGGCGCTGTTGCGCGTCCTTACAAGGAATCTCCCGGTCGGGTCATTTACCGTCATAGGCAGTGAGGAAAAACTCTCGTCGGCCGGCTACGGCGAAGAGGATGTCAGCTCCGTCAAGGCCTCCGGCATCCGGTTCGCCACCGGACTGGCTGCCCTGGGCCACCGGTTCGAAGACTACAATGGCTATTTCGGGGAGGCTGCCGTCATCGACCGTAGCATCTTCGTATACCCCGCCCTCAAGAGATCGGCTGTCGATTTCATTATACATGCTGAAGGAGACGACGACACGGCTTATCATTTTCTCCATGGTTTTTCGTTCCAGGGGGAATTCAATCATATCGTCTCCTTTGAACCGAAAGACAATCTCTTCACTCTCGACGAGCTTATTGACAGCGCACAACGTGCATCTTCCTCTCCCATAATAGGGATAACGGGTATCTTTGAAAGCAAGGGCCTTTTCGGCATGCGCCTGAAGAAGATCCCGCTCCGTGATAACTCAAACCCCGGGGAAACGGACATCTTCTCCGGGGAAAGCTTCCCGGAATGGATGGATTACTCGATCGAAGCAGAGGACCTGTACAATCTGGTCGTCATCACGGGCATTGCAGTGAAGAACAGGAGCAGCGTCCAGGGAGCGGCCGACAGGATCATCCCCCGTGAGGGCCGTTGCCACACTCACGGTATCGTGTTCGATAAAAAACCCTTTAACAAGATCATCGACAACTTTCCCAACGAACTCAAGAGGGTCGTGACGGGAATGGAACCCCACAGAGTGCTCCACCTTCTCGGCAAGACGAGGGTCGGCCCGGGCCTCCTGGGCATTGTGGAACTTGGCGGCTAAGAATGGAACTCTGGGTAGGCGCTCTCAATCTCGGATTTCTCTACGCCTTCGTCGCCTTTGGTATCTACATAACCTTCCGCATCCATGATTTTCCGGATATCACCGTTGACGGGACCTTTACGACGGGCGCCGCCGTTACATCCGTCCTCGTCGTTTCGGGCACCCATCCTCTTCTGGCGGTACTGGCCTCTTTTGTTGCCTGCATGGCGGCGGGAAGCATAACGGCGCTCATCAACACCCGTCTTAACGTCAACAGTCTCCTTGCCGGCATCCTCGTAATGACCGGGCTGTATTCCATCAATCTCCACATAATGGGCCGCTCCAACATACCCCTGCTCAACACATCCGAATTCTTCACGCTCCTCAACAGGGCGAATCCCGGGTTGCCCCATGAACCCTGGACCGCGGTATGCCTCACCGTCATCATGGCCGCATCCTGGCTGGCCGTCTCTTTCTTCTTCAAGACCGACCTCGGACTTTCCATGCGCGCAAGCGGCAATAACCCCATCATGGCGCGTGCCGCCGGGATTAACGTGGACCGCGTCAAGATCTTCGGCGTCGCATTCGCCAACGGTCTTGTCGGGATCTCCGGCAGTCTCGTTGCACAGTACCAGGGTTTTGCGGACATAGGGATGGGAATCGGCACTGTCGTCACCGGGCTGGCCTCCGTCATTATCGGGGAATCGATTCTCAAGAAACATTCCATCTATGCCTGGATAGCAAGCGCGGTGATCGGTTCGGTGATCTTCCGGTTCATGATCGCCATCGCCCTTTACGCCGGCATGGACCCTGTCGATCTCAAACTCCTTACGGCAATCTTCGTTCTCGTCACGCTCATTGTAACGGCAAAGATCGCAAAAGGCGCGGGAAAGGTGAAGAGGAAGCACCTCGTAACGGCGGCGGCAGTCGCGGCTATTATCTTCGGCATCTTCGCCGGCATGAAATATGGGAGCCTCAGCACCTTTATACCTCAAAAAAAGGTCAAGATCGGTATCTTCCAGGTGAGCGATAACCCCATCCTCAATATCACCCGGGACGCATTCCTTGACGAGATGAAACGTCTCGGCTACGTGGAGGGAAAGAACGCGACCTTTCTCGTAGAGAATGCCAACGGAGATCTTGCCACCGTAAATGCCATAGTCGACAAGTTCCTCCGTGACAAAGTGGACATTCTCGTTCCGATATCCACGGCATGTACGCAGGCGGCCTCCAAGAAGGTAAAGGACCGTCCCGTCGTCTTTGCCACCGTCGCGAATCCCTTCGCCATAAAGGTCGGCAAAACGGACGCGGATCACCTGCCGAACGTAACGGGTGTCTATGGCGCGGTACCCATGGACAGAACAATGGAGATCGTCAGGAAAATCCTGCCGGGGCCCATCAAGATCGGGGCCATATGGGACCCTTCGCAGGCAAACTCGGAGGTCAACGTCAACAGCCTTAAAAAAGCCCTGCAGAATTACCCGGATGTAACCTTCGTCGGCGGCAATGTCTCCAGCTCTTCCGAGGTATATCAGGTTGCCGCATCCCTCGTCCAGAGGGGTATCGACGCCTTCGTTCTGCCCACGGACAACATCGTCTATTCGGCGTTCGATTCCGTTGTCAAGGCGTCGCGAGACAGAAAAGTGCCTATCATCTTCAATGACGTCGATCATCCTGAAGGCGGTGCCCTGGTGGTCTTCGGATATACCTATGAAACGAGTGGAAAGCAGGCTGCGAACCTTGCGGATCGTATCCTCAAAGGAGAGAAGCCGGCGTCGATCCCCTTTGAACGATACAGGGAAATAGTGCTCGGCATCAATCTAAAGGTTGCGAAAGAGCTGGGGCTTACCATACCCCGCGAGCTTCTCGATAAGGCCACGGTGATAGTCGATGAGTCGGGTACCCGACAGAAGAGCGGCGGTACCTCTTCCCGGGAAGGAACGTCCCTGCCGGGCAAACGCCTCGCACTTTTTCAGTTCACCGACAATGTCATCCTGGACATATGCGCCAAGGGCGTTCTCGACGGATTGAAAAAAAGCGGCGTTCTTGACAGGCAAAAGATCGCCATCGACCACAAGATGGCCCACGGTGATTTCCCTACGGCCCAGTCCATTGCCCAGGAGATGGTAAGCAAGAGCTACGACTACATCGTGACGGTATCGACGATATCCCTCCAGGTAACCGTCAATCACAACAAGAAGATCCCCCATGTTTTCGCCGCGGTGACGGACCCTCTCAAAGCCGGAGTCGCAAAAAGCTTCACGAACCACCCCGCGAACCTGACAGGACTCGCTACTCCCCAGCCCGTGGAATCGACAGTCAGGCTCATGCGTAAAGTTTTCCCAAAGGCCCGGATCATCGGTATGATCTGGAACCCCGCGGAGGTGAACTCGGAGATCTGTACGGTGATGACGCGCGAGGCGGCAAAAAAATACGGCTTTAAGGTCGTCGAAGTCCAGATCACGGGTACCCAGGAAATAGATCAGGCGCTGCAGTCGGTGCTGGCCGATAAGCCGGACATCTTCTTTACCTCCGGTGACACGACGGTCTCTTCCGTCATCCCTTCCCTGGCACAGAAACTCCGGCAGAAAAAGATACCCTACGTCACCAACACGCCCGCCGATATCGATTCGGGCGCCTTTCTCTGCCTCGGTGCCGATTATTATGACGTGGGCCTCAAGGCAGCCGATATCGCCGTCCGGATAATCAACGGGGAAAAACCCGCCGCCATCCCAATCGTTTCCTATGTGCCCGAACAGCTCACTCTGAACCTGTCGCTTGCAAAGGAATACGGGATCGCGATACCTGACGACCTCGTCAGGAAGGCGGCAAGGGTGGTGAAATAGACGATGATACGGATCAGCGATTATCACAAAACATTCAATGCCGGCACTCTTAACGAGGTCTATGCGCTTCGGGGGATAAATCTCCGGATTCAGGAAGGTGAATTCCTGACTATCATAGGAACCAACGGTTCCGGCAAATCGACCCTTCTCAACGCCATTGCGGGGACTTTCCAGCCCGACCGCGGGACGATCACAATAGAAGGGAAAGACATGGCCAAAAGGGCTGATTTTCAGCGGGCGCGATTCATTTCCCGGGTCTTTCAGAACCCCTTCATGGGCACAGCCCCGGACATGACCATCGCCGAGAACGTCCACCTTGCCTTCATGAGAGGAAAACCCCGCTACCTTATCCCCGGTCTCACCCGGGAGCGCCGTGACCTTTACCGCGAAGAAGTGAGAATGCTGGAGATGCAGCTTGAGGACAGGCTTGACAATACCATCGGCACCCTTTCCGGAGGCCAGAGACAGGCCCTCACCCTGCTTATGGCTGTCATGAACGAGCCAAAGGTGCTTCTGCTGGACGAACATACCGCGGCGCTCGACCCCAAATCAGCCGCACAGGTTGTCACGCTTACCGAACGGTTCGTTGCCCGCTACAACCTCACAACCGTTATGATCACCCACAGCATGCAGCAGGCACTTGCACTGGGTACGAGAACCATCCTCATGCACAGGGGGCAGGTTATAGAAGAAATCTCCGGAAAGGACAAAAAACTCCTCACCACAACGGACCTTCTCGACCGTTTCGCCGATCTGAGAAAACAGGAAAAGCTCACCGCCGAGATGATCGAGGAAATGCGCAGGGAATACCTCTAGAGATCCCCGAACACTTCGCGCCTTCCTGGGGTCCACGATAAAACACGCTTAAATCCGGCCCTGAAACCCTGGAGACTTCCCCGGGTTCTCTGCGCTAAACCTCAATACCTGCTATACTTTATAGCAAGAAGCAAACGTCACACAAAGGAGGTCTATCATGTACTTCATGAATGTGTGCACATGGGAACCACAGGACGAAAAGGAAGTTGAAAAGAGGAGATCGAAATGGAAATGGCCTGCAGGGGTCAAGGTAGTCTGTGAATACGTCGACCTTCAAGGCTGCCGGTCCATTAACGTTGTCGATACCGATTCAAAAGGCCTCATCGCAAGCAGGGCCGCCTGGATTGACATTATGGCCTTCGAGACATTCCCTGTCCTTCCTTTCGGCACGGTGGCAAAACCGTCGAAAAAAGGATGATCGGCCTTCGTTGTTTCCCGCCGCCCGTCGCGGCTCCCGGCCGGGAAACCGGCGAAACCTCGCGGAGCCTGTGAAGGGGCCCGCACAAACGGGCGTCGGGACCTTCCGGAAAAACTCTCTTGAAAATTTCCCGGAATTGTTCGTAAATAGACATATGATACACTTTAGCCAAAAAAAACAGGGAGTCTGCCATGCGCCATCGGGTCGCGTTTCTTGCCGTACTTGCCCTCAACCTTTCCTTCCTTTTCATCGGGGGCAGCTCCATCGCCCAACAGGCCGCTGAACCCTGCACCAACACCACGTGCGGCCCCGGTTACAAGGCCCTGCTCCAGTCAAACGGTTCATGCATGTGCGTCGCCATCGACTGCACGAGTATTGACGGCTGTCCGGAGCCTCCGAAAGTCCCGGAAGATTGCCTCAGTATCGAGGGGTGCAATCCTCCCCGGATCATTGAACCCTGAAGCCGATTCGTGCCCCATCGAATCGAGAAGAGCTTCCCCAAAGACGCACATACTGATTACATTCCATTCACAGACAGGCAACACGAAAAGAATGGCGGCGCCTGGGCCCCGTCACCCATCACCTGTCCCTTACGGCTTGACAAACCGCTCAAATAACGTCATAATCCTTAACTACGGGAAATTGACCCATTTTCTTCCTGGACCGGTCACCGGGGTATCGCATCGACAGATTGGGAATCACAGGGAAGAAGAAGAAAGGAGCCGGCATGGCCAAACGCAATCAAAATAGTTTTTTAAAAAGGCAGAAGGAGATCAAGCGTCAGCAGAAAGCCCAGGAAAAGATGATGCGCAGGCAGGGCCTTAAGAAACAGGAGCCCGAAGAAGAGATTAGCGAAGAGACCACGGAAGAGACAACAGCCGCTGCAGCAGAAGAAGCCACGAGCGAAGAACAATCCGCCACCGAAAAAGAATAGGGGCAGTTAAAAGCCCGTATTTCAGGTTTCACGTAAGAAGAGAACCAGGAATACTTGCATTTTCGAGTTTCAGGCATTGAACGAGCAAAAATCCGGTATCGAATCAACCCAATGAGAGCATTGTCGCTGGATATAACACCGTTTTGAGCGATGGGCCGCCTGCGGTATGCCTGGTTCCTCAAGGGAGTCGATAAACCGACTCAATTCCCACCGGGAGCCGATTCAGATCCCGGGATCGATCCCGTATCGAAATTGAGTATCTCTCCGAGCGCAAGGAACTCCCGGCGCCATGGAACGTCCCCGGCTTCCTCCTTGGAGGCGTCTTCCATCATTCTGACGTAGACAGACCGCGCCATTGCGTAATAGACATTCTGGATCTCCCAGAGATTCACCTCGATGGGAAGCAAGCGGGCCAGCTCCATGGCCTTCTTCATGGAGTGAATAAGGGAAATATCAGAGGGGTTTTCCTGGAACCGCGACATCAGTTCCTTAAGTTTTCGCCTTACGATTAGCTCGATCTCCACTGTATCGTAATGAAGCTCCCACTTCTCCATTTCCTTTACGATTCCTCCAATATGGTTGTCGTCGACGTCATCCTGCGAAAAGGCCTTTTTGAGGTCAAGGTTGAGGGTGAACTCCGCCGCTGCCCGGAAGGCGTTGGGAACGGGCATGCCCGCCTCACGGAACAAATTCATAAGGATCCGTTCTCCTTGAAAGAGATCCCTGTAGACAATTTCGAATTTTTCGAAGGCGCCCCTCGCCAGCAGGTTCATAATCGCACGCTGTCGATCCCTGAAAAGACTCTTGAAGGAATAATTGTGCATTCCGAAGTGATCGTCCATGAGGTGAATGACTTCGGCCAGGTCTGCCCTTTCAAATGCGTCGATGATCTCCTGCCGCATTGCCCGAAAAGCTTCTTCGCCACCGTACTGCCTTGCACCGCCGTTGAAGGCGTGGCCTCCCATGTGGAGAACCGCGAAACTGATGTGCTCGGAATCACCGGTGATCCGTGAAACGACGAGGACCCTCCCGATGGTCAGCGTCGTACTGCCGGCGGTTATCCTGGAATAATCCTCCTTATCCACCGAAAAACTGTATATTTCCGTGTGGTCATCGAAATCTTCCATCACGGAGGAAACGGCATAATGGACGGCCGCCTTTTTGAGGTCAATGGCGGCGGGCTTGACCAGTCTGTCGAAGATCCTGGCGCCGTCACCATGTTCCGGGATATTGCTTTTTGCCTTTTCGAGCAGGGACCTGAAAGTAGCTTCCTTGCTATTTCCACAGACGTCCGAAATGAGTTGGATCGCCCTTCCGGCGTATTGGATGACCTGGACTGTCTCTATCCCGGAAAGCTCGTCGAAAAACCACCCGCAGCTCGTATACATGAGCAACGAATGGCGCTGGGACTCAAGAAGCTTCAATGCGGCGGTCCTTTCTTCGGCGGCAAGAACCCTTCGGCCGTGTTTCGCAAAGAAGTCGTCAACTGTTCGTTCGCTGCGATCCAGAATGATATCGATGTAGTCGTCCCGGGCCGACCAGGGATCGTTGAGATACTCAAGGGCTTTAGTCGCGTACGTATTGGCCAGCTCATCGCGCAGCCAATCCAGGGCATCGCGCAAAGGGGCCCTCCACCCCTGGTTCCAACCCGGATGACCCCCCGAATTGCACCCGCAATCACTACGCCAGCGCTCGATGCCATGAGCACAGCTCCACGAGGTGTTTTCGTAGATCTGTACCTCGTGCCGCGCCGGAAATCTTTCCAGGAATTCACCATAATTTGTGAGCCGGGCGAGATCCAGTTCTTCAATGTGATGAAGTGCGAATGCAAGGGCCATGTCTCCAAAACGATGGTGGTGGCCGTAGGTTTCTCCGTCCGTGGCGATGTGCATGAGCTGGGTCGAGTTTCTCTCATCGGAGAAACCCGAAACCAGTCTCTGCGCCAGGTTCTCGCCCCTGTTGAGGAGATCTTCGAATGCAACGGCCCTGGATATGGGTCCGTCATAAAAAAAGATGGTTATGCGTTGACGGGAAGGAAGCCGCAGGAGGTAGGGACGCGTAGGATCTATGCGTCCACCGGTGACGTCCTTCCACTTACCGACACCCTTCTTTCGGACCTTCCATGCCTGGTGCGGAGCGAGAATGGTGAAAAGGATCCCTGCACTGGCCAGATATTCCAGCGTCTCCAGGTCCACGGCCGTTTCGGCGAGCCACATCCCCTCCGGGACGCGCCCAAACCGTTTCTGGAAATCCTTGATCCCCCAGTGTATCTGCGTCCTTTTGTCGCGGGAATTGGCGAGCGGCATGATGATATGGTTGTAGACCTGGGCAAGAGCGTTCCCATGACCTGAGTGCGAAGCAATACTGAGCCTGTCCGCCTCCAGAATTGCCTCATAGACGGGGGGCGCGAATTCACTCATCCATGCGAGCAGTGTCGGTCCGAAGTTGAAGCTGATCTTCGAATAGTTGCTGACGATGTCGGTGATACGCCCATCCCCGTTAACCATCCGTGCGGCCGAATTGGGCGCGTAGCACTCCGAGGTGATGCGTTCGTTCCAGTCGTGAAATGGGTAGGCGGAGTCCTGGATCTCAACAGATTCAAGCCAGGGGTTTTCCCGCGGCGGCTGGTAAAAATGGCAATGAATGCAAATGTATCGTTCCATCATGACCTCCCTCAGCCGATCACAAGAGTGCCCCGGCTTCGCGGTCTCTTCGCCCCTCTTCTTCCATCACGTCTCCACTCTGATGTGGACCGTTCTTTGCGGGAAGGGGATCTCCACCCCTTCCCTGCGGAACCTCTCGAAGATGCGTTTGCGCAGTTCATGCTGGGCAAAATACTGGTCCACAAATTCACCGATCTGGCAAATGAGGGTGAAATCCAGGGAGCTTTCTCCAAACCCCGGTATGAAACGGACGAAAGGCTCGGGGTCGCCAAGCAAACCCGGGATCTCTCCGACAGACCTCTTCGCCTCATCGACGAGCATCTGTTCCACCGCCGCCGGGTCACTCGCGTAACTGACGGAGATCGGGATCAGAAGCGAGAGTCTTTTCTCGGGGAGATAGTAATTGGTGACGACGCTTTTCGACAGTTTGCTGTTGGGTATTATGACCATGTTATTGGGGAGCATCCTCACCCGTGTCGTTCTCCAGGTGATGTCTTCCACGTAACCCTCCTGACCGGACTCCAGTTTGACGAAATCACCTATTCTGACCGACCTTTCAAGAATGATGTGGATCCCGGCGAAGAGGTTGGCAAGGGTATCCTGAAGAGCCAGGGCCACGGCGAGGCCCCCAACGCCAAGGGCGGTAAGCAGCGGTGCGATGGAAATCCCGAGCGTGTTAAGAACAATCAGGCAGCCTATTATGACGATCGTACCTTTGATGACTCCGTGCATCAGCCCCGTCGGCGGAATGGGCAGGTCGGCCCTTTGCACATAATTCGTGAAGAGCCTTCCCGCGAGGTTCGCCGTTGCAATGGTTATCGACAGGATAATAAGAACATCGATAGTGAGTTTGATGTATCGGACATAGTGTCCGGGTATATCCGACATTTCCACCCCGACGGAGAGGGCAATGGCGATGCACCAGTACCACGAAGGTGTGCTCAGGGAGGCAACGACGATATTGTCCATCCTCGTTGACGTTTTGGAGCTCCAGTGCCTGAAAAGTTTGAAAATAGCGATCCTGAGCGCTGCAAGAACGACAAAGCAGCCTGCGGCGGCAATCGTGGGAATGAGAAAGCGTTCATATGCCATGAGTTCAGCCCCCTTGCACCCTTGTTTGAACGGCAATCATGGAGCGCAGCGGCGTGCCGTTCGTGATCTGCGTCGTCTCAAGACGATGATCCATCGAATCGACCAGTTCTCTGAAACGTTTTCTGTGGACAGCCTGCAGGGGTTCTCCGCAGAGAGGCTGCAATGAAAGAGGGTTTACGGGTTTTCCCGCCACCCTTATCTCCAGGTGGAGATGAGGGCCCGTGGCGAGGCCGGTCGCACCGACAAAACCTATGACCTCGCCTTGCGCGACTCGCGCCTTTCCCGTGACGTCCTTGCTGATGCTCGATAGATGCCCGTAATACGTGCTGTAACCGTTCCGGTGTTTTATGATGACCAGCTTTCCGTAGCTTCCCCGGTATCCCGCGAAAAGGATCTCACCGTCACCCAATGCGGAAACCGGCGTTCCCGATGCTGCGGCGTAATCGATACCCTGGTGCGGCCTGTATTTCTTGAGCACAGGATGAAGGCGTCTGCCGGCATAAGACGAACTGATCCTCCTGAAATTAAGGGGGGCCTTGAGAAATGCTTTTCGGAGCGGTGTTCCCCCGGCATCGTAGTAGTCCGCCGATCCGTTCACTTCATACCGATAGGCCATGTATCTCCGACCGTCATTAACGAATTCGGCTGACAAAATGTCGCCGAACTTCTTGAAGGTATTCCCTACAAAAAGACCTTCGACAATTATTTTGAATGTATCCCCGTCCCTCAGGTCTGTAGTGAAATCAATATCCCAGGCAAAAATGTCCGAAAGGTCAAGGGCCAGACGCAGTGCCTCTTTGTCCGGACCCAGAGAGGCGATAAGATTATCCTTGATTACACCGCCGAAAGAAAAAAGCCTCTTTTCATATTCAATTTTTTCGACGGTGGCCGTGAGAGAGTCTCCCTGGCGGGAAAGGTTCATGTATGTATCGTCATCCATCCAGTACGTGAGGGAATCGAGCCTGTCCTCATCATCTATGGTTATGGTGTAAGGGTGCCCCGAACAAAGCTCACCGAGGTCATAGACCCCTTCCGCGGCCTCCTTTGCCTGTTGGAGATCGGCAACGTGCAGTTTGTTGCGCTTGAAGATCCGGGAAAGCACGTCCCCTTTGCGTACGGTGCCCGATACTACCCGAACCGCCCGGTCATTGCGCTTGACCGGCGCTTGTTTTCTCTCACCCCGCGCGGCAAGGATGACGAGGCAGATGATAATAGCGAAGATCAGGATAACTTTGGCTGCAGTTCTTTTTCCCATAGTCTCTCACCACGGCGGCAGAGCCCGTAAAAACGGACACGCTTGCCTCTTTCAGTATAGTATAGCCTATTTGAGAAACGATCTCGGGTCTGTAAGCCAGTTTACAAATGGTGCACACGACTATCCCTGTACTGATAGTGCAACCTGATTCAGCCCCGATGGTGAGCAACAGAAGCGAAAAAACGGAGAGCCGGCCAATCCTGAACAAAGAAGAGAGACAATTTCTCCTGCCCCCTCTTGCCAAAGGAGGAGGGTTTGTTCACCCCTTGGCAAAACAAGAGAAATATGTCTCTCCCTCTGAAACCAACAACTGGAACCAAAAAAACCTTGAAACTGTCTTTATTTCTGAAACGTGCAGCCTGCAGCCAGCAGCTCTTCTCTCCTACCTCCTCTTATCCTTTTCCTGCTTGCGCTTCTCCTCATCACGTATCTCGCGCCGGAGCAGCTTGCCGACCTTTGATTTCGGCAGCATGTCCCGAAACTCTATGTAACCGGGGACCTTGTAAGGCGCCAGCCTGTCCCTGCACCACTTCAGAAGCTCGGTGCTTCCAATCCCCTTCGCGTCCTCCTTAAGAACGACGATCGCTTTGATCCTCTCGCCGACCTTCGGGTCGGGAATGCCGATAACACAAGCGCCGATGACTGTGGGATGGTCCTGAAGGGCCGCCTCCACCTCGGATGCGGACACCCGGTATGCCTTGTACTTGATGATGTCTGCGGTCCTCTCGACGAATTCCAGTTCTCCCCTTTCATTCATCTTGACGTAATCGCCCATACGATAATAGATGTCACCGTTCAATTTGACGTAGCAGTATTCTGTTTCCTCCGGTTTGTTCAGATACTCTTTCAACGTGTACGGGGATGTCACGAGCAGTTCTCCCAACTCACCGGGCGGAAGCTTCTCCAGCGTCTCCCTGTCGACGACTATTGATTTGCGCGTCTTGAGAGGGGTTCCAATGACGGTGGGGGAAGGTTCCTGGCTGAGGAGGCTGTAAGTGACGTGCCCTATCTCCGTTGAACCGTAGACCTGGTAGAGAGGTACGGAGTACTTTTCCTGCCATGATTTGAAGACCTCCACTGGCAGGACGTCGCCGCCGCAGTAACAGTACCTGAGAGAGCTCAGGTCATACTGATCGACCCTGTCACTCTCCAGTATCATCCTGTAAAGCGCCGGGACACCCAGCATCCACTTTATCCTGTACCTCTCGATGGCGGAAAGCGTGGGGTCCACCTCGGGGATGGGCATAAGGACCACCGTGTTGGCGTAGTTGAAGCCGAAGGCGATGGAAAACCCCTTCGCCATGATATGGAAAAGAGGGTTGATCATGAGGACGGTGTCATTCCCGGGATTGACATAATCCTTTATGACATCCTCCATGATGTCGTTTATATAGGTCACCTCTCCGGTATGGTTTCCCGGGACGCCCTTCGGAAAACCCGTGGTACCTCCGGTGTACATAATGTAGGAAAGATCCGTCTTCGGGTCGATCGTGATATCAGGCGGGATGTTCACGGATCTGTCCACGATGTTCTTGAAGGAGTGTATCTTCTCCCCCTTTTCCACCTTGCCGGCGGGAATTTTGTCGAAGAGATGGCCCACCACCTGTTTGAAGGGCGAAATGAAGTCGACAAGGTTCGTGACGATGACCCTTTTCAGGTTCGTTCTCTCCATGACCTCTTTCACGTACACAAAATTCGTATCGAGGCAGATCACGGTCTCTATCCCGGCGTCTTTGATCATGTACTCGATCTCAAATGCGGTGTAGATGGGCGAAACGGGCACGGTGACGGCGCCGATGCGGTTAATGGCGAAATTCGCTATTATCCACTGCGGGCAGTTCGATATGTAGAGCATCACCCTGTCCTGCTGTTTCACCCCCATGTCGGAGAGTCCCCGTGCGAACTTATGGACGAGAGTCTCCAGGCGCCCGTAGGTAAAGGTCTCACCAAGATAGATCAGCGCGATCTTGGAGGGAACCTCTTTGCACACCTCCTCAAAACGTGTGAACGTGTACTGCTTTTCTAAGGATGCCATTGCTTCACCCCTTACCCCTTACACCCCGAAATATGCCGATTTGACATCGGGATTATCCATCAGTTCTTCTCGTGTCCCCATCAGCACACTGGAGCCGTTCTCAAGTATATATCCGTAGTCGATAATGGGCATGACGGGCCGCGCATACTGTTCAGTGATGATGATCGAGATGCCTTTTGAATCGCGGATTGCCTTGGTGCCGTTCACCACAATCTCCTGGTAGGCCGGGCTCAACCCCAGGAGGGGTTCGTCGAGGAGAAGCATCTTCGGCGATGCCATAAGGGCCCTGCCGATGGCGAGCATTTGCTGCTCGCCGCCGCTTAAGAACCCTCCCTGTCTCTTCAGATGGTCCTTGAGCCGCGGGAAGAGGTCGAGGACGTATTCAAGGTTCTGCTTTGTCTCACGGGCGCCCACCAGGTAGGAACCGATCTTCAGGTTTTCGAGCGTCGAGCTCTCGGGAAATATCCTCCTTCGTTCGGGACACAGGACAATACCTACCTTGGCCCGGTTGTGGGGGCTCACCGCCGAAATGTCCTTGCCGTTGAAGAACACACGACCGTACACCGATATCCGTTCCCCGCCCCGCATCTCCTCTTTCTTCTTGATGTCCAGGATGACGCCGGAGACGGCGTGCATGAACGTACTCTTCCCCGCACTGTTGGAACCGAATATCCCGATGATCTTGCCCTCGCCGCAGGTCATGCTGACGTTGTTGAGGGCGATCATGTTTTCAAAGAACACCATCAGTTCAAAGGCTTCGAACATGGGCTACACTCCTTCGCTTCCGAGGTATGCCTCTCTTACTCTCTTGTCCTCGATGACATCCAGTGCTTCACCTTCCGTAATCTTCTCTCCGAAATTGAGGGCCATGACCCTTGTCGCCACCTTGAAAAGCTCACGCAGGCGGTGTTCCACCATGATAAGTGTTATTCCCTCCATCTTCATCTTTTCGATAAGGGGGACCATGCCTGCGATCTCGCTCATGCTGAGTCCGGAAAAGACCTCGTCACAAAATATTATCTCCGGGCGCAACGCCATACACCGCGCCAGTTCGAGCCGCTTCTGGTAGCCCGTCGGCAGGGTCGATGCAAGTTTGTAGGGCACCTTGGAATCGCGCTCGAATCCGATCTCCTCGAGAATGTCGACGGCCACCGTGTCCCTGTCGCCATGCTTTCCGCCGCCGCGCCATCCGCCCGTCTTTCGGGCCCTGGGGGACCACAGGGGTATGATCAGGTTCTTGTATGCGGGCAAAGAATGGTAGGGTCTCATTATCTGGAAGGTCCGGGCAATGCCGATATCCGCTATCTTGTGGGGCTGCCAGCCCGTGATGTCCTTCCCCTTGAACGTCACCTTCCCCGCCTCCGTTCTGATGAACCCCGTTATGCAGTTTATCAGCGTCGTCTTGCCCGACCCGTTCGGCCCGATGATGCCGAAGACGTCCCCCGCGTAGATGTCAAAACTCACATCCATGAGCGCCTTCAACCCGCCGAAAGATTTCGTTATCCCATGTACGGACAGTATCGGTTCAGCGCTCATACTTTCACCCACCTTTCAAACTGGTGATATTTCCTCTGAAGGTAGATCATGATCCCCTCGCTCTTGAACACGATGAATCCCGTGAGGATCGCACAATAAATAACGATCCTGAAGGTCCCGAAGGCCCTGAGGATCTCTGACAAAGGCACCAGGATAAAGGCCCCTATCAGGGCTCCCACCAGCGTCCCGCCGCCCCCTATAACGACCGCGGCAATGGGTATGATGGAAAAATCGAGGGCGAAGAGTGAGATACCCGCCCACATGTACAGGTGGGCAATGTAGGCACCCGCGAAGCACCCGAGCAGGGAGGCAATAAAAACCCCGATGATCCTCATGCGCGTGACGCTTATACCCGATGCCCTTACCGACTGGTCATTGTCCTTCACGGCCCTGAGGACAAGACCGGCATCCTCGTTCACAAACCTGCGCATCGCGAAGAGAAAAACAAGGACCACGACTATGATGGCGTAGTTCTCGACGTAGGCGTTAGGAAAAGGTGCGACCCCGGTCATGCCGTTCGTGCCGCCGAGTATGTTCAACGCCTCTATGATCCTCGTGAACAGCAACGGATACATGAGGGTAACGATGGCGAAATAGACACCTCTCAACGGAAGACACGGCAGCAGGCAAAGGGTACAGAATCCCGCCCCGACAACCGTCGCCACCGGCATCGAGACCCATATGGGTAATCCCAGTTCCACGTTGAAGATCGCCGCAAAATATCCCCCGACTCCCGTGAAAAATGCGCCTCCAAGACAAACGAGGCCGACATAGTTCGCCAGGAAGTCGAAGGATAACGCGAGCAGCGCGTACGCGCACATGATGTTGATGACCTTTTTCCAATATGGAGCAAGTTCGAATACAAAGGGAAGGGCCAGAAGTCCCGCGATGAGCAGGATTCTTGGCCCCATCAGATAGAGGATCTCCCGGGCAGAGGTTATCGCGTAGATACCCTCCGTCCTCACCTTGAGTCCCCGGTCAATCCTCTCTTTTCGCATCATCGTATCCATGGCTACACCCGCTCTTCCAGTTCTTTCTGTTTGCCGAATATCCCCGATGGCTTGACGAGCAGCGTGATAATAATGGCGAGAAGGGCAACGACCATCTGGTAGTGGGCCGAGATGAAATACTCCGTCAAGATCTGGGCAAAGCCGATAATGAAGGAAGCGACGATAACTCCTCCCCAGCTGCCCAATCCCCCGATAACGCAGACGGCGACAGCGAAGACAAGAACGTTGTACCCGCCCTCCACGACTATGTTCCCCAGTGGCAGAAGGAGTACGGCGGCAAGACCGGCAAGCGCCGAACCTATGGCCAGGGAGAGAACGGCGGTCATATCGGAATTGATGCCGAGCATCATTGCCGCCCTCTCGTCCTGGGCAATGCCGCGAAAAGCAAGGCCGACCTTTGTAAAACGCGTGAACATGTAAAGAATGATGAAGGTCAGTATACCCGCTCCAACGATGATCAAGCGCTGGTAATCGACGCTCACGCCAAGCACGTTGATGGAGCCGGCGAAGAAAGTGGGCAGCACGAATGTCCCGCCGCGCAGACCTCCCCACCTGAGCCCTTCAAGGATGGCGAGCCCGATCGCATATGTCGCTATGATCTCCGATATCTCCATGCCCCTGATCCTCACCAGTATGAACTGGTAGATCGCCGCTCCCACAAGGCTGGTAATGATCACCCCCGCCAGGATCGCCAGAAGATAGGGAATTCCGAGAAACTCATTGAGAAACAACCACGTAAGGTATCCCGAGGCGACATACAGGGCCCCGTGAGCAAAGTTCGGGACCCTGCTTATGCTGTAAACAAGGGTAAAGCCCAGCGATATCAGGGAAAGGGTGATGCTGTTGATGATCCCGTATACGAGAAGCTCCATATGTCCCCTCTTTCCTTTTTACTTCATCCACGGCGGGAGAATTATCTTTCCCTCGGCTACTTTCGGAGGAAAGATCTGTACTCTTTTGCCCTTTTGCCATTGAATGATACCCGTCACCGCGCCTTCTTTCGGGTCGAGCGACGGAATGATCTGGTGCGATTTCTTGTCAAATCTCATCCTGCCATACACGCCCATGAGGTCCTGGTTCTCGAGCGCGGTAACGACCTTGTCGGAATCGGTGCTTCCCGCCTTCTCAATGGCGTCTTTCAACTGGTAGACAGCCATGTAGCTCGACGAAGTGCCGTATCCCTCGGGCTCGAGGCCCCATTTCTTCTTGTAGGCATCGACGAATTTCATCGTCCACGGAGTGATATGTGAAGGAGAGTTTCCGCCGTTGACAAGGTTCACTATGAGGTATTCCCCCTTGCCTCCCGAGGCCTTCATGAAACCCGGCTGCTCGGCGGCATTCACAAATCCAATGGGGATGCATTTGAGCTTCATGTCCGCCCACTGTTTGAGAAGAATGGTGCTTTCAGGCATATCCATCCACAGAAAGAGGATCTGGGCGCCGTTCTTGCCGGCATCGGAGAGTCCGACAGAGTAGTCTGTTGTCCCGGTGGGGTAGATCTTCGGGGCCATCACGGTCCAGCCCTTGGCTTTCAGGGCCTTCTCCATTGCCTCTCCACCCGCGCGGGCATGCGCGACATCCTGAACCATGATGGCGGCGGTTTTGAACCCGTAGTTCTTCTTCATATCTTCAAGAAGGGAGACAAACTCGGGCATCATAACGCCGACATGGCTTGTGTTCCTGAAACAGTATTTGTACTTGCTGTAATTGTCCGCGATCTTCTTCTGATATGCGGGAGTCAAAACCCCGGTGGTGAGGATGCTGACTTTCTTATACCTGCTCAAGATGTCCATTGCGGCAAGGGCCGCTTCCGACCGTACCGGTCCGCCAACGATGAAGTCCGCTTTCTTCTCGAGTATCAGCTTTTCCAGGCCGAGAAGCGCCTCGCTGACGGGTACGCCGGGTTCCAGGTCCCTGGTGTCGATGACCTCCACCTTGAAAGGCCTTTTTACGTTGCCCACCTTTACTCCACCCGCGGCGTTGATCTCGTCCGCCGCAAGTTTGATGCCCCGCTCGGCATCCCATCCATAAAGGAATGCTGTCGCCAGCGGTGCGCCGATGACGATGGGATCCGCCGCACTGACCATGCCGGGCACGAATAATCCCAGGGTACACAACGCAACAATGATGCACATCAGCTTTCTCATGCTAACCTCCCCCTTGCTTATATTTGATTCCCCTTTAACCTTTCCAAGGGACTGAGCAATATTTATGCCATGTCCTATGGTTTGCATCCCCGTGAGCGGGTCGGGGAACGCTGTTTCCAGCGGATTACGCGTTTATCCGGGGAAGAGATGTAGAACACTGGGAGTGAATGGCCGTGAACGAGAATTGCAGAAAACTTTCACTCGCCGAAGGGAAAGATTGAAAGAAACTTTTACTTTTGGTCGTCTATTTTTGTTCTGACGATCCCGGCGCTGGTGATTTCCTTTGCAAGATTATCTTCGGAAATTTCAAGGATGGCGCTTGCCTTCTTCAAATTCCAGCCTGTCTTTTCAAGCACTTTGCAGATATGCTCTTTTCGTATCTCTTGCAGGGTTTTCATTGAAGGGGCCACGAGCGTACTAGTGCAATTAGGATGCCAGCAATCAGGATGGAAGGACGATGTCGTATTCCTTCAATTTCTGCCTGAGGGTAGGCCGCGATATTCCAAGGATGCCGCAGGTCTTCCCGAAGTGCCACCCTGTATGCTGGAGGACCTTCAGGATATGGACCTTCTCGACGTCCTGCAGGGTGGTCATCGTCCCGACGGCTTCTTCGATCTCTTCGCCTGAGGATGCGCCCTTCTCGAGCAACGTTACGATGAACTCATCAAGGATCACCTCGCCCGGTGTGGAGATTACCCCCCGCGTGAGGACGTTCTCCAATTCCCGGACATTGCCGGGCCAGGGATGGGCAAGAAGCCTGTCGATCGCCTTTTCTTCCACCCTTTTTATGCTGTGGTGGAGATCGGCGTTGATCTTCTTGAGGAGGTATTGTATAAGAAGCGGGATGTCCGACCGCCTGTCCCGAAGGGGCGGCACCCTGATCATCGCGACGCTCAGCCTGTAGAAGAGATCCTCCCTGAAATGCCCCTCCCTCACCATCTGCCAGAGGTCCTTGTTGGTTGCGGCGATAACCCTGGCATTCGATTTCAAACTTTTCTCGCCGCCCACGTGTTCAAATTCCTTTTCCTGGAGAAACCTCAGGAGCTTGGCCTGCAGTTCAAAGGGAATCTCGCCCACTTCGTCGAGAAAGATCGTTCCTTCGCCGGCAAGCTCGAACTTTCCTTTCTTTGTCGCGATGGCACCGGTGAATGAACCCTTCTCGTGTCCGAAAAGCTCGCTCTCAAGAAGCGTCCCCACGATGGACGAGCAGTTGATCCCGATAAACGGCGCGTCGTTCGCCGGACTGTGATAGTGGATTGCACGGGCTATCATCTCCTTGCCCGTCCCCGTCTCCCCTTCTATGAGAACCGTCACCTTGTTTTCGGACAATATCCCGATAGCCTTGAAGATCTCCTTCATGGCCCGGCTCTTGCCGATAATCTTCCCCTTTTCATATATAAGGGAAGGATCGAGAGATATCGCGTTCGCGGCAGGCCCCGGTGCTCCCGCCCGCGCCGCGCGTTCAACGGCGCTTTCCAGTTCTTCGATGTCGATCGGCTTCGGAATGTACTCGCAGGCTCCCAATTTCATGGCCTTGATCGTCGTGTCCATATCGTGGAAAGCAGTTATGATGATGACATTGCTCTTTCGTGTCGTCTCACGGAACTCTTTTAATACCTCAAGACCGTCCTTGTCGGGCAGGCGTATGTCGAGCACGATCACATCGGGCTTGAAGGAGTCATTCTTTTTGATTGCCTCGGCGGCCGTCATGGCGCAGGCCACGTCGTACCCCTTCTCGCTCAGAAACATCTCCAGTGACTCGAGGAGCGACCTCTCGTCGTCGACGATGAGTATTTTTTTCCTCATTGTCCCCCCTTGCCCAGAGGCAGCGTCATCGAAAGATGGACGCCACCCGTTCTCTTCGAGGCAACGCCTACAGTTCCCCCATGTGCCTCGACAACCTTCTTTACATTCCACAACCCCAGGCCCGTCCCTTTCTTCTTGTTGCTGAAAAAGGGGTCGAAGACATAGGGAAGGTCTTCATCCGCTATGCCAGGCCCGTCATCAACTACTTCGATTTTCACCTGCTGAGCGTTTCCCGACGCATATTTTGTCGATATCCCGATGCGTCCGCCATTAGGGAGGGCATCGATGCAATTCTGGAGCACATTAATGATGGCCTGCTCAATCTTGTCCCGATCGATAAGCATGTCCGGAACTTCGCTCGACAGCCTCCTTCGCACGCTGATGCCCTTTTCCTGGAATCGCACCGTCAGCATCTCAAGGCAGGAGGCAATGATCGACTTGATAGACGCGGGCTTGAGGTCAAGCCGGAGGGGTTTCGCGAAATCCAGCATCTCCGTGAGGATCCTTTCGAGGCGCGATATCTCTTCCGTCATAATTTCCATACGCCGTTTATCGTTCCCTCTGAATTCCAGCTTTTTAAGCAATATCTGTATGTTCATCTTGACGGAGGAAAGAGGGTTTCTGATCTCGTGGGCAAGAGATGTGGTGAGCTGACCGATGTGGGCAAGGCTCTCCGATTCGCGCACTTTTCTTTCCATTTCGACCCGTTCCGTTATGTCCCTGCATATGCCGACGGCAGCCGTTTCGCCCCGGTAGATGATGAGCTTCACCTTGTTCTCCGTAGGAAGGGCACGGCCGTCTCTGGTGCGGCGGAAATACATGTAGAGGTCCTGGGCGGCTCCCCTCTCCACTCTTTTCTCGTAGATCTTTCTCACTTCGGCGCGCGATTCCGGCGCAATAAAATCAAGGTAGGGCCTGCCAACCACCTCTGCCACGGTATAGTCGTGAAGATCGCAAAAGGCCTTGTTGGCAAAGACGATAACGCCGTTCTGGTTGACGAAATACCCATCGTTTATGTCCTCAACGAGTACGCGGTATTGCGCTTCCGATTCGGCAAGTTCAGAGGTGCGCTCGTCAACCTGTTGTTTCAGGTCCTGGGCATGGTCCCTGATCTGCTTCTCGTGGAGCTGCTGGAAATTATCGCTGAACCTGGTGATGGTGTAGTAGAGACATTCGTTTACCCGCTCCAGGGCGCTTTGCAGTTCACGCTTCTTGAGCTCTGCCGTCAGGACGGGCGTCACCACCTTCCTGAACATCTCATAAGCGCCCTGCACCTCCGAGAGGGAAAACCCGCCAAGCAGCCTCAGCGCCGTAATCCACCGGATATGGCAGTCTATCATCCTGTAATCGCGGTCAACGAGCACCGCGTAACTGGCATCAAAAGCGGCCGCGACGGTAATACCCAGCTCGTCGACAGGGCGACACCTGTAGTGCGGCCCCATCTGCCCGCGAAGACGCCCAATCCATTCGGCAATGACATCTTCCCTGTGCTTTCTGAGTATATCCGCAACTCGCATCATTCAATTCTTGCCCATCCCGGCAGAAAGGTCAAGACCCCCCCCCATGGAGAAGAAGTCATCGACACCCATCACCTTGGCGAAAATCAGACCCGGTGTGTTATAATGGAAACTCGGAAGTTTGATGAGGCCAGATAACGTGCGGGGGGAGGAAAGATTCCATGGTTCGTGAAATACCCGGGGACCGGTCAGCATGGATAATCGATGTCATAAGGGAATATGCCCGCACGGCGGAAAACAGCCTGCGCAACACCGACAATGAGCCTGCGTTCGGCGAACCCCTTGCAGGATTCTCACGCGGTGATGACCCGATATACGGTCAGATCAAAGATGACATTGGTGATTTCTACTGGACACCCTTCGATATTTTTCATATGACCTATCCCCTGATTAAAGTCGTTCCGGAAGAGCTGACGGTCATCAGCTGGGTACTCCCGCAAACGGAAAAAACAAAGCGCGACCATGCGCGGCAAAAGAAGTTTTCCTGTGAACGCTGGGCGAGGTCACGGTTATATGGAGAAGCATTCAATCTAAATCTTGGCTCCCACGTGGTCGCCGTACTCGAGGAATACGGGCACGAGGCGGTGTGCCCCGGTGCCTGCACGCTGTGGGCAAAAAAAACCTCCGAACGCCATGGCATCGCATCCACCTGGTCCGAGCGCCATGTGGCATACGCTTCGGGCCTCGGCACATTCGGACTTTGCGATGGGCTTATCACGCCCGTCGGGAAAGCTGTCCGCCTGGGATCAGTCGTGGCGCGAATTCAGATCCCGCCCACGCCACGGCCCTACAAAGACCGCCACGAATATTGTCTTTTCTATGCGAAGGGAACATGCGGCGCCTGCATAAAACGCTGCCCCGTCGGGGCCATATCGAAGGATGGGCATGACAAGAACATATGCCGGCCATACACGTCCATTCGGGGCCGTGAATATTCCATCAGGAATTTTGATATTGATACAACACCCTGCGGCCTTTGCCAGACGGGCGTACCCTGCGAGTCAAAGATACCAGGTGAAGATAGTTCCGAGATTTCAGGTTCCAGGTAAAAGACGAAGCTTTCTCCTTATAACCTGAAACCCGAAACCCCACAGGTTCTACTTCTTGTTCCCGCTATTTGTCTGATTGGTGTTGACCGGCGTCGGTTTTGGCACCTCGGGGACCTTGACATCCTCGATTTTCTTGCCTGCCTCCCTTTCCAGTTGCTGCAGGGCCGGCCCTTTTTCTCTTTGCGTTGTCTGGGCGTGCGTGGTGCTCCAGACACAGGTGAGGGCTACGATCGTCAATACCACCAGGATCCCTTTTACCATTTTCTTTTTCACTTGTTCCTCCGGACTTTTGTTTTTTTGTTCATAATCCCTGAGACAAAGCATACATCGAAAAGGTTCCGCTTTTCTGTTAACATTTGTACAGTCCATCGTCACCCCTCCAGGGGGGACCTTCCAATCGCTACGACAGCAGGGCCATTACAGGCCCACTGAGGTGGTCTTACGGAGAAGTCAGATACGAGGTGAAGAGGATTTCAAGCCGTCCGGAAAAACAGGATATGTCACGTATAGTATCCGCAACATTCCTGAAATCTTTGTTATGCTTCAAGAACCAGAGGTGCCTGCCCCGCGTGCCGTCGTATCCAGTTGATGGATCGAAGTACAGGCCGGCGTGAGACGATCCACCGCTCAAGTTCGTATTTGCCCCGGAAGTTCAGAAACATGATCCCGATGAGAATGGTTAACAAGCCCTGGCCCGGCAATACCAGCATAAAGACCCCGGCTACAACGAAGATGTAACCCAACAGGTTCTTCGCAATCATCAGCATGCCTCTTACTACTGAATGCTGATCGGCCCAGAGCTTTTTATGATCCTTTCCGCGTGCGAAATAGTCAGAGGGGATTCGAACTATGAAAAAAGGCACAAGTATGAGGGACGCAACGAAGACGACGATTGACGCGGCGGTCAGCCATGCGAAGATTGCTTGATGACCTTGAATCCATCGGACCATGTTCACTGCCCCGCGGCGGTAATTCATGGAACGGGCATTCAGTAATGCAGGCCGATCGTCAGATCCAGGATTTGCCCGTTGTACATAAAACTGGCGGCAGAAAACGAAGGTGCACCGAGCAAGGCTGTTACGTCATTTGAAAAACCGTAGCCTTCCGTTGGGATCCCCAGCCAGTTAGCGTCAAGTTTGCCATTCATATTTTCATCATGAACGACGGCAAGCGCATACGTTCCAGGAGGGATATCTTCAAAGTCGCAACGCGCCTGCGTATGGCGAACCTTTATGACCATGATATTGGTTGCGGAGCTCAGATACTCGGCAGGGAAACCAGCCGACGATTCGAAAAGTGCACAAGCTACGGTTCCGGTGCTGTTTCTAATGTTCAAAATCTTCACGTGAATGCCGGGGCACACCGACTCGGCAAAGGCAATATCGGAGAGATTTGCAAACACGAGCACTGCACAGAATACTATCCATCGAACTCCCACGCGGATCTTCATCTGCGAGTCCCTGACCGGGGAGGCAACCGCAAATTTCCGAACGGCTGGCGTATTCACAAGCTTCCTCACGGCTCCAGGCTTGATGGCCCGGGATTTACAAGAGGTTCGTGAATGCAGGCGTTCAATAGTAAACGTCATTCTTGTTACCTCTGTATCGATGGTACAGCAAATGCGTGTTCACGTCTGTCGCAGAACCAACAATTATTTTGTAGCACCTTTGTGCACCAGTGTGTCGTCATTCTCGCATGGAGTCGACTTGTCCCGACAGTCTTCTTATTCGGGCTTGGTTATCACCCCTCTTGCAGAACAATTGCCCTTGACATCGCCGCCATTCAATAATAAACTGGAGTTCCTATGTACGAGACCATGAAAAAACTCTCTGAAACAAATCTCAGCAGACTGAACGATACCCTTCTTGCGCTCGTCGTCGTAGTCGTCGTAGTCGTGGTGCATTTACTTGCACCGACGGGTCCAGGGTAAACCCTTAAAGAGGAGCTTTGGAGCCCCTGGCGGTGCAAACCGCCAGGGGCTTTTTTTATTCCATACTGAGGAGAATACGATGAAACGCAACGGTGCCGAATTGATCGTCGAAGCATTGGAGAGGCAGGGGGTCAGAATTGTCGCCGGAATCCCCGGCGGAGCGAATCTCCCCATATATAATGCCCTCTACAGGAGCCACATTCGCCATGTCCTTGCGAGGCATGAGCAAGGGGCTGGCTTCATAGCCCAGGGGATGGCCCGTTCGACGGGCAAGGCGGGCGTTTGTCTTGCCACCTCGGGGCCCGGCGTAACCAACCTTATCACGGCTATTGCCGACGCGAAACTGGACTCCGTCCCGCTTGTGGCCATAACCGGCCAGGTGCCGACTTCCATGATCGGGACTGACGCGTTTCAGGAAGTCGATACCTACGGCATGACGATGAATATCACCAAACACAATTACCTTGTAAAAGATGCAGCCGACCTGCCGCGTGTAATAACAGAGGCCTTCCGGATTGCCCAGACAGGGCGATGTGGTCCCGTACTCATTGACGTCCCGAAAGATGTCCAGCTGCAGGAGGTCGAATTCGATACCTGGCCCGAAGCGACGCCGGCATCACCCGGCCACCGTATGGACCCCGATCTGGCAGGCGAGATCGCACGCATGATAAACGACGCACACAGGCCTCTCATATACGCGGGTGGAGGGATAACCGCCGCCGGGGCCGCCGCTTCCCTTCGCCGCCTCGCCCACAAGAATTCCATCCCCGTCGTGGTGACGCTCATGGGGCTCGGAACAATGAGCCCTGCCGATCCCTTTTATCTCGGAATGGTCGGCATGCACGGAGCCCCTTACACGAACTACGTCCTTGATGAGATTGACCTCCTCATTGCCCTGGGGGCCCGTTTTGACGACAGGGCAATCGGCAAGGTCAAGGAATTCTGTCCCTCCGCATCCATAATCCATATAGATATCGATGCCTCGGAGATCGACAAGATAAAGCGCTGCCGCATCGGTGCCGTTGCCGACGTCGGGGACGCCCTGGATCGCATTATCCCCCTCGTGAACGATGATAGCCGTACGGTATGGACGGGACGGATCGCAGCCATAAGGACAGAACACCCTCTGCCGCCGTGTCAATCCGCGGACCCGTTGAATCCGCTCACCATCATCACGAGGATCAGTTCGCTGGCCCCTGCCGACGCCATCATCACCACCGATGTGGGCCAGCACCAGATGTGGGTTGCGCAGGCTTATCCATTCCATCAGGTCCGGACACTGCTCACCTCCGGGGGCCTGGGAACCATGGGTTTCGGTTTGCCGGCAGCCATCGGCGCCGCTCTTGCCCATCCCGGAAGACAGATAATCTGCATCAGCGGGGACGGGTCGATACAGATGAACCTGCAGGAACTGGCGACCCTCGCGGACCTCAATCTGCGTGTGGCCCTGATAATCATGAACAACCAGCACCTGGGCCTGGTCAGACAACAGCAGGAGCTGTTCTTCAACGAAAACTACATCGCGTCCAGATTTGACTCACAGCTTGATTTCGCAGCGATAGGCCGCCAGTTCGGTATTCGGGGCATGAACCTCGCCGATGCCCTGGATCCCGGCAACGCCATTGAGTTGATGCTCAAACAACAGAGACCATGCATCATCGACGTCCCGATACACTATGGAGAAAACGTTTTCCCCATCGTCCCTCCCGGTGCAGCAAACAGGGAAATGATCGTAAAACAGCGCGTGACCGGACCGTGAAAAACCCTCAGGTATCACGGCGTCTCCTGGACCATTTGCGCTGCGTTATGTCTTTTCCATACACAGAACCGTGAATAGCAGAGGTTTAGAATACAGATAAAAGCGAGGCAAAGGAACATTTTCCTGTATCCTGTCAGAGGAATCATGATGCCCGTGACCACGGGTCCGAGGGCCACGCCCAGATCCGTAAATGCTTGGTAGGTTCCGAGTGCGGTACCGCCCGAGGTACCGGAATACTCAAGGGCATATGCCATGCATGTGGGGAAAATAAAAGCGGCCGCTATTCCCCACAGCAGTCCAACAAAAATAAACATGGGGAGAGTCCCAGACAAGGAGAGCATGACCAGGGCGGCCATCGACATTAGCATAAATGTCAGAATGATCCTTTCCTTTCTCCACGTCTCAAAAACCTTTCCTCCAAAAATCCGGCCCATGATCATCATGAAGGCCATGGAGGAAAAGAAGAGCCCAGGATTTCTGACACCACACTGGACCGCATACAGGGGAAAGAAGGCTGAAACGGACGACCAGACGACATACTGCAGGAGACTCGTTATTGCGGGAGCAATGATCTTCCATTCAAACAGAAAGGTACTCCTGACGGGAGGCTCCTTCCCGGGCGTAATTGTTCTGCGTCCGCTCAAACTCAGGGAGAAAAAGAAGGCGCATGCAGACAGGGCCGTGCCGGTAAGAAGGAGAACGGTAAAGCTATAGCGGTTCATCAGGAACATGCCAAAGGGTGCGGCCATGGTCATGGCCAGGGAGGGTGCAAGGAAAATATAACTGATAGCCCGCGTTCGATATACCAGAGGAACCGCACTGATCACATAGGCAATGGCCGCCGTATCCATGCACGAGAATGCAACCCCCTGGAAGAACCTTACGGCCAGAAGCGGCCAAAAAGGGCGAAGGGCGATGAAGGCGAGGAAAGTGGAAGCGAACATCATCGCGCCAAACATCATGACCCGCTTTTCCGGATACTTACGAAGCGCTGCTCCCACAAGGAGCCTGCAGACCAGCGACGCAATACCGAGGATCCCGACAAGCCCGCCTATCTCCCGCGCGCTGGACCCCAATGTCTTCAAGTATATGGGCATCGTGGGAGTCAGGGTAAAATTGGCAACGAAGAAAATGAAGAATGCGAGGAACCCGAGAACGAAATCACGGGTCATTATATTCCTTATGGCATGTTGGGGGGTATCTTCTCTGTTGCGCATGGTGGCAGCCTTCGTCCTGTCACCTTCCTGTCCGCCGCTAGCAAGCTCCGAGCAAACTGTAGATTTTCGTCCTGCTTATGCCGAGAAGCCGTGCCGCCCTGGCTTTGTTCCCTTCAACGGTTTCCAGGATCCCTGCTACGTATTCCCTCTCAACATCCCTGAGTCTCATGGTTCTCCTGTTGCCATTTTCCTGCCCCGGCATAAAGGTAGTGCCGCGTGTGTCAAGAGCCAACGCATCCACGGGTATCTCCGTATGTACGCAAGACAGGAGAACCGCCCGCTCCAGGACATTCGCCAGTTCTCTTACGTTGCCGGGCCAGTGGTACTCCATGAGTCTATCGAGCCCTCTTCGCGCCAGGTGCTTCCTCGCTCCCCCTGCAACTGCAGCAAATCTGGATAGGAAATAGTCGACAAGCAGAGGGATATCCTCCATTCGTTCCCGGAGAGGGGGGACCCGTATTATAAAAGTACTCAGCCTGTAAAAGAGATCGGCCCTGAAGTTTTTTTGCCTCACCTCTTCCTCAAGATCCTTGTTAGTGGCACACACAAGACGCACATTCACCTTTGTTTCCCGTGTTTCTCCGAGCCTTCGAAAGGTTCCCGTTTCTATTACCCGGAGCAATTTCCCCTGCATAACCAGAGGCATTTCTCCCACTTCGTCACCAAAAAACGTCCCACGGTCTGCAATTTCCACCAGGCCTGCTTTGTCAACCTGGGCGCCTGTGAAGGCACCTTTTCCATGGCCAAAGAGTTCGTTCTCCAGAATGCTCTCGGGAAGCGCACCAACATTGACGGTGACAAAAGGACCTTTCGAGCGATTGCTTGTCTTATGGACGGCCCTTGCGATCAACTCCTTGCCTGTCCCCGTCTCTCCCAGTATTAGAACCGGCACATTTGAGGGGCCGACAAGGGAGATCAGCTTCTTGATCTCCTGCATCGGCTTTGATTTCCCCACGAGTTCCTCTGACCCCTGATGTAAATGGTTACCACCAAGCATCTTCATGCCGCACTTCTCCTTTCATACAATTGCCTGCCTCAGGCTGCATGACAAAATACCCATGCCTGCTCCGCCTGCATTGCCTGTCAAGACCTTAAGTTTCTCCACTTAACACGTCCTCGCGACCTGCCCCGATTGTCTCGACCTGAGAGGCTCTGGTAAAGAGTAGCAGAAAGGGTCCCCCCGCGGGGTCCCCTTTCTGTTCCCATAGAATCAGCTTTTAGAAGAAATACCAGACACCGATCCTGTACTGGTCGATATTGCCCGTACGAGAAGCATAGCCGTTGCCGGTGCCGGTGCCTGCACCCACTCCGTTGTAGCCTGTGAAGTCCCGCATCCACTCGACGCCAAACCTGATGGACTGATTTGCATCCCACAGGAGGTTCGCGCCGTATTGCTGGATCATGTTTATGTTGTCGCGGGCTGCCGCATTGTTACTGCGTGCCCATTGGCTGTAGTTGTATTTCAGGTAGCCGTACATGCCGTTGAACTGCACCGCGTCGGTAAGCCACCACGTTGCCTGTGCCCAGAGACCGAAGAGCGTCGGCGCCGCTATGCTGTTGTCCGGCCTGTCGTAGTGTCCCGAACTGGCCGTCGCCAGCCAGGCGTTGCCAGCGGAGTTCTGCCCGACAAAGAAGTTTCCATTGAGAAGGACTGACATAGCCTTATTGCCCTTCTTCTCAGGAACGATCGGTATGGAGTACCTGAAAGCCGTCATCCATGTATCGATCGTATCATCCTTGTAATTTGCAGCATTGGCGGGATCCACGTATTCTTCCTTGTCCTTGCCGTAGTAGCCGCCGAGGGCGAACTTCAGATTGTGAGGCCCGATCTTGCCGCAACGGTCGCTCCAGTAGGCGATCTCGCCCTGGAGCCCCGGCCAGTTGCTCCTGGCGTAGCCGTCATTGTACTGGCGGACTGCCCCCATGGAATTTGTGGGCGATGCGATACCGACCATCGCATTGAGTTCCTTCGTAAAGAAATACCGGAAAGCGATCTGGGGCGTCCTGATTCCTTTAATGTACATCGTGCCGTCCATGAAACCTATCGACGCCGGGTAGTACAGCATACCCCACTGTTGCCAGGCCTGGCCGATCAGCAACTCCGCCGACGACCAGTTCAATTTCATGTACGCATGCCTCAGCTGGAAGCCGCCATACTGGTTCCCCGAGTTCACGCCGCGGAAATCGCCTTCGATGAATGCGCTCGTTTTGGCGCCCCACAGTTCCGGACCCTTGACGAGAAAATTGAAGCGCGTCTCGCCGCTGCTTGCAAAGGTGTTGCTGTACTCATCTGCAAAAACCGACCTGTTGGCGGTGCTGCTCCTGTATGCATACGGAGCGTCAGTATGCGTGTTCTGTGACGACCACCCTAGGTCGTATTTCACATACCCGCCAAACGTAACATCGTACCTGCTCGAAACGCTACCCGCGTTGCTCACAACCGGAACAATCAGGAGCAATACAAGCATCAACAATCCTAGCTGCCTCATTCCTACCTCCTCCTTAAAATTTTTGTAGCGTTCTGCTACATGGTTATTGCCCGGAATTTTCACGCACCTGTCGCTCTCCCCTCGATTACCACGCCTGCAACGCGGGTAACACCGGGGCCTGCACAGTACCCAAAACCGTCTTTGTCTACTCTTTTGCGCAGCCGTTCACTGCGGGGTCCCCCGGCGTGCTTCACGGCGTGGCCGTGCTTCCCGCACACGCCAGGGGGTGAATGGCTTCCTGCCGTCAGCCTGCCTTTACCGCCTCCTGGCCAAACGCCGGGAGGAGGGGCAGCATGCCTCTAATTCTTTATCATCCCTGCTTCCTTCAGGATATCCTTAAGTATCGGGATCTTCCTGGGGATCTCTTTCTTCATCATGGTCTCCCCATCCGTGAACTTCGCCGCGATATGGTTTTTCTTCAGCTCGGCCACATATCCCGGGTCGCTCGTCACCTTTTTAATCGTTTGCTCCAGGATAGTCACGATCTCCTTCGGTGTCTTTGCCGGAACCGCCAGGATAATCGATACGGGGATGTCCGGAACATCCTTTCCGAAAACCTTCACAAGATCCGGAATAGACGGATCAAGCCCCACGGATTTTGGATCCTCAAAGGAAAAGAGGATCCTCAGTTTTTTTGCTTCCGCCTGAGGGGCAGCGGCAAAAGCACTCGTCACACCCACGGGAACATGCTTTCCCATAACGCTCGAGATGACCTCCATGTCGCCCTTGAACGGAACCGGGATCATCTTGAGGCCGGCATGTTTGTTAAGCGACGCCATGCCCATGCTTATAATGGTAGCCACCCCCGGGTGACCGTATTTCAATCCCGGGTTGGCCTTTGCGGCCTTTACAAGATCCTGTATGGTCTTATAGGGAGAATCCGACGGCACTACCAGGACGCGCCCACTCCTTGATATCTCGGCGAAGACATACAGGTCTTCCAGTTTATAGGGCGCCTGCCCCAGGAGAACTCCCGTTATCATGTAGTCGCCCAGATTCCCGATCGTGTACCCATCCGGTTTGGCACGCGCCACGTTTGAACTCACCACTACCCCGCCGCCTCCCGGCTTGTTATCCGGCACCACCGTGGCCTTGAGATATTTCTCGATGTACTTCCCTGTCAGCCGATTCATGATGTCTCCCAGGCCACCCGGCGGAAATCCGCAGACAAGGGTGATCGGCCGGGACGGGTATTTCTCCTCCGCCGCCACAGCCAGCGTCGACGCAAGACAAAAACCCATCAGAACCAGAACTACCAGAACAACCGTGAACCTTCCTCTCATTACATCCTCCTACCTGATCAGTTTATGCTGCCTTTGATACACACTGTTTTCTTGCTTCTCCCAGGGCTCCTAGCGACCCGACGCCTTCTTCAGGGCCGACTTCCGCACGTTCGAAAAACCTCCAAGGATGAGCAAGACTGCCGCCACAGCCAGAACCACCCCCGAGATCGGCCGCGTAGCGAAGATCATGAAGCTCCCGTCCGACATGGTGAGGGCGTTGCGGAAATTCGTTTCGAGCAGGGGGCCGAGCAACAATGCCAGCACCAGCGGCGCCAACTCGTAACCGAATTTTCTCAGTAGAAAGCCCATGATTCCGAAGCACGTCATTATCACGACATCCACTCCGCTGTTGTTCGTGCTGTAAGCCCCTATCAAACAACACAGAAGGATAACAGGTATCAGAATCCTGCCGGGCACCATCGCGACCTTCGCCCACAGACCTACTAAAGGCACATTGAGGATCACGAGCATGACCTGGCCCAGATACATACTGGCGATCACTCCCCAGAATATTTCCGGATGCTGCGTCATAAGCAAGGGGCCCGGCGTAACCCCGTGGACAATCAGCGCACCCAGCAGGAGGCCCATGGTTATATTGCCGGGAATGCCAAGGGCAAGCAGGGGCACAAATGACCCCGCCGCCGCCGCCGTATGGGCCGCCTCCGGCGCTGCCACCCCCTCTATCGCACCCTTGCCGAACTCCTCCGGGTGTTTTGAGAGTTTCTTCTCAGCCGTGTACGTCATAAAGGTCGCCATGATTACTCCCGCTCCCGGCAATATCCCCAGCAGAAACCCGATTATGGTCGAGCGCGATATGGGGCCGAAACATTTCTTCCAATCTTCCCACGTCGGGAAGATACCCTTTATTTTCTCTTTAAAATTAATTGAAGCTTCCGGCTCAGCAATAAGATTCATTACTTCAGTCACCCCGAAGAGGCCCATGGCGACCGTCACCAGATTGAAGCCATCGAGAAGGCTTCCGCACCCGAAGGTGAAACGCGGCGCGCCCGATGTCTGATCCAGGCCCACCGTACCCAGCAAAAGGCCGAAGAAAACCATCATCATTGCCCTGACGAAGGACCCGCTCGATAGAAATGTCAAGGCAACCAGGCTCAGACTTATGAGTGCGAAATACTCGGGAGGCCCAAACTTGAGTGCTGCGTCCGCAAGGGGAAACACGAGGAACATCAGCCCGGCGACGCCCAGCGAACCCGCTATGAAACAGGCAAACGCCGACATTCCCAAAGCCGCTCCCGCCCTGCCGTTCCTGGCCATCGGATAGCCGTCGAAACAGGTTACAATGGCAGTCGCCTCTCCCGGTATGTTCACCAGGATCGATGACCTCGACCCACCGTACATGGCCCCGTAGAAAATCCCCGCCATCATCATCACAGCGGACTGCGCCGACATGCCCAGTGTCACCGGCATAAGTATAGACATGGCCCCGACAGGACCGATCCCCGGGAGAACTCCGACCAGGGTACCGATGAAGCAACCCGCAAAACAGTAGAACAGGTTCGACCACTGAAAGACCTCTTGAAGGCCTCCCAACATCCCACTAATCACATCCATTCCAAACCACCTCCCGTCGCCTGTCTACAATTTGATTATCCCAGCCGGCAACATGACACCGAGATACGTGAATATGAAGTAGGAGCCACATGCTACGACGGGGCCCCATATGATGGAGATCTTCCAGTTACAGCCCGCGATACGAAACAAGGCGGTCAGGACCACACTCGTCATGATCAGAAAGCCTATACGTTCCACCAGTATGCCGTACAATATAAGGGCACCCACCATGACGCCAAGGTATGCGTAAGCCCCTGCTGAATACGAAACAAGCGGCCTACTTTCCTTCTTCTTGCCGAAATGGGTCGCAAGATTTATTAATGAAAAGCCCGTAAGCATCAGCCCGAAGACGAAAGGCGTGAAGCCTGCCCCCGGAGTCTGGAGCTCCCCAAGGCCCAGTGAGTGCGAGGCGTAGATGACATACAGCCCTACCAGGATCCAAATGCAACTGAAGCATATATCGCCCTTCTCTGCTTTCTCCAATTCTTACCTCCTGTCGCGCGTCACTTCATCAATTCCCGCGCGATCGTATTTTTCTGGACCTCCCGTGTTCCTCCGAAAATACCCATCAGACGGGCATCCCTGTAGAATCGCTCAACCTCATACTCAAGCATGTAGCCGTATCCGCCGAGAAGCTGGATCGCCTCGTCGGCGACCTCTACCGCGATACGCGCCGCGTGCATCTTCGCCATCGCTGTGAGCATCGGGTCAATCTGCTCCTGGTCGATGGCCCAGGCCGCCTTGTACACCATGAGCCTGGCCGTCTCTATCTTGATCATCAGTTCCGAGAGGGTATGCTGCGTTGCCTGAAAATCTATAAGCTTCCGGCCGAACTGCTTGCGCTGTTTCACATACGCGAACGCGCGGTCAAAAGCCCCCTGTGCAATTCCCAGCGCCTGGGCGGATATCTCCACCCGAATCTCTTCCAGTATGCGCAGGGCCTGGTAGAATCCCTGGCCCTCCTTCCCGATAAGGTTCGCTACAGGCACCTTTAAATCGTTGAACGAGAGTTCCCCTGTAGGCGTCATTTTGTTGCCCATCTTCTCGCCCACGTCCGCTGCTGTATACCCGGGACTATCCTTCTCGACAATAATAACAGACTGGCCGCGATAGCTCGGCTCGATCGTGAAGTCTGTTTGACACAGTACGATGATGAAATCCGCTATCGGTCCGTTCGAAATGAACATCTTCGAGCCATTGATGACATAGTCATTCCCGTCTCTGACTGCGGCGGTACTTAAAGTACGGATGTCGCTGCCATGGTCCGGCTCCGTAAAGGCTCCGCTCGAAATGGCCTTTCCCGTGCTCAACGGCGTAAGATACTTTATTTTCTGCTCATCCGTCCCGAACCTGAGGATCATCTCCGCCGTCGAGTCGGCATGGCTCAATGCAATGCCCAACCCGGAGTCCTGTCGACAAAACGCCTCCGCTACAAGGACATTCTCCAGCACGCCATATTCCTGTCCACCGCAGCTATCAGGATAATGGATGCCGATAAAACCCAACTCGCAGGCCTTTTTCCATATTTCGTAAGGAAAGCTGTGTGTTCGCTCATGCTCAAGGGCTACATCCTTGTCAAACTCTCCCTGCGCGAATTCCTCAGCAGCCTTTCGTATCGACTCCTGCTCAGAGCTCAACCGGAAATTCATCCGTTCCTCCATCTTCCGCTATGTAACTTCCCGCGCTACGGAACCAACAGTTTCATTATGTTTGCTACATTGTCGACTTCGTCCATCGCCTCAATCAAACTCAAGATCCTCTCGACTTTCTCTACGGGCATCGTCCCGCGAAAAGTGGCACTGCGGAAAAATTTGTCCCGTTTCTCCGCAGCCGTCATAGGGCTGTATATGCCATTGCCTTTCGGCATGTCTATTCTTTTTGTATACTCCTCCCCTTTCTTCATCCGAACCTTCACACAGGCCGCGAGAGGCCTGTCAGCCGGCAAGTTCCCGGTAAGCCTTATCTTCTCGACTATATTCATGATGTCAGGGTCGCGAACGAATTCCTCGGCGTAATGCTCCAGTTTCACGTTTTTTCTAAGCATGACATTCGCGACATTATACTGCAGGCTGAACGCCGCATCTATCTGCGGTACCTCCCGTATCCTGAAATGCTGACCCACCGCAAAATCCAGAGCCTTTGCCGGCACATCGACTACCACCTCGTCGATATCCTTAAACTCTATATGATTGTCATGCACAAGTTCCAGTGCGCAATCTATCGCGGCATGATTGGAACGACAGCATGGATATGGCTTGCAGGTCTCGTCCGCATAGAATTCCTTTCCCAGATTTCTCGTGAGCACCTCAGGCTCGTAGGTCCTGCAATAGAGGGCAAAGTAACCGTATTTGCCGAAGAGCGGATCCCTGGCACCGGTGAACCCCCTTGCAGCCAGCGCTGCCGCGAAGATCCCCGCCTGTGCGGAGAGCCCCTGCGGCAATTTGAACGTGTGTACCCCGTCGAAAAGATTCTGAAAGGTACCTGCAAGCTGATTCAGTACAATACCGAACGCATTTATCATCTGCTCCTCATCGAGCTTCCAGAGCCTGCCCGCGATGGCTGCCGACCCGAAGGCGTTTGCCGTACCCGTGCAGTCAAAACCGGAATCAAGATTCAGATTGGACGCCGCGATTACCCGCGAGGCAAGATCGTCACCCAGGATCAGGGCACTGAGCAAATCTCTGCCACTGACCGCGTTCGCCTCCCCCACGGCAATTGCCACGGGAATCGTGGTGCCGCTTATGTGGGCGGGCGTACTCTTCCCGCCCACAATGGGTCCTGCGGGTTCAAAATCATAGGACCTTGCCATCACGCTATTGAGAAGGGCGGCATTATGGACCGGGACTTTGTCGCCATGCGCCACAATGGTGGCCTCCTGCCTGCCACCCCAGTGCCTGATCAAATCCAGCAGCATGGAACAACCCGGCGCATTCGCTCCTGCGATCATGCATCCCACCACGTCCATCAGGCGGTCCCGGGCCTTCGCTACAGCCGTGGCCCCGAAATCCTCAAAAGAAGTGTCAATTACATTCCGGATCAATTCCCGCGTTACACTCATTCTCTCCCCTCCCGGGTCCGGCTAATCCAGCGACTTGAGCTTATCCATAAAAGTCGGCAAAACGACCTTCCAGTCTCCCACGACACCAAACTGCGCCTGCTTGAAAATTGCAGCCCTGGAATCTTTGTTGATCGCGATGATCGTCTTCGACCTGGAACAGCCCGACATGTGCTGACTCGCCCCGGAGATACCCACGGCGATGTAAACCTTGGGGGCGACTATCTTGCCCGTAATACCTATCTGTATCGTTGCAGGTACCCAGTCATTATCGCAGGCCACCCTGGAGGCGCCCATGGCACCCTTGAGGGTTTTAGCTGCTTCTGCCAACCGCTTGAACCCTTCCGCGTCGCCGATGCCCCTGCCTCCCGACACGATCAGTTCCGCATCCTCAAGTTTTATCCCTTCCGACTCCTCCACGACCTTTTCAATGACCTTCACGCGGCCGCTCAATGCAGTGGAACCCATACTAAGGGAGCGCACCTCTCCGGTTCGGTCAACCGGATCCGGGGCTATCAAGGACTTCGGTCTCACCGTCGCGATTTGCGGTAAATCATCGGTGCTGAACTTTGCCATCACCAGCGCTCCATAAACCGGCTTTGTCACGACAAGCCGCTTTGTGCCTTCTTCCACCGACAGATCCACACAGTCCGTAGCTGCCGCCACGCCCAGTTTAAATGCAAGGGCGGGTCCAAGGTCCGCCCCTTGATCATTATGACCGAACATGAAATACCTGGGTTGCTCATGCTCAAAAATGTTAACAAGGGCCCCCGCATAGAGGTTCGCCTCATACGCTCCCGGGACATCGATGGCATATACCCTGTCCGCTCCGAAGGCATAGGCCTCCCGGGCCTGCTGCCCGACACCGTCGCCTATGAATACCGCGACAAGATCCTCACCAAGCGCATCGGCGAGGCCCCTGCCGCCGCCCAGAAGTTCCTTCGTCGTCGCCCCGAGCTGCCCTTCAATTACTTCGCCATATACCAAGATATGCTTATGATCAGCCATGACATTCACTCTCTCTTATAATATTTTTGCTTTTCTCAGCGTGAGGGCCAGGTTTTCGGCCATCTCCTCTGTGCTCTCTCCTTCCATAATCTCGCATGTTCCCTGGATCACAGGCTTAAAGAGCTTCAGGAGATTGAGCCGTCTTCCCTTCATGCCGACGCTCGAAGCGTCAACGCCAATGTCCGACGGTTTCCACACAACAGGCTGAACCTTGTTTGCCGCCCTGATATTCTGGATAGCCGGATAACGAGCCTGGCCGAGCTCGTTGCTCACCGTGATGACTGCCGGCAACTCCACCTCAACGACCTCATGACCATTGGAGGTAACCCGCTCGATCCTTGCTTTTCCGTCAGCAATCTCGATCTTCTTCGCTACCGTCACGTAGGGAAGGCCCAGGAAATTGGCTATCCCGAGGCCCACCTGGCCGGCGTTCCAGTCGGCCGCCTGCCTTCCGCACAGGATAAGGTCATAAGAACCGTTCTTTTTTATCGCCTCGGCAAGGGCAAAAGCCGTCGACCAGCTATCCCCGCCTGCGAACGCTTCATCTTCCAACAGAACAAGTTCATCCGCCCCCATGAATACGGGCTTCTTCGTAACCGCCCTATCCAGTCCGGTCCCGAGCGAAAAGGCCGTGACCTTTGCCCCGGATTTATCCTTGATGCGCAGTGCCGCTTCCACAGCCTGTTCGTCAAAAGGGTTCAGCACTTTGGTGATCTTGGGCGACGGTATAAATGCATTCTTGTCGCTATCGAGGGTGAAAGACTCTTCCGGCGCTTCGGGGTCGGCGATCTGTTTTACGCATACTATGATGTTCATTCCTAATCTCCTAACACGTGTATTTCAGCGGCAGGTCACCCCACCTGATTCGTCCGGGTGGAGCGGCCGGCCGCGAAGGGATCCCGTTTCGTCGTTTACGTCTCTTGCACCGAATCGGAAGGCTGGCCCGCGATAACCTTTGCCGCCTTTACCAGACTCAACAAACCAGTCGACCCGCCATGGAACATGCTCATTTTTACACGCACAAAATGCTCAAAACTCAGCTCTCTCGATGGCGCCAGTCCACCATATATTTCCAGTCCTGCTTCGAACACCCGCCACATGACCTTTTTGCAGTACCAGTTGGCATAAAACCACCCGAGCGGGTCTCTGAGCTGACCCCGTCCTTCACAACACCATTCCCAGGCATCGTTATAAAGGAAAAGCCTCAGGGTCCGGATGAGACAGTCAGTTTCGGCGACGAGCATTCCTACATTATTGTGCTCGATAATACGTTTGCCGCCCTGAATCCTGGCTTTGGAGTACTCCTTGTAATCTTCCCATGCACGCTCGGTCCATCCTAGCTCCGCGAAGAGGTGAGCAGTTTTCCCTGCCAGGCGGGATTTTCCCACTTCAAAGGCACCGTTTACCGGACTCATCCGATACTTGTCGGAGACCCTGCAGTTCTCGAAGCGCATCTGAACATTTGATGAGAGCTCGTTTCCCATGTTGTCGTTGACCCGGCTGACTGACCATCCGGGTTTGCGGGTATCGACCAGGAACTGTGTCATGCTTTTAGAGATGGGGCCTTTCGGATCGGTCCTCGCCATGACCGTAATGTAATTGGAGACGCCGCCTGCCGTACAGAACATCTTGTCCCCATTTATGACCCAGTCGTCTCCGTCTTTAACCGCGAGCGTCTGTCCGGCGACACCCGGTTCGTCATATGGCAGAAGCATGTCGCTACCGCTGTTCGGCTCCGTAAAGGAGGCGGCCATCATCGTGGTCCTGTCGTTCATGAAATCTTCGATGACCTCTTTTGCAACTTCCTCCGGTGCATACTCAAAGGCAGCCATCTGTTTCCACGCTATGGTCATAAGTCTGCCGAACTGACCCCCATAGTATCCGGCCGTCTCCGCCAGGGCTCCCATAGCCACGTGATCTTCCCCATAGCCTCCTCCGCCAAACCTTGCGGGGGCCGCTATCTGTCTCAAGCCCGCGTCATGGGCCTTGCTTAGAAGTTCCAGGGGCAGACGGGCCCTCAGGTCTGCGGGAGTGGCATTGGGCGCGATCGGCTTATCCGCCATGTCGTTCAGAGCTCTCAAGTCCACTTCTCTCTCGCAGAAATCTTTCATGAGAGCTGCCAGGCTCCTGTGCTCGTCGGTTATGTAGGGCAGATTCCAGTTAAGCATATTTCCTCCTTTTATTTGAAATCATCGTTGTCGTTATATCGGACTCGATTGATACAGAGCAAATAGCGTGCCGCTTAGGAAAACCCCGGAATTTGGATCATGCGCCATCTTGCTTGTCAGAAGCGCTGCGCACGATAACCAGCCATAATAACGCCGCATTACCCCTCGTTTAGATCCTCGGGTACGGTGCCTGCGTTACCACTCGCCGGGAAGAGACCCCGTGGAGAAAGAGACCCATCGCAGTGATATATCGCCATTGATCGCCATATATCATCATATATAGCATCAGCCGTCAGTTTTTGATTGACAACACAGGAATTATTCTGATACGTTTAGAACGTCCAATTTGACCGCTGGAAGACACACCACGACATTTTTCACCTTAGCGCGAGTGCCATGCAGAACGAAGTTGACCGCCAGTCCACACCAGATCCTTTCCTTTCCATGATTGCCATGTTTGAGGGAGAGTTCTCGATCGACTGGATCGAAGAACTCACAGACATGAAGCCCTCCACGATCCTTTCCCTGCTGGAAGAGCAAACGCACGCCGGGGTACTGGCCAGAAAGACGCCGGCTACCTACATGATGGTGGATCCTGAGATACAAAAAGCACGGGTGGAGCTGACGGCTCCGGACAGAGCGGAGTCTTATCACCAGAGCATAGCGCATATCCTTATTCGCGATCTTCCTGATGACGATTCCAAAGCGCTGGGGATATCCCGACACCTCCTTCGTGTCTCTAATGACTGGAAAGGATGTCAGTGGCTGCTGAGAGCGGGGAGGATCTACAGCCGGTCGTTCAACTACACGAAGGCTGGCGAGTGTTTCGCAAAGATCCTTAACGATCTTTCTTCCCGAAGAGGGGATGATGAGGACAGGCTTTTTATCGAGACCACAGTAGAATACTCCAACAGCTTCGCACGTGGATCCACCCCACCCCGCATACTTTCCCTGCTCCAGGAGGCTTCAGACCGGGCAAACAGCCTGGGGGCTCAGTCCCATATGCTGCTCATAGAGATGCATATCGCCAAATTCGAATGGGCCGGTTTTGAACCTGACAGAGCTCTGGAACGGTTTGGACGTGCCTTCGCCAGGATGCAGGAACTGGAAGACACCGAGCTCACCGCTGAGGCCACTTCATTCTCCACTTACTTTTTGTTCTGGCAGGGCCGGTTCATGGACGTCGTCGAGAGCTATGAGAGATCTGCGCCGGACGTGCTGAAGCATCCCGTCGGCCACTTCCCGATCCTCGCCTCCACTATCGTGGGGCATAGCTACGCTATCGTGGGCCAGGTCACCCAGGGACTTGGAATGCTGGATGCCGTTCGCAGCTATTGCCTCCAGGGAGGTGATCTATATCTCGCGTGTTATGCGGGATGGGGCATAGGGATGGTTATGCTCTCTCTTCGACGGATTGAAGACGCCATCAGCTATTTTTCGTCTGCGGCGAAAGACGCAAGGAATTCCGGCAATCACCTGGTAGGCCACAACGTAAACCTGCCGCTTGCTTATGCCCACTATCTCCGCGGAAACAAACGGCAGGCGGTCAGGTACGTGCGGCAATTTCTGCGCGGCAGCGGAGGAGTGCCTCAAGTCAATCTCCTCTTGTATCCGTATCTGTCGGCACTGTCCTGGGCTATGGAAAAGGGAGATTTCCCGCTTATAACGGAACTTGAACTTAAAAAGATAATCAACCAGATGCTGGGAATCCGGAATGTTTTCGCCAAGGGTACGGCGTTCAGGTACCGGGCCCTGATGGGACAAAGAGAAGATTGGCCCAGTTCAAAGATTATTCGTTCGCTCAAGTTTTCTATCAGGTGCTACGAGAAATCGGGCGACCTGATTGAATGCACCATGGCAAGACTGGATCTGGCACGCCACTACCTGTCCGCCGGAAATGACGAGGAAGGCAGGAAGGAAGTGCGCGAGGCGGCCCAGGCGCTCACACCGGCGCACGTCAATCTGCTCCCCGACGACTTAAGGGCTATTGTCCTGGACCGGAACGCCGAAGGAACCGTTCTCGATGAAATTATGAAAATGCTCAAAGGCATGGTGGCAATTCGGGATAACAAGAAGCGTCTTCAACAAATAGTCGCGACAGTAAACCGGATCACCGGCGCCGAAAGAGGGGCTCTCTTGCTCGCGGATGTCACGATGATTCCCCCAAGGCTTCTGCTTCGGGCATCCAAAAACCTTACGGCTGAAGAAGTGAATGATCCCGGCTTCCTCTCTTGCAGGAAAATAATTGAAGAGGTGCTTACCTCAGGTGAAGGACGCATCTCCGGAATAGCCCCCGGCGAGGAAGAAGTTTCAGACCCGGGGGAAATTATCCGCTCCAGCATATGTGTGCCGGTAACACTTGAAAACAAGATCGTCGGGGTCCTCTATCACGAGAACCGTCTCCTGAGTAAGGCTTTCAAAGAATCTGATCTGGATCTTCTCTCCTATTTTGCAGCCATAGCTACCCTGGATTTAGTCAATCAGATGGCCCATCAGGAAATCGAGCAACTCCGGCAGAAGGATAGGGAAAAAGAGGCCTTTCATGAAAATGAATATGCGCCGGTTTGTCATTTTGAGAATATTGTCGGGACAAGTCCGGCGATCCAGCAACTCCTGCTTCAGGTAAGCCAGGCTGCCGAGATTGACACAAGCGTGCTGATACTCGGCGAAACAGGCGTGGGAAAGAACCTTATCGCAGAAGCTGTCCATCGCTATAGCCCCCGGAAGAACGGGCCCTTCATTACCGTTCAGTGCAGCGCATTAACGGAAAGTCTCATTACCAGCGAACTCTTCGGTCACGAAAAGGGCGCATTTACCGGCGCCACGAACAGGCAGATCGGGAGGATTGAACTGGCCAACGGCGGAACCCTCTTTCTCGATGAGATCGGTGACCTCTCGCTGGACATCCAGGCGCGTCTGCTGAGGGTCCTGCAAAGCAAGGAATTCGAGCGGGTGGGCGGAGGAAAGGAGACCCTCACGTCTGATTTCAGACTCATCGCTGCAACCAACCGGGACCTTGAAAGTGAGATCGAGCTCAAAACGTTTCGAAAAGATCTCTATTACAGGATCAACGTCATCCCTGTCCACATACCCGCACTGAGAGAGAGAAAAGAAGACATACCACTACTCGCTCAGCACTTCTTCAGAATATTCAAGGCCAGATATAACAAACCCATCGACAGGATACCCGACGATGAAATGCAGAAACTCCTCGAATATGACTGGCCGGGCAATATCCGGCAGTTGGAAAACGTGATCCAGCGGGCCGTGGTGTTGAGCAGGGGCAATCATTTCAAACTGTACTCGCTGGAAAAAGCCCGATCCAGCTTGGCGGACCCCGCTACGTTCGCCACCCTTGAGGAGAACGAGCGGTGCCACATTCTTGAAGCCCTCAAAAGATCGGGCTGGAAGATCCATGGCCCGGGAGGAGCGGCTGCCATTCTGGCCATAAACCCCTCCACCCTGTCATCCAGGATGAGAAAGCTCGGTATTAAAAGACCTCCGGCGGAATAACCCCCGACCGAAAGAATATTTCTACTAGATTCTTCTCAGCATTTCCGCACCGATGATCGCTTTCTCCACTTCCTTTGATCCTTCGTAAATTTCAACGATCTTTGCGTCGCGGTAGAACCTCTGGATATCGTATTCGGCTATGTAGCCGTAGCCGCCGTGGAGCTGGAGGGCTTTGTTCACCACGTCGACGGCGGCGTCGCCGGCGTTCCATTTCGCCATGGAGATGAGCGCCGTGTCCGGGTCCCCTTTGTCAACAGAATGGGCCGCCCGCCAGTAAAGACCCCTGGCGGCCTCGATCTTCGTCGCCATCTCGGCGATGATGAACTGTATTACCTGCATCTTCGAAAGCGGTGCGCCGAAGGCCCTTCTTTTCGTCACATGCGCTATGGCGAGGTCAAGCGCCCCCTGGGCGACGCCGACACCCTGGGCCGCCACGTGGTTGCGCGTCTTGTTGAAGAAATCCATGAGCTGGTAGAAGCCCTGGCCTTCTTCCCCCACGAGGTTCTCAACGGGGGCAATGACGTCGGCAAGGCCGATCTCCGCCGTGTTGGAGGCCCTGATGCCCATCTTGCCGTGGATTTTGCTTGCCTGGAAACCCGGCTGTTTCGCGTCGACGATTATTGCGCTGTGCCTCCTGTGGGTGTTTTTCTCATCCGGGTCGGTGATACAGAAAACAAGGAGGTAGTCGGCCAGGCAACCGTTGGTGATGAACATCTTGGAGCCGTTTATAACGTAATCGCCATTCTTCCTCTCCGCTATCGTACTTGCCGCGACGGCATCGGATCCGGCATCAGCTTCCGTTATACCGAAACCCATGATGGCATCGCCGCTGACGAGCGGCGGAAGGTATTTCTTCTTCAGTTCCTCGGAGCCGAAGGCCTGGATCATCTCGGCACCGAAGGTGGTGGACAGAACGGCCTGTCCGCAGCCCGGGTCGACACGCCAGAACTCCTCGGCGATAAGGGAATGCTCCAGGTACCCAAGGCCATGCCCGCCGTATTCCTCCTTGATAAAGGTGCCGACAAGTCCGTACTTGCATGCCTTCTTCCAGATCTCAAGGTCGAATTCTTCCTTCTCGTCGAATTCTTTTGCCCTCGGCGTAAATTCGCCCAGGGCAAACTCACGCGCCGCCTGCTTTATATAGGTTTGTTCTTCGGTAAGTTCCATCTATCTCTCCTCGCGTCTTGTATTTTCCCGCTGGAAGGCTCTTTCCTTCCAGCGGGGTGTGACATCAGGGGTCGGGCCCTCTGTTGGTTTTAGGGATTCTATAGGGAGGGTTTTCTGGGGGGCGAGCCCGACCCTTGGCTGGGATGTCACGTCATTATGGGGGGTGTTGCCTGTATAATATCCTTTAAAAGACCCTCTTCAGGAGTTCACTCGTAATGACCGCCTTCTCGACCTCCTTGGAGCCTTCGTATATCTCGATGATCTTTGCGTCACGGTAGAACCTCTGGATGTCGTATTCCGCGATGTAGCCGTACCCGCCGTGGAGCTGGAGGGCCTCGTTCGCCACGTAAACGGCGGTTTCACCGGCGAACCACTTGGCCATGGAGACCAGCGCGGGGTCGAGCTTGCCGTTGTCGAGGAGGTATGCCGCCCTCCAGTAGAGGCTGCGGGACGCCTCGACACGGGTGGCCATCTCGGCTATCTTGAACTGCACCCCCTGGAGCCTGGAGAGCGATCCACCGAAAGCCTTTCTCTTCTTCACGTGAGATATGGCCATCTCCAGAGCCCCCTGGGCGACACCGACGCCCTGGGCCGCCACGTGGTTGCGGGTCATGTTGAAGAACTCCATGAGTTGGTAGAATCCCCGGCCCTGCCTCCCGATGAGGTTCGCGGCGGGCACCTCCACGTTGTTGAAGCTCACCTCCGCCGTGTTGGAGGCCCTGATGCCCATCTTGCCGTGGATTTTGCTGGCACTGAAGCCCGGGGTCGCCGTGTCGAGGAGTATGACGGAACATCTTTTGTGCACGTCCTTGACCTCGGGGTCGGTGACGGCGTAAACCAGGAGGTACCTGGCATTGCAGCCGTTGGTAATGAACATCTTCGCCCCGTTGATAACGTACGTGTCACCTCTCTTCTCCGCCCGGGTCTTCACCATCGTCACGTCACTGCCCGCGTCGGGCTCGGTGATGGCGGTGCCGATGATGACCTCGCCGGAGGCTATCATCGGCAGGTAGGTCTTCTTCTGCTCCACGGTACCGAAGGCCTGGATCATCTCCGCCCCGAAACCGGCGGAGCAGATGTTCTGACCGCAGCCCGGGTCGACGCGCCACATCTCCTCGGTGATGAGGGAGTGTTCGAGAAAACCCAGGCCCGCGCCGCCATACTCCTCCTTGATGAAGACACCGATGAAGCCGTTCTCGGCGGCACGCTTCACGATGGAAAGGTCGAACTCCTCCTTCTCGTCGAAGTCCTTCGCCCTGTCGCGGAACTCCTTCTCCGCAAACTCGCGCGCGGCCATTACAATATCTTTCTGTTCCGTTGTCAGTTCCATGTATTCCTTCTCCAGGGGTTATTCCCCGATTTGGCTGGCTTTATAGTTCTCAACCCTGGCCGAACTCCTTGCGCAGCTCCGGCTTTGAGATCTTGCCTGTTGAATTGAGCGGCATCTCCTTTATGAAATGGACGATCTTGGGAACCTTGTAGCCCGCGATCTTGCCCTTGCAGTACTGGATAAGCTCCACGGCATCGAGAGTCGCGCTTTCGTTGAGTACCACGATGGCCGCTATAGCCTCGCCCCACACCGGGTGGGGGACACCGATCGCCGAGGACTCCCGCACCGCCGGATGCTCGTTGACGACCTTTTCTATCTCCGCCGGATAGACGTTCTCGCCGCCGGTTATGATCATGTCCTTTTTGCGGTCGATGACATAGACATACCGCCTTTCGTCGATGACGCACACGTCTTCCGTGTAGAACCACCCGTTCCTGAAGGCTTTCTTCGTCTGTTCCTCCTTGCGCCAGTACCCGGGCGAATTGCCCAGAGTGCGCACGATCATCTCTCCCTTTCCCGGAGGAACAACGGGATTGCCGTTGTCATCGACGATGAGGACCTCGCAATCGTAGGCGGCCCTGCCACAGGACTCGAGGATCCTGAGGTTGCCGCGCGCAAGTTCCCCTTCGATTTCATGTGCCGAAAGGTTGGTGGTTACGCCCGTCGTCTCCGTGGTCCCATGGTGTTCACCGAGGATGCAGCCGAAGATGTCGATGAACTGCTTGTAGACGGAAGGGATGATCCCGGCTCCGGCAAACCAGAGCTTCTTCATGCTCGATATGTCATAATGGCCCTTCAGTGAAGGCCAAGCGTCGAGGAGCATCCTCACCATGGGCGTCGCAAGCATGCCCGCCACAAGGCGCTCTTCCTCAACCGCCTTAAAGAGGTTCTCGGGGTCGAATTTCTGGAAGAGGACGCTCGTGGCCCCGCGGTAGAAGGGACCGAAGAATGAGGTCGAGGCCGTCACGTGGTACATGGGGCAGATGGTGAAGGCCTTCTCGTCCGTTTCGATGCGGTTGTTGAATGAACACGTCCGACCGGTGTGGTACACGTTGAGATGGGTCTGCATCACGCCTTTGGGAACACCCGTCGTGCCGCTCGTATACATGAGCATGGCAAGATCGTCTTCGTACACAGTCTCTTTCCATCCGTCGGCGGCGGCGCGCCCGATCAGTTCTTCGTAGCCATGCCACCCCTGGGGCCTTCCTTCTTTCGGCCCGATGTGAACGTATTCGCGCACAAAGGGTACCTGCCCTTCTATATCCCGGGCGGTCTTCACATACCGATCATCTACGAACAGGATGACGGGTTCCGCATCGGAGAGAACCCCCACCATCTCGGGCCCGGCGAGCCGGAAATTCACCGGTACGAAGACAAAACCCGCGGCTGGCACGCAAATGGTCAACTCCATGTATTCGTAGCTGTTCTGGCTCAGGATACCCACCCGGTCGCCTTTCTTTGCGCCGAGGGCAAAAAGGGCGCTGCCGATCTTCGTGGCCCTCTCTTTAAGTTCGCTGAAAGTGCAGACTTTACCCGTCTCGAATTCCTTCATGGCCGTCTTCTGCGGATACAGCAAGGCGTTCCGCTCGACCAGGGCCCTTATCGTCTGGAAGTCATGGTTTGAGCTCATTCTGATATTCCTCCTCAAGTGACTGTAATAGAGTGATACTCGTAATCCTGAAGGCAATTATCTAATCGTCATCCGGACGCAGAGGCTGTGTCGTAATTCCCGGCACAGTTTTTTGGGATCATACTGAAAAAGCGGCAAAGTAACTTAAAACCTTTCTCCCTTATCCTCTCGCTGTGACAAAGTATTCTGGAAGTAGTGGAAAGCAAGTAGCGTGCCGTTTTCGAAAACCCCGGACTTTCCCTCATAGAGTCGTCTTGCCTTTCCGATCCCGGGTACAGGATAACTCGCGATAATAACATCGCATTGCCCCTCCTCGGCATCGGCAGAAACTACTCTTTGTGGTAAGCCGCAACAGAGAGCTTGTGTGAAAAAACAAGCTTCTATGTGGCGAGATATCGCAACTGATAGCTATATATCACCATATGTCACTGCTATCATGAATTTGTAGGTGAGAAAATGGAGCTTATTGGGATGGATTTCGAACAAATATGCGGCCGCCTTCCGGCTAGTCAAGTTCCTTCAGGCGGAAGATCAGTGTGCTGGCTGCTGTGGTCAGTAAGCCCAAAATTATGATGCCCAGCCTGAAACTATAGAGGTCACCGGAGACTCCCAGCAGCCAGGGGACGGCGCCGCTGCCGATTACCATACTTACGGCAAGGATCATTCCCGTTGCAAGGCCTCTCATTTCGCGGGTGAATATCTTTGCGATCGCCACGAGCCCGACAGGGAAAAAACCCGTTATAAAGACAGCCTGCAGGAAAAGAACGATACCCATGTGCCTCACGGAAACGAGGCCCATGAAAATGGTAAACACGCCCGCAACGGCCATCATGGGAAACATGATCCTTTTGAGGCTAAACCTGTCGATGAGAAAACCGCAGGAAATCGCGACACCGACGGATCCCAGTCGTGACACACCCAGCACGCTGTTTGCGTAACCGATATTCAGGTGCAGTTCCTTTGTCAGGTAGAGGGGTATGATGGAATAAATCCCGAGGTTTGCGCCAACGCCGAAGGCGAAGAGCACGGTCATTACCCACAGGGACCGCATTTTCAGGATGTCCCGGAACATTGCCCGCGGAGCACCGCCGATCTTTACCTCGCTGCATGCAAAGCACAGTACGATCGCGCAGGCGAGAAAGATGCATCCGAAGACGACGAATATCCCGCGCCAGGGGACAAGGCCGAGAAGCGCGATGGCGACAAAAGGGGTGGTAAGAATGGAGATTGAGGCCCCGGTGTCATGGATGGAGATGGCCTTGCCCCAGTCCTTTTCCGGGTAATACTCGGTGATCAGCGGGATAACGGAGGGTATGTAAGTACCGACGGCAAGACCGAGCACGAGGGCAAAAAGGTAGAGCAGGAAAAAGGTGTGGACAAAGGGGATCAGGAAGGTTGCGAGGCTCAAAAGGGCCAGGGAGAGGACGATCGACTTCTTGTAGCCGAGCCTTCCGGAAAAGAAACCGGAAAGGATCACCGAGACGCCGTATCCAACGGACAGGAATATAAAGATGCCGCTCGCCTGTGCGTGGGTAACCATGAACTCGTCTTCAATCACCGGCAGGATGGGAGACAGGATTATCCTGACGGAAAAGTTGAGAAACCACAGGAGCCAGAGGAAAAGGAGGAAGAGAAGCGCCCTGCCCCGAAGATTGGAATATCGCCCCACAGTTGAACTATAACCTGATGCGATATTTTTGGAAAACAGAAAAACGAAAAAATCTGTCGGACGCGGCCCATATTCCCCTCGGTCCGGGATATTCCGCCCGGGCCCCGGGGATGCGGTCCAACTGGCGCTATTCCCGTGTGATATACTTTATACTTATCGAATGCCGTGCTTCCCTTCATTTCCGCCGGGTACAGTCGCCCGGTAAAAAGCCCGGCAGGGTGCTCGCAAACACAGGAGATGAAAACGTGAGTCTGCCCAAGGTCGCCTATTTTTCGATGGAGATAGCAATTCGGAACGTGATGCCCACTTACAGCGGAGGCCTGGGGGTGCTTGCAGGCGACACGATCCGCGCCGCCGCCGACCTGCGGGTGCCCATGGTGGCAGTGACACTCCTCCATCGGAAGGGCTATTTCCGTCAGAGGCTCGATCAGAAAGGAACGCAGAAAGAGGAGGCCGTGGAATGGCCCGTCGAGGAATATCTCGAAGGATCGACCATCCGAGCCGCCGTGACCATCGAGGGACGCACCGTGTATATCCGTCCCTGGCGGTACGACATGGTCGGCGAAGGCGGTTTTCGGGTGCCTGTTTTCTTCCTCGACACATTCCTACCCGAAAATGATGAGCGGGACCGTAATCTTACAGACTTCCTTTACGGGGGTGACGAGCGCTACCGGTTCTGTCAGGAGATCATACTCGGACCGGGTGGCTTCAGGGTATTGAAAAACCTCGGTTATTCAGCAATAGAACTATTTCATCTCAACGAGGGACACTCAAGCCTTCTCACCCTGGAGGTCCTGCGCGAGGAAGCCGCAAGAGCGGGAAGAGGGACGGTGAACAAGGAGGACGTCGCGGCGGTCCGCAGGCGCTGTGTCTTCACCACCCACACCCCCGTTCCCGCGGGACACGACCAATTCTCCCTCGACCTCGTATCGGAGGTTTGCGAATACCATCAGGACATTGCGAACTTGAAGGATATCCTGTTCTACCAGGGGCGTCTCAATATGACGTACCTGGCCCTGAACCTCAGTGGTTTCGTGAATGGGGTGGCAAAAAAACATGGCGAAGTATCGACACTCATGTATGCCGGATACATCATCGACTCCATCACCAACGGAGTCCACGCGGCCACCTGGACAGCGCCCCCTTTTCGCAGGCTCAACGATCGTTACATTCCCAGCTGGAGGGAAAGCGCCCTCAGTCTTCGATACGCCTTGAGCATTCCCGCCAACGAGGTCTGGGAGGCCCACATCAAAGCAAAGCACGATCTCCTCGAAGTCGTCCGGCAAAAGACGGGGCTTCCGATGGATGACAGCGTCTTCACCATCGGTTTTGCGCGGCGTGCCACGGCCTACAAAAGAGCCGACATGTTGTTCGATAACAAGGAAAGATTACGGGCGATAGCCTCGAACGCCGGCCCTTTTCAATTGATCTTCGCGGGTAAGGCCCACCCGAAGGACGAAGGAGGCAAGGAATTGATCAGGCGTGTCTTTGAGGCGCAAAAGGAACTTAGCCCGCATATTCACGTAGCCTACCTCGAGGACTACGATATGGATCTCGGACGGATCATTACGTCCGGCGTCGACCTGTGGCTCAACACCCCCGAGCCGCCGATGGAGGCGTCAGGCACAAGCGGTATGAAGGCGGCCATCAATGGCGTTCCGAGCCTGAGCATTCTTGACGGGTGGTGGATCGAGGGGTGCCTCGAGGGAATCACCGGATGGTCCATCGGAAACAACAACCCGGGGATAGATGTCGATCGCTCAAAGGACGCTCTCTCCCTTTACGATAAACTCGAAGACACCATAATTCCCCTCTTCTACCGTGACCGTGAAGGCTATATTAAGGTTATGAAAAACGCGATCGCCCTCAACGGCTCCTTTTTTAATACCCACCGTATGATCCAGGAGTACGTGCTGAAGGCCTACTTCAGATAGGGGATTTCCCGCACACATCGATGGTGCAGAATTCAACCCGTCGGAGGTGACAGCCATGAAATGGTATCAATTAGACGCAGAGGCGGTCTTCGCTGAATATAGCACCCGTCGCGGGGGTCTGGCGGCCTCAGAGGTCGAGGAAAGGCTGCATCGTTACGGCCCCAACAGTCTGCCCGGGGAAGAAGGGCTCAGCCGCCTTGCAGTCCTGCTCCATCAATTCAAAAGTCCTCTCATATACATCCTCATCGTCGCTGCGGTGGTGACCGCCATCCTCAAGGAATACATCGATACCGGGGTGATAGTCGCGGTGGTGATCCTCAACGCCGTTGTCGGCTACTTGCAGGAATACAAGGCGGAAGAGAGCGTCCGGGCCCTCAAGGGCATGGTCGTCGCAAAGGCAAGGGTTGTCCGCGACGGGAAAGAAGAGGAGATCCCCAGTGAGGGACTCGTACCGGGTGACATCGTGCTGCTCGCATCGGGGGCAAAGGTACCGGCCGACGTGAGGCTTGTCGAGGTCAATGAGCTGCGGGCCGACGAAGCCGCCCTCACCGGGGAATCGCTTCCCGTCGAAAAGACAGCGGGTCCCATAGCCTCGGAACACCTTACGGCCGGCGATCAGACTAACATGGCCTTCATGGGAACGAGCATCGTGAACGGCCGCGCGCGGGGCATCGTCGTCGAAACGGGGAGAAATACGATGCTCGGGCAGATCGCCCGGGACGTGAAGGATCTCTCCGTCACACAGACCCCTCTGCAGCGGAAGATCGTCAGGTTTGCCCAGTTCATCGGGCTGCTGGTACTGGCAAGCGCCGCCGCGATTATTATCCTGGGTCTCTCCCTGGGAATAGCCCTTAAGGAGCTGTTTACTACCGCCGTCGCCGCCGCGGTAGCCACGGTCCCGGAAGGTCTTCCCATCGTCGTGACGGTCACCATGGCCATAGGCATCACCCGGATGGCGCGCCGGAATGCCGTCATACGCAAGCTTGCCGCCGTGGAAACCCTGGGAAGCACCACGATAATCTGTTCCGATAAGACAGGGACACTGACCAGGAATGAGATGACCGTCAAGGCCGTTTGCGACGGACACCATTCCTTTGAAGTGACCGGCGGCGGCTACGACCCTGAAGGCAAGATACTCCATGACTGGGAGCCCACCGACGAGGCATCGCTGAGGGGATTGCACACACTGCTGAGGATCGGCCTGCTCTGCAACGAATCCGGATTGATCCGGGAAGAGGGTTTCTTCCGGGTCGACGGTGACCCGACGGAAGGAGCCCTCATAGTGTCGGCCATGAAGGCGGGGCTGGATCCTGAGGGCGAGAGAAAAAGGTATCCCCAGGCAGGTATCATACCCTTCGAGTCAGAACGCGGTTTCATGGCAACCCTCCATGAGCACGAAGGAGGGAGCGTCATTTTCGTAAAAGGAGCACCGGAAAGGGTGCTCGACATGTGTGCGCACCTGCCGTCCGGGGAGACTATTGACCACAGGAAGATCGTGAAGACCGCGGAGCGTTTTGCGGAGGATGGGTTGAGGGTTCTGGCCATGGCCTACAAGGAGATGGACAAGAACACCGCCACGGGGAAATTCACCCATGATCACATCGGCAATGATCTCGTCTTCGCAGGTCTCCAGGGCATGATGGATCCGCCGAGACCGGAGGCCATAGAGGCAATCAGGGGATGCAGAGAGGCGGGCATCAGGGTGGTCATGATCACCGGCGACCATGCCGTCACCGCCTCCGCCATCGGCAGGACCATAGGCCTGGGAGAGAGAAAGGGCCCGACCATCACCGGCAGGGAACTGGAGACGATGAGCGACGACGAACTCTTCGCCAGGGTTCAGGATACCTCTGTTTACGCCCGTGTCTCGCCGCAGCACAAACTGCGGATCGTCCAGCAATACATGCGCCATGGGGAAGTCGTGGCCGTCACCGGCGACGGCGTCAACGACGCTCCGGCCCTGAAGGCGGCTCACATAGGGGCCGCCATGGGAAGGACGGGAACCGACGTGGCCCGGGAGGCCGCCGATATGATCGTCACCGATGATAATTTCGCCTCCATCTTTCATGCCGTGGAGGAGGGAAGAATCGTCTTTGACAATATACGGAAAGTCACCATGTTCCTCATACCCACAGGATTTGCCGCCATTATTGCGATCCTTGTTTCCATGTTCCTTGAAATGCCCGTCCCCTTCGTGGCGGCCCAGCTCCTCTGGATCAACCTCGTTACCAATGGCCTGCAGGACGTTGCCCTGGCCTTTGAACCAGGGGAAAAGGACATAATCAGAAGAAAACCGCGCAGCACCCGGGAGGGCATCATATCGAATCTCATGTTCCAGCGAAGCATCATCGTGGGCATTCTGATCTCCGCCGGCGTCGTTTACAATTTCCATGACGCCCTGTCCGATGGCTCCTCTATCGAGCACGCCAGGACAATTGCCATGACAACCATGGTCTTCTTCCAATTTTTCCAGGCATGGAACTCGCGATCCGAGACACGGTCGGTTTTCAGGATCAATCCCCTGAGCAACCCCTTTCTCTTCTACAGCATGATCGCGGCGTTTCTCGCCCAGGTCGCCGTAATCTACATCCCCGGCCTCCAATGGGTCTTCAGGACCGATACGCTCTCAGGGGCGGAATGGATGAGGATCTTTGCCGTGGCGATCACGGTAATAGCGGCGGTGGAGATCGATAAGCTGGCACGGAGACATCGGGCATCGCAGGCATAAGAAAAAGGCCGACCCATGTCGGCGGGTCCGGCAGCCGCACCTTATCCTTGCGACTGTCTCCAATCGGTTTCTACGAATTCCAGGATTCTTTTGGCTCTCTCCGAAAAGACATGGATGTCTTCCCAGTTGGGCCGCGAGATCGTTTTCTGCATGAGGAGGCCGTCCTGCCCAAACCACTGCGGCAACACGCCGCCGAAGAAGTAGCCCTTCCCGGCAAGAAGATCGGCGGCCTTGCCGACCCACGGCCATGAAAGATTGAGCCATACCTGAACTACCTCCATATCCCGGCGAAGGATACGCTCTTCTTCCGAGGCGAAAGTGCTTGAAAAATCCCCTCCCGCCTCATGGACCGCCAGACGGGCCACGCGGGCAGAGTCGTATATCATCGTATCGATCCGGGTTCGCTCTGAAACGGGAAGGTCGGCCACGGACGGAACAAAGGACCGTTTGTCGTCAAGGCCTTCATAGATATACTCAAGATAGGAGGCGTACATATCGGGAACGTGGATGACATGCGAATTCCCGACAACGGTTATGAACATGAGAAGCGTCGCTACCCGTCCCGATGCGCTCTTCTCCCTGTCGTACGCCTCCGCAGGCATAAGATCCACTTCGAGGGCTGTTTCCACGAAGGGTAGACTGGCAAGCGCGGCCTTCTGGATATATACGTGATTGCAGACGGGCTCGCCGAAGAACACCTTTACACCTTCCATTCCAGGCACAACCCTGCCGACATATTGAAAGATCTTGCCCATAACGCCGGCATTCCGGAAGTCGGACAGGACCGCTCCGTTGCCTTTCTCGTAAACACCCCTGTCGGGTGCCGCCCGGAACAGGGAACTGTACCCGACGACCCTGCCGTCCGGGGTCCGCACGACAATCGGTATCTGGTCGCGTCTTTCAACGGCTTCGACGAGCCCTTTGGGGTCATAGACGATCTTCGCAGGATAAGCGTCACCGTAAACTTCAGTAAAAAGTTTCGCTACGCCTTCGGCGTCTTCCGGCCTGAAAAGACCGGCGGTCAGTTCCTCGTTGTCCATTCCACACCTGCCTTTGATTTTTTGGGGCGGCAACTCCCGGGAAAGAATGTTACTAACCCTTCGGGCCTTGCCTGTCCTCTTTGGAAAACATTACGATAAAAAATAAGCTATTACGAGCAAGAAATCAAAATCATATCTTCACGGCCTGTTGCCCAAACCCGTCCACCCTGTCACCGGCGGAATTCTTCACCGATCATTCCTGATAAAGACAAAGACAAAAGACCGTCTCACGCCCGCTTCACCCCCTTTGGGGGTTCGCTGGAGGCATAGAAGAGAGGATAGGAGGAAGACAAAGACCTTCCCGGGAATTTGAGAATACTGAAATTCCCGGGAATCTTCGATCCCGCTACGCGGGAGGGTAAAGAACCATGATGCTCCACTCAGACCTGTCCCCAGCGATGACCACCACCCGAAAACATCAATGGTGAATTCCCGCCGCAGGCGTGCAAAGTGCGGCCTGATCCCGTCTTTCTAGGGATCTGGACGCAATTCTTTTAAGGCTTCCTCCAATCCTCTCTTCTATGCCTCCAGAGAGGAGCCTTAAGGCGACGAACGGGCGTGAGACAGTCTTTTGGAAAGGGGGTTTGGGCAACAGGCCGGTCAAACCTCACTCGAACGGTGCCCTTTATCCACGTATGCGCACCGTTTTTACGGTTGCTTCGCCGCTGTTTCCCGTGTTATATAACGATTGTGGTCCTGTCGACATACCACGCCGCTGGTTCTGGCAAAGGAAGCGCAGGATCATGGAACGATGGTGTCTGAAAAGCCGGGACCCCCGGTGCAGCCGGGGAGACTGCAGGGTAAACAGAAAGGAGATGACATGGACGTTCTGACGGAGCTGATCGGGACCCTCCGGGAAGATGCGCGGGTTCAGGAAGTGCGAAGGGGGCTCGCCTGGACCGCTGTGGTGAGCAAACGGTGCGGGCTGGCATCGACAGTCGGCTCGGGAGGGTGCAGCCATGAATCGACCGTGGGCATGGAAGGTTCTTTTACGGATATGACGGCCCTCCAGCTCGCCCGCAACTGCAGCCTGAGTAATGACACAGCCATGGTATCCCTCGGGCTTGCGGCCGTCAATTCCCTCATCGATATCGACACGAGCAGATGCGGCAATACGGACGGACTGCAGGTAGCCAGAGATCTGGGTAAGGGAAAGAACATCGCCGTTATCGGCCACTTTCCGTACCTTGCCGATGTGGCGAAAGTTGCAAGGAACCTCTGGATAATCGAAAAAAAGATGCATCCGGGGGATTTCTCAGAAGAGGAAGGCAAGGACCTTATCCCCCGGTCCGATATAGTCGTCATCTCCAGCACCACGATAATCAACCGTACCCTGGCAGGTATCCTCAACCAGTGCAAAAAGGAAGCCGTCAAAATGCTTCTGGGTCCAAGCACGCCGCTCACAGAAACCCTCTTTTCCTTCGGCATAGATATTCTCTCGGGGAGCATGGTGACAGATACGGACACGGTACTGAAGTCGGTAAGCGAAGGGGTCAATTTCATACAACTCAAGAAAAGGGGAGGTATCCGCTTCGTGAGTATGGTCAAAGATTACGATGATATCGTTCGAAGGTTGGCCGGGTAGCAATGTCGCGTCACGAAACAGGACAACACGTGACCGTACCAGACCGTCACCGCTACAGGCCGGCGTTTCTTTCCTGCTGATTCGCCGCACCCTGATCCGGCAGTTCATGGGTCGGCACGGTACCGGCGCACCCGTAGAATCCGGCGAACAAAGTAACGGACAGCAGAAACACAAAAAGTTTCTTCATGAAAGCACCCTCCCTGGTCTACTTGATCTCTGCTAATGTTTCCTGTTTACATCGGGAAGGAGCGGCGACGCTATGTCACCGTGACGAAACGGCCTGAAATGTTGTCGATCCAGACAGACAAGGTTCAAGGGTTCAAGCCATTCAAGCCGTTGCCTCTATCTTTGGATTGACATGTATGTCTGTCGGGAATAAGATTTCCGGGATGTCCGGCGTGCTCTATATCATAAAGACCGGCAGTACCTATCCCGCCATAACCGGGCGGCTCGGTGATTTTGATACCTGGACGCTGGCAGCCCTCGGGACGGTTGCCGTGGACACCTGCGTCCTGGACGCCGAACATGGCGCCGAGCTTCCGTCCGCAAATAAGTGCGCGGGCATCATAGTGACAGGGTCCCACTCGATGGTAACCGACAGCCTCCCCTGGAGCGTCGCTCTGGAGGACTGGATCCCATCGTTACTCGAGGCGAATGTTCCCTTTCTGGGCATCTGTTACGGACATCAGCTTCTTGCAAGATCGACGGGCGGCGAGGTCGGTTTTCGCCCGGGCGGAAAGGAGATCGGCACCGTGCCGGTCCACCTCTCTCCCGCCAGCGCCGATGATCCCCTGTTCCGGTCTCTTCCGCAGACCTTTTCCGTTCATGCAGCGCATTCCCAATCGGTGCTGAGCCTGCCCCCGCTCGCCGTACGCCTGGCGGGCAACGCCTGCGAGCCCAATCACGCCTTTCGGATTGGCACAAGCGCCTGGGGAGTCCAGTTCCATCCGGAATACAATGCCGAAATTATGAAATTTTACGTCATGGAACAGGGGGCGGATCCGGTTTCAGACTGTTTCAATTCAGGAAAGCTTTTGACCGCAGTCACCGAGACACCCGTCGCGGCACGAGTGCTCGAAAATTTCGCATCCATTGTCGAAAGGCGGTGAAGCACCGGAATTCTAGACGACAGCCTGGCGCATCCCGCTCATGGCCACTTTTGCCGGGGTAATCAGGCAGAAGCGCCGTATCACCTCGTCGCCTATCAACCGCGCAGCTTCCTCGTGCGGTACGCGGTCGGTATTGATGACGATGTCATAGAGCAACGGATTGTCGATATCCTCGTCAAAGTTATCCTTGAGGTAGCGCTTGCGGCCCTGGTCCTTCTTCTTTATGTAATCTCTGGCCGCTTTAGAATCGAGACCGAACACCTTCTCTGCCTGTTCGACCCTCTTTTCGAAAGATCCGATCAGGCGTACATGAAATACATTCGGGAGATCTTTCGTAACAACGTTGGCTCCCCTGCCCACCAGGATGACATTGCCAATCCGGGCCAGGCGCAAAATGGTCGCATTCGTTCGTTCCACAAGCGTCCAGGTGGAGGGATGCAAGCCCAGAAACTCCTCGATCGCGTCAGACACCATGCCCTTACGGTCTTCCTTCATGAACTCACCGACACGGGCCTTGAGATCGAACACCTCGAGCACCTTCGCCACCAGCTTCTGGTCGAAAACCGTCCATTCCTCGTGGGTCGGGACCTGTTTCTTCAGGTAACTGGACAACTCCGAGGAAACCGTCAGCCCCCCCGCCCCTTCAGCTCGAGAGATCGTTATTGCAGGTTTTCCGGGTTCGGCTGTCTTACCTTTCTGACCAAAATGGCGTTCGATGTAAGATTCACACTTTTCCGAGCCAATGTTTTCCCACATATCAGGCCCTCCTGTGGTTTAAGTGCTAATTACTGACCACACGCCAACGAACTTATCTCCTGGCACCCTCACCCCTATTTTATACGTATAGCCGACAGGTCTACCTTTGTCAACCCGCCCGGGGAAGGTGGTCAACGGGGGCATGGAAAGACGAAAAGACTGTCTCACGCCCGTTTTGTCGCTGGCGCTCCTCACTGGAGGCATAGAAGAGAGGATAGGAGGAAGCTTAAAAGAATTGCGTCCAGATCCGGAGAAGACACGGATCAGGCCGCACTTGCATCCCGCCTTTTCGGCGGGAGAAAAGAACATCATCATGCGAAGCTAGCCGGTTACAGCCTACTGGCCGTGAAATGCGTGCGCACGATATCGAGTGTCAGGTTTTTGCTTCCCGCGCAGCGGGATCGAAGATTCCCGGGAATTTCAGTACTCTCAAATTCCCGGGAAGTCTTTTGGCTTCCTCCTATCCTCTCTTCTCTGCCTCCAGCGAGCCCGAAGGGCAAAGCGGGCGTGAGACGATCTTTTAATCTTTCGCCTTTTCTCCTTTCGCTTCCGTCTGTACTATCTCGGCTATGCCTCGGTTTATTCCCTTGCGGTGATTTCTGCGATGATCCTTTCGGTTATTCTGCTGCAGATATTTACGATTCTATCCAGCTGTTCCGTCGTTAACCCATCCCAGTGTATACCGGCAACGACAACGGCTGTGCGATTTAAGTTCTTTGCCACTTCCTCGGACATTGATTTTGCTATAACGTCTTCTTTGTGTCCCAGAATGGTAAAGACAGAACCCGTTGAACTGATCTTGCCTTCGTATTTCAGACTTGGCCTGGGCTGACCTATACCGACCGCCCCAATATGTAATGCTCCGCCGGAAAGAACCACCAGAATGTCCCTCCCCAGCACATGTACGGCGGCGTTTATTTCAAACCTGTCGTCTTTCTCTGTTATGGTAATGATATCCATTTCTTTCACGTCGTGTGTTTCAACTACGTTATCATACCTCTCCCCGAAAACTCAACGGGAGAGCGATGATTATTTTGGATGTCTTCAGGGTTGTGGCAAAGCAGGGGGGCACGATCCCCCCCCTGCCTGCAAAGAGGGGTATTGTATGAAACGCCACCAGATCTGAGTCTGGTGCGGAAAGCCTCGCCGGCGATCCCTTCCTCCGTTTCGTGGAACCAATGGCCGGAGCCTAGAAGAAGTACCAGCCCGCGAACCTGTACTGGTTTATGATACCACTGCTGTCGGCAAGTCCAGCGCCCGTTGCGCTTGCTCCGCCCGTACCCTTGCCATTGTAGCCTGTAAACAGGTTCATCCACTGGATACCCAACCTGATCGACTGATTCGCATCCCAGAGAAGGTTCACCCCGTAACTCTGACTCATGTTTATCTTGTCCCGGCCCGGGTTCACCGTACGTCCATATTCACTGTAATTGTACTTCAGGTAGCCATACATTCCATTCAGCCAGAGGTTATCGGTAAGCCACCAGGATGCCTGGGCATAGAGCCCGAAGAGTGTGGGAGCAGTTGCATCGTTGCCGGGCCTCAGGTAGGAACCGTTACTTGTTGTGGCCACTCCCATCCAGTTGTTGCCTCCGACGTTCTGGCCGATGAAAAAGTTGCCATTGAGAAGAACGGCCATCGCCTTGCTGCCATTTTGCTCGGGGACAATGGGCAGGGAATACCTGAACGCAGCGAGCCAGGCGTTGATCGTATCGTCTTTATAGTTCGAGGCATTGTTGGGATCGATGTAGGTTTCGGTGTCTCTCCCGTAGTAGCTTCCGAGTGCAATCTTAAGGTTATGAGGCCCGACTTTGCCGCACCGATCGGTCCTGTATGCTATCTCGCCTTGAAGCCCCGGCCAGGAGCTCCTGGCATAACCATCGTTGTACTGGCGCGTTCCGTCTGACCAGTCGGTCGCAGATGTAAGGCCGATCATGGCATTTAATTCCTTAGTGAAGAAATAACGCAGGGCCATTTGCGGTATCCTGATACCTTTCAAATATTGAATAAAATCACCGCTACTGATCATGGCGCCATAATAGGGCATGCCCCACTGTTGCCAGTTCTGGCCGATCATCAACTCCGCCGAGGTCCAGTTAAATTTCATGAAAGCATGCCTCAGCTGAAAACCGCCGTAAGCATTGCCCGTTGTTGTACCTCGAAAATCACCTTCAATGAACGCTGACGTTCTGGCACCCCATAATTCAGGCCCTTTGACCAAGAAGTTCAAGCGGGTCGCGGCCCCGGTCGCAAATGTATTGCCGTATTCGTCGGCCAAAACCGATCTGTCGGATGTACTGCTTCTCGGTGCCGCGACGGGATCCGCATGACTGTTTTTAGTTGAATAACCGAGATCGTACTGTACAAAACCGCCGAATGTTACATCGTACCTGCTTGTTACGCTGCCCGCACTGCTCACTATCGGAACAATAAGGAACAGCACAAGTATCACCAACCCCACTTTCTTCATTCCCGCCCCCTTTTTATTTACTTTGCGATCCTCAAGAATCACACGCGACCATCAATTTCTCCACGTATTCCAACACCGTGGGCAGTCCTTCCTTAAACCACGGCGTGTATTCACCGCCGTGCCTTCTTACGTCCTCCAGCAGTTCATGTATGGGTACAAGCCGGTGCTCCTGGATTTCATCATTGTTCGGGTTCACTTCCCCGTCGTAGACCCCGAAAAACACATGATCAACCTCGTGTTCTCCATACGTGGTGTCAAAATCCGCCCTGTACTGAAACGTGAAGAGAGGCCTTACCTCGCACGCTATTCCCAGTTCCTCGGCGAGGCGCCTCTTTGTCGCCTCTTTCAAATCTTCGCCTTTCCTGGGATGGGAGCAGCATGCATTTGTCCAGTAGCCAGGCCACGTCTTTTTTGTACGTTGCCTCCTGTGAATGAGCATCTCACCCCTGGTATTAACGATAAATATTGAGAAGGCCCGGTGGAGGGCCACCGGGATAAGGTGACAGGATTCCTTTTCCCTGAAATCGATCTCCCTGTCATTCTTATCAACCAGCACGAGCATTTCCCTGTGATCATCCATTTCTGTCCCCCAGACCTCCAACCGCATATGCCTTGTGGGGCTCGGAGACGTCCTGAAGAATGCTTAAGCTGCGCTTGCCCACCTGTTCGTTTGAAGTCTCTTCGGATCCCCACCTTCTGAAAAGCTTGCCGTCAATTGAAAAGAGATCCAGCGCTTTTCCCACCGTCTGATTGACAATATCGTCTATGGTTTGCGGCATGTGATAGAAGGCAGGCACAGGGGGCATAATGACTCCACCCATTCGTGTGACTTTCATCATGAGGTCAAGGTGACCTTCGTGGAGCGGGGTTTCTCTGACTATCATGACAAGTCTCCGGCGTTCCTTGAGGGTGACATCCGCCGCCCTGACCACAAGATTTTCATTGTATGAATTTGCGATCGCAGAAAGGGTCTTTATTGAGGATGGCGCTATTACCATGCCGTCGGTATGGAAGGATCCGCTGGCTATGGAGGAACCCACATTGCGGACATCATGTGTGAAGGATGCCATCGACTTCAGATCCTCTATTGCATATTTTGTCTCGATGGACAGATTCTTTACGCCGGAATCCGTGATAACCAGATGTGTCTCGACACCGAGACCGGCCAGTGTTTCCAGCATCCTCACACCGTAAATGACTCCTGACGCCCCTGATATAGCTACGACAAGCCTTTTCATAAAAGCCTCCCTTTTTGTTGTGGAGCCGTGGAGCCGTGGACCCGAAAGACCCCCCTTAACGGGTCACCCACGGCTCCATTTCGATCCGCTCCATTATCATTACCTGGTCCTCCACAACTTTACGGTGAGGAGGTTGTAACTATCCGGGCAGTTGACGACTGCCTCATCGGTCCCCCAGGGGTAGCTTCCCTCGAACTGCATGACGTTCAGGGTCGGAAAGATCGCGTTATAGAGGAAACCGCACATTCCACCGGTGTTGTAGCAACTCACGTCAAAGGCGTCGCCCACCTTGTGCCCTGCGTTGCATTGCCCTTTGAGGCTCGTAACCTCCGCCTTGATCTTCCTTCCGAAATCGGGATCCTTTGCCATTGAAATACCTCCTGATGAGATTATGAAACAGGCGCAGCGTTTTCTACGGCCGCCGCCAGCTTGCTGGTGTTTGCCTTTTTCTGATAATTAATACGGACGACGGGAGCTATAAGACAGACTCCGATGAGGCTTGTAATCCATTCGGGATAGATGAGGAGGATACCCCCCACAAAAAGCATCCCCTGCCCCAACCGTGATAGCGTCGTGAACAACCATTTCGATACAGCCGCGGATAGAGCCAAAACACCTACGGTACATGACGCAATGGCGATCAATATCTTGAACACGCCTCCCTGCAGCAAAATTGACTGATCGTAGACCATGGCGTAAGGGATGATAAATCCGGCGACAGCGTATTTAAATGCCGCAAAGCCCAGTTTTACGGGATTATCTTCAGCTATGGCAGCGGCTGCGTACGCAGCAACCGCCACCGGGGGCGTGACCGCAGAGACGCATGCGAAATATACAAGGAACAGGTGAGCGGCTATTATCGGAATCCCGAGAGCGGCTATCGCCGGGCCGCACAGCACGGCGGTTAGAATATATACGACAGGCAGCGGCATTCCCATTCCCAGTATGAGAGATGCAATCATGGTGAGAAAGAGTGCCAGGAACAGGCTCTGATGCGATAGCGCTACCACTATGCTCGCAAATTTTCCGCCAAGCCCTGTCAGGATGATCGCGCCCACAACGATACCGGCCGACGCGCAGGACGTAGCCACGGATAGCGATGTTTTTGACGTAACCTCCAGTGTTGAAACAAGGCTGCGAAGATCCATACGAGTAGTCTTCCTGAAAAAACTGGCAACGAAGATCATAATAGAAGCGACTACGGCACACAGGGCGGGTGAATACCCGAGGATAAGCAGGATAATGAGGGCCGCTATGGGACCCATGTACTGCAGGCTGATCGGGAGTGTTTTGAAAAAGCTTGGCAGATCCTCTTTTCTATAGCCCTCAATCCCCGTCTTTGACGCCTCAAAGTAAACCATCAGGGAGCACGATAGGAAATACAGGGCGGCCGGAAACAGGGCGGCCTTGCAAATGTCTATATATCTGATACCGGTCATCTCCGCCATTAAGAATGCTGCCGTACCCATTATGGGCGGCATGAGAGCGGCACCCGTGCACGATACCGAGGTAATTGCCCCTGAAAAGACGGAAGTGAAACCTGTTCTTTTCATCATGGGGATCATGAAGGAGCCCACTGTCACAGTGCTTGCCGTTGGGCTTCCTGTCATCGTTCCGAACAGCATCGCCGCAAAGTTCCCTATGTGACCCGCCGCTCCCTTCAGACGTCCGAATAACGACATGGAGATGTCAACAAAGAATTTTGCCGCGCCGGAACCTTCGAGGAACGCCCCGAAGAGCACGAACTGGATGACTAGCGTTGTCACAACGGCGATAGGTGTCCCGAAGATGCCGTCAAGGGTCAGATACATCGATTCCACGATGTCCCGGCTCGTGAACCCACTGTGGGTGAACATGCCCGGGACGTAGTTGCCAAAATAACAGTACAGCAGGAAGAAAACGGCAATATAGACGAGAGGCATTCCGATCGTTCTTCTCGTCGATTCCAAAACGAGGAGTATGGTCAGTATTCCCAGACCATACTCGAGGTTGGTCATTTCACCTACCATGGACGCGCGGACGGACAACATTTCATAATTCGCAAAGATATAAAACCCGACTACCAGGGACAGAAATGCCAGAATGGCGTCGAGAAGGCTGATCTTCTTTCCCTTACCTGCAAAGGGAACGTAGAGAAAGGTGAGGCTCATGAGCAGGGCCAGTGTAATCGCGTAATTTCCAAGCGGCATCGTAAGACCGAAGAAACCAAGATACACGTGGTATAAGGTCGTTATCACGGCGATGACCTTTGCCACCTTTTTCATAACGGAATCAAAAGTCATAGGAAAACCCCCTCTTTAGCGCACACGTCCATCCGCTTCACTTTAGTGCTCCAATTTCCTTGTAGAATTTTTGTGCTCCAGGATGCAAGGGCACCCGTCCCGTATCGGCCATGAATTTGGGATTCAATCCTTTCAGAACCACATGTATCCCGGAAAGGAAAGTGCGTTTTTCGTAGATGGCCTTCGTTATTTTGTAGACAAGGTCGTCAGGAAGGTCGGCCTCACAGGCCAGTATATTTTTTGCGGCTATCGTCGGTACATCAGCAGTAAGGAACTTGTAAGCTTTTCGGGGGATTACCATCCTGACTGTCCCAAACTCCTTGTTCATGGCGCTGATAACTTTTTCACTCAGCGGAAGTATGGTTATATCATGTGTGCCGGATAGTTCCTGGAACGCGGTGGTGGGAACGGGGCTGCACCCGCTCAGGGAATCAAGGCTGCCGCTTCGAAGCAGGTTTATGGACTCGCTGTAACTGTTGAAGAAGATCTTACCCTTGTAGCTTTTCACTGCCTGGTAATCAAAACCGTACTGCTTAAAGATTTCCTCACAGGCTATCTCCATGAAGTTGCCCTTCTTGTTTGGAGAATGCCTTAACGGGTACTTTTTGTATTTTATGTCTGCAAGGTCTTTGATCCCCGTGCTTTTAAGAATGACAAACTGGAAAGGCTCTTCGAACAGTGTGGTTATCGCCCTGATACGAACCATCTTCGTCTTGAAAGGTTCTTTGCCTCCCATTGCACGAAGGGCCGTGGAGGCAACGCCCAGGACCAGATCGGAGGAACCTTTTTCTATGCGCATGAAGTTGGTGGCATCGGTACCAGCGGTTGTCGACACCGCGATTCCTGGCAGACTCGTTCTGAGCGCTTCGGCAACACCCTCCGTCACTGCTCCCCAAGCCCCTCCTGCGGTACCCCCGCTGATAACGAGCTTTGTGGGTTTTTCAGCCGACAAAGCAATCATGGGCACCAAAAGCACCGCTAATAAAACCCAAAAAAATAATCTGTGGTTACGTCCTCCATTTATCTTCATTTCTCCCCCTTTTTAATGCGTCTCTTTACATCGCGTCAGCAACCTCTATCCATTCTCTCCAAGCGATTTCAAGAGGTCATTCTTGGCCACCTTTCCTCGTTGATTCTTGGGCAGCCCCGGCAGGAATACAATCTTTTTGGGCGCCTTGAAATCCGGAATAGTCTTCTTGCAATGATCGATAAGTTCTTCTTCCGAGATCTCGAAGCCATCTTTCCTGGAAACGAAGGATACAACTTCCTCTCCGTAAATCTTGTCGGGCGCCCCCACAGTCGTTGCTTCATACACCGCCGGGTGTTCGAGCAAGCGGGATGTGATCTCCATCGGAGATATGTTTATACCTCCACGAATGATCAAATCCTTCTTCCTGCCCGTGATATGGACGTAGCCTTCCTCGTCCATGAATCCGAGGTCGCCCGTTACGAAGCCTTCTTTGGGAAATAGATCCATGGTACCATCTTCTTTGAGGTAGCACGATCCCATTGCCTTTCCCTTTACGACCATCTCGCCCACTTCGCCGGGCTTGCACCTTTTCCCCTTTTCATTCTGGAAGAAGATTTCCTTATGTTTCAGGGGTAGACCGACCGAGCCGATTTTCCTCTTTGCCGGGGGATTGCCCACCATCCATCCCGCCTCGCTCATTCCCATCATCTGATTTACAGGGATACCGTACATCTCTTCGAATTTGAGGTGGGTCTCCACGGGCAGCGGGGCCGAGCTCGAAGTAATAAATCGCAGCGAAGGCACCTCACCTTTCGTTAACGAAACGGGTTCATTCACCAGCATGCTGAGAACGGCAGGCACTCCGGACGAAACGGTAATACCATATTTCTTCAACCAGTCGGGAAACCTGGTCCGGGAAAACTTCTTCGCGAAGTAAAGGGTGTTGCCCTTGAACATACTTGTCAGGATTGACAGGAGTTGGGATGAGAGCCAGTTGTAGGCCCGGTACTCCAGAACCCTGTCTTTTTGACCGATTCCCGTGCGGTCCGATATCTCATCGACCATATACAATAGAGCTTCCCGTGGTATAAGAATTCCCTTCGGCAGTTCGGTGGTTCCGGAGGTATATACGATCTCGGCTATGTCGGTGGCGTCGCCCAGATGGGCCTCAAACCGCGCGGGCTGACCCTTCAGACATTCCCTCAGTTCGTCACTTGCGGTTTCATTCTGGTAAAAATCCGAAAACGAAAGCCACCGTGCAGATGGTCTCCTTTCGCGGTCGAGGTTCAAGTCTTTGTCATAAAGGATGACATTCGTCCTGGCAAGATCCACGATCCTGTAAATGTTTTCTTCGCTTTCTTCCGAAAAGATCGGATTCAGGATTGCACCGTACTTCAGGGTCCCAAAATAGATAATCATCGTCTCTATGGAGTTTTTGCCGATTAGAGTGACTTTATCCTTTTCGGTTATGCCGATCCCCTTCAGGAAATTTGCCACCCTGTTGCACCAGTCATTCATTTCACCAAAGGTGATATGCTTATTCTGGTCAAGGCTCTCGATAAATATCTTTTCCCGTTGATGCCTACTGTGGTTTTCGATTATGGTGTGCCAGTTGATGTAGGTATTCCCCTGATCTTCCAAGCCCATTTGTTACCCCCCTTTCATTGGTCAGATGCCACGGGGGTGTGCGCCCATCTGCTCATGATGGGCGCACACCCCGTTCCTGGTTAGAATCCCGTTCTGGCGAAAAGTTTCCCGTACTCCTGCTGCGGCTCCTTGCCCTTCGCGATCTGGTCATCGGTGAACCACTTCTTCAGGTCGATGATTTCAATGGGATATTTTGCCTTCTCGAAGGCGTCAACGTATCTGTAGGGCACTGACGCGTCAAGCGCGATGGCACCGGAGAATTTGATGTTGGTCTGAGTCCAGTCCTTATCCCCCGCAGAACTCCTCTCCGCCGGCTGGAAGGTCTGGCCAGCACCTCCCGGGGATACGATCATGACGTCGTCCTTGGCGTCTACCCGGGTTGCAATAGCCCACATGACGTCGTCCATGCTGTAGATATCAATATCGGGATCGACGGCAATGGCAATCCGGGCACCGATAGAGCACGAAAGAGCGGTGGAGAGGATATTCTTCACGAATCCTTCATCGCGCTGCCTGCGCTTCTTTACCTGGAAGATGACGCCGCCCCAATCGGGGATTGCCATGGGGATATTGGTATCCACGACCAGCCCGGGGCACACACGTTCCGCCAATTCGAAGAAAGAGGCTGTCCTGACCATTGTATCGATATTATGATCGTCGTAGCTATGTACACACAGGGGATAGTAAATGGGTTTATCCTTCCGGTGGGTAACGGCGGTCACGTTAAACTTGTAAGTCCTGTATGCCTTGCCCATATAGCCCGACCATTCAGGGTGGAAGGGATATACACCCTGTTTATTGTCGCGCTCGGCCAATTCGCTCTCCCATACCTTCTGGGTGGTGTCCAGATAGCCCTCGATCACGTATTCCGCCTGAGCTATGGAATAGGCATCGATGGTCTTTGCCTTAACGATGTCCACCGGGAAACCCTGTACCCGACCTGCGACGCCCAGCTCATCACAACCGGCAGGAAGGATGGTATATACGAAGCCGGCGCCGGCCATGAGGGTACACGCAGGAGGAACTCCCATGTTGATTGTGAGCGGGATCGGTTCCTTGTGATAAAATTTGGATGCGATCATGTCCGTGTGTGATCCGGGAGAGATTTGAAAGGTGGAGAAATCAGGTCCCCGAAAGAACATCCGGTTGTAGCTGATGTGCGTACCGCCCCAAAACCATTTTCCTGTCGCCAGCGTGTTGCCTCCTCCCAGGGTCCTCCCTGGATCGGAGGGTGTGTGTTTGATCATCGGGACGATGGGCCATACGTCGATATTCTTGTCGACAACTACCTCCTGACACGGGGCGTCCTTTACCTCGCGAGGAGGAAGCGGGTTGCGGATGCCTTCGAGGATCCTCCATTTGAATGTCCTCTCGTTGCCCGCGTCGTACATACTCGCAACAAGGTTCCCGTCGCCGTAGAGATTTGTGAAGAGCCGCGCGTTCGGGTAACCCTTTACCTTGTTAAAAAGTATGGGCAAACCGCCATCGAAACACTTCTGAATACCGGTCATCTCCAGTTCAGGATTGACCTCCACATCTGTCTCCAAAAGCTTGTTCTCTTTCCTCAGATAGTCGATAGTTGTCCTGAGGCTGGCAAGATACTCGTTTGACATGATAACCCCCTTATAACGGTTTTTTGAAATTGACTTTAGAAACTGTCAAACTATTAAACAGTTTAACCATAAGAACATTTTTATCTTGCCGCACTCTTCTTGTCAACAAATATTTTCATTTTTTTTCATTTTCTTTGACGAACCTTCAGGTCAAACCATCCGGATCGTGAGGTGAAAGAGTCCAAGTGTCTTCAGTGGAAACAGCGAAGGAGCAACGAGGGCTTTATGGAAACATCTCTTTTGTTGGACTTTTGGTTATGGGCAGGCAGGAAAAGCGAGTTAAATGGCTGGCTTATTTACTTAATCCCTGAGTCTTCTCGTGACATCGACAACATGCTCCCGCATCAAGGTTGAAGCTCCGGCGCTATCCCCTTCTCTTATACACGCCGTGACCTTCTTGTGAAAACTGAGGATGGCTCGGTGATCGTCGAGACTTAAACTGATCTTCTTGAATTCGTCATTGAGGGTCATCGCAGTGGCGTCGATAATAAGGCACAACATCTGATTCTTGGATGCCTCCGCCACCGCCTGATGCCAGTCAATATTTACAACGATTGGAATCTTATCCATTCTCAGTGATTTGTCTCTCTGGGAAATTAAATCCTCCAATTTGTTGATATCCTCTTCCGTTCGCCTCTGCGCCGCCAGCGCAGCCATCCCCGGCTCGATGATTTCTCTCATTTCCAGAAGCTCGAACAGGCCCACCCTGCTCATCTGTATCACATCATAGAGTGTCCTGGAAAAAGATCGTATGGCCCTGTCCGTTACGTAAGCTCCCCCAAGAACACCGGTCTTCACGACAACAAATCCAAGGCGCTCCAGCGATTTCAACGCCTCCCGCAGGGATCCCCGGCTGATATTAAACATCTCCAAGAGATCCTTTTCGGACGGTAGTTTCTCGCCCGGCTTATAGACACCGTCTATGATACTCTTTTTTATCTGATGGACTACGTTGTCGGAAACCCGGCCCCTTGAAACCTCTTCGAATATTCGATCCATTGTGTGATCAACCCCGATAACATTTCTAAGTATTTGATATTTACGTATAACACGATCAATCTGCTTCGTCAACCGCGATTCCCACCTGGCCGACAGGCTATAACGCTACACCGCAGTCGCCTACTCATCCTTCAAGAATGTCCTTAATGAGAAAAGTAAAGGGATGCAACCGGTCTTGTTTGTGACGGGATAAACGTGAGACAATCTTTAAAGTTTCTGCGGATAGATCCGGATCAACATCTTGGAACCAGTGCCTTGAGAAGATCGGTGTGCGCGCGGAGATGGAGGTCGGCTTTTAGGGACGGGTTCCTGTAGGCCGCAAAAGGGGTGCCTGCCCGGGCGGCCGTTTCGCGGTCAATGTCGGAGTCGCCGACGTAGAGGGCCTCGTCGGGCGCAAGCCCGAAGCGTTTCAGTATGATAAAGATGCATTCGGGGTCGGGCTTGTTCCTCGTCACGTCATTGGAGGAAACAAGGACGTCGAAGAGGTCCCTCATTCCGTGCATTTCGAGGAGCGGAACGAGGCTCTTCCCGCGGTTCGTGGCCACGGCGGTGCGGTATCTGGTCCGCAGCTGACGCAGCACCTCATGAATGTGCGGCTCGGGCTTCGCCAGATCGAGGAAGATGTCGGCCGGCATCTGGAGTTGAAACTCACGGGCGGCCTCTGCAAACGGTGACCCTTCAAAGAGCGCCTCCAGCACGCTCTTTCCCGTCCCGGTCAGAACAAGATCCATCTGTGCTTCGGTGACCGCGGGAAGACCGAAGCGGGTCAGAATGTGATTGTAATAAACCCTGTTCGACTCGACCGAGTCGACAAGCACACCGTCACAATCATAGATGACCGCCCGGATCCGGGCCGGATCGAAGCTCACCGCTCACCGCCCTCCCCGGCTGACGCCGAACATTCCTCCAGAGTACCCGTCCCGCATTTCGGGCAGACGGTCCCTATCAGCCCGATGAACGTCGCGACATCATCGGATCCGCAGGACGGACACCGAACGGTATCCCTTTTTTCATCGAGCGCGCATCGCTCATGACAGGTGCGGCAGAAACAGAAGGAACAGTATCCGACCCGCTGCTGCATCAGCACTACCGATGATTCGCTCCTGTCCGGCGCAAAGACGCATCCGGTAATATCGTCCTCATTGATGCCGAGCGCATCGGCGATGATGGTGCTTTCCAAATCCCCTTCAAGGAGAATCCTGTTCCCGTCATCATCGGCAACATAGAAAAATCCCCAGCTCCGGCATGGCAATTGGAAACCGCATTGTCCGCATTGTATCGACCGTTGATCCATCATGATTGGCTCCTATATTCTACGCTGTTATGACGCAAGTTTGCAGCCAATTTTTTCGGCAGAGCATAGATAAAACGAAGGACTTGTCTCACGTTTATCCTGTAGCAAACGCAAAAAATTAAAAGATTGTCTCACGCCCGTTCGTCGCCTTAAGGCTCCTCTCTGGAGGCAGAGAAGAAAGGATAGGAGGAAGCCTTAAAGAATTGCGGCCAGATCCGGAGAAGACACGGATCAGGCCGCACTTGCATCCCGCCTTTTCGGCGGGAGAACAAAAGCAGCATATTAGCAGCTAATGAAGAGCATCGCTACCATGCTGAGATATTTCAAGGTGAGTCATTTTTCGCTGATCATTTTCACGTCAGACAGGACAATTTTGGATCATCATTTCCACAAAGTTTCTCCCCCAGTCGGGCCTTACTCAAGAGGAACTTGCGTGGTGCTTATGGCTAGCTGATGGAGCAGAACCATCTCGAGCGGGGAGAACTTTCGATCCCGCCTTACACTCTGACGAGCGGGATAATAAAGAAATCTCGCCATCAAATCATGTAAGAGTGGGAGGGCCGAAAATTACCCCCCTCTCCTGTTTTCCTCAAACATCTCAACCGGCATTAAATACCGCAACCGCCAGACTACTTTGATTGGGCGTTCGTCTTCGTAACTCACTATTTCTCCCGGACCGAGATATGTAAATGGAACGGTCAGGTTGTTTCGCTTTTTCTGGTCGCGAGCGAAAATCAAGATCGTATAGCCTCTCTCCTTATGGTTGATAAGATTTTGCCCAACCTCTGACTCTTGAGGAGTATTCGATTGCGATTCCCAGTGAAGCAGTTCCCTACTGATGGGGTAGTCTGCATACATGGTGCTGGGCGAAAACTCTTTTTCAGTTTTTTGATATGTAATGAGTAATGCATAGGTTTTAATTCCCTGGAAATGGAGAAGACCTACCCCACGTATGCCCGCCGTCTCCAGCGTCGCTTTTCCCATGTTGGCTTGAATGTCTTTTATCCCATATTGCGCGTGCAGTTCCATGGAACAGGGAAATGGGAGTTCAGGAATCTCCCCTAAAACGACAGTTTTGGACTGTGCCCAGTCGATAACTTCACTCAAATCTCGGAGAACAGAAGGATTAAGAGTTATCCGTCGGAATGATTCCTCCAGCGTATCTATGCCATAACGTAGCCCGGTATCTCCCCAGATACGGTAATGGATGGATATGGCAGCATTGCCCGCAAAGGCCAGCGCGCCTGGAATATCCCGTTGGGAAAGTTTCTCTACAGTTTGACGAATTACTGAAAGTTCCCTCGGTCCCGAGATGGAAAGAACCCGTATCAAAGACCGTTTGAGATGTGAAAGATCTGGATCGTTCGGAACAGGGCAAAGTCGCGCTCTTGCCTTCCAGCCTGTCCATGTTTCTCGCGCAAGGAGAACCTCGGGTTCATAATCGTGATAAAGTACGAAGTTGGAAAAAGTTAGCTGCAGATTACTATCATGTTCGAAGGTCTGGATTCGCTCAGGAATCTGGATTGCTATGTTTCGCAAATTGTCACGAATATTCTCTAGAACATAATCACGCGCGATGCGATCAAGCTGTATTGAGCATCCGGGTGGAAGATGAGGAAAATCAAGTTCAACTTCCCGATCAATTGCAAAGCGGTGTTTCGGCAAAAGCGCTTTCAGTTTACTGTCAACCCGATAACGACGATGTGCCTGGCCCACGAAATCGAGTACCGTGAGACAGTCTTTTTCAGGTGCGTGTCTAAGGCCTCGGCCCAATTGTTGAAGAAAAACCGTAAGACTCTCTGTTGGACGAAGAAAGAGAACGGTATTCATATCCGGAACATCAAGCCCCTCGTTGAAGACATCTCGCGTAAAGAGAAATGTAATATTTCCATCGCGAAATTCTTTCAATAACTTGGTCCTTCTTTCGTTGCCCGTTTCCCCCGTAATAACTTCAGCTGGTATGTTTCTTTCATTAAATGTTCGTGCCATATATTCCGCATGCTTTACCGATGCACAAAAGCCAATTCCTTTTACCCGCGAGAGGTCCGGCTCATAACGCATTAGTGAACTTACTACTGTTTCAAGACGCTGCAACGCCAATGCATGGGCACCGGTATACACATTCTCCAACTCTTGAACATCATACTTGCCATTTTTCCAAAACCTGTCAGCCCTAAGAGCTACAGGATCGGCCACGCCGAAGTAATGAAATGGACAGAGCAACTTTTCTTCAAGGGCTTCCGGCAAACGTATTTCGGCAGCAAAATGGTTATCGAAATCGGCAGCCACACTTTTTCCGTCCATGCGCTCTGGTGTCGCAGTTAGGCCCAAGAGAACATCTGGCCGGAAGTAATCAAAGATGGGCCGGTAACTGTCCGACGGACCATGGTGAACTTCGTCAACAATTATAAAATCATAAAAATCAGCCCCAGTCTGTTTCCACAGTTGACGGGAACCAAGCATTTCCACAGAACAAAAAAGATGGTCATTGCGAGAGGCTTCATAAGAACCAACCAGAAGCTCACCAAAGTCTGCCATGCGTAGAACATTTCTAAAGGTTCCCATTGCCTGTTCTAGTATTTCCTTCCTGTGTGCAACAAACAGAAGCCTTGCTTGTCTGTGTCGTTCTTCAAAAAACCGCTTGAAGTCGAAGGCTGCAACGACGGTCTTCCCTGTACCAGTAGCAGCGATCACAAGATTTCGCCAACGACCATGAATTTTTCTTTCTACCGTTAGTGAGTCCAGAATTCTCTCTTGAAAAGGATGGGGCCGCAAATCGAAAAACGTAGTCCCCAGGGGAATTTTGGGATTGCGAGCATGACGTATTGCATCACGAAGAACTTCGGGGCTTTCGGGATCGAATGTGACGAATTCTCGACTGTTCCAATATGTTTCAAACTCAGCAGAAAACTTATCGAGAATATGCCGCATATCTTGAGCCGTAACTTTAAGGTTCCATTCGAGGCCGCTCGTCATTGCCGCATTAGACATATTCGCCGAACCAATATACGCAGTGGAAAAACCAGAATCACGCCCAAAATGGTATGCCTTGGCGTGAAGGCGAGTCCTTTCTGTTTCGTATGACACTTTGACTTCAATGTTTGGCATTTTTGCTAGCCACTCAATCGCGCTCGCATCAGACGCACCCATATACGAGGTCGTTATTAATTTCACGGGAACGCTTCGTCCACGGAGTTCCTCAAAAGCAGGCATGAGAAGCCGTAAGCCCGACCACTTGATAAACGAAACCAATATTTCTATCCTATCCGCAGATTGCATCTCTCTCTGTAACTCGTGAACTAGTTGAGGTTCTCGTGGTGAACCGGTAAATAAGCTACTCTCCACAATAGACGTTTCGGGGCGGGGAATACCTTGCTTCGCGTAATGGGGAGGTGTTATCTCTGATAGGATCTGCTTTTCTGTAGGTACTAGTCTGTATTTTTCAAGATGGATGCGTGCATCATCTTCAGAGAGAATACCGATGAGACGATTGCACAGGTGCAGCTGTTCATCTGGGTCAGTCTCTTGTCGCAAAGCGTTTTCAACGATCTTCGCCACAAACGCGGCATAGCGGCCTGGCTGTTCCTCGGTATCTATTTTCGAAAGAACCGAACGAATGTCAGGATTACGCTGAAGGGCATCGCGCAATCTCTCGTCAAGCAATGCGTCATAGAGACCAAAAGGAAGGCCAATTACATCATGAAGCGTTTTAGACATCAGCGGGCATCCTTCTTGAACCCTTTAAGATCCATCCGGAAGCCGGGCATATTTTTGATCATTTTCAGCTTGCTCCCCGTGAAAGCTTCACTTTCTTTCCATATGAATCGTTGCCTGTGGTGCTGCAGTGCTTCATTGGGATTTCCTACCACCCCAATGCGAAGGCTCCAATGCTGATCTATGTTGAAATAACTGGAGAGCTTTTCATTTTAAAAACTGTTCCAAAGTATCAGGCGTCCGTGGTGTCGAAGTGTCGAAGTCCGATATCCTGCAACGATCTTCGCCTACCCCGAAAACCCCAGTTCCTCTAAGTTTTTACCCCTTCACCCCTCAAATTTCAAGGGAAAAGGGAAGAAGACGGGTACTCGGTACCAGGTAACGGGCCATAGGAAGGACTCTCTTATTCTGCCCCTCCCATCACCCATATTTTCTATTTTGCCATGGTAGAGCGACAACAGCATGTCACATGAATGAGGAATCTTTTAGGCGAGAAACTTCATCCCCAAATCCAAGATAGTTCTGGCCCAACGTTTCTCCTGGTTCCCGGCCTGCGCCGGGATGACGATGAGAGAAGCGCCGGGGTCAACGAAAAATGGAAAGCTGGAACTCACTAAGTACACATAGTAAGCCATATTTAAGGTCTTTTCCTCCCGCGCAGCGGGAGTGCGAATGCGGCCTGATCCGTGTCTTCTCCGGATCTGGACGCAATTCTTTTAACGCTTCCTCCCCACACTCTCTTTTATGCCTCCAGCAAACCCCCCGGGGGGTGAAGCGGGCGTGAGACAAGTCCTTAGGCTTTTGGCAGCAGCTTTCAAACCGGTCCGTCAGCCCCTATTCATTATCCCCCACCCGCTCCCATCTGGCCGAGGTCACTTTCCAGTCGCCCGAGTCCTTCTCCAGCGATACTGCGAAGCGATAGACGCCAAGCGATTCGGGGATCACGTCCGTTGGGGAACCGGTCTTTTTTCCGCTGGTCAGGATGGTCTGAAAGTTGGCTCTGGCCGATGAGTTTTCAACGGATATGTTCAGGTTGTTGATGTAAACAGTTATCTTCGGATGTCCCAGAAAGTACCCCAGCAGCAGCCTTCTGATGGTTTGGCGGTCAAATCCCTGGGGATCGTTGTATGTGTCGGCAATGTTGCCGACTATCTTCCGGACATCCTTCTCTTCAGCCGCTGCCTGGACGTCGGTAATGACCTTCCTGACCTTATCTTCCTCCGTGCCCTTGCTGCAGCCGAACATGGCAATCGTCACAACGAAAACAAGGCAGATCGTCACAAAACGTTTCACGACAGATCCTTTCCTGCGCCGGGTTGAGAGCGGCCGGCAGTGCTTCGTGTCTTCTTTGCAGGCATTCCCTACCTCCGTAACATCAAGGATGCCTTATATCATTCCTGCCGGCAAGACTTTATTTCGTTGAGATGTGGTCGATACGCGAAAGATTAAAAGACTGTCTCACGCCCGCTTTACCCCCTTTGGGGGTTCGCTGGAGGCATAGAAGAGAGCATAGGGAGAAAGACAAAGACCTTCCCGGGAATTTGAGAATACTGAAATTCCCGGGAATCTTCGATCCCGCTGCGCGGGAAAAAAGACCTGACTCAATATCCCATTCACGGTATTCCGACCAGTCGGCCGTAACCGGTCAGCTTGTAATATGATGTATTCCCGCCGGAGGCGTGCAAAGTGCGGCCTGATCCCGTCTTTCTAGGGATCTGGACGCAATTCTTTTAAGGCTTCCTCCCCATCCTCTCTTTTATGCCTCCAGCGAGCCCAAAGGGCAAAGCGGGCGTGAGACAGTCTTTTATCTTTCCCGTCTTTGCCTGGTGCTTCCCGCCGGGTGCTCAGCTTGCTCTTATTACTCTTTTTGCCTTTCCTTCAAACCGCGGTAATGTCCCCGGGGCGACCAGGTCGATATCCGCGGTTATCTTTATATTGTAGATAATATTGTCCAGTAGTTGCTTTGCCGCACCTTTTGCCTGTTCATCGGTTATGTCTGCCGATGCGGGCTCAACCCGGATGGTCATTCTTTTTCCGGATCCCTGTTTGGGAATGACCAGCTGGTATTCGTTCGAGAATGTCGGTATTCCCCGTATGAAATTCTCTACTGCCGAAGGGAAGATATTCACTCCCCCAAAGGTAAACATGTCGTCGGCCCTTCCCAGCACGCCGCCGTCCATTCTGAGGAAGGTCCTTCCGCAGTCGCATGTTTGATAGTTGAAGCGCACGAGATCCTTTGTCATGTAACGCAGGAGGGGAACGCTTTCGCAGAAGAGATTGGAGAGTACCAGTTCACCCACTTCGCCTTCGGCCGCCGGCTTGCCTGTCTCCACATCGAGAGATTCCGCCAGGAACATGCTTTCAATAAGGTGTGTCCCCGTCTGTGCAACACATTCGAACCCGAAATTCGATATCTCCGTGCTCCCTATGTCGTCATAATTCTTTGCCCCGTAGAGGGTCTCTATCAGTTTCTTTGTCGCTGCAACCTGTGCTCCAGGCTCGCCTGCGGTGATGACCATCCTTACTTTCGAATTGGGAAAATCAATCCCCAACTTTTTCGCCAGTTCACCGAGATAAATAATGTAGGTGGGCGTACCGCAAACCACCGTCGCATCCCAGTCGATGATGCTTTTTACCCGTGCGTCGGACGTTTGGCCGCCGCCCGGAATCACGGTGACCCCATGCTGTTCCATGGTGGCCTGGACACCCCACCAGGCTATGAAGGTCCCGTAGGTAAAGGGAAAGAACGCGACGTCTTTGCTTGTGACGCCATAACCGCAAAGGTAGTAACTGAACTGGTCATAATATGTCTTGAACCAATCCTTTTTACTCAGCGGGATCTTCAAAGGCTTTCCGGTGGTCCCCGACGTTTGAAAAACCCTGGTCGCTTTCTCCGGACGGATGCAGGGGAAATCACCGAATACAGGATGTTCTTCCTGCGATTTCAACAGTTCCTGCTTTGTAGTAAAGGGAACCGTCCTTACATCGTCCATTGTTTTGATGTCGTCGGGTTTTATGCCTGCCGCCTTGAATTTCCTTTTGTAAAAAGGACTTTTTTCGGTCACGTACCTCATCTGTTCCACAAAGTGTTTGAGCTGTCTCTTTTCCAGCTCTTCCCGCGGTAATGTCTCCAACTGAGGTCGCCACATTTTTATTTTCGACATAAGTACCTCGCTATACGATGATTCCTTTAGAAGCTCATTTTACTTCGTATGCCGTCGGTATCTTTCTGGCCTTCTCCTGGCCTTTCCAGTAGGAGATCCGTTCCTTTATGAAAGAGATCCAGGAATCAACTTCCGCAGCCTTGAAACCCTTGGACACCATGTCCCGCTTGTAATCGCCGATAACCGGCTCCACGGCCTTCACCCACCTCTGGATCTCTTTCTCGGAAATCGGTACAACCTGTCCGCCCTGCTCTTTGAAAAATTTCGCACCGTCGAGATCGACCTTATTCCACTCGATCGCCCAGGGTTCAATATATGTCTTCGCGGTCTCGTCAATAATTTGCCTGACGTCTGCCGGGAGACTGTTCCATTTGTTCTTATTGAAGATGACATAGAAGGTGTAGCCGCTGCCCGCCTGCCATGCCACGCTGTGGTACCTCAGCACTTCGCCTGTTTTGAAACTCTTCAATTGTTCGTATGGCCCCATATTTCCATCTATGACGCCTCGCCTCAAGGACTCATACATATCCATCATCTCGACAGGAACTGTTGTGGCGCCAAGGGCTTTCACGATATCCCCGCTTCTGCCGGTTCCCCTGATCTTTAATCCTTTCAGCTCTTCGAGGTTGTGGACGGGCTTCTTCAGCGTCTGTATCGTGGACGGGGGGCTTGCGCTGAATATGAGAGGATGAAAGCTGTCCCATTCCTTGGGTTTGAATTTGTCGTAAAAGTCATTGATCACGTGGGTCAGTATGTAGCTGCTTGAAGCGCCAAGAGGCAGTTCCGTCAGTTCCATGACCGGGAAACGACCTCTCGAATAAGAACAGTGCGCAAGACCCATATCGGCAATACCGGACGCTACACCCCCGGCCATCTTGGGTGCCGTGAGCAGCGTACCGGCGGCGTACTGCGTTATCTCCACCCTGCCGGCGAGTTTCTTGTTCACGTCCTCCACAAATTTGCCCATCATTACCGTATTGACATGCATTATGGGCATATAATTGGCAAATTTGATCTTGATCACTTCAGCCGCATGGGACCCACCGCAGAAGAATAGAAGAACCGAAACAAAGATACACGCCGTTACGAGTCTCTTGCTTATCATGTTCTTTCCCCCTTTTTGTATTGGATATTCTTGAAACCCCGTTTCGATCCGCCGACGGCTTTTCATGCAGTCTTTGCCGCATGTCCCGGACTGATCGATTTTCTGTTCCAGCAGCGTTTCCATGGAACCTTGTTGTTCCCCGCCTGGTGTTACTTGAAAAATAAAGAAGGAAGCCAGAGTGAGAGTTGTGGAAAGAGAAGGAGAATACCCCAGCAAATTACCAGGGCAATCAGAAATGGGGCACAGCCTTTGTATATCTGGCCCATAGGCACTTTGGTAATATTCTTTACTACAAAAACGCAAATGGCCACGGGTGGAATGATCATCCCGACCATAATAATAACGCAAATTACCACCGCAAACCAGATAGGGTCAAAACCGAGTTTGACAATTGTGGGATAGAAGATGGGAAGAGCAAGGATCATGAATGCGAGGTCTTCAATAAAGGATCCGCCGACTTCAAACACAATGCAGATACCAATCAGAATAATATACCGGTTAACCGGGAGAGCTACGAGCCACTCCGCCGTTTTTTGAGGGATATCTGTCACTGCAATAAAATGACCGAGTGTCGCCGAGCCGACGAGGAGCATGAGGAACATGCCCGCGGTACGAATAGCTTCGCTCAAGGAAGTCATATATTTCTTGAATGTCAGATCGCGTTTTATCAGTGCCAGGATCAACACCGCACATGCTCCGACAGCCCCGGCCTCGGATGGGGTAAAAAATCCCTGCATGATCCCGCCAATCATGAGGAGAAAGATTACGAAGACCCAGACAACCTCGGGCAGGCTGCGCGCCCTCTCCTTCCATGTCGAACGACCGGATACGGGAGCTATTGCCGGGTTGATCTTCACCCATCCATAGATAATCCCCATAAAGAAAAGGGCTATTATTATTGCCGGCACCACACCGGCGAGGAAAAGTCTTCCAATCGACTGCTCCGTGATGACACCGTAAAGGATGAGTACCACGCTTGGCGGTATAAGACAACCGAGCGTTCCGACCGTTGCAATGACGCCGGTGGAGAGCCTCTTATCGTAGTCGTAACGGTCCATTTCGGGCATCGCAACGCTTGCAAAGGTTGCCGTCGTAGCGGTGGCCGAACCGCAAATAGCCTTAAAGGCACTGCCGCCGACAATGGTGGCCATCGCAAGACCGCCGGGAATATGACCGATGAATTTATTCGAACAGGCATAGAGCCTTTTTGCTATGCCGCTATGAAAACCGATCTGACCCATCAGTATAAAAAGAGGGAAGACCGTGTAACCATAATTGGTCATCACATCAAACATATCCCTGGCCAGGAGATTCAGGGCTGAAGAAACACCATTAAGGACGGCAAAACCAATAAAACCTACGACTGCCATCGCAAATGCGAGCTCTATGCCCGTTGCAAAGAGGAGCAAGAGTACGAACAGCATTACAATACCGGTTATTTCACTCATACCTTTCTCCCCTCCATATCCTTGCTATCTCATTGACAAATACCAGGCATTCAATAAAGCAGCATATTCCCACGCCGTATGTGACAGGGTAGAAAGGTACATTAAGGGTCGGCAGCACCTCTCCTGCTATGCGAAACTCATTAGCGGTGCGGAAGAGATTGAACCCGAGCGCCGCAAAGAGCACCAGGCATATCAGGCGCGTAAACACGTTCATGATATCTTTTATTTTGCTGTCAAGTCTCTCCAGAACAACTTCCATAAACACATGGCCTCTGTCGTAGGAGACTTTGGGGATGGTAAAACCGATAACAAATGCCAGCAAAAGCCCCACAACCTCAAAAGTGCCGATAATGGGGTGGCCAAAGGCGCGCATGATTACATCTACGACGGTTAAAAGCATCATAATTGTGAGCGCAACGCTGCCTGTGTAGTTGAGGAACTTCGTCACGACGCGGAGAAATTCATTAAGTCTCACCATGAAACATACCCCCCTTCAGTCGCCATGCAGCACTGTTCAGGTCAAAGTGCGAGCACCTTGCTACATCTCTTTGATACAGATTCATTTCCCGGATATTCAGGATACAAAAGCAAACTCCGTGCCAGATTACCGCTATGAGCAGGGTGCGGGTAACTATCTGTTTTCATTGCCACCAGCTAAGGATTGACAGCTTTTCGCGTGAATCATTCATGCATCTCCCGGGTTGCATGCAATCCCGAAGATGCATGATTCCGGGCCGTTCCGGAGATCGGAAATATTCTTCCTGATCCGAATTTTATCCCCCCGAAAGTATTACCAGCGTAACCTCCACCGCGTCCTCTCCTCTCAACGGTACATCATCGGAACCATCAATCCTGTCGTACTCTTCCCCATTCAGAAAGACCTTAAAATCGCCCCTTATTTCACCATCCTCCGGCGAACAGATGGGAAAGCCCGTCTTGTCGGATAAAACAGTCAATACTTTTCTCAATGTGGGCAGTTCCATATCCAGCGTCACCTGACCCACGAAATTTGTTTTCACTATCATCGTTCCACTCCCCTGACAGCCTCCAGAAGGCTTGCAGCGTTTCTCTCTCCGGCACAACCCCGGCCTGCCCGAGGCGCCTGAGATGAGGGGCGGCGGAAACCTTCTTCTTCCCGTTGCTTCTCCGAAGGTTTCCGCCCCTTGAGGGTAGCCAAAGCTATTTTTGGTGCTCCTTCAATGCGTTGAACATCCGTTCGGGCGTTACCGGTATTCTCATCGTCCTCACGCCCGTCGCGTCATAGATTGCGTTGACCACCGCTGATATAACGGCAGCCCTGGCGCACTCTCCTGCTTCCTTCGCACCGAACGGGCCTTTTGGTTCATAGTCGCAGCAATCGATCACTTCGATCTCCGGTACATCGAACGCCCTTGGTATTTCATAATCAACCAGGTTGGGATTCAGGATGCGCCCCTCATCGTCCATGATCTCTTCATAGAGGGCATCACTCATGCCTTGAACAGCCTGGCTTATCATCTGTCCTCTTATGCCCGCGGAGTTTATTTCGAAACCGCAGTCATCCGCCACGACTATCTTGAGAACCCGGATCCGGCCGGTCTCTTTATCGACTTCCACCTCGGCCGTCGACGCTGTAAACCCGTACGCATCCGTAAATCTTCCGGTGCCTCGCGATAGACTGGGGTAGAATTCTATTTCCGGCACGGCCTTCTTGTGCCCGTACCCGATCAGAGGATCTCCCATGTGCTTCTGAATATGAAATCTCATGAGTTCCGTAAATGAATAGGATCTCCTGGGATTGCTTTTGAGAAATGCCGCCTTGTCTTTCAGGTCTATTTCTTCCGGCTTGGCCCTCATCACTTCGCTGGCAACGGCCAGAATCTTTTCCCGGAGATTCATCGCGGCATTATAGACCGCACCTCCGCCGACGAACATGCCGCCGCTTAAGAAGTTGCTGTAGTTCATCGGGCACAATTCCGAATCGCTGGATATGAGAGTCACGTCTCCCACGGTCAGACCGAGTGCCTCTGCCGCAATCTGGCTGTACGTCGTATCCGCGCCCTGGCCGAATTCACAGTCGCCTTCCATGAGGGTAACGGTACCGTCGTGATTGAGCCTGATGATCGCCGTACAGGCAAAGGGCCAGTATCCGGAACCGCTGAACATACCATTGATCCCGATACCCACGCCGCGGTTCCTGTCTCTTTGTTTGCCGCGCTTTTCTTTCCACCCGATGGCTTCGGCGGATTTCTTGATGGCTTCGGGAAGACCATAACTATCCAGCCTGTCCCCGTTGGGAATTACATCGCCTTTCTTTCTGAGGTTCTTGAGCAGGAACTCCACAGGATCCAGACCGAGGTCCTCGCAGATCTGATCATACTGGGAATCGGCTGCAAGGCGCATCTGGGGCGCTCCGTGCCCTCTTCGCGCGAAATTGAAGTTCTTGTTGGTGTATACGGCCACGCCTTCATGCCTGACATTCTTACGGTCAAGACAGGAATCGCACATGGCGTGACTCAAGAACATTGCAACCGGAGCGCTGCACTTGTAAGCGCCTGCGTCCACGATAACACTGCAATGCTGGGCAACAATAGTCCCATCTTTCTTGACGCCCGTTTTTATATCGATATCAAACCTGTGACTGTTTCTGCACGATGAGAAGACTTCTTCGCGGGTCAGTTCTATTTTTACCGGTTTGCACAATTTTCTTGAGAGGAAACCTGCTATAACCTCGTAATCGAAGCATGGGGCCTTTCCTCCAAATGCTCCTCCGACGTAGGTTTTGTGGATCCGTATCTTTGTGATCGGAATGCCCAGTGTCTTGTGCAGCCAGTACCTTTTCAACTCGTAAGCCATATGGTTCATCCAGACATCGAGCTTCTCCTCGAAAGGATCCCAGCTTGCCACCATCGTATGCGGCTCCATCGCCATGTGGGATGTGCCGGGACTCCTGGAATGATCCTCCCGGATATAGTCTGCCTCCGCAAACCCTTTTTCCACGTCGCCATATGCGATAAGCACGTTCGCCGCCACATTATTCACCGGCGTAAAGGAGTGTGACTTTCGGGCGACCCCCCAATCTTCCCAGGCACATGATGTGTTGCGGGTGATTTCGCCGTGTATCTGGGGAGCCCCCGCCTTCATCGCCTCCCTGGGATCGAAAACGGGTTGGAGAGGTTCGTAATCCACTTCGATGAGATCCAGTGCGTCCTCCGCGGTATCCGGATCTACGGCCGCCACGGCCGCCACCGTCTCTCCGATGAAGCGGACCTTATCTTCGGCTATCGGGCGTTCTTCCGCCGGGTAATTCGGAGTATCGACAAAACCATATCTGATCCCCCATGTGTCCTTCCCGGTGATCACAGCCGCGACACCCGGCAGCTTCTCCGCCTTGCTCGTGTCAATACTGACAATCCTTGCATGGGGAAGGGGGCTTCTGAGCAGCTTCACGTGAAGCATTCCGGGAATCACGACATCGGTTGTAAATATCGCCCTCCCCGTCAGTTTTGCCTTCCCGTCAACCCTCGGCAACGGTTTTCCCACTATAGAGAGCTCACTCATTTCGTCGCCTCCTTTCTCTTCCGGACCACATCCATGATGGCCTCCAGGTACTGGACATAGCCGGTGCACCTGCACAGGTTTCCTTCCATATCCCGCCTGACGTCTTCCTCGGTAGGATCGGGCATCTCTTCCAGCATCGCCGTACTGGACATCAGTTTTCCCGGAGTGCAGAATCCGCACTGGAAGGCGCTGTGCTCCAGAAATGATTCCTGGAGAGGAGACAGTGTGCCGTCTTTGGAAGCTAACCCTTCGACGGAGGTGATTTCTTTGCCGTTCACCTGCATCGCCAGGATCGAGCAGGACTTGACCGCCATCTTATCTACGATTACGGTACAGGCTCCGCAGGAATTGTCCATACAGGCCTGTTTCGTACCCGTCAGACCCAGTTCATTCCTCAGAAGCTGCAGCAAAGTCATCCTGGGTTTTATCGCCACCTCGTATGCTTCCCCGTTCACCTTCAGTTTTATCACTTTCTTCGTGCTATCCATTCGGGACTTCCTCCTTTATGTGATTAGGCTTTTTTCGCTTTCTCAAAGGCTTGCCTGATTGCACGCTTTACAATGACCTTTACAAGCTGTTGCCTGTATTCGGCTGAGGCATGCACATCCGAGGTGGGATCAGTCTCTGATGCGGCCATATCCGCTGCTTCTGCAATCAAATCGTCCGTAAGCTTCTGGTCTTTCAGCATCTGGGCCGCCTTATTCGCGACAAGCGGGATGGGCGCAACTGCGCTCATGATAATTTTTGCCCCGTCACACACGTCGGTGCCGGGCTTGACCGCAATAGCGACAGAGGTGGACACGATCTTTATCCCCGCTTCTATTGTGCTGAACTTCATATACTCAACCCCGGTATTCGAAGCAGGGAGCGGCAGCTGAATTTCTGCCAGTATCTCGTCAGGTTCGATAACGGTGGTAAAATAATCGACAAAGAACTCTTCCATAGGTACGACTCTTTCGCCTTTTGCGTTTACCAGCTTCAGTTTGGCGCCCAAAGCAATCAGGCAGGGGGCCGGGTCCCCTATCGGGTCTGCACTGCAAAGATTCCCGCCTATGGTTCCCCAGTTCCGCGTCTGGACTGAGGCCACGCTCTTTTCCATCTCGGAGAGCACACTATATTTCTCCTGAATCAACGGCGATTTTTCAATCGCCCGATGGGTTGTCAATGCACCTATCCTCAAACCGGCACTCTGGTCGAAGTCGATATAATCGAGTTCTTTCAGCCCTTTTATGTCGATGAGACATGTGGGGCTGATCAGTTTCTGCCTGAGGAGCGTAATAAGTGACTGCCCGCCCGCAAGTATCTTGCCTACATCTTTGTATTCATAAGCCAAAGAGCAGGCTTCCTGCAGACTGCCGGCCGAAAAATATTCGAAGTCTTTCATAGATTAGCTCTCCTTATGTCCTTCAATTTTTTCTTTCAAGGCCTGGATAAATTCTCCACCTATCTTCTTTGCCTGTGCCCGCATGATCCTGTCGCCGAATAAGGCGATCCTGCCCACAACGGTTACGTTCGACGAGTATGAGACCTCGGTTTCATTATCAGAGACTGCTCTCAGATTGACATCGCTCGACTGGTTGAAGCTGCCCGCCATACCCATGTCTGCGCCTTTGCCTTCCATATGGATATGTTTTGGTTCGTCTATCTGAGTTAACGACGTGGTGATTTTAAACCTCACTTTTATAGGACCGACCCCGGCTTTGACCGTTGCCGTGTACGTGCGGCTATCGATCGACTCAAGCTGTTCGCAGCCAGGGACACAGTTTCCTATCAGCTCGGGATTAATAATGAATTGCCACACCTTCTGAATCGGGGCTTTCACCATGAAATTCTCTTGTATCATCATTTTGTAGATCCTCACCCCCTTCTTCTTCCTTTTGTTTCGCCTTGGCCTTCAACTCGCCCGCTAGCAGGCATTGGCCTTCTCTCGGGCATTTCCCCTTCTTCGCGAACATACATTCCTGCCTGCCGTAGAGACATTCGATCCTCATTGCTCGGCCACCTCCTTTTGTGATCTAATTTTGATATATCCACATCCCTTTGATTTCAGGAATGTTGTTAATAGCCCAGGGCAAAATCGCCGATCGAGCGGTCGATAGCGTGGCGTATCGCCTCTTCTATCAACTCTCTTGTTTTCTCTATGGTTTCAGCATCCGACGCGCCGCAGACCTCTTCGGCGGCTATGTCGGCTGCATCGATGATCAGGTGGTCATCGATGGGATTGCCCGTCATTATGGCCGGACCTTCCCGTGATTCGATTGGAGCGTTCCCAATTCCACCCACCACGATACGTATTTCCTCCACGTCAACATGTTTCAGGTCCAACCTGAGAAAAACAGCCGCTCCTATGCTGGATCCATCTCCGGTGGCGGGTCCTTTCTCGTAGGCGAGGCCAACCTCGCTTTCCTGCTGCTTCGGTATCCTTATTTCCCCGAGGATTTCGTAAACCCCTCCCTCACTGTCCGCCGTAAAAAGGTCCTGCATCGACATTGTTTCCCAGCCTTGAATCCCCTGCCTGACGGCCTTTGCATTCAATACCATCAGGGCGGGAGCGATATCGGCCGCCCTTTCAGGACTGAAGAGGCTTCCGCCGATGGTAGCCATGTAATATGCCCATCTGCTTCGGTTCAGCCGAAACTCTCTCTGATTGATGGCCTCGGCGAGGACGGCTGCCTTTTCGTTAATTATTGCTGAACGTCCCAGGTCAAAGAGGGTTGCGCCGCTTCCGATCTTTATCCCCTCTTCGCCAAAATCGCTGTACGTCTCGACGAATTGCAGATTCGGTATGCTCTTGAGATTGATGAGGCATTCAGGCCTCGCCTTTCCCTGTTGAATCAGCGGAATCAGCTCCGTGCCGCCGGCTATCACCCTGGCCTTTTCCTTATACCGGGCCAGTATGGAACACGCTTCCTGCAGGGAATTCGGTTCCAGGTACTCAAATTTGCTGGAATCTATGAAACCTTCCAAGTCTCCCAAATAGCCTGGGCGCATATACACCTCCGTTTTGGTCTGCAATCGTGTCGGGCAGGAAACGTCTCCCATGATCCATCTCTTGTTTCCTGGAAATGCTCGTGCTGTTTGGACATAACAGCAGAATAGCAATTCCAGTGCCACACCACCTGGCTCTGATGATTATGTAGCAATTAGCTGATATATTGAGGTGTTTTACGGGAGCGGGGAGATGGCGAAAAACGACGATCGAGAGGATTAGTAACCTGGTGAATACGCTGTCCCGCCTGTGACCCGTGCCGAAAAGGAACCCGTGCCGCGGAACAGGACGGCATTCCCTGTTCTCTATCTTGTTGTTTTTATTAACTCTTCAATAGGCGTTTTGAATAATGGCGGTTATGGATTTCGGGAGGGGACCGTTACAGAGGGGCTGTATCCCTGAGGTATCAGGTGCAATCCGCGGGATTCATCCCGCTCATACGTATTCTTCTCTCTTTATCTGGTAGCGCTTCAACATTCGTTGGATGGAAGGCCTTTGTATCTTGATTTCTTTGGCCGTTTTTGAAACGTTGCCCTGGTAATACTTCAACGCGTCTACGAGATAGTCTCTTGTAAACTCGTCGAGACACCTTTTGCGCGCTTCCTGAAAATCCATCTCCAGAAGGTCCTCACGTTCCACGCCGCCCACCGTTCTTTTCGATTGCATCTTCTCCGGAAGATCGTTCACTGTGACGCGCTGATGATCGGCCGTAATGACAATCCGCTGCACCGCGTTCTCCAGCTCCCTGACATTGCCGGGCCAATCATATTGCTGGAAAAGAGAGAAAACAGGTTGATCCACCACTAATTTATCCTTGTTAAACTGCTTCTTGAATTTTTCCAGAAAAAAGTTCATCAGGGGCAGTATATCGTCCTTCCGCTGCCGCAGCGGGGGAATATCTATTTTGACAACGTTTATCCGAAAATACAGATCCTCTCTAAATCTTTCTTCCTTAACGGCCTGCTCGAGCTTCCTATTGGTGGCCGCAACAATTCTTGTATCCACTTTAACCGGCTTCGTGCCGCCGACGGGTATAATCTCGTGGTCTTGCACCATCCGGAGCAGCTTGCCTTGCAGCGATGTGGACAGCTCGCTTATTTCGTCAAGAAATATCGTGCCTTTGTCGGCAACCTTGAAATAACCTTCCTTGTTCGCATAGGCCCCCGTAAACGCGCCTTTCGTATATCCGAAGAGTTCGCTTTCCAGCAGGTTCTCTGTCATCGCCGCGCAGTCAACGACAACAAAGGGATGATCCCGTCTCGGGCTGCTGGAATGTATCGTGCGGGCAATTAATCCCTTGCCGGTACCCGTCTCCCCCTCGATCAAGATATTACAGTCTGTAGGGGCTATCTTCTCCACCAACCCGAAAATCCGCTGCACCTCCCTGCTGACGCCCACAAAATCGCGATAATGTGAGAATTCCTTCAACTGGTTCTTCAGGCTGCCGATCTCGTCTTTCAATGAAAAAGTTGTCTTGATATGCTCCGCGACCAGGAGCAGCCGTTCCATGTCAAAGGGCTTGGTAATATAGTCGTAGGCGCCCAGCTTCATGGCCTCCACTGCATTGTCCACCGTTCCATAGCCCGTGATCATGACCACTTCTGTTTCGGGAGACATTTCCTTGATCCTTTCAAGGAGTTCTATGCCGCTGATTCCAGGCATTCTTATATCGGCGACGACCAGGGAAAAGCGACTTCTTTTTACGAGGAAAAGGGCCTGCTCACCATCATTTGCCCCTTGAACGTTGTAGCCGTTTCGCTGCAGCAGCCGCACACATCTGTTGCGCATGCTGTCCTCGTCATCCACCACGAGAATATTGAATCTATCCTTTTTCATCCGGCTCCCTTCCCGCCCATATTTTGTGAGAGGTCTGCGCCAGCGGAATACCTATACTGAATGAAGTTCCGCCCGGCAGGTTTCTGGCAAAGAGTTTTCCGCCGTGCTCTTCTATGATCCTTTTGCTTACCGAAAGACCGAGGCCCGTGCCGTTTGCTTTCGTCGTAAAAAAGGAATCAAAAATGCGATCCATTATATCTCTTGGAATACCTTTTCCCGTATCGTTTATTTCAATGTATGCCCATTGTCTCCGGGCGCCATCCTTTATATAGGTCTTGAGAACGATCTCCCCGCGGTCGGGCAGGATTGCCTCCCGTGCATTGTTGACCATGTTGATAATTACCTGCTGAAGGTTGTTTGAGTTTCCTCTGATATATATCTCTGTGTCGAAAAAACGTCTCTTTATGGTGATATTCTCCAATCTTACCTGGCGTTCGATGAGGAGGAGGGCGTCTTCGATCATACTGTGAATATCCAGCGTCGTCCTTTCTACCGGGACTTTCTTGGCAAAATTGAGCACCTTTCCAATGACCCTTCTGCATCTGCTCGCATCGTTTTCCATCTCCTTGAGCTCTTTGAGCAGGAGTTTCTTCTGAATGCGTCCTTTTTTTTCCAGATCTTCAATGAGCATCTGTGTAGCAATAATCAGGCCACCAAGAGGATTGTTTATCTCGTGAGCTATCTCGCCGGCCAGCTTTCCCAGAAGCGTCATCTTTTCAGACTGGAAGAGCTCCTCTTTGAGGATATTTATCTCTGTAACATCTGTAATGACATTGATTATGCCTTTATTCTCGCCTCCTTCGTGGAGCGAGGAAGAGCTGACGAGAACCCGGATCTTCCTTAAGTCTTTCGTCACAAAAGTGGTCTCGAAAACCTTTTTCCCTTTTCCTTCCTTGATTTCGTCCATGAATGTGGCAACTCTCGCAAAAGCCTCTTTGGCTATAAATGTTCCGTAGTGTTGCCCGATTATATCGACCCTGGCGTACCGGATTATTTCCTCGAACCGCTTATTGATATACGTAATCCGCCCGGACTCATCTATTATCTGAATGCCGTCATTGAGGGAAGCGATCAGGTTCTCGTTATACTCTTTGAGCCTCGCGATCTCACGGTCGGCCTCTTCTTTTTCCTTTTCCCTGGTCAGGTCTCTCGCGGCCCCTATCATACCCACCGTTCTTCCGTCTTCGTCCCGCGCGGGTATACAGATGACAAAGGCCGGAAACCGCTCGCCCGACTTCCGCCGCAGTAAAATCTCTCCGCGAAAGGTGTTTCCATTCCTGATCTCCGCCAGGACATTGGGCTGAATGGCCCCGAGAACGGCTATGTGTCTGCCGACGACCTCCTCCGGCTGATAAAGGAAGAGTATTTCAGAACCTCTATTGAAGAATACTATCTTTCCCTTGAGATCTGTTACGATGAAGGATTCGCTGAGATTCTCCACGATATCATCCAGAAACTGACGGGTAGTGCGTTTGAAGCCAAGAATTATCTGTTCCCAGCCTAATTCCATCCTATCCTCGTCGGCTAAAGGATCATCTATGAAGTTTGCACGTTAATCCCAGCAGTGATTGATACGCCAGTAATCAGGTCAGGCCAGTACCATACGTCATCAAGCCAGTAAGTCCTCTTGCAGGTTCGTCTATCAGACGGAGATGGCGGTTATCGAAATGGAATGTCTCTTTGGGATGAGAGAAAGGTTGTCTTGCCTTACTGTAGTGCTTCATCGACACTCCCGCGAAGGTTCACGTACCTGCCTGCAGTAAAACAACTATTTCTACTTGTACCCCTTTTCCTTTGAAACTTCAAGTTAAAGATACTTCTCGTCAAAGACGGGGGGGAACGCGAGATAGTCTCTTACCTTCCGAACAGTCCCTTCACCTTCTCCCCGATATCCTCAAGAACATCACCGCTTCTTCCCTTCCCCGGACGGCCACGCGGCTTCTCAATTCTGACCCCCTTTTTTGCCGCGGAAATGGCTTCGGCGCAAGATGTCTCCTCGTCGGACGTCTTTCCCATCAGGGCTGCGGCGATGCCGGCCGGGCCGAATAGTGTCATGGACCCGATCGCGGCACCGAGGGCGATTGCCGTCCGGGTGGGGTCTACTGCAAGCCGCGGGCGCGCTAGTGTGCCGCCAAGTTTGAAAGGTCGCGCCAGTTCGCCTGCGCTTATCCCCAGCTTGCCGATCGCGGAGGCGCCGATACCTTCCTTGGGGACAGGCCTTAGAGAGAGGTTCAGTCTTTCTGTCTTAAGGTTGACGGTGCCGTCGCCCACCACGACCATGTACTGTGTGTTCAACACGAGCGTGGTGGCCCGGGCTAGGCCGTTATTCATCGTGAAGGCGCCGACAAAACAATTGATTGCAGCATACGGTTTCTCTTTATCAAAGGGATTAACGAGACGAAAGACATCGGAAGGAAGGTCGCTGCCGAGCAGATCGATGAACTTCTGGTGCATCCTGCCCTTGCCCATTAGAATAACAGCCTTGCCGGTCAAGCTCCCCATCAATCCTGCGACCGAACTCCCGCGGGCTTTGATATCGATGTCTGCATCAAGGTTACCTTCGACACCGCTGGCCGCCTTGACAATATTTGCCAGATAGGCGATGTCCACCTTGTGAAGCTTCACGCTTGAAGCCAGCATTACCGTCTTTCCCTGCGGCTTAACGGAGAGGCGGGCATCCACCGAACCTTTTCCCAGAACCGCTTTAAGAGAATGTACGTCGAGTATTTCATCCTTTAGAGTCAGTCCCAGGTTGACGTCGTTTAGCCCAATCTCGGGCAACAGGACCTGGGAAGCCCGGAGCGTGACCTCTCCATCGGCTTTGCCCAGCGCGTCAAAAGGCAGAGGTTCGCCCGGGAAGATCCTGCCCCGGCCGGTCGATGTCCTGGCCGCGTCCGGGCCCTTCCCTATATAGGGACGCAGGTCCAGCTTCCGTGCCGATAGCGTTGCCTTCACCATCGGCTTCCCGCCGGCCAGATTGAGGTCGACGGAACCGCCAAGGTCGTTGTCGCCTTCTATGATCTTGAGATCTGAGATCGAATATGAATCTTTGCCGGTGTCGATTATCCGACCGGAGATATCCAAAGGGCCCTTGAGACGTGGAAGTTTGGCCAGGCCCGAAAGACGGCTCAATCCGGCCGGATCCTTGCTTTTCAAACTGAAATATAACCTCAACCCTCGCCTCGCCAGCGGATCATTGACGCTGCCGTCAAGAGTGAGGACGGCATCCCCCGCACTCAGTTTAAGGCTGACAGGCCAGGTAAGGGCGGGGTCCGCAAGGGCCGCGAGAGAACCCACGGTGCCTGTGATTTCAAAGGATTCCTCATTGTATGCAACCTTGCCCTCGATCCGAATCGGACCCCCAAAGGGCCCCGTGGAGCCCGCAGTGAAAACGGGCACCGTTGCCGTGTACCTCTTTTTCGATTTATGATTCATGTAGGTAATGCGGCCCTTCTCTATGCGCATCTCTTCGAACGTTATCCGGGAGAGCCCCCATCCGCCGGTATCGGTCTTCTTCTCTGCCGTCCGGTCTTTTACCGGGGCGTCAATAGCAAGGTTTGATTTGCCCGAGGTGTCTGTTTCCAGAAGAAGCTCAGGTTCGATAAGGATTACACGTATGAGGTCGACCCGGTGGGCAAGAAGAGGGAAAAACCTCACCTTTATCTCGATCCGCTTGATCCTGGCCAGTTCGGGCTGAGATCCCCAGGGCGCGTTTTGAATAGTCACATCCCGAACAACCAGGGTTGGCGTAAGCCCTATTTTCAGGCTCATATCGCCGCCCAGGGTCAGCCCTTTCCCCGTGGCATCCTGGAACGCCCTGCTGATTTCCGGTTTGAGGGTGTTATAATCGTAGCTCGCAAAGATGACGTAAACAGCTATGACCAGCAGGAAAAACACGGCACCCGCTAGTGTCGGAATCAGCTTTAACTTCATGGGAACCTTTCTTTCCATTGCCTTTGGCCTAAGGGCAATATGTCTATCTCTTACATATTAGTCAAGCTGACGGAATGCGATACAGGCCCTGCTTCCTGTTGCATGAGAGTTCTTCCTGGCTTCCGGCCTTCGCCGGAATGACGGATAGAGAGAGCGGGAATGACGGATAAGGGGAGAAGGGCCGATGATGGTAAAAGGAGGACCGGTATAAGGAAACCGGCCCCTCAGGCGTTCAAGATATTCAAACGTTCAGGGTGTTTTATATCTTTTTATTTTCTCCGGGGACCATTGCATGCAGAAAGCGGGCTTTCCCTTCATGACGAGGCGCATGCAGGCATCGTTACAGGATGGATTGCAATGAATGATCTCCTCTTCACGGCCTTGCATCAGCTTGTTCGGCCACTCAGGATCCGCAAAGAGGACCCTTGCCAGGCCCAGGAGGTCGGCTTTGCCGCTGGTCAGAATATCTTCGGCGGTCTTTCCGGAGGATATTCTCCCCGCCGCTATGACCGGTACAGTGACATTCTTCCTGACGGCGTGTGCCAGGTCGGCCATATACCCCTCGGTCTTCGATCTCTCCACGATCTCCGGCAGGATAAAGGACTCATAGGTGCCGCCCATAACTGAAATATAGGCGATACCTGCATGGGACAGGGCCCCGGCAAACCGGGTGGATTCGTCAAGCTTGAGGCCGTCGGCAAGCCATTCCTCTGCGAGGAAACGGTAGCCTACGGGGAAATCCCCGACCGCGGCCCTGACATCGCGCAGGACTTCAAGGGGAAATCTCATTCGATTCTCGAGGCTGCCCCCGTACCCATCATCTCTCTTGTTGGTGTGCGGGGAGACGAATTCCGACAGAAGATACCCGGTGCCGCCATGAAGTTCCACCATGTCAAAACCGGCTTTCTTCACCCTTTGGGCGGCAAGGACAAATTTTTCCCGGACTTTCCGAATATCATCAAGGGTCATTGCCTGGGGGATCTTTCCAAAGGTGTCTACGGCCGATGGAGCGAGTGGAGACTGGCCCAGGGAGAAACGGCCCGCATGGTTTATCTGAACACAGGCCACGGCCCCTTCACCCTTGATCACCGAGGCAAGCTCCGACAAGGACTGGAGATTGGTATCCGTATCAGCCCTTAACATCCGGCTGGCTCCGCTTCCGGCCGGATGGTCAATGGTCGTGTTCTCGACAACGATCATGGCCGCCCCGCCCTGTGCCATCGATCGGTAGTGTTCGAGCATAAGAGGAGACACCGAGCCGTCTTCCGAGGCATAACCCACGTAGAGGGGCGCCATGGTGATACGATTTTTCAATTCAATGCCTCCGACGTTAATCGGCGAAAAAATATGGGGATACATCATCGTACAGTCCTCCTTTGCATTATGATAGAGGACTCTCCTTCACCATTCAACCCTTATTTCGGCGGAAGATATCCGGCACCTCATATCTCTTTGACAAGACATGGGAATTATGCCAGATTAGAAGCTGAACCACGGCTGCATCTTCGCACTTTCAATCATGCTGCAAGGAGACAAGAATGACTTTTCTCAATCGCCGCCAGTTCCTTAAGTGCTCCGCCATGGCTTCGCTGGCCCTTCTGCCCTGCAGCCTCTTTTCCGGTCGCCGGGCAGGTGCTGCTCCCGTCACACCTGAGGACAATTATTACCTCAGCCACAGAAAGGAACTGACGGGTGCGTTTCAGGATGTTGTCAAAGGCGCGTCGCAGCTCCTGGAGCCCGATCTGGGACCGGAACGTACCGGTAAGATAGCCCGGGACGCCATTGCCGGTTTCGACATGCTCCTGCCGGAGCTCCCGAACGTGGGCGGGCAGAAGAATCTCATCACCTCCATTGTCCCCATCGCCGCCTGGTACGTTGCCCTCTACGGTCCCATGCGCGAAAACGGGAAAACGGCCGAAGATGTGGGAAGAATTATTTACGAGCTTAACCGGCTGCAGTTTCAATCCATGTCGGAGCCGCAAAGCCGTGCCATGAGCGAAAGGTTGTTCAGCACGAAGTATGTGGACAAGATGCGCGAGTGGGCTTCGTGGACCCAGAAAAAGGAGTATCCCGCCAACTGGGTGGCCAGGTTCGTGCCGGGCGCCGGAGGGGACTTCGATTATGGCGTCGATTATACGGAATGCGCCCTGGTCAAGTATTTCAATGCCCGGCGCGTACCCGAGCTGGCCCCCTACGTGTGCCTCAATGATTTTCCGGCGAGCCGGGCTTACCAGTCAGGACTGCGACGCGCCGGAACCGTCGCAATGGGAGACAACCTGTGCGATTTCCGTTATAAAAAAGGCGGGGCAGTCATTCAGGACTGGTCAACAGAGATAAACAGGATACGGCAGGCGGCGAAAAAATATTAACAGCAGCCCGAACCGCCCGGGTGGGCAAAAAAGAGAAAGGGTCGGACAATATAGGAGAGAGTGGGATGAAAAACAAGAGTATTGCCGTCGTATCAGGGATCCTCTTTATCGTGGTGCTTTTTGCCTCGGCTGCATTAGCCGATGAAAAGGAATCCCCGGACGACATTCTGAAACAGTTTTTCGAAAGCCAGAAAACACAGCTGGACACGATCGTGGACGACCCCGCCGCGATGAAGGAATATGTTATTTCGCAGAAGGACGTCAACGTCCGGTACGGCAAGGGAAACACCCTGCTTCATTATGCCGCGAACCGGGGATACCGGGACATCGTTGAGCTTCTTTTAAAGAAGGGTGCCAACATCAACGCAGGGGACAACGACAACAGGACGCCGCTGCACGAGGCGATGGCCTATCGCAGGTATGACGTAGCCAGATATCTCGTAGAGCATGGCGCAGATACAAGCCTGAAGAACAAGGACGGCGAGACCCCGCTCATCAGCATCGTGTACATGGACGATAAAAAGCTGGCGGCCGATCTCGTTGATTTCTTCATAAAGAGAGGCTTCGACGTGCGCAAATCCGCGGACGCACACTTGCTCAACGAGGCCATAGGAAGAGGCCATAGGGCTGTTGCCCTGATTCTCCTGGAAAAGGGTGTCACATTCAACGATGCCTCACTTGCCAGAGCCGCCGCAGAAGGATATGAGGACGTCTTTCAGATCCTTCTTTCGAAAGGTGCGGATCCGTCACAAAAGGGTATCCTTCGCGCCGCCTGCGGATCGGGAAACCTCACCATCGTAAAGACACTGGTGGAGAAAGGACAGCAGCCTTCGGCGGACGACATAGATTTTGCGTTATATAAGGGAAGTGCACAGGTGGCGCTCTTTCTCAACACCCTGTTGAAGAAGTCAAAAGGGCAGGAAGTTGACCTCAGGAAAAGATGCGGGATGGAACCGAATGCCGGACCGTGCAAAGCACTTTTCGACGCCGGTTATTACGACCCGGCTGCAAAAACGTGCAGAACATTTATATATGGCGGTTGTAATGGAACCGTACCTTTTGAGACAGTCGAGGCATGCAGAAAAGTATGCGAGGAAAGTAAATAAATCAGGTGACCGGGCGGGTCCACTGGACAATCACGCCAGTCAAAAAGGGGAGAATATGAAGATCAATTTTAGCAAGGACCAGTTTGAAACGTTATTGAAGACACTTTATCTCGGAATCTGGATGGCCAACGCCTACGATGATGATCCCGAGGATAGCAAGTTTTTTGACCTGCAGGCATACCTGCTGGGATTCGCGAAAGATTTCGGGCTTGAGGACTATGTGGCATACGATGAAAAGAAAAAGATATGCTATCCATCCGAGACGCTTACCGAAGACGAGACCCTCAACCTGCTGATCGAGAGGTACGACGATTTCACGTTCCTGGATAAACTTATCTACAACCTTGCGGGACGCGACATGCTCGACAAGCACGGGCAGAAAACAATCGAAAATATGTCCGACGAAGAATTCTTCAAGGAAGAGGCGCTTTTCGTGGAGAAGTATCAGAAGGAGTTCGCGAAGAACGGCATAAAGAACCTGACCGTAGCAACGACGGGTAAAAAGACTGTTTCACGTTCATCAGGTAAGTAACAATCGGCGCCCATTCGCCGCACCTCTTTCCATCGTAGCCGCTTTGAGCTCTTTGGGCATTTTTTCTACGGCATATCGCAGGGCCGTGCGAGGCATTGTCTCTTTGTTCTTCATGACGTAATTGAAGACCTCCCTCTCGTGGGAATGACCCGCGGTCTTGAGCATCCAGCCGTAGCCCTTTTGCACCATGTCGTCCTTGTCCGCGAGCAGGATGTCGGCGATTTCGAAGATGTCCGCCAGGAACTTGCCCGATCTGGCGGGAACGATAAGAGACACCGCCGAGGCGCGGCGAACCCAGCGGTTTTCGGAAAGTGCCCATCGCTTCAGTTCTTTAATATATTCGGGGTACATCTCGATGAAAGCGCCTACTGAATGATTGCAAAGGGTATCACAGGAGGCCCAGTTCGTGACGTACATGGTGACCCATCGCTCGAATACCGGGAAATCTTCCCCTTCGTAGTCCTTGCGGATGAGATAGGACCACTCGCAGGCGATGAAGGACTCTTCCATGTAACCGGACCGCCATAATTCCTCACACAGGCGAAAGATCTCCGCCTTGTCCGCCTTCTTGATCTCTTTGTAATACCGCTTCGCGATCTTTCTGACAACAGCGGACTTTATGCCGTACATCCTGACTTCTTCCTTGAAGAATCTCAGAGCGCTTATCCGCGTGGCCTCGTCGGCATTGCCTTTGAGTTCATCCCTGACATTCCGAACAACAGCGCTGTTCAATGAGCCCTCCCTATCTGTATCGTATCGTGAACAACACGGTGACGAGCGCCACTATGAGCGCCACGGTATTCGCCACAATAACAGGCGCGGACCGTATCAGAATGCCGTAAACCACCCACAAAACGGAACCTGTCAAGACCATCAACGGCAGATAGACGGAAACGTCTCTGGCTTCTTTCAGCCTCCAGATGCGCAGGATCTGGGGCAGGAGCGAGAACGTCGTGAAGCAGGCGGCTATGTAGCCAACGAGGTCCGTCATCTCTATCTATTTATCATCACTGGGACGAAAAGACAAAAAAACAGGTTATGGGTTATGGGTTATGGGAAAGATCTTTTCCTATTACCTATTACCCATTACCTATTACCTATCTTCTCCACAACCTTCTTGAACAAGATGCCTATATCTTCCTTGCGCACTATCTGATCCCGCCATTCCCGGGGAATTGCCTTCATGCCGTAGCAAATACCCGCAAGGCCGCCCGTTACGATGGCCGTCGTGTCCGTATCCAGGCCGAGATTGACCGCGGTGAGCACTGACTCGCGGTACGATCCCGTGGTGACGAGGCACCATACCGCCGCTTCCAGCGTATGGAGAACGTAACCGTCAGATTCGATGGCGTCTTCGGGCAGGGCACCTATATTGCCGGCGAGAAGGCGGTCAAAATGGGACAACTCCTTTGAAAAAGGGAGCCGGCGATAAAGGTTCTTTACACTGTCCATGGTGTTGAGATATGCATCAGAGGGGGACAATCCCTGAAGGAGTGCACCGGTCATGAGGCAGTAAATCCCGCAGGCCATCATTGCCCTGGGATGCCCGTGCGTGATCGACGAGGCCCGATGGGCATGGCGCAGGATATCCTCTTCGGCCATCCCTTCACAATAGAGGGCTACGGGAAGAATGCGCATAAGCGAGCCGTTGCCGTTGTTGCCCTCCTGCGTCCCGCCAGCCTGTTCGGCAGGTATGCCGCGCTCAATCGCGCTTATCGCCTGCCTCGTGCCATGGCCCACGTCGAAGGCTTGTCCATGCGGCGTCCATAAACCCGTGGTGAACCAACGGACAAAAAGGTCGCCCATCCGCCCTGTATCGAATCCATCGAGAAGACTCTCTGCCGTACACAGCATAAGAGACGAATCATCGGACCAACTGCCCGGCGGCAGGTCAAAGGTGCCGTATCCGAGCATCCCCGTGACGGGGTCTTTCTTACGAACATCCCTCCCCTTAAATTCTACAGGAACCCCGAGCGCATCGCCTACCACGGCCCCCCAGAGCCCGCCAAACATCCTGTCTTCCCTCGATATATTCCCCACGCTTATTCTCCTGTCTTCAATCACATTCCCTTATAATATACATCGATCATCACCACGGCCAAAAGTATAACCCGCAGTGGTGACACCACCCTGACAGGCCGAAGGAAGCCGCGGTGTCGCAGGACTTTTTTCGCGGGCGAAGCGGGCGTGAGATTCTTTCCTCCTACGCAAGGCATGACACTGACGGCCGGTTCGCCTGATTTTCCCCCTCTCGCGTTCGTTTCAGGAAATCGAGGATGGTGCGCACGTAATCGTCCGGGCGCTGTTCATAGGTGTTGTGTCCGCATTTCGGGAAAACGGCAAGCTCGCCCTTTGGCAAGACCCGGTAGAAGTCCACTGCCTGATCCACGTAGAAAAGTGAACTGCGGTCGGGATAAAGGACAAGTGCGGGACAGAGCACTTTCATCAGGACGGGTCGCAAATCGAAATAGCCTACCCCGTATTCACCGCCGCACTTAGCGAACTGATTGTACTTGACCTCGGCCATATCCCCGTGCCAGTCGATCATCTTGGCCTGGAGCCTGGGTTCGAGATCCCTGAAATTCGCGACCAGCCTCTCGGCCTGCAACTGCGGCATGGGAACCGTGCTGTAGCATTGTGTGCTGCCCGTGCTGAGGCTTTTAACATCCTCCGGGTAGCGGGCTGCATAATCGGCCCCCACGACACCACCTTCACACTGGCCAACGAGATGGCAGGGACCAATGCCAAGATGCAGCTTCACCGATCGCAATTCGTCCAGGCTTTCCTGTCTGAACCGGTCACTCACATAAAAATCGAAGAAACCTTCACCGTCTTCGGAACGTCCATAACCACGGCGGTCGTACATAACCACACGGTAACCGGCATCGACAAAACGAACGAAGATATCCTTCCACATCTTGACACACGCAAAACCATGGTGTAAAAGGATGATCGTTTCCGCCCCTTCCCCATGGACCTCGTAATAGACCTTAAGACCTCTGATCTCCGCAAAAGGCATGCACACTCCTTGGATGAATTCATTCGACTCAGCCAATTCTGCCACAAACAGTCACCCGTTGCAAGACAGGAAACAGGGAAAACAAGAGGTTAACCTGAAACCTGAGACGTGGAACCTTATTCTATGCTTGTTTGCTTTTCGATTCGATCTTCCGCTCCTGGCGTTTCAGTATCTCCAGAAGTTCCATCGCGTTGCTGGGAGCATATCCCATGGCATCGTTGTTGAAGTAGACGAAAACGTCCAAACCTTTATCGAGGTAGCCGCGTATTCTCAGCGCATCCCGTTCCAGCGCCTCGTGGGAATATGATGAGGCGTAATTGCCTTCCTCTCCGTGGCGTCTCATATAGACAAAACCGGCGGTGACCGGCAGGTCATCGAGAAATCGCGGCCAGTCGGCCATGCACAGGGCAACGCCGCGATTTCTGCACATCTGCGCTATTTCCTTGTTCACCCATGTGCTGCTGCGAAATTCAAAGGTATTCCAGACGGGGTACTTATCGAGGAGGGCCAGAAACCTGTTCAGTCTACCGCTGTCGAATGTGAAACTGGAAGGAAACTGCCAGAGCACCGCGGCAAGCTTTTCCTTGAGTGTAGTGGCCCTCGTGAAGAATTCCTCCAAAAGGCTTTCAATGTCTTTGAGCCTCTTGAGGTGCGTGATCAATCTGCTGCCTTTCAGCGCAAAGGAAAAGTCGGCCGGTGTTTCGTGGTACCATTTTGCAAAGGTTTCCGTCGTGGGGAGACGGTAGAAGGTGACGTTCAACTCCACCGTCGGAAAAACCCCTGAATAATGGGCAAGCCACTTCCGTCCCTGCAATTCGCCTGGATAGAAAGTGCCCTTCCAATCCTTATAGCTAAACCCGCTGCATCCTATCAGCACCCTCGCCATTGGAATATACTAATCACTTTCCTGAAAAGCTAAAGAGACCGCATGACGTCCTTCGGCCGCCAGGGCCGCTATCGCAACTCTTCTTTTCGAGATCCCGCTGTGCTAGAATAACACCTGGCTCGACGGCCGGGTATTCGACAATGAAGGTTCTTCTCATATCAGCCAATCGCACGGAGATCAACATGCGCACTATGCCTCTGGGGCTTGCGCTTGTGGCCGAAGCCGTCCGGCGGCAGGGGTATGCGGTGAAAATGCTGGACCTCGTCAGGGTCGACGACGTCAAGACGGGTCTGGCCGGAACCATCGGTGAGTTCGCGCCTGATGTCATCGGCATCTCCATCAGGAATATCGACGACCAGGCGATGCGCGACACCCGTTTCCTCTACGAGGACGACAAAAGAGTCATCGCCCTCGTCAAGAGTCTGGCTGAATGTCCCGTCGTGCTGGGCGGAGCGGGATACAGCATGTTCCCTGATGCCATCCTGGCGGATTCAGAGGCCGATTTCGGGATAGAAGGCGAAGGGGAGGCGGCTTTTATTCGTCTCCTGAAAAGGCTCGAAGAAGGCGAGTCTCCGGAAGGTCTGCCCGGGGTGCACATCAAGGGAGCCGGCGCAGCTAACGCCAGGGAATTGATCAGAAAACCCGATGATTTCCCCCTTCCCGACCCGGACCTGATGCTGGAGGGCCCCGTCGCCGGCGATGATGCCTGGATACCGGTCCAGACAAGACGCGGCTGCGCCATGGACTGCAGCTATTGCTCCACGGCATCCATCGAGGGCAGGATACTCAGGAAGAGAACCGCGGGCAGCGTCGTCGAATGGATTTCCAGGCTGGCGGCCCACGGCGTGCGACAACTCTATTTCGTGGACAACACATTCAACCTGCCGCCGTCATACGCGATGGAGCTTTGCAGGATGATTACCGATGCCGCCCTGGACGTAAAATTCAGGTGCATCATCTACCCCTGGCGGCTCGATGAAGAGTTGGCTGCAGCCATGGCCCGGGCCGGTTGCATTGAGGTGTCTGTGGGGTCGGAAAGCGCCGATGAAGAGGTGCTCCGACGCATGAACAAGCGGTTCCGCCGCAACGACGTGGCCGAGGTTTGCAAACTTCTCAAGAAATATGGAATAAAGCAAATGGGATTCCTCATGCTGGGCGCGCCGGGCGAAACCCGGGAATCCGTAACAGAAAGTCTGGCTTTCGTCGATTCCCTCGAATTTGACGCCCTCAAGGTCTCCGTCGGCATCAGGATATACCCCGGCACGGCCTTGGCCCAGGAGGCGCTCAAGGATGGGATCATCACACCCGACGACACCCTGCTCGAACCCCGCTTCTACATCACCCCCGGTCTCAACGAGGAATGGATCCGCCAAACAGTAGCCCAATACGCCGCAACCCGCCCCAACTGGATCACCACCTGATCGAACAATAAGCGAAGCCGATCGAATAGCTTCAACATTAAAGAAGATGAAACAAAAGACTGTCTCACGCCCGCTTCACCCCCGTTGGGGGTTCGCTGGAGGCATAGAAGAGAGGATAGGAGGAAGCCAAAAGACTTCCCGGGAATTTGAGAAGACTGAAATTCCCGGGAATCTTCGATCCCGCTACGCGGGAAGGTAAAGAACCATGATACTTCGCTCAAACCTGTCCCACAACGATAACCACCTCTCGCAAACATCAATAGTGAATTCCCGCCGAAGGCGTGCAAAGTGCGGCCTGATCCCGTCTTTCTAGGGATCTGGACGCAATTCTTTAAGGCTTCCTCCCCAGCCTCTCTTTTATGCCTCCAGTGAGGAGCGCCAGCGACAAAACGGGCGTGAGACAGTCTTTTAATCTTTCCCGTTTTTGACCCTAATCATCGTGACACAGGGCACTCATCTTTGATAGAATGGGTGGGCATGCGTAAATCGTTTATTGAGATCAATGCGGAGTTTCAGAAGGCCCTTGATATCATGGAGGACACGAACCACCATGTGTTCATCACGGGCAAGGCCGGCACGGGGAAGTCTACGCTCCTCGAGTACTTCAGGCAGAATACACGCAAGGAGGTGGCTGTTCTCGCACCCACGGGGGTCGCCGCCATTAATGTGCAGGGGCAGACGATCCATTCCTTCTTCGGTTTCAAACCGAGCATCACCCCTGAAAAGGTCAAGAAGATCGGCGGAACGGAGAGCAAGATCTACAAGGAATTCGACACCATCATTATCGACGAGGTCTCGATGGTACGGGCCGATCTGCTCGACTGCGTGGAGAAATTCATGCGCCTCAACGGCCCCTACCGCAAGCAGTGGTTCGGGGGAGTCCAGATGATCTTCGTCGGCGACCTCTATCAGCTTCCGCCGGTTGTCGCGTCTTCCGAAAGGGAGATATTCACTCACCGTTACGAGTCGCCCTATTTCTTCTCTGCACAGGTATTCAGGGAAAAAACATTTGCAATGGAATTCATCGAGCTGGAAAAGGTCTACCGTCAAACCGAGCAGGACTTCATCGAGCTGTTGAACGCCATTCGGAACCGGACCTGCACCGATGACGATATCGAACGGCTCAACAGGAACCACCGGCCTGATGCCGCGGCGCCGGCGGGCGGATTCTGCATTACCCTGACGAGTACCAACGATCTTGCAGCAAAACGAAACCTCGAGATGCTCGAAGCCCTTCCCGACCGCTCCTTTACGCTTGCAGGCAAAACAAGCGGATTGTTCGACCGCTCCTCGCTGCCGGCGGAAGAAACGCTGACTCTAAAAGCCGGGGCCCAGGTAATGCTCGTTAACAACGACAAGTTCGGCCGCTGGGTGAACGGTACGCTGGGCATCGTCCGGGGCATCGGCAGGGTCGACGGCGAAGAAGACCGGGTCCTTGTGCGGCTTGACGACGGCAACGTCGTAGAGGTAACGCCGAATACGTGGGAACTCTTCGAATATCAGTACGACAGGAAGACAAAAAAGATCTCGACGAGGACGACGGGCACCTTCACCCAGTACCCCATCCGCCTCGCCTGGGCGGTAACCATCCACAAAAGCCAGGGAAAGACATTCGACCGTGTCATAATAGACATGGGCCGCGGCGCCTTCGCGCACGGCCAGGTCTACGTCGCCCTGAGCCGCTGCACGAATTTCGACGGCATCGTCCTCACAAAGACGATCAGCAAGAACCACATACGGATGGACTGGCGGGTGGCGAAATTCCTTACCATGTACCAGTATCAAAAGGCCGACGAGCGCTCAAGCTACGACGACCGAAGCTCAATCATCATGGACGCCATCAGGCGCGACCTCGCCATCGAGATCATCTACCTGAAGCCCAACGACACCAAATCACACCGAACAATACGCCCGCTGTCCATAGAACCCATGGAATTCAAGGGAAAGTCCTTCGAGGGCCTTCGAGCCTACTGCTGTCTCAGAAACGAGGAACGGACCTTCCGAATCGACCGTATCCTTGAGATCAACTATGTAACGTGAAGAATAGTTTCCGCATCTTTAGACCCTGTCCAGGATCTCTCTTATCGTTTGAAGGAGTTTTACCGGGGAGAGGGGTTTGGGGAGGAAGTCTACTTCTTCTTCGGCGATGCCCTTGTCCAGCCTGGTGTCCCGTGTGTGGCCGCTCATGAAGAGGACCTTTGTGTCCGGGTTTATCCTTGTTATCTCTTCGTAAGCCTCTCTGCCATTCTTCCTGGGCATTACGGAGTCCAGGATGACAAGGTCGATTCCACTGTTTGCCGTAAACATCTCCACCGCGGCCTGGCCGTCGCTGGCTTCCAGGGTTTGGTAGCCATGTTTCCTCAGCACCTCCCTGATGAGGTTCATTACGGCCTCGTTGTCCTCGGCTATGAGGACGGTTTCATTTCCCCCTCTTATTTCGGGGACTACCGGTTGTTCCTCCTTTGCCGCGGGCTCAGCCAGGGGGAAATACATGCGGAATGTCGTTCCTTTGCCGGGTTCGCTGTAAACATTGATGTAGCCGTTATGCTGCGACACGATGCCGTAAACCGTGGCGAGGCCGAGCCCCGTCCCTTTCCCGATTTCCTTCGTGGTGAAGAAAGGATCGAATATCCGTTCCCGTGTTCTCTCGTCCATTCCGACGCCTGTGTCCGAAACGGCGATCAAGGCGTATTGTCCGGGTTTCCCGAACCCGTGGGCTTCCAGGTAATAGCTGTCCATTTCCATGATACCCGTCTCGATGGTGAGTGTACCGCCTTTCGCCATGGCGTCACGGGCATTGCTGACGAGGTTGAAGAGGATCTGGTCTATTTCGGTGGCGTCCGCGAGGATCGTCGTGTCTGTCCCGGCAAGTATCAGCCTGAAATCTATGTCTTCGGTAAGAAGCCTTCTCAGTAACTTTTGCGATCCCCTTACGGCTTCATTGAGATTGAGAGGCCGCAAGGAAACGGTCCGATGGCGGCTGAACGCGAGCAGACTCTGGGTGAGATTGGCCGCCTTCTGGGCCGCGGAAAGGATCTGCTCCACGTGGGATTTCACTACGCTTCTGTCCGCTACTTCCTGCTGGACGAGACTGGCGTACCCCATAATGGTCGTCAGAATGTTGTTGAAATCATGGGCCACGCCTCCTGCCAGGTTGCCGATGGCTTCCATCTTCTGAGACTGACGGAGCCGGTCCTCGAGGCGCTTGAGCTCGGTCATGTCCTCGCAAACCATAAGATGGACGCCTGAGGTAAGCCGGAGGGTTACAAAGGTTATCAGTTTCTGTTTTCCGTCAGCGCAGGTAACGGTAAAGGTCCTGGGCTTCCTTTCACCGGGCTCTTTTCCGACGAAATCCTCCATCCATGTGGATATCACCAGCGTCCTGTACTGCTTGTCCGGATACGCCTTTCTGAACCATGTGCGGCCGTTGGGCACTTCGTCGAGGCGGTAACCGAACATCTCTCTGAACTTGGTGTTCACGTAGGTAAAGCTGCCTTCCCGGTCAATGAGGACCATCCCGACAGGGGCATTTTCGGAAAGGGTCCGAAGCTTTTCTTTCTCCTCCTTCAGTGCCTCTTCCGCCATCTTTCGTTCTGTCAGGTCGACACCAACACCGAAAAAGTACTGCAATCCCCCCTGTTCGTCCTTGACGGACCTGCCATGCCACTCCACCAGAAGCCGGCGCCCGTCGCTTGTGAGGAGATGGTTCTCGCAACGCACCGGCTTGTTGGAAGACATGATCTGCGTAAAGATTTCCTGGAGGGCCTCACGTTCTTCCGGGGGAACAAAAGTCGACAGATAGTCGCCTGCCGATACCTCTTCCATTGTATAGCCGAGCGCGTCCAGCATCGACTGATTCATGAGGAGAGTCTTTCCATCGCTGCTCAAGGCAACAAAAAAAGCCGGGGATGTCTGCAGGAGAGTCCTGTTGAACTCCATTTCGTCCCTGACCAGGATCTGAGTGATCTTGTGCTCTGTTATATCCTCTATGGTCCCTTCGTAATGGAGCACCTTCCCTTCTTTGTCCTTTATTGCCCGCCCGTTCAGGGAAACCCATATGATCTTCCCGTCGCGCCGTTTGAGCCGGACTTCCCGGTTCGCCACAAACCCCTCTTTCTCAAGGCTGGCTTCAAAAGTACGCCGGTCTTCGGCGTCAACATAGAGCTGTTTGCCGATATCAGACATGGATCGTATCAATCTTTCCGGTGAGTCGTAACCGGTTATCCGCGCAAAAGCCGGATTCACGCTCATGAAGCGGCCATCGGGGGTCGACTGATATATACCTTCAACGGCGTTCTCGAAGATCGACCGGTACCTGGCTTCGCTTTGTATCAACGCCTCTTCGGCATCCATGCGTTTGCGTGCCTCATTCAGAATAGCCCAGGATTTGACCGTGTAGAATACAAAAACGAAGAGTCCGGCGACAAGGAGCCCGATGATTGCAAACCATCGGTTGCGAAACCCCTCCATGGAGGCAAGGGCTTCATTTTCCGGTGTCGCCACCACGATTGACCAGAAGGTGTTACCGATGGTGATCGGCATGTAGACCGCGTGCTTCAGAATTTTTTTCGTTTCCTGTTTGGCGATAAAATCGTAATCGTAGGTGGTGACCCCCGACCTGCCCTTCATCATCTCTTCCGCCAAGGCGATGACACCGGGAAAACGGCCTGACGTCTCATATATGGAGACACCGATATGACCGGGAACCGGGCAGTACAGTTCCGTACCCTGGCGGTTAAGGACCCAGGCGTAGCCCGTCTGTCCGATCCGTATGGGTTTAAGATACTTCTCGGCGAGGACATCGACGGAGATAATAACGGCCACCGACCCGTTGAATTTACCTTTTTTCAGTATGGGGTAATGGACGGCCACCGACCTTTCGACGCCCTTCACTGTGGTAATGACATCGCTTACTACGGGAGCGAGATCACTTTTCATCCTTTGAAAAAAATCGCGATAGGACACGTCAGTCCCCTGGTACTTTTCATTGTCGGGGACGGTGTAGACGAACCTGCCCCGGGAGTCCACCAGGGTGATGGATTTGATATCGTTTCTGCTTGCTTCATACATGTCGCGGATGGTTCTCTTGCCTTCTTCATTGAGATCGATGATGTCGTCATGCCTGGCCAGGTGGCCAAGTATCTTCACATATGACTGAAAAAATGCCTCGATCCCGGCCCGGGCCTGCCTGGCATGGGCCAGCTGCTGCTTGTTCAATTCCTCTATGGCATCATTTTTTACCCGTTGATATGTGGTAAAGAAAAGGTAAAAACAGGCAACTACGAAGATCAGAATGGAGGTCAGAAACAGCCAGCGTTTCAAAGCTTTTTCCTCGCTTCCCCGCATACCGCCGCTTCGCGGAGGCAATATCCCTGTTCCCGGCTGCTTTTCGGGAAAACTGTTGTCAGCATCAAACGGTACAGCGAGATTGTAAACAAATTCCCGACAAATGCCAACTTATTTCATCCACCCGTTTTCCCGTAATCAGCACACGCTGCATCGAAATATCGAAATACCTGATCCCTGTTCTGAAACACGCTGCCCCGGCGTCTTCCTGATTACATGATCGCCATCTTTCACGTTTTCTTAAAAGGACCCCACTTCGTCAGTGAGGTTCTCTCAGTTTTGGATTTGCCGGGAAGGACTCGCTGGTTGGATAAAATCACGCACAGACCGACCTTTCATTCGTTATCACGCATCCAGCACCTTCCTCACCGCCAACGCAAGCTCCTTCCTTGAAAGAGGTTTCATGAGGTACTCCCTGACACCAGCCTTCCTTGCACTCTCAGGAGATACCGCGTCGCTGTGGCCGGTACAGAGGATGATAGGCAGGTCGTGTCTTATGGCGAGAACCTTTGAGGCGAGCTGAACCCCCGATATTCCAGGCATGGTCTGATCGGTGATTAGAAGGTCGAAAAGGGAAGGATTTGCGCGAAAGGTTTTAATTGCCTCTGCGCCGTTGGCCAGGGAGGTAACTTTATAACCGAGTCTCTCCAGGGTCACCCGGCCCCATTCAACCAGCAATTCCTCATCATCGACGAAAAGTATCCTCTCCTTGCCGCCGATGATTGCAGAAACCCTGGCATCCTGTTTTTTCATATCGGCGTTCACCTTGGGCAGAAATACCCGAAAAACAGAGCCGATGCCGAGTTTACTTTCAACGGTGATCATGCCGTTAAGGTCATTGACGATACCGTACACAACGGCAAGGCCCATGCCGGTGCCCCTACCCACCTCCCGGGTGGTGAAGAAGGGCTCGAAGATCCTCTTTGCGACCTCAGGGCTCATACCGGTGCCGGTATCGTTTACCGTGAGCTGGAGGTAGTCCCCATGGGCCACATCCAGCCCTGTGATGGAATATCCCTGTTCGAGGTCTACATCGGTGAGGCCTATTTCCAGGATTCCTCCCTTCTCCTGCATTGCAAGAAAGGCATTGGTAGCAAGGTTCATGAGAATCTGCTGAATTTCCGTGGGGGAGGCAAAAGTGATGTCGGAGGTTACCGATATGTCCAACTTGACTTCAACGGTGGCGGGCATAGAGGAGCGCAGGAGATGCACGGTCTCCTTGATGATAGGGACGACAGACAGAGGGTCCCGTGTGTATTCAGCCTTCCGGGAAAAGGCAAGGATCCGTTTTACGAGGTCTCTGGCCCGGATAGCCGCACTCGAGATATGCCCCAGACTCTTCGTGATTTCAGGACGATCCGAAGCATCTTCCATCGCCATCTCGGTGAACCCGAGGATAGCGGCGAGCATGTTGTTGAAATCATGGGCGATGCCTCCTGCGAGGGTACCAATCGCTTCCATCTTCTGGGACTGGCGGAGCTGTTCCTCGAGCCTCCTCCGTTTCGTCAAATCGGTGCCCAAGGCCAATATGCCCGTGAAAAGACCCTCTTCGTCATGAAGTACGCTGATCGTCCAGGACACCCGAACCCTTTCCCCGCTTCGCCGTATGTTGTCAAGCTCACTCGCCCGGTAATTCTCGGGATGCTCCGTCATGAAGGCGAGGAGTTCTTTTACGTTCAGACCGACAGCGTCTTCCCTGGCCACTATCGTTCCCACCACGCCCTCTGTCCATAGCTCCTCCGCCGAATAGCCAAAAAACTTCCGTCCATAATCGTTCAGAAAGACCACGCGTCCCTCGTTATCGAGGCGAAGGATGATGACCTGCGCGCTCTCGACCAGCACCCGGTACTTCCCCTCGCTTTCCCGCAGCGCTTCTTCCGCCTCTTTGCGTTGGGTGATGTCGATTACGGCACTGCGGACTGAGGCCCCTTCGCCCTCAAACGCTTCAGCGGGAACACTTTCCACGCGGCCCCAGAAGAAGGTTCCGCCATGCTTTCTCAACCGAAGCTCACAGGATGAATTTTCGCTGCCGAGCGCGACGCTTGACAAATATTGGAAATATTTGTCTCTGTGCTTCGGGTGGACATATTGCTGGAACGGTGTGCCGAAGAGTTTCTGCACCGGTACGCCCAATAATGCTGAGGCCGTAAGATTCGCCTGCTCTATCAGGCCCTTTGTGTTGAAGGTCAGGTAGGCTACGGGAGCATGGTCGTAGAGGTTCGCCAGCCTGTGCCTGTGTTCCTGTAAAATCTGTTGCGCCGCCCTGAGTTCCTCATTCTGCGCCTGCAGCTCTGCCTGATGGAGACGCAGGTCTTCGAGGAGTCTTTTTGTCTCTTCCAGGAAGAGTCCATCTGCAGTGCCGGGTTTTTCGAGAAGAGACCGCAACCTCTTGTAAGATTTATCCATGACCGCCATCCCTCCGCAGTTTTCCATGGGCTCTGCCATGTGTCATTTTATGCTTAACTGATTAGTCTCCTTTGCCGGCAAATTCGTGACGTTCTCCATGGCCAGCAGAATAAGGGACCGGCCCCTGTTGCCTATTGCCGTTATTTTCCGGGCATTGAGAAGGAGGGTACGCCACCCGGCGGAAGGAAAATCGGCCTCGACCTTGAAATTCTCGAAGACCTTGCCGGTCTCCAGTACATCGGACAGGAGTTCAGTGAGGACAGGAATGTTCCACATGTGTCCTCCCAGGTCCCTGATCATTTGCCCCTGTGTTTCTTCACGTCGGACACGGAAAAGGGTGAGGAAGGCCTCGTTTGCCATGACTACCTTGAGGCTCTCGTCAAGGATGAGAAGAGGCTCGCGCATCGTCTGCACGATATTTTCGAAGAACATCTCCCGTTCGGCCGCGGCGCGTTTGGATTCCGTAATCTCGACAAAAGTCATGACTACCCCGTCAATTACGTTTTCGAGCGACCGGTACGGCACGATCCGCATGCTGAACCATGCGTCGTCCTTCGTTTTTACCTCAGTTTCGATGCGACTGAGGCGGTCCATCACATCTTGCGCATGCTCCGACAGGGCCGGATAATCGATCTTCACGGTCACGTCGCCTATGGGACGGCCCACATCCGAGGGGATGAGGCTGACGACCCTGGTGGCGGAGCCATTGAACCGCTTCACATTCAAATCCCTGTCAAGAAAGATCATTGCTATCTCGGTGTTGTCGAGGAGGTTCTTTATATCACTCTCGCTCCGGGAAAGCTGTTCCATTTTCGATCTGAGCTCTGTGTTGACGGTGATCAACTCCTCATTCACTGACTGGAGTTCCTCTCTCGAGGTCTCCAGTTCCTCGTTGGTAGAGTGAAGCTCCTCGTTGCTGGACTGAAGCTCCTCGTTCGCTGACTTCAGCTCCTCGTTCGCGGCCTGTGCCTTTTCGGCTGCCGCCTGCAGGCTTTCCCTCGTGTAGACGAGTTCATTCTCCAACTCCAGCACGCGACCCTTATCGATCTTTTCTCCTTCGGACTGATCTCCTGTGGTGACGGCTCTTTCCTCGGAAACATCCTTGAAGGTGAACAGGAAAAGGGCGTCCCCTTCTTCGGCCGGGAACAGGGGTATGACGGTGAGATCGATAGTCTCGGTACCGGCATTCATCTTGACGCGAACGTTCCGGTAGACAGCCTTCTTTTTATGGCCCGCGGCAGTCATAAGGGCCGAGCGCATGGAAAACCGCAAGCTCTCGCGCGCCATCTGCTCTATGTTGAGTCCGGCGTGGCCTGGAGCGGGCGTCAGGTACTTTGTCGTATCGCCGTAGATGTAAAGAATATCACCGTTAACGTTGACGATGATCGCGGGAGGGGCAAAGGCCGAAAGGAGCGCAGAATGCACTATCGCCTCAAGATCGATTTTTTTAGCGGGGGCGGAAACAGGTTCCCTGGTCTGCGTCCGATCCGTCGGCCAGAAGGTCGATCCCTCATGGGTAAGGGCTTCTTTACCTATCGCCGGCTTGGCCTGAAAGATCTTCCATTTGTTGTCGACCTCCCGGAAGAGGTCCGTCCGGGTGCCTATGCTCTCGGAAGAACCGAGGAAAAGCATGCCGCCGGGATTGAGACTATAATGGAAAAGACTGATGATTTTTTTTGAAGCTCCGGCTCCATGTAGATAAGCACGTTACGGCAGCTCACGAGGTCAATTTTCGTGAAGGGGGGGTCCCCGGTGATATCTTGGAGCGCAAATATTATCCCTTCTCTGATGTCCTTCCTGACCCGGTAGCCATTGTCATCCATGACGAAGAACTTCGCCAGGCGGTCCTCGGATACGTCCAGGGCTATATTTGAAGGGAAAACAGCCGTGCGGGCCTTGCCTATCGAGGCCTCGTCCATGTCGGTGGCGAAAATCTGGAATCTGTAGTCCCGATTCGTCTCCTCGGCGTACTCCAGTATTATCATGGCAATGGAATAGGCCTCCTCCCCGGTGGCACACGCCGGCACCCACACCCGCATGGTATAGTCGTCGGGCTTGTCGTTGAGAAGTTCGGGGAGGGCCGTTTTCTTGAGTGCGCCGAAGGCCTCCGGGTCGCGGAAGAAGTTCGTCACGTTGATAAGCAGCTCTTTGAAGAGCTGACCGGCCTCTTCCGGATGTTCCCGAAGATAGCGAATGTAGACCGCGGAATCCTTAATGTTGTGAAGATTCATCCGGCGACGGATGCGGCGGCCCACGGTGCTCTTCTTATAGAGGGAAAAGTCGTGTCCCGTCTTCGACCTCAGAACCATGAGCACCTTCTGTATGACGATGGGCATTGTCTCATCCAGGGGCTCCTCCTCCGGTGTAACATGACGCTCCAGGAGGGCTTTAAGCTGCCGGGCGATCTCTTGCACGGGCAGTACATAGTCAACAAGGCCCGTCTGTATCGCGCTCTTCGGCATTCCGTCATATTTGGCATCGTCGGGGTCCTGCACGAACACTATACCGCCCGAAGCCTGCAGGGCCCTCAGCCCCAGGGTCCCATCCGTGCCCGTGCCGGACAGGATAACGGCGACGGCCGAACTTCCCCGATCTTCCGCAAGGGAACGGAGAAAAGTGTCGATAGGCATCCTCACACCCGGCGATTCTTCCTGCTCTGTCAGCTGGAACCTGCCGTGAAAAATAGAAAGGTAAAAGTTGGGCGGGATCACGTAGACGTGGTTCGGCTCAAGGACAGCGCCGTCTACCACCTCATGGACCTGCATCGTGGTGAATCGGCCGATCAGTTCCCACATCATGCTGGGATGTTTGGGGTCGAGGTGGGAGACGACTACAAAAGCAGCCCCGGTGGTCGGCGGCACGACCTTGAAGAACCCCTCTAAGGCCTCAAGCCCTCCGGCCGATGCTCCCAGGGCTACAACCGGAAAGGCCAGCCAGTCGCCAGGCAGGCTCTGTGCCGGAGTCTCGACCCTGACAGAACCCTTCTTTTGCTTCTTTAAATCCGCTTCCTTATTCTTTGGCGGTTTGCCTGGCATCCGTAACCTCCTGTAATACCCCGTGATTAAGTCACGGACCCTCGCGATAAGGCAAGATCAGTATAACACGTGCCCGGAATATATCAAGAAAGTTCAGGCGGCAACATCGGACGCCCTGCATCAGGGTACAACGCTCCGCGTGAAGGCAACATTGACAAATCCTGCGTCGAGACCTGGGCTGTTTCAAGTGGTTTTTTCACACATTCTAAATGTCAGGGTCCCGGACCCAGGCATGCACCATGGATTACTGCATGGAGAAGTAAGAGGTGGAAAGACAAAGGAAGGCCATGCTCGAAGGGGCACGAGAGCGTGTCCGCAAAGAAGCGGCCAGGTTCTCGTCATCCGGCGGAATCAATATCTCAACGGAGGTCGTCGAGGGCATCCCCTACGAGGAGATCCTGAAATTTCAGGATCTCAACAAAGTAGACCTCATCGTTATCGCCGCCCATGGCAGGTCGGCCATAGCGAAATATTTCCTTGGCAGCGTGAGCAGTAACGTTCTCAAGGGGGCAAAATCCGAGGTCTTGCTCGTCAGATAAATAAAGCCGGGGGAATTCCGGCCAACTTTGAACCGCCTGTAATCTATCATCGCGTGGCTAGCCATACGATGGCTAAAAAGAAGGACGAACGTGGCCGCACCGTGATCTCGTCCAAACCCTCAATCACCTGCCCGCTCAACCGGTAAAGCGCGCCTACTCGTATGCAGAATCCGTCTCAGGGAGGAAGCCATGAAAAAGGAAAGAAAGATTCTGAAGTGGGACCGTCAAGGACATCAGCCTGGCGGAATTGCGCACCAACACAGCGATCCTGGCAAAAGTGGGCAAGCTTGCGAAAAATGAATAAAGCCCGGCCTGTACCGGGCTTTTCAGTTGTTTCAATGAACTTTTACCTTGCTTTTTCGCTTATAACACTCTGATCGGGATCACTTTTGTTCGTCGCATTCCATTATTCCGCCGAGTCTCTCAGGTGCTGGAGGAGGGTGCGCCGCACCTCGTCGATCGCTTCGGGATTGCCCTGGACCGAGTGGGCCTTTCTTCGCCGGCATCCGTCTTCCTTACCACATATGGCAGGGCATGAAACTCGGCCGGGAGTGGAAGACGCATGCACATCCGGTCACTTCGCGACTGTCTGTATTTCCTCCGCCTTCTTCCATGTTGCATCGGGGTTGTAGGCGGTCATTCCCCCGGCGATCTTCGCGGTATCCCTGCCAAGGTTTTTCTGATAAACCACCCCTTCATGGTTGACGATAAAGGTCATGATACCTGAAGTGCCATATTGGGCGGGCCATGCAACCATGGCGAAACCGCCGATCATTTTTCCGTTCAGCACATAATTGGCGGCCCCGCCGGGGGCGTCGCTGCCCTGGGCCTTTAGTATCTTGAAGTAATACCCGTGATAGGGAATGGGTTTGGTACCGGTCTTCTTGTATCCCTGCCGAGCCGCTCCGGCAGCAAAACTGCCCAGAGGGCTTGCATCCTCCCCTTTTTTCGATTCCCAGTAAAGCCCGTTTTCCTTACCTTTGTCACTGACGATCTTCTGCGCGTATTCGTGGAGACCATCTTTATCGATATCTTTCTGAGCATATTCCCTTTGTGCATCGACATATGCCAGGCAAACCTGGATAGTGTCCAACTCGTTTTTTCCAATACGGCGGTTGATTATCTCCTCCTTGCCGGCCTTTGTATCGAAGAACCATTTTCCGTTATTCTCTATGACAGGAATCGGGAAAGGCCATTGTTCATTGCCTATCTGGAGAATGACTTTATTGTCACCCTCTTTGATGAGGGAGTTTCTTTCTTCGAAAGCCTTGAGAAACTCCTGCCTTCCCGCCCTGTCCCTGACGGGGTCGCCGGAGGAGAGGACCTCTTTTCCTGCGGGACCGAAAATAGCCATGAGCTCTTTGATGTTGTCGGCCTTCGCCGCTTCGATCAAGGCCGTAACGGCTTCATCGGCGGATGAAAAGATCTTTTGCTTCGCCTGCGTTGCGAAAAGGCAGGAAGGTGCAAAGAATGTCATTGTCAGGACCAGAACTGCACCGCAGCACATGACGGTCGTCAACCACGATTCTTTTTTTATTCTGAAATTTTGCATGATCGTCCCTCCTTATCGTCTTCCGCCTCGACCGCCGCCGCCACCACCGCCGCCGCCGCCAGTACTACGACCGCCGCCCCGGCTGCCGCCACTGCCGCCACTGCTCCCGCGGGAGGCGCCAACAGATTGCGATGAAGGCGTGCTCTGCCGGCTCATACTCCCGCGTTCGCTCTGCATCTTCGCGGTACTGCCTTTATCCACACCGCTGAAGGCATTCTGGCGTCCGCCGCTTTGCATCGTCGAGGGGGTCTGTCTGCCACTGCCGGGCGAACCTTCCCGCTTGCCGCGGTCCATGGCTCCCTGCCGGGCACCTCCGCCGGCAGGCTGCGTCGATGCCCCAGTTTGACCGGCCTTACCCCGGTAGGCCTCCCTCGACTTTACAGCATCGGGGGATGCTCCCCGGTTGTACGTCTGTGCGGTTCTTTGATCCCGGTATGCGACTCCACCACGGTGATTAGGGTCATGCTGCCACTGGCCTGACCGGCCTGTACCCTGGTATTGCTGCTGGTATTTTGTCCGGTTTATGTTGGTGTTGATGCTCGCATTCCTGTTGACATTGACATTGACATCGCCCCCGTGCCAGTTTGTCTGTCCCCATGCGTAACCCCAGGCCGCACCGACTGCAGCGCCGGCAGCGAAGGAAACGGCAGCGGTCGTCGCCACATACCCCGGGGGATAGACCGGATAGGGCGGATATGCCGGATATGCCCAGGCACCGTACACCACGGTCGGATTATAGGTTGGCACGTAAATGACCTGCGGGCTGGCAGGTTCGATAATGATGACGTCTTTATCGGTCTTGACGACCTGCTCCTTGGTCGTTTTCAGGTTGCCCGATGCTTGTGCCTTTGCGCGAAGCTTCTGGACAGTCTCCAGAACATCTTTTTGTTGTGCGAGAAAGGCATCGCCCAACTTCTGCGTCCAATCGAGTTTCTCACTCATCATGGTCAGGACCTGAGGAAAGTTCACCAGGGACTTCACGCTCGGATCCCAGGGCTGAGTTTCGAGCGCCTTTGCCAGGGCATCGCCCTTCTTATCCTTGTTTTGTTTGGTCCACCGGTCAGCCTGGACTATCTCGAGGGGATAGGTAGACGCCATGAGGACCTGGGTAAGGAGTGAATCGGGATACAGGGCTATGGGTGCGAGGATCTGATCCAGTTCCTCGGCCTTGAACGCCCTGGATGGAGCAGGCCCCTGGGAATGCAGGTCCGGAGGTACGACCAGGGATGTCATGCAGACAAGGATCAACACCAGCAAGAAACCGGTCTTAATAGTCATAAATGCTCCTTTCTTATTTCTGGACCTTCGTGATCTTCGTCCCCTGCAAGCCAATGCCGGCCATGAGCCCCTTCTGGTCAAAGTAGAATGCGTAGACATCCGACTTTGCCGTTGTTGTCGACAGGCTCTTTGCCGCACCCTTGTCTACAACGACAATGCTGGGACCGGTACCAAGCTCCCAGCCGTCGCTTCTGTCAAGATACTTCAGCGCTGAGTCCGTCATGAAGAACAGAGCGTAACCGTACTTCTGGATACCGGCCTGCAGACCATAGGAGGCCGAGACGGTGTTATAGTATCCTGCAACCTTTCCTTCTTTCATAAGGACACCCTCTCCAAACTGACCCCCCACAACAAAACCGGCCTTGGTGATTGACGGGAAGACAAGAATGGCTTTTGCGCTGTTTCCCAGTACTCTGGCTGAATCTGTCCTGGCATAGAGCTTCTGCAATGCGATCTGCGCATTTCGGTCGATCTCGGCGGCGGAAGCCCCGGCTGCCCGATGGGGGGCGGCGAGCATGAAGGCAAGGAACGCAAAGATCAATAAGATTATTGGTGAATGAATATGTTTTATCATCCTCTCTCCTCGCTGATCAAACATCTTATTGTTTTACGAGCACGAGCGGTATGTTTGCCGCAAGATCATAGTAAAGTGCTGCATTGATCTTATTTTCGATCTGATAATAGCGCACGACCTTGACATCAGGCAGGGCCTTCTGAAATTTCGGCAGATATGATCTGGCAAGTTTCAAGCGAAGCATCTCGATCGTCATCGATTCTTCGAGAAGTTTTTTCGCCATGCCGTTGGTCATGTCCTGATAAGCCGCTCCGTAGTCCGTGATCAGCTTGAGAGTGCGTGAACGAAGAAGGAACAGTTCGTTCTGGTACTGTTCATAGACCGGCCAGAAGTTCCTTGCCTCCTTCTCTGTGAGCTGCATATTCTCGGAGACAAGGAACTTTTTATCGGCCTTGATCTTTTCGAGAAGGATCTGCATATCATTGGCTGGTTTATCCTGGGCAGTTGCCGGAGCGTTGTCGGCAACAATCAGCAGAATGGCTGCGGCCAGGATAAATAGAAGGAGATATCCGGCGCCCCCCTTCATTCTTCCCCGGTAGTCCATGGTGATTCCCTCCTTGCTGGTGTAAGTCTATTTCCTGGTGCTATCCACGAACCCCACGAGCCGTCCTGCCCAGAACTTGAAGGCCTCGTCGGCCGATCCCCACTTGCTGAACCTTTCGGAGAATCCCGCGGTCCTGTCATCCACTGCGACAGCAATGACATCGTTCGTCATACTATCGAGGGCCATGACCTCCGCACTTGTCGATCCTGAGCCTGTCCATGAGCCGGTTGTCCCTTTCTTTATGGCGCTGACGACCAAGCCTACCGGCATGATGGACGTGAAGCCGCTCAGGCCCGGTTTGCTTTCCTTAAAACCGGTAATGGCAAAGCGAATACGGGCGACATCAGGACCGGGTTCACTAACCAGGGGATACTTATCCTTGAACGCATCCACTATGGCCTTGTTAAAACCATCTGCAAGCTCCTTCAACTCCACCGGGTCGATCCCCTTGTATTCGGAATCATCGGCAAAGAAGAAGATGACGCTGTCAACCATGAATTTATTGTATTTACTAAAATTGGTTCCCGGTTTCAGCCAGCGCATCTTGGCCCCATCCTTTGGTCCGGGCTGCAGATTCTTGTAGTAGTCACCGAGAAAACCTGAATATTTTGGCTCTGCTGCAAATGCGGCGGGTACTATAAGAACTATCCCGATCACTGCTGCCATGAGTATCTTTCCTATTCTTTCCATAACTTCCTCCTGTTTTATTTTTTAGTTTCCCGGTACTTCCACACAGGCATCAGAAGGTCAACTGAAGTCGGATGCCGAGGATGGTTGCCGTACCTGTTCCCGTTCTGCTGAGGTGTGTAACACCGTGCGTCGTCTCAGTTGTGACATAATCTTCCTGGGCAGGTCGGACGACCTGCAGGTTCGGGGTCAACCGCATCCATGGAGTAATTGCACAATTGTAGTAAGCTTCAAATCCATACTCGTCCCTCAGGAACGATCTGCTTTCAAGCGGCCCCGTGAAACTCGGGTTATTTACTTCGAGGTAATAGTATCCGATGCCGAACTGATCAAGAGGCCTGCCGGGGATGATCCCCTTGCCCCCTATCCCTATGCTGTAGAAGTAGCGCATGAAATTGGGGTTGCCGTCGGACACGCCGAAGCGCCCGAAGATGCCGATACCGGACCCTTTTTTCGGCTCGTACAGGTACTGGTCGAAATTGTAGTGGATATTCCAGGAGCCTTTGCGCTTGTCAATCCCACCGGTCTCGACAATGACGCGCGAGTTCTGATCGATCGCAGCATATTCCTTGTTGGAATACGCTGCGCCAAGGAGCTGATGGCCCGTAAGCCCGAAAAAGTTCGTTTTCACACGGCCTTCACCGACAAAGGTCAACAGGTTCTGGTTCAAATCGCTGAAGCCGGTAACATTGGACTGCCCGTTGGTTTGCATCACCATGAAGCTCACGGTGGCCTCTTCGGGGTTCTTTGTCGGCAATATGATCGCCCCGGCGCCCAGTGCCGAGTAAGGGACGGTCGTCGCTACAACCGGATTGAGGTTGAATGCCATGTTCATGAACTGGGTATCGCCCTTGCCGTGGGCAAATTCGTTCATATCGCCCGCGGTGGTGGTGAGGGTGGCAAACTTGCCGAACATTACGGCGAAGTAGGGAGAGAAAGCCTGGGTGAAATTGAATGCGGGAACGTTGAGGTTGTCATCGATCGGCCGGGGAAACATCTGACTGTTATTTGCCGGCATAAGGGCCCCGGTGTAAGCGTTCACCGAGTCGTTGTAATTTCCCTCAACTTCTATCGTGAAGAACCCTCCGGGCCATAATCCCAGTTTCTGCGTGCTTACATGGATCGTGAGGTCTCCGTGGCCGCCGTACTCCCAGGCCTCCTTCTTGCCGCCGTCAACGGTTCCCTGGTAGGCCTGCGTCAGGCTCAGATCAAAGGTAATACCCTTTTTCGCCAGGTCATTACGCAGACCGCCCCAATCGCCGGTAAGGGTCGAGCGGGACCAGAAGTTTCCGGAATATGTTGTGGCCTGGGGCATTTCCGAGGCACCGGCATTTCCACTGAGAAGAATACCAAAAAGACTTATGACCACTGCCGCAATTACTGAACATTTCCGTCTCATGCCTCCTCCTTCGCTATGTATACAGTCAATTTTCAGCTGCTTTGAAATTTAACTGCTCCTCATCAACAACCAGGGCCGTTTCCGCGAGGCTGCACAGGGGGCCGATGGGCTTAGCCACCACGTGGATACCCTGTGGAACACTGTCTTTGTGAGAGGTGAAATTCACGGGTTCGGGTGTCATGAGGGCATCACTCTTTTCTGGGCGCTGATGGCAATTTCTTCTTGCGACCGGCGAATATAAACGCAATGCCGGCTATAAATATGACGATAAATAACTTTAAAAACAGCATGAACATATTGATGGCCCAGGGAAACCGGATAGGGAGGTCATGCCACGCTATCAATGCAGACAAGACAATCGCAATGATAAGCACTATGAGTCGCATTCCATTCATGTTCTACGTCCTTTTCCGCTCTATTTCCTGAACAGGAAAGCCAACTGTGCCCGCAAACCCCGGCCTTCCCGTAGATATTTGTTCGATCTCATCTAATTTCCCACCTGCCAGCGGCTATCTCATATGTCAATGTCCGCTCAGGGAAAGAAAGGTGTGTTAAGCCCTTTCCTCCCTGAAGTCTTCCCATTCACTAGTCCGACATCGCCTTCTTGCGAGCTGTTTCTGCGCGGAGCTTATTTTCGTCTGCCCTGTCCGCCTTCCCCATCTCCTTCACGTCGACAGTGACCTTCGCAATCGAGCCGGTGAATTGATACGGCGCCTGAATTCCATAGGTCTCGACGACCGGTGTCTCCCCATCCTGGCCAACGTCAACCCCTTCGTCACCCGAGAATGCCATCGCTTGCGTCCGCTCGATGCGCCCCCTGGCGACCTGTTTGCCGTTGACGAAGAGTGTCCCCATGCCGCCCTTGCCCAGGCCGCCTCCGTCATAGGCAAATTCAAAACGGATCGCCGCTTTGCCGGCGGGCACGGGATTTGCGGCAGCGATGGTGAAGTGCTCCAATCCCAGGAAGTTATACGTGTAAGTCGGCGTGCCATCCTTCAGATAGAGGCTCCAGCCGCCGAACCTGCCTGCCTGGGAGAGAATGACACCCTTCGCGCCGCCTTTGGGGACGTCGACTTCAGCAGTGATCGTATGCGACCGGTTCTTTATGTTGATGAAGACGTTCTCCGACATCCCGATCATCCCTTCGTAGACCGTGAGTGATGTCCGGCCGGCCATAAGGTCAGGTCTGCCGGCAATTTCAGGAACCAGCCGCTCGACGCCGCGGTCATCGATGGGCAATACGCTGTATTTGGCGGCTTCTTTCATGAACAATTCCTGCATCTCCTTGAGCTTCTCCGGGTTTTTCCTAGCCAGGTCGTTGGTCAGGCTGAAATCTGTCCGGGTGTCGTACAATTCCCACGTGTCTTTATCGAGGGCCGCCCGGGGCTTGGGCTCCCACGGCGCTTTGTGAACCGTGCCGGCGAGCCAGCCGTCGTTGTATATGGCACGGTTCCCGAATATCTCGAAGTACTGGGTCAGGTGCCGGTCTTTTGCCTTAGCGTCATTAAAGGAGTAGAGCATGCTCATGCCCTCGATAGGGGTCTGGGGAACGCCGTTCACAATTTTCGGCTCCGGCAGGCCCGCAGCTTCGAGGATCGTCGGGGCTATGTCGATGACGTGATGCCACTGTGAACGTATCTCGTTCCTGGCCTTGATCCCCTTCGGCCAGTGGACGACCATCCCGTTCCGGGTTCCGCCGTAGCTTGAGGCTATCTGCTTGGTCCAGGAGAAAGGTGCGTCCCCGGCGACCGCCCACCCTGCTGCGTAGTGAGGGTATGTATTCGGCCCGCCCAGTTCATCATAGTGCTTCAGAACATCCTCGATCGTCTCGCTGACATTGTTGAAATAGGTCATTTCGTTGAAGAGGCCGCTCATGGACCCTTCGGCGCTCGCGCCGTTGTCGCCGAGGATGTAGAAGATGAGCGTATTATCCATCTGGCCCATGTCCTCGACTGCCTTGACCAGTCGGCCGATCTCCGCGTCGGTATATTCGGCAAATCCCGCGAACACCTCCATCTGCCGTGCAAAGAGTTTCTTCTCGGCGGGGGTCAGCTTGTCCCAATCCTTAATAGCATCAGGCTTCGGTGCAAGGCTTGTTCCTGCCGGTACGACACCTAGCTTTATCTGGCGGGCCAGGATTTGTTCCCGCAGCTTGTCCCACCCCTGGTCAAACTTGCCCTTGTACCTCGAGATCCACTCCTTCGGCACGTGATGCGGTGCATGGGTGGCACCCGGGGCGAAATAGATGAAAAATGGCCTATCCGGCGTCAAGGATTTGACCGATCTCATCCACCTGATCGCCTGATTGGTCATGTCGGTCATAAAATGGTAGTTCGCTTCCTGCGGCGTCTCGACCCTTACCATGCCGTCGTAGATCGCCGGTGCCCACTGGTTCGTCTCTCCACCCATGAAGCCGTAGAATTTGTCGAAGCCGGAACGGATCGGCCAGCGGTCTGTCGGGCCTGAGGGACTCACCTCCCATGCAGCCGTCTCGTGGTTCTTCCCAAAGGCGGCAGTGGTGTAACCGTTGTACCTGAGCATCATCGCCAGCGGGGCCACACTTTCGGGGCGCTGGCCGGTATTCCCCGGGTAGGCCGTCGCCGTCTCCATGATGGAACCTGTATTGTTCGTGTGGTGGTTTCGCCCTGTGAGGAGTCCCGCCCGCGACGGTGAACTTAAGGCCGCCGTGTGAAACTGGTTATATTTGAGTCCGTTATTGGCCAGACGCTCTGCTGTCTGCATGTTGATGGGACCGCCAAAGGCGCTGGATTGTCCAAACCCGAAGTCATCGATGAGCACGATGAGTACATTGGGAGCGCCTGCCGGAGCTTTGACCTCGAACCGCGGCGGGGGGGGCGGGGCATTGCGGACGTCCAGCACGGTGCTGTGCGGGTACTTCGGTTCAGGGATGGGCAGCACCGTCCGGTCCATACCGGTCTGTGCCATGGCCGTCGCGGCACACCCTGCCGTCAAAGCAAAACAGATGCCTGTCCTTATTGAGTTTTGTTTCATAATATTTCCTCCCTGCTCACTCTTTGAACTCCGTATCACAAACTGATCAACGACTGCCTTGCGTTCCGTTCTTCCTTATTCGTTCCTTTCCTGGCGGGTACGGACCGGAATGGCGCTGCCCAGGCGGACAGGCATCTTTCCGGACAGCTAAGTTTTCAACGCCTGGAAGGCAGATAGGTCCGACCCGACGGAGCATGACGGTATCGGTAAAAGAAAACCCGCCAGAAAGGCAGACGCGAGAATGCGTGCCCTGACGATCATGTGGGTGCTCTTTCATAACCTGGCGTTCCAGAGCAGGCTACCGCCATTGAAGTATGAACTCCTATTCTGCAACACAGTGAATTATATGGGCCATTACCCATCCTATCCTGCTGCTTAGCCGCTCCGATCGTTACCTGAATCTCCCTGTCTATCGTGTGTGACGTCTTAGCACTTGTCCTCTTCGGTCCTCGAGATGGCCCACCAGATAGCATCCAGAAGGGCCTGATCATCAACGGGCTTTCTAAAGAAAGATACCGCCCCAAGCTCCCGTACGTGTTCACGGATATGCTCGTCATCGCTCGCTGAGACGACAATAACGGGCAGGTTCACGCCCTGCGCCGCCAGTTTCTCCATCAGGGCAAAACCGGTTGAACCGGACATACGGATATCCGCAATAATACAGGCGCGTTCTCTCTCAATCGTTGCCTGTAGAAATTCATCAGGTGAAGAAAAGGTTTCCACATCGAAGTGTGCCGACCGTAAAAGTCGTCCAAAAGCCTTGCGTACCGATTCATCATCATCGATGATATAGACTGTGTTCTGCCTTTTGCCCATGGGAACCCCTTCTGGGATTGTCTGTTCTTTCGCTCTTAAGTTCAGAATACAGAGTAGAGGTAGAGACTGTCTATTGGACTTTGGGCCTATATGAAGGGCAGCTGCCTGAGGCCGGCGTCTGCCGGCGGCTGCGTACTGAATTGATCGGGATATTTATTGTTCGGTTTTCTTCGCCGGCTCAATGCCGGCTTTTTCGGCCAGGCGGACGAGGCCGGCCAGGGAACCCGCGCCGAGCTTTTCCATGATGCGTGCTCGATGGACTTTGATGGTCTTTTCGGCAACAGATAGTTTAAAAGCTATTTGTTTATTCAGGAACCCGGCAATGATATAGGGGACTACCTCCCGTTCACGCGGGGTGAGCAGCGCCAAGCGCCCTCGTATGTCGTTTGTTTCGCTGCGGGCTGTCTGTATGTGCCTGCTTTTTTCGATGGCCTTCCGTACGGCATCCAGAAGCTGATCATCGTCGAAGGGCTTGGGAAGGAAATCGACGGCGCCTTTTTTCATAGCCTGCACGCCTGTCGGGATGTCACCGTGACCGGTGATAAAAATGATGGGCAAATCACAATCTCTTTTGTTCAATTCATCCTGCAAGGCCATTCCGCTGATCCCCGGCATCCGGATGTCGAGAATGATACATCCCGTTCCTTTGTAGAGTTCTCGCTTGAGAAAATGCTCCGCCGATTCAAAGTTCTCTACGGTGAAACCGAAGGAACGCAGAAGTCTTGAGAGGCTCTTGCGTACCGAAGGATCGTCGTCTATGACGAGGATTGTGGGTGCCATGCTCTCATCCTCCCTCACACTATGCATTACCGGTCACCGCCTTCCGTTATCGGTAATTCAATGAAGAAAGTCGCTCCCTTATCGGGATTGTTCTCGGCCCATATACTGCCTCCGTGTGCCTCGATAATTGAACGGCTCAGTGAAAGCCCCATCCCCAGTCCGGATTGTTTCGTAGTGAAGAAGGCTTCAAAAACGCTATGAAACTCTTCGGCGGGTATCCCTGTGCCGCGATCGCTTACCGCCACACGCACCTTATGGTTCTCTCCCATTTCCGACCTTAAGCTGATCTTTCTGTCCCTGACCTCATCCGGCATTGCTTCCATGGCGTTCATCATGAGATTTAACAGCACCTGCTCTATCTGCACCACGTCAATGTTTACCATTGGCAAGGTCTCGAGGAGACGGGTTTCCACATTAATGTTGCGAATGACGGATTCACTGTGAAATAGGGCGATGGCTTCACGCAATACGTCATTGAGCGAAACCGTGGTTCTTTCTCCTTCCTCATGTTTTACCATAGACCTGAGGCTCCGTATAATCTCTCCCGCCCTTTTGTCGTCGTGGGCAATATCGTTCAATATATCTTTCAGTTCATTGATATCGATGGTACCCGCATCGATGAATCGGAGTCCCGCCCGTGCATTGCTGAGGATTGATGTGAGGGGCTGGTTCAATTCGTGGGCCAGCGAAGCCGTCAATTCCCCCATGCGTAATAACCGATCGGTGCGCCAGAATTCCTTCCTGACAGCAAATGTTTCGGCTTCCGCCTTTTTCAGCCCGGTGATATCCCTGAGGATGTGTATAACCTGCAGTACTTCTCCGTCATCCCCCATAATAGGATCGGTGGAGGCGAGAAGCCATGTTTCCCTTATGCTGTCATAAAACTCGGCCTCCTCGTGTTTCCTGGACACCAGTGTCTTCATAAAGGGACAGACATCGCACGGCTTGTCTTCTCCGTGTATCAGGGTATAGCAATGAGTCCCGATGATCTCTTCCTTCGGGCAACCAAAACAGGACAGGACTGCGGCGTTGATGCGCACGATCTTGAATTCCCTGCTAAGGATCATGACGAGGTCCGGTATGTTATCGAATGTGGTCTGCCATTCCCGGGCAGCCCTCCGGATCGTTCGCTCCATATCTTTGCGTTCGGTAATATCCTTGCCGAAAACAGAGATACCGAACACCTCTCCTGACCTCTTCAGCAGGTTGAGGGAGAGAAGGAGAATTCTATCCCCCGTGGACACTCTGTATTCCTCGGTAAACGGCCCTTCCCGCAACGCCCGCAAGTAAAGTTGCCGCCACTTTTCAGCGACAAGCGGGGTGAATGCCCCTGTGACCATATCTTCCGGGCTCATCCCCAGGGAAATCTTGAGCCCCAAACCTCGAAAGAAATAATTTCTCAGGGCCGAGTTGAAGGTGAGCAGACCGAACTTTTCCGGGTCCACAGACCAGATCAAGTCGTTGGTACTCTCCACCAGGGCACCGACCAGAGATCGGGCTTCCGAAGCGGCAGTTTCAGCATGCTTCCGATCGGTAATATCCTGCATTATGCCCATCAGGCGTTTGGCCTCGCCCTTTGAATTTGTCTGCCGTCGCCCCTTCGAGGCCATCCAGCGTATGCTGCCGTCGGCTTTGACAATGCGATATTCGACTACTTCATCGTAGTCCGATCCCGGCGCTTGATCAACCGCCTGGCAAACCTTGTCCCGGTCTTCGTGGTGCACCAGTTTAATGAAATCGTCAAAGCTCAGTGTCCGTCCGGGCGGAATACCAAATAGCTCGAGGCCTTTGTCTGTGGTCCAGAATTGATGTGTCTCCAGGTCAAGCACCCACAGGCCTACGTTTGCCGAAGCCGAGGCAAGACCGAGCCGTTCCTCGCTTTCGCTCAACGCGGTGTCGGCCAGTTTTCGCACCAGTGCGTTCGCAAATATCTGTGCTACAAGCTGGAGCCGCTTGATAAGGTCTTCCGGCCAGGAACGTGTCTCGCTCACCGTGCTGAAGGCTACAGCGCCGATGAGCTTGTCATTCCATGTCCGCAGGGGAAATGTCAGGCTTGATTTGATGCCGAAACGGCGCGATATTTCCTGATCGCGGGCTGCTTCAGGCGGAAATTCATCGACTGAAATTGCCACTATTTTGCCTGCCGTTGCCTGCTGAAATGTCCAGGGAAACAACTCTTCCGCATCGATCCTTTCCGGCGTGGGAGGGCCATCCAGGCGGCGATAAAGATTCGTCAGAGTGAGATATTGCGGCGCCGGTATCGTCCATTGCCAGAGGCCGGCAACATCGAAGTCCAGGTGTTCACAGATCTCATGCAGCGTTGCGTCGATTTCCCGATCGACCTGGTCCGGCGGGATGTTGACAAAATGACCGGAAAGATCCGCCAGCAAGGTCTCGAATTCCAACCGTTCCTTCAGGGCCTGCTCTGTACGCTTGCGCTCCGTTACGTCATGCGCGACGGCGTATATGAGCTCTCCGGACTGCTTTGCGTGCCACTCCATCCACCGGTATGAACCGTCCTGACAGAGATATCGATTTTCAAAATGTACCGACTCGTGCCCGGAGGCCAGCGGAGCCATTGCATCCGTGGTTCTTTCAATATCATCGGGATAAACGAGATCAAGGAACGATCTTGATTTAAGTTCCCCCCGGGGGTATCCGAGGGCGCTTTCCCAGACCTGATTGAGTTCCACAAACTGCCCGTCATTATTCAAAATACAGAGCAGGTTGGGAGAGATAATCAAAAACCGGTTCATTTTCTTCCGTTATTGGTGACAGAGTCCTCAGCTGTTTGCCGAGCGTTTTTCCTGGAGGTTATGGGAATTGATAATGGCATCAGCTTACGATACAGTATATCATGCGATCTGTCTCGTAGCTCATTGAAATAGAAAACGCGCCTGCCGTGACTCGAACACGGAACCTACGGATTTGAAGTCCCTTTTGACCACATTTCCACTGTCTTACCTCATTTGCCTTGATTCGTATTACCGCATAAAATATAGCGTTTACAGCGTTTCTATACAAAATCTAATTTACCGCACGTGATGCTGTTTTCGACTACACGGGGGTAATAGGTGTAAACATTCTATTCCAGCAGGATATGGAAAGACAAAGTATGAAGGGTGTTTATCAGGGCCGTGAAGTCCGGTGATCGATCATATTATATAACGCCAAGATGGAACCGACGGCAGTCTGGTTGACAATCACAACAATAGTAGACTTTAAAAAGGATATAAAGTATACTTGTCTATTATTACATCCCAATAAGGGGCTATTATGGAAACATTTCGTACGACCGAAGAGTGGGAACAGATAATTGGAGAGCAGGTCAGGCGCCTGAGGCTTCTTAAAAACATGGACCAGCGGGATGTCGCGCAACAAGCCGGGGCAGCCCTTAACGTCGTCAAGAACATCGAGGCCGGTAAGGGATCGACCCTCAAATCCTTCATCAGCATACTGAAGGTGTTGGACCGTGTGGAGTGGCTCAACGCCCTGCAGCCGGAGATCTCGATCAGCCCGATGCAGATACTGAAGTCCAGGAAGAAGGCTCCGAGGCAGCGTGCTTCCCGAAGGAGAAAAGAGGTAAAAGACCATGTATAGACCGGTAAAGGCCATTGAGGTCCGTATCTGGGGAAAGCTTGTCGGCGGTCTGGCATACGAGCCGAGGCTTGGTTATTATGCCTTCGAATATGACCCCGCCTTCGTGAGGTCCGGCATAGAGCTCGCTCCCCTGACCATGCCCCTGTCCCGGGCTTCTTCTCCCTTTCTCTTTTCCGATCTCCCGGAGGCATCATTCAAGCGGCTTCCCGGGATGATCGCGGACGCCCTGCCTGACGATTTCGGTAATCTTCTCATCGATGCGTGGATGGCAAGAGAAGGTATTCGGAAGGCTGATATCACGGCCCTTGACAGACTCGCCTACATGGGAAAAAGAGGTGTCGGGGCGCTGGAGTTTCGTCCTGCCATTTCGACCGGTATCAGGTCCAGCGCCATTCATCTGTCACGCCTTGTCGAGGCAGCCCGCCGTGCCGTAAAGGGAGATCTTTCCACTGACCACCTGGCAAAGGCGGCACTCAACCAGATCATCCAGGTGGGAACGTCCGCCGGCGGGGCAAGAGCCAAGGCCGCCATTGCCTGGAACCCCGAGACCCAGGAGATCAGGGCGGGACATTTCGATGTCGAACCCGGCTTCGAGCACTGGATACTCAAATTCGACGGGATGGGAGCCGACATCGAGCTTGGAGGATCCCGGAACTACGGCCGTATCGAGTATGCATATCACCTCATGGCGCTCGAGGCGGGCATATCCATGTCGGAATCCAGGCTGATGGAAGAGAACGGCCGCGCGCATTTCATGACGCACCGCTTCGACCGCGACGGGAATACGAAGCACCACATGCAGACCCTGTGCGCCATGATGCACCTGGATTACAAGCAAAAGAGTACCCACGACTACGGTCAGTTCTTTGCAGCCATTGAACGGCTGCAGCTGGGTACCTCCGCCATGGAGGAAGCGTTCAGACGGATGGTGTTCAACGTTATGGCCGCGAACTGCGACGACCACACGAAGAACTTCTCCTTCATCCTCCGGCAGGGCCATGACTGGGAGCTCGCGCCGGCGTACGACGTCACCCATGCGTACAATCCCAAAGGTGAATGGACCTACCAGCATCTCATGGCCATCAACGGGAAGTTCTCCGGTATCTCCCGCAGCGACCTGTTGGCGGTTGCGGACAGGTTCAGCATAGGGAGGGCGGAGGAGATGATCGAGCGGGTTGACGATGCTGTTGCCCGGTGGCCCCAATTTGCCCTGGAAGCGGGAATTACACCGGAGGAAACCGAACGAATCGGGGACGACCATCGTCTGGCAAGGTCCTCACTGATGGAGCCAGCTGTCTGGACCGGCTCGGATCTCACATGAATCAGTGAAATGCTACACACGAGAGGAAGAGAGATATTATGGGAAAATGGGCTGGCCAGATAAGGAATCAGAAATATGCAAAAACCATTCTCATTCTAAGCTTCCTGTGTCTCAAGCTCGTAACGGTCATATCTTCCGTGATCAAGAGCGGGTTCCATGGGAGTGTCCTTTATATGGTTGTGCTGGTAAGTTACTGCGTTCTTGCTCTGCTTTGTTTTAGGAAAGATAGGATCGGGAGGATTGCAACGTATCTGATGGCTGCATCTATGCTGGTTACCGCTGTGGGTTGTTTTGTCGTAGTATTTGTTGCGCCGGCGGGACAGCTTGTGTTCAAGACACTATCTGTCCCGCTAGGCCTGTATTTCCTTTGTTGTGGAATAATTCTGGTGCTTGGAGAAAAGGGAAGGTCGGAGACCCCGGTTGCATGATGGCATGCGGCATGTGGCAAGAGGATGGGGGGTATGAGTATGAAGCGTCTTTTCCGCGTGACATGGAAAAAGCCGACGGGCGAGACGGCAAGTGTCGACATCGAAGCTGAGAGTAAGGGTCAGGCCAGGAGGATCTTCATCCAGCGCGGCGGGGAGATACTACAGGCCAGTGCCAGACCTGGCTCCCAAATTTTCCCGACTATCCCTGGGAGTTGATAACAATGGCAATCTCACACAGAAAACCAGCAAGAGCATGGGAGAAGTCACCACGTACGCCTACGATGCCGAGATGAGACTCACCCAGGCTTCACGACCCGGGATGACCGCCATCTACAAGTACGACCCCTTCGGAAGAAGGATCGAGAAGAGCGTCAACGGCACAGTCACGCGCTATCTTTACGACAGGGAGGACATCATCGCCCGGCTTGATTCGAACAATCAGGTTGTGGTCGCCTATTCCCACGGGCCGGAAACGGATGAGCCGCTCTCGACCTATCAAGGTGGACAGTGGTTTTTCTATCACCGGGACGGCCTCGGTTCAGTGACGATGATGACCGATGTTTCAGGCACCGTCGCCCAGTCATACAATTACGGTTCCTTCGGGAATATCATCGGCGTATCCAATCCCAACCTGATCCAGCCTTACACCTTTACCTCCAGGGAGTATGATGAAGAGACCGACCTTTACTACTACAGGGCCAGATACTACGATGCACGGGCGGGGAGATTCATATCCGCGGACCCGATAGGGCTTGAGGGCGGGGACTTCAATTATTTTCGGGGCGTGGATACTGTAGGAAAACCAGGCCCAAATAGATCGCATTTCTTCGTTAGCCTTGGTACCGTCAGAAGACCATCTGCCTCAGTTCAAACGAATCTCTATCGGTATACCGATAATAATCCCGTCAATTTTATCGATCCGGAAGGACTGCAAAGCAAGCCTGTCATTTCTCCGGGTTTTCCCAGGCCTACTTCTGTGTATTCCTATCTGTTCCCAAGGGCTTTTTGTTACGGCTTGGCGCTTGAGATTAGGAATATGGAAAATCTGAACAAACAAGTCGAACCGCTTGGTTGTCGTGTTCATAATATCGACCCGAAGCTCTACGGATGGTTGGCTTGGTGCGAGCAATTGGGGTATCTAAAATGAAAAACAAAAAGGTGCTCTACATCAAAATGGCCTATGTCTGGGGATTAATCATCTTTGCCATTACGACTACCATAGATATGCATGCTGCAGTTCGAGCAGGTATATTGACGGCGGCATATGTTCCCATAACGGTTGTGCACATCATGGTTGCTATAGGCACCGCTGCATGGAGAACAAGAAAACCATTCTTTTTGTTAAGCATGCTATGGCTTATCAAGTCTTGTCTCTTCGTCCTCAACGAGACGTATCATCTATCTACTCACAACGATGGCATGTTCTTGGAGTGGATAGATATGTTCTTGCTCTCCGTCATTTTCGTTTCCGTTTCCGTTTCTTTTGTGCGTTGTAACCCATTCTTTTATGGCGAAAGTCAGCAAACCAAGACCGTTTTCGTCGTGGGAGTTTTGTTGTCTATTGCATGCACACTCTACACTGTTACGGCGGTAATTATGTTTCTGTCCTTCTACCATTTCTTTGGATTGTCACTACTGAAGTGACTTCAAACCGGCATGTTGGGTAAAGTGCTATTCTTGAACAGAGTGGTGCGTAGGAGATCTTATGGTCTGACGGAGGATACGTAGGATTTTCTGCCGGTACTAATGTTGGGTTAGACGGAATTGGAACCTCATAGGTTTTTTGTAGCGATACAGTGATAAGCAAACAAGTAAAATCAGGGTGCTGCAGAAAAGGCCCGTAAACCTCCAGGTGGAGGATAAGGACTTATGAATTCAAAACCAGCACGCGGTACAGCTACAAAAGCAGAAATATTCTTTGCTTGTTTTGCTACGGGCATTGTTATTAATGCTGTGGTGCTAATACCTTTGTTTATGTTCATTTCCGGAGAATCCGTTTCGTTCTATTTCTATCAATTCGCCTTCATAGCGGTGTTCTTCCTGGTATTTATTATTCTCTGGCCGGTTTATCGAAAAAGATTGAGGCATTCCAAGCACTTTCCGTTTTAAGAATAGAAACGAAAGGCGGTTGCTGGCGCATAGATATAGGAAAGAGGCTCAAACTGAGATAGTCATATCTACGTGAATCGTAGCGGAGGATAGTATAGAATGGCATCTACAAAAAAATCAATGTTGTTGCTGTTGCTACCCGACCGCCCTGTAAAGCGTTGATAGAAACGCGCCTGCCGTGACTCGAACACGGAACCTACGGATTAGAAGTCCGTTGCTCTGTCCAGTTGAGCTACAGGCGCGTGGTCAGTTATTATAGCGGTTTTGACGGCTTATTTCAATACAATCGGGGAAAGCTTCACAACTGGGGCAAAAAACGGCTTCCTTACATTATCTGCTTGAAAAAAAGCCGGAGTAGGGTTATGTTGTTAGCGTTTACGAACTCTTGACATAATACTTTAACTTTCGCATATCAAAGAGGTGGAGCAATGGGCAGTGTAATGAAGTGGAGGAAAAAGAAAATCCGGAAACATAAATATAAAAAATTAAGAAGAAGAACGCGGCACCAGCGGAGGAAGTAGCGAGCGCATAGCTTTCATATTCATTTCGTCCATATTGCCCATCTTCGGTGTTTCCATCACACCGGCCAGATGGGCAAATCTTTTGTCTTTCATGAGCATCCTGAAAAATTTCAGGCCGATTTCACCACGGCCTATGTGCCAGTGGCGGTCCACATGTGTGCCGGCCGCCGCTTTTGAGTCATTCAGATGAAAGAAGCCGATCTTCTGAAGCCCCAGAGTTCTTTCGAAGTCGCTCACAAACCTTTGCCAGACTGGCCTTTCCCTTATATTCGGTCCCGATTCGAAAAGGTGCGCCGTGTCGATGCAGAACAGGGTCTTGTCCTTGCGGGAGGTGCCCTCGTAAATGCGCGCCAGTTCTTCAATGTTCCTTCCGAGCACATTTCCCTGGCCAGCGGTATTCTCGACGAGGATTGCGACATCGTATTCATCGTGAACGATGTTGATGGCCCGCGCGATCATTTCGATGCCCTTCGTTTTGTCCGGACGGGACCCGGGATGGACGACGAGGCCCGGGATGCCCAGCCTGGCACACAACGAAGCTTCGTGGAGCAATCCCTTCAAATTCCGCTCGTCTTCATCGATCTTCGCCAGGTTGGGAAGGTAGGAGAGATGCGCAAAAACAGGCAGCTCCGCTGACAGTCGGCCAAAGGCTGCCCGGTCGGCGTCCGAAAGCTCCCTTTGCGACCAGGAGCGCGGGTTCTTGACAAAGATCTGCACCACCTCGCAGGTGAGTTTCATGGCCCGTTCGCGGGTGTCGTCAAATCCCTTTGATATGGAAACATGGAAGCCGATTTTCATTGCCGCCCCGGAATATACAAGATATTACAAAAACCCTTGCAAATAAAGACGGAAAGATGCTAAATGTAGAGCATGCCAACAGAAACTATAGGAATCATCGTCGGTGGCGGTCCCGCACCGGGCATCAATGGAGTCATCAGCGCCGCAACGATTGAAGCGATCAATTCAGGGAAAAAGGTCCTTGGCATCAAGGGAGGCTTCAAGGCTCTCTTCGAGGGGAAAAACGACATATTCGTTCCGCTGACGATCGATGATGTCTCGAGGATACATGCCTCGGGAGGCTCCATTCTTCGAACATCGCGGGATAAACCGGAAAACGCCAAGGCAAAGTTTAAGACCCTCATGTCGACCCTGAAAGGGGCCGGCATCAAGTACCTCATAACCATCGGCGGCGACGGCACCCTTTACATGGCAAACTGGATCGAGCGGGAGGCCCGCGGCTCTGTAAGCGTCGTACATACCCCCAAGACCATCGACAACGACATACCCCTTCCCGGCGGTTTCTCCACATTTGGTTTTCAAACCGCCCGTCACGTAGGGGTTTACATCGTCAACAACATCATCGAGGACGCCCGCACCATGGGCCGCTGGTATTTCATCACGACCATGGGAAGGCATGCCGGGCATCTGGCCCTCGGCATGGGTAAGGCCGCCGGCGCCACGCTGTCCATCATACCCGAAGAGTTTCCTGAAGAAAAACTCTCTTTCAAAAAAGTCGCCGACACCCTCACGGGCGCCATCCTGAAGAGACAGAGCATGGGCAGGGATTACGGCGTTGCCATCCTTGCCGAAGGAATCTCGGAAAAATTCGATCTTGAGGAACTCTCCAGTCTCGAAGAAGTAGAGCAAAACGAAAAGGGCGAGCTCCGGCTTTCCGAAATACAGCTCGGCAGGGTCCTTAAAGATTTCGTGAACAGGACGCTCGTCGACATGGGCCTCGAGGTGGGCATCGTGGACAAAAACATCGGCTACGAACTTCGCGCAGCCAATCCCGTGCCTTACGACGTCGAGTACACCCGCAACCTCGGCTACGGTGCTGTCAGGTTCCTGCTCAAAGGCGGCACTGGCTCAATGATAGTATCGTATGAAGGCAACCTCAGACCGGTCCCTTTTGTCGAAATGATCGACTACAAGACCGGTAAGGTAAAGATCAGGACCGTGGACACCACCACGGAGACCTACGAGGTGGCCAGAAAATATATGATACGCCTTGAGAGGGAAGACTTTGAAGGCTCCCATCTTGCACAGCTCGCCAGGACCGCCAATATGTCGCCGGAGAATTTCAAGACACGTTTTGAATATGTTCTCGGCACGCCACCCCGCTAAACACCCTTCTCAAACATGCCCAACCCCGCACAGACAGCATGATAGACGAGAGGAAGAAATTCCAGGAAGTTCTCAATGTCGGCCTTGAAGTCATCCAGACCAGGGACATCGATATCCTTCTGGAGCGTATCCTCACAAAAGCCCGTCACCTGACGAACGCCGATGCCGGATCCATCTATATCAAGGATGGCGACACCCTTCTCTTCCGTTATACCCAGAACGATACGCTGCAGAAACAACTCCCTGCGGGCAAGAAACTGATCTATTCCGCTTTTACCATTCCCGTCAGCAATCAATCCATCTCGGGCTATGTCGCCAACACGGGAAAAGTCCTCAACCTCGAGGATGTTTACACCATCGCCGACAGCGTACCCTTTTCCTTTGATCCGTCCTACGATAAACTCTCAGGATACAAGACACGATCCGTCCTTTCCTTTCCCCTGAAAACTAATACAGAGGAAGTTGTCGGAGTGCTCCAGCTTATCAATGCCACCGACTCCGATGGAAATATCATTCCCTTTCGGGCCGACGACGAACCCTTCGTAGTCCACTTTGCCAACAATGCCGCCATCGCCATTGAACGGGCAACGATGACGCGCGACATTATCCTGCGCATGATCAAGATGGCCGAGCTCAGGGACCCCATGGAAACGGGCGCCCATGTAAACCGTGTTTCATCTTATTCCGTTGAACTCTACGAGGCGTGGGCCCTGTCAAAAGGCATCCCCAGGGCCGAGATTGAACAGAACAGGGACATCCTCAAGATGTCCGCCATGCTCCACGATGTCGGCAAGGTGGCCATCACCGATCTCATTCTCAAGAAGCCCGCCCGTCTCGACAGCTATGAATACGAAGTCATGAAACAGCATACCTACCTCGGAGCACGACTCTTCTCGCATCAACGGTCCGACTTCGACAAGGCGGCATTCCTGGTCACCCTCAACCACCACGAACGCTGGGACGGCAAGGGCTACCCCGGCTATATCGATTACACAACCGGTGAGCCCCTCTCCGGTTTCGAGGACTTAAGCGGCCGCCCCATCGGCAAGAAAGAGGAGGAGATACCCGTTTTCGGCCGCATAGTGGCCATAGCCGACGTTTTCGATGCGCTGAGTTCCGGGCGCTCCTACAAAGAACCCTGGGAAGAAGAGCGCGTCCTTGAAACCATGGACCAGGAACGGGGCAAACACTTCGACCCCGAAATGCTTGACGTCTTCTTCTCCATCCTCGACGTGATCCGCAACATCATGCAGCTCTACCCCGACAACCAGGAATAGAAGAAAAAGGCGGCGCGTCGGTATTGCGGTCAAAGGGAATGTAAAAGACCTTTATCCGCTTTGCGTCGATCCCGAACAGCCCGCCCAGGACCTCGAACCCCGTACGTCCATCCTGGTGCGACAGTTCGAGGAGGAAGGCGAAGCGCATCTTCCAGTCTTCATCCTCCTCTTCCCTGGTATAAAGACCATAGAGGAGACTTGTCATCAGGCGGCCTTCCTGCCTGCGCTGTTCGTAAAGGGTAAACAGGGGCTTAATGATCCGTTCAGGACCGCGGCCTCTGAAAGGCAGCAGGGAAGGAGCCAGAAAGACATAGTCGTCGTCTTGCGATTTGTATTCGAAGAGCGGCCAGACGTTGAGGAAGGTCCTGTTCTCCTCCTCGATGCAGCGGTTGATAATGAGGACACTGCTCTGGTAATAACGTGTGTCTTTAAAATACCATTCTCTCTCGGAGTAGAGTGGAAAGAGGAAATAGGATTTTCTGTCCCTGCCGACGGTTTCGCTGGAATAGAAGGGGAAGAAAGAAAAACCTTTCGTTTCCTTGCCCTCCGACGAGGAAAGGAAAGGCCAGAAGTAATTCCACTCCTCCTTGTCTTCGTTGCGCCGATAGCTGAACAAAGGGTAGAGAACCCCCTTTGTTTCGTGCAGCCGGGAAACTGATTGCATGTAGAAAGGCAGGACAAACAAAATATCGATGGGGTTGTCCGTGTCGAGATTCTTTTCCTCCTTTATCACGAAGGGCCAGAGAAAGAACCGGGTGTTCTTTACGCCCGGTCTCGAACGCATGCCATAAAGCGGCCAGGCCTTGAAGCCTTCCTCGGCCCCGCTGTAAACGGAAAAGAAGGGCCAGGCGATATTCGTCTTCGTGGCCCCCTCATTTTTTGTATAGCTATACAGGGGCCAGAGAAAGAAACCCATTTCGTCGTTCGTAAAACGCTTCTTCAGCATACCGGCAAAAGGGAAAAAACCGCCGTAACTCCCGGCCTCCCTTGTCGTGCCGTAGAAGAACAGAAGAAACGCCGTATTGCTTGCCTCTTCGGACCGTTGCGCCATGTAGATGGGAATGAAATAGGACTTTTTCGGGGAGGACTTGCCCAGGGGAAAAAGGTAGTTATATGTGCCGCCCTCTTCGGAATCATAGGAAAACAGAAGAGGTCTGAAGACAAAGTGGCGCTCGTCGTTCTCTTCGTCGTAGGAGACAAGGGGCCCAAGGAACCGCCTTTCCTCGCCAAGCTCCCAGGAAACGGGCCAGACGGCCCGGAGGCTGCATGGGAACAGGACCGACAGGCAAAGAAGAAACCCGCAGAGAAAAAGCGGCTTGAATGGCCCGAATCGATTGAGGGCTGAAGGCAAAAAACTTTCCTTACACTAAAAAAAGATCCCGAATATTGTCCCGAGCACGGTAACCGGGGTCATCTCCTGCAGGCCCTCGGCGCCCTTCTGGACCTTCTTCATCGCTTTTTCGGTTTCGTTGTACAGACTGTCATCCTTTGCCAGCTTACCCAATGTACCCTCTCCCTTCCTGAGACCGTCGGTGAACTCCTTGATGCCCGCTACGGCCTCTTTCGTTTCATCATAGAGCGCCTCATCCTTCGCCAGTTTGCCGAGGGTGCCTCTGCCCTGCTCGATGTCTTTCGAGACGGCCTTCAATGACGACACCGTTTCCCTGGCATCGTTGTACAGAGTATCATCTTTTACCAGTTTTCCCAGCGTCCCTCTGCCCTTCTCTATATCGCGTGAGATCTTTTTGAAATCGTTGCTGACCACTTCAATATTGGCAAGGCTTTTCTTGATGGCCTCTTTTTCCGGTTCGCCCAGGAGCCCCTTGAAATCCTTCATTGCATCGCCGAAATTTTTGGCGGCCGTACCAACCTCGGCAAACACCTGGTTGAGATCCGGCGGCGTTACCACATCCTGTATCCGGTCACCCGCATCAAGGTACTGCGCGGCCTTCCCCGGAATGATCTCGATATACTTGTCGCCGAGAACGCCCTGGGTCTTGATGCTTGCCTTGCTGTCGACGGGAACGGGCACTCCTTTGCCGATGTGAAGCGATATCAGCGCCTTGTACCCCTCAAGCTTGATCCTGTCAACCTTGCCCACCTCGACACCGGCAATCTGCACCGGGGTGCGCGGATCAAGGCCTCCGGCATTTTCAACGGTCACATACAGAAGATATCCCTGTTCCCGGAACCCTCCGAGGCTTCCTATCCTGAAGGACATGTAGAGAAGGACGAGGATTGCCGCAAGGACGAGAATACCCACCTTCAGTTCCGGGGTCACTCTTTTATTCATGGTCACCTCCTGTGAAGCCAGGTATTTTTGTCGCATTCAAGAACTCACGGGTTTCTTCACGTGTGCTGGAGCGGATCTCCAGAGGGGTCCCGTGTTCTATGATCCGGCCGTCATAAAGCATGGCCACCTTGTCGGCGATCCGGAACATGCCGAGGATGTCATGGCTGATGACGATATATGTCTTCCTGAGGTTGAGCTGGGTTTCCTTGATAAGGTCGAGGATCGTCAGGGATATGATGGGATCGAGAGCACTCGTCGGTTCGTCGAAGAGGATCATGTCGGGATCGAGAACCAGCGCCCGGGCCAGCCCGACCCGTTTCTTCATGCCGCCTGACAACTCGCCGGGCATCTTTCCGGCAAAACCGGAAAGCCCCACCTGCGACAATCTTTCAACCACGATGCGTTCTATCTCTTTTTCCGTCAGACGGGTGTGCTCCCGTAAGGGGAAAGCCACATTCTCGTAGACGTTCATGGAATCGAAGAGGGCGGCCTCCTGGAAAAGCATGCCGAATTTCTTCCTCACTACATTAAGGCCTTTTTCCTTGAGATGTGTGATCTCGGTGCCATCGATCCATATCTCGCCGCTGTCGGGCTTGAGAAGGCCTATGATGTGCTTGAGAAGAACGCTCTTGCCGCCGCCGCTCTTGCCGATGATAACGGTGATCTTCCCCGTCTCCACCTCCAGATCGATCCCGTCAAGGACCTTCTGGGACCCGAAGCTCTTGTGAAGATCTCTTATGATAACGGCAATGGCATCCATTGTCAGAACATGAGGGACGTAAGTACGTAGTCCGCGACAAGGATCGTGAGGCTCGATGCCACCACGGCCTCCGTTGTCGCCTTCCCCACTCCCTCGGCTCCTCCCCTGCTGTTAAATCCCTTGTAACAGCATATCACGCTCATGATGATGCCGAACACCGCCGCCTTGATGAGACCGTTGTAGATGTCTTCGAATCGGAGGATCTTTTCGATCCTGTTAATAAAAGCACCTTCATTGATACCGAGAAGCTTGACGCCGACAAGGTACCCGCCGATGATACCCACGAAATTCGAAATCGATGCGAGAACGGGAAGCATGAAGAAAGAGGCGATCATGCGAGGCGTGACGAGGTACTTGACGGGATCGAGGGCCATTACCCGTAATGCATCGATCTGTTCCGTGACCCGCATGGTGGCAAGCTCGGCGGTCATAGCCGATCCGGCGCGTCCCGTTACCATGAGGCTCGTCAACACCGGACCCAGTTCGCGGGTCATGCTCAAAGCCACAATGGCGCCCACCACCCCTTCGGCGCCGAACTTTCTGAAACCGTAGGAAGACTGGAGGGCCAGAACCATCCCGGTAAACAGGCCCGTGATGACGACGACGAGGAGCGAGTTGACGCCGATGAATTCCATCTGTTTGAATATATAGTTTACCTTGAATGGCCTTTTAAAACCCAGATACAGGGCCCTGGCAAAAAGGGTGCCAATGCCGCCAAGAAGATCGAGTACCACGAGGAACGGTCGGACAGAGTCTCGCGCGAGCCCCCTAAACATAGGTCCTCACAACTCTCCTGGAAATCTTGCACAATATCTCGTAGGGGATCGTCCCCGCATACTCGGCCATCTCGTTGGCGGAAACCCGCACCCCTTCCCCGCGGCCTTCGCCGAGCAATACCGCCTCGTCGCCGCTTTCAACACCGTCAAGGCCGGTCACGTCGGCGAGGATCCAGTCCATGCACACCCTTCCGACAATGCCGCATCTTCTATCGTTAATCAGTACCACGCCTTTGTTGGAAAGCGATCTGGGATATCCGTCGGAATAGCCCACCGGTATATATGCGATCCTCGTATCTTTGTCCGTGGTAAACGTTCTGCCGTAACTCAACGCCACACCGGCAGGGAATTCCCGGCAAAAAGCGATTCGGGCCACGATCTTCATCACCTGCCTCAACGGGAGGGACTCTTCAAGGGCCCGGGACGGATGAGAGCCGTAGAGGCTGATGCCCGCCCGCACCAGTGAAAAATGGGCCTCCGGATAATTGACGATGGCCCCGCTGCTGCTCATATGCACGTATGGGGGATCGAAACCGGCCGCTTTAAAGGTGTCGACCACCTTCCGGAAAGTCTTTATCTGGCCCAGGCCATATTCATCGCGAACCTCCGATGAGGGAAAGTGCGTCATGATGCCTTCAGGCTGCAGCCCCGGTGCTCCTTTGAGGATTCCGGCGATCGTTTCCGCCTCCTGCGGTTTGAAGCCAAGCCTGCCCATGCCCGTGTCAAACTTGACGTGCACCTTTACAGGCCTTATGAGATCTTTCGACCAGGCCACGAACCGGGCAAGAAGCGCCTCATCATGTACGACCGGGGTAAGGTCGTAACGAACGACCGGCTCGATCTCATCCCAGGAAAAGAGGCCGCTCATGATCAACAGGGGCGTCCTGACACCTCCCTTTCTGAGATCCACACCCTCATCTATGGTCGCAACGCCGAGGTAATCGATGCCGATGGATTCCAGTTTCCTCGAGACTTCAAGGGCCCCATGGCCATATGCATCGGCCTTGACGACACCCAGAAGCCCGGCGCCGGGACTTAGGTGCCGTCTGATAGATCGGCAATTTTCCTCGAGGGCGCCGAGGTCAACATAGGCGACCGCCCTCGGAGTGTTCGACATGAAACGCCTCCTTTATTTATATGGACCGAATGCCGCGAAATACTCTTTCGCAGGCATCAACGGTTCGTTCTATTTCCGTCTGATCCAGCGTGAGCGTGACGAAGGACGCCTCGAACTGGCTGGGGGCAAAAAAGATCCCCTCCTCCAGCATGGCCTTGAAAAATTTCTCGTAGAGGTCTCTGTCGGATGCTGCTGCCGCATCGTAGCCTGTCACCGGCGCTTCGGAAAAAAACCCCGTGAACATGCCCGTCAGAGAATTTACCCGGTAGGGGATTTCATAGCGGGCAGCTATGGGCACGATCCGATTCGCCAGCGTCTCAACGGTTTCCTTGAGCCGGGTATAAACCGTATCGACATTCTGCCTGAGAAACTCGAGCACATAGAGGCCGGCCCGCACCGCCACCGGGTTTCCCGAAAGGGTCCCTGCCTGGTAGACGTCGCCGAGCGGAGCAAGACGGTCCATAACATGCCTCTTCCCGCCGAATGCACCGATGGGAAAACCGCCCCCGATTATCTTGCCGAGACAGGTTATGTCGGGATCGACCCCATAGATATGCTGGGCCCCTCCGAAATCAACCCGAAAACCGGTGATGACCTCGTCGAAAATGAGGAGGATGCCCCGCTTCCTGCACAGGGCCTCAAGGCCCTTGAGGAAACCCTCTTCGGGAAGAATGACACCCATGTTTCCCATGATGGGCTCGACGATGACGCAGGCGATATCATCACTACCGTCCATTATGTGTTCCACTGTTTCCAGGCGGTTGAAATCAGCCACATAGGTGTGCTTTGCAAGGTCGGCTGGCACGCCTGCGCTGTCAGGTATGCCGAATGTGGCAAGCCCCGAGCCGGCTTTCACGAGCAGGCTGTCCACGTGGCCGTGATAGCATCCGCGGAACTTGATGACCCCGTTCCTGCCGGTAAACCCCCGGGCAAGTCTCAGGGCGCTCATGGTGGCTTCCGTTCCGGACGTCGTGAGGCGCAGGCAATCCATTGACGGAAAGGCCTCTATGATGATGCGCGCCAGTTCGATCTCGTGCGGATGACAGGCCCCGTAGCTGGTTCCGTCTTCGAGGGCGCGGGTTACCGTTGCGATGAGCCCTTCATCGGCATGTCCCAGAATGATCGCCCCCCAGGATGCGACATAATCCACGAAGGTATTGCCGTCGACGTCGTAAAGATAGGAACCTTTTGCCCTGCTGACGAAGAAAGGCCGATCGTGGACGGACATAAATGCACGCACAGGGCTGTTCACACCCCCCGGTATGCATTGTCTCGCCTCTTCGCATAATCTATCAGATATCGTCTTAATCATCTTTTATCGCAAAGGACGTCTTTTTGAACTCCCTGGTGCTGAACAAGACCCGGTAATCTCCAACACCCGACTGTGAGGCCATCCGTTCTATCACGGTCATGCAATCCTTCCGGGTCCTGGCGTGCACCATCGTATAGAGGTTGTAGTGCCAGTACCCGCCGGTGCCGCGTTCATAACAGTGGCTTACCTCGTCAAAACCCGCCATGACGGCACCAGCTTTTTCCATCTCGTCATCAGGGACATGCCATACCACCATGGCGTTACCTTCATAGGAAACAGCGCGATGTGCGACCATGGCCGATACCCTTCGGATGTATCCGGCCTTCTTCAGTGCCGCAAGTTCGTCAATCAGTGCCTGCCCCGTGATTCCCATGGCATCCGCCATATCCTCGTACGGCCTTTCGGTCAACGGAAAATCGGAAGGCAACCCCTTCAAAACCGTTTTCATGTGGTCTATTGTTACATATCAGGAAAATCGTTTTCAAACAAATTCGGATTTAAAAAAGACTTTACATTGCACCCGTGAACATGTTGTAACTATCAAATTCACCTTTTCAGGCATAAGGGCCGTGATATCAATACGTTCAGGTGCTGTAATTATTTCTTAAGGAGCTTGTCAATGGTAAAACCCGCATCCAGAGTAGAACAGATCCCCCCCTATCTTTTTGCCCGGATAGACAAGAAGAAGGAAGAGGTCAGGAAGAAGGGGATGGACCTTGTGGATTTCGGTATCGGGGATCCCGACATCCCGACACCGGCCAATATTATCGCCAAAATGAAAGAGGCGATCGAGGAACCGAAGAACCACCGCTACCCCAGCTACGAAGGTATGCCCGAATTCCGGCAGGCCGTCGCCTCGTGGTACAGGAAGCGTTTTGACGTGGACCTCGATGCCGCGACGGAAGTGGTCACCCTCATCGGCTCAAAGGAAGGTATAGCCCACATACCCTGGGCATACGCGGAAGAAGGCGACGTGGTCCTTGTTCCGTCCCCGGGGTATCCCGTCTATAAGATCGCCACCATGTTTGCCGGCGCAACCCCCTACATCATGCCTCTTACGGAGGAGAACGGGTTCCTCCCCCGGTATGAGGATATCCCCGAAGACGTCCTGAAAAGGGCGAAGCTCCTCTTCATAAACTACCCGAACAATCCCACCGGTGCCTGCGCCGATGACGCCTTCTATGAAAGAACGCTTGAACTGGCGAAACGTTACGACATCCTCGTATGCCATGACGCGGCATATAGCGAGATCGCATACGATGGATACAAACCCAGGAGTATTCTTGAATTCGACAGGGACAAAAAGTACTCCCTCGAATTCCATTCCCTCTCCAAGACATACTGCATGACGGGCTGGAGGATCGGTTTTGCCGTCGGCTGTGCCGATGGCATCTACAATCTCGGGAAGCTGAAGACCAACATCGACTCAGGCGCTTTTCAGGCCATCCAGTACGCAGGTATAGAGGCATTGACGGGAGACCAGACATCCGTCGCAGAACTCAACAGCAGGCTGGAAAAGAGACGCGACATGGTCGTTGATGCCTTCAAGACCCTCGGCGTCGACGTGACAAGACCGAAGGCCACCTATTACATCTGGGCAAAGGTGCCGAAAGGATTCACATCTTCCGATTTCTGCGAGAAGCTCATAGAGGAAACGGGCATCGTCGTCACTCCGGGAAGCGGCTTCGGCGACGCAGGCGAGGGCTATTTCAGAATCTCTATCACCATCGCGGAAGAAAAGATCATCGAGGCCGCAAAAAGACTCAAGTCCTTCAAGATATGAAAGAAGGCTGCGGGTTACAGGTTTACGGGAAACGTGAAACCGCCTCTGCTACATCGAGATGCGGTTTCGGCCTTCCTGTTTGCTGCGGTACATAAGGCTGTCGGCCCTTTTGATGATCGCGGCGGCTGAATCCTTCTTTCGGGCGATGGTCGCACCGATGGATATGGTAACATGTCTGTCAGTATCATCCACGAGGATGGATGACTTTTCAACGAGCATCCTGATTTTTTCTCCCACGTGAAGCAGTCTCTCTTCATCAACATTGGCGACAAAGGCAACGAATTCCTCGCCGCCCCATCGGCTGACTACGTCCGATGATCTCAAACCGTTGGTGATGGTAGCCGCCACGGTGCGCAGGATCCTGTCGCCCGCGTCATGGCCGTACGTGTCGTTGATAACCTTGAAATTATCGATATCGATAAAAAGTATCCCGAAGGGCCAGCCGTAGCGCTTCAGTTCCCTGAGCTTTCCCGCCAGGTTCATCTCACCGTAACGCCTGTTTCCCAGCTTCGTCAATGGATCGAGCAGCGCCATTCGCTCCAGTTCGCGGACCCTCCGGCCGAGATCCACCGTGGAGGAATTGTCGCTGAAAACCTCCACGGCGCCCACGATCCTGCCGCGCTGGTTGCGGATCGGTGTCGCCCTGACGAGGACCGCGACCTGGTGACCGTCGCGATGATGGAAAAACAGTTCACCATCCATATTCGTGCCCTGTTCCATCGCCTTGTCGAGCAGGCAGTGGCCCTGGCAAAGGCTCGTCCCGCGGCTGTTGACATGCATGAGGATGTTGTCCCAGCAGTGTTTGCCGACAACCTCTCTGCTGCTGTAGCCTGTTATTTTCTCGGCGGCCTCGTTCCAGTAGAGGATGGTGCGTTCCTTGTCGACGAAATAGACGCCCTCGTGGAGACTGTCGAGGAGCTTGCGGTAAAACCGGTCAGTCAACAGGTTTTGCGCACGAGTTTTCATCGCTTTACCCGCCGCGACCCCCGACAATGATCCCGGGTATCCTCAATGTGGGCTGTGCATCTGCCACAGGCACTCCCTGACCGTCCTTGCCGCATGTGCCGATCCCGAATCCCAGGTCCGTGCCCACCATGTCGATATCCTTGAGCACCTTCAGCCCGTTTCCCATCATGGTTGCGTTCTTTATCATGGGCCCTAAGGAGCCCTTCTCAATAATGTACCCCTCGGATATCTCGAAGACGAAATCACCCCGCACCGTATCGACCTGGCCGCCTCCCATCTTGACGACCAGAATGCCGTCGTCCACGGACGCTATGATCTTTTCGGGATCGTCCGTGCCGGGAAGGATCATGGTGTTGCTCATCCTCGGGATGGGCCTGAAACGGTAGGATTCCCGTCTGCCGTTGCCTGTAGACACCATGGAGTGTTTCATGGCGTGAAACCGGTCGAAGAGATAGTTGGTGAGGACTCCCTTTTCGACAAGGACCGTCCTCTCCGAGGGCACGCCTTCGTCATCAAAGGCGTACGTCCCGCGCATATGGGGGATCGTAGCGTCATCGACCACGCTTACAAGCGGCGATGCTATCCCGCTCCCGAGGAGCCCTTTATAGCAGGAGAGCCCCTCCATGGCAAGGTCGGCCTCGAGGCCATGACCGATGGCTTCGTGGATCATCGTGCCTCCCGCCTCGGAGGCCAGCACAACCGTCTTCATGCCCATCGGCGCTTCCCGCGCCGCCAGAAGACCCTGAAGGCGCTTCACGGTTTTTCGTGCAAGCTCCTCCATGAGTTCTGCGGTGAAATATTCAAAACCGTAGAAACCGCCGACGGCCTCGTACGAAGTCTGCATCTCGGAACCGTCGCGGCCGACAAGGAGCACCGTCAGGACCACCTGCATACGGCTGTCCTGCCTTGTGCCATCTGCGGTGGTTGTGATCCTGACATTCTGACGGGTATCACGGTACATGACGCGGACCTGGGTGATCCGGGATTCCATCTTGCGGGCCATTGACTCGAAGCCGCGCACAAGGGCAAGCTTGTCTTCGATGGAGACGCCCCCCGGATCGTTTGCGATGGAAAAAGGATAGGATGCCGCGCGCTCACCCCCGGCTATCGTGACGGTTTCCGAGACCGTGTTTCCCCCGTACCGCGACAACTGCGCCGCAAGGTCCGCAAGGTGGGTTTCATCGAAGGAATTGGTCGAGGCATAATAGTTCTTCCACGGAGTGATTACCCTCAAGCCGACCCCGGCGTCTTCGCCGCGCTCAAGCTTCTCTATTCTGCCGGACTCGAGCTGGATGAGGGTATAGGCCCTTTCGTCCACGTAGATATCGGCATAGACACCGGAGCGCTCCATGAGCGCGCCGAGTATCCTTTTCTCATTGAACATCGGAAACCTCCCTGAACTCTATACCGTAGTTTGCCATATCCTCCACGATGCCCCGCACGTCTTCCTCGAAACCGGAGGAGTAGATGATCTCGATAAGTCCCCGCTGCCCGTCTATGACGGAAAAGATGGCAACGTCCTCGTACGATTCGAGAACGGACTTGAAAAAGCCGATGCCCTCGCGGTCCACGAGAAAACGTTTCGTTTTCTCTCCGATCATGACGGCCCCTTTCCGGCCGGGTTCACCTTCGGTCAATGCTGCCTTCCTTCAAGCATTTCTATGAATGCCTCGATACGCATTTTGGTCCGTGTGTCGATGGCCCGGGGCAGATCTCCCTCAATGGTGAGAATGGGCACGGGTATGGTTTCGCGGAGGATCACGTCTTCGATGGCCCGAAAACAGAAAGCCTGAACGTAATGGATGATCCCCTGTATTCCGCGCCGCTCAACCTCCCGTCCGATGTCGCCAAGGCGCGCGAATATCCCGTAGGGGTATGTATAGAGAAGATATCGCTCGACAATGTCCGCCGTCTCGTAGGGAAGGGCGAACTGCCGCTGTGTTTCGTTATAGACCACATGGCCGCCCACGCTTTCAATGAATTCGTAAAGGTCGGTGACAATGGGAGGAACACCGATGTAGCCCAGCGGTATCCCCTCCATCCTCTCCCTCTTACGTGCCGCTCCGATGAATTCCCCGGCTGCGCCGGTATATTCCCGAACATCACCAAGCATGTCTGAGGAACGGACGAGCCAGAGATGGTTTTCTCCGCCTGTCACGTTGCGCTCACTCCAGGTCATCGTGTCGATCTCGGAGAGCTTCGACCTTGCCTCGGTGATCTGTTTTTCCACCTCGGCAAGAGATTCCTCATCGGTAGAAAGCTCCTTTTTCAGCTTATCGATCTCCCGCGAGAGCACTTCGGGGTCGCGATCGTAAGGAAAGGAAAAAGGGATTGTCCGGACCCCCCGGTAACGAAGGATCTCGGCGAGCGCCTGGGTATTGCTGCAGTCCCCCTCCATGACGGTTATTACCCCGGCCATCTCGCGTTCCATGATGATCCCGTAGATGCCCTTTATCCAGTTGCACATGCTCTTCGGAAAACCGTCACGCTCTGCGCGCTCGATGAAACGCCCGGGGTCAGGGTCCGTGACGAAAATATTATTCAGGTCGCACGGTTCGTATCCCGCAGCGAAGATCAACTCGAGGGGAACCGTGGTGGTGAAGCCGATGATCCCCTTGCCTGTAGATGATTGTGTCATGCACTTAAAGATAATACGTTTTACAGGATTGTTGCAACCGTTGAGCACACCCCTTGGAGGAAAATAACGGTATCATGGTTCATATCCCAGGGGCCTGCATAAGGCCTCTGCATCCTTTTGCATCTCATAATCACGCCATGAAAACCGATGTATAGTATTTTGTAGGCCGTATATGCCCTATTCGTTGCGCTGTCTGCGCCGGGCCAGGTTCTTGTCCGTATAGCGGGGATCGTGGGTGACACATTTGCCTACGGCAACAAAAGGCGGCACGTGTACCCTTTTTTGTTCCCGTGGTTCCTGCGATTCCACAAGAAGCATCATGAGTCCTTTATGTCTTCCTTTATAGCTGTCCAGCTCAAAATACTGGTTGTTCCACAGAAAACACATGCGTTCCTTGCTGAGAACCTCAGTCCTGGGGTCCATGAGGCGGGTCAGACTCAGGTATTCCTGTTCGGGTATGAGTTCTTCCTCTTCGACAGGGACGTTCTGACCGCCCGCGGGCCTCGTCCTCGCCAGGAAATGGAAGTAGGTTCCGTCCTGTCCTCTTCTGCGTATTCGCGTCTCTTCCCTTTTGTCCTTTGAACGAAGATACACCTGTTCTATATCGAGTCTCTGATGGGCCGGCAAGGCGTTTGTTTCGATCCTGTCAACCAGGTATTTCTCCCTCGTGGGAGGTACATCGGGTATTCCAAGAAGTCGGGCAATCGCCGAGAATGTCCTTTTGATTTTGCCCTGAAAATCCGTGCTGTTGTCGATGATCTTGAAGCGGGGATGACCGAGCCAGCTTTCCTGCGTCCTTAAGTCTATACGCAGGGCCTCTTCCGGGGTTTCAAGGCGGGCGGAATTGTTCTCGCCCGTGTAGTATTCGGAGGCGCCGTCAGCGGCGGTGACAAGGTGGATGACGCCGTCGTACCGGTGGCGGATCGCTGCCCGGGTTAAACCCTTTTTTTTCAGTATCCCATTGAAAACTTCGTCCGTCAGGAAGGCCCTGATGTCCATTATACCCCTGTCGAGGAGTATCACCTTTCTGCGCTCCGGAAATATCCGCGCGACGGCCTGTTTGTACGTATCCTCGAAGGACATCTGCATGTCGAAAATGGCCTCTTCGAACACGACGATCTGGCCCGGCTTGTCCATCTTTCGCCGGTCGATGCCGTTGCCCGTGATCAGCGTGGCCGTTTCCGGCACAACAAAGACCATGAACCCGTGGTCAGACAGCTTTTCCGTAAGATAGGCAAGCGAAGAACTCTTCCCGGAACAAGGGCCTCCGGTAAGGACGATCATGCTGACAGGCTGCAACAGGCGGGAACTAGTCGGCAAACCAACTCCTCATTCAAGGAACGCTTTTATGGAACCGTTAGCCGGGATTCGATCTGGAATCCAAACTGGTTCGATCCCATCGCTTTTCCTGGATTCCGGCCTCCGCCGGAATGACGGGAGGCAGTACCCTCAATCGAATTTATAACGCTTCAAAACTGGAATTGACGTTTTTGTTCTTTCCAGGCGCCCGTGCTGTTCGAGCCACCGTAAGCATCTTTTCAGCTGTTCACTATGTTTCGCCAGTCTGTCACGACGGGGTCGAAGCCCTTTACGATGAGCATGGCCTTGATCTCGTCGAAACTGCGGGGATCGAAGACTTCGAACTGTCCGTCCTGGTACTTGTTTTCGCCTTCAACATATCCACCAACGCGCGTGGAAGAACCGGCCGACATCTTCGTGACGCCGAACTCTAATATACGATCCCTGAACCCGGGGAGTTCCCTGGTGGAGATGCTTATCCCCACGCGAGGGAAAAAGAGCCTTGCGGCGGTCATGATCTTCAGCATTTCCCTGTCGGATACTTCCTGGTAATGGTGCTCGTCGTCGGCTACACGCCTCAGGCGCGGAAAGGCAAGGCCGAACTCGACGCCGGGATATTTCTTTTCGAGGTGGCGGACGTGCTCGAAGAGGGCCAGGACGTCCCTGCGCCAGTCTGTGAGCCCCAGAAGCACTCCCATCGATATATGTCTGATCCCGGAACGGGCTATGCGCTCGGGACACTCGACGCGGTAATCATAGACTTTTTTCGGTCCGGCGAGATGAAGCTCGTCGTAGCGGGCCCGGTCGTAGGTCTCCTGATACAGCGTTACCCCGTCCACTCCGGCAAGGTACAGCTCCCTGTATTCTTCTTCCTCGAGGGGATAGACTTCCAGGGCAACATAGGAGAAATGGCGTGACGCTATCGTGACCGCCTCCCGGATGTACTGGGGAGAAGAATGGAACCGTGATTCCCCCGTAAGGATGAGGACACTTCGATTCCCCGTGGCAGCCAGCGCCGCACATTCCCTGTCGATCTGCTCCATCGTGAGCTTGCTCCGGGGCATGCTCTTTTGAGAGGCGTGAAAACCGCAGTAGACACACTCATTCTGACAGTAGTTGGCTATGTAGAGAGGGGCATAGAGGCTGATGGTCCGGCCGAATTGACGCCTCGTCAGTTCACGCGCGGCATGGGCCATTTCCTCGAGGAGTCCCCTGTCCTCAACATCGAATATGCGGCGGACCGCATCGATGGTCAGGTGCGAAAGATCTATCCCGTGCAGGCTCTTACTCATCGTACAGAAACCCCGTCAGCGGGGAAGAAGCATTTGCTCCCTCCCTTTCCTTTCCAATTCTTGCGAGCCGGGCCATCCTTCCCGCCTCGACACCTTTTGCGAAAGCGGCCGCCATAAGAGGCGGATCCTCGGCATCGGCAACAGCCGTATTTGCCAGCACGGCATCGGCACCGATCTCCATGGCCTCGGCGGCCTGTGATGGACGTCCGATCCCGGCATCGACAACTATGGGCACTTCGGTGATTTCCTCGATCAGAACCTCGATGAGAGTGCGCATTCTCAATCCCTGATTGGAACCGATAAGGGACCCCAGCGGCATCACCGCTGCGGCGCCCGCATCGACAAGGGCCTTCGCCGCGTACAGGTCGGGATTCATGTAGGGAAGCACCGTGAAACCTTCCGACGCGAGTATTCTTGTTGCTTGTATCGTTTCCTGATTATCGGGGAGGAGATAGCGGCTGTCGTTGATCACCTCTACCTTGATCCAGTCCCCGTAACCGGCGTCCCTGGCAATATGTGCTATGCGGACGGCCTCCGCCGCATTGCGCGCCCCCGACGTGTTGACCATGATGGTTGTGCCCTCCGGGATGAAGGAAAGGATGTTTTCCTCTGTCTCGTCGAGATCGATCCTGCGAAGCGCCACCGTTACGAGCTGCGAACCCGAGCTGACGATAGCCTGACGCATGGCCTCCTTGTTCCCGAATTTTCCCGTGCCCAGGAAAAACCGACTCGTGAATTCCCTGGTGCCTACCCTCAGTTTATCGTCCATGATCACCCTCCTCCCACAAAGGACACCAATTCAACCCGGTCACCCTCAGAAAGGACGGTCAGAGACCATTGATCGCTCTTCACGACACCATCATTGAGGACAAGGATCACCTTCTCGGGGTTCGCCTTGCCGGAATGGACAAACCTGTGGAGATCCATGCCTTCATCGATCTCCGTCGCTTTGCCGTTGACTGTTATCTTCATTTCACTGCCTTTTTTATTCTCTTCAATAATTCCACCGCGTCCGAACAGGCCCTCACGACCCCGATCGTCTTTGCCCCGGCGGCAAGCACATCATCGATATTGGAAAGATCGATGCCCCCTATGGCAACGGCAGGTATGTCGAGATGCCCGGCCGCTTCCCTGACGTAGGCAAGCCCTACCGGCTGCCGGCCGGGTTTTGTGGGCGTCGCATAGACGGGTCCGGTGGATATGTAGTCGGCGCCATCCTCTATCGCCTGCCTGCCCTGTTCGAGATTGTGGGTCGTCTTGCCCACGATCATCTCTTCGCCCACGATGGCGCGCGCCTGCCGCGTCGACATATCCTGGCCAACATGAACACCATCCGCTCCCGCCTTTACGGCCAGAGACGGGTCATCGTTGAGGATGAAGATGAAAGGTTTCACCTGCCTGTAGCTTACAAGCTCCCGGGCTTTTTCCAGGATGGTGCGCTCATCGCTCGTCTTGTCCCGAAGCTGGACAATAGCGGCACCGTCATCGACCGCCTGCTTCAGTTCCCGGACGGATGACGACACGACGTAGAGGTCATTCGCGAAGGGTCTTTTCCGTGTCATTACTGCTATTAAGTTACATCAAATTGCGCTGCAAGTCCAAGGTCTTCTATCATCTCCATGTCAAGAACGGTATTCCTTCCCGCGGTGGTGAGATAATCGCCCGTCATAAGGGAATTGCATCCGGCTACGATGCCCAGAGGCAGAAGTTGTCTGAGGTTCACTTCCTTGCCGCCGCACAGCTTAATGTCCTTGTCGGGAAGTATGAATCTGAAGATAGCGATGGTCATGAGTATTTCGAGGGGATGGAGCTGTTCTATGCCGGCAAGAGGCGTGCCCGGACGGGGATTCAGGATGTTTACCGGCACCGAGTCCACATCGAGTTCTTTAAGGGTCATCGCAAGCTCGATGCGCTGTTCCATGGTCTCTCCAAGGCCGATTATCCCGCCCGAACACGTGGACAGACCGGCCTTTTTTGCGGCCTTCACAGTGGCGATGTCCTCTTCGTAATCATGCGTTGTACAGATTTTGTCAAAAAAGCTGCGTGCGGTCTCGAGGTTATGATGGTAACGGAAAAGGCCCTTCGATTTGAGTTCCCGCGCCTTTTCATCGTCAAGGAGACCCAGCGAGACGCAGGGCCTCAGGCCCATAGCCCCGATGGACCGCGTGGCATCGAAGAGCTCCTTCCAATCCGCATCGGAATCGACGCGGGTGCCGCTCGTTATGATGCCGAACATGTGCACGCCGTCCTGTTTTGCCTGCCGCGCCTTTTCAACCATCTCGTCCTTTGATACCATGGGGTAGACCGGCGCGTCCGTATGGTAGTGGATGGACTGGGCACAAAACCGGCAGTCTTCGGCACATCTGCCCGATTTGGCGTTGACGATCCCGCACAGGGTGATCTTTTTCCCCTTGAAGTGCTCCCTGATCCGCGAGGCCGCCGCCATCACGGAAAACGGTTCTTTTCTCCCCAACTCCCATATTTTAAAGGCGTCGTGCAAATCGATATTCTTCTTGTCAATTGCCTGCTTCGTTAGTTGGTTCAGCGTTTCAATCATGTGAAATCTCTCCTCGGTTTTTACATGGCAGCCCCTTCCGGGTCGATGGGCGCTACGGGTACCGTATGATGAAGATGTGTCCCATTGTCGGATTCGATGGTTACCTCGGGACCGGGCACCTTTCCGTAGAACGCCATAAGGTTTGCCGCCGTCTCGAGTACGGCGCCGTCAAGACCGGCCCGGATAAGCCCGGTGGGTCCTTTGAAACCTGACGGCCTGAGGATCGTTTCCGGCGGCGACCACAAGAATGCGATCCTGTCGTTTTCCTCCTTGTTGCGTCCGAGAATCAGCTTTGCATCCCGCGACAGCCGAAAATGCCTGCCGATCCGAAGGAGCGTCAGGTCCTTCATGGTAATGTCCGCGGCCTGTGCAAGAAGATCTTTGACACGCCCCGCAAAAACCGGGTCCGTAAGAAGACATCCCCCGGCGGGGCAGCCGAATTCGGTCAGATGAAAGTTTTCGACAAGTTCGTACTGTCTCTTCCGGCTGCGGCCCTCGATGTCGAGAAGCTTCTCCCTGTCGAGAATCCCCGCTTTCTCAGGTTCAGTCGAGGAAAAATGCTTTGCCGAAAGCGGTCTGACAATGAGGCCGCGAAGACCGCTTTCCTCTTCTATCCTTTTAATGGCATCCCTTCTTTGGGACATGGGCCGCTGGCCGAGCACCTCCCCGGTAATGACGAAGCTCGCGCCGATCTCATCCATGAACTCTCTTGCTTTCTTCAGCGTGTAGATCCTGCAGTCGATACAGGGATTCATGCCCCTGCCGTAGCCGTACTTCGGCTTCTTCAGGATCTCCAGGTAGTCAAGGCCCTTCATTCTTACGGTGATCTTTATACCCAATTCGCGGGCGGTCCTGGGGGCCTGCATCCCGCACCCCTTGTCACCCTTCGTACAGGTGCAGAAGACCGAGGTGAAGTGAAGAGCTTCCACCTCTATGCCCTGGTCCATGATGAGCTTTGTGGCCAGTATGCTGTCGAGTCCGCCCGAAAGCAGTGAAACGGCTTTTCTGTTCATGGCTGCCCCTAACCACCGGAAAGGAGCATGAACCGGGGACATTCCTGAAGTTCTGCCTCCCTGTGACCCTTCTGCTCCTTGTAGCAGAGTATGTCAACAAGATTGTCGAAGCTCTTCACGTGCCAGCCATCGATGAGTCGCATCATGGTCGGGTCTCCCCAGTCCCACGTTCTGGCCTCGGTAAACTCGCAGATCCTGGTCCGCCTGTTCTCCATGTCCACCACCTTGAGGGTGATGGTCGGTTTTTCGTTCATCTGTTCACCCTTGCCGGTCCACGGGTTCAACTGCCTGTCCACGGCTTTGAAATAACCGGCTATAGGATCGGCGGCTTTCTCCCCATGACCCGTTAGCACGATATGACGGTGCCTGCCGCGGTATACGCCGCATTCCGTACACGCCTTGCGGGTGAAAGGACAATAATCAAGACAGCTCTTTTCTCCTGCCATATACAAACCTCCATTAGAGAACCGTTGAACGGGCCATTCTTTCATTTCTTCGCATCTGTAACCTTGAAATCATTTTCACGTTCTGCTCGAACACACTCCGCCTTCCTCCTGTGTGAGTTCCCTGATCTCGGGGTTGTCTCCGCACAGCGGACAGGCCGGGTTCCTGCCGACTTCAATCGTTTTGTAATATGCCTCCAGCGCGTTATAGACAAAGAACCTGCCGATCATCGGCTTGCCTACTCCCGTTACGAGCTTTACTGCCTCCACGGCCTGAACCAGACCGACCTGCCCCGGGACTATCCCCAGGACGCCCGCGTCGCTTCACGTGGGCACGAGATGCTCCGGAGGCGGTACGGGGAACATGCATCGCAGGCACGGCCCTCCTCCCTTCGGATAGAAAACGCTTGCCTGACCGTCGAAACCGACTGCACCGCCAAAGATATAGGGCTTTCCTGCAAAGAAGCAGGCATCGTTGAGGAGGAACTTGGTCTTTATGTTGTCCGTTCCGTCAATGACGAGATCAAACCCCTCGAGGATTCGGTAGACATTGCCCGCATCGAGGCGTTCATTAAAGAGAACCGTTTTGACATGGGGGTTAAGCCTCTCAATCGTCTTCCGGGCCGACCGGGTTTTAAAGGAGCCTACGTCGTCTGTAGCGTGAAGCACCTGGCGGTTGAGGTTGGAGAGTTCGACCCTGTCGAAATCGACGATCCCTATAGTCCCCACGCCACAGGCGGCGAGATACAGCGCGGCGGGACTGCCGAGTCCGCCGGCCCCTACAATGAGTAGGCGGCCTTGTGAAAGCTTTCGCTGGCCTTCCTCGCCCATATATTTAAGGATGATGTGCCTGCTGTAACGTTCATACTCTTGCTGGCCAAAGGAGCTTTCCTCGTTGATGACCGGGTACCCTGCCTGTACCCATGCGGATATACCACCCGACAGAGAGCGAAGGTTGCCATAGCCCATCGCCGCCAGCCGAGAAACGGCGGTGCCGGACCGCATACCTATGGCGCAATAGACCACGATGAGCCGATCGTGCTGTGCGGGAAGCAGCCCCTTTTTTTCCTCAAGGTCATCAAGCGGAATGTGAAGGGCGCCTTCTATAACGCCGCGCCTGGTTTCCCAGGCCTCCCGGACATCGACAAAAACCGTATCCTTCGGATCTCCCATGAGCTTGCGGGCGTCATCGACCGAGATCTCCTTTTCGCCGGGGATTACAGTGGCCCCGGCAGTTGAACCCTCTTTTACGTCTTTCATATTCATGATCCCCTCCTCAACCGGAACACCCCGGTACGGGCAAGAAGGTTCGGGAAGACCGGGACGCCCCTTTGTTCACCCGCGTATCGCGCCTTCTCGACCACTATCCCGCGGCTATTGCAGTACCGGAGAAAATCTATGATACTCAGGAAATGCAGGTTCGGCGTATCGTGCCATTCATAGGGCAGCGCCGAAGTCATCGGTGCCCTGCCCTCAAAGAATACCTGGCAGCGGGAAGTGATGTGGGCGAAATTAGGAATGCCCACAATCACCCTGCCGCCGACACGCAGAGCCTCCCGCATCACCGTATCTGGCCTCTTTACCTGCTGGAATGACTGGTTCATGATCACGTAGTCGAAGGATCGGTCACCGTATTCGGGAAGTCCCGAATCGATGTCGTCCTGGAAGACGCTGAGACCCCTGGCGACGCATTCAAAGATCGCGCGGTCATCGATCTCGATGCCCTGGCCCCTTGCATTCCTTTCTTTTATGAGGAGGGTCAGAAGCTCCCCGGTACCGCAACCGAGATCGAGCACGGACGCCCCGGGTTCTATCATCTCGAGGATCAGCCGGTGGTCAATCCTGACTTTCCCATTCTTCAGGTCATCCGCCGCGACGCTCATCATGCACCTTCTTAAGAAAATGTTTGTACAGGTAGGTCTGTTCGTCAAACTCAACGAGAAACGCGTCGTGACCGTAGTTGGACCTCAGTTCGCAGTACGTCGCGTCGCTGCCGGCCATTTTACATGCCCTCACGATCTGCTGCGACTGGTAGGGAGGGTACAGCCAGTCAGACGAGAAGGCGACAATAAGAAGCTTGGTCCTGATCCCCTGCAGCAACTTGTGCAGGGGCTTGCCGTTGGCAAGACTGAAACAGTCGATCGCCTTGGTGATATAGAGATAGGAATTGGGATCGAAGCGGTTGATAAAATTATACCCCCGGTAATGGAGGTAGCCCGCGACCTCAAATTCCGGGCTGAACTTGAAGGGCTGTTTCTTGTCCTTCATGCGCCTGCCAAACTTCTCGTTCATCGACTCGTCGCTCATGTAGGTGATGTGGCCGATCATCCTGGCCACGCTGAGTCCTTTGTCCGGCAGGGGCCCGTCGTAATAGTCGCCGTTATTCCAGTTCGGGTCGCCCATGATCGCCTGCCTGCCCACCTCGTTGAAGGCTATCTGCTGGGGCGTATGTTCCGAACTTGTGGCGATGAGGATGGCTGAGCCAACCTGGTCCGGGTATGAGACAACCCACTGGAGCGCCTGCATTCCGCCCATGGACCCGCCGACAACGGCGAGGAGCGTTTCTACACCGAGATGGTCCAAAAGGAATCTCTGTGCGTTGACCATGTCTTTTATGGTGATGAGGGGGAATTCGAGGCCGTAGGGCCTGCCGGTCCCCGGGCTGACGGAAGAGGGACCCGTCGATCCTTTGCATCCACCCAGAACATTGCTGCAAACAACAAAATACCGGTCCGTATCAAAGGCCTTGCCGGGCCCGATCATGTCGTTCCACCAGCCCGGATCCTTTTCTGACTCATGGTAACCTGCCGCGTGGGCATCCCCCGTGAGGGCATGAAGAATAAGGATGGCGTTCGACCGCCCGTCATCGAGAGCACCGTATGTCTCATAAGCTATGGTGACAGGTCCGATGCCCTCGCCGCTCTCCAGCGCGAACACCCCCGGCGGATGCGCAAACGTGAAATATTGTGTCTCAACTAAATCGATGTGTTTATCTGTTTCCATGACCTTTATGTCTTCGCCCTTAAATGGAAAGACGCCGTTTTCGTGCCTGACGTTCAAGCGATTCAGGCAGCCGCTGCCGCTTTTTTCAGGGCCTGATCTATATCCTCTCTTATATCCTCAACATCCTCGAGACCGATGGACAGTCTTAGGAAGTCTGCCGTCACACCGGTAGCCTCCTGCTCCTGTGGTGTCAATTGCTGGTGCGTCGTCGACGCCGGGTGGATGACAAGCGTCTTCGCGTCGCCGATGTTCGCGACGTGGGAGAGAAGTTTCACGGAGTCAATGAAGCGCTTCCCTGCTGTGAGGCCGCCTTTTATACCGAAGCCGACGAGCGCCCCGTAGGAACCGCCAAGGTATTTCGCGGCCGTGCGATGACTCGGATGCTCCTCAAGTCCGGGATAGTTGACCCAGGCGACGAGTGGATGTCCCTTGAGAAACCTCGCGACCTCGAGGGCGTTTTCCGAATGCTTCTTCTGTCGCAGCGGAAGCGTCTCCAACCCCTGAAGAAAGAGAAACGAGTTAAAGGGAGCCAGTGCCGGACCCAGATCCCTGAGCCACTCAACGCGCACCTTGATGATGAAGGCGATGTTCCCCATGCCGGGAAGGTTCCCGAAGGTTTCCCAGAACTTCAGGCCGTGGTAGCTGGGGTCGGGCTCGGTAAACCCGGGAAAGTTTCCGTTTCCCCAGTTGAATTTGCCTGAGTCGACGATCACCCCTCCGATGGACGTGCCATGACCGCCCACGAATTTCGTGGCCGATATGACGACAATGTCCGCACCGTGGTCGATGGGCCTGACGATACCCGTCCCGACGGTATTGTCGACAACCAAAGGGATGCCGGCGTCATGGGCGATACCCGCTATACTTTCAAAATCAGGGACGTCAAGCTTGGGGTTGCCGATGGTTTCGGCATATATCGCCTTCGTCCGGCCCGTGAGCGCATTTTTGAACTCTTCCGGTTTCGACGAATCGACAAACGTGACGGTCCTTCCCAGTCTTGCGAAAGTATAATGGAGGAGTTGGTACGTACCGCCGTAGAGGTTGTTCCCCGCAACGATCTCGTCACCGACCTCGGTTACGGCAAGAAGCGCCAGGGTTTCCGCCGCCTGCCCCGATGCCACCGCCAGGGCACCCGTTCCGCCTTCAAGTGCTGCCATCCTGCGTTCGAAAACGTCATTCGTGGGGTTCATGATGCGCGTATAAATGTTCCCGAATTCCTTAAGGGCAAAGAGGTTCGCCGCGTGATCGGTATCGTTGAATACATATGATGCAGTCTGATATATGGGGACAGCCCTCGCCCCCGTGGCCGGATCGGCCGCTTCCTGCCCGGCGTGTATGGCTAAAGTTTGAGCTCTATATTCCGACATTCTCATTCTCCTTCTATAATAGCGTTTGAAAATTACGAAACTGCCAGGTGAGAGAACCCGCCCGGGGCCCTAAATGTAGTACATCATAGAATCTTGATGATTCTTCGCACGCTGCATCTCAGCGAGTGAGGCAAGCGTGTAGCCGTTCAGGATCTTTTGTATCTTGCTGCCCAGCATCTCCCAGATGTCGCGCGTGATACACCCGTCAGACCTGGAGCAAGCCGACGTATCACTGACACAATCTACAAGATTGCAGGGGCCTTCAAGTATGGTGATAATATCGCTCAAGGTTATCTGATCGGGTGCCCGGCTCAAAAGATATCCGCCTTTTCTGCCCCGCTGGGCTTTAACGATACCGCCCTTATGCAGCGCTGAAAAGATGTGCTCCAGATATTTCTCGGAAACCTCCTGCCGCCTGGCGATCTCGGAAAGAAAAACGGGTGTGCCGCTCGCGCCATTGCTGGCGAGATCGATCATTGCCCGTAATCCATATCTTCCCTTCGTGGATATTTTCATTTTTGATCCCCTACTAACTTAATGGGAATAGTATAGATAGTGTATAAAGGTGTGTCAACATGTTTTTTTGCAGCAAGTTCCGGCCGGTCCAAGCATTCCGTTCATAAAATTATTAATCCTATCTATATCGTATGGATTTATGTATTATATTATCTCCATGAAAGAAACCGGCAAGAAGAATATCACAAAGGCACGACCCGACGACCCGCTAAAGGATATGCTTCTGCGGCTGCTGACGAGCGAAGGTGAAAACCTTAAGAGTCTTTATGACAGGGCCGACAGGGTACGGCAGGCCCATATGGGTGACGAAGTATATATTCGCGGGATCGTTGAATTCTCCAACATATGCGCCAACGATTGTCTCTACTGCGGGATAAGGGCCTCCAACCATCGCGTTAACCGCTACACGATGACCATAGATGAGATCCTCGCCACGGCAAAGTCGATGGTGCCCCTGGGACAGACGACGGTGGTGCTGCAATCGGGGGAAACCCCGGGTCTCACGGACAATGAGATCGGAGACCTGGTACAGCGGATCAAGGCCGAGACCTCCCTTGCCGTGACACTGTCCATCGGGAACCGCCGCTATGAAACATATCGCTTCTGGAAAGATTGTGGAATGGACCGCTATCTTATCCGTTTCGAAACAAGCGACCGGAAACTTTTCGCCAAACTGCACCCCGATTGTTCCTTCGACGAACGCATCGAATGCCTCCGCATGCTAAAGGAACTCAAGGTGCAGACAGGAAGCGGATTCATGATCGGTCTTCCCGGCGAAACCCTTGAAACACTGGCCGACAATATCCTCCTGTGCAGGCAGCTTGACCTTGACATGATCGGGATCGGACCCTATATTCCTCATCCGGACACACCGCTCGGAAACGAAAACAATGCGTATCAGGGGGATGAAGAGATCTTCTTCAAGGCCCTGGCCGCACTTCGTATCGTAAACCCCGACGCGCATATTCCGGCCACGACGGCGTTTGATGCGGTCTTTCCCGGCGTGGGCAGAAACCTGGCCCTACAGCGCGGGGCCAACGTCTTCATGCCCAATGACACGCCTGCCCGGCACAGGAAAGACTACCTGCTCTATCCCGGGAAACCCTGTGTGGACGAAACTGCGGACCAGTGCGCCGGCTGTGTCCTTGCGAGGATAAGCGCCATAGGAAGAGAAGTAGGGAAAGGTCCGGGCCACTCTTTCATAATGGATAGGAAAAGAGGTACAATAGCTGATAATGGTAAGGCCGGATAGGCCTGCGGTTAGATGCGTCACAACATATCGCGGAAAGGAGTATGCAATGTGGGAATATACGGATAAAGTGAGAGAACATTTTCTTAATCCCAAAAACACCGGTGAGATCGAGAATCCCGATGGCGTTGCGGAGGTAGGCTCCATCGCCTGCGGCGACGCCCTCAAACTTTCCTTCAAGTTGGACGAGAACAAACGCATCGCCGACGCACGGTTCAAGACATTCGGATGTGCAAGCGCCATCGCCTCCGCGTCGGCACTCACGGAAATGCTTAAGGGAAAGACCGTTGAAGAGGCGATGAAGATAACGAATCAGGACATAGCCGACTACCTGGGCGGACTTCCTCCCGAGAAAATGCACTGCTCCGTACTTGGCCAGGAGGCCCTGGAGAAAGCAATTGAGAACTACCGGGGCGTCTCCCATAAGAAACCCGACGAAGAGATCGTCTGTGTCTGCTTCGGCGTCACAGACGGCGAGATCGAGCGGGCTGTCAGGCAGAACCACCTCACCACCGTCGAAGAGGTTACAAACTACACAAAGGCCGGAGGCGGCTGCGGAAATTGCCATGACAAGATCCAGGCCATCATCGATCGTATCTACGCGACGAAGAAACCCGAAGAAGGGCCCGCAGAGAGACCGAAAATATCCAATATCCAGAAGATCCGCATGATCGAAGAGACGATCGAGCGGGAGATACGGCCTTCTCTCAAGCACGACGGCGGCGATATCGAACTCGTCGACGTGGTAGGCAACAGGGTCCTTGTCGCCATGCGGGGCGCCTGCGCCACCTGCCAGGCATCCCAGGCTACCATGAAGGGCTTCGTGGAATGGAAGCTCAAAGAATTTGTATCACCGGAACTTATCGTTGAGGAGGTGGCCTCATGAAAGAAGTCTATCTTGACAATAACGCAACAACCATGGTGGCCAGCGAAGTACTCGATGAAATGCTTCCCTATTTTCACGATTTCTACGGAAACCCGTCAAGCATGCACTCTTTCGGGGGACAGGTGGCGCGCAAACTCACCGAGGCCCGCCAGAGGGTTGCAGCGCTGCTTGGCGCCGACCCGGAGGAGATCATCTTCACGAGCTGCGGCACGGAAAGCGACAACACGGCCATCACATCGGCCCTGGCGAACAATCCCGCAAAGAACCACATAATCACGAGCAGGGTCGAACACCCCGCGGTGAAGGTGCTTTGCGAGCACCTCGCACAGAAAGGATACCGCGTGACCATGCTCCCCGTGAACGCCGAAGGCTTGCTTGACATGGACGAATACGAGGCAAGCCTCACTCCGGACACTGCCGTGGTGAGCATCATGTGGGCCAATAACGAAACGGGCGTCATCTTCCCCGTGGAAGAGGCGGCGCACCTTGCCCGCGAGCGGGGGATACCCTTCCACACCGACGCCGTCCAGGCGGTGGGAAAGATACCCATCAACATGAAGTCAAACTCCATAGATATGCTCTCCCTTTCGGGACACAAGCTGCATGCGCCAAAGGGCGTCGGCGTGCTCTATGTCCGCAAGGGTACCCGTTTTTCACCCTTTCTGATCGGCGGCCACCAGGAAAAGGGGCGCCGCGGCGGCACGGAGAACGTGCCGAGTATCATAGCCCTCGGCAAAGCCTGCGAACTGGCTGCCGGAAACATGGAAAAAGAAAACAGCCACGTCAGATCCCTGCGCGACAGGCTGGAGGCCGAACTCCTCAAGGCGATCCCGCAAAGCAAGGTAAACGGCTCTATCGAAAAACGCCTGCCCAACACGACGAATATCAGCTTCGAGTTTATCGAAGGCGAGAGTATCCTCCTGCTTATGGACCAGTACGGCATATGTGCCTCATCTGGCTCCGCCTGTACCTCCGGCTCGCTGCAGCCGTCCCATGTCCTGAGGGCCATGGGTGTGCCCTACACGATGGCCCACGGGTCTATCCGCTTCAGCCTCAGCGTCTATAACACCACTGAAGACATTGACCTCGTAATCAAGGAGCTGCCGCCCATCATTGCAAAACTCAGGGTGCTTTCACCATACTGGGCGACATCCCAGGGCGCTTGCGCCACCGCGTGAGGAGAATCAGGCATGAGCGAAGAACAGAATTCAAAGGACCAGTGCAGGGAAGACATCCTGGCCGCCCACGATCTTCGGGCACGGATTCCCTCCCTTGTGAGTGAAGTCGTCTCGCAATACGACAAGGGCGGCCGGTTCCACCATATCGGCCCGGAACCGATACCTTCGCGGCAGGCAATCATCGACATTATATACAAGACTGTCCCCGTCCTCTTTCCGGGATTTTTTTCCGGAAAGCGTATCGATGACATCAACGCGCAATACTACCTGGGCGAAGAGATAACCGAATTATTCGAGATGATCACATTACAAATACAGAACGCCATACGCCACGACTGCATCCGCTTCAATCGGCCCTGTATCCGTTGCGAAGAAAGAAGCCAGGAGATCGCCCTGAAATTCATAGAGCACATCCCCCGGCTTCAGGAGATGCTCTCAAAGGACGTGCACGCCGCCTTTGAAGGCGACCCCGCCTCGCGTCATTTTGACGAGATCATCTTCTGCTACCCGGGACTCTTTGCCGTGGCCGTTTACCGCGTCGCACACTGGCTCCACACCAACGACGTCCCTCTCGTCCCCCGTATCATGACGGAATACGCCCACAGCCGCACGGGGATTGACATCCATCCGGGAGTAGCCATCGGCGACAGCTTTTTCATCGACCACGGCACCGGCGTTGTCATAGGAGAGACAACGGTCATCGGCAACCGGGTTCGCCTTTATCAGGGCGTCACCCTCGGGGCGCTTTCACTCAGCAAGGACGAGTGCCCGCTCCTCAGGGACAAGAAACGGCATCCCACAATAGAAGATGATGTGATCATCTACGCCAATGCAACCATTCTTGGCGGCAAGACGGTAATCGGCGCCCGGTCCGTCGTAGGCGGCAACGTGTGGCTCACGGAATCCGTCCCTCCTGACACATCCGTCTTTCTGAAGAAGCCCGAACTGGTTATGAAGAATAAGTAGCCGGAAAGGCAAACAATACGGATAATCTCAGGGCAGACACGAAACCGTCTGCCCTTTTTAATTTGCGATGCTTGGGCCGGAGTTATCTCTCTGCAAATCCCAGTAAAGTGGTTGACAGCACCATACAATTGATGTATACTACAACTAATGTATGATACAGATACATAGTAAAGGAGGACAAGCATGGATCTGGCAATGATCAGGGACTTCCGGGAAACACTGCGACAGCTCGAAAGGCAGGTCGGGTGGCAGCTTAAAGATGATACCGAATGCTGCGGTGTTACCCTTGCCCAGTGTCACATTATCGTAGAGATCGGCAACGCCGGTGAAACTTCCGTAATCGACCTGGCCACCATCCTTGGACTCGATACCAGCACCTTGAGCAGACATATCAACGGAATGGTCAACGTCGGCCTGGTAAACAGGATCCTGAACCCGAAAGACCGGCGTTATGTTTCAATAACCCTGACCGAACAGGGGCAAAAGGTCTACCAATCGATTGAAGACATATGCAACTCAAAATATGCAAGGGTCTTCGAATTTATCCCCCGGGAAAAACATAAGCAGATCCTGGAATGTTTCGACCTCCTTGTCCACGCTATTATCGAGGCAAAGGGGTTGGAAGGTGATCTGCGATGTTGCGAGAACGATCTACGGGAAAAAGGCAGGGGGGAAGTGTCCCATGTCCAATGAAAATGAAAAAGGCCGGTGCTGCGGCGAGCAAACGTCCACGGTTCCCGGGACGCAGCCCTGCTGCGGCGGGCCGGTGACAGGCGGTGTGGAGTTTCCATTATACAACCCCGCACAGGGGTCCGGGCCCGTCGATGCGGGACAGGCTCCACCGGTTTTCTCCCCCCGGCCTCACTGGGTCAAGGGTTTTGTTCAAACGGCTGCCGGGCAGATTCCCCTCGTCGACACATCTTTGGTGTTCCGGGATATTTCGGGCGGATGGAAGGCCCGGTGGGGGATCAATCGCATGGATTACAAGATCCCTCCCGGACTGTACGGCGTCGGCAATCCGAACGACACGTCTCCGGTGCTGGTCACTGCCAACTATAAAATGAGCTTTGACAATCTTAGAAAGGAACTGCCCGGCCTTGACGCATGGATCATGGTCATAGACACCAACGGTATCAATGTCTGGTGCGCGGCCGGCAAGGGAACTTTCGGCACCGGGGAGATCGTAAAGCGCCTGGGCGCGGTCCATCTCTCCCGGATCGTTTCTCACCGGACAATCATACTCCCGCAGTTGGGGGCTCCGGGTGTGGCGGCGCATGAAGTACGCAGGCTATCAGGTTTCAGGGTGGTCTACGGACCCGTCAGGGCCCGTGACATCAAAGAATTCCTTGGATCCGGCATGAAGGCCACCAGGGAAATGCGGATTGTTGAGTTCGGTTTCCTGGACCGGCTTTTCCTGACACCCATTGAACTCGTCGGTATCCGGAAACCCCTTGTGATATTGGCCGCTGCTGCCTTCCTTGCCCACCTGGCGGGATTGATCACCATCTCTCTTTCCAGCCTGTACCCCTTCATCGGTGCGATACTGATCGGTACGGTTGTGACACCGGCACTGCTTCCGTGGGTCCCGGGCCGCGCCTTCGCCTTGAAGGGCTGGTTTTTGGGCCTCCTCTGGACTGTTGCGGTCATTTATGTGAAAGCGGGGTCTTTTTCCTATGAGAGTGTATTCAACAGTCTGGCCCTGCTCCTCGTTCTGCCTTCCATATCGGCTTTTCAGGCCATGTATTTTACCGGCGCCTCCACCTATACATCTCTTTCGGGTGTGAAAAAGGAGATCCGGTTCGCCATGCCGGCCATAGTCGCTTCTGCGTCGGCAGGGGTGGCGTCGTGGTTGGCAGGGCTCTTTATTTATCATTGACAGGGAGGACCCCCGATGAAACATCAGTATCTGAAAAATGTTGTTACCCTTCAGCTGGATGAGAACAGGTGTACCGGCTGCGGAATGTGCATAGAGGTGTGCCCTCACGAAGTGCTGGAATTCCGTGGAAAACACGTTCAAATCCGCGACAGGGATGCCTGCATAGAATGCGGTGCCTGCGCCAGAAACTGTTCCTTCTCCGCCATCACCGTCGACGCCGGGGTCGGTTGCGCCAGTGCGATAATCAGGGGAGCACTGACAAACAGCGAGCCAACCTGCGGGTGTTCCTCCGACGGGAATAACAGCTGCTGCTGCTGAAGCATTTATGAGCTTGCCGGGCCGCAGATCATACCCGTGCGGATTGAATTAACAGCCGGGATCGGGAACACATACGTATCGTCTATGGCCTGTCGGCTGGCTTGATTTCTCTGCCTCGCCAGAACATATAGATCACAGGGTATACGATGAGCTCGAGAATGGCTGAGGTAACAACCCCGCCCACCATCGGCGCCGCGATCCTTTTCATCACGTCCGCCCCGGCACCATGACTGAACATGATCGGCAGAAGGCCCGCGAGTATGACGCAGACGGTCATCATCTTGGGGCGTATCCTCTTTACCGCCCCATGCATGATGGCGTCCTTCAGACCTTCCATACTGGTGAGCTTTCCTTCTTTTTTCCATTGGGCGTGGGCGAGGTCGAGATAGAGAAGCATGACCACCCCCGTCTCCGCATCGAGACCCGCCAGAGCGATGATGCCGACCCAGACGGCGATGCTCATGTTGTAGCTCAGGATGTAGAGCAGCCAGAAAGACCCCACCAGGGAAAAAGGCACGGCCAGAAGTACGATGGCGGTCTTGGTGATGGAACGGGTGTTGAAATAGATGAGGAAGAATATGATGAGGAGCGTAAGGGGAATCACGATCAGCAGACGTTCGTGCGTCTTTAGAAGGTACTCGTACTCACCGCTCCACTCGAAGCGATAGCCGGAGGGGACTTTGAGAGATGCAACCTTCTTTTTGGCCTCCTCCACGTAACTGCCCACATCCCTGCCGCTGAAATCGATGAACACGTAGGACGCGAGAAGCCCCTGCTCGCTCTTTATCGCCGTCGGCCCCTTTACTATCCTTATATCCGCAAGCTGAGCGAGCGGTACCCGGGCGATCTGAGAACCCGCCGGGCTGCCTGACTGCCCCGAGCCTGCCGCCATGCCGCCCGGGCCCACGGCATCACGACCTTGCATCATCACCGGAACAAGGACCCTTTCAAGGCGCTCGATGCTGTCGCGCAGTTCCCGTGCATATCGGACATTGACGGGATAGCGCTCCCTGCCCTCAATGGTGGTTGTCAGGTTCATGCCTCCCACGGCCGTCTGCACCACTTCCTGGACGTCTTCAACACTGAGCCCCAGCCGGGCCGCCTCCCGCCGCTTGATGTCGAAGTCGAGAAAATAGCCCGTTGTGACCCTTTCCGCATAGACGCTGCGTGTTCCCGGGATATCCCGCAGGTGATGTTCGATCTCGAGACCGATCTTCTCGATCTCTTCGATCTTCGGTCCCAGCACCTTGATCCCCACGGGCGTCCTGATGCCCGTCGCGAGCATGTCATTGCGTGCCTTTATGGGCATCGTGAACGAGTTGGCCACGCCGGGTATGGACAGGGCGTCGTTCATTTCGTCCTTCAGTTTTTCGACGGTCATCCCCGGTCTCCATTTCGACTCCGGTTTGAGGTTGATCGTGGTCTCGAACATCTCCAGGGGTGCCGGATCGGTTGCGGTTTCCGCCCTGCCCGCCTTTCCGAAAACGGATGCCACCTCGGGAATTTTCATCAGGATCCCGTCCTGCATCTGAAGAACGTCCTTCGCAACGGAAACGGATGCCGCGGGCGCGGTCACGGGCATAAAGAACAGCGTGCCCTCATAAAGGGGCGGCATGAACTCGGTGCCCAGTTTTACAAAGGGGTAGACGGTAATGGCAAGGATTATCCCGGCCCCTATAATGACCGGCATTTTGAATCTCAACGCAAACTCTGCGACGGGACCGTAGATCCTGTGGAGGAAACGGCTCACCGGGTTCTTCTCTTCCGCCCGTACTTTTCCCCTGATGAAGAGGGTCATGAGCACGGGGGTAAGGGTGACCGCAAGGAAGGACGAGAAGAGCATGGCAAAGGTCTTTGTGTAGGCGAGAGGCTTGAAAAGCCGTCCTGCCTGCCCTTCGAGGGTAAAAACGGGCAGGAAACCGACGGTGATGACGAGAAGTGAAAAGAAAAGCGAGGGGCCGACTTCCTGTGCCGCCTCGATGATCACATCCGTCCTTTTGCCCTTCCTGCCCTCTTCTTCCCATTGCTCCAGCTTCTTATGGGCATTCTCCACCATAATGATGGATGCGTCCACCATCGCCCCGATGGCGATGGCGATACCCGAAAGGCTCATGATGTTCGAAGTAACATTCAGATAGAACATGCAGATGAAGGACATGATGATGGCGAAGGGCAGGGTCAGGATAACAACGAACGCGCTCGGCAAATGGAAGAGGAAGACGATGCAGACCACACTTACCGCTATCGACAGTTTCAGGATCTCTTCCTTGAGGGTGCCTATCGCCCGGTTTATGAGGTCGGAGCGGTCATAGGTGACGACAACTTTTACACCCTTCGGAAGCGAAGGCTCGATGTCCCGGGTGATCTTTTCCCTGACCCTTGCGATGGCGTTGAGAACATTCTCTCCGAACCTTACGATGACGATGCCGCCGGCCACCTCCCCCCTTCCGTCGAGCTCGGCTATCCCCCGCCTGATCTCGGGACCGAGCTTTATCGAGGCTATGTCCCTGAGATATACCGGAGTCCCCGCACTGCTGGCGTTGACGGCAATGTTCTCGAGGTCTTCAATGGTCTTTACATAGCCTCGTCCTCTTACCATGTATTCGATACCCGAGAACTCGATGACCCTCCCCTCGACGTCGAGATTGCTCTTTCTTACGGCTTCCATGACCTTCGTTATGGGTATGTTGTATGCCACAAGCCGGTTGGGGTCGAGGGTTATCTGGTACTGCTTCACGAAACCGCCAACGCTTGCTACCTGTGAAATGCCGGGTACGCTTTCGATGGCAAGTTTCAGATTCCAGTCCTGCAGGGACCGGAGCTGGGCCAGATCGTGTTTTCCCGTTTCATCGACAAGGGCGTAGGAGAAACCCCAGCCGAGGCTCGTCGCATCGGGGCCGAGAACGGGATTTATCCCCTGGGGAAGCTTGTTTCTTACTGCCTGGAGGTATTCGAGAACCCTGCTTCGCGCCCAGTATATGTCGGTTCCTTCTTTGAAGATCACATAGATGAAGGAGCTCCCGAGAAAGGAGAACCCCCGGACAGCCTGCACCTTCGGTGCGGCAAGCAGCGTGGAGGTGATGGGATAGGTTATTTGATCTTCCACCAGATCGGGACTTCTGCCCGTCCATTCAGTGTATACGATCACCTGCGTGTCGCTGAGGTCCGGTATCGCATCAAGGGGAGTGTTCTTAAGCGCCCACAACCCCCAGGCAAGGGCGAATGAAACGGTGAGGAACACTATGAATTTGTTTCGTGAACTCAACGCTATTATTCTGGCGATCATATGTCAGCTCCGGTGCTTCGGATCAGTTCCCGTTCATCTTTACCTTGCATTGCGTGTTTCTTATCAATGCCTGTGTGCTCCGGCAGGCGGGGCGGCATCTTGCTTCGGGCGTTGAACCGGCGCGGCACCCGGTGCCTCGATCCCCTTCAGCTTCGCCTCGGAATCGATGAGGAAATTGGCTGATGATGCAACCTTTTCGCCCGCGGTGAGGCCGGAGATAACCTCAATCATCTTCTCCGCCCTGACGCCGGTTGTCACCTGCCGCGGCTCGAAATATCCATCCCCCCTATCTACGTAGACGATCTTTCTGAGGCCCGCGTCTATGACCGCCTCATCAGGGACCGCAAGCTTCCTGCCGAGGTCGACCATAATCTCCACATCGGCAAACATCTGCGGCCTGAGCTGCCCGCCGGGATTGGGGATGCTGAAGCGGACCTTCATCGTGCGCGTCTGGCCCGACAACTCCGGAGACACGAACTCGATGCGCGACGAAAGTTCCCTGCCGGGGAGGGAACTGAGCCTTATCCTGGCTGTTTCCCCGACCTTTATAAGGGGAAACTCATTCTCATATATATCGGCGACGACCCAGACGTTTGAAAGGTCTGAGACATCGAGGAGCTTTTCGCCGGCCATCGCCCTCATTCCCTGAACCGCATATTTCTGCATGACGTAGCCGCTTACGGGGCTGTATACGGTAAGCGTCCGTATCGGGGTCTCGCTTTGCTCGATCTTTTTGATCTGCGCTTCGCTGATATCCCAGAGTTTGAGCCTCTTCCGCGCCGCCTCGAGGATGGCCTCTGCGTCCCGTGACAGCATGGCATCGAGATCAGGCATGTCATCTCGGGAATGCGTGTTGCCCGCGGCCTGATTCGAGTCCTTTGCACCGGTCTTTTTGGCCCATCGTACGAGATTGATAAACTCCTGCTGTGTGGCCCAGAGCTCCGGGCTGTAAATGTCCGCAATGCGGTCACCCTTTTTCACATACGTGCCGGTGTAGTTCACATAGAGCCTTTCGATCCACCCCTCGACCTTCGTGTTGACCGTTGTCAACCTTCGTTCATCGTATTCGATCCTTCCCACTGTCCTCACCACCCTCTGAAGCGGGCCTATCGCCGCAACCGCGGTCCTGACACCGATAAGCTGCTGCTTCTCCACAGGGATCTCGACGGCCGGCGTCTCCTCCCGGCCGGGGGCGGCCTCCGGGGCCGTCTGGGGCGAGGAGGGGGACGGTGGTGCGTGATTCTCGTGCGTCCCGCTGCGATCAGCAAAACGGGCCGCGATGTAAACCACGGCCAGGGCTGCAATAACGACAATGCACCCGATGATTATGGCCCGCATGTTCTTCATCGTGTCGTTCCTCCCGGCGTGTGGCCCGCGGTTTCCTTATCGTTCGCCTTCTGGTCCCGGACCCCCGTTTCGAAGGTGGTCCTTCCGGTGATCGCATCGAGCGTCGCTATTGCCCTCTCGCGCTGGGCATACTGCGACCAGTAGAGGAGTTCCGTATCGAGGAGAGCCTTGAGCCGGGAAATGGCCGTTATCGCCTCTATCTTCCCTGCCGCATAACCGGAAAGGGCAAGCTGGAAATCCTGGTACGTCTTCGGGATCAGGCCGTCCCTGTAAAGCTTCATCAATTTTTCCGACGACCGTACCATGGCATGGTTCTCTCTTATGCCCGAAGAAAGCATGTATTCGGCAGCCGCCAGTTCGCGCCTTGCGCCAAGAAGACCTGACTCGGCTTCGAGAACCGCCTGTTCCTGTTTGGTCTTGTAGAATATGGGGATGTTGACGGTAACGGTGACGTTCCACATGTCCAGCATGCCCTTCGTCTTGGGGAAATAACCGACGCCCAGGGTCGTATCGGGATAATATTCCTTTTTTGCCATCTTCACCCTGGCCTCGGCGGCCTCAGCCATTCTCTTTCGCGACTCGATCTCCGGAGAGTTGCTCTTCGCCATCTGAAGAGCCTCTTCAATACTGTAGATATAGGGGGTGTACGGAAGCTCGACGGGACGGCCGAGAGGCGAGTTTGCGTCCCTGCCGAGGGTGTTGTTGAGCATCCCCTGAAGCACCTCTATCTTCTGGCGCTGCATCTCTTCCTTTTCGAGGAGCATGTACCTCTCGGTCTGGGCCATGACTATCTCCTGCCGGGAACCCATGCCCGATGCGTACCGTGCCGTTGCGGCGTCTTCTATCCTGGAAAAGTAGTCCGCCAGCTTCTTCAGGACCTCTATGTTCTTATAGGCGACAAACAGCTCATAGTAGAGCTGCTTGACCGTTGCCACCGTCTTGAGCTGTGCGGCCCTGTGCAGGGACTTCAGGCTTTCCGCATCCTTTGCGGCCATCTGTCCTTTCAGGTCCAGCTTTCCGAAAAAGGGGAACATCTGTGACAGGGAGAACATCCCCATCGCGTTGGCCTCCTCGCCTATGGTGAGCTGACGAAACCCCTCATTCTGATAACCGAACATGAACATGGGATCGGGAAGGCTCTTCGCCTGGGGTATCCTGTAGCCCGAGGCAGAGACCTTCGACTCGGATACGAGAATTTCCGGGTTCCTGTTCAGCGCTTCCCTGATGAGTTCGTCAAGGTCCAGGGTTGGGGCGTCAGCAGCCAAAAGCGGTGAGGAACCGGCGGAAAGGATGACAACCGTGGTCAGGAAAAGCATTATTCTCGATGCCATCCTTCCCGCCGTGATTATCGGGTGAGAACCGGCATCACCGGGCATCGACGGTGAACCTCGCGGACACGGTCTTGCGGCCGTGCGTTATTTTTACTTCATTGTTCCATGAACCCGACATGGAATAATTTACCCTGGCCTTGTAACTATTCCCCGCGGGCACTGCGTCGACCTTGTAGTTCATGGGGGGCATCCCCGTCATTGCCGGCATCGAATAAGCGAGTACCACCTTTGCGCCTGTTATTGCCTTCCCGGAGGCATCGGTGATGCCGATCTCGACATTGTTGGTTCCGGCAACAGGGGGATTCTTGTCTATCCGTATCACCACGTTAAGATCTCCCGCTTTTTTGGTCACCTCATAATCTTTGGCGTAAACCACGGATACGGTCATAAGCAGGATCAAGCAAATCGTCAAAAGCATTTTCATGGCCACCTCCGCCTCACTATTTTTTTTCACTGCGCGGATTTCGTTCCCGATCTGTCATTTAATAATTATAACCATGGTCTCCAACTTCGCTTCGCATCGGAGCTGTCGGTATGCACTCCTGGCGCCCTTCGACAGGCTATTCCTCCACGGGACTTTTTGTTCTTGACGACGGCACCTGCACAATATATTCACTACCAGATGGAAGGGTCCGCGATTGAAGATCCGCGAAGGAAGGAAAGAATGCAGGTAGGCAAAGATCGGGGGTGCTGACCGCCCGATGCTTCAATCATTTCATACGTCATTCGGAATTGAATTGACCGGGCGGAGACGTTCCTCTATGTCTTTCTGATCGTACCGCCACCGACCACGATATCATCGCTATATAAGACAACGGACTGACCGGGCGTGACGGATTCCTGGGGATCGGTGAATCGGACTTCCGCGATATCGCCGGGTCCGGGGGTTACCTCGCACGGAACCGGCGGAGCAGTCGACCGGATCTTTGCCGTAACCGGCCGTGAGGGGACGAACTGAACGGGAACGATCCAATTCATATCACCCGCGGTGAGGCCACCGCTCATGAGATGTTTCCTGGGGCCGGCCACGATCTCATTCCTTTCGGCATTGATCGTAAGGACGTAGAAGGGTTCCTTCATCCCGGCAAGGCCGAGCGTCCTGCGCTGTCCCACCGTATAAAAGGCGATGCCCCGGTGCCTGCCTATGACAGTGCCGTCAGGATCGACGATGTCCCCCGGCCGGGCAGGCTCCGTGAGCAACGTCCCGTAATCATCCCATTCAAGAAAATCCTGACTCTCCCGTTTTTCGAGGTATTCCGTAAAACCCGCCTTGAGGGCCATGGCTTTGACCTCTTCCTTGCGATAGCCGCCCAAGGGGAAGAGGACCCTGGCGAGCTGTTCCTGGCTGAGACGGTGAAGGAAATACGACTGGTCCTTCGAATCGTCGATTCCTCGCATGAGCAGGTACCGTGCCGTACGGTGGTCGTAGGAGATGCGCGCATAATGACCCGTGGCAAAGAGATCGAAATCGACGCCGCTCGACAGGGCCTTCTCGATAAGAGAGCCAAACTTGATCCGTGAATTGCACACAACGCAGGGGTTCGGCGTCCTGCCGCCCCTGTACTCGTCGCTGAAGTAGGCCAGAACCGTCTGTCTGTACTCGCCGCAGAGGTCCATAACGTGATGTTCGATACCGAGGCGCTGTGCCGCCTTCTTCGCATCCGCTATATCCGAGGCCTCATTGGGTCCGTAGCAGCCGCTCCGGACCGCATCGCAGGCGATGGAACCGTCCCAGATCTTCATGGTCAGGCCCACCACCGCGTAGCCCTCCTCCTTGAGGAGCCAGGCGGCCACGGTGGAATCGATTCCGCCGCTCATACCGACGGCGACCTTCTTTTTGTCCGGTGATGCCACGATCATTCCTTAAGGTTCGGGCTCGTTCATACTGCCCGTTCGGTAGCCGTGAAGGTCCAGGGCGACGTATATGAATCCGATGCCCATCAATTCCTCCGCTATCTCGTTCCTGTGTTCGAGAACGAGCGGGAAATCATTTTCTTCGACCTCGATGCGGGCTGTATTGCCGTGATGCCGTACACGGACCTGCGATACGCCGAGGCCCCTTATGAAAGCCTCGGCACGTTCTATATTCTCAAGTCTCCCGACGGTTATGGCAGTCCCGTACGGGATCCTCGACGCGAGACACGCCTGCGCGGGTTTTTCGCACGTTTTCAGGCCCAGTTCCCGGGAGAGCGTCCTGATCTCTTCCTTGGTCAACCCCGCATCCAGAAGAGGACTTTTGACGTCGAGTTCCCGGCACGCCCTTCTGCCGGGGCGGAAGTCCTTGAGGTCGTCCGCATTGGAACCCTCGAGAATGAAGACGTAGCCTTCCCGCCCGGCGATGTCGCGGACAGTTTTGAAAAGACGTGTCTTGCAGTGGTAGCACCGCTCGCGCGTATTGGCCAGGAAGCCTTCGTCCTCCATTTCGGTGGAGTCGAACATGTAAAGGCGTGCCCCCATGTCGGCCGCCAGTGCCTCTGCTTCCTCCCTCTCCGCCCGGGGATACGTCGGCGACATTGCGGTCAGGGCCAGTACGTTCCCGCTCCCCAGGACATCGATGCTGATCTTCAGGAGCAAGGTACTGTCCACACCGCCTGAGAAGGTGACGGCAACCTTCTCCATCGACCTGATCGATCTTACCAGGTCGTCGTACTTGCGCTCAAGTCTCTCATCTATCTGCATGCGATCGCTTCTATCTCCACGAGCGCCCCCCGGGGCAGAGCGCTCACCTCAACGGTCGAGCGCGCCGGGAAATTCTCGTGAAAGAATGATTCATATGCCTTATTCACTTCGGCGAAACCTGCCATGTCGGTGAGATAGATCGTCGTCTTCACAATATCCTCCATGGCAAATCCAGCCGCCTCGATTACGGCCTTCAAGTTTTCCATGACCTGCCGCGTCTGCATCCCGGCCGGTCCCTCCACGATCTCGCCCGTCGCCGGATCGATGGGGATCTGTCCGGAGCAGAAAAGCGTTCCGCCGGCGGCGACCCTTACTGCCTGCGAGTAAGGCCCTATGGCGCGCGGCGCGTCGGCCGTTGCAATGATCTCTTTCATGCGGCGCTCCTGATCTTGATAAGCTCGGCTATGATGCTCACGGCGATCTCCTGGGGCGTTTCAGCTCCGATATCGATGCCGATGGGCGCGTGCACGGTCCCCAGGGTATCCTCTTCGAACCCTTTCCCGCGAAGGTCGTCGAAGAGGATTTTCACCTTTCTTTTACTGCCGATCATGCCCGTATACCGGGGTGGCTTTTTCAACACTTCCTCAAGGACGATCGCATCGTGTTTGTGTCCCCGGGTGACGATAACCGCGTAACCGTTGTGAGGCGGGCGGGTCTTCGTGAAAACATCCCTGAACTCTTCCACGATGACTTCGTCCGCTTCGGGGAACCTCTCGCGGTTCGCAAAGATCTCCCTGTCGTCTACGACGGTCACGTGGAAGTCGACGGCCTTTGCCATCCTCGATATATGCTGCGATATATGACCGGCTCCGTAAATGTAAAGGCGGTCAGGCGAAACAACAGTCTCTATCAGCAAACCGTCCTGAATGTGCGGCGGACGACCGCCGGACAGCGCGTCACAGTCCCTCAGGGCATCGGGTACAGACAAATCTCCCACTATCGTACCGTTTTCGGTGACCAATGACTTCTGAAAGGGAGCGCCTTCAGTCGATGTAAACACGATCGCCCTGCCCTCTCCACGGAGGCAATCGAATATCGTCTCGTAGATATCCTTATGCTTCGCCGTCACGGGCTCGAGGAAGAGTTCGACCGTTCCGCCGCATATCATCCCTTCGTCTTCAACAGTCTTGCCGCTCATGGCGTAGCGGAGTCTCTTCGACTCTCCCCGTCTCAGAACCCCTCTGGCATGCTGCCATACCTCCGCCTCAACGCAGCCTCCGCCTATCGTCCCGTAAATCTGGCCGTCATCGCCGACGAAAACCTTGGCGCCTGCGGCGCGCGGCGCGGCACCAACTCGCGATATTATGGTCGCGAGGGTACCCGACTTGCCCGTCCTGAGGTAGCCGATAATCGTATCAAAGGGTTCCATTAGACTAAAGCCGCCCCGTCAGATCGGTATGTCGGAGGCGCCGGCGGAATCAAGTCCGCCCAGCAGTCCTTCGAAGAGCACCGTCGACAGGTAGCGCTCACCTCCATCGGGCAGTATGACGACTATCGTCTTCCCGGCGTATGCCGGCTCCCGCGCCAGTTTCACCGCGACATGCGCAGCGGCGCCGCAGGATATGCCGCTTAAGATCCCTTCTTCCCGGGCAAGGCGCCTCGCCATTTCGACCGCCTCATCATTGCTGACCGTCTCTATGCGGTCAACGAGGGAAAGGTCCAGCACCTTCGGCACGAAACCGGCGCCGATACCCTGGATCTTGTGGGGCCCCGGTTTCAATTCCTCGCCATTTCGCGCCTGCGTGAGGACGGGGGAGTGGATGGGTTCGACAGCGACAGAAACGATCTTTTTGCCTTTCGTGAGTTTGAAGTACCTGCTTATTCCCGTGATCGTCCCGCCTGTGCCGACGCCGGAAACCAGGACATCCATCTTCCCGTCGGTGTCGTTCCAGATCTCGACGGCGGTCGTCGCTTCATGGATGGCAGGATTGGCAGGGTTCTCAAACTGCTGGGGAAGGAAATACCGTGAGGCATCGCCAGCGACTATCTCTTCGGCCTTTGCGATGGCCCCTTTCATGCCCCTGGCCCCTTCCGTAAGAATGACATTGGCCCCGAGGGCCTTGAGCACCTTGCGCCTCTCTATGGACATAGTCTCGGGCATGGTCAAGGTCAGCCTGTATCCCCTGGCGGCGGCCACAAAGGCTAGAGCGATACCGGTATTGCCCGATGTGGGTTCGATGATCTCCATTCCCGGCTTCAAACGGCCCGTCTTTTCCGCATCCCATACCATTGAGGCACCGATCCGGCACTTCACGGAATATGAAGGGTTGCGTCCTTCGACCTTGGCCAGTACCGTCGCCCCGGCGCCCGCCGTCACCTTGTTGAGTCTGACTAGCGGAGTCCTTCCTATTGAAAACGAATTGTCCTCAAATATTGTTGCCATGGATAGCCTCCTTGAGAGTCTCTTACAGCTTACGTTGAATCCCTACCTAATAGATAGGATTAATATAAAATAACTGACCCACTCTGTCAACACAATATATTCATTGGCCCCGATGAAGCAAAGGCGACCATGGAACTCAAACAGGTGACTGACAAAACCACGATATTCCGGCCGGCGGCCCGGGGTACGGTTTGACGATGTCAGCAATGCATGCGTGATTTGGCCATTATCCTGTTCATTGGGCGTGTGACGTAGTACTCGAGGAGGCGTTCGTTAAGCTCTCTTTCGACGTTCTTGCTGAGGCCGTCCCCCCGTACGAAGGGGACAAAGGGACAGCTCCAGCCGGTAAGGTCAGTGTGGTCTTCGTTGGCTCTTTCCATCACGCCGTCATAAAGATCGGCGGTCCAGGAATTATAGCTATCGCACCGGCCTTCTCCGAGTTTTTCCCAGAATCCCTCTTCGTAGGTTCCGAAATTGATCCGGGTACCTGCAAATCTTTGACAGGGATAGATGGCACCGTCAGCGCAAAAGACCATCTGCCTTATCCCGGCGGGACAGGTGAATTGAGCGCCCGTGATCATCTGCACCACGGCAAATTTCCATTCGCCGTCAAATTCGATGCCGTGCTTCTGAGCAGCCATCTCCATCCTTTGTATGGCTTCGAACTTTTCCGATTCCGTCAATTCCATCTCCCGCTCATTCTCTGATTGACCGCAGAATACGTTCGCTGTAATAATCTTTGTCCCGATGGCAGCCATTTCATCGACAAATCTCTCGATATTGGCCAGGTTCAGTCTGCTGAGAACCGTTATAACGCCGCATTCCACGCCCGTGGCAATTATCTTCTTCAGGTTCCCGACCACCCGGTCATAGGTGCCCTTGCCGGCATGGTCCACCCGCCTTCTGTTATTATCCTCACGTATTCCGTCAAGGCTTACCTTGAAGCTCAGCCGCGACGCGTTGAGCCCGATCCATTCATATATTTCGTCACTTACAACAAAAGCATTGGTAAATATTCTGAACGACGTCTCTATTCCGTATTCCGCGCCAAGTTTGCAGGCCTCGTCACAGACCTCCTTCATCGTCTCGAAGTTCAGAAGGGGTTCATAACCGAGAAAGGATACGAGCAGTGCGGGAACTCCCCTCTTTTTCAGATAGGGAAAAAGGCCCTCAAAAACCCTGTGGGCAAAGCTCGCCTTCATATGGGTGCTTTTGAATTCATAAAAACTGTGATAGCACCCCCTACAGGCCAGGTTGCATTGGGCGGATATAAGAAATGTGACCTTGGAGATCTTTGCGATTGCATTCCGCTGCCGGGCCATCGCAACGTATTCTGAAAAAATATCACTTTCGTTCCTGCCCTCTTCCACCAAAAAATGCTTTTCATAAAGTTCTCCGATAAGGGCCGCCGGATCACACCAGCAAACCCCCGATATCCTTTCCGCCGCTGTTTGTGCACTGCACGGGCGGTCGAATATCCTGAGAACATCATTTATTTCAGGACCAAACGTCGTTAAGTTGCCGTTCAGTTTGCTGTAAACCCGTACCTCGCTCTCGCTTATCCGCCTCACAACCAGAAAAGGTGATCTCTTCAATAAAAATTCCCGCCGCATCGGTAGTGAACACACATCTAATCTCCTGAAATTTTATCCCTATCATTATGATAGGTTTAGTATAAAATACCGACCATTCCGTGTCAAGATAATACCAGATTATAACCAATAATTGACAACAGGCTTTTATACTGCGGATAATGCATTCGCACTTCGTCGAAACCACCAGACGTGACCGCCGACGGCATGCGCCATATAAACTATTGTTGAATAATCATCAATCTGCTAAGATTCAGAGAAAAAAGCCGGCAGCGGCAGGGGCAGGGGTGAAAACGTGGACGCATTCAAAGACTGGCTGAAGCCCGAATTGATCTGGTTTCTTATCGGCCTGGTATTGATGCTCATGGAATTCGCAATCCCCGGTTTCATCATTTTCTTCTTTGGCGTCGGGGCATGGATCGTCGCACTCGTTTGCCTCTTCACCGATATTTCTCTCAACATCCAGCTGAGCATCTTCCTCGTCGCATCGGTCCTGCTCCTTGTATTTCTGCGCAAATGGATGAGGACGGTCTTCGTGGGATATAAAAAATACGGGAGGCCATCCGATGATGACATGGCTGAATTCGTGGGTAAGAAGGCTGTCGTGACGAAGCGGATCCTTCCCGTCGCCGGGGGCAAGATCGAGCTCCACGGTACGAGCTGGAGCGCGGAAACGAACGATGACGGGCCCATCGACGAAGGGGCCGTCGTTGAGATCACGGGCAAGCACGGGCTGACGCTCACCGTACAAAGACTTTCAGGAAAAGGAGGGGCTGATCAATGAGTTTTTTCACCGTAATAATCCTTGGTCTCATCTTAATTGTCGTCATAGCCTTTATCAAGACCGTGCGGGTCGTTCCGCAGAAGGTTGCCATTATTATCGAACGCCTCGGCAAATACAATGCTACCCTTGACGCCGGGCTCCATATCCTTATGCCATTCATCGACAAGGTCGCTTACCGGCACACCCTCAAAGAACAGGCCATCGACGTCCCTTCGCAGATATGTATCACACGGGACAATATCTCCGTCGAGGTTGACGGCATCCTTTACCTCCAGGTTATTGACCCGCAGAAGGCCTCGTACGGGATCAACAACTACCAGTTTGCCGCCATGCAGCTGGCTCAGACCACTATGAGGAGCGTCATCGGAAAGCTCGAACTTGACAGGACGTTTGAAGAACGTGAAACGATCAATACGACGATAGTCGAGGCCGTGGACAAGGCCTCGGAGCCATGGGGCGTCAAGGTTACCCGGTACGAGATCAAGAACATCGTCCCGCCGCAGAGTATTAAGGACGCAATGGAGAAGCAAATGCGGGCCGAGAGGGAAAAGCGGGCCGTGATAGCCGAGTCCGAAGGTGACAAACAGGCGAAGATCAACCGCGCCGAGGGCGTCAAGCAGGAAATGATCGCCACCTCCGAAGGCGAAAAACAAAAAAGGATCAATGAGGCGGAGGGCCGCGCAGCCGAGATCGAACGGGTTGCAACGGCAACCGCCAACGGTCTCAGGGAGATTGCCCTTGCCATTAACGAACAGGGCGGCATCAACGCCGTAAACCTCCGCATCGCCGAACAATACATCAATGAGTTCGGAAAACTGGCCAGAACGAACAATACCCTAATCCTGCCCGCAAATTTAGGCGACCTCGCAGGCCTGGTCTCAACGGTGACAACAATTCTGAAGGATCAGACCAAAGATGCGGGTGTCAGGGCTCAGAGCTCGGAAAAAAGATAAGATCAGGGGATTAGAAAGAAACAACCAACTCGGCTCCTGCACTCCCACAGCTGATGTTCCCCGTTTGTTTTTTCCTGATCCCTGATCCCTGATCCCTAATCCCTAATCCTTCTTTTTATTTGACCGGACCAGTCCATTAGTGATACTTTTTTTTACCGAACTTTTAAGCCGACACATCAGGAGGACACATGAAAGTCAGTTTTTTTGCAGCGCTTGCGATCATTCTGACCCTGGTATGCTTTTCAGGGGTACAGGCCGCGGATCTGAACATGAAAGACGGTCTCTGGGAGATCACAACGAAGGTGGAGATGAAGGGCATGCCGGCCAACATCCCGCCCACCGTGACGAAACAGTGCATGACGAAGAAAGAAAGCGTGCCGCAGCAGAGCAAGGACAAGAATCCTAACTGCAAGATCGTGGACCAGAAGGTCAGCGGAGATTCAGTAACGTGGTCCATGATCTGTAAGGAAAAAGACGGCACCGTCGACAGTAAGGGCAAGATCACCTACAAAGGCGACACCTTCGACGGGACGACGACAACGACCATCAAGGACAAGAGCGGGAAGGCCCAGCAGATCGCCACCAAAATGAGTGGAAAACGCCTCGGCCCCTGCGATAAAAAATAGAAAAAGACGAGGACTGGCTGTGAAGATCAAGATCAGGAAGAGCAAGAAAACAACTATTGACGAAGTGGACTTTGATAACCTGGAATTCGGCGTCCATTTTTCCGATCACATGTATTATGTCGATTATGCCGACGGAAAGTGGGGGGAACCCCGCATCGAACCTTACGGTCCGATGAAAATGTACCCGGCGCTGTCGACGCTCCATTACGGACAGGCGGTATTCGAGGGCCTGAAGGCCTTCCGCGGCGTGGACGGAAAGATTCGCCTCTTCCGGCCGGACAAGAACCACGAGCGCTATAACATGTCCTGCGAACGGATGTGCATCCCGACAATTTCCTACGAACTGTTCCTGGAGGGAATGAAGAAGCTTGCGGAACTCGATGACGCGTGGATACCGGACAAACGCGGCTGCTCCCTTTACATAAGGCCCTTCGTCTTCGCAACGGACAATTTTCTCGGTGTCAGGGTTTCCCATACCTATCGGTTCATGATCATAACCTCGCCTGTCGGCGCCTATTACAAGGAAGGTCTCAACCCGGTAAAGCTCATTACGTCCGGCGAATATGTACGCGCGGTGAAAGGCGGCCTCGGTGCCGTGAAGACGCCGGCAAACTACGCCGCTTCTCTCTATCCCGGCGAGATGGCCAAGAAGAAAGGCTTCACGCAGGTACTCTGGCTCGATGGTATCGAGAACAGGTGCATCGAAGAGGTGGGTACGATGAACATTATGTTCGTCATAAACGACACCCTTGTGACGCCGCCCCTCGAAGGCTCCATTCTGCCCGGTGTGACCCGCAACTCGGTCATTTCGCTGGCAAAGCACTGGGGTATCCCTGTGGAAGAAAGAAGGATAACCATCGATGAGGTCATGTCGGAGGCGAAGAACGGGAACCTTCAGGAGGTCTTCGGTACCGGAACGGCCGCTGTCATCTCTCCCGTGGGATGGATCCGGCACCAGGAGGAAACCGTCACTATACACAGTGGTGAAATAGGCCCGATCTCGCAGAAATTATACAACGAGATTACCGGCATACAGTACGGCGAGAAACCCGACCCCTTCGGTTGGTGCATCACGCTCTGAAACACAATCGCTATCCTGAAGACACCCTCCGGATATCCCCATCAACGGAGGGTGTCTTTGTTTCATCGCGAGGTTGATTGATAGAAACGGTCACACTTTGTTTTTTTGCCCTTATGGCCGGGCTCATCGACTCCATCGCCGGCGGGGGAGGCCTCATACAACTGCCGGCGCTTTTTATCCTCCTGCCCCATGTACCCGTAGCCACTCTCCTCGGTACCAACAAGCTTGCATCCATATCGGGAACATCCGTTGCGACTTTCCAGTACGCGCGGCATATCAGGATAGACTGGAAGGCAACCCTGCCGGCAACCATCACCGCCCTTATCGCCTCGTTTCTCGGTGCACGGACGGTCACCCTCGTGAACCCGGGCACCATGCGCCCCCTCATCCTGATCATGCTCGTAGCTATTGCCATCTATACGTTCATCCGAAAAGATTTCGGCTCCCTTCACGCGCCGCGCCTCGACCGCGTAAAGGAATCGCTTGTCAGCATCGCCACCGGAGCTCTCATAGGTTTCTATGACGGCTTCTTCGGTCCCGGCACCGGCAGTTTTCTTATCTTCGTCTTTATCGGCATCTTCGGCTTCAGCTTCCTGTCCGCCTCGGCGTCCTCAAAGGTGGTAAACCTGGCCACAAACCTTTCCGCCGTCCTCTATTTCGCCCTCACGGGAAACATCATTTACACCACCGCCATTCTCATGGGCCTGTGCAACATCCTGGGCGCCCTAATCGGAACCAGGCTCGCAATCCTCCGGGGCAACCGCTTCGTGAGAATATTCTTCCTCATCGTCGTGGCATGCCTCATAGCAAAACTGGCATACGATATGTTCTTTAAGTAACCGGCAACCAGCTACTGATACACAAAAAGCGAAAAGACTGTCTCACGCCCGTTTTGTCGCTGGCGCTCCTCACTGGAGGCATAAAAGAGAGGCTGGGGAGGAAGCCTTAAAGAAGTGCGTCCAGATCCCTAGAAAGACGGGATCAGGCCGCACTTTGCACGCCTTCGGCGGGAATTCACTATTGATGTTCGCGGGTGGTGGTCATCGTTGTGGGACAGGTTTGAGCGAAGCATCATGGTTCTTTACCTTCCCGCGTAGCGGGATCGAAGATTCCCGGGAATTTCAGTCTTCTCAAATTCCCGGGAAGGTTTTTAGTCTTTCTCCCTATGCTCTCTTTTATGCCTCCAGCGAACCCCCTGCGAGGGGGTGAAGCGGGCGTGAGACAGTCTTTCGCCTTTGCTTTTCGAGCTCAAGACTTTCACTCGTATTTCTTTCTCATCTCCGCCAGTTTGTGGAAGTGTTTGCGTTCCTCGGCGATGATTTTGTCGATCGCGGCGTAGTGTTTTTCGTCGATGAACTCTTTGGCCTCGTGATAGTAGAGGATGGAGTCGGCCTCGCGGCTCATCGCGAAGTGGATGGCTGAAGGAGCGTCGAGATTGTCCGACATCGCCCCGGCACCAGTCGTCTTCGTGAATATGACCTTGCCGTCTATGTAGTCCCTGAGATAGGCCGCATATTCGCCACGGAAGGTTTCAGCCGGAGGGTTTGTCTCGATGCCGCCCAGCATTCCCTGGAAGATCGTCTTGTGCCGGATCTCTTCGTCGGCAAGGTAGTTGAAGAGATCGCGGACCTCTTTGTCCTGTGCGTTCAGGGCCGCCTTGTGGTAGAACATCTCACCGTCTTCCTCGATTCGAATGGCAAATTGAAGTATGTCGCCTGTGCTGAAAATATTCATAGTGTCCTCCCTTTCCGTTATGTCTGCAGCCGCTCTTTCGTCTTTAAACCGGCGGGCTATTAATTATGATAGTGTCCGTGAGGCGGATTGGCAATGGCTTATCTCAGCGCGAAGCTGGATTTAAAGTCTTGAGAGAGAACCCCGCGGAAGTTTCGTAGAGGACAAAACTGGAATATCTGACGAGATCGCCCGTATTGAAATACTTCTGTTTCCGGGTCTTGTCGTCTACCTCCAGGATGTCGGGTATATGGGAATGGGCGAGGATCACGACATCGTACCCTTCGGCAAATTTTGTCCGCGCATAGGACCTGAAGACGTTCCGGACCTCCTCGTTGTACCCCTTTTTCCTGCGTGACAGGAGCGGACGCATGAGCGTCACGACCCCCCATGTGACGGCGGGGCCGAGAAGATCCATAATACGATAGAAAAAAGGGCGTTTCAGAAGACGTGCGAGGGAGAACTTCGAAAACCCGTCGCCATGAGCGATGAAGACCTTCTTCCCCTCCACGTCGAGAGTGAGTTCCTTCGCGCAGGTAACCCCTGTATATTCCTCGAAGTATTTCCCCATGGAAAACTCATGGTTGCCTTCCAGGAAAAAAACCGTCTTCCCTCGACTAACAAGGTTTTTCAGGCCGTCCGTTACAGAACGGTACCAGGGGTATATGTAGCCGTTATAGCCGTGATAAAAATCAAAAAGGTCGCCGAGAACGACGACCATATCGGCATCCTCACACCTATCGGTGAGGAAGCGCAGGGTAAAGGCCGCCCTGTCGGTGCTCGTACGGGTCATATGGACATCTGAGAAAAAAACGATCTTCACGCCCGGTATCTCCCTTGCAGTCCGTTCCCTGACCCTTAATCCCCGGCGGCCAGATATTCCCTGAGGGCCTCCGTCCAGTGGCGCATCCCGATGCCGGTATCACGCTGAAGCTTCGCAAGGTCAAACACGGAGTATTGAGGACGCTTCGCCTTCCGCGCCAGTTCGCGGGAAGAAATCGGGGTTGCCTCAACATCCATCTTCCGAATGGAAAAAATCGCCTTCGCAAACTCGAACCAGGTGCAGGAACCGCTGTTCGACACGTGATAGATTCCCGTCAGGCCTCCGGTAATGATGGCAATGATGGGTGCCGCAAGATCTCTGGCGTACGTAGGAGAGCCTCTCTGGTCGTCAACTACCCGTACGGCGCCCTGTTCGCGTGCCAGCTTCACTATCTTTTCGACAAAGCTGGTCCCGCCCTTTCCGTAAAGCCACTGGGTTCTCACGACAGCCGCACCGGCAAGCCTCTCGAAAATCATTCTCTCACCGGCAAGCTTCGTTCGGCCATACACGGACGCAGGACCCGGTTCATCGTCCTCCCGCCAGGGCGACCCTTTCTCTCCATCGAAAACATAATCGGTACTGATATGAATGAGCCGTGCCCCGGCGGCCGCGCAAAGCCCGGCAACGATCCCTGCCCCTTCGGCGTTGACCTTTTGCGCCAGGTCCGCTTTCTCCTCGCATCCGTCCACATCGGTAATCGCCGCCAGGTTGAGGACCACGTCAGGGCGGTGCAGATCCATCATTTTTTCACCGGCCGAGACAGAGGTGATGTCCCATTCATCGATATCATAGACGGCAAGATCGAATTGCCCGCCGAGAGACGGAAGGATGTTCGTGGCCAGTAACCCCCTGCCGCCGGACACAAGGATCTTCATCGGTTCCCGTACATCTTTTCGTAGTAGTCGAGATAGGCGCCTGTCCTGATCCTCTCCCACCATCCCTTGTTCTTCACGTACCATTCGACGGTTTCGCGCATGCCCTCCGAGAAATCGACACCGGGTTTGTAGCCCAGTTTTTCCGTTATCTTCCCCGAATCGATCGCGTACCGGCGGTCGTGACCAGGTCTGTCCGTGACGTAGCGGATCAGGGACTCGGGTTTTCCCAGTATCTCAAGGACGAGCTTGACGATTTCGATGTTCGTCCGCTCGTTGGAGGAACCGATGTTGTAGGTGTTTCCGTCCTCGCCCCTGTGGACCACGAGATCGATGGCGGCGCAGTGGTCCTCGACATGTATCCAGTCACGCACGTTGAGGCCGTCGCCGTAAACGGGAAGTTCCATGTCCGCCAGTGCATTGGTTATTATGAGAGGGATGAGCTTTTCCGGAAACTGGTAGGGGCCGTAGTTGTTGGAACACCGCGTGACGATGACGGGCATCCCGTAGGTCTTGAAATATGCCATGGCAAGAATATCCGCCGATGTCTTCGAGGCCGAATAGGGGCTGTTCGGTGAAAGCGGCGTATCCTCGCGAAAGGCCCCGGTCTTGCCCAGCGAGCCATAGACCTCGTCCGTCGAGATCTGGACGAAACGTTTTATCCCTTTCTTTCTCGCCATCTCCAGGAGATTGAAGGTACCGTTTATGTTGGTCTTTATGAATGTGTCGGGGTCCATGATGCTTCGGTCCACGTGGGATTCGGCGGCAAAATTGACGACGATATCGACGGGTTTCCCGAAGACACCTTCGAGGTCGGTCATGGAAGCGATATCGCCCCGGATAAAGGTGTACCGGCTGTCCCCGGCTACGTCCTCCAGGTTTTCCAGGTTCCCGGCGTAGGTCAGCTTGTCAAGATTGATAATGTTGTAATCGTATTTTCCGAGCATATGGCGGACAAAGTTGGTTCCGATGAAACCGCAGCCGCCGGTGATCAGGATGGTTTCAGCCATCTTTCCTCTCCCAGTCGTAAGGTATGTCATTTATGTGGGGGTCGATCCTGAATTCGTCGGGCTCCCGGTAATTATAGACCATGGTGGGGGCGTTGATGATGAGGGCCTCGTCGAGGCTTATACATTTCCACCCGTGATAGACCATCCGCGGCACCCGGACAAGCCGGGGTTTGTGATCGCCCACGTAGAACTCATCGATCTGACCCCGGGTGGGTGATCCTTCGCGGTCATCGTAGAGAACGAGCTTGATCATCCCCTTGATGCAGACGATGAAGTCCTCCTGCTTTTTATGGTAATGCCATGCCTTGACGACCCCGGGGTATGTGGTTGTCATGTAAACCTGCCCGAACTGAGTGAAGATATCGTCATCGTTTCGCAGGATCTCCATCAGTCTTCCCCTCTCATCGGGGATGACATTCAATGTTTTTGCCGCAACGCCGTCTATCATATCCTCTCCTTCAGGGTCACCGGTTATTGGCCCCCGTCTGTGCAACAAGAACACTGGCGCGCAGGAGCGATTCAAAGGTGCCCGCGTCCGTCCACCATCCGTCGAGCATCTCCCAGGTCATGGTGCCCTCTCCCACGTAGGCGTTGTTCACGTCCGTGATCTCAAGTTCGCCTCTGTCCGATGGTTTGAGGGTCTTGACGATATCGAATACACCGGCATCGTATAGATAGATGCCGATGACCGCCAGATTGCTCCGGGGGTTCTTCGGCTTCTCGATAATGTTTACGAGCTTGCCGTCCGTAATTTCGGCGACCCCGAACCTCTCGGGATCGGGAACCTCTTTGAGCATGATCTTCGCCCCCTTTTTCTGTTCCTTGAAATCCCGAACGGCCTTGATGATGTTATTTTCGATGATATTGTCTCCCAGCACAACACAGACCGGTTCGCCGTCGGCGAAATATTCCGCGAGGGACAGGGCGTCCGCAATGCCTCCCTCACCCTCCTGGTACGTGTAGTTGAGGTGCTTGAGCCCGAAGTCCTTTCCGTTGCCCATGAGCCGCAGAAAATCTCCCGCGTGATTCCCGCCCGTCACGATCATGATGTCCGTGATGCCCGCATTGATCAGCGTTTCAATGGGATAGTAGATCATGGGCTTGTTATAGACCGGCAGAAGGTGTTTGTTCGTGATCCGCGTGAGAGGAGCGAGACGCGACCCTAATCCGCCTGCCAGTATTATCCCCTTCATATGATCGCTCCTCCTTTTATTGGGATGTGATACCCGTGAGATCGAAGGAGATCCTGAAAGTCGTGTCCTCCGGCCTCTTCGTCTTGCTCATCGTTAGTGTCGTGGACCAGCACCCGGGCTTGTATTTGAGGCGATACTCGGTGTCGATCCATTCCTTTTCCATAAAGGTATACCGTATCTGGTAGCTCCCTTCAAAGACTGAATACGCCCCCATCATATCGATGAAAATATCGTTGTTGACCCCGGTGTTGTAGTTATGTGAAACGGCGATCCCGTATTGTCCCGGTACCTGATATGACAGGCCGTTCCTCAGTGTCTTGGCCCCCTCGCCGCTCACGCTGAGCACGCTTTCATGTGCAAAACTCAGGTAGGCTATGGGTGTGAGGGTGAACCTTACATCAATATCGGAAAAGCGCGACCCCGACCCTTTGTAGATCTCTGATTCTTCAAGGTCCCCCGACAGGCCATAGGTCTGGGACACCTCAAGGAGGGACACCTCGCGTTTGCTTCCACCCTCCGCCGCTTCGTACAGGTAATGACTGATGCCATACGTCATGGTATTCGTCTGGCCTATCCTGTCATAGGCATCGATCTGCGGAACGTCCTTGTAACCCGTGGCCGGTATGAACGTATACCTGATATTCGGCTTGATCACGCTCTGTACGGCTTCGAGCCAGGACCATCCCGGGAAATAATTCCTGAGGAATTGCATGTTCACGTCGCCGTCGAGGCGGAAGGTCTGGCGATGCTTCGTTTTGCCGTCCACAGTGTCGCTGCGGTTTACGAGATACGCCGCATCGTACATGGTGGCGCTCAAGAGCGTGTTCAGACCCTTGAAGGAATAGGGCAACCTGAGGGACGGGTCGACACTTAGGCGTGTGTAGGTATCTCCCGTATCGCGATAGAAATTGGTGAGCGAACTGTTGAGGTCCAGGAACATCCTCCCCCCGAAGACGGGGATATACTCGGTGAAGTAGGTGATCTCGGGATAGTACTGGAATATCGAACCGTTATCCCTCATGAGAAGGTTGCGAAATTGAGTCATCCCCCCGGTGAGGAGCGATTTCTTAAGAGGCTTCTCGACGAATATCGTTGATTTCAGCTGACTCTCACTTCGTTCCTGGACAGTCTGACCGAAATCCTTAAGATAGTCATTATCGAAGACATGCCAGATGTTGGCCTTGAACTGGAGGTCCTTGAAGAAAACCTGTTCGTGCTTCGCCTTTATCTGGTAGCGTGTGTGACCGAAGTCGGTGTCGTCGATGATATTCGCTTCCAGCTCACCTTTCAGGTCTTCCCTGAGGGCATACCGGTACTGTCCGCCAAGATTTACGCCCCTGTTCTGGATCCACTCGGCCGACATCGTTGCGTCCGTGTCCTTTGAGATCGCCCAGAAATAGGACAGCTTGAATTTCGTTCCGTCCTCCGACGACTGGGCGAATTGGGGCATCAGAAACCCCGATTGCCTGTCCTTCTTGACGGGGAAAATCCCCCAGGGCATGTAGAAGACAGGAACACCCAGGAGATGAAAAGTGGTGGACTTTGTCTTCGCGTAGCCCTCGACTGTTATGTCCACTTCGTCGGAGGTGAATGTCCACTCCGGTTTATCCCATCCGCAGGTGGTAAACTTTCCCTTCTTTATCTTGTATTGGGATTCTCCGGTCTTTTCAATCTCCGTCCCGTTGATATAGACATTGCCTGTCTTGATGAATACCCGTGCCTTCTCAAGGGTCCCTTTCTTCGTCTCCAGGTTGAGCTGCATTCGTTCACACTCAATCCGGTCTCCGAGGTCCTCATAGACCACGTGCCCTTCGGCGGTAACATCCCTGGTATTATCATCAAGGAAAACGTAGTCCGCCAGAACGGTACGGGTTGTTTCTTTTACTTCAACGTTTCCGCGGGCGGTGTAGGTGTTCGCCGCACGGTCATGCTCGATCTGGTCCGCCGTGATATTTACCGGTCCCCGGATCTCTTTGCTGCTGACGCCAATCTCCTGCCCTCCCGCTATAAAGGGGCACAGAAGGGCAAAGAGAGCTATGATGACAGAGACCCTAAAATATCTCATTGACGGCCCGTTTCGCTTCTCCGATCGTATAGAATGATCCGGTGACAAGGATGACATCCTTTTCTCCGGCAAATTGTCGCGCTTTCCTGAGAGCACTCTTCGTATCCTTCGTAACAATGGGATTGTGCGCCAGGTGTCTCATGTTTTCCGCTTCGAGGGCGCGGTCCGTCTTTGGCTGCGTCAGGATCGCGAGGTCGATACAGCCCTTCATCGCGTCGAGCATACGCTCATACTGCTTGTCGCGCATGACGCCAAAGACCACGAGTTTCCTGCGGTCCCGATAACGGGAACGCAGAAACCGCGCCAGGGCGCGAACGCCCGAGACATTATGGGCCCCATCCAGGATCACGAGCGGCCGCTGTCGTACCGTCTCCAGACGTCCCTGCCACTTCACCGTCCCGAGTGCATCCCTCACGTGGTCGGGAGTGGCGACAAAACCTTCCGGAGAAAGCGCTTCCACGGCACATAACGCAAGTGCCGCATTCGAGAGCTGGTGATCGCCATCGAGATTCAGGGAAACATCGTCGTAGGTATTTGCGATACCCCGGTACGAAAAACGTTTGTTGCCCTTCTTTCTGAAAACAAAATCCCTGCCAAGAACATACAGCGGGCTTGAAAGCCCGCGGGCGGATCGTTCCAGGACGGCAAGGGCTTTGCCGCGAGCACCCGTTATCACGGGAACGCCCTTCTTCATGATCCCCGCCTTTTCACCGGCGATCTTTCCTATGGTACCTCCCAATTCGCTCATATGGTCGAAGGCAACGTTGGTGATAACGCTCGCCATCGGTTCGATCACGTTCGTAGAATCCAGCCTGCCGCCGAGGCCCGTTTCAATGACGGCGATGTCGACCTCTTTCCTCCTGAAATACTCGAATGCCAGCGCCGTCGTAAAATCGAAGAAGGTGTAGAACGGGTCCGACCCGCTCCGATGCGCCCTGGTACGGATATAATCCGTCAGAGAGACTACATCCCCCTCGGTGATTTCTTCCTCGTCCACGGTGATGCGTTCTGTAAAAGACACGAGATGAGGCGACGTGTACTTGCCGACCCGGTATCCCGCCGCTTTCAGGATACATGCGATCATGGTCGCCACGGAACCTTTGCCGTTTGTGCCGGCTATATGAACGGTCCTCAGCGACCTGTGAGGGTCGCCTATGGCACCAAGGAGCCGCGATATGTTTCCAAGCCCGAAAACGGATCCGAATTTCTCCAGGCCAAAGAGGTATTTCAGAGAGTTTTCATAGGCAGCATCATTCATGCAATCAGGGACAACAACGTGTAAAGTGTCTGCTTCAGCTCTTTACGGGAAGAGATCATATCGATCATACCGTGTTCCAGGAGGTATTCAGCCCGCTGAAAGCCGGGGGGTAATTTGGCCTTGATAGTCTCTTTGATCACCCTTTCCCCGGCAAAACCGATCATCGCCTTGGGCTCGGCTATGATGATGTCGCCGAGCATGCCCATGCTCGCGGAAACACCGCCGAGCGTGGGATCGGTAAGGACGGTTATATAGGGGATTTTATTGCTTTTCAGATGATAGATTGCCCCGGAGACCTTCGACATCTGCATGAGAGACATGATGCCTTCCTGCATCCTTGCACCGCCCGACGAGCAAAAAAGGATAACCGGCAGTTTTTGTTTTGCGCCTTCTTCGAGGGTCCGGGTAATCTTTTCACCGACGACACTGCCGAGGCTGCCTCCCATGAAATTGAAATCGAAAATGGCGGCCAGAACCGGAATGCCGCCTATCTTTGCGCTGCCGCATATCAGGGCATCAGGGCGCCCCGCTGTCTCCTGGGTCTCGACCAGCCTTGTCTTGTAGGGTTTTATATCCTTAAATTTGAGAAAGTCGACGGGTTCCACGCCTTCATAAAATTCAGCGAAACTGCCTTTATCGAAAGTCAGTGCTATCCTGTTTTCCACGGAAATAGGGAAATGATAGAAACATTTGGGGCATACGTGGCGGTTCCGTTCAACTTCCTTCCTGTAGAGGAGTTCCTGACAGGAATTGCATTTCCTCCACAGAGACTCTTCTTTCTCCGCTTTTGAGATTTCCTTCTGAATATTGATCTCACGGTAGGGTTTCTTCTCTTTATCCCTTTTTTTGAATAATCCCATTACTTTTCCTGTTGAATTTTTGTTGAAAAACTACCAAAATAAGTATGTCCATGTCAATAGAAAGGGTCAATATAGAATCCGACCAGAATCTGGAGGGAATGCTCCGCCAGCAGAGCAGAAAAGCGGGCATTGTGATATGTCATCCCCATCCCCTCTACGGCGGTAATATGTACAATAACGTGGTCAGCGCCATAGAGGACGGTTATGCCGCTCAGGGGTGCACGACACTCATCTTCAACTTCCGCGGCGTAGGGGACAGCAAAGGTGAGTACGACGAGGGCGAAGGTGAGTGTCGTGACGCCACGGCGGCATACGGTGTCCTCAGGGAACACCTTGACGACGATGCCCATATCACCCTTGCGGGGTACTCTTTCGGTGCATGGGTCATAAGTCGATCAGCTCTCGAGATAGACAGGTTCGACAGTCTTTTCCTCGTATCCTTTCCCTGCCTCATATATAAATATGACCACTTGAAGACCTTCAACAAGGAGATTCTCATCGTCGGCGGCACATATGACGACATCGCCCCCATGGACGATCTCTATGAATTGTACAAGAACCTCACCACCCTTGACAAACATCTCAAGGTAATCAACACAACCCACTTCTACGCCGGAAAAGAAACGGAACTCATAGACTTCATAAAAGAAACAATTCCGAAGAGATAGGGACTAGAGACTAGGGATCAGGGACTAGGGATCAGGGACTAGGGACTAGATGCGAAAGTCAACCTCTTCCCGGATGGCCAGACCCTCTCCGGCCAGACATCATCCCACGCTCTTTTTCATCTCTCCCCCGTTCCCCGTTCCCCGTTCCCCGTTCCCTGTCCCCTGTCCCCTGTTCCCTGATCCCTAGTCCCTGATCCCTAATCCCTAGTCCCTAATCCCTAGTCCCTAATCCCTAGTCCCTAATCCCTAGTCCCTAATCCCTAATCCCTAATCCCTAATCCCTAGTCCCTAATCCCTAGTCCCTAATCCCTAATCCCTAATCCCTAATCCCTAATCCCTAATCCCTGATTTCTCTTTCTTCCTTCTTCTTGAATAGATACCCCTCTTTGTGTTAACTTGATTAACAGAATCCAGCGGGTTGCGACAGCCTGAAACGTAGAAACAGATCTCCCGATTACAAAAAAACGTCATAAGCTGGCCGCCCCGGCCGGATTACTTTCTTTTCAGCAAGGATTATTCTGCCATGGATTACAAAGATACGTTGAACCTGCCCAAGACCCCTTTTCCCATGAGAGGCAACCTGCCGGTGAAGGAAAAAGACATGCTTGCCCGCTGGCAAGAGATTGACCTGTACCGGAAGATGACCGAGGCGAGAAAGGACAGCCCCACATTCATCCTTCATGACGGGCCCCCTTACGCCAACGGCAATATCCATTTGGGAACGGCGCTCAATAAGATCCTCAAGGATATCATCATCAAGGCAAAGTTCATGACGGGCCACAGGGCCGATTACGTCCCGGGATGGGATTGTCACGGCCTCCCCATAGAGCATCAGGTTGAAAAGAACGTCAAACAGAAGAAGCTGGAACTCTCCAAGCTTGAAACCCGCAAGGAATGCAGGGCCTATGCCCGGCAGTTCATAGATATACAGCGGGAGGAGTTCAAACGGCTCGGCGGCATCGGTGATTGGGACCATCCCTATATCACCATGGATTTTGACTACCAGGCGACGATAATCGAAGAGGCCGCGAAATTTTTCCTCCGCGGCGAGGTCTACAGGAAGAAGAAACCCGTCTACTGGTGCCTTAACTGTGAGACGGCCCTCGCCGAGGCGGAGATCGAATACGACACGAAGAGATCGAGTTCCATATACGTCAAGTTCCCCTATACGGGCGAGAGGGAACCGGTGTTTGCCGGCTATCCCGACAAACCCGTTTACATGCTCATATGGACGACCACGCCCTGGACGCTTCCCGCAAACCTGGCCATCGCCGTCCACCCCGACTTCACGTACGTCTCCGTGGAGACGGACAAAGAGGTCTATATCGTCCTCAAGGACCTCCTCGAAGATGTCATGCAGCGTGCCGGGATAACGGAATACCGGATTATCGGGGAGATAACCCCGCAGACGCTTCGGGGGCTCACGTTCAAACATCCTTTCATCGACCGGCAGTCCGTCATCGTCTTTGCCGACTACGTCGCCGCCGACACGGGTACGGGCGCTGTCCATACCGCCCCGGGCCACGGCGAGGAAGACTACGAGACAGGGCTCGAGTATGGCCTCGACATCTATTCACCTGTCAACGAAAAGGGCGCTTTCATAGACGAAGTGGAGTTCTTCAAAGGCATGAATGTCTGGGAGGCCAATCCGAAGGTCATTGAAAAACTCCGGGAACTGGGGCTCCTTCTCCATACGGAAGAAATCGAGCATTCCTATCCCCACTGCTGGCGCTGCAAGAAACCCGTCATATTCCGTGCGACGGAGCAGTGGTTCGTCTCCATGGACGGCCAGGGGCTCAGGCAAAAAGGTCTCGCCGAGATCGACAAAACACAGTGGATCCCCTCATGGGGCCGCGACCGGATCTATAACATGCTTTCCGTCCGTCCCGACTGGTGCATCTCCCGGCAGCGGACCTGGGGCATCCCGATCACGATCTTCTACTGTGAAAAATGCAGGGAACCTTTCTGGAACGAAGAGTCCTTCCGTCGGGTCGTCGAAGCCGTCAGACAGTCTGGCGCCGACATTTGGTTCGAAAAGGACGCCGCCCATTTCCTGCCCGCCGACGCGAAATGCGGCCACTGTGGTAATACTGCATTTTCCAAGGAGCAGGACATCCTGGACGTGTGGTTCGATTCCGGTGTCAGTTGGGCCGCCGTGTGCAAGAAAAGACCGGAGCTGAAGTACCCTGCGGATCTCTATCTCGAGGGAAGCGACCAGCACCGGGGATGGTTTCACAGCTCACTTCTCACGTCCGTCGGCAATGAAGGACACGCCCCGTACAAGGCGGTATTGACCCATGGTTTCGTCGTTGACGGTTCGGGCAGGAAGATGTCCAAGTCCCTCGGCAACGTCATTGCCCCCAACGAGGTCATCGATAAATTCGGTGCCGAGATATTGAGGCTCTGGGTCACCTACGAGGATTACCGCGACGATATAAAGATATCGAAAGACATCATCAACCGGCTCGTCGAGACATACCGAAGGATCCGCAACACCCTGCGTTTCCTCCATGCCAACATCAACGATGACTTTGAACCGGGCCGCGATACCGTGCCCTATGAAAACCTTTCCTCACTCGATAAATGGCTTCTCTCGAGGCTCATGAGGCTTATTGACCGCGTCGGGGAGTCCTATAACAATTACACCATTCACTCCATCTACCATGCGATCCACAATTTCTGCACCGTCGATCTGAGTGCTCTCTATCTCGATATAGTCAAGGACAGGATCTACGTGGAGCACAAGGACGCCCGGAAGCGCAGAGCATCGCAAACCGTCATCTTCGAGGCACTCACGGCCCTTGTCAGGCTCATAGCGCCCGTCCTGTCTTCAACAGCCGACGAAATGTGGTCGTACCTGAAGGCCTACGTCGCCGAGGAAAGCGTTTTCCTGGCGCAGTTTCCCACCTCCGACAAGGCCCTCATCAACGGGGCGATCGAGGAACAATGGGAAAAGATCTGGAAAATCCGGGAGCTTGCCAACAAGAAGATCGAAGAGAAACGCAGCGCAAAAGAGATAGGCCATTCCCTCGACACGAAGATCATCATAGATGCCCCTGATGAAGAATACGCCGCACTCACCGGGCTTGGCGACGAACTGAAGGATGTCTTCATCGTCTCACAGATAGAGATACGCAAGGCCAAAGCCCTGGACGTCACCGTCCTTAAAGCCGAGGGAGACAAGTGCGAGCGTTGCTGGCAATACGATACAAACATCCTCAAGGACGGGAAATTCCCGAACGTGTGCAAACGATGCGCCGATACGCTCTCTTTGCTCTAGTACCGGTCATATTCGCACTCGACAGGGTCACAAAGGCGCTCGTCATGGAAAACCTCCCCATGATGGGCGAGATAAAGATGACCTCCTTCTTTTCACTTGTTCATGTCAGGAACTTCGGTGGTGTTTTCGGTGTACTCAACCAGAGCGGGTATGCGAAATACATCTTCACCATAGTGCCGGTCCTCGTCGCGGCGGCCCTCGTCTACATCCTTATAAGATACAGCATGAGCGGGGCCAAAACGCTGGCTTTGTGCCTGGTCCTCGCGGGTGCTCTCGGTAACATATACGACCGCATCTTTTATGGCAATGTGGTGGATTTCCTCGACTTCTATTACGGGACATATCACTGGCCCGCCTTTAACGTGGCCGACATAGCCGTTTCCGTCGGTATCGGGCTTATTATCCTCCTCGAGTTCATTGACGGAACAGGCAGGAAACCCCGGGATTAGCTCCCGGCTGCAGTGCATCGAAGCGGGTGAATTATGGACGACCTCCTCGAGGAAGAACGCAAACTCAGAAGGCTTCGTTTCATTGTCGACTTCTCTCTTGAATTCATCCGCACCCAGGACATCTCCCATGACCACGCCATGAGTATCGTCGAAGGGGTGCGCAAGCAAGCCCTCACACTCTTCCCCGGCAAGGACGAGACCTTCGACATCATCTATGCCCCCAGATTTAAAAAAGCGCTGAATGAGAAATATAGGAGAGACTAGGTTATAGGTAATAGGTTATGGGTAATAGGAAAAGAAAAAAATGGTCTTTCCCATAACCTATTACCTATTGCCCATTACCTGTCATTTCTACCCATTACCTGTCATTTAAAAATCTTCTTTATTCCTTCCCCGATGCTCTGTATGCCTTCACCGACTTTTTTGGTGCCTTCGGCGCCGACACCAAAAACCGATTCTCCTATGTCCTTGACGGACAGGCCCAGTTTTTCGGCGATGCCGAAGGAGAGCCTGTTCACGAAGTTTTCCGTGATGTTGAATTTGGGATTGTCGAGATCTCCGGCAACGACAAAATCAACGGGAAGCTGATCGCCGCTCTTCTTCAGGAAGGAGGCCACCAGGTTAATCGGCACCCCCATGAACCTGTCGCCCATACCGGACCCGCTCGCAAATTCAAGGCCTCTGATAACCGCCCTGCCGGGCGCATGAATCCTTCGGGATACGACTTTGGCATGGACGTCGATATCAATGAGCCCCCTGGCGATATCGACGCTGCCGCGTCGACGATAGTAATGTTTGAAATGTGTAATATCAAGACCTCTGACCTGAGCCGCGGATTCCATGTCCTTGCTCGCGAGCTTGATCGTACCCTCGCTTTTTACGCTTGCGGTGCCCCCGCTTGCAGGAACTGACGCCTTCAGTGTGTACCGGGTAGAATCATTGGTAAAAGGTATGGACAGGTCACGGATCTCCATATTAATGTCGCGCACCCTGGTCATAACCGGGACCTCCGGTGATTTGCGGTCAAGATAGTCGACCGACCCGTTGACGACAACGATCTTCTTGAATACCGCGGGAGGCGTTACCACCCGGTCCGCCCCCTTTTTCTGCTTGTCCGCTGTTGTTCCCATCGAAGGGAAAACGGGGCTCGCGAGGCCGCCTCTTTTGTCTACTTCAACATACATGTAAGGCCTTTCTATGAGAACGCTCGAAAATATATACTTTTGCCGAAGAAGGCCCATAAAGTCGGCCTTGACCACGAGCCCCTCGACTTTTACGATTTCTTTCCCGGCTTTGTCCTTCATTACGATGTTCTGTGCGCGGACGCTGCCCCATTTCAGCTCTATGCGTTCTATGGAGAAATCCTTACCCAGGGCCTTTTCAATACCCGTTTTGGCGATGGTATTGGCATATCTCACGAGAAAGAGAACGAGAACCAGGAGACAACAGACAACACCCGCAGATGCGATGAGAATAATCTTTCGATCCCGAACCGTCATCATTCCATCCTGTCAGAAAGTATTTTATACTAGTATACAAGACCAGGTGCGGGAAAAAAAGACAACAGGCTCCGGGATTACGATAAAAAAACGGCTTCGGGTGTTCCGGCCTTTACCGTCGGGCACCCGGCCGTTCCTCGCGCCGGCAACAAGATAAGGAGGTTGCCTATGTCCGTTTTGTTCGAATTCGCCATGTTTCCCACAGATAAGGGCGCCAGCGTCAGCGCATACGTCTCGAGACTCCTCAAGGTCATCGACGAAGGCACATCCCGGTACCGTCTCACCCCCATGGGCACGGTGGTCGAGGTCGATACCATGGACGAAGCCCTGTCCGTCATCAAGAAATGCTATGAACAACTGGAACCGGACTGCGGCCGTATCTATTCGACGGTCAAATTCGACATCCGCAAAGGCGCCTCAGACAGGCTGGAAGGCAAAATAGCCTCCGTGGAAGAAAAGGCGGGAAAGAAACTGAAAACCTGAAACAGAGAACCCGAAACCGCCTTTACTTCATTTTGAGGGCCTGTGCGCGCGTCCTTGCCAGCTTGCCTGCTTCGCTGTTCGGAGATACCTGCAGCTGCATTCCGTACTGATTGTATGCCGATTGGTAGTCGCCGACCTGTTCGTAGCACTGACCCAGGACAGCGTGGATCCTCGGGTGCTTTGGAACAGCGTCTGAGAAAGGCTTCAGATAGATGAGGGCATACTTGTAGTAGCCGGTTTTGTAATAGCTCATGCCCGCAAAATAGTTTGATGCGGGGTCCTGAGGAAAAAGCTTGAGACTCCTGTGCAGGTACTGAACGCTTTCTGCATATCTGTTCCCGGCATACTTGATGGCACCCATCCCGAGAAGCGCAGGCTGGTAATTGCCGTCTATGCTCAGGGCCTTTGTAAAGTAGCGTTCCGCCTCGGGAAGATTGTTCTGTTTGATGAGGATATTCCCATAGAGGGCATAGAAGGGAGCCTGCCCGGGGTCCTGAGCTATGGCCTGCCTGATGTACGTCATGGCTTCCTGTGTGTTGTTCTTCTCCAGGGAACGGGTGGCCCTGTCATAATAATTGAGATAGATCGTGTTGGTACGCCGGATGTTCGCGACGGCCCCCTGGAAACGCTGTCTGGCGGTACCGTCACCGGAGATCACCGTTCGGGGCGTCTCGTCGATGATCTTCTGTATCTCCTCGAGACGGATCGAAGTCCTGGGATGCGAAGCGAGAAGTTCGCTGAAAAAGCTGCTTTCCTGTTTGCTTTGACCGATCGACCGCGCGTACTGGTCAGACGCTTTCTCGAGGTTCCTGTGGGCGCTGAGGGCCCCCCTCGGGTCGTAGCCAAGGATTGTCATATAGGACACGCCGAGCCTGTCCGCCTCCAGTTCATCGCTCCTGCTGAACCTGGCAAGGATGAGCCCGGCGCCTGCCGATCCGAGGGCAAGGGCCGCATCTGAATATTCCGAGTCGGACATGGCAATCGCGACACCGGCGAGGAGAAATTGCCCGACCATACCGTAAGTCATCTGTTTCGCTGAATGACGGGCTGAAACGTGGCCTATCTCGTGGCCCATGACATAGACGAATTCCGCCTCGTTATCGATTGCCGATAGAAGTCCCCGCGTTATCACCACGTGTCCCGGTATGGCCCAGGCATTGGGGACTGAGGAATTCTGAACGGCGAAATCCACGGGAAGGTTAGGCCTGTGCGACACCCGGTGGATATTGGTGACAACACTCGTCAAATATGACTTCAGTGCGGGATCTTTATACTCGCCTCCCCCGCCTTCTCCGCTCCAGAGGGCATTGGGGTAAAGCTCCTTGCCAAGCTGTATCTCCTGACTTTCGGAAACCAGCATCAATTCCTGCTGGCCCGTGACGGGATTGATGGCACAACCGCTTCCGGCAATGACAAGAACGCTCAGCAGGATGAGGCACAAAAGGTCTTTAACGTATGATGTGCGTGTCACAACAACACTCCTTTCGTGGATAAAGTCTTTAATTTTCCCGTTCCTGACAGTCCTTTGTCAAGTCAAGGAAATAACTTGACAGCCCGACACCGGGGAAGCGTAAAATAAAACAACTGCATATAAGGGAGGCACGATGCACGGCAGCGTTATCGATATGCACACCGGCGGGATCAATCCGTCGAAGGTCATCGCCGTGGGACTCAACTACAGGGACCACGCCAGGGAACTGAACATGGAACTGCCCGCATACCCGCTCATCTTCATGAAACCATCCACGTCGGTTATCGGGGACGGGAATGAAATCGTCTTCCCGGCCCAGACGAAGGAACTCCATTATGAAGGAGAGCTCGCCATCGTCATCGGAACGCGGGCAAGGAATGTCCCTGTCGGGGAGGCAGATGATTTTATTGCCGGTTTTACCTGTGCCAATGACGTCACCGCGCGGGATATCCAGCGAATGGACGGCCAGTGGACGAGGGCGAAATCCTTCGATACCTTCTGTCCCCTTGGGCCCCGCGTTGTGAAAGGGATAGATCCAACCGCCCTGGCGATCGCCACCCGGGTCAACGGCCAGGTGCGGCAGCATTCGACAACGGCCAACATGATATTCAATGTCTGGGACCTGGTCTCGTTCATCTCGGGAATCATGACCCTGTTGTCCGGAGATGTTATAATTACAGGGACTCCGCCAGGCGTGGGCGCTCTTCTTCCCGGCGATACGGTGGAGGTCGAGATCGAAGGCATCGGGATCCTGAAAAATACAGTCACGGCCGCAATGCCGTGAATACTTTGACCGCCGGACGGCCTGCCCGCCGGGGTTTAATCTCAAGGAGCTGTTATGGACACCATCACATTTGACGATTTTATCAAGATCGATCTGAGAGTTGCGGAAATCAAGGCCTGTGAAGACATCGAAGGAGCAGACAAGCTTTATAAGCTGACCATCGATATCGGCGAAGAACGCCTCATCGCCGCGGGCATCAAACAGTACTACACGAAGGAAGAGCTTATAGGAAAAAAGATAGCCGTCGTAGCCAACCTCGAGCCGCGTAAACTCAGAGGCATCATGTCTCACGGGATGCTGCTGGCCGCTTCAAACGAGGACAAATCCTCCGTGGTACTGCTGACACTCGACAAAGACCTACCAAACGGCAGCAAGATCTCTTAAGGGATGACCCAGCACATCTTCCTTCTTCTCGCAGGTCTCGCCCTTTTTCTCCTGGGCATGCTCAAATTGAGCGAGCAGATGCAGCGGGTCTTCAGTTCCCGGATCCGGGAATACATTCGTTTTTCCGTCAAGAAGCCCTTTTACGGGCTTATCATGGGGCTTTTCACGACCATTCTGTTCCAGAGCAGTTCGGCAACGACACTGCTTACCATGGGGCTCGTCAGCGCGGGCCTCGTCAGCTTTTATCATTCACTGGGCATCATCCTCGGCGCCGACATCGGGACAACGCTGACGATACAGCTTGTTGTTTGGAAGGTAACGGACATCTCTCCCCTCTTCCTCCTGGGCGGGATCATCCTTTACTTTGTCGGCAAAGGCCGTCTAAAGGTCATCGGTGAGGCTCTCCTCTATTTCGGCACCATATTCTACGGGCTGAGCCTCGTTGGAGACGCCGCGACACCACTCAGGAACAGTCCCCTGTTCACCCGGTATTTCCTTTCGACGCAGAACCCCTTAACGGGGCTTTTCATCGGCCTTGTCTTTACGGCGATCGTCCAGGCATCGGCAATCCCCATCAGCATGCTCGTCATGCTGAGCCTGCAGGGCCTCATCTCCATCGACAACGCGGTTCCCATCGTAATCGGGGCCAACATCGGCACCACGGCCACCGCCCTGATCGGAAGCATCGCCAGTGATCTGAACGGCAGGAGGACGGCAATTGCGCACCTCATATTCAAATGTTCGGGCGCAGTGGTCTCAATGGTCTTTCTCGTCCCCTTCATCGGTGTGCTGAGGGCCGCATCGCAGAATACCGCCCAGCAGATCGCACTCGGCCATTTCCTGTTCAATTTCATCACCGTGGCTATTTTTATCTTTATCCTCGTTCCCTTCTCCAACGCCATCCGCAAGATCCTCCCCGGGGAGGACGCTGTCGTCCCTCTCTGGCCGGAGTACCTGGACGCAAAACATCTTGGCGACCCCCACCGGGCCCTTGTCTGCGTCAGGAATGAATTAAACAGGCAAATCACGCTGGCGCAGAAAATGCTTGGGGAAGCGCTCGATCTCTTCGTTAAATACAAGGACAACAAGCTGCAAAATATTATGTACATGGAGCTTGTCATGGACAATCTCCAGGCGGAGATCACCAAATACCTCTGGGGCATCTCCTGTGCAACCCTTTCGCAGCAACTTACAAAACGACTCTTCACGTTCTCCTCCTTTGCCTACGACATCGAACGCATGGGTGACCGATCCGTCAATCTCGCTGAACTGGCCGAGCAGAAATTCAAACGTAAGGCCCATTTCACTCCCGCGGCAAACGTCGAACTTCGCGATATCGGAACGCTCGTGCTGGAGAATCTTGCCGACTCCGTGGCACTCATCGAAAAGAAGGACGTCGCCCGGATACGTGTCGTAATCGAACGCGAGCGAAGAATAGACGTAAAGATCAAGAAGGCAATCGAAAACCACCTCGATCGGTTCTATAAGAAACTATGTGTGGCGGAGGCCGGACCCATATACGTGGACGTGCTCGTCAATCTGGAACGCATATCAGACCACTGCCGCCTCATCGCCCAACTGACGAACGAGTTGGAAGACGACAAGTAAATGGGTCGCGAAAGTCCTTGACAAAACAAAAACAGGCTTTTAAACTGTGTCTCACAAAAAGAGCGCACAAATAGTAACCACAACTTAGCCCGACAGGAACGATCACTACCACAGCAAGAAAGAAGGGCTTGACGAAACAGCAGATTTTGGAAGCCTTAAGACTGATATTCGAGAAAAGGAACGTTCAGAATTCCCGCAAATCCAGAATTGCTCACCCCGGCCCTTGTGCAAGGGACCATTTGCCAGTATATTTGAAGAATCATTTTCCTTCTCTTCCAGGAGGCCCATACCGCAATCAATCAAAAATTGATGCACACGGATACAGAGATAATCATCCGGAAAGAAAGTATCATACTGAAGGATTTTGGATGCCCATCTCTACGTTGTATGCTGAAAAACAGTGCGTCAAAAAGATGATATACTAACGACAGTTTCTACGCAGGAGGATGACATGTCAGGTAAAAGCATAAAAGATATCTCGGAGGAGACAAACAATAAACTGTCATTCGGTTTGGAAGGAAAGATTGCGGTTGTAACCGGGAGTGCCGCTGGATTAGGCAGGGAAATAGCCATTGCTTTTGCCCGGCACGGCGCGTCTCTGGTTCTTGCCGATCTCGTGCCCAGCGATGAAACGGCGAATCAAATAGCGAAAACCGGGGGCCGTTGCATAACCGTCACGTGCGATGTATCGAATGAGGATGCCGTGGAGAATATGCGAAGCAAGGCAATTGCCGAATATAAACAGGTGGACGTCCTTATCAACAATGCGGGTATCGTGCAAAAAAGTTTTACCGCGAGCGAAGACACCCCGATGGATGACTGGGACAGGGTCATCAGGGTAAATCTCAGGGGTACATTCCTCTGCTGCAGGCAAATAGGAAAGGAGATGGTACAGCGGCGGCAGGGCAGCATCGTCAACATCGCCTCTACCGCGGGTTTCGTCGGCATACCGCGGGCCACCGCATACTGCGCGTCGAAAGCGGGTGTCGTTCTTCTCACCAAAAGCCTCGCTGTCGAATGGGCCAGATATTCAATCCGTGTGAATGCCATTGCACCTCACTACCTTGAAACAGAGCTGACGGCGGGGGTGAGAACCGCTGAAGATGTCTACAAAGGAATCGTCAAGCAAATTCCGTTGAAGAGGTTTGCGCTTCCGAAGGAAGTCGTGGGGACAGTTCTCCTGCTGGCCTCTGATGCCTCAACGTATACCACCGGATCCGTAATCCCCGTTGATGGAGGATTCCTGGCTCAATAATTTAAAACACCTACAACCGACAGGTCACCATCATGGAAAAGATCACCTGCAGACATGACCTCGCAAACAGAGTCGTCGACTCTGCAAATAAGGCTATATTTATCCCGGGAGATGGTTCGGGCACCGTTTGTCCTTAACGAAGGAGCAGTCTGCGGACGCGCACGGATGCGCTCCGCAAAAAACAACACAACCTTGGGAGGTTTGAATGAAACGGATTTGGGTGTATGCTTTGTGTTTGTTGGTAGCTGGTATGTTTACAGCCGGGGATTGTGGCGCGCAGGCCAAGAAGCCTATAGTTATTGGGAATATGGCCGATCTGACAGGTACTTACGCCGCCATGTCAAAGGACCAGGTAGACGCGATGGAAATGGCGGTCAATGAGATCAACGCCGCCGGCGGACTACTCGGCCGCAAGATCAAGATAGTAACTGAGGACACGCAAACGAGTGTCGCCATGACAACACGAAAACTTGAGCGTCTCGTTAGCGAAGAGAAGGTGGATTTCCTGTTTTCCCCTGTTACCTCGGCTTCTACCCTCGCTATCATGCCCCTGGCTGAGAAGTACGACCGTATCCTGATGGTTTCGATGTCACAGTCGATAAAGATCACGACGACCGACAAGAACAAATACACGTTCCGCACCTGTGCCAATCCCTCGATCACCGGCGTGTATCTCGTAGACTGGATGATGAAGAACCTCGGAAAAAAGGTTTACATGCTCAACGTTGACTACGCCTGGGGGCGGTCTACATCGGAAATGTACAACAAGTTCTTGAAGGAGAAAGGCGCAAACATAGTGGGAGAGACTTTCTTCCCCCTTGGCACCAAGGATTTCGCCCCTTACTTTGGCAAGATCAAGGCCGCACAGCCGCAAATCCTCTTTGTTACCTGTGCCGGCAATGATGCCATCTCCGTTCTTGCACAGCTCGAACAGTACGGCTTGAAGAAATCGATGGCCATCACGGGCGATGGTTCCCTTGTTGCCTCGGATGTCCTGCCGGCAATGGGTAAATCGGCTGATGGCGTTATCACTGCAGATTATTATGCCGATTCACTCGATACTCCGGCACACAAAAAATGGGCTGCAAGTTACAAGAAACTGTACAAGCGCGAACCCAGCAAATTTGCCGTAAGTTCCTATGAAGCCGTAATGTGGCTGGCCCAGGCAATTCGGAAGGCCGGTACTACTGAAAGCAAGAAGGTGATCTCTGCTTTGGAAGGCTCCACGTATACCGGGCCGCTGGGCGAAAAGAAAATGGACCCCAACAGTCATCAGACTTCTTTGAAGATATACATGATAAAGATCGAGAACGGAAAACCGAAGATTTTCGCGACTGCCAATTAGTGACTATCATGTAACCTCAGGCGTTGCCGCAATGCTTCGCCGTGCTCCCCGGACCCCGAGAAGAAGCGATGAAAAACCGGGTTCCGGGGAGCTGCAATTCCCCGTCTGTAATAATATTCTGCCCATCAAAACTTATTCCACCCGGATGCGACCTATAACCAGCCCATAACCCATTATCCATAACCTGCTTCTATTATGTTATAATGGATGAAAAAAGGAGGACATCATGGCGGAAGCGAAACTCAAGATAGACGGCATGAGCTGTCAGCATTGTGTTATGGCTGTCAAAAAGGCGCTGGGCGCCATCGCGGGAGTTGACTCGAGCGATGTCGAAGTGGGAAGTGCTGTCGTGAAATACGATGAAGGCAAGGTCACTCAGAAGGACCTCGAAGCGGCTGTCGAAAAGGCTGGCTTCTCGGTAAAATCCTAGCGAAGGGCAATCTGAGAGACAAGAAAACGATTCATGGATGATTTGATCAAAGCGATAGTATCCGCCCAGGATCTGGAAAAGAAAGTGGAATACTACTTCACCCTGACCGGTGATGAAAGACTCTCCCTTCTTAAATCTATGGGAAAAGAAAAGAGTGAGGATATCGGCGTCTTTCTCAATGCCATCCACCCCGGGGAAGCCGACAAAGAGATCAGGAGGACGATCCGCAAGGCGATATTCCGCCTGAGATCGTCAGGGATAAAAGTGGAGGAACCGAGGCCGGAAGGCCGGCCGATACTCAGGAAAGTCGAGGAGGTACGGGTAAACCGCGGTTTCCTGACGAACTTCGATCATGCCCAATCCCGGATCGTCATGGCGGCATACGAGATGAAAAAGAATGCCTTCGTTTTTTTGAACGGTGAGATCCATTTCCGGGAAGGCCTGCGTGAACTCATGAGTTCACCCGTCGACAGGAACAATCTGGAACAGATCATAGCGGCCTACAGGGACAACACAAGGGCGCCCGCCTTCCTCAACGAGATATCCCCGGCATACGCCGCTTTTATCGTGGAGGAGGGGTCGAGAAGATCCGGCCGTTTCAATGATGCCATAGGATCTCTCATGTCCTTTGCCGCCCGCTTAAAGGATGCCGTTCACAGGCCTGAGGACATCTATTCCATGCCCGTGGCCGGGGATATTGCGCCGCTGGCGCCCGAGGATGTTCTCAGACATGAGATCTTCGCACCCTTCCTCCTGTCCTGGGAAAATATCGAGGAAGACCGCAAGGCCTACCTTTCAGCCGCCGGGTCCACGATCGTTCTGCCTCAGCGCATGACGGAAGAGAAGAGGGCCGCCTTTCTCAGGGGCCTCATGGAGCGGGGCAACATTGCGTCACAGGTCCCGCTTGTCAAACGCATGCTTGAAGATTATGCCTATTTCTTCCATGGTATGGGTGACTACGCCCGCTACCGCGGCGTTATCTCGATACTCAGGGATCGTGACTCACTTGACGGCGTTCTTTTGTTTTTCCTCAGGAAAAGCCTCCTCGCCGGAGAAGAGAAACCAGCCGAAGGGGGTATCATCGTCAATCCCTATGGCTAGGTTCATTCTCAAAGATCCCTATTACAAGAAGGCGAAACAGGAGGGGTTCCGGGCACGAAGCGCCTACAAGCTCAAAGAAATCGAGGACAGGTTTCATCTTGTAAGGAAAGGGGACGCCATCCTGGACCTCGGATGCTCGCCGGGCAGCTTTCTACAGGTGCTTTCAGAGATGGTCGGCGAAAAAGGGACCGTCATCGGTATAGATATCCTTCCCACTCCGGCATTGCCCCGGAAAAACATCACGGCCATTCAAGCCGATATACGGGAAACGGACATAAAGGGCCTGCTATCACAGTTCTCACTGTCCGCAGCCGATGCGATCACCTGCGACATCGCGCCCAACCTCTCGGGCATACGTGAGGTGGATGACGCACGAATCGAAGAGCTCTTCACCTGTGTTCTCAAGGTCGTCGACGAGGCACTCAAGCCCGGCGGCCATTTCATCATCAAATCATTTTCCACGGGCATCCAGAAGGGGATCACCGCCGACCTCCAGAAACGTTTCAGCAAGGTCGCCCAGTACAAACCCGCGGCCTCGCGCAGCGTCAGCTCAGAGGTGTTCTTCGTGTGCATGGGGAAAAAGTGAACACAGAGTCCGAGGTTTTTACTCCTTACTCCTTACTGTATTTTCAGCTATCAGTTCCCTCAGCTTCACATAATCCGGCTTGCCCGTTCCTAATTTCGGCAGTTCCTTCATATAGATGATCTCGCGGGGGAAGGTGAGGTCGGAGTAACCTTTCTCACGAAGGACTTCGCGGACTTCCCTCACGTCCGCGTCCCTGACGTTCGTCACCAGGACGAGTCTCTCTCCCTTGAGCTCATCGGCGACGGCCATCACGGCAAGGTCCCTCATTTCACCGAAAAACCCTGCAAGCGCCTCTTCGACCGCCGTGAGGGATATCATCTCGCCGCCTATCTTGGAGAACCGTTTGAGCCTTCCCACTATTTTCACGAAACCGCTCTCATCGACTTCAACAATATCACCGGTATCGTACCAGCCGTCGTCTTCAACAAGGTACTTGTGATTTGCGGCCTCGTTCTTCAGATACCCCACCATGAGATTCCTGCCTTTTACAAAAAGACGGCCCACACGTCCCTCTTTGGCGTCAATCCCCGCAACGGACACCACCTTGTATTTCATGCCGGGCAGCACCTTGCCGACGGTGCCGTACTTGTGCTCCAGTGCGCTGTTCATGCAGACGATCGGCGCGCATTCGGTGGCGCCGTACCCTGACATGACACGAATACCGAAAACCTTTGCGTACCGTTCGAACACGGTTTCGCTCAATGCCTCGGCGCCGCAAAAGATATAGCGCATACTGTAGAAATCATAGGGATGCGCCTTCCGGGAATAACCGTTCAAAAAGACGTTGGTCCCCATGAGGATCGTACATCCCTCTTCGTAGGCGATCTCCGGTACGATCCGGTAATGAAGGGGACTTATATATAAGAAGGAACGCGCCCCGGTGAAAAGGGGCAGAAAGACGCCGATCGTAAGGCCGAAGCTGTGGAATATGGGGAGGGCGTTAAGGAAATAATCGTCGGCGCCCACGTCGACGCGTGAAAGCGATTGCCATATGTTCGCTATAATGTTTTCATGCGAAAGGCATACACCCTTCGGGACCCCCTCCGATCCCGAGGTGAAGAGAATGACTGCCGGCTCCCTGTGCTCTTCGGGAACAATATGCGCCAGCTTGCCGGGGATCAGCATCTTCATCATCGCACCCAGCCTGTCCCCCGCATGGATGCCGGCGCGCATGTCCTCGAGGTAAATGACCCTTCGGTCCCCAAAAAGACCGGGGTCGATCCTGACCCGCTCCAGAAAAGCCCGGGAAGTAACGACCACCTCAAGATCGGCGAGCTCCATGGCATGACGCAGAGACTTCTGGCCGCTCGAATAATTGAGAAGGACAGGCACCTTCCGATAGATTTCGAGTCCCATAATGACGAGCGCTGTAGCGACCAGGTTGGGCAAAAGAACGCCCATCTTCTTTCCGCCATGGACAGAAAGCTTCCTGCCAAGTATGAGCCCTCCGAGGAGGGCCTTGCGATAGCTCACCTCGGTACCCGTAGTATCCTTGTAGAGTGTCTTGCCGCCCGTCTTCCTGCAGATGCGAATAAACTCACGGCCAAGGGTGGAGGGCCGGTAATGTGCCTCGTAGAACATTTCGCAAAGCATGTCATAGATGACCCGGGCCGCCTCGCGCTTCCTGTCGTGGGGCTGGAAACGACTGACATCAATCGCCGGGCGGACGCTGCCGATCGTCAGGCTTATCGGCGCAAATACTTTCCGGCGGCCGGGCTTTTTTGCGAAGATCGTCTCATAGGTATTCCCGAGGTGGGCAGGCAGGATCGCCGCGTCCGTTTTGTATGCCACAAAACCCGTGCCCTCATAGATCTTCATGAGATTGCCCGTCTTCGTAACACGTCCCTCGGGAAAGACAAGGAGCGGCGTACCACGATTGACTTCGTCGATAATCCCCTTGAGGGAATAGGGATTGAGTGTATCGATCTGTACGGTATAGCGGTTCTGCATAAAAGGCCGAAGCAGCAGTTCCCGGGCCCTGCCGCGGTTGACCAGGATCTTTATGTCCATATCGAGATATGTCCACAGGATGATTCCGTCGAGAAGACTGGCGTGGTTCGATATGATTATGAGTTTGTCGAAACTGCGGGGAAGATTTTCCCTTCCTTCAACCCTGATCCTGTGGACAAGTCTGAAATAGGTCTTGAATATGGCCCGCGCCGTCACCTCGAACAAGACCTGCAGAAAGCTTCGCCCCTTCCTCATTCTCCACTCCGCCCCGGGGGCAATAATTTTTCTTTCACGTTGCGCCGTACCTTTTCGAGGATCCTGTTGAGTCTGTTCAAGTCCGTCCGCGATATGCCGGTCATCAACTTTTCCACGCCTTCGAGATAGCCCGCCTCCAGGGCCTCAACGGCGTTTTCGCCTTCCGCGGTCATCCTCACCAGATTCACCCGGCGGTCATTCGGATGCGCCACCCTTTCCACAAGCCCCGTCCTTTCAAGCCTGTCTATGATACCCGTCATGTCGGCCTTGTTGACGACAAGACGTCTGCCCAGCGCAGCCTGGGAGAGAGCACCGTCGGCGGCGTACTTGAGCTGAACGAGAACATTGAACTGAGCGTCGGTGAGCCTGTGTCCCTGGAAATACCTGAACGATGCCCTGGCAATCATAGTCCCTGTATAAACAATATTCAAAAGGCTTTCATGCTCCACCGTCTCAATCGGCCGGTCAAGCCCCAGTTCCTCCACGAGACCCATACGATACCCTCCATTTGGTTCAGATATGAACTGTTGAAATGTATACGATGTTTTCCGAGAAGTGTCAAGGGATTAGGGATTAGGGACTAGGGACTAGGGAACAGGGATGTGATGGCAGGGTTGGGATTGTCCCGCTGTGGAGGGTGATCGGTCCGTACAGTCTCCGCTATTCATATTGTGCATTGCAGGAACCTCTTGCTTGCCATTCCGGCTTTCTCCGGAACGATACCTGAGACCGACAGATTTGCCGTCTTCGGGTGGTAGTCGTCTGATTTTTGTCCCTATTCCCTAATCCCTATTCCCTAATCCCTAATCCCTAGTCCCTAGTCCCTAATCCCTAGTCCCTAGTCCCTAATCCCTATTCCCTAATCCCTAATCCCTAATCCCTAGTCCCTAGTCCCTAATCCCTAATCCCTAATCCCTAATCCCTGGTCCCTAATCCCTAGTCCCTAATCCCTAGTCCCTTAAGTTCTCTCACTTCCTTCCGATAACATTTCAGGAGGAAGCTATGATTGACCCCGTTTCTTCTATTATGAGTTACGCCATGGCCCGTAACCGGGCATCCATGTCCATTACGAAAAGCCGGATGGAGGCCGAAGCCATGGTTGCTCAGGTTGTCATTGAGGCCGCACAGAATATCCAGCGCATCATGGAGAGTTCATCGGGCGCCGCAGCATCCTCAATCGGGTCGACTATCGACATTTACGTCTGACCAACAGACTTTTAGCTTTCTTTCTTACAACCTGCCTGAGAAACTGGTATAATTTTGGCGGTTGTCGCGGCGGGAAACGGGCGATGGTCTAAAGTTCACGGGGCAGGAGGTCATCGGGATGGCAAGGGATGTATCTTTCAAGACGGGCAGACGCACACCCACTCTTTTCAATCTCCTCCGAGACCGCTACCGGAAAGACGGCATCGACACAGGTTATATCACCGCCAAATGGAAGGAATGGGGAAAGAATCCCACCATAGCGGTCTTCCGTGCCGTCAAGAACAACAGGGCCGTGGGATGGATCTTCTATGACAAGAAGACGAGCACCATCGAGGAAATACTTACCGAGAGCACATGGAAAGGCAAAGACCCGCGTCCTGCGATGCTCGACACGCTCATCGCGCGCGAAAGCCTGGTGGCAACATCTCTCCTGAAGGCGGACCGGGAGAAATATGATTTTCTCCTCGAATACGGTTTCAGGCCCACTCGTTTCCTCCAGCGCAACGGCTTCGAGCTTGTCAAAATGGACCTGAGCACATCGGTGCTTATGAAGAAGACGGCTCAGGGAAGGCCTTTCCACGCTTACCGAAAAAAGGAACGTGTCGCCGTCGAAAAGATACCCCCCACCCAGTCATACGAGGAGATCAAACAGGGTCTCGCGAATCTCATTGGCAGGCTGGGCGGACTGAGGCGCTTTGTCAAACCGGGGCAGACCGTTGCCATTAAACCGAACATTATCAGCGACCACGGTTTGAAGAACGGAAAAGTCGTGGGCGGCGTCGTTACCGATATCCGCGTCGTCAAGGCCCTCACGGAGATTCTTCTCAATATTGCGTCGCACATCTACATTACCGAAGGGTCCTCGATCAATCGCAGCGCAACCTCGAAGATGTTCAGCCACTACGGCTACGAAGAGATAGTTGCTCTTAACCCCGGGAAGGTCAGCCTCGTGGACCTCAATACCGACAGGTTTATCGAAAAACAGGTACCCGGCTGCAAACGCATGCCCTCCCGGAAAATTCCCGTCACCCTGGAAATGGTCGACGTCATCATCAACGTGCCGGTGCTGAAGATCCATTTCGCCGCCATTGCATCCCTTGCCATCAAGAGCCTCCAGGGCGCCGTGCCGCCGTTGGAGAAATATATGTCCCATTTCTTCGGCCTGTGGCAAAGCCTCGTCAATATCCATCACCTCGTCAAGCCCAGGCTGACCATCATCGACGGCCTCACAGGGCTCGAGGACTTCGGCCCCGTCTCGGGCACGCCCATAAAAATGGATGTCCTCGTGGGCGGCACAAACCCCGTCGCGGTGGATGCCGTCGCCATGGAGATCATGGGAATCGATCCCAGAACATCTCCCCCTGTTTTCCTTGCGTGGATGCAGGGTCTGGGACCCCTTGAAAAGAACAAGATCAATGTTGTCGGCACCCCCATTGAAGAGGTGGCCAGGAAATTCGTACAGCCCGTCATCGATGTCAGCAGCGGCGCCTCGCTCAAGATACATGCCGACGAGGCATGCCCTGGCTGCAAGGGTTATCTCCACTTCGTCCTTTCCAAGCTGAGAAGGCCCGACCCCCAGGACCCCGGTCGATCCCTCATTGACAGGCCTTTCGAGAAAAAGGCCAACATCTTCCTCGGTCCATCAACTGCGCAGCCGATCAGCCCCGATGAGACAAATATCTTTATGGGCGTCTGCCAGCAGCACAACGCCGGCCTCGGAACACACCTGCCCGGCTGCCCTCCCCACGCGGAGGTTATCACAGATGGTATTTTCAGCCTTTTCCCGGATATAGAACGTCCTAAATACGCGGACGAAACAGAAGAGACAAAACTGGGTAAGATGCTGGAAGAGATCCTTCAAAAACTCTGAAAATAGTCTATATTCCCCATCCCCCCGATACCTTGATATCCGTTCCTGTTATGTACGAGGCGTCATCGGAGGCAAGGAAGGCTACGGCCCGCGCCACTTCTTCCGGTTCCCCTATCCTGCCCAGCATGCTCTCCGCTATGATGGGGTCTCTGTACTTCTCGGGCATCCTCATGATGGGAGGAGTACGTATCATGCCGGGTACAACGGCGTTTATGGTCACACCGTCTTTTCCGCCCTCACGGGCAAGGGTTTTCGTCAGACCCAGTACACCTGCCTTGGCCGCTGCGTAGGCTACCTCGCCCTTGGCACCCATGAGTCCGTAAATGGAACTCACATTGATGATACGGCCCCACTTGTTGGCGCGCATCCGGGGGAGGAGCAGTTTGGAGAGCAGGAAAGGCACGCCGAGATGTATCGATAGAACGGCGTTATAATCCGATTTATCAATCTTCGCCGTGACGCCGGGCCTGTCGAAACCGGCATTATTGACAAGAATATCTATCCGGAACGCGGCAAGGAGTTCATCGATCACCTTGAGAAGAGGCTGGGTATGGGTAAGATCGATGACCCGGAAGGTAACATCGGCGCCTTGCAATTCCAGTTCCCGGGCAACGTGCGGAACGGTCCTTCTGTTCTTGTCGAGGAGTATGAGGCGCGCTCCCCTCTGTGCAAAAACCTCGGCGCACGCCTTGCCGATACCCTGCCCGGCCCCCGTGATCAATGCAGTTTTATCTTTCAGGTTCATCGCGGCTCCTTCTGTCGCTTGCGGTAGTGTGACTGGAACGCCGTTATTTTACCGCAGGGCGCGGAAAGGTTACAACAAAATGTCAAAATGCTTGATTTCTTCGCCGGTTTCCTATTTTCTATAGGAGTGAAAAATGCCCATCGAAAGGAAAAGCAGGAGATCATGGAACTCTTTGTGGTGATGGACAAATCGATACTGGGCCGGGGCGTCTTCGGGGTCTTTTCCAGCCTTGAAAAAGCCCGCTCGTTCAGTGAAGGCCTTTACCGGGATGTACATTTTCACAGCGAAGTAAAGACCTGTTCCATCATAGGGGATGCCCTTCCTTCGGGCAGTGTCTACGCTGCTCATCTTTACGATCATTTCTACGATACCCATGTATTTGACGGCATATATTCTCAAAGTACCGTGGCGTACGACGCGGTGGGCAGAAAAGGGCTCATCATACGGTTTGTCATTGATTCTCCCGAAGACAAGGAAATCCTCACCTGGTAACTGACCCATACTCCGGCACCCACTGTGACAATGGTCATCGACTTTATGAGGGATACCATCTATGTTACTTCTAATTCAGGGAGATTTCTAAACAATGAGATTGTCGGGTTTTTTTCCGAAACGTTTTGGATCGCGTCTTTTCGTTATGACCATCATAGCGGGGTTCATCCCCATCGCGATCTTCAGCATCCTCATCCATATCTTCGGGGGCAAGTTCGAATCGAGCATACAGCGAGCCATCGAAAAAGGATACCAGGAGGAATGGACCCAGAGCTCCGCTCTACTTACCAGGATGGGCGAAACATCGATCCGTCAGAAAGCGTACGATATTGCCGCGCAGCTCAATCTCACGCTTCAGTCGCATCCCTATATGACCCTTGGCGATCTGCGCCGTGATGCACGATTTCGCAGTGTGGCAGTCCAGGAGATAGGAGAAAGAGGCTCCTCCGGTCTTCACGAGACACATACCGGCATCATCCGCTTTCACCGTGACCGCAAGGTGGAGAACACGGGTACAAGGGCCTTCCAAAAATCCCTTCCGGCATACTGGAAAATCATCAATGCGAACCGGGGGGGCAAACCGTCGGGCGGCTATTTCGACTGGATTGAACCGGACGGGACGAAATCACAAAAATACATGTACATCGTCCCTCTCTCCCAGCCTACCGCCGACGGCACCCAGCTCAGCGTCTTCGTTACCACCTATCTCGACGAGTTCACGAAGCCCCTCATGGAAGCTCAGGCCATCCAGCAAAAGACCGCCAGGAACCTTGTCGATACCACTTCCGTCCTTTTTGGCTCTTTCCGCGACAATGGTCTGCTCTTCATGGGAATGGGGATCCTTCTCGTCTCTTTTGCCGCACTGGCTATCGGTATGTACTTTTCCCGCGGTATCTCCCGCCTGAGCGAAGCGACAAAAAAGGTCAACGAAGGAGATTTCGGGATATCCGTAAAGCCCGTTCTGTCCGGTGAGATCAAGACGCTGATGGAAGATTTCAACCGAATGGTTTCCCGTCTCAACGAAACCACCGTCTCCAAGGGACTTCTCGAAGAGAGTGAAAAAAGGCTCCGCGAGGCCAATGTCGAGCTAAGACGCGAGATCGACGTCCGGGCGTTGGCGGAAAAGGCCCTGGCCGCGGAAAAGGAACGTCTTGCCGTTACACTCTGGTCGATCGGTGACGGGGTAGTAACCGTCGATATGGACGACAGGGTCATCCTGATCAACAGGGCCGCCGAGGAACTTACCGGATATCTACAGAAAGAGGCTGAAAACAGGCCCTTCACGGAAATCTTTCAGATCAGGGGGCAGGAAGATGCCGCCTCGAACGGCAATGGTTCCGTCAAGGCGATCCTGGGAAGGACCGACGGACCCTCATTTTCTGTGCCCCATACCCTTGTCAGCCGCAACGGGGCCGAACATCTTGTCGCCAGGAGCGCCTCACCCATCCGCAGCGAAGATGCCACGCTCATCGGTGCCGTGATCGTATTCCGCGATGTCACTGAACAGCACCGGATGGAAGACGAGCTTCTCAAGGCACGAAAGCTCGAATCGATCGGCACGCTGGCCGGGGGTATCGCCCACGATTTCAACAACCTTCTCGCTGTCATTCTCGGGAACATATCCTTCGCACGGATGCTCCTCGACCCCGGCGAGAAGGCCGTCAAGAGGCTCGATGAAGCGGAAAAGGCGACGATCCGCGGCAAGGACCTTTCCTACAGGCTCCTTACCTTCGCCCGCGGAGGTGCGCCGGTCAAGAGGCTCACCATAATCGATGAGCTCATTCGGGATTCGGCCGAATTGACCGTCAGCGGCTCAAATTTGAAATGCCTTTACGAGATTTCCGATGACCTCTTCCAGGCACAGATCGATGAAGGGCAAATGCGCCAGGTCATCCACAACCTGGTCATGAATGCCCGTGAAGCCATGCCGGACGGGGGAACTATTACAATATCCGCCAGGAATATGGACATCGCCTCATCCGACGGCATACCTCTTCCCCCCGGCAAATATGTCCGCATAGGCGTAGCCGATACCGGCCTGGGCATTCCCCCTGAAAACCTCGAGCGCGTGTTCGACCCCTACTTCACCACCAAGGAAATGGGCAGCGAGAAAGGCATGGGCCTCGGGTTGGCCATTTGCTACTCCATCATCAAGAGCCATAACGGATATATCACCATCGAATCCGAACCCGGTGCAGGCACCACCGTTTACGTCTACATCGAGGCCCAGGACCCGCAGCTGGAATCATGGGGAGTCGCCGCGGCCGGGACGGGGAAGGAAAAGAAGATTCTTTACATGGATGATGAAGAACAGGTTCGTGAGGTGGCGGGACAGATACTCGGACACATGGGCTACGACGTGGATTTTGCCAGTGACGGGGTCGAGGCCATAGAACTTTTCAGAGGGGGGGTACTGTCGGGTTCGCCCTACGATCTTATCGTACTTGACCTTACCGTGCCCGGAGGCATGGGCGGCCAGGAGGCAATGGAGAATATCCTCGCCATCAATCCTGAGGTCAAGGCCATCGTATCCAGCGGATATGTCAATGATACGATAGTGCATGACTACAGGAAGTACGGGTTCTCGGGGGTGGTTGCCAAGCCCTACACCCTTGAACAATTCAGGAGAGTCATCGAGCAGGTGTTGGACAACACCTGAAAATACGGTTGAATTCCTTTTCCATTCGCTCTATAATAACGACAACCCTGAAGGGGAGTAGCTGCAGGTAGATAAGGTCAACATTGCGGAACATGATTTCCTGGCCTTATCATTGGCCGACAGGACCGGCCGATTGGCGAGACCTTTGGCGTGACGATGTGTTCATGCTGAAGCGTCTCTTTTTTTGTGTCAAACCGCGCAGCCGGTACGGTAAAGAGCTTGAAGAGGTAATAGAGGGGTTTTACAGGTCATGCGAAAATAAGGTAATATAGTCATGAGTTGACATGGCACTATTTCAAAGGGGAGTAGCTTCCATTCGGCACCATCGTCAATACGTCGGCCTCAAACCGACCGGTATGCCGGTTAGAGATCCTAACAAGCGAGACCTTTGCCCGAACGATGAATCAGCAGTACTGCACGGCTGACTCATCGTATCACCGGAAAGGAGAGAACGATGGAGAATATCTGTTATCATCAGGAACGGGTGGAAACCCTCTATGAACACCTCGCCACTGGCGACAAAGGCATCAGCAGCGAAGATGCCGCCAGGAAGCTTCACGAGTTCGGTCCCAACGAACTAAAAGCCGGGAAAAAGAAAACACCATTCATGATGTTCCTCGACCAGTTCAAGGACTTCATGATCCTCATCCTCATTGCGGCGGCCGTCGTGGCCGGCATCATCGGGGAATTGACGGATACGCTTATCATCATTGTCATTGTCATCGCCAACGCCGTCATCGGCTTTGTCCAGGAATACCGGGCCGAGAAGGCTATCGAGGCCTTGAAGCGCATGGCCGCCCCGATAGCGAACGTCATGCGCGACGGCCGCGTCGATTCGATTCCGTCGGCCCAGATCGTTCCCGGCGATATCGTTCTTCTCGAGGCGGGCGCAATCGTTCCCGCCGATCTGCGCCTTGTCGAAAGCGCCCAGATGAAGGTGGACGAGGCGGCTCTTACCGGTGAATCCGTCCCCGTCGAAAAATCACTCCGGGAACTGTCGGACCCGGAACTTCCCATAGGCGACAGGGTCAACATGGCCTATAAGGGAACTGTCGTAACATATGGCAGGGGATCGGGTGTCGTCGTCGGGACCGGGATGAGTACCGAACTGGGAAAGATCGCTTCGATGCTCCAGGACGAGGAAGAGGTACGTACTCCCCTGCAAAAACGCCTGACGGTATTCGGTAAAAACCTTGCTATCGCCATACTCATCATATGCGCGATAGTTTTCGTTATCGGCCTCATGCGCGGGGAGAGGCCCCTTGTCATGCTCCTGACGGCCATCTCTCTCGCGGTCGCCGCAATACCCGAGGCACTGCCTGCCGTCATCACCATATCGCTTGCTCTCGGTGCCAGGAAAATGGTCAAAAAGAATGCCCTCATCAGAAAGCTGCCGGCGGTAGAGACGCTGGGCTCCGTCACATATATCTGTTCCGACAAGACGGGCACGCTTACGTATAACCGGATGACCGTGGAGGAACTTTACGCCGAAGGGGAGATCGTGCAAATCACGGACGAAAGGGCCCGCGGATTGAGTGACCTCATGACGGGCATCGCTCTTAACAACGATTCCCGCGAAGGCTCGAATGGTTCTTTTATCGGTGATCCTACCGAGGTAGCCCTGTACACGGCAGCAAGGGATACGGGGTATCAAAGAGACCGGATGGAAGAGGATTTCCCCCGGGTCGGGGAGATACCCTTCGACTCGGAGCGTAAATCTATGACGACGATTCACCGGCACCGTGATGGAGGTTTCGTATCCTTCACCAAGGGAGCACCTGATGTCCTCGTGGAAAAGTCCGACACGATCTTGATCAACGGGAAACCGGAGCCCCTCAGAAAGGACGACATACTTGCCGCGAACGAAGATATGGCGAAAAGGGGCCTCCGCGTCCTCTGTGTGGCGATGAGGCGGTGGGATACCGTCCCCGAAGGATGTCCCGTGGAAATAGTTGAAGCCCATCTGACCGTTCTTGGCCTTGTGGGTATGATGGACCCTCCCCGCGATGAGGCAAAAAAGGCCGTCGATCTTTGCCGGACCGCAGGGATCAAGCCCGTCATGATCACCGGCGACCACCCTGTCACGGCGGCCGCCATCGCGAAAAGGATCGGTATCCTTGACGAAGACGGCGCTGTCATGAATGGAAAGGAGCTTGCCTCCCTGAGCGACGAGGAATTTGCCTCACGGGTCGAACATATTCAAGCCTATGCAAGGGTCGCCCCCGAGCAAAAACTCAAAATCGTCAAGGCGCTTCAGCAAAGACACCAGTTCGTGGCGATGACGGGTGACGGAGTCAACGACGCCCCCGCCCTGAAACGGGCGGACATCGGCGTTGCGATGGGTATCACAGGCACGGATGTATCGAAGGAGGCGGCCCACATGATCCTCCTCGACGACAATTTTTCCACGATCGTGCAGGCGGTGCAGGAAGGAAGGAAGATATACGACAACATCCGCAAGTTCATACGGTATCTCCTGTCAACAAATACCGGGGAGATCATGACGATATTCTTTGCCCAGATCCTGGGCTTCCCCATCCCCCTTCTGCCGATACACATCCTCTGGATCAACCTCGTCACCGACAGTCTTCCCGCTCTCGCGCTTTCCGTGGAACCGGCGGAGGATGATGTCATGCAGCGCCCCCCGAGAAACCCGAAGGACAGCATCTTTTCCGGCGGGCTCGGCATCCAGACTATCTGGGTGGGAAGCTTCATGGCGCTGCTTGTCCTGTCCGTGCAGTTCTTTGCCCTGAGGACGGCAAACGGTGAATGGCAAACGATGGTCTTCACGGTGTTGTGCTTTACGCAACTCGCCAACGCCCTGGCGATACGATCCGACAAGAAATCGCTTTTCAGGCAGGGACTTCTGTCCAACAAGACTCTCCTCGGCGCCGTGGTAGTGTCCATCGCGATGCAGCTCGCGGTGGTCTATGTGCGCCCCCTTAACGCCGTTTTCAGGACACAACCCCTGACCCTCGGGGAACTGGCACTTTGCGTCGGCATCTCATCACTGGTCTTTTTCGCGGTTGAGACCGAGAAGCTGGTCCGCCGTGTTGCCGCCCGCCGTAAGAAAAGAGAAAGTTGATTTCTCGCGAGGTTGCCCTTTATAATATGGGCGAGGTCACAACAATGGAAGAGCCTGCAGTAACTAATGCATATGTCGCCTATTTCGACGTACTGGGGTTCACGTCCCGGTTCCTGTCGGGCGATCTGAAGAACCGGTACGAGAAGCTTGTCGCCTCTATCGATGAACGGCGAGACAAAAACACCATCTATTTTCTTTTCTCCGACAGTATTGTCGTCATCTCCAAATCCTTCGCCAGAGTGAGGGAAACAGCGCGCTCCATCTACACCTGGGGTGTCCTGAACGATTTCTGGCTAAGGGGCGGCATCGCCCACGGAGGGCTTGCGAACCTCGATTTTGGGACCTTCGTCACCGACAACAGGGTCATCCTCCCCTTCCTCGGCGAAGGTTACCTTAAGGCGTATAAACTTGAATCCACGCTGAATATATCGGGCATCGCCCTTGATGACATCTTTTTCGAGCCGGGGAAAGAATGCGCGGCCCTGAAGAGAGAGGCCGACTATGTAGAATACGAGGAGTACCTGCCCAAGCGCGGGTACGAGGACCGCAAGCTCCTGCTTCTGCCGGAGGAAGGTTCCCTCAGGCAGATCGTCGACACCATGTATTTCGAAGAAATGCTCAAATCACACATCAACGACATCGACAAGTACATCAACACCTTCATCTTTTTCATCGAAACGCTCCTGAGGACGGCAAATCACGATACCGTCGTCAAGTTCCTGGACAACCTGCTCAAGGAACTTGAACTTCACGGCAGTCATGTCCTGATACCAAGCAAGGTGATAATTATCTTCGTGGCTGTTATTGAAGGCCTCATCAGACGTTTCAGATCCGGCCTGTTTGACGATATTGCCGGAAATCCCCGTGAAAGACTGGAAACCTACGTCGGCAGCATCATCGGCACCCTGAAGGCCCAGGGCTACCTCCCCACCTTCGTCGACTACGTCCTCGAATACGACAAGAAACGCCACACAACCGTCTACAAGGACATCAACAGACTGCGCGCAGACTGGTCGGCATTTCTCTAACAGACGGTTTTCACTGGCACATGAACGACTGGTTTGGGGCCAGGTAGCAGATCTTGCCCTTGGGGAAAGCTTTGGTGAGATTGTAGTCTACCGTGCCGTTCGTGTAATGGCAGATCATGGAATTGGCACGTACGGCGTTTTCCTTGATCGCCAGGGTGAACGTGCTCCGGGCAGGCATTGCATCCCAACCGTTCACGGCCCCTGCCGTCTTGATGACGACCTCAACGTTAAGAGCCCGTGGGCATGTGTACGACTCGCCGGGTTTGGTCTGTTCGGCCGCAAAAAGAGCAACCGACCACAGACAGACAAAAAACAGGATCGACAGGAAACATGCCTTTCTCATAGGACTCCTCCCTTTTTTCTTTGGCATGGCAATAGTATATCATTACATGACGCCGGATAAAAGGGGCAGATTAATCGTCGGCATCCTGCCATTTGTCTTTGTTCTTCCCCTTGCCTTTTCCCTTGTTCTTATCTTTGCCCTTCCCGTTCCCATTACCATTCTTCACTGAAAAATTGTCCTTCTTCAGGGCATGAAATTCAGCCGAACCCGGCTTGATCCCCATCTCTTTCGCTATAACTCCCCATCCCTTGCCCTTGTTTGCATCATATACTTCGACCACCTGAGTGACAGGTCTTTTTGTTACGGACGAGATGAGTATCGACATATAAACGTCGGCCGGGGGCATTTTCCTCGCGAGCAACCCCTCGACAACAGAGGCGGCGACCGCGAAATGACTGGCCGTTCTGCTCACAAATCCGCCCGGATCAGCCTGCGCCTGGCTGTTTATCGATACGAGCCTGCGGTCAAAAGTGCCGTCTGACGTGCCCGGTGTTACCGTAGTCGAGACGGTCCTCGTCGTTGTTGTCGTGGTGGTCGTGACCTGTGCATCCGTTGAAGAAACACAGAAGCATCCGGCCAGCAGCAAGACCATCATAAAGATCCCCATAACTTTCATACGTTCCTCCTTTTCTCCTGATGTATGTATATGTCATTCATGGTTGAGTTTATGTAATCTATTGAAAGACATACTCCAAGGATACACCTTTGGCTGGAAACTGGAAAGAAAAATCTATTTTTCGCGGGCCGTGCTATGATACCATAACAGCATATGCATGCTGACTGTCGGAAAGGAGCACGTGAAAGATGGCGATGATCCACGTGGAAGGAAAAGATCACGGGAATCTTGTTCTTTACACGCTGAGTACCTGTGTCTGGTGCAGGATGATGAAAAACTTCCTTGCCAAAATGGAGATCGGGTATGATTACGTCGATGTCGACACGCTTGGAGACGAAGAGAGGACACGGACGATGGACGAGGTCCGGCACTGGAACCCGCAATGTTCCTTTCCCTCGCTGGTCGTTAACGGCGAACAGTGTGTCGTCGGATTTAATGAGGACAGCGTGAGGAAGGCCCTGGGATTATGAACGGCGGCCCCGGCAATCCGACCGGCATCGATCTCTACTATGAAGATCTCGTGGCACAGTCGAAAGCGGCGGGGTACCACCTCAATCCCGATTCCGGTTTCGTGAAGGCCCTCGTCGAGGGTCTCCTCCTCAACCAGGAGCGCTACGGTTATCCCTCGTGCCCCTGCCGACTTGCCTCGGGCAGGAAGGAGGACGACCTCGATATCATCTGTCCCTGCGACTATCGCGATGCGGACCTTGGCGAGTACGGCTCGTGCTTCTGCGCGCTTTACGTCACTCAGGCCGTCCTGCAAGGGAATGTCCCGCTTGCGTCCATCCCCGAAAGAAGGCCCCCGGAGGGCTCCCGGACGCGCGGCGAGGCACCCGTCAGGGAAATGGCGAGGCCATCGCTCCCCGTGTGGAGATGCAGGGTCTGCGGCTATCTCTGCGCCAGGGAGGAACCCCCGGGAATATGTCCCATCTGCAAGGCCGCGAAAGAGCGCTTCGAGCGTTTTCTTTGAGAGATCTGGTCACGATGCGCAAAGCTCCCCCGGATACGATGGATCACGCGGACAGGCAGATACTCACCATGCTCCAGGAGGAATTTCCTCTCACCGAGAGGCCCTTTGATGCCATAGGGGAAAAGATCGGCCTTAGCGGCGAAGAGACCCGCCGGAGGGTGACGCAGCTGAAAGAGAGCGGTTACATCCGAAGGATCGGCCCCGTGCTTGACCCGAAGAAGATGGGTTACGTGAGTCTTCTGTGCGGTACCGCCGTTCCCGCCGGGCGTCTTGAAGAGGTGGCCCGGGCGGTAAGCGCAGAGTCTTCTGTTACCCACAACTATGAGCGTGAGGGGGATCTCAATCTCTGGTTTACCGTCACTATGAAGAAAAATGAGGACATCGAAAGATTCCTGAAGACACTCGAAGAGGCGTTTTCCATCAGAATATACCGGTTTCCCGAAAAACGAACCTTCAAGATAAAGACCCGCTTCTCCATACCAGAGTAAAATACCAGGACCAGGAAGGACCATGACTGAAAACATCACCGCCGGAACGTACAAACGCGTATTCCTTGTTGACGGAAATTCCTATCTCTACCGCGCCTTCTACGCGACCCCCCACCTCTCCAATTCAAGGGGAGTTCCCACGAACGCGATCTATGCCTTCGTGAGTATGATACGAAAGCTCCGCAACAGCGAGAACCCCGACACCCTCATCATCATTTTCGACTCGAAGGGGCCTTCATTCCGTGAGGAAATTTCCGCCGAATACAAGGCGCAGCGGCCGCCCATGCCTGACAACCTTTCCCTGCAGGTGCCGTACGTGAAGCGGATCATCGACGCCATGGGACTGCCTGTCCTCGAAAAAGAAGGCTTCGAGGCGGACGATATCATTGCAACCATCACGGAACATCTCAAGGCACAGGACGATGTGATGACCTTTATCGTTACAAGTGACAAGGACATGATGCAACTCGTGGGGGAAAGGGTCCGTATCCTGGATTCGATGAAGAACCTTCTCATCGGCGAGGCCGAGGTAAAGGACAAGTTCGGTGTGGCACCGGAAAATATGGTCGATTACCTTACGCTGTGCGGGGACATCTCCGACAACATCCCGGGCGTCCCGGGCATCGGCGAGAAGACCGCCCGCGAACTGGTAAGCACGATGGGGTCCGTGGAGAACATTTACGGCCACCTGAATGAGATCAAGAAGAAGGCGGTACGGGAAAGACTGATCGCAGGCAGGGAAAAAGCGGAAATGAGCAAGAAACTCGCTTCGCTCATGTATAACGTGCCTATCGAGACAAGCGTGGAGAGTCTTTCCGAGAGAGGTGAAAACTCCGAGGAGCTTCGCAGGCTGTACCGGCAGCTTGAGTTCACTTCATTATACCGGGAGATCAAGGCTGAAGGGGGCAAGAAAAAGGAATGGAAGGAAAAGACGCTCGCCGACTTTACCATGGATCGGGTGGCGGTTGCCGCAGCCTTCCAGGGAAAGAACGCGGGCACCCTTCATCTCGAAGCCTTTGCGGCCTTCGATGGCGAAGGCACTTTTTTTTCCACCGACGAGAACGATCTTGCCCGGATCCTTTCGAATTCCGGCGAGATAATCGCCCATAACCTTAAACCTTTCTTTCTCGTGGCCGGCGATTCCCTGCATGAAAAAAAGGTTTTCGACACCATGCTGGCCACATATCTTGCCAACCCCCTTCGCAAGGACTTCACGCCCGGACCGATCCTGGAGGAATATCTCGATGCGGACATCGCCGCCATCGACACGGCATCGTCCCTTCGCGGCCTGGCCGCCTATCTTCCCGATCTGGCTGATGCGCTCCGTGTACAACTCGAGGAACTCGAACTGTCGAATCTTTTTTTCGGGACGGAACTGCCTCTCGTCGAGGTGCTGGCCGACATGGAAATTGCCGGTGTCAGGATAGACCGGCGCAAGCTGGGAGAATTGTCGCGGGACTTTGACAGCCGCCTCACGGGGATCGTGAAGGAAATATATCTTCATTCAGACGGCCCCTTCAATATCAACTCGCCGCAGCAACTCTGCCACGTGCTGTTCGATACCCTGGGCCTGACCCCCGTCAGGAAAACGAAAACGGGGTATTCGACCGATACGGGGGTTCTTGAGGTGCTCTCACAGAGCCATCCTCTTCCCGCGATGATTCTCGAGTACCGCATGCTGACCAAACTGAAAAACACCTACATCGATGTGCTGCCCACCCTCATCAATCCCCACACGGGGAGGATACATACCACCTTCAACCAGATGGTGGCGGCAACGGGAAGGCTCTCCAGCAGCGATCCGAATCTCCAGAACATCCCGATACGGGGAGAAGAAGGGCCGAGGATTCGGGAATCCTTCGTGCCGGCTGACGGCTTTCTCCTTCTTTCTTCCGACTACTCCCAGATCGAACTTCGGGTCCTTGCCCACCTTTCCCGGGATGAGGAACTCATCCAAACTTTTCACAGGAACGAGGACATCCATTCCATCGTAGCCGGCGATGTCTTTCGGGTAGCCGCCGACCTCGTCACCCAGGACATGCGCCGCGCGGCAAAGGTCATCAATTTCGGCATCATATACGGCATGAGCGCCTTCGGTCTGGCAAAGGAACTGGGCGTCAGCCAGAGGGAGGCCCAGCAGTATATCGACAGTTATTTTGACCGGCACAGGGCGGTAAGGGCTTTTATGGACGGCGTCATCGAAAAGGCCCGCACTACCGGCTTCGTCAGGACTCTCCTCGGAAGGATGCGTTTCATTCCGGAGCTCACCAACAGCGACCCCACCGTACGACAGCTTGGTGAGAGAGTGGCCATGAACACCCCCATACAGGGCACGGCCGCGGACATCATCAAAATGGCGATGGTAAACATCCACCGGGCCATCAGAAAGCGGGGACTTAAGTCCCGGCTCATCCTGCAGATACACGACGAACTGCTCTGTGAGGTCAAAGAGGATGAGGCCGCGGCGATGGAAGAGCTCGTCAGAACGGAGATGGAAAAGGTGATCGAGCTTGATGTCCCCCTTACCGTTTCCATCGGAATGGGGCGTAGTTGGGCCGATGCTCACTGACAGTGAGATCTGAAGAGACAGCCAGCAGTTCAGCGCAGGCCACAAAAACGAAGACTGAAAAATAGACCCAGAAGAGAAAGGCGATGAAGACACCGTACGTGCCGAAAAAAGTAGTGAACCGCCCCACGTAAAGTACGAAATATTGAAAGAAGTACTTGCCCGCGTGCCAGAGAACAGCCCCAAGCAAAGAAGCCAGGAGAAGCCTCTTTTTGTCCCTGACGGGCGTCAGAAAATAGTAGAGAAAGCAGAACATCCCGCCAACCAGCAGCAGGTCCAGAAATGAGAAAAACTGCACCACCGAAGCCCTGGTGATGGCACCGCCGAATGCCTTTACCACCTTTACCTGAATCATGACGGAAAAGACATAGCTGAAGAATATCAGGGTCTGAATGAAGGCAAATGCAAGGGTAAGGAGAAATTCCTCCTGTTTCCCCTTGATGAATCCTTTGCGCGTCTTTCCGAAGATCAGCTGGAACGAAGGGCGCAGCACGGCAAAAAGCCGCGATGTGAAAAAAAGGAGAAACAAAAGCCCCAGAGGGCCGGAAAGCCTCTTTGACAAGGATATGACATTGATTTCCTTGAGCATCTTCTTGACGATGACCGCATTATAGGGTGCCGGGATGACCCCGGCGATATACTTTTCCATGTGAAGGGCCGGATGGCTCATGTCTATTACATAACCGAGGATGAAAAGAGAGAAGAGCGTAAAAGGTATGAATGTGAGCAGGACATAGAACGAAATCGATGACACCATGATATTGGCGTGGTCCGCCTGATACTTCCCGAAGACCTTCTTTGCCACACCGGCAAAGCTCTTCACCCCGGCGAGCCCCTTGCCCGTTATATTCTTCATCCGCCTGTTCATAGAGATGGTAAGACAGGTAATGGGCTATGGGTAATCGGTAATGGGAAAAGAACAAAGCAGTCTGTCAACGACCTATGACCCATAACCTATAACCTATTACCTGTATTCTATCCTATCCTGATCCTCGGATCGGCGACCGCGTAGGACGCGTCGGCTATCAGGTTACCGACAAGCGTCAGAAAGGCGCCGATGACGAGTATACCCATGATGGTGGGGTAATCGCGGGCCATGACGCTGAAGTAGAAAAGCTGTCCCATCCCGGGTATGGAAAAGATGCTTTCGAATATGACGCTGCCGCCGATAAGCCCCGGAATCGAAAGGCCGAGGATGGTGATAACGGGCAGGAGCGCATTCCTGAGTGCGTGTTTTCTGATGACCATGCTCCCGGGAAGCCCCTTGGCGTATGCCGTTGTGATGTATTCCTGCCTGAGAACTTCGAGGAGACTGTTTTTCATATAGCGTGAGATACCCGCGAGGCTTCCTACCGCTGAGATACCCACGGGAAGAATGAGGTGCCATGAAATGTCAAAGATCTTCTCGAAGACGTTCATGTCGCCGTAATCGTAGGACTTGATCCCCGATATGGGAAGAAGCTTCAATGAAAATCCGAAATATTTCATGGCAAGATCATCAAGGTAGACCCCGAAGAAGATCATGGCAAGAAGAGCCACCCAGAATGTCGGTACGGCATATCCCGCGAATACGAACGACGTAAGGAGCTTGTCCATGATCGTATCCTTGTGGTTGGCACAGTATATCCCTATGGGTATGCCGAAGATGAAAATAAGTCCCATGGAGAGGAGGTTGATGACTATCGTGATGGGCAGCCTCTCCCCGATCTTGTCGATTACGGGGCGCCTGTCGGTGGCGAAGGAGGTGCCGAAGTCGAGCCTCACGATCCTCTTCAGCCATGTCCAGTACTGGACATGGAGAGGCTTATCGAGGCCGTAGAACGTGCGAATGCGCTCCCTCGCCTCCTTGGTGACCTTCGGGTTCATCTCGGCTTCGAGCATCCCCGGCTCCCCCGGCACAAGATGGATCACGGCAAAGGAGATAAGGGTGATCCCGAAAACCATGGGGATCATAAAAAAAAGGCGCTTAAGGAGATACCGCAGCATTCGACCTATACCTCACCTGGTTTTCCGGTACATACCACTTGATGAAATTATACATGATGCCCGCCGGCGCGGGTTCAATACCTTTGAAACGCCGGTGGATCGCCACGGTACTGTAAGGCACAAAAAGAAACGTGTAGGGCTGATCTTCAGAAAGGAGTTCCTGGAGACGGTCAAGATACTTCTTCCTTTCCGAGCGTTCGAGGGTGTGGCGGGCCTTGACGAGCAGAACGTCGACTTCGCTGTTTTCATAGCCGGTAAAATTCAATTCCTTCGGCCCCTGCTTGGATGAATGAAAGATATCGAAGAGGTCGGGGTCGTTGGGTATCGTCCAGCCGAGAAGTACCGCCTCGAAATTCCTTTTGTCGATAAAGTCGTTGATGAGGGTGGCCCATTCAAGGACCCGGATCTTCATCGTAATGCCGATGGCGGACAGCCTTCGCTGGATAAGCTCGGCGCTCTGGATGCGCACCACGTTTCCCTGGTTGACGAGAACGGTGAATTCAAAAGGCGTCCCGTTCTTTCTGAGCACCCCGTCCGAGCCGCGCTCAAACCCTGCCTCCGCCAGAAGAGCCAGGGCTTTTTCCGGGCTGTATTCGAATCTTTTCACCTTCCCGTTATATGCCCACATGTCCGGTTTGAAGGGACCCGTCGCCTCGATTCCCTGGCCGAGGAGGATGCCGTCAATGATCTCCTGCTTGTTGATGGCGTGAGCCAATGCCTGGCGCACCTTTTTTTCCTTGAAGAAACGGTGATGCAAATTATAGCCGACATAGGTGTACATAAACGCAAGGTACTTGTACCTGTTGAACTCCCGCCTGAAGGCCGGGTAGTCGGTCTGCTTGACATATTGCAGGGGTGTGAGCCCCATGAAGTCGATGGAGTTGTTCTTCAGTTCCAGGAACATGGTGGCGGTATCGGGGATGACCTTCATCATGTACCGCCCTATGTAAGGCCTCCCCTCGAAGTAATCCGGGTTGGCGGTAAGTATGACACGATCGCCGGGAACCCATTCAGTGAAGATGTAAGGTCCTGTGCCCACGGGCTTTCTCTTGAGGGGCGAGGTCGCGATGTCGGTCCCTTCCAGAAGGTGCCTCGGCAGCACCGCCGCCGACCAGCTGATGAGTGCCGGCGCGAAGGGCCGGTCATAGGTAACCCTGAAGGTATAGTCGTCGAGAACTTCAGCCTTCCTGACGAGCTTGAAATCACCCGAATAGGGCGTCGGTGTCTTCGGATCGACGGTCACCTTGTATGTGTACATTACGTCGTGGGCGGTAAAGGGCTTCCCGTCCTGCCATTTGACCCCCTTGCGCAGTTTGAAGATGATGGACAGGTTGTCTTTCGAGATATCCCAGGACTCGGCGAGATCGCCCACGATGTTGAGGTCCTTGTCGTACTTGACGAGACCGTTGTAAACGTACGAGGCAATCTCATGTGATGAAGAGTCATTGGACAACATCGGAATCAGATTCGACGGTTCCCCGATCGAACCCGTGATTATCATGTCGCCGAAGGCCGGCTTGCCCGGGTCGTCGTAGAACGCCGCGTCTTTCTTCTTGCCGCAGGAAAGGAAAAGGAAGAGGCAGACAACGCAGGTCAGGATCAGGGTCTTCTTATTCACGGTGGCCACAATTGAAGCTAATTCTAACAGAGACCCCCGTCAAAGTAAAGAAAGCTAAAGCACACAACGTGCCGAAACAACCGCCTCTTTTTGGCCGCTATTCGTCCTGAAAGATGCCATCCTTCAGCCACAGGTGGTTGAGAGAAGGGCCGTGCCTGCCTTCGGCACGGCGCTTACGCAACGGCCGTGCCGGCCTGCCGCCCACCATCATGGCACCCTCCACGTCGCCGGAAACAATCGATCCTGCGGCCACTATGGCCTCGTCGCCGATGGAGACTCCGGAAAGGATGATCGACGCCGTGTAGACGATGACATAATTGCCCAGAGTGACGCTCTTGTAGGTACGCGACGTGTGATCTGACTCCAGGTGCGAATGGGTAAAGATCTGCACGTTCTCTGCAAGGGCCGAACTGTTGCCGATGGTGATGCCGCCCTTCGAATCAAGAAAGACACCCCGATTGAAAAAGACATCGTCCCCCACCTCGATCCCCTGGCCGAAATTAAACCGGACGTTCTCCTCGGCAATGAAATTCTTCCCGCATTTCTTGAAGAGGGCCTCAGCGATAATCCGCCTCAAGGGAATAGAAAACGCCGCATTGAGGCAGGCAGGACTTTTGTCGAGGGCGTCCCAGAGGAAATGGAGGAAACGCTGATGCCCGCTGCAGCCGTAATCGGATACCCTGGGCAGCAGTTCACTGTAAAGCCTCAATTCTTCGAGGATTTCCGGGGGAAATCCGCAGGTCCCCATCAGGCCCAGAACCTCTGCCGTGCCCCTTGTATCAAGCCCCGCCGCGATGATGTTGCGCGCTTTTTCCAGCCTTTCTGTTATGTTCATGGACTACCCTGTTCAGGATTTACTTGAAAACACTGGGTGAATCCTATAGAATACAAAGGGAACTGTCAACGGGAAAGTGACGTCTCCACCCTATCGCGTATCTGACAGGCAAAATCTGCTGCGAACGCCCTATGACAAGAAGACTGGAGTCTTTTACATATGTATATCAACGCAATTTCACATTATCTGCCGGGAACACTGGTCGGCAACGGATACTATACAAAACTGAACGGCCTCACCGACGAATGGATTTTTAAAAGGTCGGGTATCAGGCAAAGGACAAAAGCCGGGGACAAAGAGAACACCAATACGATGGCCATCGATGCCGTCACGCCTCTGGCCGGTAAGCTCCCCTACGACATAACAGATGTCGACCTTATCGTCGGGGCGACGTACACGCCTTACGATACGGTGGGCACCCTCGCCCACGCAATACAGGGCCATTTCAATATACACCGGGCGGTAGCCGTTACGATCACCTCGGCGTGCTCCTCCTTTATAAACGCCGTCGAGATAGTCGAGGGATATTTTGCGACCGGGAAGGCGAAGAAGGCCCTTGTCATAGCTTCGGAACACAATCTCGCCTACACCGATGACACCAACGAGCAATCAGGCCATCTCTGGGGCGACGGCGCCGGCTGCATCTTCATTTCCGCCGGGCGATGCTCCGCGGATGATATCGAGATCGTGGACGTGCATACATCCGGCCTGGGACACATCGGCAAAGGGGTGGGCGGCGTTTACCTCAGGCCCTCCAACGGAGGCCTGACGATGCCCTATGGACGGGACATCTTTTCCAATGCCTGTAAGTTCATGGCGTCTGAAGCTCAGGATATCGTAGAAAAGAATAATTATCTTCTCGCAAACATCAATTACCTGGTTCCTCACCAGGCCAACGCCAGGATCATGGACCAGGTCTCGAAGGCCCTCGGAGTCGACAATTCGAAGGTGATCTCGAACATAGAAGACACGGGCAATACAGGCTGCGCCAGCACCGTAATCTGCCTTTCGCAGAACTGGGAACGGTTTATAAAGGACGATCTGATCCTGGTGACTGTCTTCGGGGGCGGATATTCAAGCGGAGCAATGTTGTTAAAAAAATGAAACGGGTAATGGGTTATGGGTCATAGGTGATGGGTAAGACTACAGAGCACCGTACAGTTATACTCCCTTCATCCGGTGATTCTTCGTCCATAATCTCTCCCGGGTTCCGGCCTTCGCCGGAATAACGGAAGAGGCCTGCGAGAACTACATACAGTCGCTGCCTCCCCGAGAAACGGATGACTTCTACATTTCCTCGTTTCTTCCCATAACCTATTACCTATTACCCATCACCTGTTTTTTACCCATTGACATGAACGGATACCACAACGCATAATATTTATTATGGATCTGCTCAAGGTAATGCACGACAGAAGAAGCGTCCGGAAATACAGGACGGACCCGGTACCCGATGAGATACTCACGGAGATCCTCGACGCGGCAAGGCGCTCGCCTTCCTGGGCAAACACCCAGGTATGGCGGTTTATCGTCGTCAAAGACCCGAGGGTAAAAGAGGGACTCCAAAGTTGCCTTACCCCCACAAACCCCGCCAGAGCCGCCATTATCGGGGCACCCGTAGTAATCTGCATCGCAGCCAAGAGGGGCCTTTCAGGCTGCCATTCGGGAACCCCGACAACGGATAAGGGTGACTGGTTCATGTTCGATGCCGGTATCGCCATGGAACACATCGTGCTCGCGGCATGGAATTTCGGTCTCGGTACCGTCCATGTGGGCAGCTTCGACGCAAAGAAGGCAGAATCCGTATTGAAGATCCCCGAGGGATACAGCATTGTCGAGATGACCCCCCTTGGTTACTTCAGCGAAACCCCCCGGGAAACCCCCCGCAAACCCCTTTCCGAAATCGTCTTTCTTGATGCCTTCGGAGAACTTTACCTCAAATAGCAAAAACCTGTCTCACGTTTATCTCGTAACAAACGCGTAGCAACCGGGAAAGACCAAAAGACTGTCTCACGCCCGCTTCACCCCCCTGGGGGGGGTTCGCTGGAGGCATAAAAGAGAGTGTGGGGAGGAAGCCTTGAAAGAATTGCGTCCAGATCCGGAGAAGACACGGATCAGGCCGCACTTGCATCCCGCCTTTTCGGCGGGCGAAAAAACATCATATCAGAACCTGTCCGGTTACACGCGCCTGGCCATGAAACATTCTAAACTTGATATTGAGTCAGGTCTTTTCTTCCCGCGCAGCGGGATCGAAGATTCCCGGGAATTTCAGTCTTCTCAAATTCCCGGGAAGGTTTTTTGCCTTCTCCCCATGCTCTCTTCTATGCCTCCAGCGAGCCCGAAGGGCAAAGCGGGCGTGAGACAATCTTTTGGTCTTTTCCGTTTCTCATGCGTTTGTTACGGGATAAATGCGAGATGGTTGCCTGTTTTTACCCGTATCCCAACTCTGCCAGGCGCTCTTCCGTCATGCCGATGTAGTGGGCCACTTCGTGGACGACGGTTACCTCTATCTCCTCCTCGAGTTCTTCCCGTGTGTCGCATATTTCCTCGAGGGGTTCCTGGAAGAGATAGATCATGTCGGGGTAGAGAGGGGGGATGGTCGCTGAACGCTCGATAAGGGGGACTCCCTGGAAAAGTCCCAGGGGGTAGTCATCGGGATGCATCCCCATTTCCCGCATCATCTGGCGCGAAGGGCGTTTTTTCACCGTGATAACGATGTTGTCCAGATGTTGGCGAATCTCGGAAGGGATCCTGTCGACTGCATGCGCTACGATGCGGTCGAATTCCTCTTCGCTCAATTTAACGGGCATTCAACAAATCCTTGCAGGAAATATCGAGACATCCGCGCTCAGGCATCTTATGCGCCCCTCTACAGAGCCCTATCGGGCCCTGTCCCAAGGCCTTCGAGAACGGCGACAAACTCGCTCAGTATGATCGCCGTAGCCCCCCATACCTTGTAGCCGCGGACATTAAAATAGGGGATGCGCCTCATGACACCTCCTATGAGCCAGTCCTCGACGCCGACGTTCTTGTCGTCAAAAAAATGTGAAACCGGTACTTCGAGAACCTCCATGACCTCCACGATCTGCAGGACAAAAGACGGACGATACGGCAGATAGGCAACAAAGGGGTGAACATGAAAATTGCTCGGTTCTATATATATGGGGGTTAGCGCCCCCATAACGCGCACATCTTCGCTGCAGACACCCAGTTCCTCGCAGGCCTCGCGAAGTGCCGTCTGGACCAGCGATGTATCCTCGGGTTCAGATCCCCCTCCAGGGAAGCTGACCTGGCCCTTGTGAACTTTCACGTTCTCGGTGCGTACCGTCAGGGTGAGGAAGAGGTCCTTTTGCTCATTTCCCGGATAGAGAAGCACAAGCACCGCTCCCATGTAGGGCGTCCCTTTTCCGGCAGGAGGCACAAGTTCCCTGTGCGAGGGCGACATGCGAACCTGTGCACCGTATCCGGGCAGCGGCATTTTCAAAGCCCTTTCTATCTCTTCCAGTGTAAATGCGTTCCCGATGCTGTCCCTCCCGATGCCCGTTAACTGCCGTCGGGGCAAATCTGGTCCGTCCTGACATCGCCGGACGTGTCCATAGTATATTTCTCCCCGGACGGCTTGTCCACTTTTCAGAAGATGCCGCCTTCTCCCGTATCTTCCGGGCCCGTTGCAGACTTCCGGTACTCGGGCGGGAAACCCGTGATTCACGGAATGTGATTCATTCGTTTATCAGGTTTAAAGAGGACTAAAACGACAGGCACCGCAATCACCTGTCGCGTTCCGCTTTCGACCCGGGCGCCGGGTCTCCTCTAGAGCACCCCGATACCCATGCCGACCACACCTGCGGAATCGTATGCCTCGGTCATGGACCTCGAATCATCCTCAATCTCGTTTTCGAGGCGTAAGGTCATCTTCTTTATCTCACCCACAATACCGATTCCTGTCTTAAAGGGATCCTTCGCGGCACTGATCTGCCCTTTCGCCAATTCTTCAAGACTCTGCAATGCAATCATGAAGTTTTTGCCCGGAACTGAACCTCCGGTCTTTTTCCGGGTAACCTTGCTTTTCCCCTTCGGTTTCACTGCTGCCATGCAACACCTCCTGGGTAGATTCGATGCACCGTTACCGCATAAACAGGACCGCGCTTACAGCGTGACCCGCACAAACCCCAAAAGAACCCCGTACATATTCCAAGTATATTGCTAATCCGCTGTTCGTCAAGCATGAGAAAAAGTTCCGGGTTTCTGGCAGAAGTGAATATCCCTGACCCGTAAGCCGAAACCCGGAACTTCAAACCGTCTTTATTGTTGACGGACATACCCTTGCATACTAAACTGTCTGTGCTTACAAACCAATTTGAGGAAAGAGATGTCGCTCCCGCAGGATAACGACAAGGCCGATTTTGATGCGGTGATAAAGAAACACGTCTGGAGGCTCATCGCGATAGGCGCTTCTCTTGGCGCCATTTTCATGGTCATAGTTTTTTCGGGCTATCATTTTGGGGGCATCCCGTATTTCTGCGGCTCGTGCCACAGCATGGAAAACAACTATTTCGCATGGAAGGCGTCACGGCACAAACAGTTTGCCTGCGTGGAATGTCACCTTCCCCGGGACAATATCGCCTACGCCGCGGTCTATAAAGCGTACGCCGGGATCCGTGACGTGGTGGGGGAAACAGCCCGGACCTACCCTTTTGTCATCAAGCTCACAAACCACGCCCGCGGCATAGCAAACTCAAACTGCAAAAGGTGCCATTTCTCTACTATCGAAAAAACATCCATGGCAAAAGGCAGCGCCGATTGCATGAAGTGTCATAAATTTATCGTCCATGGACGCCCCGTAGGGCAGGGAGGGCTCGGGTTTGAATAAGAAGCCGGTAATAACCATCATGCTCGCTGTAATTTTTATCTTTGTCATTGTGGCGGCGGTCCGGTCTTTCCTTTTGAAGCCTTCCGACAAATCGGAGGTTACGGCAATCCCCGAGGGAGAATACGATCCGGCCGTGTGGGGCCGCCATTACCCTCTCCAGTACGGAAGTTTCCAGAAGAATATGGAGATGTCCGCATCTCCCACCGATTTTGGCGGTTCCGTCAAATATCAGCATTCGCTGAGACAGCCGGAAATTCTGATGAATTTCAAAGGGATGGCCTTCAGTAAAGATTACACGGAAGATCGGGGACATCCCTACGCGCTCACGGACCTCAAGGAATCAAAACGGATCACTCTTCAGAGTCCCGGCGCCTGCATGACCTGCAAGTCCGCCCACCTTATAGGGATATTCAAGAGTTCGGGATGGGGCTATGCAAAGAAGCCTCTGGGGGAATTGCTCGTTAAAATGAAACACTCCATCGCCTGTGCAAATTGCCATAATCCATCCACCATGGAGCTTCGCGTTGCCAATCCGGCTTTCATAGAGGCCATGCAGAGAAAAGGTATCGATGTCACGAAGGCGGCCAGGGAAGATATGCGCAGTTATGTCTGCGGCCAGTGCCATGCCGAATATTATTTCGAACCTGAAACATCACGGGTAATCTTTCCCTGGGACAAGGGAGCTCACCCGGAACAGATGTATGCATACTATAGCGGAAAGCCGGGCGGTTTTGAAGGCGACTGGGTCCATCCCGATTCGCAGACGATGATGCTCAAGGCCCAGCACCCTGATTTTGAGACCTTTTCCAGCGGCACCCATGCAAAGGCCGGCATCTCCTGCGCCGATTGCCATATGCCCTATATGCGTGAAAGGGGTCAAAAATACAGTTCCCACTGGGTCACAAGCCCCATGAAACATACGGAAGCATCGTGCAGACGATGCCATCCCGAAGAGGCGAAATGGCTTCTCGATCGTGTAAAGGCCACGCAGAAAAGTGTCTGGGAACTTCAGCACACCGCCGGCATGACAATCTCCGGGGCGCACGAGGCCATAGCAAAGGCCCTGGCCGTCTCGGGAGTCAATAAAGGAGAACTGGACAAGGCCCGGGAGTACGTGAGAAAAGCACAGTGGTACTGGGACTTCGTCGCGGCAGAGAACAGCATGGGTTTCCACAATCCTGCCCTGTGCCTGAACACCCTGGGACAATCAATAGATCTTGCCCACAAAGCCCGGGAATCGGCCCTGAAAGCAGCAGGAGTATCACCCTGATCGAAAAGTGTGTATCTTTCGATAAGCTTTTTTCCTAATTATGAAAAAATTTTAAGAATTACATACCCATAAAATCAAGCGATATCAAGGCCTTCTGCGTAAACTATGTCTTACCCCTGTTGCACTTGCGGATTTCGTTGCTATAATTCGTATATGTTGTCAGGGCGAGACGACTTCAGGGGTTTGTCTCCTCCGACTGAGATTCACCGACAGACTTTTTGACTGGATGCGCAAAACCAGTATACCGGCGGCCGGTGGCGGCCATGAATACCGGCCGGGGTGCGCGATATCCAGAGTGTGGAAGTCTGCATGAGGAGAGAACAATGGACGATTCCGGTACGATCAGAAGGCATGCTGTCCAACCGGAAACGGCGGCATCATCATATGGATCGGAGACTCATGAAGTCCTGGAACAACGGGTCAGACAACGCACGGCCCGATTGTCCGAATTGAACGAACTGCTCAGGCAGGAGATCGCTGAAAGAAGAAAGATCGAAGCCGCCTTGCAGGATTCCCACGAACGATTACGCCATCTCAGCATCCACCTGCAGAAGATACGGGAAGAGGAACGCACGACTCTCTCGCGCGAGCTTCACGATGAATTCGGGCAGGCCTTGACGGGAATGAAACTCGACGTCAGCTGGATAAAGAGAAGACTGCCGGAAAACGACGGACTCATTCTGGAAAGATTGAACTCCGTGCTCGCCGCCCTTGACCGCACCATCATAACAGTCCAGCAGATGTCGGCAAGGTTGAGACCCGTGGCGCTTGACGACTTCGGTCTGAGGGATGCCGTAGAACTCGCCGTAAGAGACCTCACCAAAAGAACGAACATTGTATGTCACATCGTCTCCGAACCATATAACATAGGGCTCAACGATACCATTTCCACAGGAGCTTTTCGTATCCTTCAGGAGTCGCTCACAAACGTGGTGCGCCATTCGCGCGCACAGGACGTCACAATATCTCTGAAAAAAAAGAAGGGTATCTTTACCATGGAAATAACCGATAATGGCAAAGGCATCACAAAGAAGGAACTTGTAGATCCCAGATCCATCGGTCTGACGGGCATGCACGAGCGGGCGCATGCGATGTGCGGAACCCTCACGATTATGGGAGTCCGGGGAAAAGGCACAACAGTCACCCTCACGGTTCCGCTCCGCCCGGTCAGCACTTCAGGCAAGGAGGGATAGACAGATGCTGCGCGTCATTATCGCCGACGACCACCCCGTGGTATTGAAAGGTCTCAAGGAGATACTCCAGGAGCATTTCACCGATATGGTATTCGATGAGGCACATAGAGGCTATGAACTGATCAACAAGATCCATCATAATGATTACAACCTGGTCCTCCTGGATATTTCCCTTCCCGATATAAACGGCCTCGAAGCCTTGAAAGAGATCAAGAAGAAACGGACGAGACTCCCCGTCCTGATAGTCAGCATGTATCCCGAGGAACAATACGCGGTGCGTTCCATAAAGGCCGGGGCGCAGGGCTATATTACAAAACGGAGCGCATCGGAAGAGCTCGTCGCCGCGGTAAACAAGATCCTCTCGGGGAAGAGATATGTCAACCCGGCGTTTGCGGAGCAGATGGTTCTGGATTTTGAATCCGATACGGAAGCCCCCCGCATGAGAAGCTCTCCATCCGCGAGCTCCAGGTAATGAAGATGGTCGCAAGTGGACTGACGAACAAGGAGATTGCCGAACAGCTCCACCTCAGCATAAACACCGTCCGAACGTACCGGGTCAGAATTCTCGAAAAAATCTCCGTCAAGAAGACCAACGAATTGATCTGGTATGCCGTGAAATATGGTCTCGTGGAGTGATCTTTTCGTCGGCCGCAACTTTGTTCCCCTCCCAAAAACGGCAGCACGCCAAATCCTGCTATCCCCCTCCCGTTGCGACAAAAAAACGATGACATAACATTTTACAAAACTACTACAAAATAAATAGCGCTTCTGCGACAGACACAACCGGGATCTTATTGTAGAGTTGTACAGGTGAATCTTGGGTGAAGTTTCGGTCAGGCCGCCATGCGTCATCAATTCCTTGAAAGGTGTTTCCTGGCAATGATTGAAAAAAACCACAAGAAAAGGGTGACATTCAAACTTTATGCGCCCCTGGCGCATGAAGTTTTCGTGGCACGAAGTTTCAATAACTGGCGCAAGACCGCACGACCGCTCAGGAAATGTAAGGATGGAACCTGGAGAACCACGATAAATCTCAACCCCGGGATCCATGAATACCGTTTTATCGTTGACGGCGTCCTGCGCGGCGATCCCAACACCCCGTCACGGCGGGTCAGCCAGATCGGAATCTTTAACTGCGTCGTATGGGTGTAGGGGATGCCGCTTATATAGCAAAGGGCCCGAAAGGGCCCTTTGTCTTATCCATGTTCACAATAACAGGCTGACAGGAAATCTAAAAGAAGTACCAGGCTGCGAGCCTGTACTGGTTTATAGTGCCGCTGCCTTCGGCAAGGCCGGCCCCGGTACCCGTCCCCTGGCCCTTGCCATTGAAACTATTGAACATCGTCATCCACTCGATTCCAAACCTGATGGCCTGGTTCGCATCCCAGAGGAGGTTGACGGCATACGTTTGCGACATGTTGATCCGGTCACGCGCCGCCGCGCTGTTGGTGCGTGCCCATTCGCTGTAGTTGTACTTCAGGTAGCCGTACAGACCGTTGAGCGACACCTTGTTGGTGAGCCACCACGACGCCTGTGCGAAAAGACCGAAGAGCGTCGGTGCGGCCGCATCGTTTCCCGGTCTCAGGTATGCACCATAACTGGGAGTGCTCATCCATTTGTTCCCGGCCACATTCTGGCCGATGAAAAAGTTGCCGTTAAGAAGAACGGACATTGCTTTGTTGCCCTGTTTCTCGGGAACGATCGGTATGGAGTACCTGAATGCGGTGACCCAGGCATTGATCGTATCGTCTTTGTAGTTCGCTGCGTTGTTCGGGTCGACGTAGTTCTCTTTGTCCCTGCCATAGTACGCACCGAGAGCGAACTTCAGGTTGTGGGGGCCGATCTTGCCGCAGCGGTCGGACCAGTATGCGATCTCGCCCTGAAGTCCGGGCCAGTTGCTTCTGGCATAACCATCATTATACTGACGGGTTCCGTCTGACCAGTCCGTTGCGCTTGTGATACCGACCATTGCGTTAAATTCCTTGGTGAAGAAATACCGGAAAGCCATCTGGGGAACCCTGATGCCCCTCAAGTACTGATTGAAATCGCTGGTGCCCAGCCATGTCCCATAGTAGGGCATACCCCACTGCTGCCAGTTCTGGCCGATCATCAATTCCGCCGAGTCCCACTTGAAGTTCATGAAGGCATGTCTCAGCTGGAATCCGCCGTACTGGTTGCCTGTCGTCACGCCGCGGAAGTCGCCTTCGATAAAGGCACTTGTCCTGGCGCCCCACAGATCGGGACCCTTGATGAGAAAGTTGAAACGGGTCTCACCGGCGCTCTGGAAGGTGTTACCGTACTCATCTGCCAGAACTGATCTTGTGGACGAGCTCTTCCTGAACGCGGAACCTGCGTCTGCACTGGTGTTCTGAGACGAGTAACCGAGATCGTATTTCACGAAACCGCCGAAAGTAACGTCATATCTGCTCGATACGCTGCCCGCATTACCCAGTGCCGGAATAATAAGAGAAATTACAAATAAGACCAATAAGAGCTTCTTCATTCCTGCCTCCTTTCAATAATTTTCACAGTAGAAAAGATTTGCGCCGCCCCTCCTCTGATCGAGTATTTTGAAGGCTTCCCGATCCACGGAGGCGCCTGCACCTGTCCTGCATGTTACGGTGCATAAATAACGTTCTAGCTGTGTGTATATAACGCTGGTTATATATCATATTATACAACGATGAGTCAAGACCTTCCGGCGGAGGGTTAAAAAAGCATATTGGTTGTGCCTGCCGGCTCTATCGACAGACTGTCGGGGTTTTTAGTGCGCTCATGATGTTTTTCGCTTCAGCCAGAAATCGAAAGACCGCCCGGGAACAAAGATGTCGATACCGCTGGACGGTTCATCAAGAGGATTTGTGACGATATGGGGTTCATTCCCGGGGATGTAAATCGTGTCACCTTCACCGAGGACTGCTTCTTCAGTATCGGTGGTGATCGTTAGCTTGCCCTTGAGGACTATCAGCACCTGTGAATTCGGGTGGTCGTGCTTCGGAGAGGCGTGATGCGGCGGTTTCACGAAATGTTCGATGGAGATATCCTTTTCTCCGCACAGACTTACCCGCTTCCAGTCCTTCTCGGGCTCATAACTCTCGGCACTGCTGAAACGGACTACCTTCATTCCCGGCCCTCCTTGTTCTTCAACGCTGCACGCATATCTTCATTTTCGTCTCATTGTGCGGCGGGGTCAACCAAAAATTGTCACGGGGTCCAGGAATCTCAAGAGGCCGGCTCTCCCTACCACGTATACCGCAGGCCGAGCGTTCCCCCGTGCTGGGTACTGTCTTCAGAGAAACTGCCGTCATAGGTAAGGTGGAAGTCCATATTGTCTTTCGTCCGCCATGTAAGAGTGAAGCCCGGGGCGAAGCTGTTCCTTTCCGGCCTGTCGGACCTGACGGAGAAGGCGCTTGTGGGATAGCCACAGAAGGAGGCTTCGAGCACGTGATCGTTTTTCGAGAACTCGTGATCCCAGCGCATCCTGAACTCGGGGGTCACATTGCCCGATGATACCGCGTAGTCTTTCCTCAGCCTGATGCCCAGGGAGCCCACAAGTGAGGAAGTGCGGCCGGCGTCGGCGTCGAGGTTCATCGCCCCGGCGTCTCTCTCCTGGAAGCTGTTGCGCATCAGGCTCGTGCCTGTCAGCGATGCCATGGGGATGACGTCCACGGGCGCGGCGACAATCCGGTACCCCGCCTCCACGTATCCCCCCACTGTATGGCCGCCGTAGGCGACGTTGGCCCTCCTTGCAATCTGGCCGAAGGATATGCCTCTCGTGGTATCGTAGCGGTTGTACCCGTACGCCGCAACGGAACTCACATACCAGGGGTCGTTCCTGTAAATGCCGTAGAGGGCCCCCTGATAGCTCGATATCGTGGCCTTGTCGGGGAGTTCCTTCATGTGGGCCCTCGTGGAGGAGTACCCCAGCGAAATGCCGAGACGGAGGGAATCGGCAACCTGCCTGTCGAATCCGGCCATCATCCCCGATGTGTCGTAACCGTAACGCGACGATATATCATCGGCCCGTCTGTCCCCCATGCTGCCGTATCCCTGCGCCCACAGGCCCGACGAAGGGGACCTCTCCCCCTGCGCTCTGCCCAGGGCCGCAATAAGGGCGCCGGCCGTATCGCTTACCGCATCACCCCCCAGGGCAAGCATGCCGGAGCGTCCGGCAAATGACGATGAAGATCGACCTGTCATGAAACTCTTTGTCCTTTCCGCAATCGCGCCGATATAGGTGTTGAAAGAGGAGAATGTTATCCCGGTAAGGGCGCTGTGGGTAAGTCCGCCCATCTGGTCGTAGGCTCCCCTGGCACCGGATGGGCTGAGATAAAGAAGGGTATTGATGACATCCTCCATGTCTCCCCTGGCCGACAGCGCTATGCGGTCCAGCGCTGAGGCGACGGCCTTTTGGTTGCCGGTGTATGCCACGGCGGAGAAATCCGTGGAGTTGCGGGCGAGGAGGAGATAGACGTGTGTGGCGTCGTAACTCAGGGAAGGGGTGAGAAAGGCGAGGTTGCTCGTGACATTCGCGAAGGTCCCCGCGACACTTCCGGCCGTGAGGATGGTGTAGGGCGTCCTCAGCCTGTAGATGCCTGATTCAGCAACAACCGCCACGGTGCCGCCGTTGAGGGTCGCGGTGCCCCCAACATTGAGCTTGTCGGACTGCCCTCCTTCGTTTACCTCCACCTGATACACCGAGCCCGCGTTTTGCGTATAATTGCCGGCGATACTGATAGTGCCGATGGAGTTGCCCGGTGCGATGGTACCTTTGTTGATGACATTGGCATTGATGGTACTGTTGCCCTTGAGGGTGCCTGCCGGCGAGATAATCACGGGACTTGCAAGGCTGCCGGTCACCGAGAGCGAACCTGCGTCGATCGTGGTTGTCCCGGTATATGTGTTGGCGCCGGAAAGGGTGAACGTTCCGGTGCCTGTCTTAACGAGAGAGCCCGTTCCGCTGATCGTGCCCGCATAGATGGTGCTTGAGCCGTCGCCCGTGGTAAGCGCACCCGTACCGAGTGCAACATTGCCTCCCGTTGTTCCGCCCCCCGCCAGAGAACCGATGGTCATGTCGAAGTTGTTGAGATCGAGTGAGGCCCCGGCTGTATTCGCCAGGGTGACCGCTGTAGCAGTACCCAGGGCGTTGGCAACCCCGGCGCTGAGGATACCTCCATTTATCGTCGTTGCGCCGGTGTAGGTATTGGCGCCGGTCAGGGTGAGCGTGCCGGCACCGGCCTTCGTGACACCGCCTGTTCCCGTCATGTCACCCGACATAGTCAAATTGTTGCCATTCGTATCAAAGGTGCCGCCTCCGGCATTGATGATGACGTCCCTGGCGCTGGCAAAACCGCTTGTTATCCGGAGGGTGCCCCCTCCGAAGGTAAGCTGTCCCGATGCATTTCCGAGATTACCGTTGTTGCCCACGATGATCGTGCCTTCGTTAATGACGGTTCCGCCCGTGTAAGTGCTGGCACCGGAGAGGGTGAGCGCGCCTGTGCCTGTCTTGACGAGAGAGCCCGTTCCGCTTATGACCCCCGCGTAGGCGGTACTTGAATCGTTGCCTGTCGTCAGCGTACCCGAGCCAAGAGTTACACTGCCTCTCGTCGTCGTTCCGCCCCCGGCAAGGGAACCGATGGTGAGGTTGAAGTTATTGAGGTCGAGTGAGGCCCCCACGGTATTCGCCAGGGTGACCGCCGTTGTGGTGCTCAATGCGTTATTGACCCCCGCGCGGAGGATGCCGGCGCTTATTGTGGTTGCTCCGGTATAGGTGTTGGTACCAGTGAGGGTGAGCACACCTGCACCCGTCTTGGTGAGGGCGCCCGCGCCCGTCATATCGCCGGCATAGGTACCTGCAACCGTCTGGTTGAAGGTGACAAGTGCGTTGTTGGTGATCGAACCCTGAAGGCTCGTGGAATTGCCCGTGATGCCCCCCGCGCTTACCGTCGTACCGCCGGTATAGGTATTGGCGCCCGTGAGGGTGAGTGTCCCGGTGCCGGCTTTCGTGATACCCCCGGTACCCGAGATCACCCCGGAGATCGTATCCGCGGCATTGTCCACGGTGATCTGCCGCATGGCACTGCCGAGATCCATTGCCCCCGATAGTGTAAGTGCGCCTGTCCCTCCCGATGCCCGACCGAGGGTGACGTCACCGTTTATAACAGTATTGTTCGCCACTGTTCTGGCTGTTGTCGACGAGGAAGCGAGGGTGCCGCCGTCCAGGGTCAGCGTTCCTGTCCCAAAGGCGGCGTTGTTACCCGCAAGGAGGGTTCCCGTGGCAAGCGTCGTGCCGCCCGAGTAGGTGCTGGCGGCGGTGAGGGTGAGAGTGCCGGTGCCCGTCTTGACGAGAGAGCCTGTTCCTGATATTACCCCGGAGATCGTATCCGCGGCATTGTCCACGGTGATCTGCCGTACGCCACCGCCGAGGTCCATCGCGCCCGATAGGGTAAGTGCGCCTGTCCCTCCCGATGCCTGGCCGAGGGTAATATCACCGTTTATGACAGTAGCGTTTGCCAGTGTTCTGGCTGTGGTGGAGGACGAAGCGAGGGTGCCGCCGTCCAGGGTCAGCGTTCCTGCCCCAAAGGCGGCGTTGTTACCCGCAAGGAGGGTTCCCGTGGCAAGCGTCGTGCCGCCCGAGTAGGTGCTGGCGCCGGTGAGGGTGAGCGTGCCGGTGCCTGTCTTGACGAGAGAGCCTGTTCCGCTTATGACCCCCGCGTAAATGGTATTTGAGTCGTTGCCCGTCGTGAGCGTACCCGAACCGAGGGTGACACTCCCTCCCGTTGTTCCGCCTCCGGCAAGGGAACCGATGGTGAGGTTGAAGTTATTGAGGTCGAGCCCTGCCCCGGCGGTATTCGCCAGGGTGACCGCTGTCGTGGTGGACAATGCGTTATTGACCCCTGCACGGAGGATGCCGGCGCTTATTGTGGTATTTCCCGTATAGGTGTTGGTACCGGACAGTGTGAGCGCGCCGGCACCCGTCTTGGTGAGGGCGCCGGTCCCTGTCATGTCACCGGCATAGGTGCCTGCAACCGTCTGGTTGAAGGTGACAAGTGCGTTGTTGGTGATGGAACCCTGAAGACTGGTGGAATTACCCGTAATGCCCCCCGCGCTTACCGTCGTGCCGCCCGTATAGGTATTGGCACCGGTGAGGGTGAGAGTGCCGGTACCCGTCTTGACGAGAGAGCCCGTTCCGCTGATCGCGCCGGCATAGGTGGTGTTTGAGGCGTTGCCCGTCGTGAGCGTACCCGAACCGAGGGTCACGTTGCCTCCCGTCGTCCCGCCTCCCGCAAGGGAACCGATGGTCTGGTCGAAATTGTTGAGGTCAAGCCCTGCCCCCGCTGTATTCGCAAGTGTGACCGCTGTTGCAGTACCCAGGGCGTTGGCTACACCCGACCGGAGGATGCCCGCGTTGATTATCGTAGTCCCCGTATAGGTATTGGCACCGGAAAGGGTGAGCGTGCCGGCTCCGGCTTTCGTGAGCCCGCCTGTCCCTGTCATGTCACCGGAATAGATGCCTTCCGCCGCCTGGTTGAAGATGACCCGTGCGTTGTTGGTAATGTTTCCCTGAATGCTGGCGGAATCACCCTGGAGGTTGCCCGCGCTTACCGTCGTGCCGCCCGAATAGGTGTTTGCGCCGGTAAGGGTAAGCGTGCCGGTGCCCTTTTTGACGAGACCCCCCGTGCCGCTGATAATCCCGGCATAGGTGGTACTCGAGGCGTTGCCTGCCGTGAGCGTACCTGAACCGAGGGTGACGTTGCCGCCCGTTGCTCCGCCTCCGGCAAGGGAACCGATTGTGAGGTTGAAGTTGTTGAGGTCAAGTGCTGCCCCTGTCGTATTGGCCAGCGTGACCGCTGTCGTGGTGCTCAAAGCGTTATTGACCCCTGCGCGGAGGATGCCTCCGTTTATTGTCGTTGCCCCGGTATAGGTGTTTGTGCCGGAGAGGGTGAGAGCGCCGTCACCCGTCTTGATGAGGGGACCTGTGCCCGTCATATTGCCCAGCATGGTCAGGTTGTTGCCATTTGTATCGAAGGCGCCGCCCCCGCCATTGAGGGTGACGTTCCTGGCACTGGTAAAACCGTTTGTTATCTGCAGGGTGCCCCCGCCTCCGAAGGTGAGCTGTCCCGATGCATCGCCGAGGTTGCCGTCGCTGTCCACAACGATCTTCCCCGCGTTGACGGTCGTCCCGCCTGAGTAAGTGTTGGCACCGGAAAGGGTAAGCGCGCCGGTGCCGGCTTTCGTGATGCCCCCCGTTCCCGAGATCACTCCGGAGATGGTGTCCGCGGCATTGTTCACCGTTATCTGCCGCACGCCGCCGCCGAGGTCGACCGCTCCCGACAATGTGAGTGCACCTGTTCCACCCGAAGCCTGGCCGAGTGTGAAGTTTCCACCAACAACTATATTGTTCGCCAGTGCCCTAGCTGTTGTGGACGACGAAGCGAGGGTACCACCGTCGAGGGTCAGTGTGCCTGTCCCGAGGGCGGCATCATCACCGAGAAGAAGTGTTCCGGAAGTAAGAGTGGTACCACCCGTATAGGTGTTTGCCCCGGATAGAGTGAGCGCACCCGTACCGGCTTTCGTGATACCCCCCGCGCCCGATATCACCCCGGAGATAGTGTCCGCGGCATTGTTCACCGTTATCTGCCGCATGGCACCGCCCAGATCCATCGCCCCCGATAATGTGAGCGCACCTGTCCCTCCCGAAGCCTGGCCGAGTGTGAAGTTTCCACCAACAACACTATCGTTCGCCAGTGTCCTTGCTGTTGTGGACGATGAAGCGAGGGTGCCGCCGAAGAGGGTCAGCGTGCCCGTCCCCAGAGCGGCGTTGTTCCCCACGCGAAGGGTTCCCGAGGAAAGGGCCGTGCCGCCAATGTAGGTATTGGCACCACTGAGGGTAAGCGTGCCAGTCCCCGTCATGGAAAGGGAACCCGGCCCGGTACCGATCACACCCGATATATTTGTGTTGCCCGTACCTCCCACCGTAAGGTTCCGACCTGCCCCCGATACAGCGCCGCTTACCGTGAGAGTGGTAACGCCCGCGCCGTTATTCGTCGCCGTCCATGTTTGATCGGCACCCAGGATTATCCCCTCGCTGATCGTGTAGGTGCGGGAGGTAACACCGGGGATTGCCGCGTTGATGCCGCCCGCCCCTATGGTCAGAGTTCCTGTTCCCGCCGCTACGGTAAAATTGCTGTCGCGGTTGAAGATAAGTCCCAGGAAACTGACATTCGTATTGATCGTGGCCGTTGTGCCGCCGGTTCCGAACGTTACCGTCTCAGTGCCGTCAAATGGAGGGTTAACATTGTCGTTCCAATTATTGGCGGTATTGATGTTTGTATTAGCCCCCGCGCCATCCCAGACAGTCCCTGCGTGAACAGCCATGCAAGGCAAGAGGACTGAGAGAAGGATGGCAATAATAGCGGGGTTCTTTTTCATACAGGCTTCATCGATTATCTCTAATCTTCTGTCGTTGCAAACTGTTGAGTGTCTTGGATGTCCGGGCTCTTTTCCAGCAATCCCTGCAGGGTGGGGAGGTAATACGCTTATGCTATTATACGCGACAACAGACAGGGAAAGCTAATTCGCGGGTCTCGCCTCCGCTTGTTTTTCGCGAAGGCTCTTCCCCTGCAGCCGTCACTATTTTGTATATTGTTCTATAATTTCAACTACATTGCAAGCAAAATCGACACGACAAACGGGGCATGTGGATACAAGGAGGCGAAAATGTGGAGGGCGTCCCGGAAGTACGCCGCGGCCGTGATCATCGTTTGGCTCCCGCGTCCCGGAGCATCTTCGCGATATCGGAAAAGTTCTTTTCGCTGGCTATCTTGAGAGCCGTCAGACCGTTCCCGGTTGCGGCATTGGGATTAGCCCCGGCAGCCAGAAGAACCTTGAGGGCCCCCTTGCTGCGGTGCCATGATGCCCACATGACGGCCGAGATACCCTTATTATCCGCTGCGTTGATGTCGGCCTTCGCAGATACAAGGGCCTTCGCAACTTCGACATTATCCTTCATTGCCGCCAGGATAAGGGGCGTATAGCCGGCGGCGTTCCTGGCATTCGCATCGTTCCTGGCCGAGACAAGGGCACGCATCGTCGGGGCATCGCCCATCATCGCCGTGACATGAAGCGGCGTGTTGCCGTCATGATCGCTGACATTTCCATCGGCCTTTGCCGCAATCAGTATCCGCACGACATCCTCTGTGGATGCAAAGAAGAGCGCAGTCCATCCGGCGTTGTTCCGGAGATTTGGGTCCGCCTTTGCCTCAAGGAGATATCGCACTATCTCACTCGACCCACTCCCGGCACCTTCCATGAGAGGGGTGAAACCATTCTTATTCGCGGCGTTTGGATTAGCCTTTGCCACGAGCAGCAGACTCACCATTTTGGCATGGCCCATTCGTGCCGCAAAATGAAGGGCCGTATTCCCGTCCTGGTCTTTTGCGTTTGCATCGGCCCCGACCCCCAGCGCGGTAAAGGCGCTGTCGGCATTGTTGGTCCGAACGGCCTCCCGCAGCCATTCCCCCTTGTCCTGCGCGTGCAACGGCACCAGCCAGGCCCCTGATACAAAGCAACCAACTAAGAAGAGGAACGCAGTGAGGGTAATCTTTTTCATAATATCCTCCGTCTTATGCATGTCATTTTTGCCTGTAACGGCCACAATCCGCGATGCGTCGCTTTTCTATCATCCTATTCTCTATGCTCGGAAGGCGCAAGAAAAAATGTGTTGAACAAAAATCTTAGGCGACTTAGGAACTTTTTGCACTGGTCCATGTCTCAGACGTTATGCGACTGGAAAGATTTACAGGTAACCATGCATGGAAAATAAAAAAATACAAAGCCGCCCCGGCAAGGGAGGAGACAACGAATGAAGACAGTGGCCATCGTGCTCGCGCTGGCCTTGCTGGGAGGATGCGCAATCGCTCCCCCCGGCTCTTACGACACCTATCGTCCGTACTATTCGACTCCCCCTTGCCCCCCTCCTCCGCCGCCCGTGTACGGATGCTGTCGAGGAGATTACCGCAGCCATTGGTCCGATAGCTACCGGGGACCCCCCCACAGAGGACATCATGGAGGTCCCGGCCATCGGAGATGATCAGGAAACCAGGCCACACGCGGGAGAAAAAAGACTGGTCACGGACATGTCTGTCAGCTATAAAAACTGATATTTCAAGACGTTGCCCCATGAACTTCTGGACCGTCTGAAAGCTGATCTTCGCTGGGACAGCATTGCGGCATCCGACGGACTGGTGGTCTTCGACGAGGCTCAGAGCTATCCCGATGTTTTTCCAAGAATCCGGAGCGCGATAGACAAAAGGCGGGGGAAGAAAGGAAGGTTCCTGCTACTTGGCTCCGTGTCTCCCGGCCTCATGAAGGAAGTGTCTGAATCGCTGGCGGGTCGTATAGCCTTGTGCGAGCTTGCCCCCTTTTCCATAACGGAGATTGGCAAGACCAAAGATGATCAGCTGTGGCTGAAAGGCGGATTACGCCTTTGAGGTCTGATACTCTATAATTGGGTTGAATGTTTCGCCGGCTTGGAGGAGAATGAGGATACTGAAGCGTTTTTTCCTGGAAAGAGAGGGATTGATATGCCAGCAGGTTATGCCCATCTGATGATCACCGACAGGTCCCTGGACGGCTATGGCAATAATAACGATGTTGAAGCAAAGCTTCGTTCCCATGCGCTGACGAGATCGCACTTTGTTCATTTAGGCTCGGTGGGACCCGATTATCCTTACCTTGATTTTTTCCAGCCAGGTCAAAAGATATGGGCCGACCATATGCACTACGACTTCACCGGGGACCTCATCGTCACCATCGCAAAAAAACTTCTGGAACGCGCAAAACAGGGGTTTGAGAAAGAATCGTTCGCCATACCCTTTTGCTGGTTCCTGGGCTATTTATCGCACGTAACGGCGGATCTTGTGGTCCATCCCGTTGTGGCCAACATCGTAGGACCGTACCTGGGAAACGAAAAAGAACACAGGCACTGCGAGATGATCCAGGACGCATTCATCTACAATAAGGTCCGAAACGGAGCGGAAATAGAACACAGTCAACTGATCAAACTCCTCAACAATTGCTCGGCCCCCGGGGACAATGACAAAATACATCCCCTGCTTCGCCAGTTCTGGGATGAGACCCTGGACGTTCATTTTCCGGAGGATCACAAAAACCACCATCCCGATATAGATGAGTGGCACGATGAGTTCGAGGACTGGCTGGGAATAGCGGGAAGACCGACTTTTGTCGGAAGGCTGATCGATGCGGGACACAAGTTTACGTATAAAAGAAGTTCCGAGATAACGGCCGCGGAACGGAAATCTTTCCTCGACGATCTTTTGCTCCCCGACGGGAAGAAGGGCAACTACGAAACAGGCGTGTTCCCCAGGGCCGTGCAGCATGTATCCGACAAGTGGGTCTCGTTTTCAAAAGGACTTTCCGGCGGCAACCTCGATCCGTTCATTTCCGGTATCTCGAACTGCGATCTCGACACCGGAAAAGACATCGCAACCTCTAAACTGGTATACTGGTGATCCTCATGAAAAGAAAAAGCTCTCTCTTGTTGATATGTTTGACGATGATCTTCTTCGTTGCCTCGTGCTATTCGGGACAATCCCAGGTGGCCAACCTCGATGACTGTCTCGTAGATTTCTCCCAGAAGATCAAAGGCCACCAGTTACAGCAAGGCGCCCTACCCCCCGACCTCAACACCGAGAAGTTCTTCTCCATCCTCGAGACCTACTATCAGGACAAGGAATGCCTGGAAAATGTGAGAGCCTACCCCGTTCGCGTTACGATAGAGAGCGACAGCTACGTATTGATCCTGTGCGATAAAGAGTCAAAATTCATCCACTACAAGGACCTCGGCAAGACCACCGATTTTGTGGATTTCCCGTACGACCGCCAGCAAAAACTGGTGCCTTGCGACAATAACTGAACGCTTTACGAAAACTTGGAAGAAGCGGAGAAAGGCGTTTCAGAAACAAAAGAAAAAGCAAAGGACTGTCTCACGCCCGCTTCACCCTTCGGGTTCGCTGGAGGCAGAGAAGAGAGCGAGGGGAGGAAGCCTGAAAAGAATTGCGGCCAGATCCCAGACGGCAGGGATCAGGCCGCATTTGCATCCCGTCTGCGACGGGAGAGAAAGGAAATATCCTTGAATGTTCGGCGGAATTGGAAGAGAATTAAGGCAGCATGGGCTATGGGTCAGGGTAAACCTGTAGCGCTCGGTTAATCCATCAAAGATATCTCACCGGCGGCGCTTACTCCATTCTCGATTTGAAAGGACAAATCTTATGAAACACATTATCATCCTGAGAAACGGTGAAACGCTTTCCGGGCAAGTGACCAACAAGGAATTCTCTATCAAGACGAGCTATGCAGAACTTAAGTTCAAGAGGAACGAAATAGTACACATCCATTTTGAAAACGCGCCGCAATTCACTCAAGATGAAATGCTGCTTCTGGCATCGGATGTCTTAAAGGGCGTTGTGTCTCCGGCTACCATCACGATCAAGCTTGAGTCTTCGGGACAAATAGTTAAGCTGGGCAAGGACAAGATACATACGATAATGTTTCTGGACAGCGTTTGAGTTTCGGCCCTAAAGACTGTCTCACGTTTATCCCGTAACAAACGGGGCTCGCTTCACCCTTTGGGTTCGCAGAGTTTCTTTCTTTTTAACGATGTCCCTCTCGCCCCCCCATCCTTCCATCTCTCGATATCTTCGGGAGACATGTAGGCAAGCATGTCCACGTGACAGCAGGCACCATGTTTACAAGCAATCGTTTTGATCACTGGTTGCCTATGGCAATGGCATGGCTCTTTTCAAAGTCTTTGTTCTTGAAGGCCGCAATTGCCTCAGAGATCGCGTTTATCTCTTTGCTATCCGATGTTGCCGAATTTTTGTCGATCAGTGCCTGTATCGCCCGTCCAGCCTTGATCGCTGCCTTGCTATGGTCGGGGGTTGTGACCAGCACGCCAAGATTATCTTTCTCCTTCCAAAGGGGTATTATGGCGATGTTGTTTTTTTGGGAGCGGCCCGGGGACACATTATCGATGAAGATGTTCCTGTTGTTGAGTTCCAGTTTGTATGTTGCATTGACAAAATCGCGTGGACCGCTGGCGCTCTTAACCTCCACCGTACCATATCCCTCGGCGGCCCGAGGATTGACTTTCAGAATGATGATCCCCGAATCCGGAAGCACCCTGTCGAACCCGATGGGTTGCCTGTTTTCGACGAGATAGTACGTCCCATCGCCTAATGGTATCTTGACGGCAAGAAATTTGCCTCCCTTCGACAAAGGCGAAAGGGAAACATACGAGGTTTCACCGGGGTTTACGATCTGAACCTGCTGCCTCCCGATCCAGCCGAGCCTTATCTTTGTGAAAGACGAAATCCCTGCCGGGGGCTGCCCCCTTTTCACATGGTGTTGAGACATGATATCCCAGGGACCCATATAGATAGCATGGTGTTCGAAGGAGGGAAGGCCGGCGGAAGCGTCGGACTGGCGTTCATAATCGTACAGGCAGGGTACGAGTCGCTTGTCGTCGTGTATCCCGCCAAGGGAATGGAAGTAGTCATGGGCAAACATGCCGAGGCCTGCATTCTCCGTCCCGACAAAAACCCCGCCCTTGAACTCTTTGCCGCCTGCCGTTCGCAGGGTATCATACCGGGGAACATACCCCCTTGTGACACCCGAGAGCATACCGGGGTTGGCGCAATAGCAGATCATTCCATATCCCTTGCCGGGCATGGTGTTCACCGCCGGTATTATCAAAATGTGATCGTAAGCTGAAAAATCGATCTCTTTTTCGATAGCTGTCATGGTGTCTTCAATAAGTTTGCGGATCCTTCCTTTGTCGACACGGAAATTATACGGGCTTATCTTGTAGTCGGCGAGCGGGCCGGGGAGCATGACATACCCCCTGAAATCGGCCTTTATGGAGGAGAGTCCGTACGATTGTTCTTTCACATAAGAACTGAGCCCTGCCACAACTCTTTTTTGTACCGTTTCGATCGGGGTTGTCGGCGCTGCATCAGGAAACCTGACAACAACCATCAGGACGTTTTTTTCGCCGATGGCTTGCGTCGACTGCGGACCAAGATCGCCCTCTTCCCCGGTGCTTTTCGCCAGAACTCCACCGTTGAAAACAGAAAGAAAAGAGATGAGAAGAAGTATTTCAACAAACATAAGCAATCTGCTTTTCACAACAATGATCTCCGTCATTTCATATCTATTACCGCTCGATAGTCTGCACCCTGAAGTTTATCACATCCGGGGAGCACGGAAAAAACTGTATTCTGACCAATACACTTCCCGCCGGCTTGCAAAGGTCGGAATGACACATTCGTTCCTGGCCGTGACCTATGCTCCGGAGGTGCAAGAAAAAATGGGTTGAATGTTTCACCGACCTGGAGGAAAATGCGCAATCCTTGGAACGTAATGGAACCAGACGGAAAAGAAAAGGCCTGTCTCACGTTTATCCCGCATCAGGCGGGACCCGTTCCCCCGCCCTTAAGCGGGGTTACTGGAGGCAGTGAAGAAAGCATGGGGAGAAAGCCTGAAAAGAATGACTGCCTCGATGTGTTGTAACAAACAAGAAATATTGATGAACGCTCAGAAAGATCCCCAGTTTCTTTATTTTAGCGGATGTCCCTCTCGGCCTAGATAACGTTCGCCAGCATTTCTGTCTTGACCTCAGACTCTACGATAAAAAAAGAGACGATGGAGTGAACCCTGTCGTGAGAAACACGAATTCCACGTCAATCTTCCTAGATTTCGTCAAAAATGGGTTGAATGTTGGGTTGAATTGGGGGAGAATAGAGTCAACATGGTTATGGGTTAGGGGTAATCCCGTAATGCTTAGTTAATCCATTCAAAGCTTCCAGCAACAGCATTGCATATGGTTATCATTATTCTTATTACAATATCCCACTTACGTAAGGACCGGACTTGAAGAGGGGAATAGTTGAAGTAAATGATGAGCAAAAGGTATATCTTGCTCCACTTTTGACAGATCGAAAAAGTCTTCGAAGGGATGCGGTTAAACGCCGCAAGCTAGTTATTGAAAAGACAATAGCGATTGACGCACTCAATGAGTATGAGGCGCAAGGCTGGCAACCCGGTCAAAAAACGGCTAAGAAAGTTAAGATTATAAAAGGAAAAGAAATTGATGAGCGTTTAGAGAACAAATTCTGGATGCTGCTATGGAAAATGGATTTTCCAGAAATGAATCATGGCAGAAACTTTAATATACTCATTGAGAGAAAGGGCGCAGAACCACTAAGTAAACAAATAGACGTTTTCGCAAAAGACGATGAAACCATCATAGTAGCTGAATGTAAAGCTTCGGACAAGCTTACAAAACGAAGCCTTCAGAAGGATCTTGAAGAATTCGCCAATTTGAAAGGTCCTATTTCCAATTCTATCAATAAGCATTACGGCCCTACCGTTAAGCCCAAAATTATTTGGATTTTTGTTACTGAAAACGTGATCTGGTCGAAGCCAGATCGCGAAAGAGCCCTTGGCGAAAATATCCGCATTGTGACAGAAAAAGAACTTCGATACTACATGCAAATAGCCGATTTGTTGGGTAGAGCTGCCAGATTTCAGCTACTAGCGGAATTTCTCAAAGACCAGCATATCCCCGGACTAAAAGGAAAGACAGTTCCAGCAATACGAGGGGTGCTGGGAGGCAAAAAGTTCTATTGTTTTGTCACCACACCTCGTCATCTTCTCAAGATCTCTTTTGTTAATCATAGATCCCTAAATGATCCAGAGGGTGCTCCGACGTATCAGCGTCTCGTTAGCCGTTCTCGCATACGCGATATCGGCATGTTCATTAAGAATGGGGGATATTTTCCGAACAATCTTCTTATTAATTTTACGCGTAATGTCCGGTTTGATAAGATGTACCACGATGAACGTTCAGGGGTCACATATGGACAGCTTTTTCTTCCCGATAGATATCGATCGGCATGGATAATTGATGGACAGCATAGATTGTATGGTTTTGCCCCTATCGCCGATTCTTTTATGGATCAAAACATTGTTGTCATTGCTTTTGAGATGTTACCGGCAGTAGAAGAGGCCGATCTGTTTGTAACCATTAATCATGAACAAAAATCCGTTCCCAAACATCTCCTGGATGATCTTGAAGGTGAGCTCAAATGGGGATCAGACATTCCGACCGAAAGAATTGGTGCAATAGCTGCTCGTCTCATAAATGTTCTAAATGTGGATATGGGCGAGCCGTTTTACAATCGCATCACACAACAGGGAATTCCATCGACAAATAGAACTTGCCTTACCATTCCGGCAATAAAAGATGCTATTCGACGCTCTGGTTTAATAGGGCGAGCTTTTCTGAAAAATAGCAACTACGAATTGGGGCCTCTGTGCGGCCCGACCGACAAAGAAACGCTCGATAGGGCGAGATCAGGAATTAACCAATACTTCAATTTGATTCGGAATGCCAATCTTACTCAATGGGAAAAGGGAAGGGAAAGCTGTCTTTGCACCAATGTATCTGTGCAAGCGTACATTATGCTGTTCAGCGCTCTGATTAAATATTGGGAAGCAAATACAGCTACTGATGCGCGCGAAATGCCTATTGAAGAGATTCTGATTGAAATTGAGGAATATCTGTCGCCTATATTAGACTTTCTAGAACACACCGAAAGTGATAAGTTGAAAGCTGCTTTTGAAGTTCCTTTCGGTTCGGGTGGCCCTCCTGAATATTATTACCGGCTATGCCGTATTATCAAGAAGAAATATCTGGATTTCCAGCCCGAAGGCATGACTGATTGGGAAGCAGAACAATCAGAAGAAAATAGACAAAATGCTGACCGTAGATTAGGTGAAATAATATCGGAGATAGAGAAATATATATTCGAGGTTTTTCGTGAAATATACGGTGAGGACAAGGATGCCTATTGGGACAAGGGAGTTCCCGACAAAGGCATAAAGACTAAAGCATATGAGAAATCCTTGGACTATACAATCGAAGATAGATTGCCACCAGAAACGTACCTCGACGTTATAGATTTCAAAAAAATTGTTGAACATAAACAAAATTGGTCCTTGTTGAAGCCTGTATTTAATATCCCCGAACCAGGAGAGAAGGGGCTGGCAAAAAACTTGAAATGGATGGAACGTATCAATGAGCTAAGACGGATCCCGGGCCATCCTTCAGAGAAAAGAAGATATAAATTAGAAGATTTTGAATACATCGAATACATTCATGGTGAATTTAATAAACGTCTAAAAGACGCAAAAATGAGTCCAGTGTCAAAAAACCCTGTCTATATAGAGGATTCGGATGCTTAAACCCTTCCTAAAGTGGGCTGGCGGAAAACGCTGGCTGATAAATAATGGCACACTACCTCAGTCGATCGAGTTCAACAAATATTATGAGCCTTTCCTGGGAAGTGGCGCAGTTTTCTTTTTTCTGCAACCACAAAAAGCGCGATTGTCAGATATCAATCCTGACCTTATAGAACTGTATGAAGTCATAAGAGACGAACCAAAAGATTTTAGTGAATTACTTAATGTCCATCACAAAAACCATTGCAAGGCATATTACTATAGAATTCGTTCGGATGTTCCGGGGAATCGTCTTGATAAAGCAGCAAGGCTATTATATCTAAATCGTACATGTTGGAATGGTTTATATCGAGTAAACACAAAAGGTGAATTTAATGTGCCCATTGGGACAAAAACTTCAGTTCTTTTGGAAACAGATGATTTCCTTACTCTATCCGATGTCTTGAATAGAGTTGATTTGATCTGCAGCGACTTTGAAGAATCTATCGATTTGGCGATAGCCGGCGATTTCTTATTTATAGATCCGCCATATACCGTCCAACATAACAACAATAACTTTTTGAAATATAATGAGAATATCTTCGGCTGGGATGATCAAGTGAGGCTTAGAAACGCAATAGTCAGGGCGAAGAACAGAGGCGTGAAAGCGCTTATCACAAACGCTGATCATCCATCTATAATCGAACTGTACAAAGGGGTAGGGGATTATTGCCAGCTCAATAGAAGCAGCGTCTTAGCTGGCAAGAAAGAAAAAAGAGGTCGTACGACCGAAGCCATGTTCTTGACTAATATCCAAATGGGAAATAAGGGCGAATGATGAGACAAGGCTAGAGGCCATTTCAAAATAGAAGAGGGTGACTATGGATGTAAAAATATTTTGGCACCGACCAATTGCCCTTCATGATGGCTCAAGGGATAACCTGATTTTTACTTGTGAAGAATTGTCTCGCTTTGACGAGAAAACTGGCGTCTATATGTTTTGCAGGGTCTACGGCAAAAACTTGATCCCTTTGTACATTGGCAAGGCATTAAATCTATCGAGTCGCATAAGCCAGCAACTTAATACGACGAGATTAATGAAAGCTGTCGAAAATGCTCAGGCGGGGTTAAGAGTTCTGGTAGTTGGTGAATTAAAATGCAAACCAGGACAGGCCGCTGATTCTTGTATTCGCCTAGCGGAAAAAGCTCTTATTGAACAAGCTTTATCGTCTGGCTATGAACTCATTAATAAATCAGGTACGAGACCCCAATATCATAGACTCTTGTTTCAGGGTAATGCGAAAGCAAAAAGCTTTAGTGGCTCAAAAGTAAATCTTAAGAAAAATCGAAAATAGACTAACGGAAGCGGTACCGAATGATTCAAGGCTCGCATTCATGGTTCTCTATTCCTTGGATCTTTTTCAATCTCAGGTCTTCAATTCAGCATCATCAGTGGATTCAAAAATTCTTCTTATCCGATGCCCGATTTCAGGTTATTAAATAAAGCGCTTTCGCCTGAGGAACCCGGTATAAAGTTAGATGAAGTGAAGTCCTCGTCTCTCATGGAGCATTTTTGTAAGATAGAAAGAAAAAAATCTCCATCTGGAATTTGATCATCGCTTATTTGTTGCCAGCAAATTTCCGGTAATAAACGTATAAGTGCAGCAAAACCAGTACTTCTAGCAAGAATCATTCCTTTTGATATATCATTCCAAGCAGTGGGCCATCTTCGCTCTACTGCCTTAAAATAATTCCAAAGGACTTTTGCAATTTCAGCATCTCTACCATCGATGAAGCGATTTCTAAACACTCTTGTCTTCAAATCTGTTTCCTTTGCCTTTTCCAATGGTTGCCTTCTTTTCACATCGTCTTTGTCGCGCATTGGATCTTTGGATATTAGTTTTAACAACCTGTCGACAAAAGTCGATTGGGTCAATAGTTGAGGGCCGGAACCACTAGCTTTACCTAGTATCTTGATACGTTGATAAAAAGGACTGTCCTTTTTTGAATTTAATAGTTTTGCAATATTATGACATGTCTTCTGAGGACTCCTAGACTCAGCATATTCATAGAGGTCGTACGCGAGAGATTTCGTGACCTTAGTCTGTTTGAGATTTATAGTCGCGAAAACCATTGCTTGATCTTCTAATTCCATATCTACAAAAATAGTCACATTAATTTGGAAGGCTGAACCTGAATATCCTTCAAGTCCAGCAATCCTATGTTGACCATCTATTATTTTTGCTACTTTATCATCTCGGACAATGGTTAGGGTCCTGTTTTCCTCATCATAATCAGTATTCTCTGAATCTATGGACAAAATGATACTGGTAGGAAAACTCGCATCCACCGTTGTCACGTACTGTTTTATTTCGGTTACTCTTGCTTCGGATAGATCCCGTTGGGTTCCTATATATCGCTCTAAGTCACGACCATCAGGTCTTCTAACATCCGCATAGGAAATGGCTACCAAATCATGCGAATCAATAACACCTAAATAGAATGTTCCGATGGGTTGTGCAACCTTTAAGCATGGGAATTCAATATATCGTTTCATAGACTCTTCCTTGCTATTTCAATTTGTCAAAATCATCTGACAATGATGTATACGAATGTGCAGCTATCTCTTTAACATCTGGGGCCGAACGAATACTATCTACAATAGTAAGCAAAAAAGTGAGCACAAAAACAAGTGGCAATAACCACAAGCTTATAATTCTAAGGAATTCTTTATCGAACAAATCCGACAAGAAAAGGCTGCTCGTCGCCCCTTGAAGCAAATTCATCAAAGCAATGAAAGAATACATTACCCCAGATAACAGAAGAAGAGGAACAATGATGAGCGCCAGCATGCCCCGATTCGGAAAGGATTGATTTTTGAAATCTTTTAAGACTAGGTAAAGACACGTACCTAAAAATGAGGCCGAGTATAGCGCAAATTCACCATTACCAGTAAATACGTGAACGGCGATATCTTGTTTGAAGCATCTTAGAAGTAATAAAGTTATCCATACAGGCATTAATCCACAAACTAAATGCCAACCTAGCCAAGTGAAACCATCAGTCCAATTCGTTTGCTTTGAATCTCTAAAAAGAGTTTTAAAGAATATCATTGCTCCTCCGCTCCGATATTTTGAAGACTTTCTCATATGACATCGTATTATGATCTCTGTTTTAACAACCAAAGATCATATATGGGCACTTAGGGTTCTCAAGGAATCAAGAAACTCTCATGCCTCGCTACCCAGCAAAAAAGACCTAGGCTCAGTTGAAAGTTGTTTAATTTCTTAAGAACGTTACATATTCCCAGAGTTCTATAGCCACTGCTCATCACTGTTTTCTGAAGTCCGCTGATTCACTAATTTTCATTTCTTTGACTGGTCCGTTAGATTTTCATAGAGAAAGGTCCCATTCTCAGCGTTTTCGTTCTTTTACGCCAGGTTATGCTGGGCAAAAATCTGTGTCCGAATAAATAAAGGGAATCGCCGAACAAAACAAGTAAGATGGAGATGAATACAACCCATCGAGGATGTTCAAAAACATGGTTCAGATACATATCGAACCCCCATTTGCGTAATATTACCGATAAGAATACTAGTATCGAGTAAAAGATCACCGCCGCGTTCAGCCACCAGCCAACTCGAATGTAACGTCGTTTCTTACGTTTCTTTTTTGCATGTGCGTAAACGTTATCATTAACCATATATCGCGCATCTTCTATATCTCTCGCGTAGCCCAACATCGTATTCGCGCCCCTAGCTATAGGCAAGAGCACAATCGGAAGGCAAAGAAGCAGAGATAACTCTACTATCTCTACCTTATCGAGAATCAGTTTTGATTCGACCTGCTCAGCAAACCAAGGGCTGACAAGAAGCGCAATGAGGAAATAGAACATGAGATGATATAGCGGAAGGATAACTACTCCCCATCCCCACCGATGTGACAAACGAGGGCGCCCGGGATTTCTTTCCGAGTCAGGCAGAATAAGATATTTATTGGTTTGAGGAACTAGCTCCTTAAACCCGAGCCTAATGGCGTGGATAGCCTTCCAGTACCTGACCGTGTGTTTTTTTGAAGGACCAAGGTAGTGAAACATATTATGCGCGAGCATATAGACTGAAATGGTAAATATGAGACCTAAACAACCGTAGACAAAGACTATCGCTCCTGGAACCCGGCCACCATTTTGAACATAGAAAATAATTCCTGCGAAGACGTAGCCCATCAAAGCCATGAAGGCCGCAGTTAGGATTTTAAAGAAAGAAAGGCGTTTGTCGTGAATGTTTCGAATTTCGAGATACAATTGATCGTATTCCTTGAGCAATATATCGACAGCGTTCTTGTTATCGTCGGATTCAGGTATTGGCACTTCACCCTCCGTCTCAAAGTATTGCTTCGTTATGGGCTTCGATGCGAAATTTGTTTCTAGATTGACTCGCCCGCCGATATCCAGCTAGATTATCTATAAAATGCTAAAGGATTGCAAGGACTCAATGGTGGGGCAGCAGGAAATCACCCCACTTGTTATCTCCGGTGGTGCACTTTGAAGTGGAATCTGCCGGGTACCTGGGGGAGTACCAGGGACGTCCTTAAATATTTCAATTGGAAAGAGGATGGTGCACGGATAGGGTATATTGCATCCGCATCCGAGATTAATTCTTTTTCTCCCGCGAAGCGGGATGCAAGTGCGGCCTGATCCGCGTCTTCTCCGGATCTGGCCGCATTCTTTCAAGGTTTCCTCCCCATCCTCTCTTCAATGCCTCCAGTGGGGGGTCGAGAGGGACGTTCCCAAGAAAACAAGAAACTTATTTGGTAAGATTCAATCCCTTCTTCTCTGCAATCTAGCAGAAGTTCATGGGGTCAAGTCTTGAAATATCAGTTTTTATAGTTGCCGAACATGCACATGCTCAGTCTTTTATTTCCCGCGCAGCGGGATGCGACTGCGGCCCGATCCGCGTCTTCTCCGGATCTGGCCGCAATTTTTTCAAGGTTTCCTCTTCATGCTCTCTTTTATGCCGCCAGTGGAACCCCGAAGGGGTGGAACGGGCGTGAGACAGTCTTTCGCCTTTTCTTTTAAGCCAAGGGGCAGGAGGGACATCCTGTAGTCCTCCTGTCAACATAAATATCAATATTCAATGATATCGGGTATGTGTCTTTTCCCGCCTTTTGTTGGGCGCACGTCTCCCATGGGTCTTCATCCAATACCCTTAACCTTAGTGTCCGGCGACTATCTCACCCTTAAGGCGAACCCGCGCTTCATCGTTATCATTATCCGATGTCTCGTATATGAGCATCCATCATCCTTTGTCCAGGCTGCATAGCTCTGGTGAGAGGCCCTGTAATTGTCCCCCGCGAGGTCATATGCCTCCACGTTCCCAAGCGGGCTCTCCCGCCGGATCAGAATCCTAACT